>PVMJ01000089.1_pt1 | contig 566342 bp, 523 predicted proteins | sample 1853361 | NCBI WGS metagenome assembly PVMJ01 (sample SAMN08533506, study PRJNA380276) | Synthetic metagenome, whole genome shotgun sequencing project. | isolation source: mock microbial community containing genomic DNA from 20 ATCC strains | collected 2017
CTTATAATTAAAATAAGCATTACTTAACTAAACCGTTCATTTTAATTTTTTTGAATAAGGTGTTAAACTATATTTGATTGTACGTTTGGCTAATGTGGTGACATTTGATAATCGTACAATTTATGATTCATTACAAGATAATGAATTGTTTTTAATAATCGATTTATACAAGCAATGATGGCAGTCTTATGAGGTTTCTCATTAGGCTGCTTTCTTAGTTTGTAGTAATAATCGACGACATGATTGTCATAATGATGCTGCCCTCTTATTATATTCATAATCACCCAAAATAAAAGTTTTCTCGCTTTTTTATTACCACGCTTGTTGATGGTATCTCTACAGTGTGTATGACCTGATTGATATCGTTTGATATCAATGCCAACAAAAGCATTGAGTTGTTTATTTGATTTAAATCGCTTAATATCACCAATCTCCCCAATAATCATAGCTGTGCTTAGCTTACCAATACCAGGTATCGAATGAATATTTTCAAAATAATCGAGTTGTTGTGCTAATTGAATCATGGCATCATCTAATTGTTTGAGATGATGAATAGATTGTTTTAATTGTTGAATAAGTAAGCGTAATTTTTCGACTAGAAAGGAATGTCTATCGACATTAGGATAGCTTTCTTGAGCAATCACCCTTAATTGAAGTGCATATTTTGTAGCTTTATCCATTGACATTCCCTTATCTGTAGAATTGAATATATGTGTAATCAGTACCTCCTTGTCGATATCAAGAACCATGTCTGGATGAGTAAAGATTTCTGCGATGTTGAGTGCAATGATTGAATATCGACTACTAAATAATCTTTCTAAACCAGGGAATGTTTGATGGAGTAATTCAAGGATCTGAAATTTAAGTCGATTTTGTTCATTCTCGATTTCTAGATGAAAACGGACGCGTTCTCTTAATTCAAAGAATATTAACTCATGTATAGGTAAGTTGTCTGTTTGTTTAAGCGTCGGTCCTAAACAAGCAAGCTTATGAGCATCTGCCTGATCAGTTTTCCATGATCTTAGAGCGCTCGTTTTAAATTTGGCTTCTAACGGATTCATTTGAATATAGTTAATTTGATTTACACAACAAAATCGTTCCATACCTCTTGAATAGATACCTGTAGATTCAAAAATGAGTTGTGGGTGGTCTAAGTCATTCAAATACTTGAGTAAATAATTGTAACCATTTTTATTATTTTGGATGAAAAACTCTTTTTGGAATTTTCCATTTTTATAATGTGCAACTACACTACTTCTTTTACTAATATCAACACCTAAGTAATCGATAAAAAAACCTCCTTTGAATAATTGAGAAGCTAAAAACTTTACTTAACCTTTCTCATTTCATTTTCCTATACACGGTTTCAAGAACCCAACATACTACAAACGAATTTCAAAAGGCGAGAGTAAAGCTGACTTGTTTTTTATACGGATTTAAAATCCAAGAGTCTGGACAGTCTACTTCTCTCTATAACTATAAAAAATAGCTATGAAAAAATCTATCGTCATAGATTTCTTCATAGCTAATCTTAGTATGTTTTATTTAGGAATAATATGATGTTCATACTTCAATAAATATAAATCATACGTTATTGTATCCAAGCATTTTTAACTTATTCCAAATATTTTGGAAATTGGACCCCAAGGTAAAATAACACCAATAGCCATTGTTATTATGATTAAAATAATAGTAATCCAAAAGAATTTATGGCTAGTCTGTTGTTTTTTTCTTTTAGCAATGGAAATTTCCATAAAAGCGATAACAGCTAAACCACATAACATTTTTAAAGTAAGTAGCATATGATTTCCACCTTCACCATTAGAGGCAGCCATAAACTCTTCGATTAATTCCCAAAAACCAGAAATTAATGTTAATAGCATGAATAATCTTAATGCCATATGCAAAGGTTTATAATAAGGTGATGCACCTTGCGTTTTTGAATAATTTAAATAAGTTGCGATAAATAAAATAATTGCTAATACCCAACTTAAAATATGGACATGTAACATGTTTGTCCCCCCATCTTTTTATTTCTAAATCATCATAACATATTTCTAAATATTTGATGATGCCATTACTTCAATTTTTATCAATAATTAAAATAATAAATATTTTGATAAGTATTCAAAAAAGTCTAGAATACAAATAATATCCCAGACTTTTTTAACGAATAGTCATTCGATGACTGAATTAAAAATGTATTAATATCAAGTTTTTGAACAGAAATTTTAAAATAAGCAAATTAAATTCCAACGCTCAACACATAGAATTACACTAAAAATTCTACAGACAAAGCAAGTTAGGGCTTAGGGAGTAACATATTTACTACACTCCCCCCTTTAACTTTTTAAAAAATTGTATAACTCTTAATTTTTAGATATATATGTTGTTAAAGTGCCAATATTATCTATAGTTACTTTGACTTCATCACCTGGTTGTAAAAATTGTGGTGGTTGTAAACCAGCACCCACACCAGCGGGTGTACCAGTTGCAATGATATCGCCTGGATGTAAAGCCACATATTTTGAAATCTTTTCGATGAGTTCATCTATTTTTAAAATCATCTCACCAGTGTTGCCATCTTGTCGAATTTCGTTATTCACTTTTGTTACGATATTTACATTCTCTGGCGCAGGTAATTCGTCTTTGGTTACTATATAAGGGCCCATTGGACATGCCCCAGTTAAACTTTTTGATAAGAATGCTTGATCATGTGAACTTTGCGCAGTACGATCTGTAATATCATTGATAATTGTGTATCCATAAATATAATCTAAAGCTAATCCTCTAGGAATCTTTTCGCCTGATTTTCCAATTACAATTCCAAGTTCGCCTTCATAGTCCAATTGTTCTGTAATATCTTTATGATTAGGAATTGTTGCTTCATCACCAGTTAAAGATGAAGCCGCTTTAGTAAATACGTATAAACTATCAACTTCATGATTTAATTCACTAGCATGATCTTCATAATTTCTACCAAATGCAATCACATTATTTGGAGGTGTCACTGGTGGTAGAAAATCAATATCAGTGAATAAAAGTTTAAATTCCTCATCTCTTCCACTTTCTTCTGCTGCGACAACTGCTTTTCGAACTTGCTCTTGAAAGTCTAAAGTTTGATTTTGCTGTAAACCTGCAATTAAAGTTTTAGGATTAAAGTCTTTGTCCCCAAACTCAGCAAAAACCATTGGTAAATCCCAAACAGCATCTTCACGTTTTACTTTAACACCATATGAAGTTCTGTCATTATGTTTGAATGATAGAAATTTCATTCATAATCAACTCCTCATCTATATCTTATTACATATTATAACTATATCTAAGTTCAAATAACAAATATATAAGTAAGAAAATTAAGAAAGTTTATTTGTAAGCTTAATAACAGACATATATACAGTGAAGCCGTGTTTTCTTGGTTAGGATGAAAACACGGCTTATTGTTTCTCACTTTATCAAAGTAACTTTGAATTTTAATCATCTATTTCTAATGTACCAAATTTGAAAAAATATAAGTAACCCTTTACGGGTCGTTTAAGTATGGTTTCTAAAGTATTTCGATAATACGTCATTTGTATCTGATATTTTTCTTTGAGCTGATTCCCTATTTCTTCATCACTCATACCTTTTCTTCTATTAAAAGCATCTGTTTTGTAATCAACAAAGTAAAATTGTCCGTCACTTTCATATATTAAATCAATCATACCTTGAATAATGGATACATCTTCATCTTCACTTGTAAGTCCATCAACTTTAATTTGATTTACCACAAAAGGTAATTCAGTATAAACATTGTCAGCTTGAGCTATTTCCATATAGAGAGGGCCATCAATGAAATGCATAATCTCATCTATTCTAATATCCTCTTTTGCATCTTCATCAATAAGTTGTTTGTCAATCAATCGATCGATATATTGAAATAATTCGTCTTTTGTTAAACGTTGTTCTCTAAAAGGTAAGTGTTGCATGACTGTATGCATTAAAGTCCCTATTTCATTTGCTTTTCTTTTTTTTGTTTGGGTAAGAAACTTGGGTCTTTCATATGATGCAACACCAATACGATATTGACGTACTCTATCATAATTTGTATTACTTTCTTCAGTTTCTAATTGACGTTTTAACTCTGATACCGACTGTTTAGATGGTTTCATCGTGTTAACTTTAAAAGGATAGTCATAAGAAAGCTGTTGATGAATTTTAATTTTCACATCTTCATTACCAGTATTTATGGCCTTTAATTCTTCGATTGTTCTTATTTCATTATCATTGACTACTTCTTCAGTTGAAACATCCTCATAATGATCAATCACTATTGATACACGTGGCTTCACTTCAGAATTTAATTGATCAATATCTCTTTCAAATCTTTGATCATTTGGCAATGAAGGCGATTGATGCTTAGCCAAAACACCATAAATTAGAACAAATGGATTGGTAGCAGTAAGGCGTTCATTAACTGCTATATGTGTGTCTGAAACAGCTAATTGTTCATATTTAATTAACGACTTTTCATCTTTGACTCTTCCAACTAAAATAAGTTGCTCTTTTGCTCGTGTCAACGCAACATAGATTAAACGCATCTCTTCTGATATAAGTTCTTTTTCATTTATTGCTCTATATGCCACAGAGGCAAGTGAAGGAAAAGCCATATCTTTATTTACATCAAAATAATCCATACCTAAACCATATTGTTGATTTAGAATAACTGGTGCATTCAGGTCACCTTTGTTGAATTTTTTAGATAATCCTGAGTAAATTACAAATGGAAATTCTAATCCTTTACTACTGTGAATCGTCATCATTCTAACCACATTATCGTTAGGACCTACGACATTTTCTTCACCAAAATCTTTTTTACGATCAATAAGCTCATCAATAAAACGAATAAATTGGAATAAACCTCTGAAACTTGAATTTTCAAATTCAACAGCTTTATTAAATAGCCCATACAGATTTGCTCTTCTACCTTTACCTCCAATAAGACCGCTAAAGTACTGAATTACAAAATGATCATTATAAAATTTATCAATTAATTGGTAAACCGGTTGACTTTGACTATAATTTTGATATTTTTGTATATCCTGAATAAAACGATTTAACTTGTCAACCAATCTAGAATCAGCTTTTTCATCAATCATATAATTTTTTATAGATTGATAAAAGTAATCATCATGAGGGCTTACAACTCTTATTTCAGCTAATTCTTCTTCAGTAAATTGATATATTACAGAACGCATCAATCCCACTAAATAAATGTCTTGAAGTGGATTATCTATTGTTCTTAAAAATGAAAGCACAAGACGTACTTCAGTTTGCTCAAAATACCCTTCCTTACTATTTACGTGAAAAGGGATATCATTATTTTTAAAAGCTTGTTGAAGATTACGCGCTTGACCAAAACTTCGCTCTAAAATTACGATATCTTTATATGTTGCTTTTCTGTATTGACCTGTTTTCATATCGTATACGTTTTGATGATTAATAATATCTTTAACTTGTTCAACAATGTAATTCGCTTCTTGTTCACTTCCAGTTAAGTCACTATTTTCTGAACTTGCCTCAACAAGTGCTCGTAATTGAACAGGATGTGAAACTTCGTCATATGGTGCACCAAAATACAATTGTGCTGCATCATCATATGAAATTTCTCCTACTTGTTCATCCATCATATGTTTGAACAAGTAATTGGTTGTAGATAACACTTCCTGTCTCGAACGAAAGTTTTGCGATAAGTCAATGCGCAAGCCACTTTCATTTCCACTACTAGAAAAGCGATTATATTTTTCAATAAATAAACTAGGATCAGCTTGTCTAAATTTATAAATAGACTGCTTCACATCCCCAACCATGAACAAGTTACCATCGTGTTCTTCACCAGTTTTAATACAAGATAATATTTTTTCTTGCACTCTATTAGTATCTTGATACTCATCAACTAGGATTTCTTTAAAATGTTCACGATACGTTTCAGCGATACGCGAAGGTGAGCCATCTTCGTTAGTAAGAATGCATAATGCAAAATGTTCATAATCTGAAAAATCCAAAATATTACGACTTCGTTTTTGAACACCAAATGATTGAATCACATCTTGAACTATTTGAGCTAAATAAGCCACTCGAGGTGCGAGTTGTTGCATATCTCTTTGCAAATCTTCTGCATTTCTAGAAAAATAATCATTCTTTACTTTCATAACTAAAGATTTATATTTATCATAATGTTGTTTTGCTTCATTTAAAGCATCTTCCATGCCTTCATTTGCTTCTTTTATCTTGCTATTTATTGCCGGAAAACGACTCATAAATTCATGTTGCGTGATAACATCTGTATTTAATACTTTACCTTCAATAGCTTTAGTAATAAACATGCGTTCGGTTTCAATAACTTCAAGCTGCTTATCAACACTTTCCATCATTGAGAATAAGTCATAACTTTTTTGTAATTCCTCATATCCTGCTTTCATAAAAATCATTGCTAAATCATTGATAAGCTGCATTAATTGTTGCTGTTTATTTTCTTCTTTGTATGGTTGCGCTAATTGATTGAGCCATTCAAATGGTTGAGGATTAGCAATACTGAAAAAATATAACTGCTTAATAATACTTCTAAATTGATCATCATTCCTATCTGATGATAGTTGTTCGGTTAATTCTATAAAGTGAGGATCTAATTTATCATAGTGTTGTTCTAAAACATCATCAATAGTTTGTTCTAATAATAATATATTTTCCGCTTCACTACTTGTTCTAAAATGAGGATCGATATCTAATACATCATAATGCTGCTGAATCAATTTCAAACAGAAACTGTGTAAAGTAGAAATCTGTGCTTGATGAATTTTGATTCGCTGATTCTTTAAATGTTCATTGTTAGGATCCTTAAAAGATGCTTCTTGTATACGTTTATCAACTCGATGCTTCATCTCACGTGCGCTTAAATTCGTAAATGTTACAACTAGTAACCGATCTACATCTACATCATCTCTTAGTATACGTTGTATAATACGCTCAACTAGAACGGCTGTTTTACCGGAACCTGCTGCAGCAGCAACAAGTATGTCCTGTCCTTTCGCATAAATACTTTGCCATTGTGCATCTGTCCAAATCACATCATGAGGTTTAGTTGGAATCATGTCTTTCACCACCTTCATTTCTTAATTGTTGAATTAAATCTAATGGTTTTATCGATTCATCTACTGTTCTATAACGCTTACTATCTATTAATCCGTCTACATGACAAACTGATTTATAATTACAAAATTGACAAGGTAATACTTGTTTGTACTTCAAGGGTGCCACTTCCGTATGTCCATCCATAATGTGGCTGGCTGTCTCGATAAAATTCTTCTTATTATGTTCTATTAATTGATAAATGATGTTTTCATCAGCTACTTTACTACTACGTTGATTTATAGCGCCTTTAGCTGTTAATGCTATTGGAACAATATCCGAATTATACTTTGGTTCAAGTCTAATATCTAAAGCGTCTAACACTTCTTGGTCACGATTAAGCAAACCACTCATTTTAAAGTTTTTGATATAGTCTTTTTGAAATTGGTCTTCATCTATATCTGCCCAACTTTTAAATTTAATACGCGGTTCATGGACATGGAAATAAAGTAGACCCCCTGGTTTCACAATATCTGTAAGACCTAAACGCTCCTTGTTTTGTAATACAATATCCATGTAGGTCATCATTTGCATTTGCAAACCATAATAAACTTTTGTTAAATCGAGTGTTGCACTACTTTCTGAAGATTTATAATCAATGATATTGACATAACTATGATCACCTTTTGTATATGTATCAATACGATCGATTTGACCTCTTATATTAATCGGAATTCCCTGATTGGTAATCAGTGGTTGTGCAACAAGTTCACCTTTGTTTTTAGGTGATTTTCTAAATCCTGTTTCAAATCGTTGAGGTACAAATTTAGAGTACTCCCCTTGATATTTAAGTGCCTTTAAAGTTGTTTCAACGATTGATCCAATCTTTTTAGATAAATATTTATAATACGCAGACGAATTTAACAAATTAAACTGTACTTTAGGTAAAATAAGCTCTAATGCTTCTTTAGTAAGTGATTGAATATTCTTTGTATCTAAATTCTTGAAGTCACCATAAATTCGATCGGAAATGTATTTTAAAACTGAATGAAAAATATCTCCTAAGTCAAAATTTTGTAATTCATATTTAGTGCGTTCATTTAATCTTAAACCATGCGAGGCATAATGTTTAAAAGGACATTGTTGATAACCTTCAAAACGAGACACACTAGCGTTGATAGTTTTACCATAAAGTTGTTGTGATAAAATTTCATTTAATTGGACAGTCTCGTTATCATATGTCAATGACGTAGTAAGATAATCTAAACCTTGATTTAATTGATCATCGTCTCGAATAGCTAAATATGCATCCAACCAACGATAATCGATGTCTTCATGGTCTAACCAACCTCTTAAATATTCAAAAAGCTGAATTTTAGTTTGATGTGAATGTTGCATCATTAATAATGGTTGCGCTTTATGTAAATCTTGTAGATTGGTGATTTCTAAATCATAAAATAATTCTTTAATTTGCGTTAAAAAAGGACTAATTTCCTTCTCATCTCCAGAATTCCCCATTAAACTATATGAAAAAGTAACGCTTTGTTGACTCCTTGTCATAGCGATGTAACATACAAACGCTTCATCCATTTGCAGTATATCTGAAGTTGGACTTAACTCAACATGTGCATTGTCCTCAACATATTTCTTCTCTTCATCTGTAATCAAACTTGATGAAGATACAGTCTGTGGTAATATACCATCATTCATCCCAACCATATAAATATGTTTTTTATTATCAACTTTCGCTAAATCCATTGTACCGATACTAACTTGATCCAAAGTTTGAGGTATCATAACAAACTCTAATTGCTCTAAACCTATATCAAAAACATCTAAAAATTGTTGAAGTGTCATTTCCTGATCATCAAATACAGTAACTAAATCATCTAAAATTTGTATTAAACCATTCCATACTTGGTCAATTTCTTCGGCTTTTTCTGTTAGACCCGCTAACTCTAATTCATCACGTTGAGTCATTAACTGACTCGGTAGTTCAAAATACTCCAAACTTTCATAAAATGACGTAGCATAATCTTTAACAGTATGCGCTTCATTCATAGCTTGCTCGAAATATAACACTTTATTTATAACATTCTTTTTAAGTTTAATTACTTCTTTGTATAATGCTTGATGTCCTTCAGTTAGTTGATGTGATTTACGTCCCATTCTACTAAACTGATCAATACTAAAGATATCTTCATCTAACCAACGTTTACCATAAATACCACGTTCTAAAACGAAATTCTCCAGTAAATCAATTAAATAGCTACTTCTTTTAAATTGAGACGTTAAAACATTCGTTTTAAATAATCGTAACATTGCATTAATATGCCAATTTGAACGTATAACTTCCAATAAAGAACGTAACATTTCCATGATAGGATGATGTGTCATAGACTTTTTAGTATCAATGTTAAATGGTATATCATATGAAGGAAGTATTGACTCGAATAGATATGCATACGATTCATCACGGTATAATATAGCAATGTCCCTGAATTTATAATCTGCTTCTCTGACATCTTTTAAAATACGTCGAGCTACTTCATTTATTTCTTCTCTCATGCTTGAAGATTCAAATATTTTAACATGATTTTGATGATGTTTAGGCGTAAATTGTAATGCATCAAACCCATTTTCAAGATTCTTTAAATCATCATTGTTATAGCGATAAAATGTATTAAAATATGTTTTATTTAGATTTATATTTAAACGATTAGCGATATCCTCCAAATGTGATAAAACTTCAGATGGCTTTCTAAATAAACTAAATGGATGATGGCTGCCATCGGTCGTTAATAATACAGTCACCTGTTTGGCGTGTTGAACAAGTGCTTCTATAATTCTATATTCCAATGTAGAAAAATTATGGAATCCATCAATAAATACTTCAGCCTTTTTTATCCACTGAGATTGAGATAGTATTTCAATGAATTGTTGCAAACTATCCTCTGTTGTTATAAATTCACCATTCATTCGTGATTCTAATTGTTTATAAATAAGAGAAATATCTTCTAATTTATGTTTTGTTCTCGTTTGTATTGAATGATTTTCTATCAATTGATTTAAGTGTTCAGGAGTGACATTATATTTTTTAAAATCTTGAATTTGCTCAGCTAACTTTTCGCTTAAACCATAGTATTGAGCTTGTGAACCATACAATTTCAAATCAGACTCATGTTGTTGAACAATATGGAAAATCATCATTTCTAAAGCGGCCTTAGATAATCGTTGCTCTGTCAAACCACCAACTTCTTGAAAAACACGATGACTCAATCTTTCAAAGTGAAGTACTTCAGTTCTCAAACTACCATGAAGTTCGGAATCATTTACAAATGCTTGCTCTAATTGAAAAGTACTCTGAGTAGGTGCAATTAATACTATAGGATCACCCAGCGGGTCTTGCTTCATTTTATTTTTTATTTGATTAAGCATGGCTGTTGACTTTCCTGTACCTGCTCGACCAATATATGTATTAAATTCCATAACATTCCCTCACTCCTTTATTATTAATCATATCACACAGGTGTATTTTCTAAGAAAAACAAAAAGGAGATTTCTATTTTTTAAAACGCATGAATAGAAATCTCCAAAGTTGATTGATATTTAATTTTTAGTGTTATTTGGATTAAAGTTAGATTTAAATTCACTGAAAGGCCAATATCTGAGCGATACCTTTCCAACAATTTGGTCTTTGTCAATTAAACCGAATGAACGACTATCTTTACTTACCTCACGGTTATCCCCCAAAACTAAATATTTACCTTTAGGAATAACATTAGATTGAGGATTAGCATTTGGTAAATTTTTTGTTTTGAAACTACCTGTGATATACTCAGTTTGCTTACGTTTTTCATTATAGTTCAAGTATGGTTCTGATTGCTTTTTACCATTAACATAGAGTGTATCATTTTTATATTCAACACTATCTCCTGGAGTTCCAATAACTCTTTTAACATAATCATCTTTTTTATTAGCATGAAATACAATGACATTTCCTTTTTCAACGCCACCTAATTTATAGCCAATAATATTTACCACTACACGCTCCCCATCTTTTAATGTAGGATCCATTGAATCACCTTTAATAGAATATGATTTTCCGACAAATTTAGTGATTATGGCAATAAGTGCAATGGCAACGGCTATGGCAACAATCCACTCTAAAATTTCTTTTTTCAAAGTCTACACCTCTTCTGGTTATTTAAATTGATAGTTAAATTCTTTAAATGGATAATATTTTAAACTGACATCTCCAATGATATCTTTCTTATCTATTAAACCATAGGTTCTTGAATCAGAATGTTTGTTATTATTATCATTTAAAACAAAAAATGCTCCCGGTGGAATCGTATCACCATCAGAATTTTTAATTTCTCTTAATGTAATGTCTTTAATATGCCTGTCTTTCATATATGGTTCATTTACTTGTCTATCATCGATATTAATACGCTGTGATTTAATACTCACAGACTCCCCAGGCTTTCCTATAATTCTGCTAAAATAGGTTTTGTTATTATGCCTGTACATGATTATATCACCACGTTGAATAAGGTCAAACGTGACTTTAATTTTATTAACTATTACTCTATCTCCCGTTTGCAAGGTAGGTGTCATGCTATTATTTGATATCACAGCGCCTACGATTATAAATGATTGAATGAATATTACAATAATAATTGCAAAAGTGAAGGAAATCAAATATTTAATCAAATGTTTCATGTTTTACTCCTTGGTAGAACCCATAAAATGCTTTTCTACCTTTTTGCTAATAAACCATAATACTACGAGTAACACAATCATAATAAGCGCTCTTAATGGATTAGTAAATATGGTGAAAATTTCTTTTCCCATTACTCCTAGAATAGTAATTGAAATCAACTTAGAAATAACTAATACAAAAAAATAATATTTTATTTTGATGTGAGATAAGCTCGCAATAATATTTATTAATGTATTGGGTGTAAATGGAAAGCATAATAATACGAATAAAGGGATAAGCCCTTGTCTATCTATGAAGCTAATTAGCCTTTGAACAGACTTTCTACTTTTTAATTTTTTCATTCTTATTGTATTCACAAATTTCTTACAGATAAGAAAGACAGTAAAAGTACCTGAGACGATACCTAGCCAACTGATAATTATACCTGGAAACAATCCATACGCATGTATTAATAGCACGACGTACAAAGTGAGAGGCAACACAGGTACAATGGCTCTTAAATAAAGCATAATGAACCCAGGAATATATCCGAATTGTCGAAATGCGTCAAACCATTCTTCTAACTGAGAAAGCGACAATACATCAAATCCTTTCTTAGGGTTGTATTACTTATTCATTATAGTTGTAAATGATATTTTTTGAAACATTAAAATTAGGTCAACAACATAAATCAGACTTAGGTAGGAATTAATAAATCTATATATTGATATCTAATTCATCAATTTTATTATTCCATTCTTTATCGAAACTCTAATGAATTGAAAATTTAATATTTCCTATCTGAATTTGACTTCTTATTAATCTGACGTTAACCAATTTTCATTTACTCTTATTAATACACATAATAAAAATGAGCCTAGATAATCCTAGGCTCATTTTTAAGTTCAACTTAAAATTATAAACGATTTTCTAATTCTTTTTTCTTATCTTCAAAGCCTGGTTTACCTAATAGCGCAAACATATTTTGTTTATAGGCTTCAACTCCAGGTTGATTAAATGGATTAACACCTAATTGATATCCACTCATTGCACAAGCTAATTCAAAGAAATAAACAACATATCCAAATGTTTCTTCATCTAACTGAGGAATATTTACAACGATATTTGGAACGCCACCATCGGTATGTGCAAGTAATGTACCTTCAAATGCTTTAGTATTCACTTCATCGATTGATTTGCCAGCAAGATAGTTCAGTCCGTCTAAATCATCTGCATCCTCTTCAATTTTGATATCATGTTTTGGATGGTTGACCTTAACCACTGTCTCGAATAAGAAACGACGGCCCTCTTGAACATATTGTCCTAAGGAATGTAAATCAGTTGTGTAATTCGCACTTGATGGATAAATACCTTTGAAATCTTTCCCTTCTGATTCACCGTATAATTGTTTCCACCATTCGTTGAAATACTGCATAGAGGGTTCGTAATTAATTAACATTTCAGTAGTATAACCTTTGCTGTATAAAATATTTCGAATAGTTGCATATTGATATGCGATATTTTGATCTAAATCATCAGAAGATAACTCTTCACGTGCCTTAGCCGCACCAATCATGATTGATTCAATATTGATACCTGCAGTTGCAATTGGTAGTAATCCTACAGCTGTAAGAACAGAATAACGACCTCCCACATCATCAGGTACAACAAACGTCTCATAACCCTCATTGTCTGCTAATTGTTTAAGTGCACCTTTAGATTTATCTGTCGTTGCAAAAATACGTTTCTTAGCTTCATCTTTTCCATATTTTTCTTCAACCAATTGTTTAAATAATCTAAATGCAACTGCTGGTTCTGTCGTAGTACCTGATTTTGAAATAACGTTAACTGAAAAATCTTTTCCTTGTAAATAATCAAGTAATTCTTTTGTATAACTTGAGGATAAATGATTACCTACAAATACAATTTCAGGGTATTCCGTATTTGTTCTAAATGAAGATGTAAGCATCTCGATTGCAGCACGTGCACCTAAGTATGAACCTCCAATACCGATAACAACAAGTACATCGGAATTTGATTTGATACGTTTAGATGCTTCGACGATTCTAGAAAATTCTTCTTTATCATAATCAACAGGTAAATCTAACCAACCTAAAAAGTCATTACCTGCTCCTGTACCTTTATGAATAGTTTGATGGATAGTTTTAACAATATCCTTTTGCTGATCTAGTTCATGCTTATCAAAAAATTCTAAAGTTTTGCCATAGTCTAATTGAATGTGAGTCATCTTATTGCCTCCTGTTATAAGTACTTATACTAATTCTACTAAGTTTAGATGCGCTATTCAATTCTCAAGGCTAACTTATCACAGGAAAATTATTTTTTATGTAACCTTTCATTCATAAAAAAAGTTATTTTTAATATCAAAGGTCACACCACCACTTTAGATATACAATTTACAGAAATTTTAAAATATATATAAAAGCTTTTATAACAGTATTTCAAACAAAAATATCTAAATATAATCAGATTTAAAAATGAATATTTATGTAAAATAATGGTTTTATTTTCATTATCAATCTGATATGATAGATGCATATTAATAATCATAAAAAATTATTTGAGGTGTAAATATGAAAGATAAAATCGTTTTAGCATATTCAGGTGGTTTAGATACAAGCGTTGCAGTTCAATGGCTTATTGATAAAGGATATGATGTAGTTGCTTGTTGTCTTGACGTAGGCGAAGGCAAAGATTTAGACGTTGTATATCAAAAAGCTTTAGATATGGGTGCAGTCGAATGTCATATTATTGATGCAACTAAAGAATTTAGTGATGATTATGTAAGTTATGCTATTAAAGGAAATTTAATGTATGAAAATGCATATCCTCTAGTTTCAGCATTATCACGTCCACTCATCGCGAAAAAACTGGTTGAAATTGCTGAAAAAACAAATTCTATTGGTATTGCGCATGGATGTACTGGTAAAGGTAATGATCAAGTACGTTTCGAAGTGGCAATCAAAGCTTTAAATCCTAAGTTAAAAGCATTTGCACCTGTTCGTGAATGGGCTTGGAGCAGAGAAGAAGAAATTGATTACGCAATCAAACATAATATTCCTGTTTCAATCAATTATGACTCGCCATACTCAATTGACCAAAACTTATGGGGGAGAGCTAATGAATGTGGTATTTTAGAAGATCCGTATGCCGCACCTCCGGAAGATGCATTTGATTTAACTACACCTTTAGAAGAAACTCCAGACAATGCAGACGAAATTATCCTTACATTTAAACAAGGTATTCCAGTACAAGTTGATGGCAAAGATTATCAATTAGATGACCTTATTCTTTACTTGAATCAACTTGCTGGCAAACACGGTATTGGTAGAATCGATCATGTTGAAAACAGAATGGTCGGGATAAAATCGAGAGAGATTTATGAAACACCTGGTGCGGAAGTTATTTTAAAAGCACACAAAGCACTAGAAACAATTACATTAACTAAAGACGTAGCGCACTTTAAGCCTGTCATTGAAAAACAATTTTCAGAACAAATATACAATGGTTTGTGGTTCTCGCCATTAACAGATAGTTTAAAACTCTTTATCGATAGTACTCAACAATATGTTGAGGGAGATGTGAGAATTAAATTATTTAAAGGGAACGCTATTGTCAATGGCAGACAATCTCCTTACACTTTATACGACGAAAAATTAGCTACTTATACAAAAGAAGATGCCTTCAATCAAGAATCAGCAGTAGGTTTCATTGATATTTATGGTTTACCTACACAAGTTAATGCATTACTTCACGGGGGGTATAGTAATGAGCAATAAAGCTTGGGGTGGCAGATTTGAAACTCAACCCGAAGAATGGGTTGATGATTTCAATGCGTCAATTGATTTTGATAAAAATTTAATTAAACAAGATGTTCAAGGTAGTATTGCACATGCAACTATGCTCGCTAAACAACATATTATTACAGATGATGAAGCTCAATCCATCATTAATGAGCTTAAAAATATTCAAAGTGACTTTGAAGAAGGTAAACTTAAATTTAAAGCTTCTCTCGAAGATATTCATCTTAATATTGAGCACGAGCTTATTCAACGTATTGGCGAAGCTGGTGGAAAACTGCATACTGGTCGTAGCCGTAATGATCAAGTTGCCACAGATATGCATTTGTATACTAAAGAACAAGTTCAATACATTATTGAACTTATAGCGTCGTTTCAAGAAACAATTGTTCAATTAGCAGACCAGCACGTTGACACAATTATGCCTGGATACACGCATTTACAACGTGCACAACCCATCTCGTTCGCACATCATATTATGACTTACTTTTGGATGTTAGAAAGAGACAAAGGTAGATTCATGGATAGTCTTAAACGTATAGATATCTCACCATTAGGTGCTGCAGCTTTAAGTGGAACTACACACCCTATAGATAGACATCTGACTCAAGAACTTCTAGGATTTGCAAATCTGTATGAAAATAGTTTAGATGCTGTCAGTGATCGTGACTATATCGTTGAAACATTGCATCATATTTCACTCACTATGGTACATCTATCACGTTTTGCAGAAGAAATCATTTTTTGGTCGACTGATGAGGCAAAATTTATCACTTTATCAGATGCGTTTTCTACTGGCTCATCTATTATGCCACAAAAGAAAAACCCTGATATGGCTGAACTAATAAGAGGAAAAGTCGGACGTACTACAGGACACTTGATGAGTATGTTAGTAACACTTAAAGGCTTACCCTTAGCTTATAATAAAGACATGCAAGAAGATAAAGAAGGTTTATTTGATGCTGTACACACACTTAAAGGCTCTCTTCGAATCTTCGAAGGTATGGTTGCATCTATGAAAGTTAATTCAAACCGTTTAAGTCAAACAGTAAAAAATGATTTTTCAAATGCAACAGAATTAGCAGACTATTTAGTCAGTAAAAGTGTACCTTTTAGAACCGCTCATGAAATCGTTGGTAAAATCGTATTAAATTGTATTCATAAAGGTATATACCTATTAGACGTACCTTTAAGCGAATATCAAGAACATCATGAGAATATTGAGGAAGATATATATGATTATTTAACACCTGAAAATTGTCTCAAGCGTCGCCAAAGCTATGGTTCAACTGGTCAAGAATCAGTAAAACATCAACTAAAAGTCGCAAAAGCATTATTAAAAGACAACGAATCAAAATAGTTATTAAAAATAATAGCCATCTAAAATTACAAAAATTTAATTTTGTATTAAGTTATCAAAGTTTATATAAAAAAAATGTAAAATTCCCTTTCATCCTTTCAAATTGATGTACGTTTAAGTAGACATACTATTTTTGAAAGGATGTTTTTATGTTTAAATCTAAGAAAATAATCATTTCAACTTTATCTACCGTTACACTGGGTTTAGCTAGTTTAAGTTCCCCTTCGATAGCTGAAACTTCGAACCACTCTCCAGCACCAAACCAATCAGAGAAATCGATACAACAACAAACAAATATTCCATCTAATATGAATCAATCATCAGCTAAAACATTTAAACGACAAGCTGAATCAGACTCAGTAAGTGGTAAAACAAACGATACTCATAATCATTGGACTAAAAATTTAACTGGAGAGAAATTTACAACCATTGCACATCGTGGCGCAAGTGGTTACGCCCCAGAACATACTTTTGAAGCATATGATAAAAGTCATAATGAATTAGGAGCATCTTACATAGAAATCGATTTACAACGTACTAAAGATGGTCACTTGGTTGCTATGCATGACGAAAAGGTCAATCGTACAACTAATGGCCATGGACGTGTCGACCAACTTACTTTAAAAGAGTTAAAACAACTTGATGCAGGAAGCTGGTTTAATCGAAAGCACCCTGAATATGCCAAAAATAAATATAAAAATGCTAAAGTTCCTACTTTAGACGAAATTTTAAATCGCTATGGCAAAAATGCAAACTATTATATTGAAACTAAATCGCCAGATGTTTATCCTGGCATGGAAAAACAATTATTAGATACATTAGATAAACATGACTTGTTAACACAAAAATCACTTAAACATGGACATGTGATGATCCAATCATTTTCAGGGAGTAGTTTAGAAAAGGTACATCACATGAACGCCAATATACCACTTATTAGACTAATGAATAAATTTGAACTTAAAAAAGCTACTAATCAAGATTTAAAAAATATTAAATCTTATGCCATTGGAGTAGGTCCTGAATACACAGATTTAAATATTAAGAACACAAGACATTTAAAAAATTTAGGATTTTTAGTTCATCCTTATACAGTTGATGATGAAAATCAAATGAGAAACTTAAATCAATATGGTGTTGATGGTGTATTCACTAATTTTGCTGATAGATATAAAAAAGTTTCAGAAACACAACAATAAAATATTAGCGTTGAGTTGAACTGACTTCATATTGATTTTATCGTCGCATTTTACTTACAAACATTTGAGAAAGTATTACTTTTAACATTAACTCACAATTAATAAAATTATCAATTGCATAAACATGATAGAAACCCTAAGACTATCATCTGATGTCTTAGGGTTTCTATCATATACTTATAATATTTTTCTTATGCCCAACCTCTATATCTTGCTGCTTCAGCAGTACGTTTAATACCTACTATATATGCTGCTAATCTCATATCAATTTTTCTATTTTGTGACAATTCATAAATCGTATCAAATGCTGTTACTAACTTCTCACGTAGTTTGTCATTGACTTCTTCTTCAGTCCAATAATAACCTTGATTATTTTGTACCCACTCGAAATAAGATACAGTCACACCTCCTGCACTTGCAAGTACATCCGGCACTAGTAATATATCTCTTTCTGTTAAAATACGTGTTGCTTCAGGCGTCGTAGGGCCATTAGCAGCTTCAACTACAATGCTTGCTTTAATATCGTGCGCATTATCTTCAGTGATTTGATTGGAAATTGCAGCAGGAACAAGGATGTCACAATCCAATTCGAATAATTCTTTGTTAGAAATTGTATCTTCGAATAGATTTGTAACTGTACCGAAGCTATCACGTCGATCTAATAAATAATCTATATCAAGTCCATTAGGGTCATGTAAGGCTCCATATGCATCACTTATACCAACTACTTTAGCACCTAAATCGTATAAGAATTTAGCTAAGAAACTACCTGCATTGCCGAAACCTTGAATCACAATTTTGGCATCTTTAATATCCATGCCACGACGTTTTGCCGCTTGTTCAATTGCAATGACTACACCTAAAGCTGTAGAGCGATCACGTCCTTGAGATCCACCTAATACAATAGGTTTGCCTGTTATAAAACCTGGCGAATTAAATTTATCTAATGCACTATACTCATCCATCATCCAAGCCATAATTTGAGAGTTTGTAAAAACGTCTGGTGCTGGAATATCTTTGTTAGGCCCAACAAATTGAGATATAGCTCTTACATACCCTCGAGATAGACGCTCAACTTCGTGTATACTCATTTGACGTGGATCACAAACAATACCGCCTTTACCCCCACCATAAGGTAAATTAACAATGCCACATTTTAAAGTCATCCACATTGATAATGCCTTCACTTCTTCTTCATCAACTTCTGGATGGAAACGAACGCCACCTTTAGTAGGGCCAACTGCATCATTATGTTGTGCACGGTATCCAGTAAATGTTTTAACTGTCCCATCGTCCATTCGTACTGGAATGCGCACTTGTAAAAATCTAATTGGTTCTTTTATAAGGTCATACATACCATCATCAAAGCCCAACTTGTGTAATGCTTCTTTAATAATCCCTTGAGTGGAAGTTACTAAATTATTATTCTCAGTCATGATCCTATTCGCCTCTTTTTACTAAATGATTTCGCTTTCATTCGTAATTGTAACACAATTGAAAGCATTTTAAAGATTTTCTAAACTAATTGTTACAACTATTTGAACCTATGCAAATACACTCTTAATCTTCTCTAAAGCCATGTCTAACTCTTCTTTCGTTATCACTAATGGAGGTGCAAATCTAATAACGGTGTCGTGAGTTTCTTTACATAATAATCCTTGTTCTTTCAAAGCTTCACAATATGGTCTGGCACTTTCATGTAATTCAATACCGATAAATAATCCTCGTCCCCTAACTTCTTTAATAGATGGATGCTCAATTTTTTTCAATTCAGACTTAAAATATTCTCCTAATTCTAATGAACGACCAGGTAAATCCTCGTCAATAATGACATCTATAGCTGCAATAGAAACTGCACTCGCTAGTGGATTTCCACCAAATGTAGAACCATGTGAGCCAGGAGTAAATACATCTAATACCTCATTATCTGCAAGAACTACCGAGATAGGAAATACCCCTCCACCTAACGCTTTTCCTAAAATATAAACATCCGGTTTTACATGATCCCAATCCGTTGCAAATAATTTTCCTGAACGTCCTAATCCTGCTTGAATTTCATCAGCAATAAATAAAATTTGATGTTCATCACATAATTCTCTAATTGTTTTCAAATATCCTTCTGGTGGTACGTTAATCCCTGCTTCTCCCTGTATAGGTTCTACTAAAATTGCTGCTGTATTTTTATTAATTGCTGCTTTTAATTGATTAACGTCACCAAACTCAACTTTTCGAAAGCCTTCTAACAATGGACCATAGCCTCGTTGATACTCAGCTTCTGAAGACAATGATACTGGTGCCATCGTACGTCCATGGAAATTACCATTAAAAGCGATAATTTCAGCTTTGTTCGGCTCAATACCCTTAACATCATAAGCCCAACGACGAGCAGCTTTTAAAGCTGTTTCAACCGCTTCTGCTCCCGTATTCATAGGCAATGCTTTGTCTTTACCTGCGAGTTTACATATTTTCTCATGCCATTGACCCAAATTATCACTATGAAAAGCACGTGATACTAAAGTGACTTTATCTGCTTGATCTTTCAATGCTTGAATAATTCTTGGGTGTCGATGACCTTGATTCACTGCCGAGTAGGCCGAAAGCATATCCATATACGTGTTACCTTCCGGATCTTTCACCCATACACCCTCTGCTTCAGAAATAACAATTGGAAGTGGAACGTAGTTATGCGCCCCATAGTGATTTGTTAAGTTAATAATTTTTTCAGATTGAGTCATAAAATCTCCCCTTCGTTTTCGAATAAAAACTTATTAACAATATCATAACTGATTTCTATCGACTCTCAAACTTATTTTTTAATATAACAATAAAATGAATCAATATCGTCATAATCGAAAAATTGAATTGTATGAAACAGACTAAATATTGATGCAAAACATATATGTAAGCCCTTACATTTATAATGACATAACGACTCTATCATTGACAAGTTATATCGCTAATAAACAATTAATTTCAATAAAATAAAAAGAGTCCGGAACATAAAGTTCCAGGATAAGTAAATAAAGACAATTTCTATTGAAATAATATAAAAATTGTCTTTTTTATGATTTTTTTATAATTTTCAGCTCGTTGAGCTGGTACTTTTCTTATATTAAGTATCATTAGCACAAGTCCTAGTTCTCTTTTGTCTTTATTTATCCCTCGAACGGACTTTCGAGTGAAACTCAAAATAGGCTTCATAATTCCAAAAACAGACTCCACATCAATTTTTCTTTGACTGTAGATGGTTTTTGCTTTTCGTTCTGAAAGCTTTTGATTAATTTGGACATTGAAATATTCCCAACTATAATTCTTCATTTTTTTTATTTGTTTTTGAATCGATTAATCGTTTTATAAGAAGGCTTTTGATTTTATGATAGCCACATCATTCGGATATTATCATTAAGTAATTTTTCTATCTTACGTCCTGAAAACACAGATTGTGTGTAGGCATATAAAACTACTTTTAACATCATTTTTGGATGATATGATGTTGCACCTCGATGATGTCTGAATTCATCGAATTCAGTCTCGGGAATTGTTTCTACAATATCATTTACATGTCGTGAAATATCATTTGTGGGGATAAGAACTGAAGTTTCCATTGGTAGAGTAAGTTGAGTCATGTTATAGTCTTTATACATAAGGCACCTCGTTAATTTTGTTTATTGGTATTTATTAAATTATACGAAAGACCTTATTTTTTTAAGTATTTCATTGTGAAATTACATATAAACACAAAGTATTTTGGCGAGACTCTTGAGGGAGCAGGACAAGCTGAAGCTGTCCCCTAAGAAAGCGAGCCAACAATACGAAGTATTGTAAATAAACAGCCAGTAAATGAATTTATGAAAACTCATTTACTGACTATTTTGCTAGGAATTATGTCCCAGCCTCGAATAGATACATTTAGATATACCATTCAATTATTTGTCTTTTCGAGGTAATGGATAGAATCCTTGATTAAACTGTTCCCAAAGATTTGGTGTTAGATAATGTTGGTCTTCACGATTAGGATCAAAAGCATTTATAATTTCGTCTTCTCGACCTTCTTTAATTTTAGCAACAAAATCATAATCAAGTAGAATTTCACGACCTAACGCAACAAATTCAACTCCAATGTTTTCAACAGCATTTAGTGCATCTTCAGCTGTAAAGACAGAACCTATACCAATAAGCGGCATACGTCCATTTATCCATTGATGAATAAGTTCCAAGCGATTTTCACCTTTATATTTACCTTCTCGCGTAACTGAGTTAACATCCATTAATGACACATGAATATAATCAAGTGGTTTATTTGCGATTTGGTGAATTAATTCTTCAGTTATCTCCATTGAAATACCTGGTGATTCCGCTTCTTCAGGTGACAATCTGTAACCAATAATAAAATCATCATATGCATGAGCTTTTTTAGCTTTAACAACTTCATCTATAACAGCAACAGGGAATTTATAGTTATCAGCCCAAACATCATTTCTTCTATTATAGTAAGGAGAAACAAATTGGTGAATAAGATAATGGTTTGCGCCATGAATTTCAACGCCATCAAAACCTGCTTCAATTGCTCTTCTAGTTGCTTCACCAAAGTCTCTAATAGTTTGTTCAATTTCTTCAGCAGTCATCTCACGAGCATCATGTTCTTTTTGCTGACCAAAACTTTTAAGAGAAATGGCACTTGGTGCAACAACATCTCCATCAGGTGTTAACTCTGGTAAAGCTTGAGCACCTCCATGATGAATTTGGACTATTGCTTTCGCACCATTTTTCTTCATAACTTGAGCAAGTTCTTTTAACCCTTCGATATCTGAGTCATGTGCAACAGAAGGTTGACCAGGAAATGCTTTGCCTACATCATTAACATTACTTGCTGCATTAATTGCAATCCCAACATCTTTAGAACGTTTCTCAATGTAAGGTAATTCTATATCTGAAATTGTTCCATCATCATTTGATGAAGTATGTGTAAGAGGAGCTAAAACAAAACGATTTCTTACTTCAACACCATTAGGTAGTGTTAAAGATTTAAATAAAGGTTCATATTTATTATTCATATTTTTAATACTCTCCTTGTTTAATGATGTTATGACTATAGCATGCTAGTTACATACTATTCTAATTATTTGCTTACAAATTATTTATTCTCCAATTATAAAAATGCTAAGCATAGTTAATTACATTCAACAAATAAATAATAACTATCTAAAATTTTTTATTTTCCCTTATTGAGATCATTGTTTATCCAAAATAATTATTAACTTTAATTAATAAAAAAAGACAATCCTAACAACACATTGTTGTTTAAAGATTGTCGTTATCATGTGATTGATTGCATATATCACAACATCACATGTTGGCACGAATTGACAGTCGTTTAGTCATTGTGAATTGCACGTTTTGACTGTTTGATCCAGACCGGTAAGCGTTCTTTAAGTGTTTGAAACCCATACTTTTCTGTTTCTCTAATTTCATCTAAGACAGACTGTTTTTCTTTTTTACGCTCATAATTTTTAAAGTAATCATTATCTTTTAAGGACAAATTTAATTTACCTTCATCATCAATTGATAATATTTTTGCTTTAACAACCTGTCCTTCAGATAGAAATTTCTTTAAATTATGGACATAATCATCCATAATTTCTGAGATATGGATAAGCCCTTCAGTATGGTCAGGGGTCTCAACAAATGCGCCATACGGTTGAATACCAGTCACACGTACCTTGATATGTTGACCTACTTTGTAGTGATGATTCAACTTGATAACCCCTTATTTCGATTTTCTTAACACTCATATCATAGCATAAATCAAATATCTCGACTAACTATAACCATAATAAAATTCATTAAATTTTAAAAACTGGTTCCTTATTGTATTGTTTTGCAAATGAATCTATAAACTATTGGATTAAAATTATCATTATATTAAAATACCTGAGACAAAATTTGCCTCAGGTTATAAATTGTTGATTTGATTTTATCTCTGAAAATAAATACTGACTTCATATACTTTATACAATACAACAAAACTTATAGTTGCAATTAAAGATTAAATTATTCTTCTACATCTATCGATTCAATGACTACATCATAAACAGGTTTGTCTTGAGCACCAACTTTAGTATTTGCAATATCTTCTAAAGTTGATTCACCCTCAATAAGTTGACCAAATACTGTATGTTTTTGATCTAACCAAGGCGTACCACCTTTTTCACCATATGCTTCTACAATAGGTTGAGGCCATCCACCATCTGCTAATTGACTTAACATATTTTCAGGCACTTCCTTCATTTGGACAATAAAGAATTGAGATCCATTTGTATTAGGACCTGCATTAGCCATTGATAATGCACCGTAAAGGTTAAAAGCTTCTAGAGAAAATTCATCTTCAAAAGCACTACCATAAATACTTTCTCCGCCCATACCAGTTGCAGTTGGGTCCCCGCCTTGTACCATAAAATCATTGATAACACGGTGGAACGTTACACCATCGTAGTATCCATTTTTTGAATGTGTCACAAAGTTTTCAACTGTCTTTGGAGCAATGTCGGGAAATAATTTAAATGTCATGTCACCTTTATTTGTATGCATAACTACTTTAATTTCGTTATCTTGAATCTCTTTATTTAACTGAGGATAGTTCGTCATTTCAATTCTCCATTCGTGTTATGATATAAACATATATTAACATATATGAAAGGAAGTAATATAGGATGTTATATCGATTTTCTCACAAGACTGGTGTTTATGGTGTAAGTGTCAAAGAGGAAACTGGAAATCAAATACTCGTACAAATTGAACAAGTAATTAAACATCCCAAACAAGGTGATTTACACCATCCCAATGAAACAGAAGGCGTCTTTTTTCATGAACGTAAAGCTTTAAGCCATTTTGAGAAACGTTACGCTACACCTTCTCAACTTCGTGAGTTTAATGTCGAGGCCATGCCTTATGAAGACTCACTTCAACATGCTATTACACATCTTGAGAATCAACTAAAAAAAGAGAAGACAGAGTATTCTCGATTGTCTTTAAATAATTTAAATCGTTTAAAAGAAGATTACGCTATTCAATATAAAAGACACTTCGACTAATCCATATTAAATTTTTAGTAATAGAGCGAAATAATTATTCATATAGTTAAAATTTTCGAACAAATTTTGACGTGTTTCTTCTTATTTAAAAGAGTCTTTAAATCAAGAGTTTCAAGCAGTTACATGGTTTTTCAGAAGAAGCGCAATGATGTATAATATGTGTCGTAAATAAATTTTAAAGGAGGAAAACATAGTGAGTTTGTTACATATTGCGGTACTATTACCGTTAATATTTGCACTCATTATTCCATTCCTATACCGGTTCGTTAAACGTATACATTTAGGATGGTTTGTATTACCTGTTCCTATTGTCTTATTTATATATTTCATATCATTGATTTCAATGACGATGTCAGGTAATAACGTAATGAAAAACTTAAATTGGATGCCACATATTGGAATGAATTTTAATTTATATGTGGATGGTCTCGGATTATTATTCAGTTTGCTTATCACTGGAATAGGAAGTCTAGTGGTTTTATATTCTATCGGATATTTAAGCAAATCAGAACAACTCGGGAATTTTTACTGTTATTTATTACTATTTATGGGTGCAATGTTAGGAGTTGTACTCTCTGATAATTTTATTATTTTATATTTATTTTGGGAGTTAACTTCTTTCTCTAGCTTTTTATTAATCTCTTTCTGGAGAGAGAAAAAAGCTTCAATTTATGGTGCTCAAAAATCTTTAATCATTACCGTATTAGGTGGCTTGAGCATGCTAGGTGGTATCATTTTACTTTCCCTAGCTACTGATACTTTTAGTATTCAGGCTATGATTTCAAAAGCAAGTGACATTCAAAATAGTCCTTTCTTTATCTTAGTAATGATACTTTTTATGATTGGTGCATTTACAAAATCTGCACAAGTGCCTTTTTATATTTGGTTACCAGATGCTATGGAGGCGCCTACGCCAGTGAGTGCATACCTTCATTCTGCAACGATGGTAAAAGCAGGACTATATCTAATCGCAAGAATCACACCTATTTTTGCAATATCCGAAGGTTGGGTATGGACAATTACACTTGTTGGTTTAATCACCCTATTTTGGGCATCACTCAATGCAACAAAACAACATGACTTAAAAGGTATTTTAGCTTTCTCAACTGTGTCTCAACTAGGGATGATTATGTCTATGCTTGGTATTGGTGCTGTAAGTTATCATTATCAAGGCGCTAATAGTCAACTTTATGTTGCTGGATTTGTTGCTGCCATATTTCATTTAATTAATCATGCCACGTTTAAAGGTGCACTATTTATGATTACAGGTGGTATTGATCATTCAACTGGTACACGTGATGTTAAAAAGTTGGGCGGTTTACTTACAATCATGCCTATCTCATTCACGCTTACAGTTATTACAACATTAAGTATGGCTGGTGTGCCGCCTTTTAACGGCTTTTTATCAAAAGAGAAATTCTTAGAGTCAATGATTAATGTTACACATTTAAATTTAATGAGTTTAAATACTTTAGGTATTCTTTTACCAATCATTGCCATTATTGGTAGTATTTTCACATTTGTATATTCAATTAAATTTATATTGCATATATTCTTTGGTTCTTATAAACCTGAAGCTCTGCCAAAACAAGCGCATGAATCTTCAATTTTAATGCTTATTTCACCTATCATTTTAACATCACTAGTTATAGTATTCGGTTTATTCCCAAGTATATTAACGCAATCTATTATAGAGCCGGCATCTGTAGCAGTTAGTCAAACATCAAATATAACTGCTGAGTTCCATTTATTCCATGGTATAACTCCAGCATTCCTATCAACAATAGGTATTTATATTATTGGTATTTTATTATTAATTTCATTTAGTTATTGGGTTCGTTTATTACAAGCACATCCATATCAGTTAACGTTGAATCATTGGTATGACACTTCAGGCCAACGTATTCCAGGATATTCCGAAAATATAACAAATAGTTATGTTACAGGTTTTTCTAGAAATAATTTGGTGATTATCTTAGGTATTCTCATTGCTTTAACTTTTGTTACAGTCATCAGTGTACCCTTCAGTATTGACTTTAAAAACGTGAGTCATTTACGCGTATTTGAAGGTGCAACAGTATTGTTTTTACTGATTGCTTCAACTTTCATTATATTTGCAAAATCACGTTTGTTTAGCATTATCATGTTAAGCGCTGTGGGTTACGCTATATCAGTATTATTTATTTTCTTTAAAGCGCCCGACTTAGCATTAACACAATTTGTAGTGGAATCTATTTCTACAGCATTATTCTTACTATGCTTTTATCACCTACCTAATTTAAATCGCTACAATGAAAAACCAACCTTTAAACTGACAAATGCTGTGATTTCAATTGGAGTGGGATTATCAGTGATTATTTTAGGATTAATTGGCTATGGTAATAGACACTTTGACTCTATTACTAAATTCTATCAAGAACATGTTTTTGATTTAGCACATGGTAAAAATATGGTAAATGTCATCCTCGTAGATTTCCGTGGTATGGATACTTTATTCGAGTCATCTGTACTAGGTATTGCAGGTTTAGGCGTATATACAATGATTAAATTACGATTAAAACAGAAAAATCAATCAAGTGAGGTGAATGACCATGAATAGACAACAAAATAACCTTATCTTTCAATACGCTGCCGTGATTATTTTCTTCATGGTCATTGTGTTTGGCTTTTCATTATTTTTAGCTGGACATTATACACCTGGTGGCGGTTTCGTTGGTGGTTTGCTTTTCGCTAGTGCATTATTAGTTATTACAATTGCATATGATGTAAAAACGATGCGAAAGATTTTTCCTTTAGATTTTAAAATCTTAATTGGTATTGGTTTATTATTTTGCGTGGGTACACCATTAACAAGTTGGTTCATGTCTAAAAACTTTTTTACACATGTCACTTTTGACATCCCTTTGCCTTTACTTGAACCTATGCACATGACGACAGCGATGTTTTTTGATTTCGGTGTTTTATGTGCAGTTGTAGGAACTATTATGACTATAATTATTTCGATTGGAGAGAACGAATAGTGGAAATTATCATGATCTTTGTTAGTGGTATTCTCACATCTATAAGTGTCTATCTCGTTTTGTCTAAAAGTTTGATACGTATCATTATGGGGACTACACTACTAACTCATGCTGCAAATTTATTTTTAATTACTATGGGAGGTTTAAAGCACGGAACTGTTCCAATATTTGAAAAAGGAACATCAAGCTATGTTGACCCTATCCCCCAAGCATTGATTTTAACAGCTATCGTTATCGCCTTTGCTACAACAGCTTTCTTTTTAGTTCTTGCATTTAGAACATATAAAGAACTAGGCACTGATAACGTTGAGCTAATGAAAGGAGCGCCAGAAGATGATAGAGAGTAACTTGCTTGTTTTAACTTTAGTCATACCTATCCTAACTGCAATTTTACTCATATTTATTGGAAAGCGCCCAATAATAAAAAGATATGTTGCACTTGTCGGTACATTGCTAACATTGGTCATTGCATTGATTAACTTAAAGAATGTGCTACGAGATGGACCAATCAAGGTTGAACTGGGCTCTTGGAAAGCCCCATACAGCATTGTATTTGTAGTCGATATTTTTAGCGCTCTACTCATCATCACAAGTATTATTATTACCATATTAGTCATTTTATACTCATATCGTTCTATCGGTTTAGATAGAGAACGTCATTATTATTATTTCTCTATCATGTTTATGTTGATTGGTATTATTGGCTCATTTACAACAGGAGATATTTTCAACTTGTTTGTGTTCTTTGAAGTCTTTTTAATGTCTTCATATTGTTTACTCGTTATTGGTACTACTAAAATACAATTACAAGAAACAATTAAGTATATTTTAGTCAATGTTGTTTCATCGTCTTTCTTTGTCATGGGTGTTGCAGTTTTATATTCAGTTGTAGGAACTTTAAATCTCGCTCATATTAGTGAAAGATTGTCACAACTTTCTGTACATGACAGTGGCTTAGTCAATATTGTTTTTATTTTATTTATCTTTGTCTTTGCCACTAAAGCAGGCGTTTTTCCTATGTACGTATGGCTACCTGGTGCTTATTATGCCCCTCCAGTAGCGATCATCACGTTCTTTGGTGCACTATTGACTAAAGTGGGTGTATACGCAATTGCGAGAACTCTAAGTTTATTCTTTAATAATACAGTAAGCTTTTCTCATTATGTCATCCTTTTCTTAGCATTACTTACAATTATTTTTGGATGTATAGGTGCGATAGCTTACTATGATACGAAGAAAATCATCCTTTACAATATTATGATTGCAGTAGGTGTCATATTAGTTGGTATTGCTATGATGAACGAATCAGGCATGACTGGTGCAATATATTACACACTACATGATATGTTAGTTAAAGCTTCATTGTTCTTACTCATTGGCGTCATGTACAAAATCACTAAAACGACTGACTTACGTCATTTTGGTGGCTTGATAAAAGGGTATCCTATTCTAGGTTGGACATTCTTTATTGCAGCGCTAAGCTTAGCGGGTATACCACCTTTTAGTGGTTTCTACGGTAAATTCTATATTGTTCGAGCGACCTTTGAAAAAGGATTTTATCTAAGTGGTATCATTGTACTTTTATCAAGTTTAATCGTGTTATATTCAGTCATACGTATTTTCTTAAAAGGATTTTTCGGTGAAGTTGAAGGATATACTTTATCTAAAAAGGTAAATGTTAAATATCTAACAACTATCGCTGTTGCATCTACAGTTATTACTGTAATCTTTGGATTATCTGCAGACACGTTATTCCCAATCATCAAAGATGGCGCTGAAACGTTTGTCGATCCAAGTCAATATATTCATAGTGTGTTAGGAGGTAAATAGTTTGGCTATACAGTTTGTAATTAATTTACTTGTTTCTGTCATATGGTTACTTGTAACAAATAGCTATACCTTAAATAACTTTGTATTAGGTTTTATACTAGGTTTGTTTCTAGTTTATCTCCTGCACCGTGTCTTGCCTGGTCAGTTTTATTTAGTGAGAATATATAGAATTATAATGCTTATCATTACATTTTTAACTGAGTTAATAAAAGCAAACTTTGGTGTACTAAAAATTATTCTCAAACCACGAATTGAGAATAAACCCGGATTCTTTGTGTACGAGACGGAATTAGAACGTGACTGGCAACTTGTTTTACTTTCCAACTTGATTACGTTAACACCTGGCACAGTCGTTTTAGGTATTAGTGATGACCGTAAAAAGATTTATATCCACTCAATTGATTTCAGTACAAAGGAAGAAGAGATTCAAAATATCAAATCTTCATTAGAGAAGGTCGTTAGAAAGGTAGGCGAGAAATAATGCCTTTTAAAATATTTATTATTACAGCCTTAATTATTGTTGTCTTATCAATGTTAGCAATGTTAATACGTGTTATTTTAGGACCCTCTCTAGCAGACCGTGTCGTCGCACTTGATGCAATTGGTTTACAGTTAATGGCCGTGATAGCGCTATTTAGTATTTTACTGAATATTAAATACATGCTCGTCGTTATTTTAATGGTCGGTATTCTTGCTTTTCTAGGAACTGCAGTCTTTTCTAAATTTATGGATGAAGGTAAGGTGATCAAGCATGATAGCAACGATCGTCACTAGTGTCTCTATCATATTTGTTGTTCTTGGAGCTTTGATTAGTGCCTTTGCTGCAACGGGTCTCATTCGATTAAGGGATGTTTACTCAAGAGCACATGCAGCTGGTAAAGCAGCCACGTTGGGTGCGATGTTTTTACTATTTGGAGCATTTTTATACTTTATTGGCACTGAAGGATATGTAAATATGCAATTAATTATCGGAATTATTTTCGTATTTATTACTGGCCCTCTTTCAAGTCATTTAATCATGAAAGCTGCCTACAACATTAAAACACCATATACCAAAGATACTAAAATTGATGAAATTAAAGAGGATATGAAGCATACAAAACTATAATTCATACTTTAAGAGTTTTATACCAAAATTAAATTCAATAATTTAATAATTTTTTAAAATCGATAATATGATTAATACCTGGGACATGAACTAATGTTCCAGGTATTTTATTTTATTGTAACCTACTACTGAGTTGAAACCTTAATATGCCTTAAATTTCTTAATTTTCCTTCCCGTTACATCAAATTTAACATTAAAATTGTTTTGCTCCTCTTTAAATAAAAATGACACTTTGTAACTCTTTGCAAATTGTGGTATTATTTAAATCGTAATAATTACGTTTTAAAAGCAGAGGGGCGATTCAATGCACTGGACAATTATTGGTGGTGGCTTACAAGGAACCACCATTGCACTTAAATTAAAAAATGAAGGACTAAAAAATGAGGCGCTTACTATCATAGATCCTTACTCCTCATTATGTGAGCGATTTAATATTTATACACAACGTATTAGTATGCCATACTTAAGATCGCCTTTCGTTCATCATATTCATCCTAAACCTTTTCATCTCAAACAATATGCTAGATATCATCAGTATACTTCAGCTTATTACGGCCCGTATAAACGTCCTCAAAGAGATATGTTTATGCATCATGTTCATGATTTGATACATCAATTTAAACTTAATGATTGTCATATACAAGGTAAAGTCGAAGCTATTAATAAATCAAGAGGTAAATGGTGTATAAAACTATCAACTGGCGATAAAATGATTACCGATTGTGTTGTGATAGCAAATGGCTATACGCAAACGCCATTCATACCTGAAATTTTCAGAAATAAAGCGAATGTAAAACACATATTCGCTGATAATTATCATGCCTCTTTAGATAAAGATACTCAACATGTTGTTGGTTCAGGTATATCTGCTGCCCACCTCACTTTAAAATTATTAAATGAACACAATCACCAACTTGTTCATTTATGGATGAATAAAGATATTGAGATACATGATTTTGATGCTGACCCTGGTTGGTTAGGACCTAAGAAATTGAACTATCTTGCATCTATATCCTCATCAGATGCAAGAATGAAGTTAATTGAAGACGAACGTCATAGTGGTTCAATGCCTATGGAATTATTTTTAAGGTTAAAGAAATATGTGCAAAGTGGTCGACTCGTCATACATACGAGTCAAATTGATGATGTAACTGAATCCTATATTATCTCCGCTGGAAAATATTTTGAATATAAGCATATTTTGTTAGCTACTGGATTTTATAATCAATTGTTAACACAACCACTCATAAAAAATCTTATTCAAAACGAACAAGCACCACTTAATCAATCAGGTTATCCTTCTTTGTCAAACGAACTAGAATGGTTAAATCAATTATTCGTAGCTGGTGGACTCGCAGATTTAGAACTAGGTCCTTTTGCAAGAAATATAATGGGCGGTAAAGAAAGCGCTGAACGCATAAGTAAAGCATATAAACGTTTAAATAAGAAAATCTCTTAAACAAATACCCCGATAAGATTGTGAATTCTACACAATCTTATCGGGGTGTTCTGTTACATTATTGAATAGGTTTAATAGCAATCGTACCACGCATGACACTGATTAATTGGTCATGGTCATCTTTGATATCAATATTCCAAACTTGTGTTGTTTTTCCTTGATGTATTAAAGAAGCAAATGCTCTCACATGTCCTTGTCGAGTTGAGCGAATATGATTTGCATTCATTTCTAAACCTAGTGGAATAAATTGCTGCGTATCAATCAAATGAGCAGCACCTATCGAACATGCTGTTTCACCTAAAGCTAAACTTGCACCACCATGTAAATAGCCAAAGGGTTGCTTTACTTTATCTGTCACAGGCATAGACACTACTACTTTACCATCTTCTTTTTGTTCAATCTTCATTTCAAATGTTTCTAAAAGATTGGTCATAGTTCACACCTCATTTCAGTAGTTATAGTACCATAGCTGCTATCGTACCAAAAATCATAAGGGGAACATTATAAAACAAGAAATTCGGGATGCATGTATCACGAATATGATCATGTTGTCCATCAATATTCAAACCGGCTGTCGGTCCAAGTGTAGAATCACTTGCTGGAGAACCTGAATCACCTAAAGCACTTGCTGTACCAATTAAAGCAATAAGAGCCATTGTGTCTAAACCAATTGATGCTCCAAAAGGTATAAATAATGAAGCGATAATAGGTATAGTCGCAAAAGAGGAACCAATACCTAATGTTACAATAAGTCCAATGAGGTACATGACGATAATACTAATCAATTTATGATTTCCAGTTAATCCTGTTAAACTCTTGACCAAGCTATCTATATCACCTGTTGCATTCATCACGCCAGCAAACCCGTTAGCTGTTAGTATCACTACACCAATATAAGCCATTAATTTGACTCCATCTACAAACTGTTCATCGAGTTCATACCAATGATATGCTCTTGAAACAAAGAAAACAAGTACCCCAGCTAACGCACCAAAAATCATAGAATCTGTAAATGTCTGTACTAAAAACGTAGCTAGTATGGCAATGACAGTAACAATTAGCACATAAGGTTTGAGTTCAGTAATTTTTTCTCGATCATTTACATTACGTTGTTCATAAACGCGTGGCTTTCTATAAACAATAAATCCAAGTATGAGACCCACAACATATCCCATTGAAGGTATTAACATTGATTTCCATATCATATTCATCTCAATTGGATGGTTTGCTTTTTGAAAACCACTTTGAATGATTTGATGGAAAATTTGACCGAAACCATAAGGTAATAGCACGTATGGAAAACACAAACCAAATCCTATTACTAAAGCAATAAGTCTGCGATCAATTCTTAAATCGTTAAACAAACTCACAAGTGGAGGTATTACAATTGGAATAAAGGCAATATGTACAGGAATTAAGTTTTGACTCATGATACTCATTGCTAACAATGCAATGATAATAATTATTTTAACCTTAACTCGGGAAAGTCTACTATTCTCAGCATGAATACTTGCAATAATTTTACCGACTAGATAATCAGTTATACCACTATAGGAAATCAAGGCAGCAAAACCACCAAGTAACGCATAACTTAATGCGACTTCTGCGCCATCTACTATATTTTTTCCAAAAACATTAATTACTTTTTCTAAATTCATACCTGATATTAATCCACCGACAAGTGCACTAATAAATAAGCTAATGACCACATTTAATCGACATAAACATAGTATGATCATTAATATGACTGCGATTACAACAGCATTTATCATTCTGCCTCACCCTTTATCACTCTATCGAACTAAAGTATTTATAAAATACATACTAGCAAGACATATATTTAATGTCAATGTTAAAAAAGACTCAACGATTATATACATTTAGTTATATTTAGTTGCTTATTTTCAATAACTGAAATATAACACTTAAAAATGTAATAAGTTGAGTCTGTATAACTTTATTTATATTTTTGTTGTAACCACTCTACAACTGTAGGTATCATGTAACCTGTCGGACCCTTTGGCCCTTTATATGTAGCACTTTTAGTTGTTGCAGGGCCCGCGATATCAAAGTGAATGTGTGGGATGTCACCACTAAAATGCGAAATAAATGCTGCTGCAAACAATGCTTTTCCTTGACCGTTCGTATGATTGACTAAATCTGCTACATCTGATTGTTTAATTAAATGTCTTTCAGTCTCTGTAATAGGTAATTCGAATACTTTTTCGTCTACATGACGTGCAACTGTTAATAAGTTTTTAAGTTCATTTTCAGCATGAGATTGGAAAGCAACCGCCTTGTCATCACCTAAAGCTACAATCGCTGCACCCGTTAATGTAGCAAAATCAAGAATTAGTTGTGGTTTAAATTGTGTTGCATAGAATACTGCGTCACCTAAAACCATTCTACCTTCAGCATCACTATTCAACATTTCTACTGTTTCCCCATTAAGCGCAGTAAATACATCATCTGGTTTCATGGAAGATTCACCAATCATATTTTCAGCTGAAGCGATTATTCCTACAATATTTACAGGTAGGTTTTGCTTAGAGATCACATCAATCATACCAATAACATTGGCCGCACCGCACATATCATATTTCATAGTTTGCATACCTATCTTAGACTTAATACTATATCCACCGGAATCATATGTAATACCCTTACCCACTAATGAAATAGGTGGTTCATCAGCTTCTGCACCATAGTATGATACCGTAATTAATCTCGGACCATGATTAGAACCTTTACCTACTGCATGTATTAATCCAAATCCTTCATCTATAATTTGTCGGTGATCTTTGATATCTACACTAACGGAACTCCCTTCGAAATGTTTTTTTATTTCTTCGGCAAAATATTGGGGTGTTAAAATATTCGGAGGCATTTGACTTAGTTCACGAGCATAATTTATAGATTCACCCAATTGTTGGCCTTCGTTAATCTTCGTTTCTATATTATGCTCTGTCGTTTGTATATAGACTCTACCTTGATATGGAGGCTTTTTATCCGATTTATAATGGTCAAATTCAAAGATAGATTGTGCACTTTGTAAACCTAAAGTTTGACAAATTTCAACAATGTTACCATGTTTAGATTTGAAAGTATCTAACAATAATTCACAATCCGTGACATGAACGTCTTTTAAATATTGAAACAACTGACCCCAAACTTTTAATAAACGTTGATATGATAAGATTTTTAAGTTTCCTAGTCCTACAGTTAATAATCTTTTAGGCTTTTCATCAATGTAGATAAGCGTTGATGATATTTTGCCGATTGAGCTATTGATGACATGATATTGTTTTAATGTTTCTAATCGTTCTTTAATTAACGTCTTATGATATTTTATCTCACCTAATTGGTTGAGGTGATCTGGCACACCCACCACAATCGTTTCAATTGATGTTGGCGTATCTTGATTAATAAAAAATTGCATATAGATCCTCCGTTCCTCATTCTGTATAACAATAATTATAAGTTATGAACACCCCAATATTAAACAAAACCACTTTTTACTCTAACTCTAAATAAAAACCACTTTTGTTTAATTAAGTGTGAAATTCTTCTTCATCATATTTTTCTGATAAAAAATAACCTGGGACAATCATTTTGTCCCAGGTATTATTAAAATATAAACAATCGATGACAAAATTAATTTGAGTTGTTTACATATTTTAACTCTAGTCATCTTTGCTAAGGGAGACAACAAATTATGTCTCGTACCTTTTTATTGTTTTTTTATATCTATTACTTGATTAAAATTTTCCTTTTTTAAAGGCTAATCCTATGCCACCAAGTTTGTAAATCGCACGAGTATCAATAACTTTCTTCAAGAATGCTGCTTTTTTACCAGCGATATCTCTACCATATACAATTCCAACACCATCATTAGCACCTAATGAACATACAGTTCCACGGTTAACATATTGGAAATCTTGTGTTGATTCACCATTTAATAAACGTTTAATGTTGCTAGCAGTATGCTCACCTTGTTGCATAGCAATTTGAGCTGTTGTTGGTAATGGACGCTCTTCATCAGCTGGAATAAACGCTGAACAATCTCCTATAACAAAGATGTCATTATGACCTTCAATTGTTAAATCTTGTTTATTGATAATACGTCCACGTTTAACACCTTCAAATGATTCTTCCATTAAATGACTTCCACGCACTCCAGCAGTCCATACAGAAGTTCCGGCTTCTAATTGTTGTTTTTCTCCATTGACTTCAACAACGAAACCTTTTTCATTACAAGCGACAATAGGTGTTGCAATTTTGAATTCTACTCCACGGTCTTCTAAATATTTTACTGCATAACTAACTAAGTCGTCTGAGAACATCGGTAACATTTTAGGTGCTGCTTCAACACATGTTAACTTCACTTTACTTTGATCAACACCATATTTACTGCATAATTCAGGAATTCTATCAGTTAATTCACCTAGAAATTCAATTCCTGTAAATCCAGCTCCCCCAACTAAAATAGATAAATCTTTATCATCTTTTTCTTTAGAAGCAGCATAATTTGCGAACTTATCTTCAATGTGACGAGACAACTTACGAGAAGTTAAAACGTTCTCAATTTGGAAAGCATGTTCTTTCATACCATCAATACCAAATGTTTCGCTAACAAAACCTAGTGCAACAACTAAGATATCAAAGTCATAAACACCCTTATCAGTTTCTACACGTTTAGCATTACGATCAATTTTTGTTACCTCAGCAACAACAAAATTCACTTTATTTTTGTTGACAGTTTTCTCAACAGGATACAATAAATCTTCATAATTAATCGTACCGGCAGAAGCTTCATGCAACCAAGTTGATTCATAATGATATTCATTCTTATTAATTAAAGTAATTTCCGCTGCATCAGCAGAAAGTTCTTTTTGTAATTTAGTTACAGTTTGTAAACCAGCATAACCTGCACCTAATACGAGCACTTTCTTACGATCTTGAGCCATCTCTAATTCACCTAAGCTTTCATAATATTTTAACCAATCAACAATGTAGATAAAGGCTATAAACATATGACAAGCCAAATTGTCTCTTTCTTTATAGTCTTAGTCAACATTTAAAATTTTCAAGTCTTTTTTGGGTTTTGCTCTTCAGTTGTTCACATAAAAGACACTTTTAATCTAATTTTAATTCTATAGCTTTTACCCTATATTTTCAAGCTACAATAGGGATAGTTTGTGAAAAGTTTAATTTAATTTCGGATGGCAATATGAAATTAACATTGCTCTGGATTTCCAGCGACTTTAGCTGTTTTAAATGAACTTCCACAACCACATGAGGCAATAGCATTAGGATTGTTTATTTGAAATCCTCCACCCATAAGTGACTGTTTAAAATCAATTGTTGTTCCATTTAATACAGGAGCATCATTTCGGTCTACTAGAACTTTCAAACCATAGTATTCGAGAATTTCATCATTTTCACCAGGTTCTGCTTCGGCTGACATACCATAAGTTAATCCTGTGCATCCTCCACCATTTACTTTAATTTTTAAATAACCATCAGACATGTCGTTATTTTTTAACATGTCTCTAACTTCAAATGCTGCCGCTTCAGTTAAAATGACTGTTGGCATATAAAAAACCTCCCATAATTTTTTAATCTCTATAACAAATTCGTTATATCATTATCTTCGATATGTTGATATATGTTTTTTAATAAATCGTCTGGTGTGTTACCTTCAACAATATCACCATCTACAAGGGCATACAAGCTACTTGCGCATAGACCACAATTTTGTAGACAACCGTATTCAAGGACATCTATGTTAGGATCATTTTCTAATTTTTCAAATACAACATCACTACCTTTGGCCATATTTGAAATACAGAACTCCACTAACGGAAACATAAGTCACCTTCTTATCTTTATTAGTTTAAACATTATAACAAAGTATTCAATGTCCTGACTATCAGTCGGTATGACGATTTTAATTTTGTTTATCTTTTTAAATTTCATAATAATTAAATTGCATTCTACATTTGTTTGTAGTCATTTTGAAAAATAGATATAATAGTCATGCATACAAGTATTATAACTATCAGGGACTAGGAATCATCTTCATTTAGAGTATTCTAGTGATTTTTGAAAAGGGTTTCAATAAAACAATTATAACAAAGGGGTATTAATCAATGAAAAACTTAGTATTACTAGGCGGGGGCTATGGTAATATGCGAATTATGTCGCGCATTTTACCTCATTCAATTCCTGAGGGATATCACTTAACTTTAATCGACCGCATGCCATTCCACGGTTTAAAACCTGAATTTTATGCACTTGCAGCAGGAACTAAATCTGACAAAGAGGTGCGAATCCAATTTCCAGATAGCAGTCAAATTAATACGGTTTATGGGGAAATCAGTGATATAGATTTGGACGAACAAATGATAACAGTTGGAAATTCAAAAATAGATTATGACGAACTTATCATTGGTCTAGGGTGTGAGGATAAATATCATAATGTCCCTGGTGCTGAAGCATATACACATAGCATTCAAACATTATCTAAATCGCGTGAAACATACCATAGAATTAGCGAGTTACCTAAAGGGGCACGTGTAGGTATCGTTGGGGCAGGTTTAAGTGGCATTGAATTAGCGAGCGAGCTACGTGAAAGTCGATCAGACTTGGAAATTTTGTTATATGATAGAGGGCCTCGAATTTTAAGGAATTTTCCAGAGAAACTGAGTAAATACATATCTAATTGGTTTTCTAAACACAATGTTACTGTAGTACCTAATTCAGTCATCGACAGAGTAGAACCCGGAAAAATTTATAATAATGGTAAACCAGAAAATATTGATTTAGTCGTTTGGACAGCAGGCATACAACCTGTTGAAATTGTGCGTAATCTTCCTATTGATATGAGTACCACTGGACGCGTAATTATTAATCAGTACCATCAAGTCCCAACCTATAGAAATGTTTATGTCGTAGGTGACTGTGCTAATTTACCACATGCACCCAGTGCTCAACTAGCAGAACTACAAGGTGAACAGATTGCTGAGGTGTTGAAGAAGCAATGGAATAACGAACCACTTCCAGATAAAATGCCTGAAATTAAAGTACAAGGCTTTTTAGGCTCTTTAGGTGACAAACAAGGTTTTGCTTATATCATGGATCGAACAGTTACCGGACGATTAGCCTCTATTCTAAAATCAGGTGTTCTGTGGCGCTATAAATATCATAATGGTTAATAAATAAAGCACCTAGGGCATTTACATTTCCCTAGGTGCTTAATTAATAATCACAAACTATGACAGCATTGAAATGTCCTTCTTCTCAATAAAAGATATAGCCTAAAAATGAAGATTTTCACTAAAAAATAACACAGACACTGTCAATTGAGGCACATCGTTAGTATGAATATTGCCCCCTCTTTTAATCTTACATAGTAAAATATGATTTAATAAAACGGGTTATTTGTTTATATTGTATGTAACCATCTGCTACATATTCATCATTCATCGTAACTAATGGGTAAAACAATTCATCTTCATTAATTCTTTCTATAAATTGCATATCATGATCAGTTAAATTTTCAGTATCATTTCGTATGTCAATATATGTAAATTCAAAATGATGTTGAGGAAACTTTCTTAAAAGTAATGCTTGAAGCCATTGATAAGTATCTATAGATGTAGGTGCATTTACACAACTCGCACAAACGACTTCTGCTCCATATACGACAACACTAATTTTAGTCATTAAAATCCCCTATCTTGTTTTATAGATTTTTACTACTTTATCTATTATAATGTAATAATAATGATTATGAAATAATTGCTCTGAAAGGAGACATGTCACATGCCTACTGAGAATCCAACAATGTTTGATCAAGTAGCAGAAGTTATAGAACGTTTGCGTCCATTCTTATTACGAGATGGTGGCGATTGTACGCTTGTAGATGTTGAAGATGGTATTGTTAAGCTACAATTACATGGCGCTTGCGGAACATGTCCTAGTTCTACAATTACCTTAAAAGCTGGCATCGAGCGTGCACTTCATGAAGAAGTTCCAGGTGTAATAGAAGTAGAACAAGTATTCTAATACATCCCTATATAATTATTTATTAACCTAGGATAGATAGTGACGTCCTAGGTTTTTTAATTTGATAGAAATTAATAAATGAAGTCATAGCGCACTAATATTAACTCTATGATGCTAAATAAAACAATAAAAGGGCCTGGGACATAATTCCTATCAAAATAGCCAGTAAATGAGTTTTCATAAATTCATTTACTGGCTTCTTTATTTACAATACTTCGTATTGTTGGCTCGCTTTCTTAGGGGACAGCTTCAGCCTGTAGTCTTCAGCTTGTCCTGTTCCCTCAAGAGTCTCGCCAAAATACTTTGTATTCATATGTAATTTTACATTAAAATACTTTAAAAAAATAAGGCCCTTTCGTATAATTTAATAAACATCACTAAACTAAATTAACGAGGTGCCTTATGTATAAAGATTATAACATGACTCAACTTACTCTACCAATGGAAACTTCAGTTCTTATCCCCACAAATGATATTTCACGACATGTAAATGATATTGTAGAAACAATTCCCGAGACTGAATTCGATGAATTCAGACATCATCGAGGTGCAACATCATACCATCCAAAAATGATGTTAAAAGTAGTTTTATATGCCTACACCCAATCTGTGTTTTCAGGACGTAAGATAGAAAAATTACTCAATGATAGTATCCGAATGATGTGGCTATCACAAAATCAAAAGCCTTCTTATAAAACGATTAATCGATTTAGAGTAAATCCCAAAGTAGACGCTTTATTAGAATCATTATTTATTCAATTTCATAGTCAGTGTTTGAAACAAAATCTTATTGATGATCAGGCCATTTTTATTGATGGTACGAAAGTTGAGGCAAATGCCAATCGATATACATTTGTATGGAAAAAGAGTATTCAAAACCATGAGTCAAGAATGAATGAAAACTCTAAAGCACTCTATCATGAATTGGTGATAAATAAAATCATACCTGAGATTAAAAAAGATCATGATAATGACTTAACAAAAGAAGAAATAGATTTGATTGGTAGTCATTTAGATAAAGAAATCGAAGATTTAAACCAACATATCGATAATGAAAAATGTACTAAAATAAGAAAACAAATACGGCTCAAAAGAACTAAAATTAAAAAATACAAAAAGCAAATTAATGATTACTCTCAGCGAAAGCATAAATACGAAGTCCAAAAATCTATTTTAAAGGATAGAAATAGTTATTCTAAAACAGATCACGATGCCACATTTATGAGAATGAAAGAAGATCATATGAAAAATGGACAACTTAAACCGGGGTATAATTTACAAATAGCGACAAATTCTCAATTTGTTTTATTTTATGATGTGTATCAAAATCCGACTGATACAAGAACAATGATACCTTTTTTAAATACAATACAAGAGACCTACGGTCATTTACCTGAATATATTGTAGCTGACGCAGGTTATGGTAGCGAAGCCAATTATATGGCAATTATAGATAATTTTAATCGAACGCCACTCATAACTTATGGAATGTTTATAAAAGATAAAACTAAAAAATATAAAAGTGACATCTTTAATACTCAAAATTGGGATTATGACGAAATTAACGATGAATTCATTTGTCCGAATAATAAAAGACTAGGATTTAAAAGATATGCCTATCGTCATGATAAATATGGTTTTAAACGAGACTTTAAATTATATGAATGTGATGATTGTTCAGAATGCCCTCTGAAACAACAATGTATGAACTTCAATTCAAAAACAAATAAAAAAATAATGAAAAATTATAATTGGGAATATTTTAAAGCCCAAATTAATAAAAAGCTTTCAGAACCAAAAACAAAAACCATCTACAGTCAAAGAAAAATTGATGTGGAGCCTGTTTTTGGATTTATGAAGGCTATTTTGGGTTTCACTAGAATGTCCGTTCGAGGGATAGATAAAGCCAAAAGAGAATTAGGATTTGTGCTAATGGCACTTAATATAAGAAAAGTAACAGCTCAACGAGCTGAAAATAATCAAAAAAATAATAAAAAAGACAATTTCTATATTATTTCAATAGAAATTGTCTTTTTTTACTTATCCTGGGACTTTATGTCCCACACTCTTTCCTACGATTAGTCAAGTACTTATAATTAAAATAAGCATTACTTAACTAAACCGTTCATTTTAATTTTTTTGAATAAGGTGTTAAACTATATTTGATTGTACGTTTGGCTAATGTGGTGACATTTGATAATCGTACAATTTATGATTCATTACAAGATAATGAATTGTTTTTAATAATCGATTTATACAAGCAATGATGGCAGTCTTATGAGGTTTCTCATTAGGCTGCTTTCTTAGTTTGTAGTAATAATCGACGACATGATTGTCATAATGATGCTGCCCTCTTATTATATTCATAATCACCCAAAATAAAAGTTTTCTCGCTTTTTTATTACCACGCTTGTTGATGGTATCTCTACAGTGTGTATGACCTGATTGATATCGTTTGATATCAATGCCAACAAAAGCATTGAGTTGTTTATTTGATTTAAATCGCTTAATATCACCAATCTCCCCAATAATCATAGCTGTGCTTAGCTTACCAATACCAGGTATCGAATGAATATTTTCAAAATAATCGAGTTGTTGTGCTAATTGAATCATGGCATCATCTAATTGTTTGAGATGATGAATAGATTGTTTTAATTGTTGAATAAGTAAGCGTAATTTTTCGACTAGAAAGGAATGTCTATCGACATTAGGATAGCTTTCTTGAGCAATCACCCTTAATTGAAGTGCATATTTTGTAGCTTTATCCATTGACATTCCCTTATCTGTAGAATTGAATATATGTGTAATCAGTACCTCCTTGTCGATATCAAGAACCATGTCTGGATGAGTAAAGATTTCTGCGATGTTGAGTGCAATGATTGAATATCGACTACTAAATAATCTTTCTAAACCAGGGAATGTTTGATGGAGTAATTCAAGGATCTGAAATTTAAGTCGATTTTGTTCATTCTCGATTTCTAGATGAAAACGGACGCGTTCTCTTAATTCAAAGAATATTAACTCATGTATAGGTAAGTTGTCTGTTTGTTTAAGCGTCGGTCCTAAACAAGCAAGCTTATGAGCATCTGCCTGATCAGTTTTCCATGATCTTAGAGCGCTCGTTTTAAATTTGGCTTCTAACGGATTCATTTGAATATAGTTAATTTGATTTACACAACAAAATCGTTCCATACCTCTTGAATAGATACCTGTAGATTCAAAAATGAGTTGTGGGTGGTCTAAGTCATTCAAATACTTGAGTAAATAATTGTAACCATTTTTATTATTTTGGATGAAAAACTCTTTTTAGAATTTTCCATTTTTATAATGTGCAACTACACTACTTCTTTTACTAATATCAACACCTAAGTAATCGATAAAAAAACCTCCTTTGAATAATTGAGAAGCTAAAAACTTTACTTAACCTTTCTCATTTCATTTTCCTATACACGGTTTCAAGAACCCAACATACTACAAACGAATTTCAAAAGGCGAGAGTAAAGCTGACTTGTTTTTTATACGGATTTAAAATCCAAGAGTCTGGACAGTCTACTTCTCTCTATAACTATAAAAAATAGCTATGAAAAAATCTATCGTCATAGATTTCTTCATAGCTAATCTTAGTATGTTTTATATACTGGCTATCAAAGAAGTAAACGAAAAATACATTACGTCGAGGTATTTCCTTTATAAATCTCGTTACACGGGATGAAATAACGAATTCTGTACCTAGCTCACTTAATTTTATTTCGGTTAATAATATTATTTGTTGCCTTGATGTTGATCATCTTGACGATCGTTGTGATGTTTGTGCGGTGGTTTATTTTTAGAATAATCGACTTCATGATTTTTAGGCGCATGACCATCCATATGTCTTGCAATTTGCTGGTCGACGTAAACCCAACCTTTCCATCCAATATGAACAGCATCACTAATTACGTACTTTTCATAGTCCTTGTTTGTCAAATCATAAATTTTCCCACCATTATCAACTACAGTTGAGTGAATCTTTTTATATACAGCTTCACGTCTATCTTTTTTGATACCTATATGATCATACCATCTTCCATTTGAAGGTATACTAACATATTGTACATCAGCTCCAGCAGCATGTAGCGTTTGCACTAATAATTTTAAATCTTGGAACTCGGGTGAGTTAATGTTGAACTCATAATCCCTTTTGATTTTACGCTTGTTTTGTTTTATCAATTTCCAATATGGATCTCTTATATCATATTTATTAGATTGAGTATTTGCTTTGCCTATATCGGCAGCTTTATGTTTCATCTCATCCCATGAAGCATCTTCTCTTGTTGCAGGTTTTACTTCTGCTAGAGGTGGCTTAGTGAATGAGAATAATGATTTAATAGCTTCAATCTTAGTTAATTGATTTTCTTTAAATGAAGAAATGTAGTTTCCAGAAACATCATTAGGATGTTTTGCTTGTTCTCTAAGGTATGACTTATTGTGTGCATGCGGAAACTGTAACAATCTTTGTGCATACCGTTTCTTCAAATTAGCTGGCATATCTTTTTGATTAAACATCTGATTGATTTGACTTTGTGACATACGAGCATCAAAGTTTTGATTTGTTAATCCATGATTCGTAAACCACTGTGGAGAAATAATAAATGTAAATTTCTTTCCTTTTAAATTGTCGTATTGCGCTGCAAGTTCAACTGCATTAATTAAATCTGTCGAACCTCCCGCACCAATAAGGAACGTTTCTTTACTAGCATTTTGTTTATTTAGCGCTATACCTGGATTAAAAGGATCATCCTTTTCCAGTTCACTTGAACCATAAATCGGGTAATACTTATTTGACTCGAATAATTTATTTTGAATGAGCGTGCCTTTTAAAACTTGATCAGTTAAAGAAATTCTATTATCAGCTAACGTCTTATTTGTCACAAGACCAGTAAACCAACTTGCTGGTAAAAATAAAAATATAATAAATATGACGCCACTGATTATAATGGGTAAGAATGGTTTCAGTTTCATCGTAACTCTTCTAAAGCTTCTACAATTTTATTAGGAGTTGCCCACTCATCTCTATCAAAGTCCATAATTGACACTTCAATATCCAATTTATTTTGAATTTCTAAAAGTAAACCTACAGTTTGAAATGAATCAATAATACCTTCTTCAAAGATTTCTACATCTGGGTTTTCCTTCACAATGTTGTTTTCAGCTACTTCTGCTAATAAATCTAATACTTGTTCTCTAAATTCCATAATTAATTACTCCTTTATTAAATAAATTTGCCTGAGAAAATTAAGAATCCGAAAGTTACAAAATGGAAGGTAATGATAATACTTATAGCTGTAGTGAAACCATTTTGCCAACGTGGTGGATGCTTTTTACGCCAACGCTCATAATAACCATAACCTATGAATAACGCTGCGTGGTATAATCCATATACAATGTAATATACTTCAAGACCATGCCATACTCCCATTATGAAAAAGTTTAAAAAGAACGCTACATTTGACATTGCAAATTGACTTTTTAATAACTTCTTACGTGACATGTAGAATAAAGATCTCATATAGATACAATCTCTAAACCAGAAAGATAAAGTCATATGCCATCTATTCCAGAAATCTTTAATATTTTTGGCTTTAAACGGTTGTTTAAAGTTAGGCGGTGTCTTAATACCATATAAATAACTCACTGCAATCGCGAATAAACTGTATCCAGCAAAATCAAAGAATAAATATAAGCTATAAGCGTACATATATAGCCACATATGAGTAAATCCATGCAGGTTAAGTTGTAAAGGATTAACAGCGTAAGTCTGAATCAAATACGCAATAATATATTTATATAAGAACCCTAACATAATCATATGAATTGCTTTGACAACAAGTTCTCTGTACTCTGCACCGCTAGGTACTTTCTTATCATCTTTCACAAAACGTTTATATCTATCAATAGGTCCAGATGAAATGGTTGGGAAGAATGAAATGAATTGTATCAATTTCCCTACTTTGATTTCTTTAATAGAACCATCACGAATCTCCATAATTAATTGAACACTTTTGAAAGTGACGTATGAGATACCTAAAAATCCTACAAATTCAATTAATTTACTTTCATGGAAGTGAATTTGATGTCCACCTAACCATGAACTCTGTAATATTTTAACAATTGCTAGAGGGAGAATAGACAACACCATAATTGTTACAAATTTTGTAAAAGTATTCTTCTTTTGTCGTGATTGATAGTAGTACATAATGAGGGCAACCTGCCATATGACATAAATAATAAAACAAAAAAGTTGTGCACTTAGATATTTTTGCCCTAACAGATTATGTTTATCTGATGCGAATATAATGACAATCATGATTGCTGTACTTATACCATTGTAAATATAACTTCGCTTACCTAAGAATCCAAGTATTATCACAGGTATAAGAACGATAAATGCAATTAAGAAAAATGTAAATGTGCCATAAGGTATCATCCGTTTACAACCTCGGCAATTTTCTTACGATCTAATTTACCATTTGATGTGAGTGGTAGTTGTTCCATCCATTCGAACTTTCTAGGAATCATATATTCTGGTAAGCGTGATTTAAGTTCGTGTTTAATATGAGTTGTCATTGCTAAATTATCTTCTACAGGTTCAGTAGGTACTACTGCTCCTATTAAATGTATGACCTTTCCATTTTTATAAACCGGCACAACAACAGCCTCTCTTACATGTTTTGACTGGCGTAATTGTGTTTCAATTTCCTCTAATTCCATACGATAACCATTTAATTTAATTTGAAAATCAATACGTCCTTGAATAAACCACAATCCATCTTCAATTTTAGCTTTATCCCCAGTATGATATGTTCTGACACCGTCTTCAAAATTAAATACTGCAGTTGTCTTTTCTTCATTCTTTAAATAACCTAAACTGACGCTTTGCCCCTCAATGACAAGTTCTCCTTCTTCAGTAGCAAATAATTTTGTACCAGGTCTAGCCACACCAACTGGTAAAGGGTTATATTGATTTAAAATTTCTTCTGTGATTTGTATACTTGTGACTGCAACAGTAGCTTCAGTCGGTCCATATGTGTTATAAATCATTGAATTCGGAAATCTTTCAACTAAGGCTTTAGCTGTTTTATGTGGTAAGATTTCCCCACAGAAAAAGAATTGCTTTAAACTACTATATTGTTGTTCATTTAAATTAGGTAATAATAAACACATTTCTATAAAAGAAGGTGTAGAAACCCAAACATTCATTGGTGTTTGAACTAACATTTCGTTCAATAGTTTAGGTTTTTTAATCATATCTTTATCAACAAGATTTAAAGTACCACCTGATGTTAAACAAGGATAGATTGCCATTACTGATAAATCAAAAGAAAATGGCGCTTGATTTAACCATTCTTTACCAGTACCAGTTTTGTTTAAAGATACCATCCATTCTGCGAATTCATTTAAACTTGCATATTCAATTTGCACACCTTTAGGTTCTCCTGTAGATCCTGAGGTAAAAATTGTATATACTACATCGTTTTGCTTCATTTGACTATCAAAGACAATTGGATATTGTGAATCCTGAATATCGCTAACCTTAAGCACTTGTGCATTTGTCTGTTCTAAAGTCTCATCTGAAGTATTAAAAATGATTTCCGGTTGTACTTTATCAATAATCATATTCACACGTTCTTTGGGAACAGAAGTATCAATAGGAACATATCCACAACCGGATTTAATCGCTCCAATCATACCAACTATCATGTAAGGTGACATGTGACCATATAAAATCATTGGCTTTTTACTATCTTGTAATAGATGTGCTAGCTTACTTGATTCTTCATCAAGTTGTTTATATGTTAGCTCATCATTTGTATGTCTAACCGCAACTGCTTCAGGTTGTTCCTGAACGAAGTGGTTTAGAATATTAATTAAGTCTGCCATAACTACTCTCCCTCATTAGAATTCATTATAAATGAAGTTGTTTTGTGTATCACCACTACCATAAATTAAATATAGCGCTATAAAAATAGCTAAATATAACAAAGTGATTAAGTAAGGCTTCATTTTATCAAAATATTTGTTAGAAGGCTCTTTTCCTTTCATTTTTAAATAGCACCTCTCAAACTCTAACTATTATTAATCGTAAATCTTCTCAATGTTCTTATATTAAATCATGTACTATGAACCTTAATAATTGCTAATAGACGTCAAACAACACAATATACATTTTATATTTTAATTTTACAATTCATTATATCTATGTTTCAAATATAATTCAATTCAAATTTTATGTCTTGCTTAGAATTGTATTTAAAATTTTACATATTCAAATCATATGTCAACAACTCAATTAGAAATGGTTCTCACTTTTAAGAACAACATTATTTTAATTCTAAAGCCATGATTAGACAATTACAGTGGATATAACAAAATTGTTAGTTTTATCAAATTAAAAAAATTCACGTTATCACATTCGATTGATGGAATATGACTAACGTGAATAAATTTTAAAAGTGTAAAGAGGTTACAGGGGTTATTGGTGCATCATTATTTAATACTGCTTTAATATTATCTATACAAAGTTGTACCATTCGATTTCTAGTGACTTGGGATGCACTTCCTATGTGAGGTAACACCACAGCGTTAGGTAATTTCAGTATTGGATGATTAGGTTGAATAGGTTCTTGACGCATAACATCTAAACCACAGGCTTGTATCTCATGATTTTTTAACGCTTCTAAAAGTGCTTCCTCATCTACAATTGCACCTCTTCCAATATTAATGAAGACAGCATCATTTTTCATTTTATTAAAAGCTCGAGCATCAAATTGATTCTCAGTTTCCTTAGTTAAAGGTGCTGTGCAAATAATAAAATCACTTTGTTCAAGTAAAGATTTAAACGTTACATATGTAGCATTTAAATCTCTTTCAGCATTTAAGTCACGTTTGCGATTGTGATATATTATCCGTGCATCAAACCCTTGTAAGCGACGTGCAAACGCTTTTCCTATATCACCCATTCCAAAAATACCAACAGTTGCACCGTATACATCTTTTCCTGATAATAAGTAGGGGCCCCAACTTTTCCACTTACCCTCTTGAATATATGATGTCGCTTCAATGATTCTACGAGCTACAGTAAGCATCAATGTAAACCCTAGTTCGGCAGTTGTCTCTGTCAGTACGTGAGGTGTATTGGTAACAACTACACCATGTTTCTTTGCTAATGAAATATCAATATTGTCAAAACCTACTGCCATATTAGCAATCACTTTAAGTTGTTGTGCCCTGAGAAATACTTCTTCATCAATATGCTCACTCAATGTGATCACACATGCTGTTGCATCTTCAACGTTAGCAAGAAATGATTCTCTAGACATAGGCGTTAAATCGTGTTCCCACATGACAACTTGTCCTATTTTTTTAAGTTGCTCTACGTAGTGTTGTGGAATTTGACGTGTTACGAGTATTTTATTCATATGCACACCTCTATTAATTTCAAAAACAGATAGATGATATTTTATTTTTCTAATTCTGCAATAGCTACATTTAAATCTTTAAATGAATACGTAGGCGGTATTTCTTTAGATTGAATATCTTCATACGTACTCACACCAGTTTGAACATGTATCGTATCAATACCCACGTTAATACCTGACATAATGTCTGTGTCATATAAATCACCAACCATTGCAACTTCTGATTTTTCTAATCCAAGTATATCTAAAGACTTAGACATTATAATTGGTTCAGGTTTACCAATAAACTCTGGCTGAATGCCAGTAGAGACACTGACCACACTCGTAATAGCACCATTACCAGGTAAAAAACCTCTCTCTTTAGGTATGGATACATCTGGATTTGTAGATATAAATTTAGCTCCATTACGTACAGCTAATGTTGCGATTGATAATTTTTCATATGTTACCTTTTCATCTAAACCAATAACTACATAATCAACATGTTCATCATTCTTTATTGAAAGTCCTGCATCAGTTAGTGCAGTTTTGAGTCCATGACCACCAATCATATATACAGTTGCATTTGGATGCTGTTCAGAGATATAATCCGCTGTTGCCAATGCTGAAGTTACAACTTCATCTGGTTTAGCATCAATATGCATCTCACGTAACTTCTCAGTAACTTGAACAGGTGTCTTTGTAGAATTATTAGTTACATATAGATGCGGGATATGATTATTATTTAAATAATCTATAAATTGTGCGGCACCGTCAATTTCATCTGTGCCTTTATACATTGTCCCATCTAAATCGATTAAGTATGCCTGATAATGTTTCACTAGTTATTCGCTCCTTTTCCAAATGCGGTAATTGGTACATTTTCATTTTCTAAAAATTGTCCTACTTCTTGAATAAATTGCTTATAGTATGGTAGTGCATCATCAAATAACGGCTCAATTTTATTCATATTTAAATCGATATAGTGATGTGCAAACTGTTTTCTAACATCAATAGTTCGATTGATATGTGATTGTGTTTCTTTTGAAATAACATTTTCCAATTCTAAAATATCTATTACATCTTTATAATTACCAGGATCTCTTAAAATAAACCCATCTATAATCATATTGCCAATATCTACAGAAGATTCAATTAACATTTGACCAATTCGTTCAAAAGCATATAGGTTCCTTTTATTATCATTGTAATCTTCAGTGAGCTTTTGTAAGTAAGTGATTTTCTGAGTTAGTTTATCTTTATCTACAAAATACATTCGCTTGTCACCTCTTCATACATCTAATAAGTTAATCATACCATAGTTTTGCAGTCATCATCATTTGTCGTTATACTTAAGTGTAATAGTTTTCGCAATATAAAGGAGCGTCAGAGTTATGATAGATATGTACTTATATGATGATGAAGAACAAAGCCAAGTACAGTTCGTCGGCTTTGTTGGTGAGCATAGTCGTTACGACTTAATGCTTGTACAAACGGATAGACATTATGGTAAAACTTTAGTTTTAAATATGCAGACAAATCAATTTGGCATTATAGGTTCAGATGATATAGAAGAAGAAGGTTACATTTCTCATATTTTAGGAGTATCAAAGGAAGAAGCGGATGAAATTATTGAATATTTAAATGAAGTTATTCAATAGAAGAGATATGTTATAAAAGTCCACTTAAATTGAGATGACGCTCTCAACTTAGTGGACTTCTATTGATCTATAGCTTGGGTATGTTTTTCTGTGTCTTGAATAGTAGGTTGAATCTTAACATCATGTAATTTATCAATGATATCTTCTTTATCATCTATTTCTTCAATAAATTCATTTGGTGACAATCGTCTGACTACAAAATAAGGACAACCAAAATTACAATATTCTAGTATATAATCTTGTATACTTGAAAATCGTTTACTTATTTCTGCCTTTTTATTACTATCTTTATAAAATCCTTTTAAGCGTAATTGATCGTAACCATAGTCACCTACGACATAATCATATTTGTCTAATATATCCGAATACCTAGCTGAAAATATTTCCTCATCAAAACATTCTCTATATTCTTCTATCAATTCAAAATATTGTTGGTCGACTTTAATCATATTTTCACCTTACAAAAAAATGAAATAGAGGCACTAAGTATCAAAAATACCATAAATCACTTACCGATATCTTCAATACACACATTTATCAAAATATAATGAAATTTTATGTATCACATAAATTATAGATACTCGATAAGCGAGGCACTTATGCCTCTATTTTTAATAGTTTTTAAAAATTATTACTTAATTGAGTTGTTCTTCACCTTGGCGTTGTTTCTCTTTAGCTGCTTCATTCACTTGCTCATCAGCATGATATGAGCTTCTTACTAAAGGTCCTGCTTGACAATGTTTAAATCCTTTTTCCATTGCAATCTTTCTCATTTTACCAAATTCTAATGGCGTATAATATTTCTCAACTTTCAAATGTTTTCGAGACGGTTGTAAATATTGACCTATAGTTAAGATATCAACATCATTAGCGCGTAAATCATCCATCGTTTCATAAATTTCTTCCATCGTTTCACCTAACCCAACCATCAAACTTGATTTTGTTGGAATATCAGGTTGTAATTCTTTAGAACGACGTAAAAATTGTAAAGTTCTATCGTAAGTTGCTCGAGCTCGAACTCTTGGTGTTAAGCGACGAACCGTTTCAATGTTGTGATTAAGAATGTCTGGTCTAGAAGCCATTAATGTTTCAAGGGCTTCATAATCGCCACCCATGTCAGATGGTAAAATTTCTATTGTTGTAAATGGATTTCTTTCTCTTACTTTACGTACTGTTTCTGCATACACGTTTGAGCCTTGATCTCTTAAATCATCACGTGCAACAGCAGTAATTACAACATGTTTTAAATTCATTAATTCTACTGATTCTGCAACTCGTTCTGGTTCATTTAAATCTAATTCATTAGGTAAACCAGTTTTTACCGCGCAAAATCGACATGCTCTTGTACATACTGCCCCTAAAATCATAAATGTAGCTGTACGACGCGCACCCCAACATTCGTGAATATTTGGACATTTAGCTTCTTCACACACTGTGTGTAAATTCTTCTCACGCATCATTTTCTTAAGACCAGTATAATTATCGTTTGTGTTAAGCTTAATCTTTAACCAATCCGGTTTACGTAAAATTTCTTCATTTCTAGTCGCCATAACAACGCATACCCTCCTGTTTAATATATCTTCGTTTATTATAACATATCGGCATTAACATTAAATTAAAATTCAATATACGTTTCTTTTATAATTTTAGTAATTTCTCTTTAAAAATATCACGTAAAAATTCAGGCATAATATAATCTGTAGATAACCCCTTTAGCAATGGGAAATATCTTCCAAATGTATACATATCAACAGTACCTAACGTATATTGTTTATCATTTTGAATCTCTTCATCGCCTATAAAATAACGGTCTTCTGACTCAATAAAGCCTAGATTATATAAAATATATCCTCCAAATATATCCCCTCTAAAACCAAGACCTTGTGCATGTTCGTGCATATATTCTTGCTTTTGGCTTTTTTGAATCACTTGCTTTAATTGTTTACCAGTTAATCGAACTCTTACAATATTGATTGGATGGGGTAACATGCGATGTATATCATATTCCGTCACTTTATCAGCTTCAATGCCATTAACTATAAGTCCAGCATTTACGATTGCACAATCAGCCCTTGAAAACTCATATACACTTTCAGCCAGTAAATACGATGTTCTTGTAACAACATCTGTTCTTTTGACTAAGTTCACATGATGATTAACTACTGGTTTACTTAGAAGTGCTCTTCCTTCTTCTTCAAAATGTGTCTCGACCAAGGGAAGTGTTTCAATAGGATGAATTTTGGCGATTTTATCAACGATTTTTCCATTTTCAATCGTAATATTAACTTCACCTAAATAATAGCCATATTTTCCGGCAGCTGCCATCAAAACACCATTGTTTATTTCTCCATGTTCAAAATGATGATGCGTATGACTACCAAAGATAACATCTATTTCCGGAATCTCTTGGCATAACTTTTCATCAAAAAAGATACCGACATGGCTCATAACCATTAAAAAATCATATTCACCTTGATGTGCATTGATTTCATCTTTGATTGCCGCTAATGGGTCAGTAACAATCCAATCCAGTGCTCGATAAAAAGGTGTGAACGGTGCCGTTGCTGCAACAAATAAAATACGTGTTCCTTTTATTTCTTTGATATACGAAGAGGTAATATGATGTGGAAGATGTCCCTCTTCATCTATGACATTCGTGCAAATCACTTTAAAATCCGCGTCGTTATATAGATTTTGTAAAGCATCATGAGAAATTGTCATTCCTTCATTATTTCCAATGGTTGCAATATCACAATGTGCTTCATTTAAAAGTTCTATATTTTTTTGTCCTACCGTAGCTTCTGTCACAGGTGCTGATAAATCAACATGGTCACCTATATCTATATAGAGTGAGGGATGTTCAAGTTGCGGTCTATGTTTTGCCATATAAGCTTGAATACGAGCATATTCATTTAAATGACTATGAATATCATTCGTGTGATATATTGTTAATTCCATAACATGATCCCCCTCTTTAAAATTTATATACTTAATTGTACTTTAGCATTAAAGAACAAAGTCTCAAAGTATAACTACTTCGCATTTAAATAAAAGATTTAATGATTAAATATATACCCATAATAAGCATTACTGTTCTCAATAACATTACAACTGTGTCGGATTTCATAGATCGATTGACCCTCACACCTATTTGTGCACCTATAACACTTGAAATAATGAGAATGATAGAATAGCCCCAAGCCACATGTCCTTGAAAGATGTGCCCTATTGAACTCATCACACTTGAAAAGAAAATCATCATCATACTTGTGCCTACTGCAACATGTGGTGGAAATCTAAAGACGATGAGCATAAGAGGGGTCATCAATGCACCTCCACCTATGCCAAACAGCCCTGTTAATAGCCCAATAAATAACGTTGTTATAAAAGCAAACAGGGGTGGTACACTATAACGGTATGTTTTCCCTTCAGCATCAACATATGTACGCGCATATTTAGGTTTGTCAAAAATTTTAAAAGGTTTGATTTTGTGACGAATCATCAGTAATATCGACACAAATATCATAAACACGCCAAAGTATAAGTTAAACGAATCAAGTGTAAGGTATCTACTTAAAAAAGAACCAACCAAAGATCCAGGTAGTAGTCCAAATAGAAATATCGAACCATTTTTTATATCTACTTGTTTGGTTTTTAAATATCCTAATGAGGAAGATAATCCAGTAACAATCAGAATAACTGAAGAAGTACCTATTGCAATTTGCGTCGTAATACCATGTAGAAGATGATGGTTAACGCCTAAATAAACAAGTGTGGGGACGATGATGATTCCACCACCAATACCAACGATAGATCCTAAAATCGCTGATAATCCCCCTATTAATATTAATAGAATAATTGTTAATAACATGACATTCGCCTCTTAAAATAGTTTTAATTGTTGCGGTGCTAAACCTTCATAATCAATGTCTAAAATATTTTGATACTTTTTAGCATTATTAGCTGCATGACCGCCAGAGTTATTATTAAAAATTACATATACTTTCTTAGCCTTTTGATTAAGTATTTCGACTTTACGAGCCAAGTCAGCTAACTCATCATCGCTATAATCATATAAATATCTTACATCTCGCCATTCTTGATCAGTCATATCTTTTTTAGTCCAACCATAATGATTACGTCCATGATAACGTACAAAAGCAATTTCACTAGTAATCCTATTTACTAAAGGAACGCTCCCCTCTTTAACTTGAGGTTCATCTACCACTGCATGAATGATTTGATGTTGTGTTAAGAAGGATAAAGTTTGTTCTTTATACTGATTGTCAAACCATGATTGATGTCTAAATTCAATGCTCATCGGAATATCAGTTAATTGTTTTCTCACATATAAGATGTAATTTATATTTTGGACGTTACAATCAAACCAAGGTGGAAATTGTACGAGCACCATCGCCAATTTATTATGCTCTTTTAACGGATTGATCATTTCTTTAAACTGTTTAAATAATATATCTCTCGACTCTGCATAATCTCTATAGTCAGCATGCAATGTTAATGCTTGATGAATTTTAACAACGAATTGAAATCTATTCGGCGTTTCATTTATCCATTTAATTATATTTCGCTCTGGCTGTATCGCATAATACGAAGCATCCAACTCTACTATTGGGAAGTGACTAGCATACGTTTTTAACTTATCTGTTTTACGCTCTAAATCCTCATATAATGTATCATGGTCACCCCAGCCAGTAAGACCTATTTCTATCATATTTATCACCAACAACATGATACCACATTACAAATCATTGATTCACTTGAGTTAAGTTAAATTTACATATTCTTTAATATACATATATCTTATAGTTAAACAAAAGTACATCTTGTGGTAAGAGAAAGATGCAACCCTTTCAAATTCCTTGTATAACCTTAGCAATAAAGACTAAGTTTGATAATATTTATATTTATCGAGTTTTTCAATCTATTACTGCCTACTAAAATAGAAAAACACCTGGAACAATGTATTATGTCCCAGGTTTTCTAGCTTTAAACTTTATATCACAACTAAATTACACAACATCTTAATTGACCCGCAACTTGTTTGACATTCATAGCCACTATCATTTTTACAATAAAATTAACGATGCATCATGCTTTGTGGAAATTTTTGATGTTTTAATTTATTTTCTTCTTCACGATCCATTTCATCCTCAATATCCATACCAAGTAGCTCTTCTATTAAATCTTCGTGCGATACGATAGCATCCGTACCTCCAAATTCATCTAAAACAATCGCTAAATGTTTTCGTGAAACGGTCATTTTACGCAATACCCATTCTGCTCTATTATGTTCATTTACAAATAAAGGGCTTGATGCATAATTAGTAATTGACTCCTCTTTATGTTTACTCCAAGCTAATAAATATTTTGAGTGGAATACGCCGATGATATCATCTATATTTTCATCATATACTGGATATCTCGTATATGGATTATTCATCACTGTATCATAAGCTTCGTCATATGTTACATCCTTTGAAAAAGCTACAACATTAATACGAGGCGTGGTATCAACATCCTTAACCTTCAATTGTTCAAAGTCCATAACGTTTTGAAGTCGAGTATTTTCTATCTCATTAAATGCACCTTCTCTACCCGCAATATTTAATAATGTACGAATTTCTTCTTTAGAAAATCTTTTTTCAACAGGTTGGCCTCGAGATAGTAAATGATTAATACCATCTGTCATCTTGTTTAATAAGATTGTAATGGGCTTGAGTACAATAACACATATATGAATGATAGGATACACAAGTTTTGAAATTTTATCAGGAAATGTTGCAGCAATTGATTTAGGAATCACTTCAGAAATAAGTATAATCACAATTGTTACAATTGCTGATGCTATTCCCACATTCACTCCAATATCAATCGCTAAGATTGTCACGAGTGTAGGTAAAATAATATTCGCTACATTGTTACCGATTAATATAGTAGTGATAAATTCACTTGGTTTATCTAATAACTTTGTTAAACCTTGCGCCTTACGATCACCCTTTTTAGCTTCAGTTTGAAACTTAGTGCGATTCGCGGCTGTTAATGCTGTCTCACTACCTGAAAAGAAAAATGAAACAAATATTAATAGTATAATTGCAATAATCATGATGCATTTCTCCTTAAGATTTAGTCCGTATTAATACATTATTTCCCGAGAAATGAATTATCAAACTTATCATTTATATTGAATTAACACAACACACGAATAAGAATGAACTAATGCAAAATATTTTTATAGTTTGTCGTGGCTTACTCTCATGAAGCTTATCAATAACTTAACAATCCCTTTTATTAAAAATCAAACGATAAGCCATAATAATTCATTACATTTATTAAAACAAAGAGTTAAGTCTTCTAAAAATTCCACTTTAAATACTTTGTAAAAATATAAAAAGTAAAAATCAGATAAATATATTGTAAACTAAAATTCATATCGTAATTATCTTTAAAATGATAAATAACACAATGATAAAAAGCGATTTAATAGTGATAAAAGAAAATTTTTCCTTTTGATCCATAAAATAAAATTAATGATAAAGTAAGTAATAGAGACTAGCACAACAATTATGAGAATAGTTTCGATTTCTTACAATTCATTATTTTTAATTTCAGGCACTGTAGTAAATATATGTGCCAGAAATATCATTATCAAGACAACTATTGATATGTATAACTTGACCCTCGATAATTGGATATTTATTGACATACTCTCGTATTGCTCTGGCGTCAATTTTTTCATGTGAGTTATCTATAACTTTTTCTAACCTTTTCATTGCATTGGCAATTTTATTACTCATCTTAATATCTTTTTTAGTCATCAGGGATTTAGCAGATTTACCACCACCGTATAAAGCATCGCGATATCCATTTAATTCCATTTTCAATTGAACGAATTGGTTATTTTTCAAATAAGTAGTGTATAACTGCTTAATAAAACTAAAGTTTCTTGCTATTAGTAGCAATCACTCGGCATATCTTTCACTTTTGAAGCCATTGTAGCTACAGGTGCAATCATATTCAATAAGTTCGCATCATCAAAATCATGTTTAACTTGAAAATCTTTGAAGTCACCCAAAGTAATTTTGATATGCTTAATCAAATCTTTACCTTTAACTTCATTATTTGCAATAGCTTGTGTTTCTGTAATATCTTCAACACTTTTACAGTGGAATCCATTTTATTTAACGAATTGTAATACTAAATGAGATACTAAAAAATTTCATAAAATAGACTCATGATCGATACTCTTATAAAAGATGTTATTCAACAATAAAAGCAGATATTAGAGCCGATATGAGCTGTATCAATCATAAATTAACTACTATTTAATTTTTTCATTGTTACCAACTGAATTTGACATAAAAATAAAACAACCAACGAATCACAAACGATTCGTTGGTTGTTAATCATATTATAATTGAATTAATATTAACCAATTGAGCCTTCCATTTCAAACTTAATTAAACGGTTCATTTCTACTGCGTATTCCATTGGTAATTCTTTTGTGAACGGCTCAATGAATCCCATAACAATCATTTCTGTCGCTTCTTCCTCAGAAATACCACGACTCATAAGATAGAATAATTGCTCTTCTGATACTTTAGAAACTTTAGCTTCATGTTCTAATGAAATATTGTCATTGAACACTTCATTATAAGGGATAGTATCTGAAGTCGATTCATTATCTAAAATTAATGTATCACATTCGATATTTGAACGTGCTCCCTTAGCTTTACGTCCAAAATGAACGATACCACGATAAATGACTTTACCACCATTTTTGGAGATAGATTTAGAAACAATAGTTGAAGATGTATTAGGTGCTTTATGAATCATTTTAGCACCAGCATCTTGAACTTGACCTTTACTAGCAAATGCAATGGATAATGTGCTACCTTTGGCACCTTCACCTAAAAGTACACAGTTTGGATATTTCATCGTTAACTTAGAGCCTAAGTTTCCATCTACCCATTCCATATTACCATTCTCATGGACAAAGGTACGTTTAGTTACTAAATTATATACGTTATTAGCCCAGTTTTGGATAGTAGTATATCTTACATGTGCATCTTTGTGTACTATAATTTCAACAACTGCCGAGTGTAGCGAACTTGTAGAGTATACAGGTGCAGTACAACCTTCTACATAGTTTACTGATGCACCTTCATCAGCAATTATTAATGTACGTTCGAATTGTCCCATATTCTCAGAGTTAATACGGAAATATGCTTGTAGTGGTGTATCTAATTTAACATTCTTAGGAACATAAATGAATGAACCACCAGACCATACTGCTGAATTTAATGCAGCAAATTTATTATCTGCAGCAGGTACCACTGACGCAAAATATTCTCTAAATAACTCTTCATTTTCACGTAATGCACTATCAGTATCTTTGAAAATAATACCCTTTTCTTCCAGTTCTTTCTCCATATTATGATAAACAACTTCTGATTCATATTGTGCAGAAACTCCAGCTAAGTATTTCTGCTCAGCTTCTGGAATACCTAATTTATCGAAAGTACGTTTGATTTCTTCAGGCACTTCATCCCATGAACGTTCAGTATGTTCAGAAGGTTTAACATAATACGTAATATCATCAAAATCTAATTCAGATAAATCTCCACCCCATTGTGGCATTGGCATTTTATAGAATAGTTTTAATGCTTTCAAACGGAAATCTAACATCCATTGTGGCTCTTCTTTCATTTTAGAGATTTCTGTTACTATATTTTCCGTTAAACCACGCTCTGATCTAAAAATGGAAACATCTTCGTCATGGAATCCGTATTTATAATCCCCAACATCAGGTGCTTGTTTTGCCATTTTAATCACTCCTTGATTTTATAATTAATAAACGGCATGCGTATAAAAAATTCATTTATATTTATGTTTACTCTACTTTGTTATGTCCTATCACTATGATTTAAACTTTTACGATGTAATTAAATCACTGAATTAAACATACGAGGATGTTGATTCAGTATAACAATATATTTACATCATCAAAAGGTAATATATTGTATTGGTTTTAATCTTCTTCCGTTGTACCTTCTGACTTACCTTCTTTTTCGACTGTCCCTTTTTCTAATGCTTTCCATGCAAGCGTTGCACATTTAATTCTAGCTGGGAATTGTGAGACACCTTGAAGCGCCTCAATATCTCCCATTTCTTCTGTAATCTCGTAGTCTTCACCGAGCATCATTTTAGTAAACTCTTGGCTCATTTGCATTGCTTCACCAAGTGAATGACCTTTAACTGCTTCAGTCATCATAGATGCACTAGACATTGAAATTGAACATCCTTCTCCTTCAAACTTAGCATCATTAATGATTCCGTCTTCAATATCAAATGTCAAACGTATGCGATCACCACATGTAGGGTTATTCATATCAACAGTCATTGAGCCATTGTCTAAGACACCTTTGTTTCTAGGGTTTTTGTAATGATCCATAATTACAGATCTATATAATTGATCCAAATTATTAAAATTCATAAGAGAAAAACTCCTTCGTTTGTTTCAATGCTTGAACTAATTGATCTACATCTTCTTTCGTATTATAAACGTAAAAACTTGCACGTGCTGTTGAAGAGACACCTAACCATTTCATCAAAGGTTGCGCACAGTGATGGCCTGCACGAACTGCAACACCTTCTGTATCAACAGCTGTAGCTACATCATGTGGATGTATATCTGCTAAATTAAAAGTAATGACCCCTGCACGTCTATCTTTTGGTGGACCGTAAATTTCAAGACCATCTATAGTTAACATTTGTTCATATGCATATTCTGTCAATTCTTTTTCATGCTGATGAATCGCATTAAAACCTAAATTTTCAATATAATGTATAGCTTCTGCTAAACCTATTGCTTGAGCAATAAGTGGTGTGCCAGCCTCAAATTTAGTTGGTAGGTCAGCCCAAGTGGAGTCATATTTACTTACGAAGTCTATCATATCTCCACCAAATTCAACGGGTTCCATATTTTGTAATAATTCTCTTTTTCCATATAAAACTCCAATGCCAGTAGGACCTAACATTTTATGTCCACTAAAACTATAAAAATCAGCATCGATATCTTGCATATCTAAAGCCATGTGTGGAGCTGATTGCGCACCATCCACACTTATAACTGCACCATGTTCATGTGCAATTTTAGCGATAGTTTTAACATCATTAATTGTTCCTAAAACATTGGAAACGTGTGCGATAGCAACAATTTTAGTTTTATCATTGATGGTTGCTTTTATATCATCTAATTGCAATTCACCATCTTTTGTCATTGGAATAAATTTTAGTGTTGCATTTTTACGTTTAGCTAATTGTTGCCATGGAACAATATTAGCATGATGTTCCATTTCTGTTACAACAATTTCGTCACCCTCACTAATATTAGCGTCACCATAACTATGTGCTACTATATTTATTGATGCAGTTGTTCCTCGAGTGAAAATAATTTCTTCAAAGTACTTCGCATTGATAAAACGTCTTACTGTTTCTCTTGCATTTTCATAGCCATCTGTAGCTAAAGACCCTAATGTGTGTACACCACGATGGACATTAGAATTATAGCGTTTGTAGTAATCATCTAGTACATTTAAAACTTGTACAGGTGTTTGGCTAGTCGCAGTTGAATCAAGGTATGCTAAACGTTTATTATTTACCTTTTGCTCAAGTATCGGAAAGTCTTTAATGACTGCCTTGACATCAAAAGAATGTTCGGCCATTATAGTCACGACCTTTCTATATATGAGTTTCCCCTCTAGGAGGTATCAATTGAATTAATCTTTGACTTTATTTTGAAACTTTACGCTCAATTACTTCTCTAAGTTGACGTTTTACATCGTCAATTGGTAATTCACGTACTACTGGATCTAAGAAACCATGTATAACTAGACGCTCTGCTTCAGCTCTTGAAATACCACGGCTCATTAAATAATATAATTGCTCAGGATCGACACGACCAACTGAGGCTGCATGTCCTGCTTCAACATCATCTTCGTCTATTAAAAGAATAGGGTTAGCATCACCACGAGCATTTTCAGATAACATCAATACACGTGACTCTTGGTTCGCAATAGATTTCGTACCACCACGTTTAATGTAGCCAATTCCATTAAATACAGAAGATGCATTTTCTTTCATAACACCATGTTTCAATATATACCCATCTGTTTCTTTACCGTATTGAACAATTTTGGAAGTTAAATTTATTTTTTGATCACCTGTGCCAACAACAACTGATTTCAATGCACTTGTTGAACGATCACCGTTTAGATTTGTAGTATTATCTATAATTTGGCTACCTTCATTCATCAAACCTAGTGCCCAATTGATAGAAGCATCTGCATCTGCAGAACCACGACGAATTATATGACCTGTAAATCCTTTATCTAAATAATCAACTGAACCATATGTGACGTTAGAGTTTGCGCCAGCGATAACCTCTGACACAATATTAAGTTGGTTATCTTCACCACTAGTAGTAGAAAGATAGTTCTCTACATAGGTAACTTCTGCACTTTCTTCTGTAACAATGATGACGTGATTGTAAAAGCTCGCTTGTTCATCATCATGTAAAACAACGTACTGTATAGGATGTTCTACAACAGTATTTTTAGGTACATAAACAAAAATACCACCGTTTACTAATGCAGTATGCAATGCTGTTAAACGATGTTCATCAACATCTACTGCTTTAGTCATAAAGTACTTTTGAACTAAATCACTATGGTTGACTAGTGCTTCAGATAGACCTTCAATAATCACACCATCATGTTTAGCTTGATCCGATACTTGTGTATATGCCAATTCATTATTATGTTGAATGATTAAGTTTTCTGAGTTTTCAACATCAATGATTTCTTTAACAGATTTTGGTAAATCAGTTAACTGAGTGTATGCATCTCCTGTTGTATGGTGTTGTTTAAACGTATCAAAATCCCATTTTCTTAATTTCGTTTTATCAGGTTTTGGCATTTCTAAAGTTTCTGTTAATTTCAACGCTTTTTTACGTAACTCTGTCATCCAAGAAGGTTCATTGTGCGCTTTAGAATAATCAACAAGTTGTTCTTCAGAAATGTTCAAAGTTTTAGTTGTCATCACTTTTTCCTCCTACTTGATGAAATAAATTTTACTTCGAATGTTCAGTTTCATCATTTTATGTGAACATCTCAATGCTAATTTTGGAATATGACTATTCAGCAGCACCAAATTCTTCTTTAACCCATTCATAGCCTTCTTCTTCAAGGCGTTTAGCCAATTCTGGACCTCCAGATTTCACAACTTTACCACCGTACATCACATGTACTTTATCTGGTGTAATATAATTTAAAAGTCGTTGATAGTGCGTAATCATTAATGCTCCAAACTCTTCACCACGCATTTGATTAATACCTTTAGAAACCACTTTCAAAGCATCAATATCCAAACCAGAGTCAATTTCATCTAAAATAGCGAATTTCGGTTCTAACATCATTAATTGTAAAATCTCATTTCGTTTTTTCTCTCCACCAGAGAAACCTTCATTTAAATAACGTTGAGCCATATCTTTATCGATATCTAAAAAGTCCATTTGTTTATCCAATTTCTTGATGAACTGCATTAAATTAATTTCTTGTCCCTCTTCACGTTTCGCATTAATTGCTGAGCGCATAAAATCTGCGTTTGTTACCCCTGTAATTTCTGATGGATATTGCATAGCTAAAAATAAGCCTGCTTTAGCTCTCTCATCAACGTCTAACTCTAAAATATTAACGCCATCTAATAATACTTCACCTTGTGTAACTTCATAACTTGGATGTCCCATAATTGCTGACGATAATGTTGATTTACCAGTACCATTAGGTCCCATAATTGCGTGTATTTCACCAGTGTTAATTGTTAAGTTAACACCTTTTAAAATTTCTTTATCCTCGATAGACACATGTAGGTCCTTAATCTCTAATGTTGATGACATTTATATTCCCTCCGTAAAATATAAAGTTTTCTTAACTAGTTTATAATAATTTTAATCTATAGTCAAAAAGACTCATTGAATTTCAATCCACTTCATTATAACGTACTTGGTCCCTAATATAAACTTTTTAAAACACTTATTTAGATTTATTATTTAACAATAATTATTTTTATGTAATTGTTCTGAAATTCTTTAAATGATAATGGAAAGCTCACTTTCTCAATAGCCAATCTTTAGACAAAAAAGAAAATATCCCAAGAAGTTCAAATAATGTGATATTATGCACTTTAACCTTTAAAATTTTCATGAAAGGAGATTATTATGAAAAAATTCAAATGGATAAATATATTTAAAGGTTTTGGTATGGGTACAAGTGATCTCGTCCCAGGTGTAAGTGGAGGGACTATCGCTTTATTACTTGGAATTTATGATGACTTTATTAGCTCAATTAGTGGTTTGTTTTCAAGACGATTTTGGCCTAGCTTAAAATTTTTACTACCTATTTTAGTAGGGATGCTAATAGCTATAGGACTATTAAGTCAATTATTTAATTATTTGCTTAGTCAACATCATATTCCTACTATGTTATTTTTTACAGGTTTGATTCTCGGTATCATCCCTTATTTATTAACCATCTCAAATTTCAAAAAAAATTTCAGTATAATACATTATTTTATTCTATTATTAGGTATTGCTATTATAGTCGTTTTCGCATTGCTTAATCATGGAGACAAGCATTCAGGTGAAACACTTACTTTATCTTTCAGTCTTATCATTAAATATTTTATCGCAGGTGTTTTCGCTTCAAGTGCTATGTTATTACCAGGCATTTCTGGATCATTTATGTTACTTGTCTTCGGAGTATATGGGACGCTAATGTATGCTATTTCTGAACTACTTCATTTTAATTTAAATGCATTACCTATCATATTAATAGTAGGTTTCGGTATTGTAACTGGTTTTATGATTTCAAGTCGATTAATTCAATATTGTCTACATCAACACCCTACAATGACATTTGCTTTGATAATAGGCTTTGTAATCGGATCGTTGTATGCAGTTTTCCCTGGATTCCCGAAAGACTTAATCCAATGGATCATATCATTTTTCCTATTGATCACTGGCTTCTTAGTAAGTTATGTTCTTGGTAAAATTACAGCAAAAAATGAAGCATCATTTTGATATATATACAAACAAGCCCTCATATACCATAGAGTACATGAGGGCTAAATTAGAAGGACTATTAATTAGTCACCTTTATTACCTTTAAATTTATCAATAACGTCATTTGCTTTTTCTTTAACGTTTTCTACAGCTTCTTTCGCTTTACCAGAAGCTTTGTCACCTTTACCATCTTTTTCTAATTCTTTATTATCAGTAGCATTACCTACTGTTTCTTTAATATTACCTTTAGCTTGTTCAAATTTATCTTCAGCCATTTAAAATTCCTCCTTATGTTTAACTTATTAATATTGTTACCCTCTTATTTATGAGCTAAACATCTTTTATGAATTTTTTTCTCATAAAGATGATTTTACGAAAGAAACTATAAATTTACAGTAGATTATAGTATATTGAATATAAAATAATTATAAGTTGGGTTGGTATATTTTATGAAATTTATTACTATTAAAGCGATTACTGAGAAAGGGTTAGATAAAAAAGTAAATCAATTTTTAAAATCACATCCACAAATTGAAATTATCAAATTTGATTACCAAATGGGATATAGCGGTGTAAGTGTTGGTATTTTATACCGTGATAATATTTAAATAATTATAGATATGTTGTGCGTATAAAGACAATATATCTTACCTTTTACAAAACTACCTGTTCAAAAAATATGGCTAGTGAATTATAGTCATTGTTAGATAACTATAATCACAGAAAAATGTTTATGGATGTTAAAACGTATAACAAAAGTGAGTTAAAAATTAAAGGTTCAATAGCAAAAAACACGTAGATGATTTTATACTGAATCATCTACGTGTTTTTGTATATTCATGTGACAAGCGATTAAATATTATTAATTGTTTGCTATTTACTTAGCAGGTACGACAGCTCCATCATACTTATCTTTAATATAATCTTGAATTTCTTTAGATTGTAGCACTTCCATTAATACTTTGATATTTTTATCATCTTTATGACCTTTTTTAACTGCAATTAAATTTGCATATGGGTTATCTTTAGGAGATTCTAAAGCAATCGAATCTTTTTTAGGACTTAATTTTTGGTCAATCGCATAGTTAGAATTAATGATTACTGCGTCAGCGTCTTGATTTTGATAGATTTTTGGTAAATATTCTGCTGATTGTTTGTTGTTAAATTTAATATCTTTTTTGTTTTCAGTTATGTCATCAAATTTAGCATTTTCAATTTTAACGCCTTTTTTAAGTTTAATAAGACCTTCATCTACAAAGAATTTTAAGAATCGTCCTTGTTCAGCTGGGTTATTTGATACATATACTGTTGCACCTTTAGGAAGATCTTTTAAGCTTTTATATTTTTTTGAGTATACAGCCATAGGTTCTAATTCAACATTCCCAGCCGATTCAATTTTATACCCTTTTTCTTTACTTTCAGTATTTAAGTATGGTGTATGTTGGAAGAAGTTCGCATCGATTTCACCTTTGTCTAATAATTTATTAGGCGTTGTGTAATCGTTAATTGATTTGATTTTTAAATCATAACCTTTTTTCTTCAATAATGGTTTTGCTTTTTCTAAAATTTCAGCGTGTGGTGCTGGAGATGCACCTACTGTGATAGTTTTTTCCTTATCTTTACCTCCACCACATGCAGCTAAGGCAATCGTTAAAGCCAATACTAAAATAATTCCGAATAATTTTTTCATAGAATATAATCCCCTTTTCTTTAGCGTTTATCGATTTTATTTGTAAGCCAATCCCCTAGGAACTGGATTATAAATACAATAATTAAAATAAATACTGTTGAAACTAAAATGACATCATTTTGATTTCGAGTAAATCCTGTTAAATATGCTAAATTACCTAAACCGCCTGCGCCAATAACACCTGCAATAGCTGTAGAACCTACCAAAGCAATTGCAGTAACGGTAATATCTGAAACTAAAGCAGGCATTGCTTCAGGAAGTAGCACTTTTCTCACAACTATCGAAGTGTTCGCTCCCATTGACCAAGCAGCCTCTATAACACCTTTATCAATTTCTTTAAAAGCAATCTCGACCAATCTAGCGTAGAATGGTGCTGCACCAATAATAAGTGCTGGTAATGCACCAGTTGGCCCACTGATTGTTCCGAGAAGTATACTTGTAAATGGAATTAACAGTAAAATTAATATGATAAATGGAATTGCTCTAAATAAATTAACAATGAATGACACAATCGTGTAGAAAATCTTAGCAGCCAATGAGTTACTTTTCGCAGATAAAAAGAGTAATACCCCTAATATAAGTCCAAAGACAAATGCAAAAAGCGTCGAAACAACAGTCATATATAGAGTTTCTAAAATTGCCTGCCAAACCTCTGGCCACTGAACATTTGGCATTGTCACCATTTCGTGAAATATTTCACCATAAGATTTACCCATGTTTTAGCACCTCCACATTAACGTGTTGTTCGTGAAGATTATGTTTAAATTGCTTGAAATGTTCTTCACTTATATGTGGTATGTGAATAACTAAAAATCCAAGCGAACCGTTTTTAGTATTCTTAATATCTGCTTCAAGAATATTCACATCTATGTTATGCGTCTTCGTCATATAAGATATGATAGGCTCAGTTGTATTTTCACCAGTAAAGTTTAACCTCACGATATATGCATCATGATCTAATGGCTCCAAATACTCTAAAGAATCTTCAAAATCATCGTTTAAATCATCTTTCACAAAACGTTTTGTTACTTCGTGTTGTGGATTCTCAAATACTTTACTTACCGCTCCCTGTTCGATAACTTTACCGTTTTCCATTACAGCAACTTCATCACACATTCTTCGTATAACATGCATTTCATGTGTTATAAGTACAATAGTTAAATTTTGTTGTTCCCTTACCTTCAATAATAAATCTAGAATTTCATCTGTAGTTTGTGGATCTAATGCACTTGTTGCCTCATCGCATAACAATACATCTGGATCATTAGCTAATGCTCTCGCAATACCCACTCTTTGTTTTTGTCCGCCTGATAATTCAGACGGATACGCACTTTCTCGACCTTTTAGGCCGACAAGTTCAATGAGTTCCAATGCTTTTTGTTTAGCTAGACCACTTGGAACGCCAGCAATTTCTAATGGAAATGTTACATTTTTCAATACATTTCTTGACCATAGAAGGTTAAAATGTTGAAAAATCATACTCACTTTTTGTCGTTTTTTTCGTAACTGTGATTTAGATAATTGACTTATATTGTCACCATCTATAATGATTTCACCTGACGTTGGAGATTCTAAGTTGTTAAACATTCTTATAAGCGTACTTTTGCCAGCTCCTGAGAAACCAATCACACCAAAAATAGAGCCGGATTCAATGTTTAAATCAACGTGATCAACAGCAAGAACATCTTTATCCTTGGTATGATAGCGTTTAACAATTTGGTTTAGCTTAATCACGTTAATAGCCTCCTTATGTTGCTTAGTAATCAAATTAAAAATGCTTTCTCAATTTTTAGAAAATTTGAGAAAGCATTTGTTGAAATGTTCTTTCTCTCATCTTCTAAAGTTATACTTTATGTGAATTGGCACCATTTCTATTTTAGACGGTTGCCGGGCTTCTTAGGGCACATCCCTCCACCTCTCTCGATAAGAGTTAAAGCATATTTAATTTGTATTAATCCTACCATCGTACTAATGTTTCGTCAATAATTATTTTAAATTTTCTAACAAATAAGTAACTGACTGAAATGCGTAGATTCTTTTTATCTCTTCCTCTCTACGCATAAGCAACAAAACAGGAACAGACATAATTTGTTTCTCTTTACTCCATTCAGGATAAAAATTAAGATCTATTTTTTTTATTGGCAATTGTAAGATTTCATTAGCAATATCCAACATCCTTTCAGAAATCTTACATGTTCCACACATTGGTGTATAACCAAATATGAGATGTTTTTCTTTATTAAAATTAACAGTTATGTCTTCAATATCCTTCAATTTATTCATTTACTAAAACTAGCCTTTCAGTTTTTAAATTATTCATAAGTTTCTTTTCTTTTTTTACATTAAAACCATATCTACTTAATACATGTGCTAAATAATTTTTAGGACACTTAGCAACCTCACAAAACGTTTTATCAACATAAATATGTTCACTTTCGCTTAAATAACGTTTAAACCATTTTCTAATTTTTTCACCCTCATCATCAGAATCGGCAAGAACATAAACTTGTTTGTCATAAAGTGTTTCTATCATGTTGTCTATCTTATCTATACTCATAGTCCCATGTGTACAAATGATATTTGCAGGTTCAGCGATTACTTGTTGTACTCTTTTCTTATCCGATTTACCTTCAACAATAATAACCTTATTTACAATAGCCATGTCAATCCACCTTCTAAGCGTCAAAGTAACTATCACTATCATCATTCACAAAATCCCCAAAACCTAAACATTTAGTGACACTGCAATTTTTAATTGCTAGTGTCACTTATGCTTGAGCTTTGCTCAAGCGTTCCTCTTTTTCACTGCAATTTTTAATTGCTTGTGTCACTTATGTATGGGCTTTGGCTTACGTTCCAGATTAAAGTTGTTCCTTATAAAAAAACTCCTTGATTAAATCTAATCGAGGAGTTTGCAATCATTATTCACCAATCATTTCTGAGTATTGATCTGCTGATAATAATTCTTCTAATTGACTATCGTCACTAATTTCAATTTTAACCATCCATGCTTTTTCGTATGGCGATTCATTTACAAATTCTGGGCTATCTTCCAATTCTTCATTAACTTCAACAATTTTCCCAGAAATTGGCGCATACAACTCTGATACTGTTTTTACTGATTCCACACTACCGAATGTGTCACCTTCATTTAATTCATCGTCAGTTTCAGGTAGCTCAACAAATACGATATCACCTAATTCGTTTTGTGCGTATTCTGTAATACCAACTGTTGCTACATTATTTTCAATTTTAACCCACTCATGCTCTTTAGAATATTTAAATTCGCTCGGTACTGCCACGAGAATCCCCTCCTGATTAATTTAATTACAATTTAATGATGCCACACACATATTATTCATTCAACTATTATTACAAAGAATAAATGAATTAAAATTCGTTTTTAAATATACAAAACACCATTTTAATTTATATTTTTTTATTAATGTTCACTTTCTCTAAATTAATATCACACCTATAACCATTGGTGTTGATACTCATTTTCTTTAAATCCTAAAGTCAAATGGTTACCAGAAATAGCTAATGGACGTTTAACCAACATTCCATCTGAAGCAAGTAGTTCTAGTTTTTCATCATCAGACATATTTTTAAGTTTCTCTTTTAAATTTAATTCGCGATATTTGATACCATGTGTATTAAACAACTTATTAATATTCACACCCGTTTTATCTACGATATTTTTGAATTCTTTTTTAGTCGGTGTATGTTGAACAATATCAATGGATTCATAATTCACATCGTGCTCATCTAAAAACTTTGCAGCCTTTTTGCACGTTGTGCATTTCGGATACTGATAAAATTTAATCAATTACCTTTTACCTCCTTCTCTCTATTAACTTAAATATATCATGATATTTAATTGAACGCTTTAATTTTCAAGCTAATATTTTTGTTAATGTGCAGTCATTCGTTATAATAAGTTTACCAAATTACAAAAGGAGTAGATAGTGATGAAAAATATTCATCAAACCGAAGAATTTAATTCTACTATTGGTAGTACTGATCCAGTAATTATCAAGTTTGAAGCCGACTGGTGTCCAGATTGTAAAGCGATGGATATGTGGATAGATCCAATTGTTGAAAAATATAATAATTATCAATGGTATGTGGTCGATCGTGACGAATTAGAAGATGTGACAACTGAAAATGATGTTATGGGTATCCCAAGTATTTTAATATTCCAAAATGGTAAAAAATTAGCACACTTGCATTCAGCAAATGCTAAATCACCTGAACAAGTTGAATCATTCTTGACTGAACATTTAGATCAATAATATTTAACTAAAAAACCTGAGACATCATCAAACGTCTCAGGTTTTTCTTGTATTATTCGTCAGTAACTAAAGTAAATACTTATGTTTTCAACTCTGTTACTCACTGTATCGGTGAAACGATAAACACAAATTCCATCTCACCTAATTTTAAATTTTAATACACGCTCAATATCACGGATGATTTATTCAAATTCGGTAATAAGATTTTTATTTTTACGTTTAGCCTTCGTTGGTACTTCTTCTAAATCAGTAAGATACAAAAATCCTGCTAATATTTCATTATCCTTTACACCCAAAGCTTTTCGTATTTTAGGATCAAAGATATATTGTGGCGACTTCCAACAAGTACCAATACCCGCTTCGTATAAAAGTAACATTAAATTTTGAGCAAAAGCTCCAAATGCAAAATAATTTTCACGACTTTGACGTTGTCTTGGATCATCTTTTAAAATCAACAACAACATGCCACCTAAATTTGTTACTGCATGAAAGTGATCCTCTCGCTTATCCGGACTATCTGGAAAAGCAAATCTTGTGATATCCCTACTAAAATCACCGAGTTTATCTTTTGAAATATGAACCAATCTCCATGGTTCTCTCATACCATGATTTGGAGCGTCAGTAGCTTTATATATTGCATCGTAAACCGTTTGATCATCAACCACCATATCGTGTTTAAATTTTTTGACGCTTCTACGATTAGATATAGCTTCTTGTAATTCCAATGTATTTCGCTCCCTTTATTTTATACATGATAACCATTATCAATTATAAGATACATTGTTATTGAATTCAAACTTACAAGTTAATCCTCATAAAAAGAAACCATGGATTTTAACTTAGAGACATGTATCTGTCCGGGTGCTTGTGGTTCTTCTATGCAACCATAAGACAGCGTTCCACCAAATACGCCTTGAGCAATTCGGCTGACTTTACCCAAACTAGACATCGATATACCGACAATTCGGCATGTTGTGTGCTTCGCTGTGAGTGACATGGCTTCTAATAAATGTAACACGTCCTCTTGACATTTGGGCATAACCGCAAGCTTTAAATACTCAGGATTGAGTTTTTGCATTTTAAAGTAAATAAATTTAAGTTCATCTAAAGCAGGTGTTTCTTGAAAATTATGATGCGAAAGAACAACTTCGAGCCCTTTTTGTTGTGCACGTTGAACAAGATGCGTATATTTTTCAATTTTGACGGCACTGCTCCACTCAATATCAATCATATCAAATTGTGGACACTCAATTAATTCACCTAGTATATTTAAATACTCTTGCTCATTTACAGCTCCTTTTCCTCCTTGAACTGAAGTTCTATATGTTACTAATATTTTCAAATGGAATATTTTTAATTGCTTAATCACTTCATTTAATAATGCCTTATTAAATGATGGCCATTGGTCAATGCGCAATTCAATGATATCTATTGATTCTTCGTTTACTTTTATATCTTTGAGTAAAGTTTTAGAAAGCTTGTCTTCTGGTGCAATTGTCGCTGCAATATCTACATGGGTCATTCTATCCCTCATTTCGTACACTATAGTAATTTTATTTTATATGATTTTCTTTCATTCATACAAATATCTCTAAACTTATTATTAAAATTTAAAACGAATGATTAAGTACATCTACTGGTGGGTATCAATAAAATACATACAATTTGAGGAGGTAATAATGATGGCAGTTCAATATGAAACTAAAGCGACTAACGTAGGTGGACGTAAAGGTCATGTCCATACTGACGATAATGCAATAAATGTAGATGTATTACCACCACAACAAGCTGACGGTAAAGCGACTAATCCAGAACAATTATTTGCTGCAGGTTACGCTTCATGCTTTAATGGTGCATTTGATTTAATTTTAAAACAAAATAAAGTGCGCGATGCTGAACCTGAAGTAACGTTAACGGTACGCTTGGAAGACGATCCAGATGCCGAAAGCCCAAAACTTAGCGTTGATATTCATGCAAAAGTTAAAAATGTTTTATCACAAGAAGATGCTGAAAAATATTTACAAGATGCGCACGACTTTTGTCCGTATTCAAAAGCTACACGTGGCAATATCGATGTAAACTTAAATGTTGAAGTAGTAGAATAACATTTTATCGATTAATTATATTCTCCACCCACAATTTGTGTTATCAAATTGTGGGTGGTTTTTTGAGGCTGGGACAAAAAGGTTCAAGATAAGTAAAAAAGACAATTTCTATTGAAAAAATATAGAAATTGTCTTTTTTATAATTTTTTTGATTATTTTCAGCTCGTTGAGCTGTTACTTTTCTTATATTAAGCCACAATGATGTCTGAATTCATCGAATTCAGTATCGGGAATTGTTTCTACAATATCATTTACATGTCGTGAAATATCATTTGTGGGGATAAGAACTGAAGTTTCCATTGGCAGAGTATGTTGAGTCAAGTTATATTCTTTATACATAAGGCACCTCGTTAATTTAGTTTATTGATATTTATTAAATTATACGAAAAGGCTTTATTTTTTAAAAGTATTTTGGCGAGACTCTTGAGGGAACAGGACAAGCTGAAGACTACAGGCTGAAGCTGTCCCCTAAGAAAGCGAGCCAACAATACGAAGTATTATAAATAAATAGCTAGTAAATGAATTTATGAAAACTCATTTACTGGCTATTATGCTAGGGAATTATGTACCAGCCTCGTTTTTTTATTTAATTTAAATTTCTTATGTTATCAATCTTACTTGTTTAATTGGCCTTTATAACATACTTTTCAATAATTTTTTGTAAAGATTCAAAATATACCTTTCGTTTTTTCAAAATATTGATAAAATAAAATGTGATAAATTCATTTCAAAGTCATCATTTTCCAATTGACAAAAATATAAAATTAATTTTAAAAACAATTTTTAAATATGTTGTCAATAATGTTTTTTATAGTAACAAAACGATTATTGCGTATTTTTAATAATTCTTTTATTATGTATTTAATAAGTCTTAATTTCAAAAATCATTTTTATTTATGTTATTTCTTTTAATGGGAGGTCACCATGAACAATATCCGTTTATTGAATCAAAACGATTTGGATTCCTATATTGAATTAATGAAATTTGGTCACCATAATTATGAATGGGATCGTTACTATTTAGAAAATGTTAGCATTGATAGACTCAAAACTATCTTGTCTAATCATACTGATTATTGGAATATATTTGGTGCTTTTGAAGATGATGAACTTGTTGCAACATGCACTTTAAAACAAATGAATTATGTAGGTAAATGCCATAAAGCTATTCTTGAAAATAATTTTGTTAAAAATAATGATGAAATTGTTAACCGAGAATTAATTAATCATATTATTCAATACGCTAAAGAACAAAATATTGAAACATTGATGATTGCTATTGCATCAAACAATATAAGTGCTAAAGTGTTCTTTAGTTCTATAGGTTTTGAAAATCTTGCTTTTGAAAAAAACGCTAGCAAAATTGGCAATGAATATTTTGACGAAAATTGGCTCATTTATTCAACAACTGAGTCATCAGATTAAAATGCTTATATTTACCTTTTAAACATTTTCATTATTATGTCCATACATCGATATAGTGCTTTTTAATCATGAGTTTATATGAATATTTAAAATGACTATTTCAAAAATCAGTAAAGCAAAACATATATTATTTAAGTGATTCCCATATACAAAAAAGTTAAAAATTTAGCCTCAAATGAAATTACACAAATCATTTGAGGCTATGTTGATTTTTCTATAATTATTGAACAATTAATGTACATTTATTATTAAAACTATCTTGTAAGTAAACTATTTTTTAATGGGATTAATTAAATCTTTAAAGATAAATTCTTCTCCATCGTATTCAAATTTTACAATGTTACAATTTCCTATTTCAAATTTACTTCCCTTGTCATACCCTAATATATTTCTTACAAACAAACCAATAGTGCTACCATGACTCACTGCTAGAATTGTCTCTCCATCTGTTGTATCCATCATTTCATAGAGTGCTCGATAAACCCTGTGTTCAACTTCAGATCTTGATTCTCCACCAAATGGTACAACAGCGTCACCATACAAATATCTAGGTTGTTTAATAGCTCTTAATAACTCGATACTTTCCCCTTCAAATAATCCAAACCCCCACTCTTTAAGATCTTTTACACACCAATATTGTTGGTTTGGTACAGCGTTCTCTAACGTGTCACATGCTCTTTGTTGTGGTGATGAATAAAGATAGTCAAAATGAATATTTTTCGTTTTAAAATATTGTTGTGCTGCATTCGCTTGTTGTACACCTAATGCAGTCAAAGGAGAATCACTAGCCCCTTGTATTTTACCTTTTAAGTTAAACACTGTTTGACCATGTCTCATTAAATATAATGTTTTAACCAATTGTAAACACCTCTTCACTCATTATTTAAGATATTCACCAAAGAATACACCCATCATTGTTTATGACACTTTTATTTAATCACTGCCAAATTACAAAGTAAACCAATGATTTAAAAAATTAGAAATCATACAATTTAAAAGCAAATTGTTTAATAAAATTTGTTTAGGGTATAACTTAACATTAGATTTACATGGAATAAAGGAGGATTAATGATGTCTACTCATAGTCAATGTAACTATGTCAATCCTAATTCAATTTCTTTAGATTGGGAATGTTTAATTATAAGCAAAACAGATATGCTACTCGATGGTGTACCTAAAGAATTAATTAATACTTGGTTAGATCAAAATGTTATCGAGCCGTTTTGTGTTCGTAATAATGAAATAAACTTTAAAACTAAAGATGTTTGGAATGCTCTTAAGACCCATAACTGGTATTATTCAAATTAATTGATATAGACTAATTGCACGATTTGTACTTTCGATTAACTGACGATCATTATAATTAAGAAGCACATAGGTTCTTATAGAATTATTATTTTTCTCTTCCTTTGGGAAACAAGCATCATTAAAAATGTATTGTGCTAAATGACCTAGTGGCGTATCGTCATTGATAAATCCTAAAATAAACTCATAAAAAGACATTTGATTTCAGCCCCTTTTTTAAAGTGTTAAAAACACTTGAGTCACCTACTTATATACTTTCACCTATTAATCATACCAGATTTCTCGAGTTTTTATGTGCAAAAAATTCTTTTTTGCACTATATACATAAACTTTTTTTGCTAATAATGATAATTTTCATTTATTTTTGTTCTTGTGATGAAATTACAGTTGTTAGAGGTTTAAAAATAACTATAACATTAAATTGATTCACATATAATAAAGTATTACTAATTTTTTTATTTTCACCATAAAAACGACAATGATGTGTATGTCTCAAATAAAATATTTTTTATGAATGTTAATATATTTACCTGTACGAAATAAATGATATTATAGTATATAAATAACTTAGTTCTATCAAGCAGTATCTATTGAGGTGTAACACCTATGAAATTAAACAAAGCAAATATATTCAATTTGATATTCACCATTTTATTTTTTTCATTTAACATTCTCATAACCTATAACGCAAATATAGATTATAAGTTATGGTTAATACCTGGTTTAGCAATTTGTGGTTTTGCTCTTTTTTCAAGCTTGACCTTAGTAATTATCTATAGTGATTTATTCAGTGAAATATTATTTTTTATCAACATTATCTTAGCACTGTATTACATTTATCCGATTTTTTATGAATTTGTCTAAATTTTTGACTAGGGAGGGATATCAATGAGCTTACATTTCCAAATTTTGCTGTGGCTTTCTATCTTATTTATCATCGCAGGAACGATATTATTGGTAACAATGCTTAAAACTAAAAAAGAAGAACGAAAAGAATCTTATCTAGGCTTTACTGTAATTTTCTTAATCTTTGGTTTTGCCATCTTAATTTATACTTTTATATTCGGAATTTTATAATATGTAGAAATAGAATCACTTTTAATGAAAAGGCATTATACTATATTATGCATCTCAAAGAGATAAACAATGTATTCTTTTTGAGATGCTTTTTAATAGCGTGATTATGATTTACTAGATTATATTTGAAGTAAATCAATTATTTTTGCAACTAGCTTTATGAATTATTCAAGGAGCTTCTTTAAATATATGAAATTAATATCTAAAAGCATATACTTATCATTTATATTTTTTATTTTTAGTCTCATGTTATTTACCAATCAAAGTTTCGCTAATGATAATAAACGTTTTCAGCTAAAACCAGGTGACATTATTGTTACAAAAGGTCCTGTTTTAAATGGTTTTTTTGGTCACTGTAGTTTGGCAATTGATCATGACACTGTACTTCAAATTGAAGGTCCAGGGGATAAACCAATGACGGAAGATTTTGAATCTTATCGTGACAGATATGGAAAAGGTAAAAATGAATGGATAAAAGTCTATCGATGTTCACACCCTAACGCTGGAACAAAAGCAGCTCAATGGGCAAAGAAACATTATGAGAATAGCGATAGCGAATATCTTGTTACATTCAACTTAAAAAGTGAAACATTTACATATTGCACTAAAATTATATATCAAGCATATAAATACGGCGTAGATAAAAATTCCGTAAGTGATCACGGTTTATATATTATTTCACCCTATGCGCTAACAGATAATTTTACAGATGAATATAAATTAAAATTAGTAAAAACATATTAAAAATCCCGATGGTAATGTGAACTTATGCTCGTATTTCACACCACCATTGGGATTTATAGTCATCCTTCTTTAAAATAGTTAATAAATTGGTCTTGCTTATCAATAAGTTCTAAATAGGAAATTGAACTAAACGGTATAATACGTGTACAATTTTTACATGGATAAATAATAACTTCGTTTTCATAATCAACATGAATATCATTCTCTAATACGATTCTCTTATTCCCTATAACAACGACAACTGATTTGAAACTATCATCATTCAAGTATTTTTTTAATAGATTTTTATTCATCACAACATCACATCCCTTTACTATAAATTACCACATTATTGTTAAAACAATGTGAAGATTTTGAATTCTTTTAATTCCTTTTGATTATAATCTTCCTTTTTGATGATTTATAAATTTTTCTTACTTTTATTATAAGAATTCTTTTCATTTATTAAATAGTATCTATTAAAATGGGTATAGAAAATATATAGTAAAAAGTTAGTATATAATAATTAAATGGAATTAAATTTATAACCTTATTAAATATTTAAGAACATTTATTGTTTATATAAAAAGGAGTTACCATGAGAAACAAAGACAATCAGCATTCGAGATTATATTATATTATTTTGACAATCGTTATTATCGCAATTTGTGTTGTTGTTGTAATACTTTTTAATACTTTAAAGACAAACCGTTCTCATTCTACCGATAGATACGCAGATTTTACTGAATTAAAAAAAGATACGATAAAAAATAAAGATTGGCGTATTAAAACAAAACACCGTAAAAATAAGGATATTTTAGTCACTGCAATTCACGGTGGTGGTATCGAACCAGGTACGACTGAAATTGCACGACGTATTTCCAATGTTGGAAAATATAATTTTTATACCTTTGAAGGTCTTCGAAAGTCTAATAACGATCAACTACATGTAACATCCACTCAATTTAACGAACCTATATTAGATAAGTTACTTAAAAACACTAAAGAAACATTATCTATACATGGATTCTCTGGAGATGACCCTATTGTTTATATCGGAGGTAAAGATAAAGAGATGTCTCACTCTATCACGAAAGAATTACGTAAAAAAGACTTTACTGTAAAAGAAAGTCCTAACAAAATCGATGCAAAGTCATCAGATAACATAGCTAATAAAAATGAATCTAACTCAGGTGTCCAATTAGAACTCACGACTGCATTGCGAAAACAGTTTTTCAAACATTATAAATTAGATCGACATACACGTAGTGATTCAGATAAATATACTAAAGATTTTTACAAATTTGCGAACGCAGTGCAAAAAGGTATCGAAAAGGTAAATTAAATTTTAAAATAAATATTGTAATACTTAAAAAAATCGCACTTACTTAAAATCTAATAAGTGGAATAATATTTATTTAACATAGTCGGAGGCAGATTTTGATGGAAAACCTTACAAAAGAACAAAAATATACAATAGCTAAATTTTATAAATTATATATGGAAAGATCTAATGCGGGGCAACCAGAAGAAGAAGCTAATCATTTTAAAGATTCTGTAACGGCACAAGATGATTATTTTTGTGATAGAAAATATGAAGATTTCATTCATAACTGTAAAGTCTTAATAAATGAAGGTTACTTAGATGGCGAGGTTGAAGATAACAAAATATATAATATTCAGGTTACAACAAAAGCTTTTACAGAAATTGAGCGTAGCTTTGGTTAAAAAGTACAAGTAAGGTGATGAATATGAAAGACTGGACAATTAACAATCATTCCAAACGACAATTGATTATTCAAAGTAATCATGATGATATTTCGATTATAGAACCATTGCGAAATGGTTCTTTTAAAATACTTGCTGAATTTAATGCGTTAAATACAGATTACATTCAAGTTTATGACCACACACTTGTTGTTTCTATACATGAGAAAGAGATTAGTGTGTTTGATCGATCTTCACAGTCAATTTAAAGTAAGTAACTATTTAATTTATAATTGTTTCAATTATTATTTAGAAGATTTTTAAAAAACACATCACTATAAAGCAATTTAGTTAGATATAAATATATTTTTGTGATAACCTATACATGTTACACTCTGTGAGTGTTTAACATTACTTCTTGTTATCGCCGTGCAGACTTTAATTTTCGTCATTATTAAAGTAACTGCATTGGCGTTTTTTTATTTCAAAAAGATTTTTTACTACAAATATAATAGAATTAACATTTGAAATATAGTAATCGTTATAAAACAAATACACTTTTTATTGTTATCTTTTATTTAATTTTATGAACTTATGGTATACATCAATAATCATCATAGATAAAATTGCTCTAAAACTAAACCAAAATAAAAGTATATTAATAAGTATACATCAACAATAAAAAAAGAATTACACACAAGAAATTCTATAAAGTGCAACGTAGAAAGCTAAATTGAGAATTTTAATAGAGATGTTTTATAGAGATAATAAATTGGTATTCGAACTACCAGTTGAAAATCTGACTAAAGGGCTTAATATTAATTTAGTTATCAACAAAAAAGCCTAAGACAGTTATTTCTGTCCTAGACTTAATAAAGATATATAATTATTACATCTTAACAACGTTTGCAGCTTGCTCACCACGTTCACCTTCGACGATATCGAATTCAACGCTTTGGCCTTCTTCTAAAGATTTATATCCATCTTCAACGATTGCTGAGAAATGCACGAATACATCTCCGCCATTTTCTCTTTCGATGAAACCAAAACCTTTTTCTGCATTAAACCATTTAACTGTACCGTTATTCATATAGAATACCTCCACGTGCTTTTGCACTAAATATTTGTAACAAATCCATTAATTAAAAGAGAATATTCTATAAAAATAATTCCACAATCAACTTCACGTACTTTATTACTTAACCACTACTATACGCTTATTTTTGGAAAAGTAAAGGGTTTTCTATATTTTATAAATTGTAGAGCTCTTAATAATGTCAAAAGCTATTTAAATAAGGCATTGTATAGATTAATAGTTTATTAAAACTAATAATCAAAATGAACTTTTCATAAAATCATAAATACATTTAACGATTAGGAACTATATTTTTTCTTACATTTATTTTTTTAACAGCGTGGCAATTAATATTTCTATCTACGCAAACTTAAACTTTTAACCAAATAAATCAAATACAATGTAACTGTAATCAATTGAATTGGAGGTGTATTTCATGTTTATTTTTGATTTATTAAATAAAGGTGTTCAATTTTTTAAAGATGTTTTTAAAACTGATGAAAAATAATCAAAACATTTAAGAGAACAATTAATACTTAAACCTTAAGCATTTTGTCGCACACGACTACATTACAAACACATTTATATCAATCTTTTTCAACTGTTAGACATAACGTATAGAATTTCACTTGAATATTCTACATGTTAAAAAGTTAGGGAAAGAAATAAAATTCTTCAAGAATTTTTTCTTTCCCTACTTTTAAAATATTAATCCTTACTAAACATATAATAATTATAAAATACATAAATTATATCATATTTTCTGCAACAGAAATGAATTCAAAGTTATTTTGTTTTCGAAATCATTTTACACTTAAGAATATTTTTTGATTACTTTAGAACTAGAAACCCAATTACTTTAGTTCAATACTATAATTTAGTTAACAAATACATAGGAGGTGAGTCACATGTTCATCATTAACTTAGTTAAAAAAGTTATCTCTTTTATCAAAGGTTTATTCGGTAATAACGAAAACGAATAATAATTAAACTATTCTCTACTCCGCCCCTCCTGTTAGAGGGGTTTTTTACGTCATTGATTGTACGACGTTGAACATAGCTCAATCAATACTATTCAAAATTCAACTGTGTAAAATGCACTCTTAAAAATGAAGTAGAACTATAGTCATAACGGCAGAATTATAAATAGTATTAGTGAAAGTATTTCTACAACGTTATCAACTTTCATCACAAAAAGACATAAAGATAAAACTGGGATAATAAAATTTAGTATCCATTAGCTATAACATAAACCTCATCAAACTTTATTTGGGAGTCCTTTTAATTCATTAAGATAAAGTTATATAATTAGAGTGTAAGTAACTTTTTCATATACATTATTTATGCAAAACAACTCATAATAAGTTAAATACTATTCCCCTATTCTTGAAGTTGTTTGAAATACTCCTCATCTAAATGATTGAGGTTTATATTTTCAATTTGAAGTGTTACATGTTCTAAACCGTATTGTGTTTTTAACAAATCCGAAACTTTATTTATTGTAGCATAAGGCGATTTAATGTAGTCATCACTTAGTACAACATGTGCACTTAAAGAACTTTGATTAGTTGTAACACTCCATAAATGGAATTCATGAATATCTATCACGCCTTCAACATCTTTCATTGCTCCCATAATTTCATCTGTATCATATCGATCCGGCACACGCTCCATCAGAACTTTTGAAGCATTTTTAATAATTTTGTATCCTCCTCTTAAAATAATCAATGAAATGAGAATACTAATAATTGGGTCAACAATGTTCCATCCAGTAAAATGAATCAACACAAACGCCACAATAATACCTAAAGAATTTAATAAATCACCAATAAAATGCCATAATGCACTTTGAATATTAATATTATTCTCTTTTTTTAGAGAAATCATTAAAATGATGGTCAATACGATATTGGCAATTAAACCAATAAACGCAATTAGAATCATAATGCCACTTTCAACAGGTCTAGGGTGTATAATTCTCATGATACCCTCATACATAATTCCTAGTGAAATAACAATAAGTGCTAAGCCATTGAGAAAAGCTACGATAATTTCCAAGCGTAAAAAACCATATGTATAGTTCTTTGTAGGTGGCTTGCTCGAGAAATAAATCGCTACCATTGATAAACCTAATGCTAGAACATCACTTAGCATGTGAAATGAGTCAGAGAGTAACGCGAGTGAATTCGACACAATACCTCCTACGAACTCAACTACAGTGAATATCATAGTAATAACTAAAGATAACCATAATGTAATTTTTGAGCTACTTTGAAACTTTCTATGTTCAATGTGGTGAAAATAATCAGGTTTATTTTCCATGTCTTTCCTCCATCTTTTTACGTCTGTTTAATTTTAAAGTTATTATACCCTTAATCCCATTTAAATAACTTAAATGAGTATTCGTTTGTAACTTCTCTAACTTTTTATAACTCAATTTTTTTAATATGTCATAAAACTAACATATCCTGTAAATTAAAGCTCATATTATTTAAACATTTAAAGAACATAAAAGTAATATAATTAGGTTGAATTATATTAAAGTTTCTCTTTTTAACAACGCTAATGGTGTTTAAATATATAGGAGGAACATAAGGAGACATGCAGAATGAAGCATCAAAAAAATCAGAGCAGGTTTAAACTACTAATAGCTGGCATAATAGCAGGACTTTTATCTGGTGTAGTCAAACTAGGTTGGGAGGTAATGTTCCCACCCCGAACACCTAGTAGAGATGCCACTAACCCACCTCAACAACTCTTACAATTACTAGGAATACCGTCAGATATTACCCATCTCACATACAATTTTTCTGAGCATGCATTACCTTGGATAAGTTTTATCGTACACTATAGTTTTTCTATCGCTATTGCAATAATCTATATTTATATCGCAAAGAAATATACAAAAATCACACTAGGTTATGGTGCTTTATTTGGTATAGTTATTTGGATTGTTTTTCATTTAATCTTAATGCCAATTATGCATGTCGTACCGAATGCTTTTGATCAACCATTTTCAGAACACCTATCAGAATTTTTTGGACACATTGTTTGGATGATGGTTATAGAAATGGTCAGAAGGTATTTCTATAATATTCAATTAAATAAATAATCAATGAGAAACAAAGTTCCAAAAGAATTGCATTTTTGCATTCATTTGGAACTATTTTATTTCCTAACGTTATAAACAATATAGTATAGATACTTTTATGATTTTAAATTTCCCTTATTACATACACCAATAAACAATCAAACTATTTTTTAAATTACTTTGATAAATCATATGTTAATGACAACATTTTATATTCTCTATAATATAGTAGCAATTAGTACTAATATTGTCGGTTATAAATTTAAATTGTATACTGTATTTATATAAGAATTAATAAATGGAATACGTTTGCTATTGTCGGTTCGATGTTCAAATTAATAGTTATATAAATTTAATATTGGGAAAAATTACTAATGAAAGTTAAAGCATTAGTTGTTTTTCTTATCAATATCACTATTCTTAACGGCATGTGGTCTAAACTCTAAATAAAACACAAAAAATATTGAAAAGAGGAGTCAAATTAAAAACAAGGCATCTCAACTAGAAGAATTGCAATGAATAAGTTCATTGAACATTAATATAGTGACTTATGATTCTGAAAACTCTCAAAATACAATTCAAACTCAAGAATAAGCTATTGATGAAAGTAATAATTCTAAAGATACTCAATATAATCAAAATTCAAATACAACTTCAACAATTCGCAATAACAACCTAACTACAATCCAAATAACAAATATTTGAACATGTCAAATCAAGAATGGAGAAATAAAACAAGGAATAGACTATCATCTAGTGAGATGCAAATTCGTGACGAAATTCTCAATGATAATTATGAAGAGATAACGCACAGAAAGTTCTAGATGCAAATAATTATTCTAAAAATCAGTATAAAAATTGAAAATTTACAATTTAGTTCAACTAAATAGAAAGAGGTTTATATGTTATACGTAATTATAGGCTTTTTTATAATAGGAATCGGACTATATATTTTTAGTTTCTTTTTAGCACAAAATCAAGGATTATCTTATAAAAGTCATTGCAGAAATTTTTCTGCAGTTTTTATATCACTCGGTGTATTATGCTTAATGGGATATCTCGTTCATTATGTATCTAAACACTATTTAGGCATATAGTTATCTCTAGCAATTACACTTATCAACAATCGTAAATTTTTTAATTGAGCGAAAAAATAAGGGCTAACGTTTTATGTATAGACGGATAAAATACATCATTTAATTTATAGCTCTTTTTCATTTAGTCATCTTAACATACACGTTATTATTTATTACTAATGTAGTCACGTCACTATATATGCCTTACCTTTAATACCAACTTTAAGGATTAAAGATATAACCATCATGAATCACTCATAACTACATTTATTAGAATAATCGTATTGAAAATATCACTAAAGATACTTCAACAGTACCTCCTAGAAATAGACTAAAATTAGCCGTTAATACTATCCGACTTCATTTGTTTTATCGTCCTTGACATTAACGTTACGTAATAGATTAAAGTTAATCTTACCAATCCAATAAAGGAGGATTAACTATGGAATTATATAGTATGCCTATGTTTAATAAATTTTTAGTTAACGACATAGATAAATCATCGGAATGGTATCAAGAGAATTTAGGTTTTAAAAGTATTTTTAAATTTAAAAATGAACAAAATCAAATTTTAATGGAGCATTTACGATTAGCAAAATATCAAGATTTGATGTTAATTTCTGGCAAACAGTTTGAAGTCGGTAATGCAGTTTATACAAATATACTTGTACCAAATATTCGAATTTTAAAACAACGAATATCTTCTCAATATATCGTGGAAGATCTTGAAGAAAAACCATGGAATTCTATTGAAATGACAATTAAAGATTTAGATAATCATTTAATTACGCTTACACAAAGTAACATAAAAAATGAAGAATTTAATGCTTTGATGCAACATACTTCAAAAACTTTTTAAACTATTAAGATAAATCCCCTAGACAATAATTATTATTTAGGGGATTTTATTTATTAACAGTCCTTAATTAAATTAAAAGTATAATAATATCACACTCTTTATTTCTAATTTAATGAAGTAATTCAACAAATTTAATGATCACTATCCATTACTGGATTATATTAGATTTGTTAATACCATTGATTTGTATAACTTGAAATATCTATTCAGAAACTACGATTACATCTTTTGTATTATCGTTTTATCAGTATCTGATGAATATTTGAGTCCGAAACCTAAAGTTCTATCTATACTAATATGAGCTAACCATATTAAAGAAATCTGTAATAGTAACCTTTCATCAATGTATAAATATAATAGCGCGATAATTATAGGTGTGATATACGTGTGTCCAATATTGTAGACATAACTCCCTGTTTTTCTATTAATCACATATCCTAACATAAATATATCTGGAACTAATAGTAAAAGTAAAAACAGCCATATAGAAAATTCTAATTTAACATAAACGGCGATTGTGATTATGAATATAAATGTATTTTCCAACTTAATTACACTACGCATATTAACCCCCCTACTTTACTTTGAAGTATTTTAATTTAATAGTTACTACTACAATTTTAATAATTATCTCTTATTAAGGCTAAGCATCTTTTTAAAGCTGATATAGTGGTTATACTCATTGTGAATAGTAAATATTTAAAAAGTTTAACAAGTTATTACACTTTAAAATTCACTTATGATATTATCATCTTTGTTATATAACTCATATAAAGAATGGTGGAAATTTATGAGCAAAGTAAATAAACCTTTATATTTCTATCTTATGTTATTTCTGTTGACAACTTTAATTGGTGCTTTTCTACTCTATTTGCCCTATACAGGGAAGAAACCCATTAACTTTATTGACGCATTGTTTGTAGCTTCTAGCGCATTCACAGTAACAGGTCTATCACCAGTTGATGTTGGAACACAATTTAATATTTTTGGAGAAATCATTATCTTATTACTTATACAAATTGGTGGATTAGGTATTGTCACTGTAGCAATGCTAACTCTCATCTTTTTAAATAAGAAAATATCAATTAACAATAGAATTTTATTTATGATTACTTGGAATATTGACGAACCCGGTGGTGTAATTAAACTTATTAAACATCTAGCCATATACAGCATCGCCACTGAATTATTTGGTACACTTTGTCTATGTTTATCGTTTATTCCAAAATTTGGCATAGGTAAAGGTCTATTTTTAAGTTTATTCACTTCAGTTTCCGCATTTAACAACGCAGGATTCGCCCTTTTTAAAAACAACTTAATCGATTTTTCAAATGATCCGGTAATCATTATCACTATTCCAATACTTATCATTTTGGGAGGTTTGGGACATTTAGTCGTGGTTGATTTGTGGAACGCCAAAAGTTTTAGAAAATTATCCTTACACTCTAAACTCGTGTTAACTACCACTGGATTATTAATTTTGATAGGCACGGTTTTCTTCTTTTTACTAGAAAATCAAAACTCTATGTTACACATGGGATTAATTGAAAAAATAGGAAATGCATTTTTCCAATCAGTGACAACAAGGACTGCAGGATTTAACACAATTGACGTTGGAAACATTAAAACACCGACAGCTTTATTACTTATGGCTCTCATGTTTATTGGAGGTGCACCATTGAGTGCTGCAGGTGGTATAAAGGTTACAACTTTTGTTATTGCAACAATCGCTATTTTTAATACGATACGCAAAGAAAAAAACAACTCTATATTTAATAGAGAAATATCAGAAAGATACATACAGTTGTCTTTCGTAACTATTCTCATTTCTATTGCATTTATCGGTATGGTTACGTTTATACTTACCATAATCAATTCCAATATACCTTTAATCAAAATACTCTTCGAAGTCGTATCAGCATTCGGTACAGTCGGTCTCACTATGGATTTAACTTCCGAATACTATAATTGGACTGAGTTTATTATTATCATCGTAATGTTATGTGGTAAAATTGGATTACTGAATATTAGTAGAGCGCTTGTTCCACCTAAAGACCCTAAAAATTATAGATATACCAAAGGACACATTCACTTATAATGAGTTCCAATTATTGTAGAGTTAATATTCAAGGGTTAAAAAATATGAGGATAATTTCTAAGTTATTTAAAGCGTAATTGAAATGATTTTAAGTTCTAAAATTTTAACTATAAAAGGATATAGAAGCGCATTTGTTAAGTATAAACCTACAAATGCGCTTCTTTTTTATTGTATTTAGATTGTTCATTACTGTTTCAAAATATCTTTCTTTAAATCATTTGTTAAATGTCAGTATTTTAATTTTATACTATAACACCTATGAATTGAAATGAGTCACTTAAGATATATAGACAAATTATCATATATGAATGATAAGATAACAAGTACAAAGGTAATGTTAAAGTAATTATATAAAATAACTAAATAATCAAAAGTTTCCAATCATATTTTATAATGATAAATATTAAAAAGTAGTTGATATATATTTTTCAAATAAAATTAAATATGACAGTTCTAGAAATCTGTTGAAACTTTTATTTCTCAATTTAAAAAAGAGCAAGATGTGCTATGTCTTTTTACTTATTCAATCATAATAATTTTAATCTAGTTTTCAATGATCGAAAATCATTAAGAATAATCAATCATATCTATAATGTAAAAGGAGAAATGTAAATGAAATTTAGAGAATGGACAATAACGATTAACGGAAAAGGGCCTATAAATGTTGTAGCCAATGAAGATACTTTACTCATATTACAGAAATATCAACATGTCGAAGTAGCATTAAAAATAGATAATGAGACGGTTCAAGTTAAATCTCTCGGTTATAACGAAGATATAATTATTAACCATAATACTAAAGAAATTACGATTAATGTAACCAACTTTTTAGAAGATGATGAATAATTTGGAAATGAATGCAACTAACAAGCAGTAGAGTATTATTTAATTGATATCTTTAATTTTAGTAAAAAAATTATATTTGAAGTAGCAATTATCGTAAAAACGGCATTATTTCTAATAAACAGTTTTAGTAGTTTAGTATTAATCATTTATATTTTTAAGATATATTATATGTAAAAGTCTTTAATATAACATCTAAAATGATTATTCCAACTTTCAATAAAAAATCGATTTGAAGTTTAATGAGAAATATATGCTAACTACTTCAATATTTCTTCATTAAGATATAAGTATGCTAAAACTCCCAAAGGAATACCAAACAATGGCGTGGTAAAAATACTCGCTAAAAATATATACAATATTAAATAACATATTTCTTCAGTTTGCCATTTTTTATTTATGAGAACTTTCCATATTTCCTTTAAACTCAAATAAATTCTCCTTCTTAAAAATTTTAATTAGTAAAATATATGGTTGAGAATGTTTTAATAAAATAATAATTATTGTTATTTTATTAAAACATTTCTTCAAAACCTTTAACTATTTTAGGACATTAGTTTAGATTCGTATTAAACAACTTAATAAAGATACCATATACCTCTAATACACTAATTAATCTCATTATAGTTTAACACTGCAGTATATCAACACATTATATCGCAAAAGTTCATTGACAATAAATTGTGAAAAAATAATATCTGATTATGACACATCTCTTTTTACATTATCTTAGATTATCTACTTCTAAGGGTATTTTTACCTTTTTCTATATTTTCTTCGTATGATTATTTAAAATAAGATAAATATATAGCTAAACTAACCATAATTAAAGTAATTACACTATGTAAAAAAGCTAATCTTTATCATTTTCTTATCCATATTTGTACTATTGTTTCTCCTTCTATAATCCATATCAGATAAGAATACAAAAATTAATCCTAATACGATGGCAATGTAAATATTCAATATGTCTCCCCTCGTTTAATATATATACAATTAGCAATTTTATATTTAAAACTACCTCTTTCAACATAATAGAATATTTCTCTAAGCTCTTAAACACAAAAAACTTTAACGTATTTATGAATATTGTATATTCATAAATATTGTAATGTTATTATAATTTAGGTGAACTTTAACAACATTTTAAACGGAGGGATATAAAATGAAATTGAAACTATTAGGAACATTAGCACTCTCGTCAATAATATTAACAGCATGTGGACAAGAAAATGTAAAAAAAACAGAAAGCAATCCAAAAGAAGAACAAAATAAAACGGATAATATGCAAACTAATGGGAGCGTAACAAATTCTAATAGTAATCAAAAACAAAAAACAGCTCAAAAACAAATTTCCGCTCAAGAAGCAGAACAAATTGTCTCGAACTATTACATTAATAAAGGGATTAATAAGCAACAAGTTCTTGAATTTAAAACAAATATAGATAGAAGCAATGCTAATGAATATTATGTTGAACACCTTGTAAGAGATGCAGCCGGAACTCCTATAAAATTTTGTGCTGTAGTAAACAAAAGTACAGGTGAAGTGATCAATCGATTTAATGACATGAATGAGGAAGAAATGAAGGAATTTGAGGAATTTAAAAAAAGAAGTCCTAAGTACCATAATTCTGGTGAAGAAAAAAATAAAATGCAAGAAAATTCTTCATCTTCCGAACAACAAGAAGTCCACAATTCTGTTATATAACAAACAATCGATGAAGTAAAAAAATTTGATAATAATACTGATGCTGATATAAAAATGAGAAATCCGAATAAAATCTTATCATACAGATTACAAAAGATAACTATAGCATTATGATATAAATATTTTTTTAAAGAGAAATCACACTAATTTCGAAGATATTTTAACTTACATATAGATTTTTCATTATACTTCACTAAAACTAAATGATTATTATAATACCGTATACTCTCTTTATATTCATCACGTTTATTTACAACGTCATTTATTTCAGCACCATCACCAACTGTCTCATTAATTGATAATTTTGAAATTGAATCAAACAAAAGTTTCAATTATTGAACGCTATATAAAATTAATCAATTCTATGAAGCTTAGCTACACAACAGCAAAAATTATTCTTTAAGCTACTGTTTTTTACTCTGGTGCACGTAAGGGCGAAATTAGAGCCCTCACATGGCGCGATATTAACTACGATGATGATTTTCATACATATAAATAAAACGGACTATCACGGTGAAGTGACAGCCCCTAAAACAAAAGCAGCAATACGTGATATATACCTACCTTTTCATATGATGAATGACATAGAAAAATATTTAAAATGGTACAAAGAAAACAATGTATATAAAGATGATTATGTATTATTCGGTACATTCTTCAAGGCATACAGTGAATCAACTATAGATCGTTGGTTTACCACTGCATTAAAAGTGTTAGATGAACAACTGCCAGACGTTCAGACATTCCCTAGAATCGTTATACATGAATTAAGACATAGCCATGCGTCTATGCTAGTCAATCATGGTGCAAGTATCATGGTAATAGCACAGCGTTTAGGTCATGCTGATAGTAATGAAGTATATAACCGATACGGTCATTTGTACCCTAGTACGCAGAAAGAAATAGTTAAATACTTGTAAGGAGTCTTATAAATGAATGAGTTAGGTCAAACAATTATTGAGAATTACAATACCTTTGCGCCAAAAAATATGTTCTCAGAGTGGCTTAAGAATCTGCTACAACCACTTGCCACTTTATCGTTGGGATTTTTTGTATATAAATACACTGATAATCGTCATAAAAAAAGATTATTAAACGAGTTAGATTCGAAGTCAGAATGGAGAAAAACGTTATTTATAATAGGTGGGAACTCTACCGTCACATTAGATGATGTATATCAATTCAGAACTGCACTAAGATTTAATTTTAAAAACAATGGGAACTATATCGATAAAGAGAAAAGCAAAAAAGAAGGCTTTAGTTATTTCTTTGACAATATGAATATAATAATTATTAAATACTGTATTAATCTAATAGAAAAGAAGCAAGCAGTATCTAACTCAATAGATTTAGATATAAAAGATCAAAACAGTATAAGACTATTTTGTAGATATATGTTAGCAGACCACTGGGAGAAAAATCAAAATAAAAATTTAAAATTTGATGATCCTAACAAAGAAGAAGAGTTATGTATTTTCACATTAAAAGAGTTTTTGAAGCTACACAAATATTATCAAAATTCTAAAGATGAAGATTCAAAAAATAAATTTAAGTCTTTATTTGACGAATCGAAAGAGTTAGTAGAAAAAAAAGACACCCCTTCATAAGGTGTCTTTTTCATTGTGCACTATCTGTGCACTTTTTGTGCACCTAAAATCCAAAAGCCCACAACCACTTGGGTTGCAGGCTATATAATGGAGACGGCGGGATTCGAACCCGCGTCCAGAGGTCCTGATACAAATCTTTCTACGTGTGTAGTTTATTGATAATTTTCGCATCATGCTAAGCAATAAACAACCAACATGATACTAGCTTGATTATATTTCATCTAAACAGACTTCAAGCGGCAGTGTTTAGCATATCCTACTAGGGTTGAATCGCGTTAACAGCACGTAGGAGATGCTGTTAGGCGATGCAGTGGCTATTACGCAGCTACTGCGAAATTATTGTTTGATTTGTCAGTTATATTTAACCGAAATGTGTTGATGACGGAGCCAACCCTCCGACACGCTTAATAAGCTCGGGGACCCCTGTCGAATCCAAGAACGTCCCCTCAATTCAAATCAATCTAACAAAATATTTGGTTAAATTATCAATAAAACAATTTGACACTGCATACAATCATATCAAAGATGGCCCGATTAAGCAATGATATTGCTTAATAACGGGCTTTAACTGCACGATCAATATCTCGTTTTACCGCTTTTTCTTTAAGTGCTTGACGTTTGTCGTATTTCTTTTTACCTCTAGCAACGCCTAATAAAACTTTACATTGACCATGTTTTAAATATAACTTCAACGGAATAATAGAATAACCTATTTCTCGTGTACGCTCACCTAATTTTTGAATTTCTTTTTTGTGCAAGAGTAATTTACGTGTACGTAAAGGGTCATGATTAAAACGGTTCCCTTCTTCATATGGTGCAATATGCATATTATTCAGGTACATTTCGCCTCGTCTCACTTGCGCAAAGCTATCTTTTAAATTGGCACTACCACGACGTATGGATTTAATTTCAGTACCTCTTAAAGCAATACCCGCTTCAATTGTATCTTCAATATTGTAGTCATGTCTTGCTTTACGGTTTTCAGCTAACGTACCTGGTGATTTTGATTTTTTCTTAGCCACTATTACTCACCTCATCTTTGCTGACTATTTTTTCTTTCGACGTGATTTTTTCTTCACACTTTTATCTTTATAAAAAGGTTTGTGGTGCGTATTACCTTGTTTATCTTTTTTACGAGCATTTTTACCTTTACGTTGCTTACGTTTTTTCTTTTTACCTTTACCATTACGATCACTTTTAGTATGGTCTAACGACTTGCCACGTGTTTTAGCTTGAATGGTTTTCTCACGAGCAGGTCGTTGTGATGATGTCTTTTTAGGTAATGGCATGCCAACAATTTGGAAATCTATCATGCGTTCTTCCACATCAACATGTGTCACTTTAACTTTGACCGCATCACCAATGCGAAAGACCTTTGCTTGACGTTCACCGATTAGTGCCATTTGTCGTTCATCAAAATGATAATAATCGTCTGTCATATTAGCGATATGAACCATACCCTCAATAGTATTAGGTAATTCTATAAACATACCAAAATTAGCAACCGAGCTAATGATACCTTCAAATTCATCACCAATATGTTGAATCATATACTCAGCTTTTTTCAATTCATCAGTATCACGTTCGGCTTCAATGGCACGGCGTTCACGTTGTGATGTGTGCTCAGCTAATTCTGGCAACGTCTCTTCCCAATGACGTATTTCTTTTTTATCCATAGAATTCTCTATTAAATATTTACGAATTAATCTATGCACTGTTAAATCAGGATAACGGCGTATTGGAGACGTAAAGTGAGTATAGTACTCAGCAGACAAACCAAAATGTCCTAAATTAACATCATCATAATGTGCTTGTTGCATAGAACGTAACATCATCGTTGAAATAACCATTTGTTCTGGTCTACCTTCAACTTCTTCTTGAATGTTTTGTAATGTTGTTGGATGAATATCTTCACCTGTACCTTTAATCATAATACCAAAATTGGTAATAAAGTCGAAGAACTGTCTTAATCGGTCAGATTTTGGTTGTTCATGAACACGATAAATAAATGGTACTTCCAATTTATTGAAGTGTTCAGCTACTGTTTCATTGGCTGCTAACATGAATGATTCAATTAAACGTTCTCCTTCGCCACGTTCTCTCATTAGCACTTCTGTTGGAATACCTTCGTCATTCACAAGTACTTTCGCTTCATTAATATCAAAATCAATTTCTCCACGACGTTTGCGCATACGAATTAATCTATTTGATAAATCTTGCGCTAAATCTAACATAGGTGTTAAATCTTTATATTGTGAACGTATTTCAGAATCTTGATCAGTGATAATTTTGTTAACTGCATCATATGTCATTCTGTAGTTTGAATGTATTACACTATCAAAGATTTCATGTTTTACAACTTCGCCTCGTTCATTTATTTCCATTCGACAACTTAATGTTAAACGATCTTCTTCCGGATTTAATGAGCATATTCCATTACTTAGACGGTGTGGAATCATCGGGATTACTCGATCGACAAGATACACACTTGTCGCACGATCATATGCTTCTTTATCTAAAGCTGATCCTTCTTTTACATAGTAACTTACATCTGCAATACTAACTGTAAGCTCGGTGTTGCCATTTTTTAATTTTTTTACAGCAATGGCATCATCTAAATCTTTAGCATCTGCGCCATCTATAGTGATTGTTAATTCATCTCTTAAATCACGACGCCCTTCGATTTCAGATGGTTCTATTACATCCGGTACTTCTTCAGCTTCTTGTAATACATCATCTGGAAACTCGATTTCTATTCCATGCTGGTAAATGATGGAAAGTATATCTACACCTGGATCATTTTTATGACCTAATATTGCTGAAACGTGGCCTTCTGGATTGTCAGTACTATCGGCATACTTCGTAATTTGTACTAATACTTTATGACCATCTACAGCACCTAAATTTTGTCCTTTAGGTATAAAGATATCTTGCATAATACGTTTGTCATCCGGTAATACGAAACCAAAATGCTTTGCTTCGCTATACGTTCCAACAACTTGTGTAACTGAATGCTTTTCAATAGATTTTACTTCACCTTCAATTTTACCTTTATGTTCTCCACGAGATTTTTGAATTTCCACGATGACAGTATCTCCATCTAATGCTCTATTGATTTTAGTTGGTGGAATAAAAATATCATCCATCTCGTCATCTTCAGGTCTTAAGAAAGCAAAGCCTTTTTTATTTTGACTTAACGTTCCTTTGATTAGTTTTGAATTTGTTTTGTTGGATTGTTTACGTTGATATCTGTCTGTTCTTGTACGTTCAATTAAACCAGACTGTTCTAATTCAACGAGTATTTTAATTAAATCTCTAAATGAGTCGGCACTGTTTAAACCTAACGCATCTTGAAAGTCAGATACTGACATGGGTTCATAGTCAGGTTGTTTTATCATTTCTTCGATGGATTGCTTTAAATTCATTATGCCCCTCCTTTCTCTCCTACATCTTTATTTTTTACTCTGTCCATTCCAATGATTCTAAAAATTGATATACATCTTCAAAGACTTTCTCTTTTTCTTTATCAATGGTAATCACATGACCTGAATGTTGATACCATTTGATTTCTTTTTCATCAGAATCGACATGATTATATATATAATTTGCTGATTGAGGATCAATCATTGTATCTTGTTCTGCTTGTACGACAAGTATTGGATCAATTACTTCATCGACATGTTCTTTAACTCCATTTAGAGTGTCACTCAGTTCTCTCAGGGTTTCAGTTGGATGAAATTGTTCCATTTCTTGATCAATCGTTTGTTGATCTTTGCCTTCATATTTTTTAAAGTTACGTGCATATTCAAGAAAGCCTTCATAAATCGAACCTTCTGTTTTATTCTCCATAGGTGCACACATAGTTATAATCCCCTTCACATCACGATTTAAACTTAGTTTTAATGCGAAGGCGCCACCTAATGATAAACCAGCTACTGCTATTTCTTCGTAACCTTGATCTACTAAATAATCATAACCATCTAAAACATCTTTAAACCAAACAAAAGGGCTAGATTTTAATATTTCTTCTGGGGGTGCTGCATGTCCTTCATATTGTGGAGCATAAGATGTATAGCCCTTTTTTTGAAGATAACGCCCAAGTTGTCTTACATCAGCAGAGTTACCTGTAAAGCCGTGAAGAAGTAACACTGCACGTTTCCCTTCTTCAAAAAAGAATGGTTTTGGTAGTTTAATTTGCATGATTAAAATCCCTCTCCCTTATAGTAAGTACTCAATTTATCCTAAATAAGTTAAGTATTTCAATTTATTTCATATATTTAAAAATCTCTTCATTATTATCAAATTGACTTGATAAATCATTATTCCCTTTAACATATGATTTAAAAACATGATTGTCTCAATTATAAAATAAAAAAGTCCGACAAGTACATCGTCGGACTCAGGCTGATAATACTTAATAGCAAATGTGATTAATTTGCCCTATCATTTATCAGTCTTGGTTAAGATTCATTTACTTCATTAAAACAAATATAATATTCTCTACATACCTAAGTAACTAATACAAAACATAAGTACAAAGAATAAAATAGCTAAAATTATTGTTAATCTATGCAAGAATAAATCGACGCCACGTTGTTTTTGTTTACCAAACAATTGTTCAGCGCCACCACTAATAGCACCTGAAAGTCCATTACTTTTACCTTCTTGGAGTAATACAACAGTCACTAATGCAATACAATCTATAATTAATAAAACGATGATTAATGTATGCATAAAAATTGTCCTCCGTTCATTATATACGAAAGAAATTATAACACATCTTTATTGATGTAATCAAACTTCTATCTATTGAAAGTACTTTTACGTGTAATAGAAACAACTAGCATATAAATTGCTAGAATTATAGATCCAATCACTACAATTAAAATTGGTAAAACTGCAAGTACATTTTTTACATCTAAAATACCTTGAATAAATAAGTAAAGATTTACGAGTGTAAATAGTGCATTAGAAATATATACGGCAAACATAAACCACCATAAATATGGATGGCGATTCCAGAAAGCAACAGTACCTGCTAAGTAAGCTAAAATATACATAATTCCAGTGTATCGGTCACTATTTAAAATGTTTTTCACTGCTGTATCTGATGTTTTTTGACCAGCTAAAGATAAAATTGATTTAGCTGTTGATTCATCTAATACAATAAAGTGGTGTATGATAAGTAAAATACAAAACACTAATGAACTTATCGCAATTAAACGTCCAGTTCTTATTTCTTTAGCATTTGAGTCTGTCATAATTGTACTCCTTTTACAAAATTACTCACATCATTATATCAGTTTACATTAATAATTTAAAATGTACTTAACTAAAAAAGCCCGTTGCAGCCTCAACTCTGCAACGGACAATTCAATTAAGATATTAAATAATAAGCGTGAACTCTTATAAAAATTAAAGAGATATTATTTATCTAAATTGTAGAAAGATTTAATTCCTTCAAATTTAGCTGTTTCGTATAATTCATCTTCAATACGTAATAATTGATTGTATTTAGCAATACGGTCAGTTCTAGATAATGAACCTGTTTTAATTTGGCCTGCATTTGTAGCAACTGCGATATCAGCAATTGTAGTATCTTCAGTTTCACCAGAACGGTGAGATACAACCGCAGTATATCCAGCTTTTTGAGCCATTTCAATAGCATCGAATGTTTCAGTTAATGTACCGATTTGGTTTACTTTGATTAAGATTGAGTTACCAATACCTTGTTCGATACCTTTAGATAAAATTTCAGTGTTAGTTACGAATAAATCATCACCAACTAATTGAACTTTATCACCGATACGATCAGTTAATTGTTTCCAACCTTCCCAATCGTTTTCATCCATACCATCTTCAATAGTGATGATTGGATATTTACCAATTAATTCTTCTAAGTAGTCAACTTGCTCTGCTGCACTACGTTTAGCACCGTGTTCACCTTCGAATTTAGTGTAATCATAAACACCATTTTCATAGAATTCAGAAGAAGCACAGTCAAATCCTAAGAATACATCTTCACCTGGTTTGTATCCTGCTTTTTCGATAGCTTTAATAATAGTTTCTACAGCGTCTTCAGTGCCTTCAAATCTAGGAGCGAAACCACCTTCATCACCTACTGCAGTTTCTAAACCACGTTCACTTAAGATTGATTTAAGGTTATGGAAGATTTCTGCACCCCAACGTAATGATTCTTTGAATGACTCAGCACCTACAGGTAAAATCATGAACTCTTGGAAAGCAATTGGTGCATCTGAGTGAGAACCACCATTAACAATATTCATCATAGGTACTGGCAATTGTTTACCATTAAATCCACCTAAATATTTATATAATGGTTGACCTAATAAGTCAGCAGCTGCACGAGCTACGGCAATAGAAACACCTAAAATGGCATTTGCACCTAATTTACCTTTGTTGTGTGTACCGTCTAATTGAATCATCATTTTATCAATAGATACTTGATCTAAAACTGAAAATTCACCTTCAACGATTTCTGGTGCGATCATTTCGTTAACATTTTCTACCGCTTTAGTCACACCTTTACCTAAATAACGTGATTTATCTCCATCACGTAATTCAACTGCTTCATGTTCACCAGTAGAAGCACCAGAAGGTACTAATGCACGTCCGAAAGCACCGCTTTCAGTTAATACTTCAACTTCAACTGTTGGGTTACCACGTGAGTCTAAGACTTCGCGAGCGTAAACATCTGTAATAATTGGCATGTTTAATATCTCCTTTAATTATATTATATGACTATTATAGCCTTTTTCTAAACTTTTATAAAATGATAATACATATAAAACCAAGAAAATTTGAACATCTATACGTTGCTGTAAATTCTTAATCTTAATGCATCTATTCTAATGTTTAATCAGTGATTCACCTGTCATTTCAGATGGTTGTTTAACATTTAATAAATCTAATAATGTCGGCGCTAAATCGCCTAAACGTCCAGTTTCTCTTAATGTAACACCTTCTTTAGTTACAATAACTGGAACAGGATTAGTTGTGTGTGTCGTCATAGGTTGGTCGTCATCAGTTAATACTTGATCTGAGTTACCGTGGTCTGCAGTGATGATGGCATGACCACCCATATCAATAATTTTGTCAACGACTTCACCAAGACACTCATCTACTGCTTCGATTGCTTTAATTGTTGGTTCAAGCATACCACTATGTCCAACCATATCTGGGTTAGCAAAGTTCAGTAGAATTAAATCTAAGTCACCTTTGTCTAACTCTTCTAATAATGCATCTTTAACTTCATATGCACTCATCTCAGGTTTTAAATCATAAGTCGCTACTTTTGGAGAATCGATGAGTCTACGACGTTCTCCTTCGAACTCTTCATTTCGTCCACCACTCATAAAGTATGTTACATGTGGATACTTTTCAGTTTCAGCAATACGTAATTGTTTCAAGCCATTATCTTGAGCAACTTCACCGATTGTATTATTTAAGTCAACTTTTTCAAATACAATTTCAGCATCTACATTGTCATTATATTTCGTGAATGTAGCGTAGAATAAGTTGTCCACTTGTTCAACTTTAAATCCATCAAACGCTTTATTAGTAAAGATTTCTGAAAGTTGAGCTGCTCTATCTGGACGGAAATTATAAAAGATTACTGCGTCTCCGTCGTTCACACCATCGTTTTGGCCTTCAACTATAAACGGTTCGACGAATTCATCAGTCACATCATTTTTATAATTAGCTTCAACGCCTGCTTTAGCTGAAGTAAATGTAGGACCTTCAAAGTTACGAATAGCATTATAGGCACGTTCCTCACGATCCCAACGCTTGTCACGGTCCATAGCATAATAACGTCCTGAAACAGAAGCGAATTGGCCTACACCTAATTCTTTAAATTTATCTTCAGTTTCCTCTATATATTTCAAAGCAGATTTTTGATCAACATCACGACCATCTAAAAATGCGTGGACATATACTTTATCTATTCCTTGCTTTTTAGCTAATTCTAAAATAGCAAATAGATGCTTATAATGACTGTGTACACCACCATCAGAAAGCAATCCGAATACATGAAGCGCAGAGCCATTGTCTTTAACATGTTTAACAGCGTTATTTAATACAGTGTTATCAAAGAATTCTCCGTCTTCAATCGATTTATTAATACGAGTTAAACTTTGATATACGATGCGTCCTGCACCAATATTCATATGTCCTACTTCAGAGTTACCCATTTGACCTTCAGGAAGACCTACATCTAAGCCACTAGCTTCTATTTGTGTTGTAGGATATTTTTCATAATATCGATCAAAATTAGGTTTATGTGCTTGCTTAACTGCATTGCCATGTTCACTTTCACGATTTGCGAAACCATCTAAGATGATTAAGGCAGTTGGTTGTTTTGCCATAATTATTTTGCACCTTCTAACAATTGTACGAAATCTTCAACTTTTAATGATGCGCCACCTACAAGAGCGCCATCGATATCTGATTGAGCCATATATTCTTTAATGTTATTAGGTTTAACACTACCACCATATTGAATACGTGTAGCGTCAGCAACCTCTTGACTAGATAAGTCAGCTAATGTTTGACGTACGTGAGCACACATTTCATTTGCATCTTCAGATGTAGATGACTTACCAGTACCGATAGCCCAAATTGGTTCATATGCAATAACAACTTCTTTAAGTTGATCATCTGATAAACCTTCGACAGCTTTTTTCACTTGATTACCTACGATTTTATTTGCTTTACCAGCTTCACGTTCTTCATCAGATTCACCTACACAAATAATAGGTGTCATACCGTGATTGAAGATAGCATGCGCTTTTTTGTTTACTTCTTCGTCAGTTTCGTGGAAATAGTCACGACGCTCTGAGTGACCAATCACTACATATTTAACACCTAATTCAGATAATGCTACTGGTGAAGTTTCTCCAGTATAAGCACCGCTTTCTTCAAAGTAAGCGTTTTGTGCTCCAATTTTTAACCCTTTTGCTTTACCATCTTTAACAGCTGTTACTAAAGCGTCTAATTGGATTGTTGGTGCACAAATAACTGATTCTACTTCTTTAGGATCAGGTAATGTTGGTAATTCGTTTACAAAGTCTTTAGCTTCTTGAACTGTTTTATTCATTTTCCAGTTTCCGGCTATAATTGGTGTTCTCATTCATTACACTCCTTAATTTTTAGTGTTAAATTTGTAAGCTTTTATCCAAATACTTGCTTATTTCGAAATAAACGTTGAAAGCAAAAATGACTTTCTATTGTTTTATTCCCACATCAAAGTATTTAAAAACTTATTTATCATTAATAGCTTTTATACCAGGTAATTCTTTACCTTCTAAGTATTCTAATGATGCTCCTCCACCAGTAGAGATGTGTGTAAAGTCATCTTCGAAACCTAATGAAATTGCTGCTGCGGCAGAGTCACCACCACCAATAATAGTAGTAGCGTCTTCCAATTTAGCAATAGACTCACATACACCGATTGTACCTTTAGCAAAATTACTAAATTCGAATACACCCATAGGTCCATTCCATACTACAGTATGTGCACCTTGTAATTCTTTATTAAATAATTCTACTGTTTTAGGTCCAATATCCATTGCTTCTTGATCTGAAGGGATTTCATTGATAGATACTTCAGTGATTTTTGCATCATTAGAAAATTCTTTAGCGATTTTACAATCTACAGGTAATACTATTTGATCGCCATTATTCTCTAACAAGTCTTTAGCAAAATCAATTTTGTCTTCTTCCAATAATGAAAGACCTATTTCCTTACCTTGCGCTTTAATAAATGTATAAGCCATACCGCCACCGATTAAGATTTTATCTGCGATATTAACTAAATTTTTGATAACATTAATTTTATCTGAAACTTTAGCGCCACCTAAAATAGCAACTACTGGTTTTTGTGGATCATTCACTACGCCACCAATAAATTTAATTTCTTTTTCCATTAAGTAACCAGCTGCTGTTTCTAGATGAGTAGAAATACCTACGTTTGACGCATGTTCACGGTGCGCTGTACCAAATGCATCATTAACAAATACATCACCTAATGACGCCCAATATTTACCTAATTCAGGATCATTTTTAGATTCTTTTTTACCATCTAAATCTTCGAAACGTGTATTTTCAACTAATAAAACATCGCCTTCATTTAAGTTTTCAATTGCTGTTTCGAGTTTTTCGCCACGTGTTTCAGGAACGAATATAACTTCTTTACCTAATTTCTTAGATAAGTTTTCAGCAACAGGCTTAAGTGAAAGTCCTTCTTTATCACTCTCTTCTTTAACTTTACCTAAGTGAGAGAATAAAACTAATTTACCACCTTGTTCAATAATATATTCGATTGTTGGTAATGCTTGAACAATTCTGTTGTCATTAGTGATTTCACCATCTTTAATTGGAACGTTAAAATCAGCGCGCTCAAGAACAACTTTACCTTTTAAATCTAAGTCTGAAACGATTTTTTTAGCCATTATCTATTTCCTCCTTCGTATAGGAAAACTTTATATAAAAATAAGCGGAGAAGCGTATGTGCTCCCCGCTTACTCATAAGCTTATATATCTAATTAAACAGTACAGAGCACTAGTCAAATTATGAACGTGTAGAAGAGCTTTACACTCTCCACGCTATAACTTTAAATAACGTGCTTATCCGTTAAGCTTCAATTATTTAGAAAGTTCAGCTAAGTGAGCTAATGTACGTACTAATTGAGCAGTGTAAGACATTTCATTGTCGTACCAAGCTGCAACTTTAACTAATTGACGATCTCCAACAGTCATAACACGAGTTTGAGTCGCATCAAATAATGAACCGTAAGTCATACCAACAATATCAGAAGATACGATTTCGTCTTCAGTGTAACCGAATGATTCGTCAGAAGCTTGTTTCATAGCACTGTTAACTTGGTCAACAGTTACATCTTGTTTGTCTAATACTACAGTTAATTCAGTTAAAGAACCAGTAGCAACTGGAACACGTTGTGCTCCACCGTCTAATTTACCATCGATTTCTGGAATAACTTTACCGATAGCTTTAGCAGCACCTGTTGAGTTAGGGATAATATTTTCAGCTGCTGCACGTGCACGACGTTTGTCACCTTTTCTGTGAGGTGCGTCTTGTGTATTTTGGTCACCAGTGTAAGCGTGAATTGTAGTCATGAAACCTTCAACTAAACCGAATTCGTCACTTAAAACTTTTGCAACTGGTGCTAATGAGTTAGTAGTACAAGAAGCACCTGAAACAACTGTTTCTGAACCATCTAATGTATCATGGTTAGTGTTGAATACGATTGTTTTTACATCACCTTTAGCTGGAGCTGAGATTAATACTTTTTTAGCACCTGCATCGATGTGAGCTTGTGCTTTTTCTTTATCAGTATAGAAACCAGTACATTCTAATACTACGTCGATATCTAAATCGCCCCATGGTAATTTACCAGCATCTGGTTCATCGAATGATTTAATTTCTTTACCGTTCACACGGAATCCACCTTCGATAACTTCAACTTCTCCAGTGAAACGACCTTGCATAGTATCGTATTTTAATAAATGAGCTAACATATCGTCATCTGTTAAGTCGTTAACTGCAACTACTTCAAGACCTTCTACATCTTGAATTCTTCTGAATGCTAAACGACCAATTCTACCAAAACCATTAATTGCTACTTTAATTGCCATTATAATGGCCTCCTTTAAAATGATATTTAAAAAGTATTAAACTTTTTATTACTATTGTAAAATGACTTTTGCTGCGGCTTCATCTGTAATCAATACAGTGTTTTCCGGTGCAATTGAAAGATAAGCTTTAATAGCTTCTCCTTTTGATTGTCCACCAGCAACCGCAAAGATAAAGTCTTTGTTCTCAAGATCCTCTAGCTGAAGGCCAATCGTTTTGACCTTATGAACTATTTGACCCTGAGCATCAAAATAATATCCAAAAGCTTCTCCAACGGCTTGATGATGTTGAAGGTTATCAATCACATTTTGAGATGATTGACGTCGATGCGCCATCTTCAGCGCATCACCAATGCCGTGTATTGTTATATTAGCTTGCTTGATTTTATCTAGTGTATGCATGACAGAAGGTTCCAACATTAACGTATCGTATGTGGACTCACTCACGTTGTCTGGAACATAGAGTGTTGTATAATAGCCACCAGCTTGTTGGGCCATACTCGAAGCGATTGTATTCGCTTGATAAACAACATTTTCTCCAAGTCCACCTCTAGCTGGAACAAAGAATACGTTAAACGGTAATAAATGTATCGACTCACTCACGCACGCCATTGTTGAACCACCAGTTACAGAGACAATAGCATCTTCATAAAGTATACCTTCTAAAAGTTGCCCAGCTTGTTGACCCATTTCACGTTTTACAGTTCGATTAGAATCGGAATCTCCTGGAATGACATGTACATCTTTAATATGAAATTTATCTTTGATAGCACTGGCCAATTTATGGTCATCGCTATAAACATTAAAGTATTCACCTAGTTGTGCTAATACTTCAGTACCTTCATTAGTAATTTCCATTCCCGTAGGTTTGACACGAATTAATTCTTGCTTCTTTAACATATCTGTTTCCGACCGTAAAACTCTCTCAGTCATATCCATATGTTCACTTAGACTTCTTCTTCCTACAGGTTGATTTTGAGAGATAGTAGATAAAATATAAAAGCGTCTATACATCTTATCTATAAGATCAGGTATAAGCTTTTGTTGAACTTTAATTAAGTCTTTCACTACTACCTTCCTCCTTATATCTTTGTAACAAAGGTACTTGAGAGGCAATCATAACTAAGCTTTGACTTTTTAAGTCCCACCTGGGACAAAATCTAACCTCTTTACACTTGCAATACTACTATTACGTATTATAAATTGCAAGTGAATTCACTTAATTTCTAAGTTAAATTATAAAAGTTTGTAGGAAAACGATTACAAACAAAGTATAGACCCCATTCTTATATAGTAATTTAATCACTGTTCGCTTTCTAAATAACTCTACCCAAATTAAATTTTATTCATGCATTTGTTTTATTTAGTTGTTATGATTAACTCTATAATTTGAATCTGAATAAAATTAGAGTGAGGTAAAACAATGTCGAATCATAATTATTCTGACGAAAAAATCGAAGTTATAGATCCGAGTGATGATAGATATAAAGGAGATGATTATTTTAATAAAAATTCATCTCAAAACAATCAAAATTTAAAAACTTTTAATCAAACTTATTCTTATGGTTGCACACATTCAGGATGCGGCTGTATATTAGGCTGTTTAACTATTTCACTTATTTCATTCTTACTTTCATTACTAATTTTTTGGATTATATAAACATAAAAAGGGTGGGACTGAATTCATTTTGAATTCGAAGTCCCACCCTTTGGGCTAACTCGAGTTAATAAAGATTAAAATTAACGAATCATGGCTTACTTAAGTGACCTTAAAACTATTTTTAGGAATAGTCACAAGATGAACTTTCCAAAAATTTTTAAGTTATTTCTTATTAATCCTTTTTTGAGCTTTGAGAATTTTGATTGTTATTATTTTGTTTTTGTGTGTTCTGCCCCGAACTAGCATTTTGATTGCCACTATTTCCATTGTTTTGTGGTCTGGTTGACTGTGTTTGATTTGATTTATTTTGGGTACTTTGACGATTCTCTGATGACTGGTTAGATTTATTTTGTTGTGGCTTTTGTTGTGTTGACGATTGATCTTTTTCATTTGGGCTTTCTTTAGAATTTGAACTGTCTTGTCTAGTTTTTTTTCTTTCATCAGTTTTTGGTTCTTTTGCTCTCTTTTCTCCTGTTTGTGGATTTTGTCTCACCGGAGTTTGAGTTGTAGGTCTTTGTGGCGTTTGAACAGTTTGTTGCGTTTGTTGCGTTTGTTGAGTTTGAGGAACTTGTTGCGTTTGTTGTGTATTATTCTTTTTTTCTTCCACCGATTTTTTATCTTTTTTTTCCTTTTTGTCTTTATCGTCTTTTTTCTTTTCTTGCTGTGTTGTTTTATCACTGAGTCGTTCGTTACCTTTTTTTGAACTATCGACAAATGAGTAAATACCAAATGCTAAACCTATTAATAATAGCAAAACTACAATCGCACTAATAAATTTGGAGATACCGCTCATATTGTTTACCTCTCTTTCATTCTTAAACACGAATTTATCTTAAAAACAATACTATTGAATCATTGTAAAAAATCAAATCTCAACTATTTTCAATAATTAAAAGTAGTATTTCCCTAAAATTTTTTCATAAGAACTTTTGGGAATAATTAAATAAAAAGTTTAATGAGATTATATAATAGTGATATTTGAGTTTAATCAATCAATACAACTTTATATTTAATTATCTCATACATGATAACATCATACTGATTGATTAACATCATTTTTAAATAACTTAATCAAATCTTAACACGAGTGTTCGTAAATTTACCTATTACATTTGCCTGTGCAAAATGATTCACAACATCATTTAAAAAAGTTTAAAATAAACAGTGTTATAAAGTGAAACCATTTCACAAGTATAAAAAGTAGAATTAGTTTTAACTTCATTTTTACTATTTTATAATTATTTAAAAAACATTTTATAGTTAGAACATAGATACTTTAATTTATTACCACTCTAACCTTTTATTTTACGGAATAAACAATATTAAAATTGTAATCTTTTATACAGTATTCACTATTAAATGGGTATATGTATTCTAGGATAGAAAAAAAGGATCCATACGTTGCTCGCACGGATCCACTACTAAAGGGAGTCAAAATTTACCTTCGTTAGTATATTATGGGGTATACTCATACTAATTAAGAGATGTTTAATTAATTATCGAAGGTACAATTTTATTATAACTAATCTGTTTTTATTTTAAATGCATATTAAAAAAAGTCTTTGACATCTTATTGGCTAAAAAATGTATAAAATATGAATAATAATAATAAGTATCAATAAGATGACAGCTTTTTATTTTCAGATGAGGTGAAACTATGAAACGCTATTTAATTACTGGTGGAACTGGCATGGTCGGTTCCCACTTGGTCAACGAAATTAAACAAACCGATGCACATATTACAATTTTAACCAGACAGGATAAAACTTCTAATCATCCCAAAATCACGTATATCAACTGGTCAAAAGAGGGTTGGCAACATCAAGTACCAGATATAGATATTGTTATTAATCTAGCTGGTGCAACGTTGAATAAACGTTGGACATCTTCCCACAAACAAGCGATGATGCTTAGTCGTATTCAATCAACGCAAACACTATTTGAACTTTTTGAAACACGTGAACACAAACCAGAAGTTTTATTTAACGCAAGTGCAATGGGCTACTACCCTCCAGATTTATTTACAAGTTATACGGAATTATATCGAACACTTCCATTTGATTTCTTATCAGAAATTGTATATCAATGGGAACGGTTTGCGAATAAATTTAAGCAATTCGGTACACGTGTCGTTTTAGGTCGATTCGGTCTTATTCTATCAGACGATGGTGGTGCTCTTGAAATGATGGAACTTCCGTATCGTTTATATGTTGGGGGAAAACTCGGCTCTGGAAGACAATGGTACTCTTGGATTCATATCGATGACTTAATTAGAGGTATTTTATTTACTATCAATCATGATAACGCTGAAGGTCCATTTAATTTAACTGCACCTATTCCTGAAAGACAAAACTTATTTGGTTATACTTTAGCACGTGCGATGCATAAACCACATGAAACGTGGGCACCTAAATTGATACTACGTGCAGTGCTAGGTCAGATGTCTACTGTCATATTAGATACACAAAAAGTACTTCCAAATAAATTACATGCACTAGGTTTTGAGTTTAAGTATAATAATTTAAGAAATGCTTTAGATGATTTAATTAAAGCTTAAGAATTACATCGTAAGAAGAAGGGATATAAAATGAAAGATACTCAGTTAACATATATATTATTAATCATTGCAAGTATTTTATTAATTGCTAATGGTATATTTGCATTTGAACGTACGTTATCAATGATATTAATGTCGATATTATTTATATTAGTTGGAATCATTTTATTATCAACAACATTGAATACCATGTATCAATCATCAAAACACTCAAAACGTTAAATTTCATCAGTTTAAAGTAACAATCATTTTATTAAACATAGATAAATGAAAATCTCTCGGTTTGAATAACACTTTTAATAAATGAAAAACGGTAATAATCCATTTTGTAAGGTATTTATCTTTTTTTAATTACATCGTTTTTTCTAAATCTATATTCATATATTATTTAAAATAAAAACCCTAGTAGACAAATGACAAAATATACATTGTCGTCTACTAGGGTTTTGTGTATTAATCAATAATCATACAACGTTTATTTTATTATTTTTCTGGTTCCATTACTTCATCAATTAATCCATATTCTTTAGCTTCTGCAGCTGTTAAGAAGTTGTCGCGATCAGTATCTTGTTGAATTTTTTCAATTGATTGACCTGTACGTTCTGATAAAATACGATTTAATTTTTCACGTGTTTTTAAAATATGATTTGCTGCAATTTCAATTTCAGTTGCTTGTCCTTGTGCACCACCTAATGGTTGGTGAATCATAACTTCAGCATTAGGTAGCGCAAATCGTTTACCTTTTGCACCTGCTGCTAACAAGAATGAACCCATAGACGCTGCCATACCAATACAGATTGTTTGAACGTCTGGTTTGATATGTTGGATAGTATCATAAATAGCAAATCCAGCAGTTACACTGCCACCTGGTGAATTAATATATAAATAAATATCCTTTTCAGAATCTTGCGCTTGCAAGAATAATAATTGTGACACAATAGAGTTAGCTACGTTATCATCAATTTGAGAACCTAGCATGATAATACGGTCTTTCAACAAACGTGAATATATATCATACGCACGTTCACCGCGGTTAGTTGTTTCAATAACTGTAGGAATTAAATTCATTTATTTTTCCTCCTTATAATAACTGTTAAAATTATTTTACCTTAAAAGTCAAAAATGGTCAAAGATTAAGCTTATTAATCAAAAATTCAATTTGACGCTTAACCTTTTCATTTGTAAACTAGAATTATCGTTTTCATTGTACCGTCATTATTGAACGACGTACAGAAATGTGATTATTTCAATATTTACCCCTCGTAGTGTAATGGATAACACATAAGATTCCGGTTCTTAAAATAGAGGTTCGATTCCTCTCGAGGGGGTTGCTGAATGATGAGGAGATTTTAATGTCTGAGCTTATTTGTAATCTCAGTCTTAAAATCTCATTTTTTATAATTCAATTTGTTCACCATTTCTTATTTTATCCGCTAATTCATTCAACTTTCTTAAACGGTGATTCATACCTGATTTAGATATAGGCCCTGTAGAAACCATCTCACCCAATTCTTTTAACGATATTTCTTGATGTTCTACTCTGAGCTTCGCTACTTCTCTTAAACGATCAGGTAAATTTTCAAGCCCAATTTCTTCATCAATTAATTGTATACTTTCAACCTGTTTCATTGCTGCGCTAACAGTTTTATTAAGATTTGCTGTTTCACAATTAACAAGACGATTAACCGAATTACGCATATCACGGACAATTCTTACATCTTCAAACTTTAACAATGCTTGATAGCCACCTATCAAACTAAGAAAGTCGGAAATTTTTTCAGCTTCTTTAAGATACGCAATACTCCCTTTTTTACGTTCCAAATGTTTCGCATTGAGTTCATAACTATTCATCAATTTAGTAAGACCTTCGGAATGATCTTCATATTGTGAAAAAATTTCAAGATGATATGAAGATGTTTCAGGATTATTTACAGAACCACCTGCTAAGAAAGCCCCTCTTAAATAACTTCTTTTCATTTCATCATCTTTAATCATATCCGGATCAATATCGTGAGTAAAAACTCCCTTTTTTAAAATTCCTAAATCATTTAGTATTTCTTTCGCTAACATCTTTGTTCGACATATATAAATATTGTTTTTTTTCAATTTCATCTTTTTTCTAACTAAAATTTCAACTTCAACATTAAATATACGTTTGATAAGAGAGTAAATTCGACGAGCTGTTGTCGCATTTTCTGTCTGTACATTAATTACAAATTGTTGATTTGATAGACTAAGTGCGCCATTCATGCGAATTAATGCACTGAGCTCTGCTTTAGCATTCGATTCGTCAACTTCTATGCGTGTTAGTTCATTTTTCATATCTGATGCAAAGCTCATTGAACACTCACCCTTCCTAACCCTTTTTTCTATTCTTATTTATAGTATCGCCAATGAGGTGTAAAGTTATTTTCTAATTCTAAACACACACTTAAGCTATCATATCATAACTACGAATTCGCTTATAATTATTTCTTTTTATCACTAGGAGTAAAGCGAATTGTACTTGTTAATTCTAAGGCAAGTTCATAAATCATTTTTGATAATACTTTTGTGTTATGTCTGACATAGTGTTCATTAGATATTTCAACTAAATTAGATGCCGTTAAAACTCTAATTCCACTATCTTTTAATTGTTCTTTATGTACTGCTACTGGTTTCGAATTCTTTTCTTCATATCGTTGTAAAACATCTTTACTATAGGATTCTGAGCTACATATGACAAAATCAATAAATGGTTCACCAACTTGTCGAGTAAGTGCATCAATATGCTCTTTGACATCATAATTATCAGTCTCGCCTGGTTGTGTCATAACATTAGATACATAAAGTTTTGGAGCAGATGTACGTAATAATGCTTCTGAAATACCTTTGACACATAAATTTGATATAACACTTGTATATAATGAACCTGGTCCTAAGACAATTAAATCTGCTTGTTCTAAAGCTTCTATCGCTTCATTCATTGGTTCAACATCACTTGGTTCTAAAAACACACGATCTATTTTTTTATGTGTTTTAGGTATATTAGTTTCTCCATGTACAATTTCACCGTCTTCCATCACCGCGTTGAGTTGCACACTTGCGTTTGTTGAAGGGATGACTTGGCCTTTAATATTTAAAACTTTGCTTAACTCTTTAATAGCGTGTCCAAAATCATTAGTAATGTTAGTCATTCCAGCAATAACTAAATTACCTAATGAATGCCCATCTACTTGATTTTCACCAAAACGGTACTGGAACAATTGAGTTAATATCGATTCTGAGTCACTTAAAGCAGCAATGACATTACGAATATCACCAGGCGCTGGAATATCCATGACATCTCTAATTTTCCCCGTGCTCCCACCATTGTCCGCTACAGTAACAATGGCAGTAATGTCTATTGGAAATTCTCTAAGGCCTCTAGCAAGGACAGAAAGTCCAGTGCCACCACCAATAAGTACTACATTCATTTGTTTCATTATCTCTCTCCACTTTCAATATGCGCATCTCTATGATGCACATAAACATTATATTCAAAAATCTCGTTAAGATATTCAGCTAAACGTTTAGCTAATGCGACTGATCGATGTTGTCCACCCGTACAACCTATAGCAATAACCAATTGCGATTTACCTTCTTTTTTGTAGCCAGGAATCATAAATTTTAATAAATCTGTTAATTTATCAAAAAATATTTGGGTTTCTTTCCACTTCATAACGTAATTGTACACTGGCTCATCTAAACCAGTAAATGGACGCAATTCCTCTACATAGTAGGGATTAGGTAGAAATCTGACATCAAAAACTAAATCAGCATCCATTTGTATACCATGCTTGAAACCGAAACTTGTCACGTTGATTGTAAATGTTTCAAAGTTTTCATCTAAATAAAACTTTGAAATGCGTTGCTTTAATTCTTTAGGTTTTAATTTTGTTGTATCAATCACGTAATTAGCGATACTTCGGATTTCTGATAGATGTTCACGTTCCTCATTTATTGCATCTATTAATGATCTTTGTCCTTGTTCATTTAGTGGGTGCGCTCTTCTTGATTCTTTATAACGTGAAATAATTTTTTCAGTTTTAGCTTCTAAAAACATAACATCTAAAATCACGTCATTACGACTTTTAATAATATCAATTTCTTTAACTAGAGATTTAAATAATTCCTTACCTCTTAAATCTATTGCAATTGCTACTTTTTGCAATGAAGGATTTCCTTGAGCCATCAATTCTACAAATTTAGGTAATAGTACAGGTGGTAAATTATCTACACAGAAAAATCCCATATCTTCGAGACTTTGAATCACCAATGATTTACCCGCTCCAGACATACCTGTAACAACTAACAATTCACTTTTACCCATTTCTTTTTCGTTGCTTGTCATTTTCTTAAGTCACCGCCAATTATAATCTTCAATCAATATCATTATATTAAATTCATCTTATCACACTCAAATATGCAAAGTAACATACTTATATTGTAATTAAAAAAGCTAGAATCATTGATGACGATACTTTGACGCAAACAATGTTCTAGCTATGTGTAAAATGAGTTAAATTTTAATTATCTTTTAATTCTGTAATATAATCAGCTGCACTTTGAGCCGCAATACTACCGTCTCCTGTAGCAGTAACAATTTGACGTAACCCTTTATCACGAACGTCACCTGCAGCAAAAATACCTCGTACTTTAGTACTCATGTCATCTTGTGTGACAATGTATCCCGCGTCATTTGTAATACCAAGATTTTTAAATGGTGCTGTGAGTGGTTTCATTCCAATATAAATGAATACACCGTCGGCATCATAAGTCTGTTCAGCACCATCTTTAGTTGATTCAAGTGTAACTGAACCAACTTTACCATCTTTTTCATTAATTGTTTTAAGTGTATGACTCCAAATAAAGTCAACTTTATCATTTTTGAAGGCACGTTCTTGCAAGATGTTTTGTGCACGTAATTCATCTCTACGGTGAACAATCGTTACTTTATCTGCAAATTTAGTTAAGAAAGTACCTTCTTCTACCGCTGAATCTCCGCCGCCAATTACGAAAAGACGTTTATTTTTAAAGAATGCTCCATCACAAACCGCACAATAACTTACTCCACGTCCTCCTAATTCTTGTTCACCAGGAACGCCAATCTTTTTATACTCTGCTCCAGTTGAGATAATAACTGCATGTGCTGTTATCTCTTTATTCCCTAAATTGATAACTTTATAGTCGCCTTTATCTTCAACAGATTTAATATCGCCATATTGGTATTCCGCACCAAATTTTTTAGCATGTTCAAACATTTTAGTAGATAAGTCAGGACCTGTGATCATCTCAAATCCTGGAAAATTCTCTACTTCTTCAGTGTTTGCCATTTGACCGCCTGGCATACCGCGTTCAATCATGACAGTTTTTAAATTGGCACGAGATGCATATACTGCTGCTGTCATACCGGCAGGACCTGCACCGATTATTGCTACATCAAAATCTACTTCAGTCATTTTAAATGCCTCCTACTTATTAATCATTATGCGCATTATATATCATACTTTTCATTTCATAAATTTATATGCTCAATATAAATTCAATTGCTTTATTCAGTTTGTATCTAGAAACATTAAAATCGTCCATCAATTGCCTCTTGGTAAGTGGTTGGCTAGAACGACGATACGATAGGTAAACAAATGCAGCTACATATCTATCGACATCTACTAAATCTACATTTTCAGATATAATCATTTCTGCTTGATTAATCCAATCTGTAAATAAAGACGTGTTATATTTGAATTTCTTAAAATTATACAACCTTTGCATACCTCTGTGTATAAAATCTAATTTATTGAGTGTGAGTCCTTGTACCAAATATGTGAGATAAAGTTTCTCATAGTCATTCATTGATTCAAGAATTGACCAAATATCTTCAGTCATTAGTATTTCTTTTCCATTTAATTGATGAAGTAAAAAAATACCGTAAAGTCGATAATGATTATTATCATCTAGTAATAATGGTAACACTCGTGATTCAAATACCGTTTTACTTTCCTCAATTACCCAAGGTGCATAACCAACATCAACTTTAGAAATTTGAGTGAGCTTGTTCCACATCTCAATACTTTCGTCTTTATTTCCTAGGTAATAAAAATTGAAACTCAATGCATTATACATTTGAATAGAGACAAATTTACCTTTTTTATAAAGTGGATAAAGTAAATTTTGAGAAGCACGATACTGTTTTAAATAACTCAATACGATTCCTAATTTAAAGGTTTCGTCGTCATTTAGTGGTACTACTTTATTAAGTATTTTAAGATATTTTTGATATTTTTCTGTTTCTTTTTTATTATAAAGTAATAATGTGTAGTGACAAAGTGCATGCACGTCTGAATTATCTTCCTTTAAAAGTTCTTCAAACATTGCTTTGGCGCTATCATACTCACCTAGATACAAATAACACATTGCAAGTAAATTCCTAATCACCCTATGCTGTTGTATCTCGTAAGATTGATTCAAAATATATGTTCGGGCTTCTTCTAACCTACCTTGCGAAAAGAGAAATTGAAATAAAAGTTGTGTTGAAAACAATTGTGCTTCTAATTCAATTTTTTGTTCATTTGTATACGCGACTTCGAATGTTTTTTCAAGCATTTCTCTAAAATCTTTATCCTCTGACAATATTACATAATTAATACCAAACAAGAATGCCTTGTTTGGCTCGTTTAATTCTATATTTAATTGACTTAGTTCATAGAAACTTTCTGCTACATGAAAGTCTTTAACAATATTCTCATAAAATAGACGTTCTGCTTTTTTGCCGATATTTAATTTAACTAAACATTGAGCATAGTGTTGTTGAATATCAAAATCCTTAGGTGACAACTCAAGCACTTTTTCATAATATTCTGCCGCCTTCTTGTAGTCCTGTTGTCGCCACTTTTGGGTAGCCATTTTACGATAAAAAGCCTCATCAAAAATCATTGGAATGATGTTATTTTCTTTTTGTGCCATTCATTGTCACCTCCTGAATCTAATTGTATTTGCATAGGATTACCAAATGCAAAACTGTAATCGGGAACATCTTTAGACACAACCGTACCCGCACCAATTTTAACATGATTTCCTATGGTTATTCCTGGTAATATTGTCGTATTTGCACCTATTAAAGTGTAATCGCCTATAATGACTTTTCCTACTCTCCACTCATCAACAAGTACTTCGTGAGTTAATATTGTTGTATTATAACCAATGACTGTATTCTTGCCAACCGAAATGTATTCTGGATAAAACAAATCAGGCAACACTTTATATGCAAATGAAGTATGATTCCCGACATCCATTTTTAAAAGCTTTTTATATATTTTATTTTTAAGTTTCATACTAGGAACAAATCTTGCAATTTCTATAATCAACGTTTGCTTTAGCACTTTTACGAATTTAATTTTTCTATATATATGCCATAAAGGATTCACTTGATGATGCTTCTCTTTACTTAATCTTCTCAAAATAATCACTTAGCCTTTTTAATCGGCCATGTTAATGGTCCTGAATTTTCATATTTTATTGGTTGGTATTTAACTCTTCTATAAATTACGAATATCACACTAATCAAAATAAGCACAACAGAAACAAGTTGCGCGACACGTATATGACTCGTAAGCATCAAACTATCGGTTCTCATCGCCTCAACGAAAAAGCGCCCTACAGAATACCAAATAAGATAACCAAAGAATGTCTCTCCAAGTTTTAGACGTTTCCTTAAAGTAATTAAAATGACAAAACCTATTACATCCCAAATAGACTCATATAGAAACGTCGGGTGGTAATATTGGCCTTCAATATACATATTTCTAATAATAAAGTCTGGCAAATGTAAATGTTCTAGAAAAGCTCTAGATACTGGACCTCCATGCGCTTCATGATTCATAAAGTTTCCCCAGCGTCCTATCCCTTGAGCTAAAATAATACTTGGTGCCACAATATCTCCTATTTGAAACGGATGTAGATTTTTGATTTTACAAACAATAATCCCAGAGATAAGTCCACCAATTAAGCCACCATGTATGGCAATACCACCATGCCAAATTTTTGGTATCTCACTCAAGTGATTCATGTAATATGGCCATTGAAATGTAACAAAGTATATTCTCGCAACTATGAATCCAACAATCGCGCTATAAAATATAATATCGATTAAGGTGTCTTTATGTAATCCAACCTGTTTCAATGCTGCTTGTGCAATGAAGTATCCAAGTAAGATACCACAAGCAATAATAATTCCATACCATCGAACTTGGATTGGTCCCAAGCTAAAGGCAACAGGATCGATATATCCTAATGTTATATTCATGTGTGTTACTCCTCACTTTTATGACTATTTCGAACGATTTCTTCATTAAGTCTCTCATTAAATTCAACTGCTGTATTAATACCCATGATATTAAGACGATAATTCATAGCAGCTACTTCAATAATTACTGCTACATTACGCCCTGGTCTAACTGGTATCGTTTTTTTAGTGATTTCCGTATCAAGAATTTTCAATGTTTCTTCATTAAGACCTACACGATCGTATAATTTATTCTTATTCCAATTTTCTAAATTAATATTTAATCGAATTTGTTTTTCAGTTAATATTGATCCTGCTCCAAACAAAGTCATAACATTAATGATTCCGAGACCACGAATCTCTAGCAAATGTTCGATAAGTTTAGGCGGTTTCCCTACAAGTTCATCCTTAGTAATTTCTTTGATTTCTACATTATCATCAGCCACTAATCTATGGCCTCGTTTGACTAATTCTAATGCAGTTTCACTTTTCCCAATGCCAGAATCTCCTGTAATTAGTACACCTACACCGTAAACATCAACAAGTACACCGTGCAAAGAAGTAGTTTTCGCGAGTTCATGTTCGAGAAATGTCGTTAACCTACTCATTAAACTCGTTGTGGCATCTTTCGCAACAATAATTGGTGTATGCGTTTCTTGAGATGCTTGTATAAGTTCTTCGGGTGGTTCTAACCCACGTGTAACAATAATCGCTGGAGTTTCAGGTCGGCATAATTTTCTCATTCTTCCTTTCTTCTCTTCATCTGGAAGTAAATTATAAAATGATAACTCCGTTGTCCCTAATAATTGAATACGGTCTGAAGCATAATGTGAAAAATATCCAGCCATTTCTAAACCTGGACGTGAAATATCTGTGTTTTTAATTGGTCTATCTAAACCTTCTTCACCAGTAAGTAATTCTAAATTTAACGTATTAACTAATCTATCTGTTGTTAACATGCATTCACCTCAAATTTCATAAGCCATTCGTATCTTCCTTTTCTATTATCATATCAAAAATCAACACATGTTTTATATTAAAATGATGATTTAAAATTTTAAAAGTTTCTTAAATCATTACTGTTTTAAGACAAACTAGATTTTATCTCCATTTTACAATCGAGTAGTTGACTGATTGAGTTAAAAAATATACCTTAAATAATAATCTAAATCGAATTTCAAATGACTATTTGATGATTTATGCTCAAATTAATGAAATTAATTTAATATAAAAAGCTCTAAGATTCTTTGTGTAAAAGTCATCTTAAAGCTTTTTAAGTTAATCTATCATTTTATTACTAGTCATACACCTTACTATTCAACGCTGTCTCTCTCTAATACTGGTTTTAAGTATTGACCAGTGTAAGACCCTTTATTTTGAGCAATCTCTTCAGGTGTACCAGTTGCGATGATTGTTCCTCCACCTTCACCGCCTTCTGGACCTAAATCAATAATATGATCAGCCGTTTTAATAACATCAAGATTGTGTTCGATAATAACGACCGTATCACCATTTTCCACTATACGATTCAATACCTTTAATAAACGACTTATATCGTCGACATGTAATCCTGTAGTTGGTTCATCAAGAATATAAATAGAACGCCCCGTTGAACGTTTGTGCAATTCTGATGCGAGTTTTACACGTTGCGCTTCGCCACCAGATAATGTAGTACCTTGTTGACCTAAAGTAATGTACCCCAACCCAACGTCTACAAGTGTTTGTAATTTACGTTTAATCTTAGGAATATTTTCAAAGAAATGCGTAGCTTCTTCAACAGTCATTTCTAACACATCCGCAATATTTTTACCTTTGTATGTTACCTCTAAAGTCTCACGATTATAACGTTTACCATCACACACTTCACAAGGTACATAGACATCTGGTAAAAAATGCATTTCAATTTTTATAATTCCATCACCTTTACAAGCTTCACATCGTCCACCTTTGACATTAAAACTAAATCTACCTTTTTGATAACCTCGTATTTTAGCTTCATTCGTTTGTGCAAAGACATCTCTTATGTCATCAAAGACACCAGTGTATGTGGCTGGGTTAGATCGTGGTGTTCTACCTATTGGCGATTGATCAATATCAATGATTTTATCTAATTGATCAATTCCTTTAATTTCATCAAAATTCCCAGGTTTCACTTTAGATTTATTAATTTTTTGAGCTAATGCTTTATATAAAATTTCATTGACGAGTGAACTTTTACCAGAACCTGACACACCTGTAACAACAGTTAAGACAGATAGTGGGAAGTCTACATTTACATTTTTCAAATTATTACTTTTAGCACCTTTAATTTGAATCTTTCTATCGGTGATTTCTCGTCTGTATTCAGGGACTTCAATTCGTTTTTTTCCACTTAAATATTGACCAGTTAAGGATTTTTTATCTTTCATTACTTTATTAGGGGTACCACTTGAGACAACCTCTCCACCGTGGTTACCAGCTCCCGGGCCCACATCAACTAAATAATCAGCTGCTCTCATAGTATCATCGTCATGTTCAACGACAATGAGTGTATTACCTAAATCACGCATTTCTTTTAAAGTATTAATTAATCTATCATTATCTCTTTGATGTAATCCAATAGAAGGTTCATCTAAAACATATAGTACTCCGGTTAATCGTGAACCAATTTGTGTTGCTAAACGAATACGTTGTGCTTCCCCTCCAGATAAAGTCCCTGATGAGCGATCTAAAGTCAAATATTCCAAACCAACATTATTTAAAAATGATAATCTTGAAATAATCTCTTTTAAAATTTGATCTGCAATCGATTTATCTTGGTCGCTTAATTTTAAGTTTTCGAAATAATAAAGCGCGTTTTTTATTGAATATTCAACGACTTCACCTATATTATAGTCGCCTACGTATACAGATAACGCTTCTTTGCTTAAGCGTTTGCCATGACAAGTTTCACACGGTAACTCTGTCATATATTTACTCATCATTTCGCGTGTATATTCAGAGGGGGATTCATGGTAACGACGGTCAATGTTAGGTACCACACCTTCAAAAACCATTTTACGTTTACGAGTACCACCATTTCGTTGCGTGAAAGTAAATTCAATTTCTTTTTCTCCAGAACCATTCATAAGTATGTTTTTTTGTCTATCAGTCAATTTTTTATATGGCTTATCCATATTAATTTTGTAGACTTCACATACACGTTTTAATAAAGTTGGATAAAAATCCGAACTTGTTGGTTCCCATGGTTCAATTGCACCTTCATTTAAAGTTTTATTTTTATCAGGAATGACTAAATCTAGGTCTACTTTTAGTTTTTGACCTAAACCATCACAAGTTGGACACGCACCAAACGGACTATTGAAACTAAACATTCTAGGTTCTAATTCACCAATAGAGAAACCACATATAGGACATGCGTGGTTCTCAGAGAATTTAAGTTCTTCTCCATTAATAACGTCAACTGTTAAATTACCTTCAGCAAGTTCAAGTGCTGTCTCAATAGAGTCCGCTAAACGCGTCTCAATGCCGTCTTTAACTACAAGTCTATCAACAACAACTTCAATTGTGTGATTTTTATTTTTATCCAATTGAGGCACTTCATTTACATCGACGATTTCATCATCAACACGTAAACGCACATATCCTTTCTTACCTATATCTTCAATTAATTTTTCATGACTTCCTTTTCTATGTGATATAACTGGAGCAAGTAATTGAATTTTTGTACGTTCTTCCAATTCTAAAATACGATCAACCATTTGTTGAACAGTTTGTGATTCAATTTCTATACCGTGATAAGGACAGTACGGTTTACCGACACGCGCATATAATAATCGAATATAATCATAGATTTCAGTCACAGTGGCAACGGTAGAACGTGGGTTTTTACTTGTCGTCTTCTGATCAATAGATATTGCTGGTGACAAACCTTCAATGGTATCTACATCAGGTTTGTCCATTTGTCCTAAAAATTGTCGCGCATATGCACTTAACGATTCCACATAACGTCGTTGACCTTCAGCATAAATAGTATCGAACGCTAACGAAGACTTACCTGAACCTGAAAGTCCAGTCATGACAATCAACTTGTTTTTAGGTAATTCAATATCTACTCCTTTTAAATTATGTGCTCGTGCACCTTTTACTACAATTGACGGTCCTTTCATTTAATCGTCACCCTTCTGCTTTTAATTCAAATAACATATCTCTTAACTCTGTTGCTTTTTCGAAATCTAAATCTTTGGCTGCTTTTTTCATTTCTTTTTCTATATTTTCTATTGTTTTTTGACGTTCTTTCTTTGTCATTTTCTTAGGTAATTCAGTTTGTTGTTGTTGATTTGTCTCATCGCTCTCCACAGTAGCACTAATGACGTCGTGAATCTTTTTGTTAATTGTTTTCGGCGTGATGCCATGTTCTTTGTTATGAGCAATTTGTATTTCTCTACGTCTTTGTGTTTCATCTATTGCATATTGCATAGAATCTGTAATTTTATCCGCATACATAATGACTTCTCCTTTGTCATTACGTGCTGCTCGCCCAATAGTTTGAATAAGAGATCTATCAGAACGTAAGAAGCCTTCCTTATCTGCATCTAAAATTACAACTAAAGATACTTCAGGTATATCTATACCCTCTCTCAGCAGATTGATCCCAACTATTGCGTCGTAAGTACCCATACGTAAGTCTCGAATAATTTCTATTCGTTCTAATGTTTTAATTTCTGAGTGTAAATAATTAACTTTAATCCCCGCTTCTTTCATATATGTAGTTAAATCTTCACTCATTTTTTTAGTAAGTGTTGTCACAAGTACACGTTCATCTTTGTCAACGCGATCTTGGATTTCACTTAAAAGATCATCGATTTGATTCTCAGTTGGACGCACATCAATTTTAGGATCAAGTAAACCAGTAGGTCGTATAATTTGTTCAACCATTTCATCTGTATGTTCTAACTCATATGGGCCTGGTGTAGCTGAAACATAAACAAGTTGTTTTGTTTTTTCTTCAAATTCTTCAAATTTTAATGGTCGGTTATCCAACGCACTTGGCAAACGAAATCCATGGTCTATTAATACTTGTTTACGAGCTCTATCCCCATTGTACATACCACGAATTTGAGGTAACGTAACGTGAGACTCATCAATCATGACAAGCCAATCATCTCCAAAATAATCAAGCAATGTATATGGTGTTGAACCTAATGGTCTTAAAGTTAAGTGAACAGAATAATTTTCAATACCTGAACAAAAGCCCATTTCTCTCATCATTTCTAAATCGTAGTTAGTACGTTGTTCTAACCTTTGAGCTTCTAATAATTTATTCTCATCACGTAATTCTTTTAGTCTCTCTTCTAATTCTTTTTCTATACGTTCAATAGCTACTTTCATTTTCTCTTCACGAGTAACGAAGTGTGAAGCAGGGAAAATTGTAAAATGTTCACGTTCTCGAATTACTTCACCAGTTAAATAGTTAACTTCTCTGATGCGATCAATTTCATCTCCAAAAAATTCTACGCGAATACACATTTCTTCTCTAGAAGCTGGGAATATTTCAACAACATCTCCACGCACTCTAAATGTACCACGTTGAAAATCTATGTCATTACGTGAGTATTGTACATCAACTAACTTTCTCAACAATTCGCTTCGTTCCATCTCCATACCAACACGTACACTAACAACCAAATTTTTATATTCTTCCGGATTACCTAAACCATAGATACAACTAACACTTGCGATAATAATGACATCATCACGTTCAAATAAAGAACTTGTAGCAGAATGTCGTAGTTGGTCAATTTCATCGTTAATGGAGGCGTCTTTTTCAATAAAAGTATCTGTTGAAGGCACGTATGCTTCAGGTTGATAGTAGTCGTAATAACTAACGAAATATTCAACTCTATTTTCTGGGAAAAATTCTTTAAATTCACTATATAGTTGACCTGCTAATGTCTTGTTATGTGCAATAATAAGTGTAGGTTTACCAACCTCTTTAATTACGTTACTCATAGTAAAAGTTTTACCTGTCCCAGTTGCACCTAATAAGGTTTGATGACGTTTCCTTTCATTTACGCCATCCACAATTTTTTGTATCGCTTGTGGCTGATCACCTTGTGGCTCAAATTCAGACTTTAACTTAAATGGAACATGTTCTACCATTCCAAAATACGCCTCCTAATATTGTTATCATTTATAAAGATTTTACACATCTCAAATCAATTACTTTTTCATGAATATCATTTTCTATTTTAACAAATTCTATAAGAACAATACAAACATTTGTTCGCTTGTGAAATATAACATTTATAATGCTTATTCTAAAACAAGAGCTCTAAGATGATTTCTTATGTAAGAAATTGTCTTAGAGCTTTATTTATCAGTAATGTATGATGTGCGATGTTTTTCTTAAACGTACAATCAAATACATATTATATACACACTGTACTTTAAAATCTTTCGCTTTTATATTCACAATGTATCAATTATTATGTTCTAGCTATTAAAATATTTACTATTTAATATTTAGTTATTAATGTTTACACCATGGATTACTTAATATTCAAAATACTATAAACATCAATTTAAAGTAAAAAATGAGCAATAATGATGATTCAACAATTTTAAAATAAAATTATAATCACTATTATTACAATTTAATGTAATAATAAATCAAAAAAACAAATACTTCAAAATTTTTGTTTGAACAAACGCATTCTTAAGAATCATTTTGGTTCTTATGAAATTCAAGTTGATCAATTATTAAATAACCAGCTAATAAACTTGTCACATCTATAAAAATAATCCATTCGTTGTGAAAGAATCCTTTATAAACTGATGCCCCTATTATTACCAGTGTGACTAATGTACCAATCCATTTACTTCTAGTCACCACACTAAACAGCACAACTAATATACAAGGAAAGAAGGCCGCACAAACATACCAAATCATTATCGTCACCCATTTCTTCTGTTTAGAATTGACATTGTTGTTTCACGTAATTCAGTTCGAGGAATAAAGTTTTCTGTGAGCATTTCAGGTATAACATTTTCAATAAAATTTTTTACAGATTCTAAGTGATCAAATTGTATAATAGTTTCTAAACTCATTTCATATATTTCAAAAAATAGTGGCTCAGGATTACGTTTTTGTATTTCTCCAAATGTTTCATACAATAAATCAATTTTATCAGCAACAGATAGAATTTGACCTTCTAGAGAATCATCTTTACCTTCTTGTAAACGTTCACGATACACGTGCTGATATTGTGTTGGTATCTCCTCTTTGATAAACGTATCGACCATTTCTTCTTCAACTTGGGAGAATAAATGTTTTAATTCCTTACTTGCGTATTTTACCGGTGTTTTGATATCACCTGTAAACACTTCAGCAAAGTCGTGGTTGAGTGACTTTTCATAAAGACTCTTCCAATCGATTTTATTTCCATGATATTCTTCGACAGTAGCCATATATTGCGCAATTTTAGTTACTTTAAAAGAATGAGCTGCGACATTGTGTTCAAAATATTTAAATTTACCTGGTAATCTTATTAATTTTTCTAAATCTGATAGTCTTTTAAAATATTGATGCATTCCCATAATAAGACACCTCCTTAATATTAAAATTAGTCTATATTCTTATTGTTATTATATCAATCAATATTATTATTGAAAGTAAATTATCATGTAAATCATTTCTATTTTATTACAAAAGAAAAAGTAGAATAATGAATTCATTTTGAACTCACTATTCTACTCTAATACGTAATTTATGGGTAAAACATGTTGATATATATGGAGGTGTTGTTCAACCAACATGATTTTCAATTTAATTGTCTAGAACGTTTATATAACATAAGAGACAATTATACGCGCAGTTCATTCACACTTTGAATATAAATAGCCATTTAGTGAATGTAATTATATGAATTAGGGTTGCTAATAGTTCTGTAAGATTTTACGTTAACGCCACCATTCCAGTTCATTTCCGAAACAGTTACAGAACCATTAGAATTGATTGATTCAACAACGCCAACATGTCCATAAGCACCAGCCCCATTTTGACCCGGACCACTTTGGAATACAGCACCAACCTCAGGTGTGTGATCTACATTAAAGCCAGCCTGATTAGCTGAATATGCCCAGTTACTAGCGTTGCCCCATAGACTTCCAATTGGTTTCCCTAGCTCAGCTCGACGATCGAATGCATAATAAGTACATTGACCAGTAGTGTATAAATTACCTGAGTTAGATACACTTCTTAGACCATCATAGGCGTTTGACACAGAGTATGTATCAGTTGATTCACTATCATAATTATCATAAGTAGTGTTGGATGTATCAGTTGATACATTATTATATCCTACTGGAATGTAGTTAGTTTCATAATTTACGAATGTGTTTGTGTTATTAAATTGTTCAAATGCAGTTTCAGATACTACAATTTCATCTCCCGGAAAAATAAGAGGTTCTACACCAGGATTTAATGCATAAAGCTCTTCTAAAGAAAGATTATGTTCTAAAGCAATTTTATATAAACTATCTCCAGGTTTTACAATGTAAATACCTAAGTTTGATTGATTTGTAATTACATCACCCGTTGCATATGTGTCTAGTTGCGACGTCTCAGATTCTTGTGCGTTAGCTGCAGTGTTGATTGCAATAAAAGCTGCAATCGAACTTAACGTTACAGTTAGCGTTTTTTTCATCTAGTTGTCATTCCTTTGCTAGTTGATTATTAATTCACAAATTTAATATAGCACAATCAAATGAAGCTAAGGGTATTGTTATATTGATGTAATATAATAGTTAACAAGTGTATTTTTACATCTAGAGGTGATTATCTACTCCACTAGTTCCTAACCTTATGATGTACAGGTCAAATTAAAGTCATTCTCGTATAAGATTGAATTTACTACGGTAACATTAGAAAATGCAGACTACATATAAAGTAAATATAACTTTAAAAATTAACTCCCTATTCTGTCTGCTTAATGAAAAATACGCATAATCATTGATAAATCAAATAATGATTATGCGTATATCAATTATACGTCTCGACTATCCATTTCTTTTCTTAAATAAGCTTCTATGAATGGGCCTATTTCTCCATCCATAACAGCGTCTACTTTACCAGTTTCTTCATTCGTACGATGATCTTTAATCATTGAATATGGATGAAAGACGTAAGAACGAATCTGACTTCCCCATCCAATGTCTTTTTGTTCGCCTCGAATTTCAGCCATTTCTTGCTCTTGCTCTTCTAACTTTAATTGATAAAGTTTGGACTTCAACATTTTCATTGCAGCTTCTCTATTTTTTATTTGAGATCGTTCATTTTGGTTGTTGACTACAATACCTGTAGGGTGATGTGTAATTCTAATTGCAGACTCAGTTTTGTTAATATGTTGTCCACCAGCGCCTGAAGCTCTAAAAGTATCCACTGTGATATCATCTGGGTTAATCTCGATTTCAATTTCATCATTATTAAAATCAGGAATAACATCACATGATGCAAAAGAAGTATGGCGTCTACCAGATGAATCGAAAGGTGAAATTCTAACTAAACGATGAACACCTTTTTCTGCCTTTAAATAACCATAAGCATTATGTCCTTTAATAAGTAATGTGACACTTTTAACGCCTGCTTCATCTCCTGGAAGATAATCAACCGTTTCAACTTTAAAGCCATTTTGTTCACAGTAACGTTGATACATCCTAAGAAGCATACTTACCCAATCTTGTGATTCTGTACCGCCAGCACCGGGATGAAGCTCTAATATAGCATTATTTGCATCATGTGGTCCGTCGAGGAGTAATTGTAACTCATATTGATCAATTTGTTCTTCAAATTGCTGAACTTCCTCTTCTAATTCTATCTTCATATCCTCATCATATTCTTCTTGTAATAACTCTCTCGTCGCACTCATATCATCGACAGCATTTGTCAGTTGATAATACCCATTTACTATAGATTTTAGTGCATTGTTCTTATCAATGATATCTTGTGCTTTAGTTTGATCATTCCAAAAATCAGGATCAGTCATCATTTCTTCATACTCTTGTATGTTCGTCTCTTTATTTTCTAAGTCAAAGAGACCCCCTAATTTGATTTAAGTGATTTTGATATTCTTCTAAATTTCTTTTAATCTCAGATAGTTCCATTCATCTTCTCTCCTATTTAATCATTCTATGTCATAATATTTATATCATACAGTATATGCCTATTTTTTAAAAATAAACGGCCATTCCATCGCTATATCATATTACTAAGCATTTAACTTACAAGCGATGTAAATAAAGGCTGAGTCATTCATAATTTGATATGCCTCAGCCTTTATATTTAAACTATTTTATTGATTACGCTTTCCCATGACAATTTTTATATTTTTTACCACTACCACATGGGCATGGATCATTTCTACCTACCTGATCACCTTTTACAATCGGTTGGGGCTTTGCTTTTTCTTTGCCATCTTCAGCAGTTACATGTTTTGCTTCACCAAAGCTTTTAGATTTTTCACGTTCTACATCATCTTCAAACTGAACCACTGATTTCAAGATATACTTACATGTATCTTCCTCGATATTTTGCATCATGATATCAAATAATTCATGACCTTCATTTTGATAATCACGAAGTGGATTTTGTTGTGCATATGAACGTAAATGAATACCTTGACGCAATTGATCCATCGTATCAATATGATCAGTCCAATGTGTATCAATTGAACGTAATAAAATCATCCGCTCAAATTCACTCATTTGGTCTCCTAATGTTTCTTGTTGCTGTGCATATGCTTTTTCAATTTTAGACCATACAATTTCAAAAATATCTTCTGAATCTTTACCTTTAATTTCTGTATCTTGAAGATCTCCTTCTTGCAAGAACACATCATTAACGTAATTGATAAATGGCGTGTAGTCAGGATTATCGTCTTCTTCATTAATAAAATGATTAATCGCACGTTGCAATGTAGAACGTAACATCGCGTTAACGACTTGAGAACTTTCTTCACTATCAATGATTTCATTACGCTCATTATAAATAATTTCACGTTGCTTACGTAAAACTTCATCGTATTCTAGAATACGTTTACGCGCGTCAAAGTTATTACCTTCTACTCGTTTTTGAGCTGATTCTACAGCTCGAGATACCATTTTCGACTCGATTGGCGTTGAATCATCCATTCCTAAACGGTTCATCATTTTCTGTAAGCGTTCTGAACCAAAACGTACCATTAATTCATCTTGTAAAGATAGGTAAAAACGACTATCTCCTCTATCACCTTGGCGTCCTGAACGTCCACGTAATTGATCATCAATACGTCTTGATTCATGACGCTCAGTACCAATAACAGCAAGTCCACCTAACTCTTCAACACCATCACCAAGTTTAATATCTGTTCCACGTCCAGCCATATTTGTGGCAATTGTAACTGCACCTTTTTGCCCCGCGTTTGAAACGATTTCAGCTTCGCGTTCATGATTTTTAGCGTTTAATACGTCATGTCTGACACCACGTTTTTTTAGTAAATTTGAAATATATTCAGAAGTCTCAACAGCAACAGTACCTAGTAAGACGGGTTGTCCTTTTTTATGTTTTTCTACAACATCTTCAACTACCGCATCAAACTTTCCTTTTTGACTAATATAAATTAAGTCTGAATTATCTTTACGTTGAACAGGTTTGTTTGTTGGAATTTGGGTAACTGTCATATTATAGATATTACGAAATTCTTCCTCTTCGGTTTTCGCTGTACCAGTCATCCCCGCTAACTTATTATACATTCTGAAATAGTTTTGGAAAGTAATGGATGCCATCGTTTTAGACTCATTTTGAATTGCTACACCTTCTTTAGCCTCAATTGCTTGGTGTAAACCTTCAGAAAAACGACGTCCAGGCATTGTACGTCCAGTAAATTGGTCAACAATTAATACTTCACCGTCAACGACCATGTAATCAACATCGCGTTGCAAAGTAACATGAGCTCTTAAAGCTGTATTAATATGACTAATCACTTCCACATTTTGAACATCATAAAGATTATCTACTTTGAACATACGTTCAGCTTTATCTGCACCTTGTTCTGTAAGATGTACAGCTTTGGTTTTTTCATCATAATTATAATCATCTTCCGCTTTAAGCATTTTTGCAAAAACATTTGCTTGAGTATATAAAGAAGTAGATTTTTCCGCTTCACCAGAAATAATTAAAGGTGTTCTTGCTTCGTCGATCAATATGGAATCGACCTCATCAATAATTGCAAAATGTAGAGGACGCATTACTCTCTCTTCAGCATAGTTCACCATATTATCTCTAAGATAATCAAACCCAAGTTCATTATTCGTACTATAAGTGATATCTTGTGCGTAAGCCTCACGTTTTTCTTCAGTTGACTTACTATTTAAGTTCAAACCTACAGTTAAGCCAAGATAGTTATATAGTTCAGCCATTTCTTCACTTTGTGAACTTGATAGATATTCATTGACTGTAATAACATGTACACCTCTACCAGCTAAAGCATTCAAATACGTCGGCATGGTTGCAGTCAATGTTTTCCCTTCACCTGTTCTCATTTCTGCAATATCACCTTTATGTATAGCAATACCACCCATTACTTGTACTTTATAAGGAATCATATTAAATACTCTCTTTGACCCCTCACGTACAAGTGCATAAGCTTCAGGTAAAATTTTATCTAAATAATCATTTTGTTTTTTTACATCTTCAATTTCTGCTAACTCTTTTTGAAAAGATTTTGTTTTTTCACGTATTTCTTCATCGGTTAATATCGCAGTATCTTCCTCTAAAGCAAGTACTTTATCTGCTAACTTACCTAATCTTTTAATTTCTTTTTTATTGCCGTCAACAATTTTCGATAAAAATCCCATTGCACGCGTCGCTCCTTTAACTAAAAACTGTTTGGCTTACAACAATTTATCTTATCATTTATATCGCTAAATTTATACTTATATACTCATGAAGTAATGCGTGTTAACTCAATTTTTCACAACACTTCACTTTGATTCGACTGGCAACAGCCTTTTTCTATAGACAATCATTTATATTATAAAATGTATATAAACATTTCAATTAACAATAATTTTATTTTAACACGTTGCAATCATTTTTTTCTCGCAATCAAACACGTTTTTAAAAAATAACGCAACGCGATACCTTTAACTAATATAGAAATTTAAAATCAAAGTTTAAATATAAATCGTCAAATCACACTAGCATATTTGTAAGCATACTGTCTATTAAATACTCATTTAATTGGTTAATTCAAAATTTAAGCAAACAAAATAAGCTGAGACACTTATTAAGAATACGAACTCCAAAGCTTGATTAATGTCATATCTACTTTGAAGTGAACATATCAAAACAATGCCCCAGCCTATGTTTATTAAGTTCTATTTTGTAGTCAAGCAAACTAAGAATACATATGTGTATTAGTAACCCTGATTCTATTAATCATTATTACCTTATTCAATAAACTGATAAGAATTCTTAATTCAACTTCGGCAATATTATAGTCTATAATATACAAGTCAATTTATTCAGTTGTTTCAATCAGACCGTATTTGCCATCTTTTCGTCTATAAACAATGCTTGTGCCATCAGTTTCTCTATCGGTAAAAATAAAGAAATCATGTCCCAATAAATTCATTTGCAATACTGCTTCTTCAGAATCCATTGGTTTTAAGCTGAATTGTTTAGAACGAATAATTTCAATATCATTTTCACTTTCTATATCATCTGCATGATTGTTTGTTGTAGACTCTTGTACTTCAGCAACAAAGATATCTTGATCTCCACGATCTCTATGTTTACGATTTACACGAGTTTTGTATTTACGTACTTGTCTTTCCAATTTGTTAGTAATTAAATCAATGCCTGCATATAAATCATCATGTCTTTCTTCAGCTCTAAGAGTGACATCTTTTAAAGGAATTGTAACTTCAATTTTAGTTGTAGAATTAGAATAAGTTTTAACTCTAACATGTGCTACAGCATTTGGCACATTGTTAAAGTATCTTTCTAATTTACCTACTTTCTCCTCAATATAGTTGCGAATTGCATCTGTGATAGTGAGGTTATCTCCATGAATTTCAAATCTAATCATAGTAATCTCTCCTTAAACCTCTATATTGATACTTCTTACCTATATTTTACCATGTTTATGTTATCGTGCAAACGCAAACACTTTGAATTTTCTGACTTTTTTATCGTACAATTTACACCCTGCGTGATGAATAGTTAACCCTGTTGTATAAATATCATCTATGAGTAGTATTACTTTCCCTTCGATATTTATCTCTTCATCTTTTATATAAAATGGATTAGGGGCTTTTGAACGTTCAATCTTTCCTAACTTTGACTGCTTAGGACGTATATGTGTACCTAATACATCTTGATATGAGATGCCCATTTTATCTAAGACAGTGGTCACAGGATTAAATGTACGTTCAATGTCGCGTTCAATTGGAGAAGGAATGGGAACTATATAATCATATTGCGTTTGAGGTAAAACTAATTTTCTCGCCAATACTTCTGCCAAATAGAAGTCTCGCTTAATCTTATACTGGTGTATGATTTCTTTCATCATACCATCATAACTATAATCACAAAACAATTGTTCCATTAAATAAAATGTTTTACTTAAGAATTGACAGTCATGACATTCGCCATCAGTAGAAATTTTGTTGTTAAGGCACTTAGGACACCTACCATCTTTATGAATTTTGGAGTTAAGCCATAATGTTTCACATCGTTCACAAAATATCTGAGGTGGTTTAAATAAGTTATAAATATGAATGGTCTCATGAATAGGTTGATTGCACTGGATACATTTATGCATCAATCCATCCCCTTTTAATTGCTAAACGATTCATTGAAATAATGTTTCTTTTAGCTAAAATCATCGATAATGTAACACCTTCATGAAGAAATAAAACTAAGCCACTTGGAGACTGCTGTTTACGTCCTACGCGACCAGCAATTTGAATTAAAGCCTCTTGTTGAAAACTTCCAGCATCAACTACAACGACATCTAAGTGTGTCATTGTAAATCCTCTTTCTAAAATAGTTGTAGTGAATACAATTTTGTGTTGTCCTCGTCTTAAAGCTTCAATTTTTTCAAATCGTAAATCATCTTCACTGTGAACGCAAATCAAATCAGGGATGTCCATTTTATACTGTTGATACATTTTATTCATAATTTCTATATTATTAATAAAGACCAAAGTAAAACGTTGTTGGTTAATTTGATATCTAAATATATTAAGTAATAAATTTTGTTTTCGTGTTGATTTTAATTTGAAATATTTGAACTTAGGAATAGGAAGGGGGGATCGGTGAAAACGGGCTGGTAACTTAATTATTTTTTCTGGGGGGAATTGTTTTAAAAAATGACGCGGTGGTGTGGCCGTCATGAAAATATGTGAATGATTCGATTTTGAAGCAAGTTGTATTGCATTTGATAATTGTGGATCCATAGACAACGGAAAAGCATCTACCTCATCGACAAATACAGTATCAAAATGCTGTTTAAACCTCAATAATTGATGGATAGTAGCAATAACAAAATGACCATTATATTGCTGTCTACTAGATTGATGTAGCACATCTATATGTTCATCGATAAAAGCATCTTTAATTCGATGACTTATCTCAATAATAACGTCTACACGAGGTGATACAATAGCAATATTATGTCCCATCTGACGAGCTATCCTAATTCCCTCAAACATCATTTCAGTTTTCCCTGCTCCTGTGACGGCATATAACAAGAGGTCATTATTATTTTTTATAGCTTGAACGATAGTTTCTGAAGCGTATTGCTGTTGCTTTGATAATTCAAAGGGTAACTGATAATTCGCTTTTGTTGCTTTTTGAAAACTTTTTACGAGACATATATCTGTAATACTATCCATTCTGCCTAATTGAATGCATCGTCTACAGTATGTGATTGTTTTATCCAATATCGTTGAATTGTAAGTCACAAAATATTGCAAGGAAGTGTTTCCACATTGAATACAATACCAACGCTCACTGTCTTTTATAACACCTTTTGAAACTTGAGATACTGATTCATCTTCAAGTTGATGCGTTGGAGAAATCAGTCTACCGTAATATTTAATTTTACTTCACTACTTTCAAAAAAGTCTGAAATACTCAAATAAGCGAACACAAGTGATATCTAATGATATTACCACTGTGTTCTTTCCTATCAAGCTTTCAGACTTTTGATTATATATTAATTAATGTCGATTCTTCTTGGGAAGTAACCCAATCCTAAACCGCCTGATCCTAAATGTGATGCTATCACTGGTCCAAATTCACAATACTGAATATGAACATTAGGATGATCTTCCTTTAATTGCTGAAGAAATGACTTTCCATCTTCAGTTTTATCACCGTTTATTACAAATACTGTCACATCTTCCATGCCTTCTATTTCTTTAAAAATGTTTGTTTCTAAAGATTTTAGCGCACGTTTTTTAGTACGTACTTTTTCGTGTGGATGTATTTTACCATCTTCTTCAAAACGCAAGACAGGTTTCATTTTCAATAATGTACCTACCCAAGCTTGAGCTCCAGTGATACGACCACTTTTTTGTAAATTTTTTAAATCATCAACAATTAAGTATGCACCAATATGTTGTCTTATTTCAGTTAGTTCATTAATAATATCATCAGGTTTATATCCCTTTTGTACCAATTGAGCAGCGTAAATTGCAAAGCTACCTTCAATCATCGCAGCAAGACGGCTATCAAACGTATGTACTTGAATATCTTCAACCATTTCACCAGCTTGTGTTGCTGAAGGATAGCTTCCGCTTATACCACTTGATAAGTTAATCACGATGACATCAGTGTATCCTTGTTCTCTTAATCTCTCAAAATTTTCAATCCAATCGCCAATAGCAGGTTGGCTTGTTGTTGGTATAGTTTTAGATGAAGCCATTTTTTTATAAAAATCATCTACAGAAAAATCATCACTCTCAGTGAAATTCACTCCATCATCGAAAGTTACACTTAGTGAAGCGACTGGTATGTTATATTGTTCTATTATATGTTGTGGTAAATAACTTGTAGAATCGGTCATAACTGCAATCTTCATCTTAATACTTATCCTCCTCAATTATACTCATAGTTATGATACAATAATTTTTTAAAAAAGAAAATATCATCGTAATAATTTAGAACCTATCTTGTTACGTGTATAATAATGTTAGAAAACTGAATTGTAGGTGGCAAAAATAAGATGGATAAATCCATAATTACTATTAAACAAGCACATTCAATTGAAAATGTGATAAGTAAATCACGCTTTATAGCATATATTAAGCCTGTTTCGACTGAAAATGAAGCAAAAGCTTTTATAGATGAAATTAAAACAAAACATAAAGATGCAACTCATAATTGTTCAGCCTATACTGTCGGACCAGAGATGAATATTCAAAAGGCAAACGACGATGGCGAACCAAGTGGAACAGCTGGCATCCCAATGCTTGAAATACTGAAAAAACAAGAGATACACAATGTTTGTGTCGTCGTGACACGCTACTTCGGTGGTATCAAGTTAGGTGCAGGCGGTCTTATTAGAGCATATAGCGGCGCCGTGCGTGATGTGATATATGATATAGGTAGAGTCGAACTAAGAGAAGCTATTCCAGTAACCGTTACGTTAGATTATGATCAGACAGGTAAATTTGAATATGAACTTGCCTCTACTACATTCTTATTAAGAGAACAATTTTATACCGATAAAGTAAGTTATCAAATTGACGTAGTAAAAAATGAATATGATGCTTTTATAGACTTTTTAAATCGAATTACTTCTGGAAATTATGATTTGAAACAAGAAGACCTTAAACTATTACCTTTTGATATTGAAACCAATTAAATAAAAAACACTATGCAAGTTAAAGCAACGCGTGCTTATGACCTACATAGTGTTTTTTTATTATGAACGGTGATGCTCATCATAATGATGTTGCTTACCATTTCCTTTTTTTGTAATTAAATTTAATATTGGTCGATAATTATCATCTATTAATCCAGTAAATTCAACGATCAACTCAATCGTAAAGACAATGAGAATGAACATCATAAGTGCACCCAACGGTTGGGATAAATAGAGGATAACACTAGATAAACTAAACATAATCGCTATTGAATAAATAAGTAAAACGGTTTGTCTATGCGTATATCCTAAAGCAAGTAATTTATGATGTAAATGTGACTTGTCCGCTTGCATTATATGTTGCCCTTTTTTCATTCGACGAATCATTGCAAATAATGTATCAATAAATGGCACCGCTAATATAACTATAGGAAAGAATAATGCAATAAATGTGATATTCTTAAAGCCGAGTAAGGATAAGAAACCGATAATAAATCCTATCATTAATGCACCACTATCACCTAGGAAAATTTTCGCTGGGTGAAAGTTATAGAATAAGAAACCAAGTAAAGACCCTAAAAGTACACAGCAAATCATGATAATAAATATGTTCGCTTGTAAAATAGCGATGAATCCAATAGTCATTAATGCCAATGCTGAGACGCCTGAGGCAAGTCCATCAAGTCCGTCGATAAGATTAATAGCATTGGTAATTGCTACAATCCATATTACTGTAATAGGAATGCTGAATATGCCAAAATGAATCGTTGGACCAATTGGCAATGAAATAAAGTCTATTGTAATTCCATAAAACGTAACAATTAAAGCTGCAACAATTTGACCTGCTAACTTTAAATAAGGTCTTAGATCGTAAATATCATCAATCAATCCAACCATATACATTGTAATTGCACCTAATATAAGCGGTTTAACCTCACGTTCAATAGGGTGTCCGAGCCAAATCCCTATTAAGAAAGAAAATAAAATGACCGTTCCTCCCATCACTGAGATAGGTTTCGTATGTACTTTTCTGAAATTAGGACGATCTACTAAATCTAATTTTTTTGATATTACAATAATAATGGGTGTAATTATTAAACTGACTATCATAGTAAAAGCTATAAGTAATAGTGTATACATCAGTTCACCTTCATTGAATAAGTTGTACCTCACGCTATGTAAAATTTGTTATCTATCGTTTTTAATGCAATATTTATCAACCATAAATGTAGTTTTCATTGAACTAAAATTATATGATTAATGTTTAAATTATAAATATCCATGTTACATAGCTATTGTCTAAATTACAAAGATTGACCTTTACATTATCTTTGCATTGTCTATACATTTTTTTAATCATACCATTTAAGTGCTAATTTTAACATTAAATACCATTGTTTGTGTGTAATTTCTGTTGCTAGATGATGACAAATTGTAAGTTTTCACTTACAATAGCTAATGGTTAATAAAGGAGTCGGTATGGAAATGTTTGAAGCTATCATATATAACATATCTGTCATGGTGGCAGGTATATATTTATTTCATAGGTTACAATATTCTGAAAATAAAAGAATGATTTTTTCTAAAGAATATGTAACAGTACTAATGACATTCGTTTCTTTACTTTTAGCGGCATACCCTATCCCATTTCAAAACGAATACCTCGTCCATTTAACATTTGTACCTCTTTTGTTTTTAGGACGTTATACCAACATGATATATACACTCACGGCTGCTTTTATCGTATCTTTAGTCGATGTATTTATCTTTGGAAACTCAATTATTTATGGTATTACATTAATCGTTATTGCAGGTATTGTCAGTGCAGTGGGACCATTCTTAAAGCAAAACGATATCATTTCTTTACTTATTTTAAATTTGATTAGCATTATCATTTTGTTATTTTTAGCATTATTAAGCCCTATTTATGAACTCGTAGAGATTTTAGTGCTTATCCCTATTTCATTTATTATTACAATTGCTTCAGCAATAACATTCGTTGATATATGGCACTTTTTCTCTTTAGTCAATCGTTATGAAAATGAAGATAAATACGATTATCTTACAGGTCTAGGTAATGTGAAAGAATTTGATAGACACTTAAATGAGGTCTCAAGTAAAGCTGAAGAAAAGAAACAAAGTTTAGCCTTACTTCTCATTGATATTGATGGCTTTAAAGATGTAAACGATCATTATTCACACCAATCAGGAGATGCTGTTCTCAAACAAATGTCTCAACTATTAAAAAACTATGTCCCAAACCAGTTCAAAATATTTAGAAACGGTGGCGAAGAATTTTCTGTTGTAATAAGAGATTACACACTAGATCAAAGCGTGAAATTAGCAGAAAATATTCGAAGTGGTGTTGAAAAATCTTCTTTCCACCTACCAAACAAAGAAGTAATCAAGCTATCAGTTTCAATTGGTGTAGGATACTTAACTCAAGAAGATCGTAAATCTCAACGTAAAGTATTTAAAGATGCTGATGACATGGTACATGTGGCTAAAAGTGAAGGAAGAAATAAAGTCATGTTTAATCCTATTGTCAAATTATAATCAAGCTAAATGCTATGTTAACTGCTACGTTAAAAAATTATTAAAGCGTATACAGTTATGCATAGCATTTTTTACTATTTTTAATTAGTATTGAAAATGTTATTAAAATCAAGCTGTCTATTGAAACTTAAGTCTTCAAGTTGTAAACTTCAATTGTTCATAAAAATATTAAATAGCTTCGGAGGTGATGAGATATGTCAGATTCAATCACTATCATTGATGAAAATAAAGTGATTGATGTAGTCTTAATTGCTGGGCGAATCTTACTTGAAGCAGGCGCTGAAACATATCGAATTGAGGATACAATGAATCGTATTGCCCATAGTTATGGTTTACATGATACATACAGTTTTGTGACATCAACTGCAATTATTTTCTCATTAAATGATCGTACTAGTACGAGGTTGATTCGTATTCGCGAACGTACAACCGATCTTGAGAAAATTGCTTTAACCAATAGCCTATCTCGTAAAATTTCGAGTAAGCAACTTACAATTGACGAAGCAAAAAGTGAGTTACTGCAACTTAAACGTGCGTCTCTTCAGTATTCTTTCTTAACAAATCTCATTGCTGCCTTTGTAGCTTGTGGTTTTTTCTTATTCATGTTTGGTGGCGTAGCTTCCGACGCTTGGATTGCATGCCTAGCGGGTGGCATAGCTTTTTTAACGTTTAGTTTCGTGCAAAAATATATACAAATTAAATTCTTTTCAGAGTTTGTAGCATCTGCTGTTGTTATTAGTATTGCAGCAATATTCACTAAACTAGGTATAGCTAAAAATCAAGACATTATTACTATTGCAAGTGTCATGCCTCTCGTTCCCGGTATTTTGATTACTAACGCTATTCGTGACTTACTTGCCGGAGAGTTACTTGCTGGTATGTCACGTGGTGTTGAAGCTGCTTTAACTGCATTTGCTATTGGTGCAGGAGTAGCTATTGTATTACTATTATTATAAGAAAGGCTGTTAGTTATGTTTATTTATCTGTTTCACTTTATCATTAGTTTCATTGCCACAGTCCTTTTTTCAATTATATTTAATGCACCTAAAAAATTGCTATTAGCTTGTGGATTTGTTGGAGCTGTTGCTTGGACAATATATCAGATGACAGTAGGTATGGATTTAGGTAAAGTTGGCGCTTCATTTTTAGGAAGTCTAATATTAGGATTAATGAGTCATACAATGAGTAGACGGTACAAGCAACCTGTTATTATATTTATCGTCCCCGGCATTATACCTCTCGTTCCAGGTGGCGCAGCATATGAAGCTACAAGATTTTTAGTATCAAATGATTATACGAATGCAGTTAATACTTTTTTAGAGGTAACATTAATTTCTGGTGCAATTGCATTCGGTATACTTGTATCTGAAATAGTCTATTACATTTATTCACGCATCAAGCAATCTTATGGTAAAATCAAGGGTAAAACTTATAAAAAATCCTATAATATGAATAATAGAGTATAAATCTAAGGGGATGAACTCGTATGAAGAAACAAATTATCGAAAGATTAACGAGATATGTAAAAATTGATACACAATCTAATCCTGATTCCAAGACGACACCATCTACGAATAAACAGTGGGATTTATTAAATCTATTAGAAGAAGAGCTTCAATCATTAGGTCTTAAAACAGACATGGATGAACATGGTTACTTATTTGCTACACTCGAAAGCAATATTAATTATAATGTACCTACTGTCGGTTTTTTAGCACATGTAGACACTTCACCAGATTTCAATGCTTCTCATGTAAATCCGCAAATCATTGAAGCCTATAATGGGCAACCTATCAAACTTGGTGAATCTCAGCGTATCTTAGATCCTGATGTTTTTCCTGAATTAAATAAAGTTGTGGGTCATACACTAATGGTGACAGATGGTACATCTCTACTAGGCGCCGATGATAAAGCAGGTGTTGTAGAAATAATGGAAGGGATAAAGTATTTAATTGATCATCCTGACATTAAACACGGTACAATTCGAGTTGGCTTTACACCCGATGAAGAAATTGGACGAGGCCCGCATCAATTTGATGTTAGTCGATTTAATGCAGATTTTGCATATACAATGGATGGCAGTCAATTAGGAGAACTACAATTCGAAAGTTTCAATGCGGCAGAGGTAACTGTCACTTGCCATGGTGTTAACGTTCATCCAGGTTCAGCTAAAAATGCCATGGTTAATGCAATTAGTTTAGGTCAACAGTTTAATAGTTTACTTCCCTCACATGAAGTTCCTGAAAGAACTGAAGGATACGAAGGGTTCTATCATTTAATGAATTTTACAGGTAATGTTGAAAAAGCAACTCTACAATATATTATTCGCGACCATGACAAAGAACAGTTTGAGCTACGTAAAAAACGCATGATGGAAATTCGTGATGATATTAATGTTCATTATAATCATTTTCCAATTAAAGTAGATGTGCATGACCAATATTTTAACATGGCAGAAAAAATTGAACCTTTGAAACACATCATTGATATACCTAAACGTGTCTTTGAGGCTTTAGACATCGTACCTAACACTGAACCTATTCGAGGTGGTACAGATGGATCACAATTATCTTTTATGGGGTTACCTACACCTAATATTTTTACTGGTTGTGGCAATTTCCACGGTCCTTTTGAATACGCTTCTATCGATGTAATGGAAAAGGCTGTTCATGTTGTCGTTGGTATTGCTCAAGAAGTAGCAAACAGCCATCAATCTTATAAATAACATAAAAAGCCATTGTCAGTATGTAGCTCTAAAGCTACTCTTACTGTCAATGGCTTTTAAATTAAATGTGTATAAAAACTTTTTCTAATATTAGGATGAAAGCGGTAAGTTTATTTGCGTTTTCAATAATTTTAGTGCTTGTACTGTGTAATGTCTGATTTGAATACCCATCTTAAAATCTGTATATGAATCAGGCATATCAATAAATGTATTAAACATTGCTGTAACATTCAATGATTCAAACAAATCAAATTTATCATTTGTAGCACAAATTGCAATAGCTGGCTTGCTGTATTGTTGGGTAAGTTCTGCTATACGTATTGTTGTAGTCTCTAGAATTTGATCTTCTTCTTTCAAACCTTCTCCGAAAATAATAAGATCTGCCTGTTGAATTAAGTTTTCTAAATGTGTGATTTGATTCACTAATTCATGGCTTGTTAAAATCTCAGCTTGATAGAGACTATTTAATACAGCTGCTATACCACCTCCAGCACCACCGCGCTCGATTGGTCCCATTGCTATTTTCAATTCATTCTTAAATAATTCACTAAAATACCAAATTAAATTATCTATCTCGGCTGCTTCATTTTGAGACAAATCTAATGATTCGTATGTTTGCATGATTTCACTTTTTTTCCCATACAATCGACTTGAGAAATCTGACATTAATTGAATGTTTACCTTTGTTAATTGTGGATGAACACCTGATAAATCAATACGTCTAATATATTTTATTAAATATGCACCTTTCCTCATATCGACAATTTGTGCTTCATCATCATAAAATGTTGCACCCAATGCTTGCAACATGCCTGCACCGCCATCAAAACTTCCTATTCCACCTAAAGAAATAACAAGATGTTCTGTATGATTGTCCAATGCTGCTTTTATAACCTCTCCCAAACCGTAACTTGATCGATGTTGAATAGGTTTTTTGCCATTTAAAAATAAGTGACCTTCGATAATAGTCATACCACTATCCGTTTGTCCATATATTGCTTCGGTTTCTTTCATGTCAGCATCATGCGCACTCACACGATATTTATTTCCTGATTGCCAAAGAAAGACTGAATCTAATAATTCGTGACGACCGTTAAATAGTGGAACTTGAACGATATCTGCATCTTCAATTTGACTTGCTACCGCTTCTTCAACATATCTATTAGCTTGGTAACTAGAAATAATTCCATTAAATTCATCCATGGCTACTAAAACTTTCATTGTCTTAACCACCTTATTTTTCTCTTTTCCAAAAATTATTTTAAACATACTAAAGGATGTATGAGAATAATCTATAAATCTAAGTAACAATGATTTGACACTAAAGAAATAACATATCTTCTGCGTGTTCTTCATTATGTCCCTTAATTATACTTATTATCACATTATACATAACTATTTTAAAATTTTCATAACATAAGAATAGCTTGCCTGTATCTGTCTAACATTGACATTTGAGGCAAGCTGCTTCATCATTTCATTCTTTTCTAATTATTCCTCAGCTTGAGCAAGTTGAGAAACGTTAATATCATCGTGGTCTGCATTCCACTTCATTTCACCATCTACAAAATAAAAAGCTTGTGGTGATTCGTGTTTTACGTTTGTTTTCTCTGCGATATAATCAGATAGTTTACGCTCTTGTTGAACGATTAGATAATAACCATCTATGTCTCTTTCATATAAAAACTTATTAAATTGATCATACGCATTTGCAGAAATTGGACAAGTTTCACTGTGTTTTAATACAAAAACATATTTATTTTCTTCTAATACTTGTTCAAACTGGTCAATTGAACTCAGCTTAATAGCCATTCTATTCACCTCTAAAAATATTTATCACTTCATACTAAGCATATGCGTGAAATTTTTATCCCTAAAATCTTATCAATGGGTACAATTATACACACTCTGCTATGTAATGTTAACCATAAATTTTCATTTTTTTAAATTCAGATAGTATTTAATTTACACTTTCTTTTATTTTTTTAAATTCTCTTTTGAACGATTTATCCATTTCTGATATATCTTTTCCCTCTTTTGGCAATCGATCAACATCAATTTGAGCTAATTTTTCGCTAGTTTTAATCGTATCTACTCTCGTATCATAATAATTTTGCAAACTATAATACATCTCAATTGCATTTTTTCTAGCATTATCAACATGATTATCAGAAATATTTGTTTTATTAATATCCGTAATTTGTTTGTCAATAAGTGGTGAAATATGATTTTTGATTGCTTCTTTCGCTGAATCAGAATCATTATTTGAAGAATTTAAATATTTTTTAGCAGTATCTTTTAATTGTTGATTATTTTCTTCTAATTTTGATTTAAGTTGACTTGCATCTTCTTTATTTTGTGCTTTATTAATGTCAGACTCCACTTCAGTTCTATTTTTCTCGAATAATTTAGTATAATCCAAAATATCTTCATTATCTTTAATTGAGCGATTACATAAATCTACAAATTCTTTTAAATCATATATAGATTTCTCTTTATTTTCAACAGTTTTTAGATAATCCTCTTTCAAGTGCTTAACCTCATTAGTATCTGCTGTTAAATGTTGAGTGGAATTTTTATATTTTTTAAACTCAGGTATCAAATAGTTATTAATATCCTGCTGAAGTGCACGAAATTCTTTTTTATTTTTATCAGTGGTATCAGTTTTACTTAAATTATCTAACTCTTTTAATGGTATTTTATCCATAACTTTTTCTACACTGTGTTGTTTTTGATGAATTTCTTTATATTGACGTTCAAATTGTTTAATATCTCTTTTTGATTCATTTCCACAAGCGGATACAACTATGGTTAAAATGATAACTGTTATGATAAATAGTAGTTTTTTCATATTTGCACTCCTTATCACTAAACATTATACATAAACGTATTTATTATGAAAATGAATTGTGTTATAGTATGTCAGACTTTATTGTATATATTATTTTTATAAATGAGGAGTATTTCATGTACGCTAATGTCCAACCTTTTATTAAAAATGAATCTGTGAAACAATTTACATATGAATATAACAAAGTGAAAGACGTATTGTTTACTATTTTAGATTCTCCTATTAAATACACTCAGCATATCGGTGGTACCTGTCATTTTAATTATCAAACTGAGCCCATTTTAGATATACTTGTTGGTGTAAATAACTTGCACGATATTACTTCACTAGATGAAAAGCGCCTAAATTATGCTGGTTTTTATCGTTTGCACCATTCTTACAAGAAAAAAGTTGTCATGGCACGTTTTAATAATTTAAGTGAATTAAAACAAGAAGTAAGATTACATATTATTCAAATGGAAACTTCTCTTTTCAAACAATATCAAACAGTCAATCATTTACTACACAACGATAAAGCAATAGCAGAATGGTTTGCAAGTAAGAAAAATGAAATTGTGCAACATGCTAAAAAGATACGTGAATATGAGTCTCAAAAACAAAATTTGTTTGAGAAATTATATAAGGAATCTAATTTGTTATCGTAAAAACTCATAAAGTACGACATAACCATTTTATATTTATAATCAATTCATATATCCAAATTTCGCAAATAACTTTTATAATTGATATAATAATGTTGATATTAAGAAGATGAGAAAGGATGTTCAAAACATTGAATAAAAATGACATCTTACGCGGATTAGAGTCAATTCTTCCTAAAGATATTATTAAAGTGGATGAACCTCTCAAGCGTTATACATATACAGAAACAGGAGGAGAGGCAGATTTTTATTTATCCCCTACCAAAAATGAAGAAGTCCAAGCCATCGTAAAGTTTGCCCATGAGAACAGTATACCGGTAACTTATTTAGGAAATGGGTCTAACATTATCATTCGAGAAGGTGGAATTCGAGGAATCGTCCTCAGCTTATTATCTCTCAATCATATTGAAACCTCTGATGATGCAATTATAGCAGGTAGTGGTGCAGCAATTATTGACGTTTCAAATGTTGCACGTGACCATGTATTAACCGGTTTAGAATTTGCATGCGGTATCCCTGGGTCAATTGGTGGCGCCGTATTCATGAATGCTGGTGCTTATGGCGGAGAAGTTAAAGACTGTATTGACTATGCATTATGTGTCAATGAAAAAGGTGATTTATTAAAGCTCACTACAGCTGAACTGGAATTAGACTATAGAAATAGTGTGGTACAACAAAAACATTTAGTTGTATTAGAGGCTGCTTTCACCTTAGAACCAGGTAAATTAGATGAAATTCAGGCCAAAATGGATGATCTTACTGAAAGACGTGAATCTAAACAACCGCTTGAATTCCCTTCTTGCGGAAGTGTTTTCCAAAGACCACCGGGTCATTTTGCAGGTAAACTCATTCAAGATTCTAATTTACAGGGCTATCGAATCGGTGGCGTTGAAGTTTCAACTAAGCATGCGGGATTCATGGTTAATGTAGACAACGGTACAGCAACTGATTATGAAGCACTTATACATCACGTACAAAAAATAGTTAAAGAAAAATTCGATGTTGAATTGAATACTGAGGTACGTATTATAGGTGATCATCCCACAGATTAATTCTTCAAGGAGGACACATCATTGGCAAAGGTTTATGGATCACTCATAGATAATGAAACACGATGTACACATTATTATTCATCTTTAGATGTTATTGCCATTAAATTTAAATGTTGCAACAAATATTATCCGTGTTATAAATGTCATAATGAACACGTATCTCATACAATTGAAAGATGGGCTGAAAATGAGTTTGATGAAAAAGCTATTATGTGTGGTGTTTGTAAACATGAGATGCGTATTCGTGACTATATGATGGTAGAAATGTGTCCTCGTTGTAAAGCGCATTTTAACAGTCGTTGTAAATTTCATTATCATTTATATTTTGAAGTATAAATAACTTGTTACAAAGTTTTTGAAATATTTGAGCTCCTAAAGTGAATTTTATTTAAAAATTCGCTTTAGGAGCTCTTCTTATATCAACATTCTATTCATGCATTTAAAGTTTTCTTCTTATACCTCGGTTGATTTTCTCTTATTATAAGATTATTTTTCAACTTTCTCTACTACTTCATTTAATTCATCAATTTGTTTGATAGTTGTCGTTGAAGATCCTGAAGAGAAATACCATAGTTTTGGATCTAATTCGTAAATATGATTACTTTTTACTGCTTTTACATTTTTTATAACTTTGTTTTTTAAAACTTGATTTGTTGTTGCTTTACCACCTACAACTGAACCACGATCCATAGCTAAAATAACATCTGGATTCTGCTTGTTAATATATTCATTATTTATATTTTGACCATGCGGGCTTTTGCTAACCTTTTTGTCTGCAGGTTTAAATCCTAATGTATCAAACACTAAACCACCAAATCTTCCTCCTGGTCCAAACGTTGATAGTTCACCTTCGTTAACCAATAAATACATTACTTTCTTATTAAAGTCTTTAGTTTTATCTTTCATATCAGATATTTTTCTATCTAAATCTTTATTAATTTTTTTAGCTTTATCTTCTTTATCGTAGATTTTCCCTAAATTTTCTGTATTTTTTTTCATATCTTTAATTAAGTTGTCATCACTTGTACCTACATATACAACTTTAGCTTTTGGTGCAGCTTTTTTAAATTCATCTAAATTTTTCTGATTAGCTGTTCTTCCTGAAATAAAAATCACATCTGGTTTAGCTGATGCAACTTTATCAAAGTTCACTTCTTTTAAATTTCCAGTATTAATATACTTATCATCTTTAAATTCATCTAAAAATTTAGGTAAAGATTGGTTATTTTCACCTTTAGGTAAACCTTTTACTTTATCAGCCACACCTAATTCTTTCAACACATCAAGCGCTCCATAATCTAATACAACGGCATTTTTAGGATTCTTTGGTACTTCGACAGTATTAGAGATTTTTTTCTTATCACTGCCATTATTTTCTTTACCACTTGCTTCAAAACTATTTTTGATGGTTACAGTTTCTTTAGAATCACTATTTTTCTTTTTCGAAGTTGAATTATTATTCGAACTATTACTACAAGCCGTTAAAACTAAAACTAGAGACAATAATAAAAATAAGACTGTTTTTTTCATATGTGCAACTCCCTAATCAAATTTATAATTTCTTTTCGTATGGATAACCTCTTTTACTATGCGTCTCAATTTTAATCATTAAACTGAGTCAAAAGTAGTTTCATCATAATATAGACAAATACGTTGTCCCCTTATCTCCTCTATACGTACTTCCATTTCATATAAACTTTTTAAAATGTCAGACTGAATAACATTATCTTTATCATCAGCTTTAACTAGCTCACCTTGTTTAAGCGCAATGATGTCGTCTGAATAACAAGAAGCAAAGTTGATATCATGTAATACGATAATGATTGTTTTATTTAACTGACGACATAAATCTCGTAACGTTTGCATAATCTGTACTGAATGTTTCATATCTAAATTATTTAAAGGCTCGTCTAATAATATATAATCAGTATCTTGTGCTATAGTCATAGCAATATATGCACGTTGTCGCTGACCTCCAGATAGTGTTTTAATATTACGATGTTTAATTTCATTAAGCTGTAATAAGTCAAGAGCATATTCCACTTTGTCATAGTCTTCTTGCTTCATTCGACCTTTTGAATATGGAAAACGACCAAATTTAACTAGTTGCTCGATAGTTATGTTCATATCAGTGTGATTAGATTGTTTTAAAATACTTAATTTTTTAGCTAAATCGTCAGTTTTATATTCTGAAATTTCTTTGTCTTCAATCAAAATTGAACCGTTCTCATAACTAAATAAGCGACTGATAGCAGATAATAATGTACTCTTACCAGCACCGTTAGGACCTATGAGTGAAGTCAATTTTCCCTTTTTAATATCTACGCTAATATCTTTTAAAATAGGTTTATTGTCTATCGTTTTATCTAAATTTCGAATTTGAATCAATTTGCATTTCTCCTTTTGACAAGCAAATATATGAAGTAACTTCCACCAACTAAATCTACTATCAAACTGAATTCAGTTGTTGCTTCGAATAGATTTTCAACTACCCATTGCGCTATAAATAAACTAATCCAGCTGAATAATATTGTTGCCGGTAAAATAAATTTGTGTTCATAGGTCTTCATAAATTCGTGTGCTAAGTTGACAGTTAATAAGCCAAGAAATGTTACAGGACCTATTAATGCAGTAGATATAGAGACGAGTAAAGCAACCAAAATAAGAAACATACGCGTCATATTCTCATAAGAAACACCTAGATTAATTGCTTGTGCTCTACCTAACAAAAGAACATCTAAATATGGTCGAAGTATTATTGTAACAATTATTAATATAACTAATAATATGCCTGAAACAGTTACTAATTTAGAATTTGATGCTTCAAAGCTAGCAAACATAACATTTTGAACTGCTAAAAAAGATTCAGGATTCATTATAAGTTGGAGAAAACTTGTAATACTACGGAAGAAAGTTCCTAATATTACACCAACTAGTAATATGAAATAGACTGAAAAGTGACCTAGTTTAAATATAACTTGAAATAATAGCAATGAAAAAAACACCATTGCGATCAAAGTGATTAAAAAATTAAGGTAGATATTTGTAACAACAGTTGCTTGTTCACCTAAAATAAAAATAGGTAAGACTTTGACAAATAAATACACAGAATCAAGTCCCATAATAGAAGGAGTTAATAATCTATTTGTAGTAATAGATTGGAAAATAACTACGGACGTTCCTATCGATGCTCCTACTAATAATATAAGAATAAATTTTTTGAAACGGCTTTGGAATTGATATTCAAATATATCAAAATCTAAACCTACCAATAAATAAAAAATTGCCATACAAATTGCCATAACGACCAGTATACTTATTTTTTTATTAGCGCTCATTTGCATAATTTTTCCTACCTTTCATTAGCAAGATTAGGAAAATAATTGTGCCAAATACACCTATCGTCAATCCAATATTAATTTCGTAAGGGTAAACAATTATTCTACCAATAATATCAGCAATTAAAACAAAAATTGCACCGAGCATAAGCGTGTGTGGTAAAGCATTTTTCAAATGATCGCCTCTATAGATAGATATGATATTCGGTACGATTAAACCTAAAAATGGTAATGTTCCAACAGTAACAACAACTAATGCTGTTAGCGTTGCTGTTATGAATAATGCTATTTTAATGATTTTTTCATAACTTACACCTAAATTATGACTAAAGTCTTTTCCCATACCTGCAATAGTAAAATGATTTGCAAATACAAATGCCAAAATAAGTAATGGTATTGTGAGATACAACACCTCAAAACGACCACTCGTTATAACTGCAAAGTTACCAGTTAACCAGTTTCCAATGCTTTGTAAAGCATTGGTTCTCAACGCTACAAATGTAGTAAAACTGGATAAAATACCACCAATCATAATGCCTAAAAGTGGAACAAAGATTACATCTTTTACACGGATAAGATTAATTAATTGGACAAATAAAAACGTTCCAACAATACTTAGAACAACAGCAAATAATAATTTGATTAAAATGGGACCATTAGGAAAGAACAACAATGACATTAAAATACCTAATTTTGCCCACTCCATAGTACCAGCAGTCGTTGGGCTTACAAATTTATTTTGCATCATCTGTTGCATAATTAATCCTGATAAAGCTAGTGAACTACCCGAAAGTAGAATACTAACTGTTCTGGGAATTCGACTCGAAAACAAAATGTTTATTTGTTCATCACTTAAATGGAAAATATCTATTAGAGAGAGCTGACTCACCCCTATAAATAAAGAGACAATAGTTAAAATCACTAATAAAATAAATAAGGTATAACCTTTAAAAATAAATTTCATTAGTTAATCTCCTTGCTAAATATTAAAGATGTATAAGGTCAATATACGAAAGTAATGATAATGATAATGATTATCATTAACATCAATATTATAGACTCTATTTTCTTTTTTCAATAGTTTTTTCATATTTTTTGGGAATTTTATAAATGTTTTATCCAGCAGTAATAATACATCAAAATATTTTATAATACCAACTTTCATAAAAAAAGAGATTCCTACTAATTTTAATAGAAATCTCTTTAAAAGTACTATATTAATTATCAAAAACAAAGTCTTCATCACGTAGAGGCTCAACATTTAAAGCCAATGTATAGCCATCACCTTTAACAGAGAAGAAATCGTGGTTCTTTGTAGATGTATCTAGTGCATTTTCAATAATAGGGTTAAACTCTCTCTCTTCGAAATATGGTTCAAAACCTAAATTCGATAATGCTTTATTTCCATTATATCGAACATAATTTAATACATCTTCAGCAAGACCAATATCATCATATAATAAATGTGTATATGAAACTTCATTATCATAAAGTTCATTTAATAATTTGTACATTTCTTGATCAGCTTTTTGTTTCTCACTTTCAGATAACTCATTACGTAGACTTTGTGCATCTAAACCTGTGAACACTCCATGTATAGATTCATCTAAAAGTATCTTACGTATAATTTCACCTGACGTAGTCATTTTTCCTTGTCCTGCGAGATATAATGGATAATAGAAGCCAGAATAGAATAGAAATGTTTCTAAGAATACACTAGAAACACGAGCAATATATTGATCGTAAATCGATGCTTCTTTACCCCAAAGTTTGTGGTAATTTTCTACAATTTTATCTGATTTATATTTTAAATGTGGCTCTTCAATAACCCAAGTATCCAATAAATAGTTGGTTTCACTAGATGGTAATAATGTAGTGAAGATATGAGAATAACTTTTCGCATGGATTTGTTCCATCATAGCCATAAATGAATAAACAGCTTTCTTTCTTAAATCAGTAGTATGAAGCATGATTAATGGCATACCATCATCAGCTTGATGTGTATCTAAACCTGTTAAACCTGCAAGCGCTTTTTTAAAAGTATTTTTCTCAGAATCTGTTAATGTTTTCCAACTTGCTATATCTTTTGATACTTTAAATTCTGTTTCCACCCACATTTGTGAGATATTTTGACGCCAGAACATATTAGTCATATCTTCTTGGGTGTTCCAATTTACCGCCTTCATTAAAATCCTCCTGTCATATTTATGTATAAAATAAAGAGTTTTGAACCAATGTAAATCTATAATTTAAAGAAATACATCAATTCATCACTCTACTCTAAAATCTTTACAACTTAATCAATTAAATCGCACAACTTGTACATTCTTCCACACTTAATAATTTATTACGTGTATAGTATAAAGATTTAAGGCCTTTATGGTGTGCATATACATATAATCTTGAAAGTTCACGTGTTGAAATTTCTGAATTAACATAAAGTATCGTTGAAATACCTTGGTCTACGTGAGTTTGAATTGTAGCTACTAAGTCAATAAGTTTCATTTGGTCAGTATTAAATGCTGATTTGTAGTACCACATTGTTTCTGGTGATAAAAATGGCATTGGATAAAATGTTTCCGCATTTCCATACGTACGACGTTCAATTTGGTCAACAATAGGCATAACAGAACTTGTCGCATTTTGAACATAAGAAATACTTTGAGTCGGAGCAATAGCTAATCTATAAGCGTGATAAAGTCCATATTGTTCTACTTTATTTTGCAATTCTTTCCAATCATTTGAAGTAGGTATATCGATACCATCAAAAAGTTGGCGAACCTTTTCAAATTTTGGTTCAAATTCTTGAGATGTATAGAATTCAAAATATTTACCATTTGCATAGTCTGATTGCTCAAAGTCTTGATACTTTTCTCCACGCTCTTTTGCAATTTCCATTGAACGTTCGATGGAATAATAGTTCATAATCATAAAGAATATATTAGCAAAGTCTTTTGCTTCTTCAGATTCATAGCCAATTTTATTTTTAGCTAGATAACCATGTAAGTTCATTACTCCTAGTCCAACAGAATGTAGTTCACTATTCGCTTTTTTTACACCTGGTGCATTTTGAATATTTGCTTCATCACTTACAACTGTAAGAGCATCCATACCTGTGAACACAGAATCTCTGAATTTACCTGATTCCATAACATTCACTATATTCAATGAGCCTAAGTTACATGAAATATCTCTTTTAATTTCATCTTCAATTCCATAGTCGTTAATTACTGATGTCTCTTGTAATTGGAAAATTTCAGTACATAAATTACTCATTTTAATTTGCCCAATATTTGAATTCGCATGTACTTTGTTTGCATTATCTTTAAACATAAGATATGGATAACCAGACTGTAATTGTGTTTGTGCAATCATATTTAACATTTCACGTGCGTCTTTTTTCTTTTTATCGATATTAGGGTTTGCAACCATATCGTCGTAATACTTTTCTAAATCAATATCATCTAAAGTCACACCGTATTCTTGTTTAACTGTATGAGGTGCAAACATATAGAAATCTTTACCCTCTTTAGCCAAATCAAAGAATTTAGAAGGTACAATAAGACCAGTCGAAATAGTAGATAAACGTAAATCTTCATCTGCATTCACTTTCTTAGTATCTAAAAACTCTTCAACATCGTAATGGAAAATATTTAAGTACACTGCCCCAGCGCCAGGACGTTGTCCTAATTGATCTGCATAACTAAATCCACCTTCAAGTGCCTTAGCAACAGGTAAAACACCTTTAGCTACACCTTTAATTCCTTTAATTGCTTCTCCACGTGCACGAAGTTTCGATAAATTAATGGCCACACCACCACCAATTTTACTAAGTTGTTTTGCAGTTGAATCAATGAAATTGATAGAATTTAAGCTATCGTCTACTTCTAATAAGAAACATGAAACAAGTTCTCCACGTCTTGCTCTACCTGCATTCAAGAATGTTGGTGTCGCCGGTTGATAACGTTGTTCCACCATTGCAGAAATAAATTGTTTTGCTTGTTTAACATTACCATTCGCTAAATAAAGTGCAACGATTGCGACGTGCTGATTATAATCCTCAAGAAACTTAGTTTTATCATTCGTTTTTAAAGCGTAATCCTTATAAAACTTACTTGCCGACATATAACTAGCAAATTGGAAGTGAATTGATTTTGCGTATTCAGTAATTTCAATTAATTCTGCTTCGCTATATTTTTCGAAAACATTAAAATAAAAATTATTATCAACAAGATAATGAAGTCTTTCGATTTCATCATCAAAAGAAATCATTTTATCATGGATTTCTTCAAGATACACTTTCAATGCTTCTTGATCTTTCTCTAAATCAAAGAAACCATTGTCTTTTCTCTTGGTCACTTCATTATTTAATTCAATATGATTGTATTTCTTTTCTTCCATGGTTTTCATTGAAATTGCCCACCTTATCCTTAAATTCAATAATGTCTTTATTTGTCCCTTGTACTTCAAACTTCATCATTAATGGAACTTTATATTCCTCAGAAATTGTATGGCCAGCTTTAGCGAAATTTTGTCCCCAATTTCGATTTCCACTCGCAGCAACAGCTTGTAACTGAGTATGATTTACATTTAAAAAAGATTGAACCGGCTGCGGCACCTCTCCAAATCCAATAGTGCCAGTAACTAAAATGTAGGGTTCATTAACTGATTCGTTACAATTATCTTGAGTAATTTCAAATGTATCTTTAATACCAGCACGACTAATAAATCGTCTAACATTACCAGAAAATGAATAATATACTACTTTCATTGAATCACCTTCTTTCGTCAACCATTGATTCAGCCAAAAGTAGATTAGAAATGATTAAATATCTTTAATATAATTTAAATCATCTACTTATAAAAACAGTTGAAAATAGTTACTTTTACGTAAAATTTTTTCAATCTGTAAATAGCCTTTAAAATATATAAATAACCACAATATATAGTGGTTAAAACTTAAATTTGCACTACATGATAAATTATCTTTTTAGTAGGGTTTTACTATAATTGCAATATTTTCGAGATAAAAGTAGTGTCAAATTGCATTAAAATGATTAAATTCTACAACGTTAAATTCTCAGCTAAACACTATATATAGTGTTTGCATTTCTAATTTGATACTATATTCTGTGTTTCATTATACATAACTCATATCACTAATGAAAGTTAAAAATTGATGGCAGAAACAACCTATCATTTGGAAAGTGCATCACTACGAGATTAGTGTCATTATTTTAAAATAAAAAAATTTTTTTGAGTGTCTTTACTTGCTTTTCTATTGAAATTAGACATATAGGGTTAAAAGAATAGTTACGTAAATTTCTACAATAACAGATATAAATTACATTTTTAAAAACATGATTCTAGCTTTTTATTAAATTGCGCATAAGAAATAACAATCTTTAAAAGCGAACATTTGTTCGTTTTTTATTATAGCTCGTTTCCATTGAATTATCAAGAACTTATGCATAGTTAGATTTTATATGCTAATATAATGTCGTTAATCATATAATATTGAGGCGATGATATTGAATTCAAAAGTTAAAGGTATTATTGCTATATTGATTTCAGCTGTGGGTTTTAGTTTTATGTCAGTCTTTTTTAGATTGGCCGGTGATTTACCAGTCTTTCAAAAATCTCTAGCTAGAAATTTTGTAGCCATGTTTATACCATTATTTTTTATTTATAAATATAGGCAACCTATGTTTGGAAAATTAAGTAGTCAACCCCTACTCATCTCACGTTCAACACTTGGGTTAATTGGTGTCTTACTTAATATCTACGCAATTGATCACATGGTATTAAGTGATGCTGATACATTAATGAAATTAAATCCTTTTTGGACAATTGTTCTTAGTTTAATTTTTTTACATGAAAAGGTACGAAAATATCAAATCACGGCGATGATTATTGCTATAATAGGGATGCTATTAATTGTTAAACCAGAATTTTCATCATCAGTTATTCCTTCAATAGCAGGATTACTATCCGGTATTTTTGCAGCTTCTGCCTACACATGTGTTAGAGCACTCAGCACTCGTGAAAAACCTTATACGATAGTGTTTTATTTTTCATTATTCTCAGTTGTAGTTCTTATACCTTTTTCAATATTTACTTATACACCTATGACAACAATTCAAATTCTTTTCTTACTCGGCGCTGGATTATCAGCAGCTGTAGGACAAATTGGTATAACATTGGCTTATAGTTTTGCTCCAGCAAAAGATATCTCCATCTTCACATATGCGTCTATAATATTTACTGCATTATTTGGATTTATTCTGTTTGGAGAATCACCTGATATGTTTGCAACAGTAGGATATATTGTCATTATCGGAGCAAGTTACTATATGTTTGATAAAGCAAGACGTGAAACAACTATAAATCAAAATAATTAAAGGAGCTAGAAAATTGACACAAGGACGTCAAAAAGATGAATTAAAAGATATTACTTTATTAGGCAATCAAAATAACACTTATGAATTTGATTATAGACCGGAAGTTTTAGAAACTTTTGATAATAAGCATCAAGGTCGTGATTATTTTGTTAAGTTTAATTGTCCTGAATTCACATCACTATGCCCTATTACGGGTCAACCAGATTTTGCGACAATTTATATCTCGTATATCCCTAATATCAAGATGGTGGAATCTAAATCATTAAAGTTATATTTATTTAGTTTTAGAAACCACGGAGATTTTCACGAAGATTGTATGAATATTATTATGAATGATTTAATTAATTTAATGGACCCACATTATATTGAAGTTTGGGGTAAATTTACTCCGAGAGGTGGCATTTCCATAGATCCTTACACGAATTATGGTCGTCCTGATACAAAATATGAAAAAATGGCTGAACATCGATTAATGAATCATGACATGTATCCAGAAAAAATAGATAATCGTTAATATATATTTTATAAAAATCTCTACTGTTATATTTGATGGTAGAGATTTTTTGTTGCACTTTGCTGCATTAAAGCGTATTTTATATATAGCGCGTCATTGAATAAATATAGTAATAAAATTATTGAAATTATATCATCGGATTAAATGTTACAGATTATATCAATTGACAGAATTTTCTTTTTTTAAATTTTTTGAAAATTATTGAAATTTTTTTATCACAATAGTAAAATCACCTTAAAACAATTTAATAAGGTGATTTGGGCAAGAAAGGTTGGGATGATTTATGACTTCAAATAAGTCCCATGAAAAAGCAGTTCAAGAAATACCACAACATGGATTCTTCGGGCATCCAAAAGGATTAGGCGTTCTCTTTTTCGTAGAATTTTGGGAGAGATTCAGCTATTACGGAATGAGAGCAATGCTTATTTTTTATATGTATTTTGCACTCCAGGAAAACGGACTTGGAATGGACAAAACAACAGCCATGTCTATCATGTCTGTATATGGATCATTAATTTATATGTCTTCAATTCCAGGTGGCTGGATAGCTGATAGAATTACAGGTACCCGAGGTGCCACATTAATCGGAGCTATATTAATTATTATAGGTCACATATGTTTAAGCCTTCCTTTTGCAATGGTAGGTTTATTCACTTCTATGTTCTTTATTATTGTAGGATCAGGTTTAATGAAACCAAACATTTCAAATATTGTTGGTAGACTCTATCCAGAAAACGACGTACGCATGGATGCTGGATTTGTTATCTTCTATATGTCAGTGAACATGGGTGCACTCGTTTCACCAATTATTTTACAACACTATATTGATATTAGAAATTTCCATGGTGGCTTTTTGATTGCAGCAATAGGGATGGCTCTTGGATTAGTTTGGTACTTACTATTTAACCGAAAAACTTTAGGTAGTATCGGTATGAAACCGACGAACCCATTATCTTCTTCTGAAAAGAAAAAGTACGGAACAATCATCGGAATCGTTGTTATAGCAATAGTATTAATCCTTATGATTGCTTACTTTACGCATACGCTATCATTTAATTTAATCAGTAATACTGTTTTAATTTTAGGTATTGCTTTACCAATCATTTACTTTACAACAATGATTAGAAGTAAAGAAGTTACTGATACTGAAAGATCAAGAGTAAAAGCATTTATTCCGTTATTCATTTTAGGCATGTTATTTTGGTCAATTCAAGAACAAGGATCTAATGTATTAAATATCTATGGTATTGAAAACTCTGATATGAAATTAAATTTATTTGGTTGGAAAACACATTTTGGTGAAGCTATTTTCCAAACCATTAACCCATTATTTATTTTATTATTTGCACCCGTGGTTACTCTTTTATGGCAAAAGCTAGGAAAGAAACAACCTAGCCTACCTATTAAGTTTGCAATTGGTACTATTTTAGCAGGCGCATCCTACATACTTATGGGAGCAATCGGTCATATTTATGGGGATACACAATTCTCAGTTAACTGGGTTATTCTTTCATACGTTATCTGTGTTATTGGTGAGCTTTGTCTCTCTCCAACTGGTAGTAGTGCAGCAGTTAAATTAGCACCTAAGGCATTTAACGCACAAATGATGAGCCTTTGGTTATTAACTAACGCTTCAGCTCAGGCCATTAACGGTACATTAGTTAAATTAATTAAACCACTTGGTCAAACCAATTACTTTATCTTCTTAGGTGTTGTTGCAACCGTGATTACGTTAATTATATTAGCGTTTATTCCTAAGATTTCTAAAGCAATGAAAGGTATTCGTTAATCATTACACTAAAATGTGGATACAATATAAATCCTAGAAAAATAGCCAGTAAATGAGTTTTTTATAAATTCATTTACTGGCTTTTTATTTATAATACTTTGTATTGTTGGCTTGGTTTCTTAGCGGACAACTTCAGCCTATAGTCTTCAACTTGTCCTGTTCCCTCAAGAGTCTCGTCAAAATACTTTGTGTTTATATGTAATTTTACATTGAAATACTTAAAAAATAAGGCCCTTTCGTATAATTTAATAAATACCAATAAACTAAATTAACGGGGTGTCTTATGTATAAAAATTATCATATGACTAAACATACTCTACCAATGGAAACTTCAGTAATTATCTCCACACATGATATGTCACAATATGTGAATGATATTGTAAAAAAATTCCAGGTACTGAATTCAGACAGCATCGTTGCGCAACATTATAGCATCCCAAAATGATATTAAAAATAATATTATATGTCTACACAAATTTTTACCAACTTAATATTCTTACTCTTAAATTTATGTTATTTTATTTGGAACATCTATCTTTATAGAACACTTAAGTTTCAATACCATAAATTTTAATTTATAATGTAAATCAAACATAAAGGAAAGTTCAAACAATCTAATTACACAAACTATTTATCGAAAGTAGGTATATATTTATGAAACAACCGTATAACCATGGTGTTCTTTTCTATCATGAACATAGCGGTTTGAAAGATATACATAATGGCATAGGAGAAGTTGCAAAATCTCTTAGTTCAATGTGTAAACACCTCTCTCTTCAACTCAGTGAAAATAAAGGCGATATTATTAAATATTGTAAATCTATTAAAAATGAAAATTATAGCTCTGATGTAGACGTTTTATTTATTTTAGGTGGAGATGGTACACTTAATGAACTAGTAAATGGCGTTATGCAGTATCAGTTAAATTTACCAATCGGTGTAATACCAGGTGGTACCTTTAACGATTTTACAAAAACACTTCAACTGCACCCTAATTTTAAAACAGCTAGTGAGCAATTATTAACATCACATGCTGAATCATATGATGTGTTAAAAGTGAACGACTTATATGTACTTAATTTCGTTGGACTTGGCTTAATAGTACAAAATGCAGAGAATGTTCAAGATGGTTCTAAAGATATATTCGGTAAATTCAGCTATATTAGATCAACCGTTAAAACGTTATTAAATCCTGTTAAATTTGATTTCTCCTTGACTGTTGATGGTGAAACAAAAGAAGGCAATACTTCGATGATGTTAATAGCAAACGGTCCCAATATAGGTGGTGGACAAATTCCGCTAACCGACTTATCGCCACAAGATGGAAGAGCAAACACATTTGTATTTAATGATCAAACACTAAATATATTGAATGATATATTAAAAAAACGTGATAGTATGAATTGGAACGAAATCACACAAGGTATTGATCACATATCAGGTAAGCACATCACACTCTCAACAAACCCTAGTATGAAAGTGGATATTGACGGCGAAATAAATTTAGAAACACCAATTGAGATTCAAGTATTACCCAAAGCGATACAACTTCTTACTGCAACTGAACAAAATAATTAATATAAATTTCACTTATTCTTTATCAATTTATTTTTAAAGCATGAGCTACTGAGACATAAATGATTGTCTCAGTTTTTTATTTTATAAATTGATAACATCGTTAGTCGTGTGAGACGATAATTTCATTACAACACCCCTCATTATTTTTAGTAAGAATACTTACAATAATTTTTTTAAAATTTACTTCTTTTAAAAATTGATTTTTTTAACTACCAAATACGTTTTGTTCCCATTGCATCAAGTCTTACACCTCAACCCCGACTACATATATAGGTTAACAACGTGTTCATATAAACATCACAATTGACTCTTTAATAGTCTGTATTTTCTTTTAATTTGGAAAGAGCTGTACTATAATGTTTGTGAATTATTTCACAATATCTAAGGGGTGGTTGTATATGTTATCTGTAACTAAAAAAAATACATATGAATCAAACAAAGATGAAGTCACACAAATGATTGATTCATTAGCAGAAAAAGGACAAGAAGCTCTAAAAGAACTATCTAAAAAATCACAACAAGAGATTAATGACATTGTACATCAGATGAGCATGGCTGCTGTTGATCAGCATATGCATTTAGCTAAACTAGCTTACGACGAAACAGGTAGAGGTATTTATGAAGACAAAGCTATCAAAAATTTATATGCCTCAGAGTACATATGGAATTCAATCAAAGACAATAAAACAGTAGGTATCATAGGTGAAGATAAACAAAAAGGATTAACGTATGTAGCTGAACCTATAGGCGTTATTTGTGGAGTGACACCAACGACCAACCCTACATCTACAACTATTTTCAAAGCAATGATTGCTATTAAAACAGGTAATCCAATTATTTTCGCATTTCATCCAAGTGCACAACAATCATCAAAATATGCTGCTAAAGTCATTTTAGAAGCTGCAACAAAAGCAGGTGCTCCTAAAGATTGTATTCAATGGATAGAAGTGCCATCAATTGTGGCAACTAAACAATTAATGAATCATAAAGATATTGCTTTAGTTCTAGCGACTGGAGGCTCTGGAATGGTAAAGTCCGCATATTCGACAGGTAAACCTGCATTAGGAGTCGGTCCAGGTAATGTTCCTACTTATATTGAAAAAACTGCTCATATCAAACGTGCTGTTAATGATATCATTGGTTCTAAAACTTTTGATAATGGTATGATTTGTGCTTCTGAACAAGTCATGGTTGTTGATAAAGAAGTATACACTGACGTCGTTAAAGAATTCAAATTACACCAAACATATTTTGTTAATAAAAATGAACTACAACAATTAGAAGATGCCATCATGAATGAAGATAAAACTGCAGTTAAACCTGATATAGTTGGTAAATCTGCTGTAGATATAGCGAAATTGTCAGGAATTAGTGTTCCAGAAAAAACAAAATTATTAGTCGCAGAAATTGATGGAATTGGAAAAGATTATCCTTTATCACGTGAAAAATTATCACCTGTACTCGCAATGGTAACTGCAAAATCAACAGGACATGCACTACAAATTTGTGAAGACACATTAAAATTTGGTGGTTTAGGTCACACTGCTGTAATTCACACCGAGGATAGTCAATTACAACAAAAATTCGGTCTAAAAATGAAAGCTTGCCGTGTATTGGTAAATACACCTTCTGCTGTCGGAGGAATTGGAAATATGTATAATGAACTCATTCCTTCACTCACGTTAGGTTGTGGTTCACATGGTAGAAATTCTATTTCTCATAATGTAAGCGCAGTAGACTTATTAAATATTAAAACAATAGCAAAACGTCGTAATAATATGCAATGGTTTAAACTCCCACCTAAAGTTTATTTTGAAGAAAATTCAGTTATGTATTTGACAGAGATGGATAATGTTGAACGTGTAATGATAGTTTGTGATCCAGGAATGGTTAATATTGGTTATACTGATATAGTTGAACAAGTGCTGAGACGCCGAGAAAACCAACCACAAATCAAAGTGTTTAACGAAGTTGAACCTAATCCATCAACTCATACAGTCTATAAGGGGTTAGAAATGTTTATAAATTTCCAACCTGATACTATTATTGCACTCGGTGGCGGTTCGGCAATGGATGCAGCCAAAGCAATATGGATGTTCTTTGAGCATCCAGAAACTTCATTTTTTGGGGCAAAACAAAAGTTCTTAGATATTCGTAAACGTACTTATAAAATTACCAAACCTAAAAACGCAAAATTTATATGTATACCAACGACATCAGGAACTGGTTCTGAAGTGACACCTTTTGCAGTAATTACTGATAGCGAGACACACGTTAAGTATCCACTAGCAGATTATGCGTTAACTCCCGATATTGCTATCGTCGATCCACAATTCGTATTAAGTGTACCTAAAGATGTTACCGCAGATACAGGAATGGATGTTTTGACACATGCCATTGAATCTTACGTCTCTGTCATGGCTTCAGATTATACAAGAGGCTTAAGCTTACAAGCAATAAAGTTAACTTTTGATTATCTAAAATCATCAGTTCAAGAAAATGACAAACACTCACGAGAAAAAATGCATAATGCTTCAACAATGGCCGGTATGGCATTTGCCAATGCTTTTTTAGGAATTTCTCATTCTATCGCACATAAAATTGGTGGTGAATATGGTATTCCCCACGGCAGAACAAATGCTATTTTATTACCACATGTCATTCGCTATAATGCCAAAGATCCACAAAAACATGCACTGTTTCCTAAATATGATTTCTTTAGAGCAGATACTGACTATGCTGACATTGCAAAATTTTTAGGACTCAAAGGTAATACAACTGATGAATTAGTGGATGCTCTAGCTAATGCGGTGTATGATTTAGGATGTTCAGTTGGTATTGATATGAATTTAAAATCACAAGGCGTAACTGAAGAGCTTCTTCACTCTACTATAGACAGAATGGCTGAATTAGCATTTGAAGATCAATGTACAACTGCTAATCCAAAAGAACCGCTAATTAGTGAACTTAAAGGCATTATCGAAACAGCATATGATTATGAAAGATAACTTTAAAAATGTTTAATAAAAAAGTCATAGGCCATCAAATAAAGTGACCTATGACTTTTATCTTCTCTATTTTTCAATTGAATTAAAATAATTCTTTACATCTCTCCAACCACTTACGCGTTCAAATCTATGTTCATAAACATTATGAGAAGCAGTAAACATAATTGATTTCCCTTCAAAAATTTCCAATTGCTTTGGATTATCATCAATAAGATAATCTGCAAGAATAATATTCTTTCTACCACAAAATACAAAATGTTGTGGATCTAAAAAAGGAAAGTATTCTAATAACCATTCATATTTGTCATGAAAAGAGGTTGGAACATCCATCGCTGCTGTGGCTATGTATATGTCGTAATGCTCATTGAGTTGTTTTACAACTTCTTGAGCATGCGGCATTACATCTAAATTTCTAAAGAATCCAGGTTCTTTTAAAATATCCATGACTAACCCCTCATGCTCGGGTATCATATGTTTTAATTTTTTACCGTTTAATGATTCCATTTTGATATTTAAATCCGCTCGTTCATTGACCGCTTTAACAACAGCACCCAATGTATCAGCAAGCACTTCATCCATATCAATGGCGATTCTCTGTCGCGTCATGCTCTTACACTCCCTGTTCGTGATATACGTGTTTAGTATAGCAAAATTTTTTCCTTCTGTTTAATCTATTTAACTACGATATCACATCTTTTTTAAATCAAAAGTTATCAAAGAGTGTTAGTTTAATACTCAAAATGTTTTAAAACTTCAATCATCTTATTATTTTGTTCTGGTAAACCAATAGTAATTCTAACACCGTTAGGGAATAAACGTGTAATACATCCTACGTTTAACAATGCATCATAAAGTGCTTGACTTCTTGAAGTTTTAACAAAGACAAAATTCGCTTGACTTGGTAAAAAATGCTGACTTTGAGGAATTTGATAAAATTTATCTCGTTCAAAACTATTTTTTTGTGTCACTTCTTTCAAATACTCTTGATCTTCTAAGGCAGCGATTGCTGCATATTCTGAAATTCTAGTAACATTAAATGGTGGACGAATGATATTCCACTTTTCAATGGCGTCTTCAGAGGCTATAACATATCCTACTCTTAATCCAGCTAATCCATATGCCTTAGAAAAAGTACGTAATAAAAAGGCATTGTCAAAATCCTCCTGTAATTTTAGCGTATCTGGAAAATCATCAGCAGTAACGAATTCTACATATGCTTCGTCAATTAATACAGGAATATCACTTGGGACACGTTTTAAGAAATTAAATAATTCATCGTGCGAAAAGTAAGTCCCAGTTGGATTGTTAGGATTGCATAACCAAATTAAAGACGTTTTATTATCAATTTGTTGTAACATACCATCTAAATCAAATCCACCATCTTTGAGAGGCACTTGGATAACATCAGCTGATTCCACAATTGCATTATGATAATATTGTCCGAAAGTAGATTCACTAGTGATAATCTTATCTCCTGGTGATAATACGGCTCTTGATATCATTAGAATGACCTCATCTAAACCCGCACCAAATAAAATACGAGATGCATCAACATTAAGTTGTTGACTTATTGCTTCCCTTAATTTTGGCGATCCAGATTCCGGATAATAATATAATTCATCTAAATGAGATTGAATAGCCGTTTTAACTTTTGGACTTGGACCATATACATTTTCATTTGAAGCAAGTTTATGTAATTCACCTCTAATGCCATACTGTTTTTTTAAAGATTCTGGAGAAAGCCCTGGCGTATATGCTGTTAATTGGTCTAATTGTTTCTTCATACATAAATCACACCTTAAATTGACTGAAATTTTAAAAAACTTAGTACCTATTATAAACAAACTCATACCTTAAAATCAATCACACTTCTAACATTACATTTTAAATTCACTATATCGGTTGAAATAGTTAAATTATAAATAGCTATTCGATGTACCATTTAGACATCGAATAGCTATCAAATCCATCTCGAAACGCACAATTTTATTTTATTAATTTTTCTTTTTCTAAGTATTCTCTTGCTACTTTATAAGGATCCTCTTTCTTCACTGTTACCTTATAGTTCATTTCTTGCATTTCTTCATCTGTGATTCTATTCGCCAATTTATTGAGCGGTTTTTTAACTTCAGGATGGTCTTTTAAATATTTTTCTTTAAATAGCGGTGCTCCTTGGTATGGAGGAAATACATGTTGATCATCTTTTAATACTACCATGTTATATTGTTTTAATTCTGCATCAGTAGAGTATGCGTCTATGAGATTAATATCTCCCTTTTTAACTGCAGTATAACGTAATTTAGGTTCCATAGTTTTAACATTAGAAAGATTAAGATGATACGTTTTTTTAACAGCTTTGTATCCATCTGGTCTATCATTAAATTCCAATGTAAAACCTGGTTTAAGTTTATCTTCTACCTTGCGTAAATCACCTATTGTCTTAATTTGATATTTTTTTGCAAAGTCACGTTTTACAGCTAATGCATACGTATTATTATATTTCATCGGTTTAAGCATTGTCATATCATATTTTTTTTCTAAACTAGACTTTGCTTGTTGATATACATCGTTTTCTTTTTTAGACTTTAAATCTTCTTTCGTTAATTCACCTAATACAGTACCTGTAAATTCTAAATAACCATCAATTTCATCTGACTTAAGCGCATTAAATAAGAATGAGGTTTTACCCATGCCATCTTTGACTTCTACAGTATCATCTGTGTCTTCTTCAATAAGTATTTTATACATATTCGTAATAATTGACGGTTCTGAACCTAGCTTGCCTGCGAATGTGATTTTATCACCTTTTTGCGCTGCCATAGGTATGGCAATAGCTATGATAATCACAATTACAATTGTCCCTAAAGAAATGAGCAATTTTTTATATGATAAACGTTCCATGTATCTTAAAATAAAATCAAAAATAATAGCTAGAAGTGCAGCTGGAATAGCACCTATTAAAATGAGTGCACTATTGTTACGATCAATGCCTAATAATATTAAATCTCCTAGACCACCAGCGCCTATTAAAGCTGCGAGTGTAGCAGTACCAATGATTAATACCATAGCTGTGCGTATTCCTGCCATGATAACAGGCATTGCAATAGGAAGTTCGACTTTGGTCAATCTTCTAAGTGGTTTCATTCCAATGCCTTTAGCCGCTTCAATAAGAGAGGGATCGACCTCCTTAATACCTGTGTATGTATTACGTAGAATAGGAAGTAACGCATATACAACTAAGGCGATAATTGCCGGAAGTCTCCCAATTCCGAAAATTGGTATCATCAAACCAAGTAGTGCCAGTGATGGAATTGTTTGTAGAACAGCTGCAATATTCATGACGATTTCTGAAAGTTTTTTTGTTTTAGTGAGCAAAATTGCAATTGGTACTGCTATAAGAGTTGCAATGAAAAGCGCTATAAAAGAAAGTTGAATGTGTTCAATTATAGTAGAAAATAGCTGCCCTTTTCTATCACTTAATGTCGCAAAGAACTCATTCATGTGTCGCTTCCTCCTTATTAAGAGATAAATAAGTAAACACATCTTCTCTATTTAACAAATATCGACGATGTTGTTCTTTATCGTTGACCACAACTGCATCATAATGAGACAAATCTTCATAAATATTATTTAAGTACAACTCAGCATCTACTTCAGGATAATGAATAACGCTTGCATTGTCATCTACAGACCGATTAATTCCTAAATCTTTAATCTTCACTTGATTCACAATATTATGCGTTGTATCCAAATGACTACCCATGAATTGCTTTACAAAGTCACTTTTAGGTCGCGTTCTAAAACCATCAGGTGTATCAATTTGTTCAACACGCCCTTCATTGAGTAAACAAATTCTGTCACCTAGTTTCATCGCTTCTTGAATATCATGCGTTACAAAAACTATTGTTTTCTTAATTTGAGTTTGCAAATAAATCAAATCGTCCTGCAACTTCTCTCTGCTAATTGGGTCAAGAGCACTAAAAGGCTCATCCATGATAATAACGGGAGGATCTGCAGCTAATGCTCGCACTACACCAACCCTTTGTCGTTGTCCACCCGATAGTTCATCAGGTTGTCTATTTTTAAATTGCTCAGGATTTAAACCTACCATTGTCAATAATTCATCCACACGTAAATCAATATCGTTATCTTTCCACTTTTTCATTTGGGGTACTTGTGCAATGTTTTCTTTGATAGTCATATGAGGAAATAATGCAATTTGTTGTAGTACATATCCAATATCCCAACGCATTTCGTAAACTGGATAATCACTAATTGGTTTATCTTTAAAATATATGTAACCTTCGCTTAAAGGAATTAAACGATTGATCATTTTAAGTGTTGTTGTCTTACCACAACCTGAAGGACCAATTAACACAAAAAATTCTCCTTCTTTAATATTAAAACTTACATTATCTACAGCAATATTATTAGCATATCGCTTTGTGACATTTTTAAATTTAATCACTTTTTCACCTTCATTCCCTCTACAAAATAGTAGACCATTTTAATCTATATTCCCTATTAAATCATTTTTAATTGAAAATTAACATTTATTGTATTTCAAAATTCAAATTAACAAAAAGTATTATGAATACTTAATATCCAACTTCATATAATTAAAAAACGACGAAATCAAAAGATAAGAGATTTCGTCGTTCAATCATTTATATTCTAGTTTTATAGCTTTGTATGGTTTCGATAAACTTAGGACAATAATGCTTTAATTTATAACTACCTACACCATCAATAGCAATCATTTCTTGTTTCGATTCAGGTTTACGCTTAGCAAATTCTTCGAGCGTGTAATCAGAAAATATACTTACAGGTGCTATTCCAAGTTTATCACTTAGCTGTTTACGTACATCAACAAGCTCACGATATAACGCTCTATCCACACCTTCAACAGTGTTGATAAATACCTTCTCTTTAGTTTTTTGTTTGAACGGAGTGGTATAAACCTTGGTATGATTATTTAGTAATTGTTTCACTGATGTATCACACATAAGAATTTCATCATTTTCATTTAAATATCCTTTGAAACGTAGCTCATCAATTAAGTGTGATAACTCAGATGTTGTATAATTTTTCATCAACCCATGTGTCGTTAATTCATTATAATGATGGTGTTTTATATAATCTGTCACTTCTCCACGTAAAACTTGTATAATAACACTATAACTTTCCTGTTGCTTCATTCGAGCAATACAGCTAATAATCATTTTCGCTTCACGAGTCATATCATACGTTTTATTTTCCTGTATACAATTACTACATTGATTGCATTCCTCTAAATTTTCATTGGGTTCAAAATAATGAACAATTGTCGCTTCTAAACACTTTTTCGTTTTGGTATATTGAATCATTTTCGTTAATTTTTCGCCCATTTTATCTTTATAGTCATCATCAGCTTGGGATACAGTAATAAAATACTCATGTAATCCCTTATCTCGTTCACTAAACAAAAGGATACACTCACTTTTTAAACCATCACGTCCTGCGCGTCCAGCTTCCTGATAGTAAGATTCCAAATCTCCAGGCATGTTATAGTGAATGACATAACGTACATTTGATTTATCAATACCCATACCAAATGCATTTGTCGCAATGACAACCTCTACACGATCATATAAGAAATCATTTTGCGCCTCAATTCTCTCTTTATTCGTTAAACCAGCATGATAAATTGTGCTCTTAATTTTTTCACTATTTAGAGCTTCGTGTAATTCTTCTACCTGCTTACGAGTGGAACAATAAATGATTCCTGCCTGTCCTTCATGATTTGCAACATAATCCACAACAAATTTTTGTCGCTGATAAGTCGGATTGACTTTGAAGATTAAATTGCGTCTTTTAGTACTTGTTTTGACAACATCATTTTGTCCAATTGATAACTTAGACATGATATCTTGTTGAACTTCAGCGGTTGCAGTAGCTGTAAGTGCAACTATTGTGAAGTTTTGAGGTAATGTAAAAACTTTTTGTATGACACTTTGGTAACTAGGTCTAAAATCATGTCCCCACTGCGATATACAGTGTGCTTCATCAAAAGCGATAAGGGGTATTTCTATTTTACGTAATAAATTTAGAAAAAAAGTATTTTCAAAGCGCTCTGGAGCTACATATAAAAACTGAATGGCGCCACGCTTTATTTGCTCTTCAATCTCTTTTTGTTGTTTATGAGTCAAACTACTATTCAAATATGCAGCTTGAATTCCCATTGCTTGTAGTTGATCAACTTGGTCTTTCATCAAAGAAATAAGTGGACTTATAACAATAGTTGTGCCACCCTGCATTAAACCTGGTACTTGATAGCATATCGATTTACCGCCACCGGTAGGTAGTACTCCCAGTGTATGCTGATGATTTAATATTTTAGTTATAATTTCTTCTTGTCCTGGTCGAAATGACTTATAACCAAAATAATGCGATAAAGTCTCTTGCATGATTACATTCCCCTTATTGTTCTTTAATTTCTTCAAGCTCACTCCATCTCGTGATGTCTGCTTCATAGGTTGCTTCAAGTTGCTCTTTTTCCTCATTAAGTTCTTTAATTCTTGCATAATTATCACTTGCATTAATCATTTCTTGTTCAAGGTCTTCTAAACGCGTTTCAGTCATTTCTATACGCGTCATAATTGTTTCGTATTCTAACTTCTCTTTATAAGAAAGTCCTGTTTTCTTTTTTGGTTGATGCTTATGTTTATTTTGTTGTTCAGTTTGTTTAGATAGCATGGCTTGGCGTTCAAGTTCCTTTTTAAAAGATTCATAATCTTCAAATGATCCAATAATTTTTTCGATTTTACCATCATGAATAAACCAATATTCTTGTACCACTTTATTTAAGAAATAACGATCATGACTGACCGTAATGACAGAACCACCGAAATCATCAATGTAATCTTCTAAAATCGTAAGTGTTTCAGTATCTAAATCATTAGTCGGTTCATCTAAAAGGAGTACATTAGGTTTATGAACAAGTAAACGCAATAAATACAGACGCTTTTGTTCTCCCCCTGAGAGTTTATAAACTTTTTTACCGTGTGTAGCGCTCGGAAATAAAAATCTTTCTAACAATTGTGTAACTGAAATTGAGGTACCATCTTTTTCTTTAGCCATTTCACTTTCTTCTCTTAGGTAGTCAATCACTCTTATATCACGGTCAAGTGTCTCTTCGGTTTGCTTAAAATAAGCTACCTTAACAGTCTGACCGATTTTAAGCTCACCCTCATAGTCCTGATCTTCATTACTTAAAATATTAAGTAATGTTGTTTTTCCCGCTCCATTAGGTCCTACAATACCTATACGTCTACCACTTTGAATAATTTCAGTGACATCTTCAAATAAAACTTTATTATTAATTGATTTTGATAAATTCTTTAATTCATATACTTGTTTACCTAACCTTGAATATGCAAGATTAAGTTCACCCTTATCTTGTGTATGTTGCGTCTTAATGTCTGATTCTAGTTGATTAAATCTATTGATACGTGCCTGTTGTTTAGTAGTTCTTGCCTTTGCTCCTGCTCGCATCCATGCTAACTCTTGTTTATACAATGCTTTTTGTTTTTCTTGTTGTTTTTGTTCTACTAATTCATTTTCTGCACGCATTACTATGTAATCTTCATAATTACCTGGATATGTTTTTAACTTCCCTCTATCCAGTTCAATAATTCGCGTCGATACTTCATTTAAAAAGTAGCGATCATGTGTTACAAATAAAACTGTATGTGGATATTGCTTGACATAATTAATGAGCCAACGGATGGATTCAAAGTCAAGATGGTTCGTCGGTTCATCTAGCAAAAGTAAATCCGGTTGTTCTATTAGAGTTTTAGCCAATACAACTCTTTTTTGTTGACCACCCGAAAGTTCAACTATTTTCTTAGTTGTATCGTGAATCCCTAGTTTAGATAAAATCGTTTTAATTTCTGCATTATAGTCCCATGCATCCTTTTGATCCATTTCTTCTTGTGCTTCCATCATTTTATTAAAATTAGAGTCACTTTGATCTAACGCATAGCGATTAACTGCTTCTTCATATTTTTTTATAATTCTTAATGTAGGAGTATCCGAACTTAAAACAGCTTCGAACACAGTCATATGGCCATTGAGGTCTTGTTTTTGAGAGGAATAACGAATGCGATATTGATTAGGGTGGGTAATATCTGCAGTAAAATCTTCATCTAGACCACCAATGACTTTTAATAGTGTACTTTTACCTGTTCCATTGATACCTACTAATCCAATTCTTTCATGCTCAGATATAGATAGGTTAAGATCATTAAAAATTTCTTTATCTGCATAGGATTTATTTAAATGTTCAATTTTGTATGCTTCCATGCTTATCTTCCTTTTCAAATACTGGAAATTGTCAACTATCGAATTTTCAAAAAAATTTTGTTAAGCTAAATTCAGTTCTATATATTATACACCTTTTTAGATTCAAATGATATAAGGAGACTTAGATATGTCAGATTTATTCCAAAACGCACCACCCTATATTCAGGCGCTTATAGCCGGAATAATCACGTGGTTACTTACTGCTTTGGGTGCGGCAGCAGTTTTTATATTTAAGAAAGTGAATGATAAAGTCTTAAATTCGATGCAAGGTTTTGCAGCTGGAATCATGATAGCAGCAAGTTTTTGGTCATTGTTACAACCCGCAATTGAATCGAGTGAAAATAGTGCTATGCCATGGCTTCCTGCAGCAATAGGTTTTATTCTCGGTGGCGTTTTTATCAGGGTTCTAGATTATATTATTCCCCATATTCACCAAAATGCCCAAGATAAAAACCAACAACAAGAGGGTGTGCCTACCTCTCTTGGAAAAAATGCATTACTTGTGTTAGCTATCACACTTCACAACATACCTGAAGGACTATCTATCGGAGTTGCATTCGGTGGTGTTGTATCTGGCAACAGTCACGCTACATTTTTAGGTGCGATTGGTCTAGCGATAGGTATCGGCATACAGAATATTCCTGAAGGTGCAGCACTATCGATGCCAATCCGTGCTGCAGGTGCAACACGTTGGAAAGCATTTAATTATGGACAAGCTTCAGCAATTGTTGAGCCTATTTTCGCTACTATCGGTGCTGCAGCAATTTTAGTGGTAAATCCTATATTGCCTTATGCATTAGCGTTTGCTGCAGGTGCAATGATTTTCGTTGTTGTTGAAGAACTGATACCTGATTCTCAATCAAGTAACAACACTGATTTGGCAACTTTAAGTCTAATGATTGGTTTTACAATTATGATGATTCTTGACGTTGCACTTGGATAATTCATATCATTTAAAAAAGAATCATGATAAGTTAATTAACTATAGTGCTTTACTTTATCTTTAGCTTTGTAACCCAATCATTTATAGTCAGAGAACTACATTGTTCTTAAAGTTAATCGTAATAAAAATTTGAGGTTCTCTTTTATAGTTAATAAAGCAAATGACTTCAATTAATTCCAATATAAATAAGACATACTTATAAAGTTAAAGGAGTGTCATTGAAAGTTTCAAATTTACCTTATTTGTACAAAAATATATTAAATAAAGTAGTCATTTTTAAAGATATTCTAATTTCAAAATGATTAATAAAGACATTAATATAAAAAACATACTAAGATTAGCTATGAAGAAATCTATGACGATAGATTTTTTCATAGCTATTTTTTATAGTTATAGAGAGAAGTAGACTGTCCAGACTCTTGGATTTTAAATCCGTATAAAAAACAAGTCAGCTTTACTCTCGCCTTTTGAAATTCGTTTGTAGTATGTTGGGTTCTTGAAACCGTGTATAGGAAAATGAAATGAGAAAGGTTGAGTAAAGTTTTTAGCTTCTCAATTATTCAAAGGAGGTTTTTTTATCGATTACTTAGGTGTTGATATTAGTAAAAGAAGTAGTGTAGTTGCACATTATAAAAATGGAAAATTCCAAAAAGAGTTTTTCATCCAAAATAATAAAAATGGTTACAATTATTTACTCAAGTATTTGAATGACTTAGACCACCCACAACTCATTTTTGAATCTACAGGTATCTATTCAAGAGGTATGGAACGATTTTGTTGTGTAAATCAAATTAACTATATTCAAATGAATCCGTTAGAAGCCAAATTTAAAACGAGCACTCTAAGATCATGGAAAACTGATCAGGCAGATGCTCATAAGCTTGCTTGTTTAGGACCGACGCTTAAACAAACAGACAACTTACCTATACATGAGTTAATATTCTTTGAATTAAGAGAACGCGTCCGTTTTCATCTAGAAATCGAGAATGAACAAAATCGACTTAAATTTCAGATCCTTGAATTACTCCATCAAACATTCCCTGGTTTAGAAAGATTATTCAGTAGTCGATATTCAATCATTGCACTCAACATCGCAGAAATCTTTACTCATCCAGACATGGTTCTTGATATCGACAAGGATGTACTGATTACACATATATTCAATTCTACAGATAAAGGAATGTCAATGGATAAAGCTACAAAATATGCACTTCAATTAAGAGTGATTGCTCAAGAAAGCTATCCTAATGTCGATAGACATTCCTTTCTAGTCGAAAAATTACGCTTACTTATTCAACAATTAAAACAATCTATTCATCATCTCAAACAATTAGATGATGCCATGATTCAATTAGCACAACAACTCGATTATTTTGAAAATATTCATTCGATACCTGGTATTGGTAAGCTAAGCACAGCTATGATTATTGGGGAGATTGGTGATATTAAGCGATTTAAATCAAATAAACAACTCAATGCTTTTGTTGGCATTGATATCAAACGATATCAATCAGGTCATACACACTGTAGAGATACCATCAACAAGCGTGGTAATAAAAAAGCGAGAAAACTTTTATTTTGGGTGATTATGAATATAATAAGAGGGCAGCATCATTATGACAATCATGTCGTCGATTATTACTACAAACTAAGAAAGCAGCCTAATGAGAAACCTCATAAGACTGCCATCATTGCTTGTATAAATCGATTATTAAAAACAATTCATTATCTTGTAATGAATCATAAATTGTACGATTATCAAATGTCACCACATTAGCCAAACGTACAATCAAATATAGTTTAACACCTTATTCAAAAAAATTAAAATGAACGGTTTAGTTAAGTAATGCTTATTTTAATTATAAGTACTTGACTAATCGTAGGAATAAGAGGTTGGGACATAAAATTCCAGGATAAGTAAATAAAGACAATTTCTATTGAAATAATATAGAAATTGTCTTTTTTATAGTTTTTTGATGATTTTCAGCTCGTTGAGCTTTTACTTTATTATATTAAGCAACGATAATGTCTGAATTTATCGAATTCTGTATCTGGAATTATTTCTACAATATCATTTACATGTCGTGAAATATCATGTGTGGGGATAAGAACTGAAATTTCCATTGGTAGAGTAAGTTAAGTCATATTATAATCTTTATACATAAGGCACCTCGTTAATTTAGTTTATTGCTATTTATTAAATTATACGAAAGACCTTATTTTTTAAAGTATTTCAATGTGAAATTACATATAAACACAAAGTATTTTGGCGAGACTATTGAGGGAGCAGGACAAGTTGAAGACTACAGGCTGAAGCTGTCCCCTAAGAAAGCGAGCCAACAATACGAAGTATTTTAAATAAAGATGCCAGTAAATGAATTTATGAAAACTCATTTACTGGCTATTTTGCTAGGAATTATATCCCAACCACTTAACAATTTCAATTCACTGAAAAACTATTTTTTTTCGTTCCCTTTTGGACCTGATTTATATTCATATTTACCAGGATTTACTTTTTTAAAGTCAGGATTTTTGTAGAATCTGAACAAGTCACCATTTAACACGCTGTCACTCATTTCAAGATCTTTCTCTACTTGTTTTTTATTTTTATCGAAGTCTTTAGGTTTTTCAGTAAGCAATTCATTATCTTTATTTGAGTAAATTTTACCATTCACATACTTATAATCTTCAGTGATAAAATCACCATTTCTAAACGGTACTACGTTATTGTGTTGTTTAGAGAACATGTCAGAACCAAACATTAGGTAATTCTTGCTATCAATACCAACAAGATGTAGTAATGTAGGCATAACATCCATTTGCCCAGCATACTCTTTATTTACGCCCCCTGATTTACCTGGAACTTTTAACCAGAAGCCAGTGCGGTTTAAATCTGTAAATTTAGCTGGTGTAATCTTCTCACCTAATAATTTTTCCATAGCATTATTATGATTTTCAGAAATACCATAATGGTCACCGTAAATCATAATGACTGAGTTATCATATAGACCTTTTTTCTTAAGGTCAGTAATATATTCCTCTAAAGCTTGGTCGAGATAGTGTGCCGTTTGTATATAACCGTCTACTGTTGAGTCACCGGTATTAGGTTTATCAATAGAAGCATCCTCTTCATCTAATGTGAAAGGATAGTGGTTAGTTAAAGTAATTAAGTGTGAATAAAACGGCTTTTTCATTTTAGATTGATAATCTGCTGATGCTTTAAAGAATGGTTTATCTTTTAAACCAAGATTAACAATATTGTCGTCAGACATGTCATAGTAAGTAGCATCATAGAAATTGTCAATACCGAAATGTTTATAAACTTGATCTCGATTCCAAAATGTTTTGTAGTCACCATGCATTACATTAGATGTATAACCTTGCTTTTGGTCTAGTATAGCTGGTAATGATTGATACGTATTATCTCCCTTCAGTGAATAGGCTGAGCCTTGCGGTAAGCCATATAAACTGTTGTCCATTGTAAACTCTGAGTCAGATGTTTTACCTTGCCCTGTTTGATGGAAAAAGTTTGGGAAATACGTAAAATCTTGGTTACCACTAGATAATTTATTTAAAAACGGTGTAACCTCTTTACCATTTACCTTTTTATTGATTAAGAAAGTCTGGAAACTTTCAAGGTGAATTTTAATTATATTTTTCTTTTTCGCTGCACCATAATATTCAGGATTAGGTTCAGTACGTTTCTGCTTAGTGTAATTCAGCACTTTAGTTAAGTCGTCTTCAGAAGCTAGTGCTTTTTGCTGATTATTTTCGATTGTTTTTACACCATCATAAACAGTGAAGTTATATGGTCCTAAGTATTTCACAAGATATTTATGGTCAAAAGTTCTTGTTAATAATTCGGGACGATCTGTTTCTGCAAACGCTAAATTTAAGAAAAATAATGCTACTGATGTAGCCATCACAACGGGTACGAATTTTTTACTGAATGCTCTATTATCTAACCATTTACGTTTAAATATTAAAATAGCAAGATAGATAATAGTGTCAATGAAGTAGACAAAGTCATACCATTTGAAAGAAGCACTTACTGCACCACCCATTGATTCAACGTTGCCTGCCTGGTTTAGTGTACTAAAAGTTAAGAAATCTGAGAAAAATCTGAAGTACACAACGTTTGCGTATAGTAGAAACGTAAGTAAAAATCCTCCAATAAAGATGAACCAAAATGCCTTCTTACCTTTAAAAAATAGGAAAACACTTAGTACAAGTGCAATCAAACTATAAGGATTCATAATCAATATTAAGTTTTGTACTAAACCCTTGACACCTAAAGAAAAGTCAACATAATATGAAAAATATGTCTTCAAAGTAATGGTGAATACCGTTAATAAGAAGAACGCAAAAATTCCTATTTTCTTCTTGGGTAAACTCATGTTTGTTTCCTCCGTTTTTAGTAATGAATCATTTTTACGTTAAATGATTTACTTTACCTTCAGTTAATTCAAATTATAACTATCTGTTTAAATCACTTTATATTCATTTGATCAAATCGAATATTTCTATATATAAATTTAAGAATTTGATATAAAACGTAAATGCGAATACGTCATTGTTTAGACTATGTAGTTGTTAACTTTTTATTAAGATTTTTAAATGTTTGTAATCTTATTGTAATAAAAATACATAGTTCAATTTATAAATATATAGTATTATGCCTTAAATATCAAGTAAAAGCACGCTATACAGGTAAATTGTCAACATAAAAGTGTTATTAAAATTTTAAATAATTAATCTCTTGTGCATATATAATGATTCATTATAAACTCAGTATTTCTTATGTTCATCAGTCTCCAGGACGATTCAATTTAAGTTCCAAAACTGATGGACAGGGCACAAGACTACTTATTTTTTATTTATAGGAAAGCAATTGCATAAATAATACGTCATTTTAAAATAAGATGATTTTCAACTTAAATACAGATATTCACTTTAACATTTCTAATTGCATACGGTGTTCAATACCATGGAACAATTGATTTAACCAATTGCTATACTTTATTAAGTTTTTTTCTGCAGTTTCGATATCTATAAATTGAAATTTCAATTTTGAGCCTTGTGGTTTTTGGGCTAATTTTGTTAGATGATAGCTTGCGATTGTACCTATTTGAGGATAACTTCCTAATGTATAATGATCGTTTAATAATACAATCGGTGTGCCATCTCTCTTAACTTGAATGGTTCCTCTTTTTACTGATTGATGAGCCGGCATATCATCATAGTATGCTTTGATTTGGGGGCCATCAAGCACCATACCTACTCTATTTGTTTTACTAGACACACTATATTCAGCCGTTGTAAAACGACGCGTCGCCTCTTTTTTAAAATCTTCCGTTCCCTTATTTTTTATAACATGAAAAACATCCGAAACATAATTGAAAGACAATGCGTAACCATCAATTCCCCAATCAGTTGTACGTTTGTCAGATAAGTTTTCAAATAGCTTAAGATGTCGTTGAGAATAGTGGTGTTTTAATTCTATTTCATCACCTTTCTTAAGCTTTCTTCCCTCAAAACCACCAATTTCCACATTAAAATCTGTAGATGCTGAATGAAGCCATTTTTCTAGTTTAAAACCTCCACCAACTGCTAGATAAACACGTGATGTACGACTGGTTTCATTAAATTTCAATGTCTCACCTTCATTGATGAGATATAATTTATTAGGATAAATTTTCATATGTTCAGTTTCAGCTTTAAAATTACCACCTGTTAAAGCTATAAGTGCCGGCTCAGTGAAACGAATTGTTGCCATTTTTTGAGTCATTTCAAGTGTTGCTTCATTTTTGTCATTTGCAACCAGACGGTTGGCTATTTCATGTGCTAATTCATCTAGTGCGCCACTCGGGATGACACCTTCATGTTCATATCCCTTTCTTCCAAAATCTTGAAAGCTACTAAATAGGCCACTATTTTCAATTATGATTGACATGTTTTATAATCTCCTAGTTCTATTTCATTGATATCTTTAGACTCAAACGTGACATTGTCTCCTAGCTTTAATAATGTAAAGTTTTGTTGCTCAGGAAAGAAAAGTTGAACTGGTGTATATCCGATAACTAACCAATCATTATATGTATCAGTAGTAACTATTCCACATTTTTTTCCTTCCATAATAACTGATCCACAAGGGATGAATTTTTTCTTTTCACTTGTGTGGTTCACATGCAATTTTTTATTCATTCCAGTAAGATACGGAAATCCTGGTGAATACCCCATCATTGATACAAAATATTTTTCTTGAGTATGTAATTTTACAAAATCCTCTAATTTGAGTTTAAGATGCTTTAACAAATGTTGTAAATCAGGCCCAAATTCTCCCCCATATATAACTGGAATATTAACAGATTGTTGTTTTTGAATATATTTTGCTTGAAGTTGTTGTCGATGATGTCTAATTTCTAATTTTATAGAATCAATTAAAGCTTTCATATATAAAAATGGTGACTGAATATGGTGATGTTTAATCATATCTCTTGCGTCATAACAAATCATTAGGTCAGACTCTGTAGCTACAATTTCAGTAATAAATGGATATGATTTATCAATTAAATATGCTCTCAATGAAAGTAAATCTTCTGTCAGTCTTTGAGATACATTTTTCTCTATTGAAACAACAATGGCTTGGTCGCCTTGACTATATATTTTCATAATATCACCTCGTCAAAATTAATGATGATAAAAGACATTCATCAATTTAATAATATGTGGCATTATAGATTGCATAAGCAAATAAACCAACACAAACGCACAAAATGTAGTTATAGTAGCTATTAACTTAGCAATAAGCACTTGATTGTTTTTAATGGCTTGGTTTGACATCTTTTTACCTAATACAGTAAGAAGTATTAATATAGCTAACCATAATAATGTCATAGGCTACCTCATTATTTTTTATCATTAAAATTCTTTTTCATAAATATATTATACATATACTTTAACACCGACAACCTCTCTTAAGCTATTGATTAAATAGACGTTGATTTGACTCGATTTGATTTTTTCTTTAAATTCTTCGATATAAAAATCTTTTTCTATAACTTTGCCTTGATCTATAAGAGATTGTCTCATACAGCCGGGGAGCATGTCTCCTTTATATGTTGGTGTATACAATTTATCTCTTTCTTGTATCATCACGTTGCCAATGTCAAACTCTAAAATTTTACCATCTTCATCATAGATCAGTATTAAGTCTGTGAAATGATTATGTGTTAAATAATCACGTTCTGTTGTTTTATTAGTTATGATTACTTTATCAATATTCTTTTTTTGTTGAACTAGTCGAGCGGTAAAAAAAGGTTTATCGGGTATCGGAAATAACTCATAGTTTAATTCACCTTCTTTGTTTAACGTCACCTTCAAACGATATACCCCTTTTGAATGCAAGGTTTTTATATTATGAATAAACTGCTTCCAAAATAGATGATCAAATTGAAATCCTAGATGCTCACTAGAAGTTGAAATACGTTGATAATGGTAATCAAGACGAGGAATGAATCCCTTATCCAATTTCATTGTTTCAAATAAATGCATATTATAACCGCTCCAAAATTTTAGTTTTATCGTGAAATTCCTGAACTTCATTTTCGGGTACTGAATCAATTGTTATACCAGCACCCACCCCATAAACCGCTTCTTCATGATTATACTCAATTGTCCGTATAGGGATATTAAATATCATCCTTTGGTTTGGAAGTAATAAGCCAATTGTTCCACAGTAAATGGATCTTGGCATGTCCTCCAACTGAGCTATATATTGCATTGTATTTATTTTTGGTGCACCTGTAATAGAACCACAAGGAAAGAGCGCTCGCATCATATCTATCAATTGAATGTCATCTTGTAATCGGCCACACACTGTACTGGTCATTTGGAAAACTGTGTCATATTTCTCAATCGAAAACAATTCAGGTACATCTATAGTTCCACTTTGAGCAATTCTTGTAATATCGTTACGTAATAAGTCTACAATCATCACATTCTCCGCCATATCTTTAGAGGAGGTTTTTAAATTATTATAATATAGCTCATCTTCTTTAACATTTTTCCCTCTAGGCATAGTCCCTTTCATCGGCTTACTAACAATCATATTTGATTTACCTTTATAGTCACCTTTTTGAAAGAAAAGTTCAGGCGATATTGATGCTACTTTTATATCAGGTGTGTCCATTAAAACGGTATAATTACCATTTTGTGACATAGTAAGTTGATAATATAAGTGACTTATAGGACAGAAAACTTCTGCTTTTAAGCGGGTTGTGTAATTCACCTGATACGTTGCCCCTTCAATAATGGCTTTATGAATCGATTTGATCTTGTTAATCATCGCTTTATCACTTTCACAAAAATAAAATCCTTCAGTTTTTATATGATTTTTATTGGGCATTACTTTTTTTATATTTTTTATCGAATTGACCGATTTAAATGAATAAGCTGCAGCAAAAATATGGGATTGTTTCACATTATTGACCACCATTTCCTTATTAAAAAAAGGTGCTGCTTCATAAGTAACATAAAGTGCAACATAGCTTCCGTTACGTTGTTCTTGTTCTGCAAAGTGAATGACATCCCCTACTTCATCAAGACGATATGCAATTTTAGAATCTTGAAAGTTATCCATTTCTAATTGATAGTCTTCATAGTCCTTTTCATTTTCATAATAGCGATACTTAAATTCAATGTGCATATTTAACCCCTACCTCGGTTAAGAATAAATTTAATTGTTCGTGACCATATTCACTTAGTATAGATTCAGGATGATACTGTAAACCATAAATAGGATACTTATGATGTGCAACAGCCATAATAACATTCTCGTTGTTCAGAGCTGTGACTTTTAATGCGCTAGGTATTGTAGAGGGGTCAGCCATAAGTGAATGGTATCGCATCACGTTAAAATACGATGGTAGACCTTTAAAAATACCCTCATTGCTATGCCTTATCTTGGTAATATGTCCATGAATAGGTTTATCATTATGAATAATGTTTCCTCCAAAGTATTCAATGATTAATTGAAAACCTAAACAGACGCCCAAAATGGGAACGTGACGGTGAAATATTTCTAATACGGATGATAGTATTGGATAATCACTAGGTTTCCCAGGTCCAGGTGAAATGACAATCGCTCTCGGATTCAATGCATCGAGATGCTGTGTCATCAAATCATTTACAGAAATGATTTTCACTTCTTCAGTAGTTTGTACTTTAATATAATCTATTAAGTTATATGTAAAGGAATCTTGATTATCTATCATTAAAATCATATTCATACCTCAATTATCGATAAAGATTGTTAATTATTATAGTTGTTACTCTCTATTATCACAGAACATGACTTGATTTTATATAGCATTTCGTTTATTCTATGTTCCGTGCAAAATAATAACAGAGGTTCCTAGCCGAAACCCTCTATAAAAAACTAGACATGAAAATTTCAACAATGAATTTCTTCATATTTATAATGTTAAGACTATATATGTCTTTAATATTTCTGTCTATCTTTTTTATAGAGATAGACTTTTTTTATGCAAAATTATCACAATGATGAGGAGTCATATCAATGTCACAAAATGACTTAAATAAAGAAAAAGCACTTGTCGTATTTAGTGGTGGTCAAGATAGTACGACATGCTTATTTTACGCTAAAAAACATTTTAAAGAAGTAGAACTCGTTACATTTAATTACGGACAAAGACATGATAAAGAAATTGAAGTTGCAAAAAAAATTGCAAAAGAACAAAATTTGAAACATCATATTTTAGATATGTCATTACTATCTCAACTTACTCCCAATGCACTTACACAACATGAGTTAAGTATTGAAGATAATGATGATGGTATTCCTAATACTTTCGTACCAGCTAGAAATCTATTGTTTTTATCTTTTGCTGGCGCGTTAGCCTATCAAATTCATGCTAAACATATTATTACTGGTGTTTGTGAAACAGATTTTTCAGGTTATCCAGATTGTAGAGATAGCTTTATCAAATCTATGAATGTAACTTTAAGTCTTTCAATGGATAAAGACTTTGTCATTCATACACCATTAATGTGGTTAGACAAAGCACAGACATGGGCACTCAGCGATAAGCTAGGTGTGTTAGATTATATTCGCCACAACACATTAACATGTTATAACGGTATCATTGGTGATGGTTGTGGTGAATGTCCAGCATGTCACTTAAGAGCTCGAGGTTTAAAACATTATCTTGAACATAAAGGAGAAGAATAAGGAAATGCAACAAATATATCCAAGTGTCACTCACCCATATCAATTCGAACTTAACAAAGATTTTAACTTTTCAGCTGCACATTACATTCCCTTTGAAGAAGCGGGAAAATGTATTCGTACACACGGTCATACGTATTACGTCAACTTAACAATCGCTGGTAATACACTAGATAAATGTGGATTTTTAGTTAATTTTAGAGATTTAAAAAAGCTAGTTCATGAACAATTTGACCATTATTTGCTTAATGACTTACCTGCTTTTAAGGATAAAAGTCCCTCAACAGAAATTGTCGCACAAACGATTTACCACATTATTCAAAAAGAGTTAAATCAAAGAGAGAATCAACCGAAATGTGTTCAAGTTTATCTTAGAGAAACACCTTCAAGTTACGTAGTTTATAGACCAAAGGAAGATCAAGTGTAAATGGCTAAAATACCCGTTTTAGAAATATTTGGACCAACGATTCAAGGTGAAGGTCGTGTAATAGGAAGAAAAACAATGTTTGTGCGTACAGCTGGTTGTGATTATCGATGTAGCTGGTGTGATTCTGCATTTACTTGGGACGGTAGTGCTAAAGAAGATATCAAATTAATGACTGCTGAAGAAATTTATGATGCGTTACTTGAAATAGGTGGTCATCGATTTAATCACGTAACTATATCCGGAGGTAACCCTGCGTTAATCAAAGGTATACAGGAATTAGTAGATTTATTTGAAGACAAACATATTTATACAGCTTTAGAAACACAAGGTAGTCGTTTCCAATCATGGATGACACAAATTGACGATTTAACGATTAGTCCAAAACCCCCTAGTTCGGGAATGAAAACTAATCTAGAAATATTAGATTCTGTTATAAATCAATGTACATTTCATTCACTTAATTTGAAAGTGGTGATTTTTGACGATGCAGACTATGATTTTGCAAAATTAATTCATCATCGCTACCCTAACATCCCATTCTATCTACAAGTAGGTAATCCTTATCTTGATGATAACGTTGACCAACATACAGATAAATTACTTGAAAGGTATGAGCAATTAGTGGATCGTGTAATGCAAAGTAGTGATATGAATCATGTCTATGTACTACCGCAATTACACACATTATTATGGAGTAATAAAAAAGGTGTCTAATATTGAAAAAACGTTTAAAAAATTTCTGAGTGTTATGAAATGATTAAGTTAATGTTAATTGATATAATGAAGAGATGAAGATTTACGAATAGGAGTTCAACATGATTATATATATATTAATTAACATCGCCATCGTCTTGCTAATTCTTGGCTTCGATTTATACCGACATCGTTTCAGACAGCTTAAGTTTAGCTCCATATTATTATCTGTTTTAATCAATAGCATGATTGATATTTTTGCGATTAATCAATTCAATTTTATTACGATGTTTACCGTCACGCTATTTATGATATGGACACTTTTACAAATATATTTAAATTTCAAGCTATATCCTTTTGTAATTTCTGACCAAAAGTTTATTGCTATAATACTAGCCATTGTTATAAGCTTATTGCAATTTATTACAGATAAATCGAGCACACAATCGGTGTACATGTCCATCCCATATTTATCACCCACGATATTTATAATAGGGGCGATTTTACTTTTTGTAGGTACTTTCAAAATAGACGAAGTTGAACGTCTTTCACTATTTCGTAAAATTAAAAGACCAATGACAACAGGTACAATTATTATTATCCTATCTCTCATATCAACGATGATTTTAACGCCCTTTTGGTATGTCTTTTTAATCATTTATAGCTTACTCATTGGTTTTATATTATGGCAAGGTGTTTTCTTCATAAAAGATAAAAAATAATTATCCTTGCTACAGTTAAAATAATGCTTTCACATTAAAATACGATACATCATCCAAACTTTACATTGATTTATAAGATAGAGGTTGGGACATAATTCCTAGCAAAATAGCCAGTAAATGAGTTTTCATAAATTCATTTACTGGCTTCTTTATTTACAATACTTCGTATTGTTGGCTCGCTTTCTTATCGGACAGCTTCAGCCTGTAGTCTTCAGCTTGTCCTGTTCCCTCAAGAGTCTCGCCAAAATACTTTGTGCTTATATGTAATTTTATATTAAAATACTTTAAAAAATATGGCCCTTTCGTATAATTTAATAAATACCAATAAACTAATTTAACGAGGTGCCTTATGTGTAAAGAATATAACATGACTCAACATACTCTACCAATGGAAACTTCAGTTCTTATCCCTACAAATAATATTTCACGACATGTAAATGATATTGTAGAAACAATTCCCGATACTGAATTCGATGAATTCAGTCATCATCGTGGCTTAATATAAGAAAAGTAACAGATCAACGAACTGAAAATAATCAAAAAATTATAAAAAAGACAATTTCTATATTATTTCAATAGAATTTGTCTTTTTTTACTTATCCTGGAACTTTTTGCCCCAGCCTTTTTTTATTTGTAGACAATATATAATGTGAAACATCTTTTGATCTTAGGTCATAAGTGATTGGATTAGCCATATTTTTCAGACAGTCTAATATAGAATTGAGAATATCATTATAGCAACTTCTAATTTAAAAACTTGTTCAACAAGAAAAAGTCACTGAGAAATTTACTTGTCATATAAGTTGTGTCGAGCTCATATTAGAATAAAGAATTCAAAATGAATGTCCTCCTACCCCAACCGTTAATTCTTATTAATTTTCAATATTGACACCTTTTCTTCATTTTATCTCTTTTATTTATTTCATTTTTTATTTATCAAGCCTATTACGTTCTAATAAAACTCTTTCATTTTTATAATTATAAATAAAAATCATTTTGATTTAATTCTTTTTTAAATGTAGTTAAGAAATAGTTAATGGTTATGTTCACGTATTCTGATTAAACTATTCTTAAATAAAAATAGAAAAGAGGAATACATTATGAATACAAAATATTTATTAGCAGTCGGAGCAATTGTTACATCACTTACATTAGGCGCATGTGGAAATTCTAACTCGGAAAGCGATCACGCTAATCACAAAGATAAACAACAAGAAGACAGTAATGTAAAAACAGACACAACGAAAAAATTATCTGGTAATTTTGAATCTAAAAACGGAGAAAAAGTAGAAGGTAAAGCTAAAATTGAAAATGGCAAACTTATGTTAGAGAATTACAAATCTTCTAAAGGTCCAGACCTATATGTTTACCTAACTAAAAACGGAGATATTAAATCCGGTAAAAAGATTTCAACAGTAGACTACAATAAATCCAAACAAACTTTTGATTTAAAAAATGTAGATTTAGAAAAATACAATGAAGTAACAATTTATTGCGAAAAAGCACATGTAATTTTTGGTGGCGCTAAATTAAAATAATTTAGCTATTAAATGTAGGCGTTTTTAACTATAGAAAGAGAGTGTTAATCATGAAGAAAATAAGTTTATTTATAATATTTTTAATTCGTGTAATTTCAGGTATTGTTATTTTCAGACAAGGATGGGAGAAATTTACAGGTGATTTTACATTAAACGGGCTAGTTCCGGTAATTAGAGATAACACAGACTCTCCTCAATGGTATAAATGGTTTTTTGAACATATTGTTGCACACACAACAGGATTATTTAATATAATCGTACCTTTAGGGGAAATGGCAATTGGTTTAGGTTTAATTTTAGGTATATTTGCATACGCTGCAAGTTTCTTTGGAGCCTTCGTTATGATAAATTATATTTTAGCAGATATGATTTTTACGTACCCTCTACAATTAGCTTTCTTTATTATTTTACTCATGAGCCACTCTTTATTGGCTAAGGTATCACTTAAAGAAATCATCGCTTATTTTAGAGACCGTAATAACCGAGGTGAAGATAAGCATGACCCACTTACTAATCGTGGATGATGAAAAAGATATTGTAGACATTTGTCAAACGTATTTCGAATATGAAGGATATCAGGTTACGACAACAACATGTGGTAAAGAAGCACTAAAATTATTATCTTCAGATATAGATATTATGATTTTAGACATTATGATGCCGGAAGTTAGCGGATACGATATTGTCAAAAAAATGAAAGATATGCAACTTGATATACCTTTCATATATCTAACAGCAAAAACTCAAGAACATGACACGATATACGCACTGACGTTAGGTGCTGATGACTATATTAAAAAACCCTTTAGCCCAAGAGAACTAGTATTACGTACTAATAACCTTCTCGCTAGAATGAGTAAATCAAATCATTCTAATAAAATTGAGCAATTAGAATTTGATGGTTTAGTTTTAAAAAATTTAAGCAAGACACTTACCATTAACAATATAGAGATACCTATGCGCATTAAAGAATTTGAATTGCTATGGTATCTTGCTTCTAGAGAAGGTGAAGTTATTTCTAAATCCGAACTTCTAGAAAAAGTATGGGGATATGACTATTACGAAGATGCTAACACTGTCAATGTCCACATACATAGAATTCGCGAGAAATTAGAAAAACATGATTTTTTACCCTACACTATTACAACTGTGTGGGGCCTTGGTTATAAGTTTGAAAGGAGCCGATAACTATTTTTTCAATAAGAAGTCAAATCATTATCGGTGTCATTTCAAGCGTTATTTTAACAACAATTATACTGGTTATTGCATATAAGCTCATGTGGTTTAATGGTCACATGACACTCACTTTAGCCATCACTACTATGATAACAAGCTGTTTAACACTTTCGATTTGTAGTATTTTTATTAATCCTTTAATTCAGAAGATTAAGCAATTCAATATTAAGACTAAGCAATTTATAAATCACGAAAAATTCATTGATGATGAAACATTTCAGTCTCCTAGAGAAATTAAAGAGTTGAATGATTCTTTTAATAAAATGGCATATGAAATCAATAATCAAATGAATATGATAAAAAACGAGCAACAAGAAAAAACTGAAATCATACAAAACCTTGCACATGATTTAAAAACACCTTTAGCTGGTATTCGATCATATTCTGAAGGTTTACGGGATGGCGTCATTAGTGATCCTCAAGAAGTTCATGAAGCATATGAAATATTAATTAAACAAGCAAATCGTTTATCAATTTTATTTGATGACATTACACATGTGATTAATTTAAATACTGGACGTTCTTATCCTTTGGAATTAATACAGCTCGATCAATTACTTGTTAATATATTACAACCATACGAACAACACATAAAACAAGAAAATCGTACACTTGAAGTTAATTTCTGCACAGATATTGATGCATTCTACCAGTATCGACCTCCAATCGAACGTATTTTGACCAATTTACTAGATAATGCATTAAAATTTTCTAATTCTGGTAGCCGTATTGATATTATTATTTCTGAGTGTAAAGAAAACGACGTCATTAGTATTTCAATAAAAGATGAGGGCATAGGTATCGTTCCAGAACTTCAATCACGTATCTTTGAAAGAACGTTTAGAGTTGAAGATTCTCGAAATACTAAGACTGGTGGTTCGGGGTTAGGATTATACATTGCAAATGAGTTAGCACAACAAATTGACGCCTCTATTACAGTCCAAAGTGATTTAGACATTGGAACCACGATGACACTTACCTTAAAAAAATTTCAATTTAAAAAGTAATTTGTATTGCATTAAAAAACCGAATGTAGCTGGAATGAGTTTGAACACTCTAGCTACATTCGGTTTTCATTAATGTACACGCTCTTTAAAACCTTCATCTTGAGAATAATTTGATGCATACGTATCACTATATGTTTTAACTTTATAAAAAGAACTTAATTTATATAAATCATTACTACGCTTGTTGTTTCTATTTTTATTCAGGTTTAAAGCATTATATCTCATGTCGAGATTCTCAGTCTGAATATTAGAGTTTTCAACAATATACTTCGGTCTATGTTTAACTTCATAATAAATACGACCAATATATTCTCCTACTACGCCAATAGACATTAATTGAATACCACCCAACAATAATATAGCAGCAATCGTAGTAAAATAACCAGGTATATTTATACCATTAATCAAAATATTTATTAATAAATAAATTATATATAAAATACTGATAGAAAACGTGAACATACCTAAGTATATCATCATGCGTAAAGGCTTATTGTTAAAAGAGATGAGTCCATCAATACCATAGTTGAGTAACTTTCTAAAAGTCCACTTAGATTCTCCATCTTCACGCGTCACATTTTCATATTGAAATACTTTTGTTTCATAACCTATCCATTCAAATAGACCCTTAGAGAAACGATTATATTCATCAAGTGTTGTTAAAGCTTGAACTGCACGTCGACTGAGTAATCTAAAATCACCAACGCCGTCTTCAAATTGGATATCCTCTACAAATGCATTAATTAATTTATAATAACAACGAGACAAAGTTTTACGTACAAAATTCTCTCCCTGACGATTTCTCTTAGCAACCACTTGATCATAACCTTCAATGTAACCCTCTATCATTTGTGGAATATATTCAGGCGGATGTTGTAAATCTCCATCAATCATAATCACCGCGTCGTGCATTGTGCTATGCTGATAGCCAGCAATCATTGCAGCTTCTTTGCCAAAGTTTCGACTGAATGAAAGATATTTAACATGGTTATCATACGCAACAATATTCTTGATATGATGTATTGTCGTATCTGTACTACCATCGTTAATAAAGAGTAAATCGTATTCATAATTTTTGATTAAACTATCTTTCTTCATTATTTCAGTTAATTTGTCATAAGTTTTCAAAACGACTTCGCCTTCATTATAGCAAGGGACGATGACTCTGATTTTCATTAAATGACATCCTTTTCTCTGAACTATTTGCTATCATTTTATCAATTTCCTTGTCATACATTCTAGTTAAATACTGTGTATTTACATAATCTTAAATTAAGCTTAATAGTTTTAAATATTTTCTTTTATGAGCATCACATTAACTTTTAGTAAAAAGAATTTAATTATTTTTTTAAAGTTAACTCTAACTGATTAATTATATTTATTTCAAATCTCCAATACTGACATCATCAGGATCTTTTCCTTGTCTAGCATTTTTATTTAAACTATCTATTTCTGCAACATCTGTTAACTCAAGATTAAAATCAAAAATATCAAAATTTTCTTTAATACGTTTAGGTGTTTGTGATTTAGGAATGATAATACGATTATGTGCAAGATGCCAACGTAAGACAATTTGTGCAGGTGTTTTATCATAACGATGAGCAATATCTGTAATTACAGGGTCATCAAGCAACCCTTTATTGCGCATTAAAGGCATCCAAGCTGTTACTTTAATATCATGTTCATCACAAAAGTCTTGTACATCTTGTTGGTTAAAGTACGGATGTAACTCAATTTGATTCACCTGTGGTGTAATTTTAGTTTCTTTCATTAACTTTTCTAAATGATGTATCTTAAAGTTACATACACCAATGGCTTTTATTTTACCTTCTTCATATAAATGTTCTAAGGCTTTATATGATTCAATATACAATTGATCATTTTCACAAGGCCAATGAATTAAAAATAAATCTAAATAGTCTAACCCTAAATTGTCCAATGATTTATTAAAGTACTCTATTGTTTGGTCATAACCTTGATAATCATTCCAAAGTTTAGATGTTATGAATAACTCGTCCCTCTCAACATTTGAATGTTTTAATGCACTACCTAAGGCTTTTTCATTTCCATAAAAGTATGCCGTATCAAATGCACGATATCCTGCATCTAAAGCTGTACGGACAACCTCTTCCATCTGCTCATCCGCTATCTTATAAACTCCTAATCCAACTGCAGGCATTGGATAACCGTTATTTAAAATTTGGACATCATTTGTCATAGTACATTAACTCTCCTTATTTACATAGAAATTATTCACTTATTAACATTTTAATACCTTTTTTATTTACTGATGAAACAAATTAGAGCTATTCATTGTGTTATTTTAATATAAAGCAATTTATTATTCCTTAAATGATGAGTATCCTTATATAAAACAAAAAGTGGGATAGAACTCACTTGGTGTTCTATCCCACAACTTATCTTTTGAAATATTAATCACGTTCGTCATCTTCTTGTTCTTCATTAACAGAAGGACGTCCACTATTAAATTCATAATTTAAGTTGACCCAAATAATTTGATGATTGTCGATTTCTGTAATCGTCCAACGATCATATTCAGTATCAACGAAGTCATCTTTTTGCAAATTAGTATTTTGTGATTGTAACCAACCACCAATAGTATCAATATCTTCAGAATCTTCAAACTCTATGCCAAATTTTTTATTTAAATCATCAAGTAAAACACGACCATTAATTTGATAAGTATGATCATCAAGTTTAACTATATCGTTAACTTCGTCATCATCAAATTCGTCTCTGATTTCACCAACAATTTCTTCTAAAATATCTTCCATTGTTAAAATACCAGCTGTCCCACCATACTCATCTATAATCAAACTAATATGTACATGCTCTCTTTGCATTCTTACAAGAGCATCACTTATTCTAGTTGTCTCTGAAATCATGGGTAATTCATGAATATAATTGGCGATTTTAATCGGTTTACCTGACGCATATTCTGTTAAAAACTCTTTGACATTTATAAAACCTTTTACATGGTCTTTATCACCATCTTCAGTGATTGGATATCTTGTAAACTGATGTTCTTTGATAGTATCTAATAATTCATCTACATTAAATGGTTCGTTGAGCGTAACCATTTGTGTACGTGGCACCATAATATCTTTTGCATGACGTTCATCAAATGAAAAAATATTTTGCATATACGCAAGCTCGGTTTGGTTAATCTCTCCACCGTTATAACTATTGTTTATAATAATTTTTATTTCTTCTTCTGACATTGCATCAGTTTGAGCATCTGGATCAAATCCAAACATTCTGACAATCACACGAGAAGAACCATTCATTAACCATATAAGTGGTTTCATAAAATTACCAAAATAAAATAATGGTCTTGAATATAAAAGTGCAAGTTGTTCTGTATGTTGAATAGCAAATGATTTAGGTGCCAATTCGCCTAATACAACATGTAAATATGTCACAACAATGAATGAAACAACAAATGAAATCGTCGTTGTTAAAGGACTCGGTAAATGTAATAACTCGAATAGTGGGTGCATCATCTTTTCAAATGTCGGTTCACCTAACCAACCTAAGCCTAAAGATGTTACTGTAATACCTAATTGACAGGCAGATAAGTAATAATCAAGATTGTCTATCATTTTTTTGACAATTTTTGCGCTCTTATTACCCTCATCTACTAATTGTTCAATACGCGTTGATCTCACTTTTACTAGTGCAAATTCTGACCCAACGAATACTGTTGTTAATGCAATCAAAAGAAAAAATATAACTAAACTAATTATGGTCGAAGTTTCCAATTAATTCCCTATTTCTAGGGATTCACCTCCATATATGTTGTGTCACGCTTAGGTAACACGTATTTAAATCATCATGACTCAATAAGTGACAACTACATGCTAAGACCTTCCCATCGTGACACTCCCCGTAAAAAATGTGATTGGATTCATTCTATCATAAATCTTTTGTTATATGTTAAACATATGCCAATACTATATTGTAGACAAAATAATTTTTTTATTCAACCAATGACAAATCATTTGAAAGCATGATATTTTCCATTTTTAATCGTCGTTTCAACATTACATGCATCATCTATGATAACAATATCTGCATCTTTCCCGATTTTAATACTACCTTTTATGTCGTCTATGCCTAATGTTATCGCTTGATTTAAACTTGTTACTCTCCATAAATGCTCAATCGTGTCACCTGTAAATTGTATTAAATTTTTAAGTCCTTCGTTCATTTTGAGTATACTTCCAGCTAAAGCCCCAGAAGACAGGCGTGCTTCACTTCCCTTTACAATCACATCCTGACCACCTAAATCATAATGTCCTTCTGGCATTCCTTTAGCTCTCATCGCATCTGTAATTAAATAACAGCTTTGATTCCCCTTAAGTCTATATGCAAGTGCGATGGATGCAGGATGTGAATGAACACCATCCACAATCATTTCAGTATGCAACCCTTGATTTAACCAGGCTGCACCAAATACACCCGGTTCTCTATGTTGAAAGCCGGTCGCTGCATTATACAAATGAGTGATGTGTTTGGCACCATGACTCACAGCTGTATTCGCTTGATCAAACGTTGCCACCGTATGTCCGATTGAAAAAATGATATCATTTTTCATTGTCTTTAACGTTTCTGTTGCTCCATCAACTTCAGGAGCGTACGTAATAATCTTAATTAGTCCATTCGCTACTTCCTGAAACGACTTTATTTTATCAACCGTAGGACGTTGTACGAATTGAGGATGTTGTGCGCCTACTTTATGTTCTGAAATAAATGGACCTTCAAGATGTACTCCCACAATTTCGGCAGCATTTGTAACATCTTGTTGTTGAGTATATTTAGCAATAGTTTGAAGTGCTCGCTCAATATTGACTGTTGACTGTGTCATTGTTGTTGCTAAAAAAGATGTTGTCCCCTCAGAAAGGAGTGATTCTGCTAAATGTTGTAAGCCTTGTTCAGATGCATCCATGGCATCTTCACCATACCCCCCATGGATGTGAATATCTATAAATCCTGGCAGTATATGTCGTTTTTTTACATCAATAATGTCAATTGTATTATGCGACGATGACGGATGAAAAGGACACTTACCAACGTCTAAAATTTTCCCATCTTTAATATGAACATATCCATTGTTAATCATTTCATTTTCTGTATATACGATGCCATTCGTTAAAACATATTCTGACATGATTGAACCCTTCTTTTCTTTGAATTATTAGTAGTTGACTGAACTATTTTATTATATCTTTCTTCGTAATGAATATCACTTTTTCAATATTTTACTGGTTAACAGATGAATTTTACTAATTTACTCTATATTCTTAATTTAATAACTGTATTTTTAATTTAAGATATTATTTTCATACAAAATAACTATTTAATGTAAATTTATTAAAACTTCTTAGTCTTTATTACAACGATAACATTCAATCTAACCAATGCAACATAAGTTTCGATTCAAAAAAACGGCAATTCCCATTTATTTTCAAAATGGAAATCACCGTTTAATTCAATTAATTTTCTATATATTTAAAGCATTGTTATTACTAATTTTAAAATTACTATTCATCCATAGCTTGAGATGCTTGAATTTCATTTTCTGTTACTTTTGGTTTCAAGAAACCATAAATTAAAGCTGAAACTAACGTACCCACAACTAAAGCAATAAGAGTTTGAAGTATATGGTTAAAATCAGTACCAATAATGACGAAAATTCCACCATGAGGTGCTTTGATACTTGATCCTAAACCTAAAGCAATTGCTCCAGCCACACCTGAGCCAACCATCATTGAAGGAATCACACGTAATGGATCGGCAGCTGCGAATGGGATGGCACCTTCAGTAATAAATGATAATCCCATGACATAGTTTGGTACAATTGAGCCTCTTTGCTCTTTAGTGAATTTTCTTCTAAAGATTAACATTGCTGTAGCGATAGCTAATGGAGGAATCATACCACCAATCATCGCTGCAGTAATAGGAGCTGCATTTCCTTCCGTTAATGCAGCAGTAGCAAATACATAAGCTGCTTTATTAAATGGACCGCCCATGTCAATTGCCATCATAGCTCCAATCACAAGACCAAGTAACATAATATTAGAGCCTGACAGACTATTTAAACCATTTAGTAGCAAATGATTTAACCAAGCTGCTGGCGGATTAAAGACATACACCATTAACAATCCAGTAATTGAAACTGAAAGTAATGGATAGATTAAAGTAGGTTTCAAGCCTTCAATTGCTTGTGGCAATTTACGTGTAATATATTTAATTCCTTGAGTTAAATAACCTGCTAAGAAACCAGCAATAATTCCACCAATAAAGCCAGAACCTCCAGAAATAGCTAACATACCACCAACTAAACCAGCTGCAAAACCTGGTTTATCTGCAATACTACGTGCAATGAAACCAGCTAAAATTGGAATAATTAAAGCAAAGGCACTATTTTTACCAATATTCCATAATTGTTCAGCAAATGCATTATATTCTGAACTATCAGGCTTAAATGAGTTTGCGCCGAATAAGAATACAATTGCCATTAAGATACCACCCGAAATAACAAGTGGTAACATATTAGAAACACCATTCATTAAGTGTTTATAGAATGCTTTTCCTGGGCTTAACTTTTCTTCATTATCGTCATGTTTTTTAGATCCACCTTGCGCTACAAATGGTTTACGATTTGTATCTAAAGCTGTATTAATTAGTTCCTCGGGACGCTTAATACCATCAGCAACAGGAACCTCAACCACATTTTTCCCATCAAAACGATCAGTTTCTACATGGACATCTGCTGCAACAATTATTCCAGTTGCACGTTCTATATCTTGTTCAGTTAAATGGTTTTTAATACCACTAGAACCATTTGTTTCAACTTTAATTTTGATGTTCATCTTCTCAGCTTGCTTTTTCAAAGCATCACGTGCCATATATGTGTGGGCAATCCCAGTTGGGCATGCTGTAACAGCTAAAACATATGGCTCATTATTATCTTGATTTGAGTTGTCAGTTGAAACAGTTGCATTTTCGTTCGCTTCTGCTTCTTCTTCTTTTGTTGCCTCATCATCCGCTTCATCGATAATGTTTAACACTTCTTCAGGAGATTCAGCATGAATTAATTTTTCACGTATTTTCTCATCCATTAATATTCCAGAAAGTTTCGCAAGCGCATCTAAATGCGTTTGTGCTCCACCTTCAGGCGCTGCAATCATAAAGAATAAGTGTGCAGGTTGCATGTCTAAACTTTGATAATCCACACCTTCTTTAGATTTACCGAATGCAATTGCAGGTGTTTTAACTGCTGCAACTTTAGCATGTGGTATAGCAATACCTTCACCAATTCCTGTTGTGCTCTGAGATTCACGATTATGAATTGCCTCTTTAAACGATACAGGGTCACTTAACTTACCTGCTTTATCCAATTGATTAACAAGCTCAGTAATCACCCCACTTTTATCAGAAGCATCTAAATCCATCGCTATTGTTTCTTTAGTTAACAGTTCAGTAATTCTCATCTTTTTCACTCCCCATCAAGTACAGAAATTGTCACTTGAGATTTAATATTTTCTATAGCATCTCTTGTCGCTAAATCTTCTGAAAAAGCAGTCGCTGTTCCTGAAGCTACGGCCTGTTGAAAAGCTTCATCTATATTAAGACCCATGGACAACCCTGCTACCATACCTGCCACTGTACTATCACCAGATCCTACTGTATTAACTACATGTCCTTGTGGATTCACAGCTTTAATGCTTTGATGTTGATCAACATATATTGCACCATCGCCACCAAGTGAAATGATGACTGATTGTGCCCCTTTTTTCAAAATTTCTTTACCATATTTTATAACATCTTCATCACTCTTGACTGTAGTGTTAAACATTACTTCTAATTCATCTTTGTTTGGTTTAATAAATAATGGTCGATATGGTAATACTGTTTCAACAAGATCTTTTTCTGCATCAACAACTAGTTGCGCACCAGTTTTTTCAGTGATTTGTGCTATTTGTGCATAAGCATCACTTGGAATACTGTTCGGTACACTTCCAGCTACAATAACAATATCGTCGTTTGTAGTACGACGTATTTGAGATAAAAGTTGTTCAAATTGCGCGTGTGTCACTTTAGGTCCGGGTGCATTGATTTCTGTTTCTTGACCTGATTTTAGTTTTACATTAATACGCGTATCCTCATCTACTTGAACAAAATCTGATTGGATATTACTGTCCTCAAGTGTTTGAGCAATAAAATCTCCAGGGAAACCTCCTGAAAATCCTAAGGCTGTAGAATCAACATCTAAAGTTTTAAGTACTCTTGATACATTGATTCCCTTACCTCCTGCAAATTTATACGTTGCTTTTGCCCGGTTTAATCCTGATATTTCAAATCCATCAGTAAAAATGATGTAATCGATTGAAGGATTGAAGGTAACTGTATATATCATGATTTCCCTCCTATAAAGTTAAATTCATTCATGTAAGCTTCAGTCATCTTGCTTTGCATTGCTTTTTGCGAAGTTATGATGCTAAGTCCATCTAAAATTGAAACTCTTGCAAAATAAATTTGATTAAACTTTGATTGATCGACAAGCACATATTTGTGATTTGATAGTTTCATAGCTGTTTCTTTAATCAAAGCTTCTTGTTCATCAGGGGTTGTTAATCCATATTTCACATCAATACCGTTCATTCCTATAAAAGCACGATCAAAACAATAACGTCTTAATGTTTCTAACGCGTTAGCACCAACTGTAGCCATTGTCGTAGGTTTAACTTGGCCACCAACCATTAAAGTTTTAATACCGTGCTTTAATAGTTCTTCAACATGTGTCATTCCGTTTGTTACAACAGTAATATCTTTTGCCTCAATATATTGAATTAACTCAAAAGTTGAGGAACCCGCATCTAGAAATATACATTCATGATCTTGGATATCACATGCAGCACGTTTAGCGATTTCTTGTTTTTCACGTAAATTCTGAGTTCTTTTTTCAGATAACTTAGGTTCCTTAACTCGATTTTGATGAATTGTAGCACCACCATGTACTCGTTGTAATTTACCCATATTCTGCAACTTAGATAAATCTCTTCGTATAGTTGATGCACTACATCCTGTTCTATCAACTAAATCTTGAAGTGTTAAAAAGTCCTTTTTAGTTAATTCTTGTAAAATTAAATTCTGTCGTTTTTCTGATATCACTGCTATACCTCCCCTAATTCACTTATATTGTAATGGCTACGCTTACATATTTCAATCAAAATCTTCCATTTTCAATCAAAAACAATCATTTTATGACAAAAATAAAAACACCTTTCAGATTAGGTGTTTGAAATGGATTGTATCATCACACTTTAAGACGTACATTTTAATTTTCAGAAATCATTTTCTAAGTATTAAATAATGTTGAAACATTAAATGTCTATATACGTTTAATTCTGTGTAATAGATTCTACCTGAGCCTTTGTCATGTCAATTAAATCATTCACATGAATGATAATTTGCATTCCTCTTTGACCTCCGCTAATATAAACTTTTTCTAAATTTTTAGCGGAAGCATCAATCGTCGTTTTAAAGGAATGTTTCATACCGATAGGTGAACATCCTCCTCTAACATACCCTGTTACTTGTTTTAATTGATCGAGAGGCATTAAATTCAATTTCTTTTCATTAACAACATGAGCCGCCTTCTTCATATCTAAGGTTTCATTAACTGGAATGACAAAAACATAGTGTTCATGATTGGAATTCTCTAGTACAAGTGTTTTAAAGACTTCTTCTATTTTAGCACCTACGAGTTGTGCAATCTCTTCTCCATGTTGATGCTTGTCAGTAACTTCGTAAGTATTCATTTGATAATTAATTTTAGCTCTATCTAAAATCCGCATTGCATTTGTTTTTTTAGTTTTAGACATATTCTCACCCTTTATAACAATCATTCACATCTCATTTTAACATGAAAACTTTATTTCATTTACACTAACACTATTAAAAAACACCCTTTCTTATATAGAAGAAAGCGTGTTAATTAATGATTATTGATGTTTGATGCATGTACAGTCCCACTTTTATTGACTTTAACCTTAGTTTGATGAAGTTTATTTTCACTAGAAAATACATATACTGAATGAAGCGACTCGTTGAAAGTACGCTCTATATTATATTTTTTGCTTAAATGATTCTCAGCGTAATTCAAAGCAATTACTTTACATTCCTGTGGGTTGAAATCATAAGATGCTTGCGTTCTTACACTTTGTTGATTTGTTTTATTAACATTCTTTTGGTGATCAGAGTTTTTTTCTGAAGCTTCAGCAACATGATTCATATTTAAGTTAGGGAATATATCGTTATGAGATACTGTTTTCACTTTAGTAAAAGTACAAATTGTTTTATGGACTTTCGCTAATGCATTTTGGTTTGTAGCTAAAAATAATAAAAGTACTAAACAAATTGATAAAATAACTGCAACAGAACTTAAAAATAAGTTTTTCAATTTCATCTCCTTACCCACATTTCTCTTAAGATTTATTCTATCTTAACACAACAACTTTTAATAAAAGATATGTAGATTACAATTTAAATAGATTGTAATATTTGTAACACTAACATTAATATAGTTGTTATTTTTGTTACATAAACCACTAATAACTCATAATCTTTTAAAACTTATATTTGAGATAACATCAACTTTACATTACAAGTTATAAAACAAAAGAAGTGGGACACAGAATTCGTCTTGAACACTGTGTCCCACCTCGTCCCCAAAACTTGCTCTGTCCGTAGAATTTCTCGGCGAAATTCTCTTTGTTGGGGCCCCGTATTAATTTGCTTCTTTACGGCGTGACTTAAGTCCTTTTTCAATAAAAATAATGATAATTCCACTTAATGAAACCGCAATAGCCATATATAAAGGAAACTCTAAATTAACATCGAATAATGCACCAGCTACAAGAGGACCTATAAAGTTACCCATACTGGTAAAAGTTGAATTCAATCCACCTGCAAAACCTTGCCGTTTGCCTGCTATATTCGAGAAGTAATTGGTTAAAGCTGGTCTAATCATATCAAAACCTATAAAAACAACAAAGCTAATAATCATAATCGTCCAATAACCGTTTGCAAGCACTAACATAACGAGAACAATGGCTGAATATAGTAATGACCATGCAATAAAATTAAGTTCACTCATATATTTCATAAATTTATCAAAGAAGAATACTTGGAATAATGCGCCAAACACGCCTCCACCGATAATAGCTATCGAAATATCTTTAGGAGTATAATTTACTTTGTCAGCTGTATATAAAGAAAATAATGTTTCAAAAGCAGATAAACCAAATGCTAATACAAGTGTTAATATGACTGGAGTAATAAATACTTTCCAATTAATTTTAGTGAATAATTCAGGTTGATATTGGTGGAATCCATCTGTAGTTGCTTTTTGAGGATTATGAATTAATAAAACTGACATAATGAATGCAACAACACCTAATGTTCCAGCAACATAGAAAGGTAATCTATGTGAAATTTCAGCTAAAAAGCCTCCAAATCCAGGTCCTAATATAAAACCTGAATTAATAATTGCCGACATGTAACCAAAGTTTTTAGCTTTATCAGCTCCTGGAGAAATATCTGCAATCATACCTGTTACACCAGGCATGACCATGCCTGCACTAAAGCCACCTAAAACACGTGAAATGATTAAAATGGTAAAACTTTGACCGGCTGCGAACATAAATTCAGAGACAGCAAAGAATACTAAACCGATACATATAATTAATTTTTTACCCAATTTATCAGCTAGTGTCCCACCAAATGGTGAAATAATCATTTGTGATAATGCAAAAGCAGCAACTAGCATTCCTAAGTCACTACCTTTTAATCCTAAATCCTTCAAATATACAGGAAGTACAGGAATAACTAATCCAATCCCTAAAAATATAAGAAATATATTAAAATAAAGAATGAATAATTGTTTTTTCATAGGAACCCCCCCTTTTTTTCTAATATAGTAAGCATACCAATAATTTTGAAATTTATCGCAAATTTATTTTTAATGTCCCACATAAGAACTTTACTTTACTAAAAGTTTCTACATTGTATAACAATTTAACGTGACATGACAATCATTTTGAAAAACTTTAATTTTTAAATTTCACTAAACTCTAATTTTTTAGTTAAAAATTTAACATATAATTAAACGAACCTGTATCTTCATAAACTTTCGACAAAACCTTTATCCAATTGACTAAAGTCTAATGAACATACGGTATAATTTTTCTTCGCTTTCACATCTGTATAAACAGAAAACACCTCAAATTGTTTGAAATGCCTCACTGTAAAAGTTATCATTAACTCTCGATTATCAAACTCTATAGAAAGTAGTGCGTGGTTATGCAATCTCGTTACTTTGCAAGAATATACTTTATTATCTTATTTGTTATATCTATGACTGAATCACATATTTTTAACTTTATGACGTTAAATTTATTTTTAGCATACGTGCCATTTGAACTTTGTCTACTTTTAAAATTGTTCAAACCAGTCAAAGCTTTTGAATGGCCCTTATTTATTGTTTTCGGACTCATCTTTCTATTATTAGTTCCAAACACATTTTATATGATTACCGATCTCATACACTTAAACCAATTTCAATTTAACTTTTTAGCTGGATTAAACATCACAGAATGGATTTATTTCACCTATTTAATACTTGGCGTACTCTTAGCAATATACCTCACAATTCTTATATTTTTAGAAATTGCACATTTTACGTCTTATGTATGGTTAAATCGACTATTGATAGTTATATTAATGTTCTTAAATGGATTAGGTATTTACATCGGTCGATTCTTAAGATTACATACTGTCTATTTATTAAATGCACCTTTAAAAATTGTGAAAGAGGTTTTTTTAATCATAGATGTTAAAGCGTTACTATTTGTCGTTTTAATGGTGCTCATACAAGCAACAGTCATATTGTTTATTAAAGGGGTGAGATTATACCAATGATAATTGAAGTAATTTTAATGGTATGTCTCATCATTATTCAACTTATGATAGGTCATTTATGGCATCAAATAGGATGGAGTTATACTAAAGCTATTTTATTAATGTGTTTACCGTTAGGGATAGGATTATATTTGATGCAATTATTTTATTATGAGCCCCGTTATACAAATTGGGAAGTACCTTTGAAAACTAAATTAAATCTTAAATATATGTATATTTTAACTTTGTTAGAATATATTTTAATCTATGTTTGCTTTTTTATGTAACTAGATAAAGATCTGAACACCTATATACTGTTGTTCAGATCTTTTTTATTTAATCTAATGCTTTGAATTCTGACATTACACGTTGTCTACTTTCTTTGTGATCAATCATTTGTTTAGGATAGTCTTTACCTATTTCAACACCTTGCCCCTTTATTTGTTGCTCGAATTTATGAGTATCGTGTAAATACTTAGCATCTACCTGATTTAATCTTGGAATGTAAGTTTTTATATATCGTGCATTATTATCAAAACGCTCGCTTTGTCTTATAGGATTAAACATTCTAAAGTATGGTACAGCATCTGTTCCAGTAGAAGCTGACCACTGCCATCCGTGAACATTTGAAGCTGCATAATAATCTATTAATTTTTGTTTGAAAAATGACTCACCCCAAATCCAGTCAATAAACAAATCTTTAGTTAAAAATTGAGAAACTACCATTCTCATGCGATTATGCATAAATCCAGTTGTTTTAAGTTCCTCCATTGCTGCATCAATAATTGGAAAACCAGTATTCCCATCTTTCCACAGTTTAAAATTCTCTTCATTATAAGACCATTTCAATTGTTGGTATTTTTCTTTAAAAGCAACATGAGCTGTTTCGGGATAATTGGTCATTAATACATAATAAAACTCTCTAAAAATCAATTCACGTATAAAAGTTTCGTAATTTTGTTCATTTTTATCATAATTTTGAAGTAAATCGTTGAAAACTTGTATAATATCTATCATTCCATAAGCTAAGTAAATACTTAGTTGGCTTGTTAATACTTCAGGCAAGTATTCCCTGTTTTCTTTATAATTTTCGATATCTTGAGATAAAAATTCAGACCAACGATTTTGAACATCACGTTCACTTATACCATATGAATGATAATCTTCTTTAATTTTATGTTGAGATTTCACTACAACCTTTGAAATATCTTCTAAATGATAGTCATATTCATCTCTAATCATTAAGTAAGGACGCCATTTTCTATAAAAACTGGTAAATACTTTATATGGTTCCCCTTGTTTATTATATGTTTTGCGGGGGTTAAAATAATGATTTGCTCTTAATGATATTACTTGAATATTAGCTTGTTTAAATCGTTTCCTTTGATGTAAAATGTCATATTCTTCGTGATGATAACTCATAATATCACCTGCAACAACAACTTTGTCTATAGCTTGTTTTTTACAAAAGTCTATTAATTTATCATAAGACATCAAAAAGGGTTCTATATCATATCGTTGTAGTTCATACATAAACTTCTGTATGGACCCATAATAGTATTGTGCTTTCTTTTTTGCTTCTTCTTCAAACTCTTCAGTTGGAATAATAAAATAACAATGATTTATAGATTCTTTATTACTATATATATAATCAAATAATGGATTATTATTTAGCCTAAAAACTCTATTTAATATGACACCTATAGCCATTAGATTTTACCACCTAACATCAATTTTTTGTTATTCTCTAATACTAAATTCTATTTACATTCATATATTTTTTATACGATACATTTCAACTATTAAGATTAACTTGCCACGAGTTTATAAAAAATGTCTCGTAAAGTTAAAATATTAAACTTTACGAGACATTTATAATTATCATTTTAATACCTAAATCTTTTACTTACACTAAACCAAGCCATTTCCAATACGTCAAACTAAATACGATAACTAAAATATAACCTACTATCGTTAAAGGTATACCTGTCTTTAAAAAATCCTTTACGGTAAAAGTCCCAGTACCATATGCAAGCATATTTTGTGGTGCACTGACAGGTAGTAGGAAACCAAAACTAATCACAAATTGTTGTATTAATACAAAACCAATAGCATGATCACCTAAATTTAGCGTTGAAGTCAAAGAAATAAACACAGGTATTAACGCAGAGGCTAAGCTCGTTGCACTTGCAAAACCTAAATGTATTAATATATTAAATAAGGTAATTAACGCAATAGTTGCTATGATCGGTAAATGTTTAAGACCCATCAAACCAAATGTTTGATCACTTAACCATTGAGCGGCTCCTGTTTTAAGTAATACATTACCAAGTGAGATTCCTACACCAAATACTATAATCGTCCCCCAAGGAATCTTCTTTTCAACACCTTTCCAAGTAATAACACCAATCTTTGGCATTAGTATAATACCTAGAGCAACTAGTGTAATCGAAGCTGAATCAATCGGATGCAATACTTTCTCAGTCGACCAGAAGAATAATAAAAGCACTGAAATCACAATTAGTCGCCATTCTCTATGACTGACTGGTCCTAATTTATTAAGTTCCTTTTTAATTAACTCTTTTCCACCTTCAATTGCATCATGTTCAGGTGGCATAAACTTAATCATTATAAAATAAAGAGCTATAGACATAATGATTGACCACGGCGCAGCATATAAAAACCACTCTCCCCATGATACATCATGTCCTAAATTTTGGTTAATAAAATTGATGGCTACAATATTTTGTGCTGCAGCCGTTTTAATACCTATATTCCATATCGAAACTGCTTGTACAGCAGTAATAATTAATAATGAAGCAAGTCTACTATCCTTACTCACATTAAATGCAGCAATCATTCCCAGTAATATTGGGACAACTGCACCAGCACGTGCTGTAGCTGATGGTACAAAGAATGCTAGAACAATAGATACTAAAATAGCACCAATGACTATATTTCTAGTTTTATTTCCAACAATTGATAGCACAAGTAATGCAAGTCGTTTATGTAAATTGGTTTCCTGCATAGCTACTGCTAAAAATAATGCTGCAGCTACAAGTGCTACGGCTGAGGTTGAAAAACCACTAAAAGCGTGACTAAGCGCGTTATTCGTTCCTAAAATATCGCTACCTTTTAGTATTATGTCGCCACTTTTAGGGTTTCCAAGTTTTTCGGATAAATCTTGAACTGGACTTAAACCTAGTAAAAGTATCATTAATCCTAAAATTAATGTTGCAGAAACTGGATAAGTAACTGCTTCTGTAACCCACATAACTACAGCGAAAGCTAAAATAGCTAGTGCTGCTTTAGCCATTACAGGTAATCCTGCTGGTGTGGGTAATAACAAGATTGTAATTAAAATAATAAAACTAATGATAATCCACACAGGTTTATAACTTTTTTTAGACTTTTTATCATGATATTTTTCAGTATGAGCTTGATATTGGTCCCCTTTAGCCATTTTAATCGTCTCCTTATTCTATGAATATATGTTCATTATATCAAGAAAGCGCTTTTATAAATCAACGAAAAAATACCCTTTACACAATTTTCACAAAAATCTAACAATTTAAGATGTAGAACTTCATAATTATTTATTTGAATTTTAGTGAGTTTTTGACTTCACTCACAGCTTGCGCAGAGTGTTGTAGTTGTTGATACTCATCATTATTCATATCTACCTCTATAATCTTTTCTATTCCTTGATATCCTATTATAGTAGGAACTCCGAAACAAATATCTGAACAACCGTATTCTCCCTCTAGATAAGCAATACTTGGTAATAACCGTTTCCGATCATTAAAAATTGCATCTATAGTTTCATATATAGCAGTTGCTGGTGCATAATATGCTGAGCCTTGACCTAGTAATGCAACAATTTCTGCACCACCCTTACGTGTACGTTCAACAATTTGATCAATCTTTTCTTCAGAAATAAGATGCTTAACTGGAATCCCATTAATGTGTGTGTTATTAATCAAAGGTAACATCGTATCACCATGTCCACCTAAAACAAACCCATTTACATCTTTGACAGACACGTTAAGTTCTTGAGCAATAAAAGTTCGATATCTTGCAGCGTCTAAAATTCCAGATTGACCAATAATACGTTCTTTAGGAAAACCTGATGCTTTAAATGCAGTATATGTCATAACATCAACCGGATTAGTCAATACAATAATTATTGAATGAGGTGCATACGTTGCAATTTGTAATGCAGTTTCTCGTACTATTTGTTCATTAGTTTGAACTAATTCTTCTCTTGTCATTCCTGATTTCCTAGGTATACCTGCAGTCATCACCACTATGTCTGAATCTTTAATATCTTCTATATTTACTGAACCATGTACAGATGTGTCAAACCCCCAAATGGGTCCGCTTTCTAAAATATCTAACGCCTTTCCTTTAGCCATACCCTCTGATTGCTGGCGTTCAATCAACACAATATCTCCTAATTCCTTTTGTGCAAGAATGAATGCTAGAGTCCCACCTGTATGTCCCGCGCCAATAATTGATATCTTTCTTCTATTGACCATAAGCAATGCCCCCTTGTTTAATTTTTTCTTTAAAAATCAAAAAGCTTTGTCATTTCATGTTAATTATAACATTGAAATGACAAAGCTTTTGAATACTTAAGTGAAATAAATATTTATATAATAACTGACTATCCAAAAATATCGTGATTTAATCCAAAAACATAAAGTAGTACAAAAAATGCTATACCACTTAATATTGTTAGTATTAAGGTTAATATAAGTGTACGTTTAAAATGTCTTATGAAGGCTATAAAAAGCATTCCTAAATTGTAAGCAAAGAATAGACCAAATAAGACCATTGTAATTTTTACATCAGTATAAAAAATATTAAATAATAAAACAATAAAGGCAAAACCTAAATATGGAAAAGTGATTAGGTTTCTTTCAAATTTAATTTGTTTGTTACGGTTATCTTCATTCATTTTTATCATACTCTCCTTGATTTATGAGAATTGCAAAACATCGAGTTTATTTTTTAGTCTGTTAACATCAAGTTGTTCACCAATCAATACTATTGTTAACGGATAATCCCCATTAATAACTTCATAATCCGGCATACCAAATGAATATTGAAACTCATATGTCACATTGGGTTCATCTTTAAATTGTACATATCCCTTTAATCTTAAAACATTATCAGGCATACGCAAAATAAATTGGTAAAATAATTGTCGGTCAATAGCTGTTGTAAATGTGTATTGCATACTATTTATACCATGGTGATGAGAATGTGTGTGTGTCATTACTAATTGATCACGAAATTGTGACAACTCCTCGATATTAACTTGTCCATAAGTAGTATATATTTTTGAACTATATTTGTTTACTTCGTTAAGTTGGTTCTTTAAAGCATCTCTGTCTTCAACAGATATTAAATCTAATTTATTAACGACGAGCACATCGCTTACCTCGAGTTGTTCTTCCATGAGACGCTTTGTGGAGTCAGTATACTGTTGTCTTTGTAAAAAGCGAAGTGCATCAACAATACTAACAACGTGGGGACGTTCAACAAACTGAACTATGCGAGGATCTTGACACGCCATAATCAATTCAATAGGATGCGCGATACCAGTTGCTTCTATTATAATATGGTCCGTTTCATGGTTGTGACTGAGCATCTCAATTTGTTGAACTAAATCTGATTTCATATCACAACAAACACAACCGTTCAACAATGGATACACTTTGACTAATTCACTCAAATGGTTACCATCTACATCAAATGATCCAAATTCGTTCATAATTACTGTTATTTTCTCATCAATTTTTAATAATTCATTAATATAATGTGTCAGGAACGTAGTTTTACCACTGCCTAAGAAACCGCTAACGATTGTGATTTTCAACTTTTCATTTTTATTATTTTTCATTTTAATATATCCTTTACTATTACAAATATTTTAATATATGATAACATAAATATTTAATTATCTTTTTACTTGATTTAATGTAAGATATCTTCTAAACTTTAAACATACTTTAATTTTAGCATGACATTGAATCATAGTGTTGTATATAAAACAAGCAACATAGATGGATTCCAATCCGAAAAAAAAGAGAATACGGATAGAATGTCTGGAGGAGAACTTTAATGTCTGAACAACATAATTTAAAAGAGCAGCTATGCTTTAGTTTGTACAATGCTCAAAGACAAGTTAATCGCTACTATTCTAACAAAGTCTTTAAAAAGTACAATCTAACATACCCACAATTTCTTGTTTTAACAATATTATGGGATGAATCACCTGTTAACGTCAAAAAGGTCGTTACAGAATTAGCACTTGATACTGGAACTGTATCGCCATTACTCAAGAGAATGGAACAAGTTGATTTAATCAAACGTGAACGTTCTGAAGTAGATCAACGTGAAGTATTTATTCACTTAACAGACAAAAGTGAAATGATTAGGCCCGAATTAAGCAACGCATCTGAGAAAGTTGCAACCGCTTCTTCTTTATCTAAAGAAGAGGTCAAAGAACTTAATCGCTTATTAGGTAAAGTCATCGATGCATTTATCGAAACAAAAGAAAAGTAATGTGTTGCTGTCATGAAACTAAAGTTAAAGGTTAAGTTTTAAATACACTGTACACTCAAACATATTATATAACAAAGGTGGGAACAGAATTTGAATTAAATTCATGTCCTTCCTTGTGGTAACGAGAACTATGACTGAGAAGACTGAATACAAGTTCTTTTTCATCTTAGTCATCGACTACCAATATATAACAAAATCCTGAGACAAAATTTAGTGTCTCAGGATTTTGTTATATATTATTTAATTAAAAAATTTCATTTCGTTTCCATTCATTTCTATTACTTTTTTTAAATAACCGTCATGCTGCATTAATTCTTGATATGAACCATTTTCTATTATTTCTCCGTCATTCATGACTATAATTTTATTAAATCTTGGAAGTATTTCTAAATCATGTGTAGCTATGATGAGTGTTTGGGATAAGGATTCAATCAAATTTATAATTTTTTGGGTATTATTAATATCTAGTGCTGTAGTAGGTTCATCTAATATCCAAAAACCGGCCGAAGGTCTTAATAGCAATCTCGCTAAACTTAGACGTTGAGCTTCCCCACCTGATAAATTATGACCGTCTAACGTAACTATACTATCTAAATTTAAATATTCTAATCCAACATCTTCGAGAACCTTTTTGAGGTTATCATCTGATTGCTCAGAAAATAAATTATCACGAATTGAACCATCAAAAATATATTGAGATTGAAGCATTGCATTAAATGTTTGATATTTATCATTGTCATTGATACTGTTCATATCCTTACCATTTAATCTCACTTCTCCTTCTTCTATTTGATATAGCCCAAGTAATACATGAAGTAAAGTACTTTTACCTGATCCTGAAGGACCGATGATTGCCACCTTATCACCATATTCAATGGTTAGATTAATCTGTTTTAAAGTAGAATGATGTTGATGTTCATATTTAAATGTGACATTTTTAATTTCTAATAAAAGATTTTGCGAACGCTTTAAGTTTGTATGTTCTGAAGGAATTTTATACTTAGGTACAATTACCTCGTGTATCTCTTCAAGTGCCAGGTCTGTATCTGCTTTATAATATGCCACATTGCTCATAGGTACTGCTTGTTCAAATAAAGTTAATATCATCAATATAATACTTGTAATATAAATAGCATTGAGCTGACCATCATGAATCTGTTGCGCACCTAACATTAAACACATAAATATTGAGAACATCGCAATTAAGTTTAACAAGTAGTCATAAATAGAAAGAAATCGGCGTTCCTTAAGTTGCATATCATCAAATTGTCGTAAAGACTGGGAAACTGTATTTTTGAAGTCATCGCTGCGATTGAAACGTTTTAATTCTTCATGACCTTCTTTATAATCATAATATCTTTTAAGAAATGTTTTTTGCGTTTGGGTCACTTGTTGCTTTAATTTACGTGCTTTCTTAGCACTTAACCAAGGAACAATCCATAAAGTTAATAACATACTTAAAGTAATCACTAATGCATGTAGTGGAGATAAAAACAACATAGTCATTACTGAAACAATTGCAGTTAATCCGATTACAATCGGTGGGTAATATACTCTCAGATATATGTTTTGTAAAGCTTCTACACGGCTTATCATTTTTGTAATAAGATCACTTGAATTAAATCTTCTATAGATATCTGGAACGACTGGATATAGCATTTTTAAAAATTGAACTCGTACATTACGTAACATTGTAAATGTCGTCTTGTGTGAAAGTAATCTTTCTATATAGCGTGTAATTGCTCTTAAAAAACCAAACAATTTAACAGATACAACTAAAATCATTAATGCATAGAGTGGCGCACCTAGCGCACTTTGAGTAATCATATAACCACTTAAAAAGAACATTGCTAATGTTACAATTCCGCCTAAAACACCTACCATGATAGCGCATATTAAATCTCTATCTATACTAAAATGAATATGTGATTTCATTGATCTATCTTCACCTCACTACGCGTAACAGAAATTATCGAATCATCTTTTATAAGATGACCACTTTCGAGATAAATACGCCGTGCTGAACTTCGAATGGTTGAATCACGGTGTGCAATAATAAACACTGTCGTTGTAGAAAAATGATGCTCTAACACTTGTTGTATGACCTTTTCAGTTTCAATATCTAATCCTATCGCTGGTTCATCAAAAATAACAATATCTGGTTTCAATAATAATAAACGACTTAACTCAATACGTCTCATTTGTCCACCTGATAACATTTCCCCACCTTCACCAATAGAAGTATAGATACCATATTTTAATGAAAGTACTTTCTCTTTTAACCCCACTTCATCAAGCACTTGAATCACTTGCTCATCACATATCTCATCATCATACATTGCAATATTATTTTTGATAGAATCTGCAAATATATGTGGGTGCTGACTTAGAAATCCGATATTTAATGATGCTTGGTTAAATGAAAGTGTTCCATGTGTAGGTGTTACTGATTGACTAAGCAACTTAGCTAAAGTGGATTTCCCTGCACCACTCGGTCCCACAATAGCGACCTTTTCTCCTTTATTTACCGAAAAAGAAATGTTTTTCAAAGCCATATGATTACTATTAGCGTATTGAAAATCAACATGCTTAATTAAAACTTGTTCAAACTGTTGCTCATCCACTTTTAATGTAGGAGAATCAGCTTTATCTTCAGATTCTAAAAATGAAAACACCACATCGCTAGCACCTTCACTTTGCTTACCTGTATGAAATGCTTGACCTACATCTTTAATCGCATTATAAAATTCAGGAGCTAAAATAATCGCAATCGCTGCAGTCACAAAGTTGATATGGTTAAATACAACTAAGCTTAAAGCCGCTTCCAATGCGACCAATCCAATCCCTAACATACTTATGAACTCAAGCATAAGTCCTGATAAAAAGGCACTTTTCAAAATACGCATTGTTAAATCTCTAAAACGTGTACTGTCTTTATAAAGTTGTTGCTCAGATTGTTTCGTTTGATTTAAAAGTTTAAATGTAATAAGACCTTTAGCTGTATTTAAAAAACGTTGACTAAACTGGTTTAAATATGTCATTTGATCCTTTGACTCATCTCTTGTTTTAAGTCCAAAAATAACATAAAACAATGGAATAAAAGGTGCGGTAATTACCATAATAATAGCAGTAGGTAAATGAACAAAACACATGGTAATAATAATAACGATGGGAATCAACATTGATTTAAAGACTTGAGGTAAATAACTCTGAAAGAACGGACCGATACCATCAATACTTTCAGTTAAAATATTTATTTCTTCACCAATTGAACGGACACTTTTTTTCAAAATCACTTGTTCTCTAAGCATATGTTTTACTTTAAATGCCAAATGATCTCCTAAAAATTGAATCAGCATATTAAATGTTGCTCTTAAAATAAGAGAGATAAAAATAACTGATAACAATAATAATAAAGATTGTTGTTGATAATACAGTAAGTGATTTAAAAAGTGTGAAATTGAAATGTTTTGCGCAACGACCGTAAAAGATAAAAAAACGCTCATGATTAACATGAGTGTGGGGTATAATTTATAACTTAAAACCATTTTTGTTAGTTTTTTCACAATAATATCACCTACATATATTATAGAGTGTTTACAAAAAATTAAAATCAATTCGCTCACAGAATAATTCTAGTCACAACTTAATACATTTATAAGACTTTGGTCTAGTATTTAGATTGTAAACACCATCAATATGATTTTCTATGCTATGATAATATGGTATTTTGAGTACTAGTAATAAATTAATAGAGATAAGAAAGTGGGTAAAGTATGTTTTTACTTGAATTAATAAAAGGCATCATCTTAGGTATCGTAGAAGGACTTACCGAATTCGCCCCTGTTTCATCTACTGGGCACATGATACTTGTCGATGATATGTGGTTAAAGTCAACTAATTTTCTCGGTTCTCAATCAGCATTCACATTTAAAGTTGTTATACAGTTAGGTTCAGTATTTGCGGCCGCCTGGGTATTTAGAGAACGCTTCTTAGAAATTTTACATATTGGCCAACATAAACCTGAACCTTCCACTTCGGGAGACAGACGTTCAAAACCACGACGTCTGAATTTAATACATGTATTAGTAGGTATGGTCCCAGCAGGGATTTTAGGATTTTTATTTGATGATTTAATTGAAAAATACTTATTTAGTGTACCAACAGTCTTAATTGGTTTATTTATAGGTGCCATTTATATGATTATAGCTGATAAGTATTCTAAAACTGTTCAGCATCCTCAAACAGTAGATCAAATTAATTATTTCCAAGCATTTGTCATTGGTATCTCTCAAGCAATAGCTATGTGGCCTGGATTTAGTAGATCCGGTTCAACGATTTCAACAGGTGTTCTTATGAAATTGAATCATAAAGCTGCATCTGATTTCACTTTTATTATGTCGGTACCAATTATGTTAGCTGCAAGTGGATTATCTTTACTAAAACATTATGAGTATATTCATTTAGCACACATACCATTCTACATTTTAGGATTTTTAGCGGCATTTATTGTTGGATTAATTGCAATTAAAACATTCTTACACTTAATTAATAAAGTTAAGTTAGTACCTTTTGCTATTTATAGAATTGTCTTAGTTATTTTTATAGCAATCCTATACTTCGGATTCGGTATTGGCAAAGGAATTTAATAAAACGCACGTATGAAATACGTTAGTCTATTTCAATATTATAGAAATGATTGTATATCAACTTATCTTCAGTTTGTTTATCATCATTACGTATAAAATTGAAATATTGTAAGATGTTCCAGATTTTACTAGGTAATGAAAGTTACCAATCATTAAACTCTCGCCAGACAGGTGGGAGTTTTTTTATTAAACTTATATTTTCTTTATTATAAATAAAATGTGTTTTGTTGCTATAAAGGTTTTTAGTATGAATACTAAAATTATCGAAATTGTCTATGTTTTTTAATTTACTTCATAGATAGGCACTAACATTTCACACACTTTATCTGTTCCCTCTTCTTCAATGTATCTCTCTATAATTGGTTCATTTCTCATACGCAAATGACTTTCATTTAAAATATTTTCTAAATTGCTAAAGAACTTCTCTATATTTATTTTTGTATGACTAACTTTAAACACAGCATATATGCCACCTGTAAAATCTCTTTTAGATATTGTCTGATCATTTACTGTTTCATCTATTCTCAAAACAACGTCATATCTACATTGATTACTTTGAACGTGGAGAGGATTATCTAATGCTATACCTAACACACCGTATTTCTCAACATATTTCCAATAATGATTAGTCTGAATCCAATGCTTAAAAGTCTTCATCATTTCAAAGTTTTTATCACTTTGATAAGTACCTATCATTCTCATATAAACGACGCTACTGTCATCCAATTTTTCAATCTTATATTTCATATTATCGCCTCCACTGAGAAAGTAACCCGAGTTAAAATTTTTTTCAACATAAATTTTAAAATTTTGTTATACAATAAAGCGCTTTATGATGTTAATATGAAAATTTTATTTTCAACCATTCAACTAGTATCAATCGTTTATTTTCATGTATCATAGGGTATGAAAAAGAATAGTAAAAGTTATGGAGGCAACGTGTATGGACAAAAAGAAACTCATTAAAACACTTATCAATGTATTACCAATCGTTATCGTACCATTAGTAACTGAACGTAAGCGTATTAAAGAACATCCAGATGTACAGAAAGTAACTAATGCTACATCTAAAGCTACTTCAAAAACAACTTCTGCAATTTCAAATAAAGCTTCAGATGTCAAAGAGTACGTAGGAGATAAAAAGCAAGAATTTGATAATAAGCGTGAATTGAAGAAAATTGCGAAGGAAAATGATCCAGCCTACATTGAGAAAAAAGGCGAAAAATTAGCTAAACAAAATCGTAAAGAAGCAGACAAAATGGACAAAAAGCTTCAAAAGAATATTGAGAAACGTCATAAAGAAGAACAAAAACAACGTGAAGCTAATCAGAAACAACGTATTAAAGACATGAAAAAAACTCAAAAATACGAAGAGCAAGTTGGCTTAACTCCTGGTAAAATAGATCACGAAATTGAGAAAAAAGGCGAAAAACTAGAAAAAGATAATCGTAAAGATATTAAAAAATTAGATAAAAAGCTTCAAAAGAATATTGAAAAACGTCATAAAGAAGAACAAAAACAGCGTGAAGAAGCAGAGAAAGCTAGAAAAAAAGAATTTAAAAAATATGAAAATTACGTGGCTGACAGTGTCGTAAAACAACATAAGGAATCAAATCATTCTTAACCATGAAGACTAACGTAATTATAGATGGAGATGCTTGTCCTGTTGTTAATTCTGTCATTGAATTGACGAAAGGGACAGGCATTTTTGTTACAATTTTAAGAAGTTTTAGCCATTTTTCACAACAAATACAACCCGAACATGTAAAAATTGTATACGTTGATGACGGTCCCGATGCGGTAGACTATAAAATAGTCGAACTTGCTAGCAATAATGATATCGTCATCACACAAGATTATGGACTTGCTAGTCTACTGATAGACAAAGTACATACTGTCATGCATCATAAAGGAAATATTTATCACTCAAACAACATCCAAAGCTTATTAGATCAAAGATATCTAAATGCTCAAATAAGAAGACGAGGTGGTCGTCACAAAGGCCCTCCTCCCTTCACAACAGAGGATAGACTTAAATTCGAGCATGCTTTTAGAAAAATCATTAATCAAATATAGGAGGCATATTATGAAAAGAATTGCTGTTTATTGTGGTGCAAGTAAAGGGAAAAACCCATCTTATGTTAAAGAGGCATACGAATTAGGAAAATATATGGCTGAACAAGGATACGAGCTTGTATTCGGAGCAGGATCAGTCGGCATTATGGGAGCTATTCAAGATGGCATACTTGAGCATGGCGGTAAAGCTATCGGTGTCATGCCTAAAATGTTAGATGAACGAGAAATAACAAGCCAAAAAGTAAGTGAGCTTATATTAGTAGATTCTATGCATGAACGAAAAAATAAAATGACTGAACTTGCCGATGCTTTTATTATGGCTCCAGGCGGTGCTGGTTCATTAGAAGAATTTTTTGAAATGTATAGTTGGGCTCAAATTGGTATACACCAAAAGCCTATAGGTGTATTTAATTTAAATGGATTCTTTGAGCCACTACAACACTTAATCGACCATATGATTAAAGAAGGATTTATTGATGAGAAATATCAAAAGCTTGCACCTTTATATGATACTAAAGAATCACTCATCGAAGGACTTAAACATTACAAACCACTTGGTGTACGTACATACGATTAATAAAGTAAAAGGTAGAGAACCCACAAATGATTTCATCTAAAGAAACATTTGTGGGTATTTTTCAATAAAACTATTAAACTCTTTCATGTTTATTAAAATCTATCTTAAAATTAAGTATCAAATAAACATAATCATTTATTATTTAATAACTTTGTAGTTTATATTATTGACTTATTATTTTCAAGTTTTTTATTATATGGATTATCATTTCCAATTATACAAAAACTACAAATCCCCATCCGTGAAGGTGCTTTTATGAATCACAATTTCATTTGTACAAGAACTACTAACTTTCCTTTCAAGAAGGAAGTAGCTCTTTATAATATCTTACATGACGTTTAAGGGGATGGTATTTACTAAGATTCGGATATTCAAAATTGTCTAAAAAAGTCATTCCTAATTTTTCCATGACTTTTCTAGAAGGCAAATTATTTTCAGAAGTAAAACTATATAATTCTTTAATTCCTTTATCTCTAGCATATTTCATTACGGCTTCTGCCCCTTCTGTAGCTAGACCATTTCCCCATACTTCTGGAATTAGCCTCCAACCTATTTCATAAAACGGTAACTCTTTAAAAGGGTAATGGCTATCTTTTGAAACGTAATTCACACCTATAAACCCTAACCATTCTCCCGTCTCTTTCAACTCTACAGCAAATAAACCTAGGCCACTCTCTTGTATTATGCTATCCATATTTTCCATGTCTATCTCAGAACGACGATAACTAAGTAAACTAGGGAAGTATCTACGTACTTGCGCATTAGCATTCATTTTTTGAAAAGGTAATAAATCTTTGGTTTCCCAATCTCTTAAGTTTAAACGTTCAGTTTCAATATAAATAACCATCTTAAACACTCCATTTAATCGAAAATGCTTATTTTGCCTATATTTTAATATAAAATTAACGCGTTATGAAGTTTTTAACTCTACTCATATCGCGTTATTTAAACATATATTCTTTTTTATATTTATTAGTTTTTAGAAATATAACTAATCAACTTAATGTGTACCGGTATTTCTTTCAAACGATCACTTTGATTTTTAGGTGCAACAAATGTTGCATCAATAAAATCATTTTGATGATTAAGGTGGTATGTTGCTACAAATGTATCTGTATCTGATTCAAAGTTAGGCAAATGTGCAATGACTCGTTTAATATCACTTGTTGTATCTTTAATAGTACGACCAGTTAGATTCTCTAACTCACGACCTAATTCTACTAATGTCATCTTTTTACCTTCTAGAATATTAAAATCTTGTTCATGCATCGTTCTTCTCTCCTCTTAAAGCTATCAACTATTCGCTATCTTCCAATCTAAATGTTTGTTAAACTCACTAATACCTATTCGCAACATATAATACCCTTCCCGTTTCGTATTTAAACGTTAGGAATAACTACCTATCGTTCTTGTCGATGATTATTTTTTCTATCATTCTGTGAGGGCTTCTGCTGTGTATGTGGTTTAGAGGATTGACTGTCATGTTCATCTTGATTGCTTTTTATTTTGTTAGTTTGATCATCATGATTAGCAGATGTCGATTGATTATCTGAAGACTTTTCTTTTGCATCATGATTATCTTTATTTTTCTTATCTCGGGATGTGCTTTTAGCAGGCAAGTCATTTACATCTTCTTGGAGACTATCCTGTTTGTGTTTAAGCTTATCCTTTTGCTCTTGTAACTTTTTCTTCTGTTTTTTTAAATCCTTATTTTCTTTTTTCAACTGATCAATGCTTTTTTCTAAAGAAGCTTTTTCGTTACTTTTACCACATGCAGTTAACACCAATGTTGTAATTAATAGTAAGGTTAACCATTTTCTCATGATAGACTCCTTTGTAGTTACTTATCGATACTCTTTATTTTAACATGGTTTTTTGATTTAATCATTTTTTAACATAAAATATCATTTCATTACATTTAATTTCACAAAGTAACATATATATTTAATGGTAAATTATTTACTCTTTATTTATAAAAGTTTTACTTTTATTAAAGTTATCTTTTTAGTTATGATATCATTCGCGCTATTTTATCAAAATTAAACGACGTTTGTGTGAAATAGAAAAAAGATTTACAATTCCTATAATTTTGTCTAATAGCCCTTTTGAACTTGTATAAGAGTAATGATATACATGTGATAATTATGATATGATTGTGTTTATCATACTAATCATCATGTTTTTAAATGATACTTTAACTTAGTTATCCTTTTTAAAGTAGTATTTATTTATGAATTTAAAATTTAAGGGAGTATTTTATTATGAAATCCACTGCGCAATTAACAAAGGAGAATAATGTCAAAGCTTTGCGACTGAACAATACCGATCGTGAAATATTTGAAAATTACATGACATATGTGCGTGCTGACTTACGAGTTAACCCTCACGATTCAGAATTAATGTTAAACCGTACTTTGAAACACTTAATTCGTGCAGGTGATACTGGAATGCTTGCGATGGAGTTTTTCAACCATGATCCTAAAGCACATGCTAAAAAAGAGATAAGGGAACTCCCAAATGAAACATTTAAAAACATTTTTAAATATATAAGTCATAACTTCATTCTTTTAATAGGTATTTTTTGTTTTCTCAAAGGATTGATTGGCTTTTTTATAGGGGGCGATAGTAATTTACTATATTTATATACGTTTCCCCTAACTGTCATTATTGGTTTAGTAATTATATTTTTATTTATTTGGATGAACTTTAAAACGGTACAATTACAGTGCTTTAACAACTCTTATTGGACCTGGTGGCTCACCTATGGTGTCATCGCATTATTATTAATCACTCTTTTTTATGTTTTTTTTATACCGCAATCATTTTTAGCGTTTGGACCATATATTAAAGTTAGTAATTGGACTTTCATCATTATTGCGATAATAATCATCCCTATTTCATTTTATGTGAATCATCACTTTTATAATAAAGAAGCAAATACACGCATATAAAAAGACTTACACTCAAAACGTTTATTTTGAGTGCAAGTCTTTATTTTATCTCAATTTAATTTATTAGAAAGACATCTAAAAAGAACCAAATAACCATTACAATCATTATTAGACCTTGAGCAATTGTACTCGCTAAAAATGCAATCACTGAGCCAAAACTCACCTTTATAGCTTGTTGAAAGTTAAACCCTTGAACCAATTCAACAATGAACACAGCAACAAAAGGAATAATGATAATACCAAAGGGAGGAAAAACGAAACAACCTACAATCACACCTATGAGCGCTGTGTATTCACCTATTTTACTTCCTCCAAAGCGATTGACGAAATATTTATTCATCACAAAATCGGCTACTAATATCATAATGGTAAAGATAATCATTGCAACATAAAAAATCCACGATAATCTTCCCTCATGAAAACCAAATTGATAAATTAAAAAACCAATCCATAACATTAAAAGTGATGGTATCACCGGTTTAATTAAACCAATAAATGCTAACGCAAAGGCTATAATAATTAAAATCCATAATATCGCTGTCATCTCTATCTACTCCACATCTTCTATTGTAATTTTTTGATCTTTCGTAAACAAGATGAGTATCATCCCTACGAAGATAGAACTTGCTGAGACAAAGAATACATTTTCCAAACCAACCCAATGACTCATCACACCACCTAGCAAATTACCACCAAGTTGTCCTATTACCATGGCATTGGCAAAAAGTGTTGATGCATAACCTGGAAAATCAGGAAGAATATCTTGAAAATAACTAATCCCAAGACCTAGTAATATTGCTAGAAAGATGGCTAAACATATTTGTCCAACAAGCATCATATGAAAATTTTTAAATACACCAATACTAAAGTAAAATGCGCCACCAAATACAGAACCAATTATCAATAAAGTTCGAGTTGGCAATTTAGCTGATAATATACCTAATATAACCATAAACGGCACTTCTAAACCTGCACATAAACTTGCTAAATAGCCTACATATCTTTCCTTTTCATTTAAATAATCTGTCACAAAAAGTGGCATATTCATCGTATACATCCATTGCCCAATATGAAGTAATATAAACGCTATAAATGGAATAAATAATGATTTATCTTTAAACATATTTGGTGCGATTTTCTCAATATGCTGTTGTTCAGAAATTTGATTTTTTACCGGTAAATTTTTATAAAAAAACACTTGTAAAATTAAAGTAAATAAAATAATAGCTATTGTGCCACCAAATAATCCAGAATAACCTTTTAACTCAATAAGTTGTGCACCTATAAATGGCCCAAATAAAAAACCAAGTGAAAACATTGAACGTAAAACAGTATTAGCAAACTTAGCACGATCACGTGAACTTGAAGCATTGATTGATTCTCTGGCAGAGGCATACAATTGTGGCATTGCTGGTGCAAATAATCCTTGAAACAACGCATATAACACGATGAATAACCATATTTGATGAACGTAGAAATAAATTGAGAAGCTCACTGCCCCCATAAACAAAGCAGTGATGATTAGAATCTTTCTATTAAGATGATGTGTATCAGAAAATCTTGCAATAATGGAATTGACTATAAACTGACTTATCGCAGCAAGTGCAAGTAGCAGTCCATATTGTGTTGTCGTCATCCCCAAATCTTTTGTAGCAAATAAAATTAAATAAGGTACAGTCACTGCTATTCCCATACCTAGTAACAACATATTGACCACAAACAATTTATAATTCTTTATTTGCAATAATGCTGTAAACATCTTCTCGACCTCTATCCTATTTTTAGATTGCAGTTACACAACAGAATTAAGCCTCAATTATCTAATAAAGTTCAACATTAAATTTACGAATGCGTCTACTTGAGGAAGTTGTAGCATACTTGCGTCATAACTCATGTATGTTGACCGAATAAGTGGCTTTTTATCAATAGTGACTTTTTCAAATTCAAACATGTTCTTATCGATATTTTTCATCATAATTTTTGGTAGTATAGTTACCCCTACACCACTAAGCAACATTTCTTTACATGTGGCAACTTGATCAACTGTGATTGTCGCGTGATAATCATGTCCCAAATGATCGTTATACCATTGTTTAATTTGGTTAATATAAATTGGATCCGCTTGAAATTCAATAAAAGGCAGTTTAGTTACATCTTCCTTACGATCCTTAGGATATATAAAATAATGTTCATCATTAAATAAATGTGTATTCGATAAATTCATTACTTTATTTCCACGTGTAATCATCACATGGTAGTCTCGATGATGCGCTTTTATTTGTTCAGTAGATCCTACTTGAACCTGTATCTCCACATTGGGAAATTGCGAATTATAAAGACTTAATACTTCAGGAAGCAATGTTTGTCCAATAAGCGAAGAGCAACCGATTGAAATTGTACCGTTCACTTCACCAATATGTGCTTGTATTTTATCAAAAAATAAACGTTCACGTTTGAGCATATCACGCGCATGTTCAATAATCATTGAACCTTCAGTCGTAGTAATGAGCTGTTTTTTTGTACGAATAAAAATCTCAACTCCAAATGCAGCCTCAATTGCCTTTAAACGTTGAGTAACTGCAGGTTGAGAAATATATAGAATTTCTGCTGCTTTGCGTAAAGTTTTTGTCTCATCTAAAGTAATGAGCAAACGATAATCATCTATTTTCATAGCGTCCCCCTACATATGTTTTTACTTTAATCTTAGTGAAACGACATAACTTACCATCAGCGATAAATTGATTAAAATTGTTAATGTCGTCGGTGTGATTTCTTTTTAGCTTTATAGGGACGTTTATGTTTCATTTTCTGTGCTTTATGATTGATTTTATGATAACAACGCATAACCTTATCTTGTATTTCTGAAAAATTATCTTCTATTTCAATCATTAATTGATGGGCGATAATATATGCCTCATGATATTGCTTCTTTGAAATTTGTTTATTTTGTAGTGCGTACATTAAATCATCTTCATCTACAAGTTCATACTCACCATTAGGTAGAACGAGAACGTCTAAACATAAATCGATGGTACGTGCATTTCCTTTTTGAGTAATGTTCTTTATATTAATGTCAAAGTAGTATTCTAATGGATTCCCTTTATTATCAAACATGACAGTCATACTATACCGCTTCTTATCCGGTAGTATCTGTAACCATTTATAATTGTCATCTGCAACTATTATGTTTTGTCCAACTACCGTCACCTCTAAAGGCTCACGAACCTTTTTCATCGTGACCAAGCCTATAATACCTTTAAATCTATTATTATTAACTTTAACCTCTGTATATTCTCTCTCTACCAGGCGACGCCAGTGACGTTTGTCTATATATTTTACTTTCACAGTCACCAACTCCTTGCTTTTATTATATTAAACTAGGATGTCAATGTCATCTTAAGTCTCAGATAAATACTGTTTACATAAATGTTCTTATTAAATCATTAAGACTATTTTACTATAAATTGATTTATTTTACTTAAAATAGATAGAAATACTAGGTTTTAACACATAAATATTGAAATTTAAAAATGTGAACATAAAAATAAGCAACGAGTGACAGAGTCATAAACACTGTTGCTCGTTGCTTGATAAAATACCAATTTTATTAATGGTAAAACAATCATTAAAATTCTATTGCGCTTGATGTTGTTTTTTCTTAATAGTTAAATACTTTAATCCTAATGCAAATAAACCATAACCTAAAATGCCTTGCATTAATGTTTTGCATAAAGATTTATTCGTTGTTAAGCGATTAGAAATAAATGTGCTTACTAAATATAGAAAAAACACTTTAACATATCTTGGATTCATTTTCATTATATTACCTTCTTTAAAACTATACTTGAACACTTAAACGAGGAATAAATGTTTCAAAATGAACATGATTCATATCATAATTTAATTCTTTAAGAGAATTTATAATTGAATGTAAGAATTTCGTACCACCACAAATATAAATTTCAGGCTGTTCACTTAAATATTGTTCTAATTCTTTAGCTTCTAAATAACCTTCTTTATCTTTCACGTGTAAATGTAGCTGTGCTTGCTCATAATTATCTGTAATGCTATCAAGTTTTTGAGCAAATGGTCGTTCATCTTCTGTCACAACCGCTTGAATCATTTGAGTTGGAACGTTTAATGATGCAGCTTTTTTAAACATTGAAACTAATGGTGTCATACCTACGCCAGAACCAATAAACAATTGCGGTCTTTCAGTATTTTCTATTGAAAAGCCACCTACAGGAGCAGATAAATTAATCATGTCACCTTCTGATATTTCATCATGTAAAATTGTTGAAACTTCACCTTCATGTTCAGTAGTCACATCACGTTTGACACCAAATACTAAGTGATTTTCATCTCCATCTATGATTGAATAATGACGTTTAGCTCTATATGGTAACTTTTCACTAGAAACATCTACGGTAATGTATTGACCTGGTTCGAATTGACTTAAATCATATTCTTCAGATTCAACTGTGAAAGATTTGATGTCACTTGTTTCTTGTGTAATGTTTGTGATTTTAAATGGTTTAAAACCTTTCCATAACATATGGTTGTAAATTTCTTGCTCTAATTTGATAAATACATCTGCAATTTCTCCATACGCTTTTGCCCATGTTTGAATTACTGGGTCGTCACTTTCTAACCCTGTCACATCTTGAATTGCAGCAAGTAAATTTTCACCTACAATTGGATAATGTTCGGGATAAACTTGTAAAGCACAGTGCTTATGTGCCACAGGCATAATTGCTGGCTTAATTGCACCTAAATTATTAATATTCATTGCTGCAGCTAGTACTGCTTGTGCTAATGCAGCAGATTGCATACCTTTCTTTTGGTTTGTTTGGTTAAACATGTTTAATAATTCTGGGTTAGCCTCAAACATCTTAGGATAAAAAATTGAAGTAATCTCAGTTCCTTTATCTTGTAATAATGGTACAGTTTGTTTGATAATATCTTGCTCTTTTTCAGTTAGCATAATTCATTCCTCCCTCTTTTCTAATTATGATAGCTATTATCCTATATTTCAAAGGATAAATTTATGAATTGCAACCTTTTTATTATTATTTGAATATTTTATGAAGTTTATCTTTATGATTGATTCAATTTTTTACTTTTCATTTATACTAAATATTAAGGAGGAATTTTTATGATTACAAAAGAAGATATTGTTGCAGATGTTGTAACAGATTATCCTAAAAGTGCAGATATATTTAGAAATGCTGGAATAGATTTTTGTTGTGGCGGACAAGAGAGTATCGCTTCAGCTGTCAATCATAAACCAAATATTGACTTAAATTCCTTATTAAATAAGTTGAATCATATTGATAATACAGAAGGTAACAGTACCATTAATCCTAAATTTTTAAATGTTGAATCTCTTATACAATATATACAATCAGCTTATCACGAAACGCTTAAAGAAGAATTTAAGAATCTTACACCTTACATGACTAAATTGGCAAAAGTACATGGTCCTAGTCACCCATACTTATTAAAATTACAAGACTTATATCGCGAGTTTCGTGATAGTATGTTGGATCATATACGTAAAGAAGATGAGGAAGATTTTCCTAAACTCATTCAATATAGTCAAGGACAAGATGTACAAAACATTAAAATCATATTAGAAGATTTAATTAATGACCACGAAGATACTGGGCAATTATTAAATGTTATGAATCAACTAACCTCTGATTATCAAACCCCAGAAGAAGCATGTGGAACATGGAAGCTTGTTTACCAAAGATTACAAAATATCGAACGTCAAACACACCAACATGTACATCTTGAAAACCATGTGTTATTTAAAAAGGTAAGTTAATTAAATAAAACTTAGGCTTCATTTAATTAACTGAGTGCACGTGTCAAATTTCAAATTGAATTCGTTGCCCCACGTCCTGAATCCCGAACCCCAACCTGCTTTGCCTGTTGAATTTCTCGGTGAAATTCTCTATGTTGTGTTCTAAAAAATTTGAAATAGTCGTATATTAATTTAGTTATCGACTGTCAATATATCAAAAAACCTGAGACTATTACCGATGTCTCAGGTTCTTATACTTATTATATATTCTATTAATCTTCTTGAGATATAGCTAATCTTTTTATTATGCTTTCATATTGTGGATATTGACGAATCAAATATTCTTGTGTTAAAAGTTCAAAATGCTCGTATTCAAATCCAGGTTGACACATACATCCAACTAGACTATATCCCTCTGCACTATCTAAAGTAGAAGCAAAAATTGTCCCTTTTGGCACACAATATTGTAAACACTCACCACAATCTATATCTCTACCTAATTTAACAGTATGATATTCACCTTTAGGGGTTATCATATGAATCTTCAACGTCTGACCAGCATGATAATACCATACTTCATCTGCATCTATTCTATGAAAATGTGATATATCGCGCTGTGTTAATAGAAAATAAATACTGCTAAAAGACGCTCTTCCTTTACCGTCGCCTCTCATTGTTTCTTTAAAATATCCGCCTTCAGGATGCGAAATTAATTCCAACCGGTCTATCCAATCATTAGCAGTCATCATTATTTTAAATCTACATTATGGAAAACATTTTGAACATCTTCCAAGTCTTCAAGTGCATCGATTAATTTTTCAAAAATAGCTTGATCCTCTTCAGACAACTCAATATCAGTTTGAGGTAACATTTCAAACTCTGCTACTTTAAATTCCTCAACGCCAGCTTCACGTAATGCATCCTGAACTTGTGCAAATTGATCTGGTTCTGCGTAAACAATAGTCAAGCCATTGTCATCAATTACATCTCTTACATCAATATCTTGCTCCATTAGTGTTTCTAAGACTTCATCTACAGATTTACCTTCTACACCAAAGGTTGCAGTATGGTCAAACATATAAGCTACTGAACCAGATACTCCCATATTTCCTCCATTCTTACCGAACGCAGCACGTACATCTGATGCTGTACGATTTACATTGTTTGTTAATGCGTCAACTATAAGCATTGAACCATTCGGACCAAAACCTTCATATCTTAAGTGATCGTAGTTTTCGTCACCAGCGCCTTTAGCCTTATCAATAGCTCTATCTATAATATGATTAGGTACTGAATATGTTTTTGCACGTTCTAATACTAATCTTAAAGTTTGATTTGACTCTGGATTAGGCTCACCAGACTTTGCAGCTACATATATTTCTTTACCAAATTTGGCATATATTCTACTAGTATTTTTATCTTTTTGGGCTTTTTTCTCTTTAATGTTGTTCCATTTACGTCCCATAATGTCATCTCACTTTCATCATCTATGTACCATATTATATATTTAGCTACCGTCTTTGTAAAATCTGTTAACATGTTACAAACATTGTTAAATCAATCATTATAGATACCTATTGTTCCTCAAAATACAATAAACATTTTTAATAAAAAAACTGTCATCAAAATAAAACTTTTGACGACAGCAAACTCATTTTATGTAGCTTGATTCATTTCGACACATCTCTATACATTTTGTATATCGATTAAAATGTCATTAATAACTTAAGAATTTTTCAACATCTTCAAATAAAGCATCAAATTCACTCATATTATTTTCATCCATATATAGAAAAATTTTTCTTTCATCTCTATTCGATCTTACTTTATTTAACTTTTCTTTGTCTATCAATCTTCTAATAGACATCAAAATCTTAGTTCTACTAATATCTAACTCTCCTGTAGCCAGTTTTAGAAAAGTTTGCATAAGAATTCGCTCATCTAAGCAATATTTTTTAGCTAAATATAGTACAGCAAGATCGTTTAACGTCAACTTATATTTTTTATCTATATATCCAGATAATGCTTTATATTGTTTGTAAAATTCTAGTAATTTAATTAATTTCTGCTCATTCAAAATCTGCACCTCCAAATATAAGTAGACAACGCATATATCATTATCTTAAATATTTGGATAATTGTCTTTGACATTTGTTTTTAAACAATTGTCAAAATTACGAATAAACACAATTTAAGTTGTGCTACGCCTTTTATTTATTTTATCTTTTTTATATATTTCAACTAAATATACTGCATTATATTTCATTCTGATTTTCAATGGGCCCTTTTTAAAGTCATGTTCCATAATGTGCATGTATGGTCTAAAGTTCTCCTCAACTCTCATCAAGAACGGTGTAGACCAAACATATTTGTGACGTAAGTTTTGAGAAATCATATGATTAATATTGCCACCTTCATCATCAACTTTAGCAATCACACAAATATATTCATCTATTAACGCTTCATCTTCAAAGTTAATCCATATATCAACGTCTTTAAAGTCGCTCTCATTAGATTCACTTTCAATCACACGCCAATCATATAAGTAGAGATAATATTGATCAGCATTTTCAATAATATTATAGAATCGTTGTTCAATTTGGTTTTGATTAGTCATCCAACTCAAATGATTAAAAATCAGTCCAAACGTTGTTTTAAACCCATTCTCATCAAATAAATGTACAGCGTTAAAGACTTTAGGATTTGAAAATACATTTAATCCGTAGCCTTTAAAATGTTTTTTTAGTTTTGAAATCGTTTTAAATAGTAATGGAGCGCTATTACTTAAATCAATTTCATTATTATTCAGTAATTGATGATTATATAAATTTAGAAAAATTAAATTTTCACTACTAAAATCAAACTGCTTTAAATCATCTATTAAATGCTTAAATTGTAGAATATTTTTGAGTAATAAACCTTCCTCATTATCAAGTAAATAGGGTGACTTTAATCTAGCATTATCAATATAAAGATAGTCAAATTTTAAACGCTTTATTTGCGAAGCTAATGATTTAAATTGTGCAGTGTCATTAAACATGCAACTAATATCTAAACCTATTTTATATTCCAATTCGATGTTTTGTATCTTCAAGATATTACGATAAATTTCTCGAATACTTTTTTCGTTCAAATTAAATATAAATTGCACATTGTAATCTGAAACAGAACATTTATTCATAATTTTTAAGTTTTCATATTGATATGTAAAAAGTTGATTAAGTTCATATATTTGCTCGATTTTATCGATGCTAAATGCGACGTGCAAGCGATATTCAATAATAATTTTAATGATATCATTCATCTCTTCTTGAGAGAACAAATTCTTATATTGGCATAAGTTAGGCATAATACAAAAAATAATATTTGAACCTTCATACCCTATTTTTTTATGAATACCTTGCAAAAACAACATTTTAATTTCATCAATTGAATTAATTTGAACGACAGAATAAAACGTTGAAACATTAGAAATTGGATATTGGTCAATAACAATTTCATCATAATTATCTAACTCATTCGTTGGCATTTTAGAACATATTAATGATTGTACACATGATTTTAAGTGTTCTGAAACATCATCATCAGAACATCCATTGTACTTATCATATTTTTTCATTGCACGATATGCATTGGGCGTTACACTTAAATAATTTTTGAATTGTCTAGAATATGTAGATACATTACTAAATCCTAACGTTTCACTAATTTGGCTTATCGTTTTAGTTGTCGTAAGTAGCATCTCTATAGATTTACTAATTTTAAGTGTATCTATATATTTTTTAAATCCCATACCTAATAACAAATGAAACTGCGTAGAAAGGTTGGACTTAGAAACATATAATTTATTGGAAATATCTTTTAGAGTAAGTCTTTCTTCGATGTGATTATATATATAATTCAATTCATCCTTTAACTCACCATAATAATCATACATATATTGGTCTTCAGCAATTTTTTTGTCAATAATAGCCTCATTAGCAAGAATATGAACAATTTTATTGATAATATCTTGCTCTTTATCCACATCATTATCTAAAAAATTCAACGTAAGTTGAGCAACTAGTTCTTTAATTTCTTTCTTAGATTGTATTAAATCCGAAATATAATGGTAATTAAAAAAAGAATAGCCTAACTCTGTAAACCAATCACTAGAAATATATACTTCTAGTGTGATGCCATTGTCACTGATACTAAACACATCCATATTATTCACAATATATAACTCATCTGAGAGTATCCTTTCTTTCATAAATTGTTGAAAGTGCATACTCCCTTCGATAGGCCAAAATAATAAAATGCCGTCTTGACATCGTGTTGCCGTATATTCTTTTTTTGAAAGTATATGCAAACAAGAATTTGCCATATCTTTACCTCTTTCCCTCAGTCTTTTATGCCCATATCAATTCATGTAAATTTTCACAAGTATCAGAAAATAATCTAACACAATATAAAAATAAATCAAAAAGAAAAAGATATATTTAATCATTTTTTTATTTTTGTACTTCATCTTTTCTATTAGATATAAAAAAAGATGTGTCGTGTTGAGAGTTCAACATTAAATGAAAAACCCAGAAACTCTCTGATAGAGAAACACGATCACATCTTTTAATTCATTCATAATCTCTTTAGTTTTTAAAGCGATTTGCTAAACTAAGTATATCTTCGATGATATTTAATAAGTTGATAAACAAATTAAATCCCATTTCTCTTGGTGAGAATTGACCTCTTTTCATTCTATTAAAATCGTATAAAGTATAAAGGAGAAACAATAATAAGCTCACTATTGTAATGACAGTATGAAAAATTGGATTATTAATAAATATCCCTATAATCCCAGCTATAATTAGCGCAATTAATGTCACAAACAAATATTTTCCCATACTCGAAGCGTCTTTTATTAAAAAGTAACCTATAATACCAAAAGCTATAAATGCACCAATAGCAAGAATAATATTTTTATAGAATACTTCTGCTCCTAAATTTTGTAAGTAAGTCGTAAAAAGAGCATACGAAAGCAAACCTACAATAATAGCGTATATATGAGAGATCACTAATCCATATTTTCGCGCACGTTTAATAAACAACGTTGCTAATATCAGAATTAACAATCCTAGAGACAATGGTTTTCTCCATGACATAGGAAGATATTGTCCAAAATAACAACCAATCCCAAAAATCATCCAATAATACATAAAATATAACCAAACTTTTGCATAGGCATGTGTTTGGTTCTTATCTTGAGATTGTCTTTTATGATCAGTTGATTGGTGTGTCGATTGTGACATTATAATAACTCCTTTTCTATATTAAATAATTAGGTAATAAAAATTTTACAACACTATAAAGAATTACAAAAGTATTTAAGTTCATAAATTCTAAATATATAGAAGTTTTAGAAAACTCATTACATTGAACTTTACTTTATTACAATTTATCTAATAAATATTAAGAAAAGTAACGAAATATGTCTTATAAATAGCGATATATCAACTTTCTTTAATAAATGTTCAGAACAATACATTATTTTAACAATGTTACAAGATAATAACAAAGCCCACAAAGTCAAATATTTTTGTTAGTATGGGGTACGTAATAAAAAAACAAAAAGTTAATGTACAGAGACTTGTCGGGACAATTATCTAAATCATTAAACTTAAATCAATTAAATCTTTGTTATATTTAAGGAGGAGTTACTTTGAAAAAGTTAGCCTTTGCAATTACAGCCGCTTCAGGCGCAGCAGCAGTTCTATCACATCATGATGCTGAAGCTTCTACACAACATAAGGTTCAATCTGGAGAATCCTTATGGACTATTGCACAACAATACAATACTTCAGTAGAAAGCATTAAGCAGAATAATAATCTTAGCAACAATATGGTATTCCCAGGACAAGTTATTAATGTAGGTGGAAGTGCTTCACAAAATACTAGTTCAAACACTTCTTCAAGTTCAGCATCTTCACATACTGTAGTAGCAGGTGAATCATTAAACATCATAGCTAATAAATATGGTGTTTCAGTTGATGCATTAATGCAAGCAAATCATCTAAATGGTTATTTAATTATGCCTAACCAAATATTAACTATCCCTAATGGTGGTTCTGGTTCAGGATCAGGTGGTACAGCAACTCAAACTAGCGGTAATTATACTTCACCTTCATTCAACCATCAAAACTTATACACTGAAGGTCAATGCACATGGTATGTGTTCGACAAACGTTCACAAGCTGGTAAACCTATCAGTACTTACTGGTCTGATGCAAAATACTGGGCGTCAAATGCAGCGAATGATGGTTATCAAGTTGATAATACTCCATCTGTTGGTGCAATTATGCAAAGTACACCTGGACCATATGGTCATGTAGCATACGTTGAACGTATTAATGGTGATGGTAGTATTTTAATTTCAGAAATGAATTATGCAAATGGTCCATACAATATGAACTATCGTACTATCCCAGCTTCAGAAGTATCTTCATATGCATTTATCCACTAATCATTGATGATTAATGATTTTACTACAAGGTAATGGAATATACCTTGTAGTTTTTTATTTTAATAGAATGATTGAACCTCATTATTTTATATTTTAAGCAATTCAAATAAAAAGGCCACACAAAGTTGACTAAAAATGTCAGTCTTTGTGTGGCCTTTAGCTATATGTACTTACGTATTATACAAACCTTTTTTATTTTAAGAACAGATGAATAATAAAATAAATAATTGCTGCTAAAACAGCTGAGATAGGTAAAGTAATCACCCATGTTACAACCATACGTTGAGCAGTACTCCATTTAACACCTTTCGCACGATTTGAAGCACCTACACCTAGAATAGATGAAGACACAACGTGTGTAGTAGATAATGGGAAATGTAATGATGACGCTACGAAAATCGTTAATGCTGAAGAAATATCAGCGGCTGCACCGTTAGCAGGTCTAATTTTCATAATATTTCCGCCAACAGTTTTGATGATTTTCCAACCACCTACTGCTGTACCTAATCCCATAGCTGTTGCACACACAACTTTAACCCATACTTGAGGTTCAACATTACTACCATCTTGTAAATTACCTACAATTAAAGCTAATGTGATAATACCCATAGATTTTTGAGCATCGTTTGTACCATGTGAGAATGATTGTAATGCTGCAGTAAAGATTTGGAAAAACCTAAAATTACGATTAGTACGTGTTAAATTTGAATTTTTAAAAACGATTTTAACAATCGTATACATCATATAACCTACACAAAAAGCTATAATTGGTGAAATGATTAATACGATAATAATTTTTGTAAAACCTTGATAGTGTAATACTGCAAACGAACCTTTCGATGCAATGGCTGCACCCGCTATAGATCCGATTAGTGCGTGAGAAGATGAACTTGGTATTCCATACAACCAAGTGATTAAATTCCAAATAATGGCAGCAATAATAGCTGCTAACACAACAACTAAACCATGTTGTAATTTGAATGGATCAACGATATCTTTTGTAATAGTTCCAGCAACACCTGTGAAGGTCAATGCCCCAATAAAGTTCATGACTGCTGCTAATAAAATAGCTCTTCTTGGTGTTAATGCTCGAGTAGAAACCGCAGTAGCTACAGCATTAGCTGTATCATGGAAACCATTGATAAAGTCAAATATTAATGAAAATATAACTATAGCTATCGTGACAATTAAAATATATGACATAAATAAAGACTCCCTTAGCTATTTTTCATGATTATAGTTTCAAAATTATTAGCAACAGCTTGACACTTATCTGCTATTTCTTCCATGCTTTGATAAATATCTTTTATTTTAATTAATGTGATTGGATCTGTTTCACTGTTGAAGATGTGTTTCATCGACTGTCTTAAGATACCGTCGCAATTTGTCTCAAATTCTTTAATATTAATAGAATGAATGCGCATGTGAGATAACTTTTTGTCTACAAGTAATCCTACAGCTAGCTTCATTTCGGCAACTGCTTTTTGTATGTTTTCTACAAATTCAGCCATGTACTCATCTGTATATTCAATTGAATACATTTCAAACATTGCTGATGTCTCTTCCATAGCATCTAGAACATCATCTATTGCATTGCATAAAGATAAGATATCTTCACGTTCAATTGGTGTAATGAATGTTTGGTTGAGATCAGAAATAACTTGATGCATAAGTTCGTCACCATGTGACTCATACGTTTTAATATTATCAGAATAAGCTTTCAAATCTAAGTGTGTATTGAAGTCCATTTTGCCGAATTCAATAGCTGCACGGTCTAGATTGAATACCATTTCTTCTAATTGAACCATGAACTTATCCTTTTTCTTACTAAACATTAAAAATCCTCCATTTTGAGCGATTGTCATCAATCACATTATTAAATTTTATTTGCGTAAGACAAGTGGTTGAGGAACTGATTTACAATTATTATAAAAAGTAACTAGCAATTCTTATATTGTAAAAATTGTGTAAATTTAATATATAGTAATCATTTATTGATGTTCGCCAACATCCAGTTTTGTCCCTACTTGAAAATATCACAAAATTTACATAACCACAATTCTATTTACAAATTCTTAACAAACTAGATATTAAATTTTTACATAAGTGTCTCATAATCTTATTAAAAATGATGAGCGATAAAATCATGGAAACACTTTTATCCACTCCAACTTTAAAATAACGATTTATTAAATCAATTTCAAATATTAATTGTAATTTTCATTCAATTTAATAAAGCGACACTTTAATCATTTGTTATTTTCAATGATTAAAATGTCGCTTAGTATTATCAATTGAGTTTTGAAAATATATTAAAATCTATAAATTAAATAACACAAATTCAATAAGTATAAATTTATATCGAATGTTTAATTGTTCTTTTAGAATGATTATAAGCTATAATAGCAAATACTGCATAAGTTGCTGTATAAACTGCCATAACTATAAAAATAGGTATTTGATTTGTCACATTCATTAAATGCATATAAGCAAGTGAAGCAAAATATGCATGCAGTAATGCAATAATTAAAGGTAAACCAAAATTAAATATTACCTTAAGTTTCAAACCTTTAGACATATCTTGATGCGTAAATCCTAGCTTACGAAGAATCGTGTAGTTCTCAAGTTCGTCTTCCGTTTCATCAATCTGTTTAATGTAAATTATACATCCTGCTGCGATTAAAAATGTAATTCCTAAAAACGATGTCACAAATAATAAAATACCAGTTAAACTAGAAATTTCACTTGCCGCTTCACTTCTTGTTTCTATATCTTCATTGATACTACTAACTAATTTTTCTAATTCTGGTAAATCATTTTTATTTTTAAGATCAAAACCATATTGGGAAACAATATTCTTTTCTTTTATATGTTCTCTAATTTTTTGATAATCTTCATCATTTAAAATAAGTGTCGGTCTACCACGATCAACATCAGACATAAAATAGACTTTATTTATCCCTTTTCTCAAACTTACTTTTAAACGAAACTTCTTACTTCCTACATAAGCCGTCCTTTTTTTGTCTGTTTTAACAACATCTTTGAGAGATCCTCTAGGTATAATAATATCTGTCTGCCCTTTTTTCGTACTTACATTTGGAATATATTTATCACTCGTTACTGTGATTTCTTTCGGTCTATATACACCTTCGCTAAAAAGATGATCTTTATAAACTTTTGCATACACGACCTCTTTATAATTATAGTAATGTTCAATATTACGGTTATTTAATTTAAAAGCAAGTTCATTTGCTTGTTTCTGATTCTTTAACGTAACATCATGTGGTGAACTCAGTAACACTTCATTTGTTAACGTACTACGACTTAACGCCGCAAAACATAATACAGAAACTGTTATTGCTGACACAACAGTCATTACAGTTAGAGAAAATGCATTCTTCTTAACACGATATATAATAGGTGATGTGAACATAACATCTGTGACACTTACCGTTCCATTTCTCAACCGCTGTATCGCTTTAAATATCAATGAAACTGTACTTCTAAAGAAAAAATATGATCCTATAACAGTTAAAAATAAAATAGCAAAAGGTTGAATAATTGTTTCTACGTTATCTACTAATTTAGTCGACATTATATAACCACTAACTATCATAATAATCCCTAGCAAACCTAATACAACTTCACCAAGTGTTGTGCGTGTATGACTGAACTCTTTTTTATTTACATCAGACGCTAACTCTTTAATAGAACGTTTAAGTAAATATACATAGCTTTGAAAGACTATAAGTACATATGACACAGCTATTAATAATAACGTTTCTAAAATGGCATGATAATTAAATATAATAGAAACACTCACGTTGATTCCTAATAATCGCAATACAATCATGAGTAAAATTTTCGAACCAAAGATTCCCAATATGATACCTACAATAGTTGTCATCATAAATGTCATCAATTGCTCCAACATAATCATTTTCATGATATCTTTCTTTGTTAGACCAATAATTTGTAATAACGATAGTTCACGACCTCGTCTTTTCAAAAATAAAAAATTAGCATAAAGCAAAAAGACCACAATAATGATAAATAAAAAATAACTTCCTACTTGTGAACCTTCTTTGATGGCAGGAAACGATTGATTACCGTGTAAATGGTGCGCATATTTTAAAGTTACAAAACTAAAATATAATACAACGCTGATAACAAGAGATAATAAATAAATAGCATAGTGCGTCACATTTTGTTTAAAGTTTTTGAAGATAATTTCATTAAAGCTCATAATTGATGCCACCAAGTACACTTTGCGTTCTTATAATTTCTTTATAAAACGTTTGTTTATCATCATCACCTTGATACAACTCAGTAAAGATTTGTCCATCCTTTAACATCACAACACGGTTTGAAAAACTAGCCGCTACTGGATCATGTGTCACCATAAGTATGGTTGTGTTAAATTCCTCATTCATATATTTAAGACGCTTAAGTAAATCTAGTGTACTTTTAGAATCTAAAGCACCTGTAGGCTCATCAGCAAATATAATTGAAGGTAAATTAATAAATGCCCTTGCTGCTGAGGTACGTTGACGCTGTCCACCTGACAACTCTGATGGATATTTATCACTAATATCACTAATGTTCAAAGCTTCTACTATACGTTGATAACGTTCATGCATTATTTGTTTATCTAACTTTTGAACTGATAGTGGAAGCATGATATTTTCTTTAACGGTTAAGGTATTTAAAATATTATAATCTTGAAAAATAAATCCAATATCTTTTTTTCTAATATCAGATAATTGCTTATTAGATAACTTCTCAAGTTGTTTCCCGTTGATTGTAATAGATCCTTTAGTCATATAATCAATCGAACTAAGTACATTTAATAAAGTTGTCTTTCCTGAACCAGAAGGTCCCATAATTGATATAAACTCACCTTCATCAACATCTAAATTAATTTCTTTCAAAACTTCTTGGAAAGCTTGCTTATCACCATAGACTTTTGACAACTGTCTTACCTCTAATATCGACAAATAATCACTCCTGTCATACTTCAACCAAATTATCTTTTTACGAAGACAAACTTAATGTAGACTATCATATCTTCTTTAATTTACATCTTTTATTATATCGATTATTTATTACAATTGTGATAATAGTAAGTAACAAAACGCACGTTTAAAATGACAATCTTGTCACTTTAGACATGCGCTCAATGATTTCATTTTGTTGTGGGAAAATGAAATAAAACGTTGTTCCTTTCCCCACTATTGAATCAACTTTAACTTCAATCCCAAGTTGTTCTTTCACGCTTTGTACAAGGTATAATCCCATACCAGAAGACGCAGTATCGTTGCGGTCTGTTGTAGAAGTAAATCCTCTATCAAATATACGTGGTAAATCTCTTTTACTAATTCCACGACCGTAGTCTTTAATTTTTAAAACAACGTGTCCTTCTATGTTATAACCACTTAAATTTATTGTAGAATTATCACTATATTTCAAAGAGTTAGATAGAACTTGCCTAATCATCATACGGCACCATTTAACATCTGTATAAACCTTTTGTTCGTCTTTAAAATCTAATTCAAAACCTATCCCTTTTGCCTGACTGATATGTCGAGTAACTTGTATTTCATCTATAACCATTCTCTTTAATGAAATATAATCAAAATACATATCACGATGATGTGTTTCAAGCCTTGTTAAATATAATTGCTTATCTAACATCTCATTAATACGAGACCATTCAAATAATAACGCTCGCTTACGCTGATCATCATTCTCTTGATCTATCAATAATTTCATAGCCGTAACAGGTGTTTTTATATCATGAACAAACTCTGTAATTGTTTGTTCATGATTTTTAATTTGTAATTGTTGTTCGACTACTTTCTCTTTTTGAGCGGCTATATGACGATACAGATAATCTATGACTTGTTGTTGAAATGGGGTTTCTGCCAAATCTTTATGCTTAATTTCTTCAATTTCTTTATCTTCATAAAAATGTTTAGATAGACGGACTTCTTTAACAAACGTAAATAATAAGAAAAGTATACTCAATCCTACGTTTAATATCACTATATAAAATACACTTTCAACTGAAATCTCATAATCTATGTAGGCAACACCTAATAAAATAATGTTGAGAAATAATATCCACAATATCCAATTAATACGAGATTTTATAAAAAACCAAAACCATCGAAAATTATTCATGAGCTAAGTATCCTTTACCAACTTTGGTTTCAATTGCACTATCCATGTCAATTTCTGATAATTTTTTTCTTAATCTATTAACATTAACTGTTAAAGTATTATCACTAACAAAAGCTTCATCATCCCACAAAGCAGTAATGAGAGTGTCTCGTGTCACGATTTGATTACGTTTATTGATTAACATCTCTAAAATAATCATCTCTGTTTTAGACAAAAAGATAGTTTTATCATCTTTTTGAATACTATCTTTTGATAAATCCACAGTAGCGTCTTGCCAACTTAACGTTCTCTTTTCTTCAACTCCAAATTCATAAACGCGTCTATAAATAGCTTGTAGCTTAGCAATTAAGACGTTTGTATAAAATGGTTTTTGCATATAATCATCTGCACCAAGTTCCATACTCATCACTTGATCCATTGGATTATCTCTTGATGATAAAAATAAAATAGGAACGTTCGACTGTTGTCTCATTTTTCGACACCAATAAAACCCATCGTATTTCGGTAATTGAACATCCAAAATAACTATTTCTGGATTAAATGTTTCAAATGTCTCCATCACATGACTAAAATCTTCGACACCAACGACATTAAAATCCCATTGTTCTAATTCCTTTTTTAATTCTTGAAAAAGCGTATTATCGTCTTCGACTAATAATATTTGCATAACGAATCACCTAATATATTATTTAGTATATTTAATCTTCTCACCTGATTGAATGCGACCTTGATAATGCTTAATTCTACAATCAATTTCAAAACCTCTCATAAGAAGTCCTTGAATCGGTGCTTGTATGAAATAGTAAATTGGCCAAAATAATCTAGGGATATAATCGTATAAATGAACCATAATTAAACGTGTTCCTTTAAGAAGTCTAAATTCTAATTTTGCTTGCTTCTTTGATTTAGGTTTCATCAATTTACCATCAACAAGATGTAATGTAATTATATCTTCTGTTGTATTAACCATTTTGAAAATAGCTAAAGGTCTTTTAATGTTCCTATTGTAAATGATGTAGTGATGATCTTGTTTTTGAGTATGTACAAAAGTTCCTTTTGTCTCATCTAACCACCTACTAAAATAGTCTACAAGTTGATTGAGCGTCCATTTCTTTGGTAAAATCATCTTCATCGCTGTTCGAACATCATCATATTTAGCTGTTTGTAATTCTACGTTAATATGAGGACGTTTCACTTCAACATCCGTACAATCAACTGGTACGCCATAAGCGCCTAAACGTTCAATAGCTTCATTATCATGACGGCTCCCCGGAATATACACAATCTTTTTCAGCTTATTTATTGATGCAGCTCTACCAAAGTTATCTGCCGCTATAAAGTTTAAATCTCGTGCTGTTGCATGTGTTAATTTAGCAGAATGTTTAGTTGGATCTAAATAATATACCGCAATGTCTATACCTTTCATAGCTTCAACTACATCTTTATGATTATATATATCGCGTTTTAACCATGTGATTTTGTTCGTAGATCCTTTGTCAGGTTTGGGATATTTAGATAAAGCAAATAATTGAGCATCATGTTCAATGACTCGACTTAAATATCTACCAATATAGCCGGTGCCACCTGCTAACAATACTTTAGGCTTCATAAATATCAACTCCTAAACTTTCTTTTAGATAATTTCATATCAAGCGTAATTATGTAAAGTGTACTATAATAAGGAAGACAATTGATTTAACAAAACAGGAGTGTTGATATGACACATCTCATTCGTGAAATTAGTATTAAAGACGTTGAAAACTTTATCAGCCTATTAAGCCAAATATATGATGAATCAGAATTTACATTCTACAATCCAGGTGAATATTCACCAACGATATCTTCCGCAAGTCAACACTTAGAAAAATACATCACCTCACCTACCAAAGCAATATATGTCGCTGAAAGTGATGAGCAACTTGTTGGATACGTATTTGTTAATACTGAAACTTATGAACGTACACAGCACGAAGCTGTGGTGTACCTTGGTGTTAGAGAATATTACCAACATCAAGGTATTGGACAAGCACTTATCAATAGAATTGAAGCATGGGCTTTAAATCATCATATTCGACGTATTGAAGCTACGGTTGTTACTGAAAACATTAACGCAATAGAATTGTTTAAAGGCATGGGCTTTCAAATCGAAGGTGAACTTAAAGATAAGCTTTTTATAAACCAAAAATATTATAACGAATATGTAATGGCTAAAATATTAAATTAACTAAGTATGTCACTATAAATTTTACCACATATTTAAAATATTAAATAATATCATCATACGTCTCTCATATTGAGGCGTATTTAAATTATCTTTACTACTTATAAGTTTAAGATTATTTATTCTTTACTTATTATGAATCTACTGCATCATCACTTCGTATATCTTTGAATTATTCTTAAATTACTTTAATTTTAAAATCAAATTTATACTGTTTAATTATAAAAACGCACCCCAAAAGCTAAAATTTAGTCTAGCTTTTGGGGTGCACAATATTGTCTTGAGCATTTTAATATGCTTTCAGTCGATGACTGGATTAAAAATGTATTTATGTCAAGCTTACTATATCAATAATTCAGAGTAGAATTTCTTACAGAAATTACAAAGATAACTGACTTTGGGATTGTTTGATGCTGATAGTCATTGCACATTGAATTTGAATGAAATCTCTTTAATGTAGTTATGGTATTTAATTATACAATCGTATTCTCAGAACATATACAGTACTCCTCGCAATGACGTACTTCAATGCACGAATCCATTGAAATACATGTTTAATAAACTTAAGAATCAAAAGGGTATAAGGATACTTCATTAGTATTTTGAGTTGGCTGATTTTGTGATGACTCGTTACTCTCCACTCCAGAAGATGATGTGTTTCGACTTAAAAATAGCAGTACTTTTTTGATATTCTCTTTTGATTCCGGTTTATCTAGATGAAATTGATATTGATGATGTAAGTGATGCGAACCATCATAGAATAATGTATCTACTGGAATATTTTCTGTTTTCAAACCTTGCGCAAATTCTTTATTTTGACTATAAAAAGGATCAGCGTCACCAACCGAAAGAAATGTCGGTGGGTATTCGTGAGTCACTTGATTGAGCGTTGACATTTGAGATAAGTTTTTAAAATCTGTTTCCCAATGACTTGTTCCAGTATAACTTTTCATAAATAATTGTATTCTCGGAAACTCAGTTGCTTTAACGGTTTTCATATTATAAAAACCACCAAAAAATACAGCAGCCTTTATTTGTGAAGGCTTGAACTGCTGTTCAAAATGCATTTCATCTCTCAAGTCTTCATTGGTTTGCATAGCTACATATTGACTAGTTAACTGAGCGCCAGCAGAGTCTCCCCCAATAACAACTTGATCAAAATCAATAGGTAACTCATGCTTATTCTCTTTTATAAACTTTACAGCTTGATTGAGTTGTACTAGCGGCGTTGGATATTTATATTGCGGAGCTAACGCATAATTTACATTGACAATGATGTATCCTTGTTCTGCAACTTTTGACAATAATTGATTTTTATATTGTTTGTCTCCAGCGATAAATCCTCCACCATGCATCCAAAAAATTACCGGTAATTTCGTATCATTGCTCATATCAGCTGGGGTAATAATGTCTAATTTGCTGTTGGGTATACCTTTACCATATGAGATATCTCTATATAATTTTACATTTTTGTTATTAATTTGAACATTTGTCTTGCTCTTCTGTTTATCATGAACATGGTTATAATGACTCTTCAAATTAAAAGCCAATATAAGTGAGACAACAAGTATGATTAGTGTTGTTATCCATATCCATTTTAGCTTTTCTTTCATCATGGCTAACCCTTTCAAATAATTACTCTACTTGTCTTGCTATTAATATAATAAAACAAATATCGATATAATTAAACAAAGGGGTAGGACAGAATCCATTTTGATGAATTCGAAGTCCCACCCCTCAAAGCTGACTCAATTTAAAATTATTTAATATAAGCGTGCATCTTTAACTTAGTCAACTCGGATGAACATATATACTTGTTCATGTATTTTTTAACCTTAAACTTCTCACGATTAAAATAAACATTTTTAATCATAAAAGTGTGAAGCAATGATTACGCGATATGCTCTTCATCATCTTTTTTACGTTTATAATATTTAATCAATACTGCTACTACAATAAATAATCCGACAATACCCATAAATTTGTATAAGACATTGATTAAATCAGCGAATCCTACGAAACTTAAAATAAATGCCATCACCATCATGATAATAATGAATATATGGTATTTTTTACTATAAGGTTCTGTGAAACGCGCTGCAAAAGAATAACAAAGACCTAAAATCGTGTTGTACATCACAGCTAACATAATGACTGTGAGTACAAGACCTAACCATGGATGTATACCTTTCGCTAGGTTAAGCGTAGGTATTGCCACATCTTTAATTTTTGAATATTCTGTTTGAAGCGAGAAGTTAATTAACGCAAGTAGGATAGCGTATAGCACACCACCAAACATTGCTCCTGCACCTGAAACTCTTCGCTTAGACGCATCACCGCCGATAGCTACTATCGTACTAAATCCTACAGCAAAGGCTAATCCGCCGTATACTAATCCCCAAAAGATACCTTTCCAAGCACTCGTTTCAGGCATAGCACTGTTTACTTCCCCTAATGAAATACTACCTGTAAATAGGTAAAACACAGCAATAAGAATAACCATTATGATTAAAAATGGTGTAACTAGTCCTAAAGCTCTTACAATTTTATTAAAATCTAATAATAATGTTAAGTAAATCAAAACTGTCATGATTAATGCGCCTAACCAAGTAGGAATTCCAAAACTTTGCTCAAAAGTAGAACCTGATCCGGCTATCATAGTGACAGCTATACCAAATAAGAAAAAGACAAGAATATAATCAAAAACTTTACTAAATTTTTTTCCAAACACATATTGCAATGTGGACTCGTGATTTTTCGCTTCAAATGCAGTACCTATCTTAGCTACTTGTCTTCCTATGAATCCAAGTATAAATCCTGAGATAATCACTCCAATATATGACCATAAACCAAATGGTGTGAAAAATTGCATCACTTCTTGTCCTGTTGAAAATCCTGCGCCGACAACAATGCCGACATAGGCAAAACCAATTTTTATAGCTTCTTTATTCAGCCCCATGTGAATATTTACCTCCTTAGAGTTGCACAGTGAGAATTATAACGTACTGACTTTTTATTGCAACCCTAAAAAAATGTATAAATTTAGCTATTCTGTATTTTTAATCATTTTAGAAAACGATTTTTCAGGAATCAATATAAATAAAAATGTATAATCAAACGTAATCATGTATAAAAAAATAGTCGCAAAAGTTTCAATAAACTTGAGCGACTATAACTCATTTTTTAGCGTGCATCTCTTTGATTGTTCAATTCATTAATGTCTACAACTACATTATCCATACGTTTTGCTGTATCTTTAAGTACATTTCGTGCAACATTATTACTTGGATCGAGTTTTAGAATTCGTTTAGCGACATCAAACGCTTTTTTATCCGAAATAACTGGCTCAGGAATAGCATGAAGCAATAACATTTGTAATAAACTCTTCACTTCATTTCCGTCAGTAAGTTTTATGGAAGAATCTGCATGATAATAAGCTGAATCTAGTGCGCCCTCATATTCACTTAAAGGATAAACAAGTAAAAGGAATGCTAAATCATGTAATTCTGATGATTCTTCTACCTTAATCATATCTAGAATACATGTATAAAACATCATACTCTCTACTTCATGAGCACTAGAGATGTATGCTTCTTCAAATTCCATAAAATCTGTTTCGGACATTAACTGTCTAACTAGTTCAAACTCGCCATTCAATACATGTTTTTTTATAAGATGTTGCATGGCAATGTCCTCCTATTGTCCAGATTTTATATAGCAATTATTATTATAATACCATAATTACCTTTAAATTTCATTTAAAAAATGATACTCAACGTTTTGTATCGTAAAATTACAATATATTTTCAAACATCTTTTCTTTATATGTATACGTCTTATTATAACAATAATAAATGTATAAATGGTGAACTTTAAAAATTATTGTGGTTCACGTGATAAAATTATTCAAACTATGGTTATGATATAAAAAAATGCTCAAAACAATTATCATTTTGAGCATTTTTTATTATCATATCTTATCAATAAGACTGTATTCATTGAATCACGAATACGTCTGACAGAATAAATCGTAAGTAACTAAAATTGGTTTCCCTGTTCTCGGATCTATATCTAAAACACCATCAATATTAAATACCTTTTCTAAAATGTCCTTAGTTAACACTTCATCAGTTTGACCAGTAGCAACAATATCTCCAGCTTTCATCGTAATGAGATGATCTGAGAAGCGAATTGCTTGATTAATGTCATGTAAAACCATCACAATAGTGCAACCTTCTTCTTCGTTGAGCTTTTTGACTAAATTTAATATTTCTAATTGATGACAAATATCTAAATAAGTTGTAGGTTCATCTAAGAAAATAATATCAGTACGTTGGGCTAGTGCCATTGCAATCCACACGCGTTGTCTTTGTCCACCACTTAAATCATTTATAGTACGATGACGAAATTCACTTGTACCTGTAACTGACAATGCCCAATCAATTTCTTTTTTATCTTCTGCAGTTAAACGACCAAATCCTTTTTGATGTGGAAAACGCCCATAAGAAACAAGTTCTCCTACAGTAAGTCCATCTGGGACCTCTGGTGATTGTGGTAAAATTGCTATTTTTTTAGCTATTTCTTTCGTGGATGTGGCATGAATACTCTTACCATCCAAATTAATTTTACCTTCTTTAATTGACAATAGTCTAGATAACGCTTTCAATAAAGTTGATTTCCCACACCCGTTAGGTCCAATAATAGAAGTAACCTTTCCATCAGGAATTGCGACATCCAAATTATTAATAATCGTAGAATCACCGTAGCCAATTTTCACTTGTTCACCACTTAAACGACTCATAATAATTCCCCTACTTTCATTCTCTAAAATCTTGCTTTATATATAGTAAAAACATTGTTATTAATTAAGTTATTCACTCATTATCAGTCACAAACTTGTAATTGATAATCATTATCACAGTTTTTATTATAACATCTCTTCTATATTATGACTAACAATTATTTTCACTAGGTTATATATTATATTCGTAAATGAGTAGTAGTAAATTAAGCGAGTAGTACTGTCCTTAATAAATAAGTAGAGAACAGTATGATAATAAAAAGCCCAAAATGACTTTAACTAAGCAATCATTTTAGACTTCATTTAAAAAAGTGCCTTACATTTTAACAACTTTTTAACTTTATAATATATTGATATTTTACTCATCTAACAAAAAACCATTACCATATACATCACGAACGTCATGAATAACTAAAAAGGCATTTTCGTCAATATTTTTGATGATTCGTTTAGCACGAGATACTTGTGTTTTAGAGATGACTACGTAAAGTACATCTTTTTCTTCTCTAGTGTAATAACCGTGTCCATTTAATATTGTTAATCCTCTTCCAACTTGCTGATCAATAGCTTTTGCTACCTCATTAGGGCGACTAGATATAATAGTCATTGCCTTTTTAGTATTTAATCCTTCTATAACAAATTCCATCACTTTTGTACCTATATATAAAGACATAACTGTAACTAAGCACTTCACTAAAGGAATTTCTGTCAATGAAATAAGCACAACGATAAGGTCAAAGAATAACAAAGCGTAAGGCGTACTAATATCTAAATATTTATTAACAATTCTCGCAAGAATAACCGTTCCAGCGGTTGTTCCCCCTGCTAAAACGATAATACCAATTCCTAAACCAACACAAGTCCCACCGAACACAGCATTAATCACAACATTCCCAGTTTCTACATGCCATGTTTCAGTTAAACCTAGAAAGATTGAAATGAGTACTGTAGCAAAAATTGTTAAATATGTACTACGTTTACTCAAATATTTATAACCCACAATAATTAAAATAGCATTTAAAACGAAATTGGTTATTCCCGGTGAAATATGAAAAGCATAATATAATACGATGGCTATACCAGTGACACCACCCTCACCCAAATTCCCTGAAATAACAAATGCATTGATACCTGCAGAGAAAATAAATGAACCTATCATAACTAAAATGATATCTCTGATAGTTTTATTCACTCAATCACCCCTAAAACTTTGTTTAATTATTAAAATGTTAGCATAAGATAACTACTTACTACAATAAAATTTCAAATAACTATATGATTTAAAAAAACAAATTCACATATCATATATTCGTAATTATAAATATATGTCATCTTAAGCGTACTAAAGTGGGAATTCAATACATCTGATTTTGAATAAATTTAAATATTCTGAATTTTTAATTTACTTATACTCCTAGGTCTGCTATAATAATTTTAACTTCTTGAAAGAGAAGTTATCTCCTTTGTGTTGTTTATAGTAACAAAACAAATTTTGCTCGAAGTACTGTGACAGTACCTAGTCCTTACCGTTACAAGTACATTAATATTCATTTCCCATAAAAGCCAAGTATAAAAAGTGTCTCCTCACTTTTATGCTTGGTTTTTATCATTTTAGAGATTCGCAAATCAATTCGTCAGCTTTCTACAAAATTAAAAAGCACACGACTCATCTAATTACAAAATAGGATGAGTAGCGTGCCTATATTAATTAAAAATCTTAAAAGTAAATTACCAAGCAAATAATCCAACAAATGCAGCAGTAAGTAAGGATACTAAAATTCCTGCTAACAACATCATCGGTACATATTTGGAAACGAAATCCGACGTTTTCTTATCAACAATACCTTTCAATGTACCTATAATCATTCCAATAGTTGAAAAGTTTGCAAAAGAAACTAAAAATGTTGATATAACTGCTCTATGATGAGGCGTCATCGCATTGACTTGATTAGAAATTTCCCCCATCACAACAAATTCGTTTGTTACAATTTTCTTCGCCATTTGTTGTGCTACTTCCCACGCTTCATTAAACGGTAAACCTAATAGTAAAGCAAATGGATACATGAAAACGCCTAAGATTTGATCAAGACCAAAGCTACCTTTGACACCAATACCATTTGCAATAAGATGTGTGATTAAATGAATCAATCTATCAATTAAGTCAGCCAAAGCTACAAAGCTAATGACAAATGCAATGATAATTAATACAAGCTTTCCAGCTGCTAAAACTGAATCTCCAAGAAATGAGAAAAATGGTTGTCTTTCAGTTTGGTGATCTTTAATGCTATACACGACATCTTCTTGTTCTTCAACTGATACAGGATTCAAAATACAAGAAACTATAATTGCGTTAATAATATTAAGTGGAATTGCCGTCAATACAAGTTCTCCAGGTATCATTTGCACATAAGCGCCCACAATTGCTCCTGAAACTGAACTCATAGACATCATCGCAATAGTTAGTACCCGCATTTCATTCATTCGTTTAAGTTGTTCACTAGAAACTGCAAGAGCTTCAGTATTACCTAAGAACATCATTTCAACACCAAAAAATGATTCAAACTTAGGTTGGCGTGTAACTTTAGCAAGTACCCAACCAATACCGCCAATGATTTTTGGAAGTATATTAAAGTACATAAGAATGTCAAATAATGGTACAACTAATAAAATAGGGAAGAGCGCGCTTACCGCCATGTCCATCATTTTATTAGACGTGAAGCTTTTAAATGCAAATCCGGTACCCTCATGTGCGGATTCTATAACCCATGCTATACCGTTAGCTGCTCCTTTAACCCCTGCTCTTCCCCATGGAAAATATATAAAGAACCAAGCTAAAAACAAATTCAAAATAACCAAAATAAAAATAGATTTCCATTGTATATTCTTCCTATTTCTAGAGAAAATAACTCCTATACCTAGGAAAATAAATAATCCAATGATATTAACTAATAAAAACATTTGGCACCTACCTATATGTATTTTTATACTTTCATGCATTGATTATGCAATCCTGTAAGACTATCAATATGTCATTCTATGTATTTTGTTAATGATGAACAATGATGAACAACAAAAAAATGAAAGCGTTTGTTTTACGTACTATATTTCTGTGCAAACCCCAAAAGTTCTTTTAATCTTACAAAAGTTATTATACCACGTGAAAAATAGGGTTAAAATGACATTTTTACAAAACTTATATAAAAAACCACGCCCTTCCACTCATTAATTAGGGCGTGGTTAATATTAATCTGATAATTTTTGAGATGTAACAAAATGTCTGTATTTATCATGACTTGCCATCAATTCATGATGCGTTCCCTTACCGGTAACTTCACCTTTATCAATAAATACAATTTGACCAGCTTTTTTTATAGTTGAAAGTCGATGAGCAATGACTACAGTAGTTCTGCCTTCCATAAGTGTTTCAAGTGCTTCTTGAATTTTCAATTCACTTTCGCTATCTAGGTTCGCTGTCGCCTCGTCTAATAACAAAATATCAGGATTTTTAACAAAACTTCTAGCGATATCTATCCTTTGTCGTTGACCACCTGATAATTTGAGTCCACGCTCACCAACCATCGTGTCGTAACCTTCGTCAAACTGTATAATAAAATCATGACAATTAGCTAGTTTAGCATACTCTATTAACTCTTCATCATCAACTTTTCTATTAATACCATATAAAATATTATCTCTTATCGTTCCACTCATCATCGAATTAGATTGCATAACATAACCAATTTTTGTGCGCCACTTTGAAAGTGGAATATCAAAAATACTTTGATTACCGTATTTAATATCTCCACGTTCAATATCATACATGCGCTCAATTAAATTAAAAATCGTACTTTTACCTGAACCAGAAGGTCCTACAAACGCGCTCACTTCACCTTGTGGAATACTAAATGACACATCTTCCAAAATCTTTTTAACGTCATATTTAAAATCCACGTGCTCAAATACTAATTCGCCGTCGATGATCGTAACGTCTTTAGATTCTGATAAAGCTTCAGTAGGTTCAATAGGCTCTTGCATAATTTCATATATACGACTGCTCGCACCCACAGCTTTTTTATAATCCGTAACTAGTGTCGATAAGTTAATCAGTGGCATAGATAACTGGATTACATAAAATATCATAGCTATAAGTGTTCCAGGAGTAATTGCTCCAGTACCTATTTCTAATGCACCAAAACCTAAAATAATCGCAATAGTTAATAGCATAACAACACCAGAAATGGGCTGTACGACTGCTGATATTTTAGCCTGTTTTAATCCTAATCTATATATTTTTTTAAGATTTGTATGCGCATTATCTAACTCTAAACGCTCAGTATTAGATACTTTAACTAAACGCATTTCGGTAAGCACTCTACCTAATAATCCACTGAAGTTCGCAATTTCAGATTGCGTATTGGTAGATATTTTTTGCATCACACGTCCCAAAGGAACGATGATTAAAATAAATACAGGAATAGTAATAAATGTTAATAAAGTTAATTTCCAATCCATGATAAATAGCATGACTAATGAACCTATTAAAGTTAAAACAGAAGGCAATAAATTAGGTAGCTTTTGTGAAATAAATTCATTAATCACTTTTGTATCATCTGTTAGACGACTCATTAATTGGCCACTTTCATTTTTATCAAAGAACGGCATTTTTAATTGAATAATATGTTCCCACAATAATGAACGAATCGCATAAATAATCTTTTCACCAATTTTACTTAACAAATATAGGCCTATACCGCTAAGCAATGCATTAACTAAGAAAATCGAGCCAAATATAGCTATCATTCCCCAATTAATACTACTGACGGAAAATTTATCAACTAAACGCCCGGTGAATAATGGTACTAATAAACCACTTAAACTTCCCAACGAAGTAATGATAACCGCTGCAATGATTAACCCATATGGCCATGAGAGTCTTTTAAATAAGAAAAACAAAGGGTTTTGTTCTTTCATAGTTATACCTCGTCTTTATATTCATATTTGATCTTGCTTAATCTTGTAAAAGTTCATTTCATCCCAAATCACAAGATATATAATGATTGCTTATTTATCAGTCTTTTAAGCAAATTTATATGACACCCAAAATGTTGCAAACTATGTAATTTTAACATTCAACTTCTCATGTACGTAACTATGTTCTTCGTAGTTGATATTATAACATTTTTTATCAGAACACACGCAAAAGATTATTTATTAGTACAAAAAATTGCACGTCATCTATTTTTATTTTCTGTCACCTTTCTGTGTTAAAAAAACACTAACGAAATATTTACTATGATACAACATTTCTACGAATAATCGATTTTATCCGAATCAGCTGCACACAAAATCTAAAAATATTAAAATGTATGTGATGAAATTTAACAATATTTAAAAATGATAATACGTGACATCAATATGGTGATTCAATTTATCAAACTCACTATCATGTAAATGTTTTATGACTTTATTGATACAAAATAAACTGTCGATTGATGTATTCTAAAAGAATTTCTATTCGTAATATAATAGCTGTCAAACCACACCTTAAAACATAATCTTTGCCATAAAACTTTTGAATAGTAGCATCCACCAAATACAATGCATTTACACCCACACATTCGTGAAAGACGAGGTTAATAAATTATCAAAATAGAAAAAAGCAGCAAGATATTTTCTCATTAAATAATATCTTACTGCTGTTCTTATAGATTTATGTCTTCACCTTTATTAAATAATATATAGGCATCTCGAATTACAGAATGTTTGATTTTAAATATAAAACCTGAGACATCTACCATTATCTCAGGTTTCATTTACATATTGACAATCGATGACTAGATAAAAATAAGTTTATATCAACCTTTTCCAACTCTAGTCACATTGATTTAAAGAACAATTCTTTCTTATCTCTATTTTCAAGATTAAATGTTCAATAGTGTCATAAATACTCTTAGTTATTTTGTATCTTTTCCGTATAATTCTTGCTTGATTTTGGTAGTTGAGATACCTTCTGTGCGGTTAAGATAAATGACTTCACACTTATCTTTAAGGAAGTCAAACTCCCCTTCCCAATCATGACCCATCACAAATACATCAACATCAAAACGATCAACATCTTTTTCTTTCTGTCCCCATCCTTCTTCAGGGATAACTAAGTCTACGTATCTAATAGACTCTAACATCATCTTACGTTGTTCATAATCATAATATGATTTTTTGTTTTTGATTTGGTTGAATTCATCAGTAGAAAGCGCAACGATAAGATAATCCCCCATCTCACGAGCTCTTCTAAGTAATTCAATATGACCATAATGAAGCAAGTCATATGTACCATAAGTAATGACTCTTTTCATGATACGAAATTCTCCTTAACTAAAAATTTAATAAAAATTTATAATCTTAATGTATCATAAATATTTTGACCATGCCATTAATACTATATTAGATACTAAACATAAATAAATTTAAAACTTACTTCAAAGAAAAGTTATTTTTTAAAAATTCTTTTTAGTGATTCTTTACCAGAAAAGGATATCTTTTTAGGTATAACTTGAAGTTTAAAACGAATTAAGCCTGGTCTGCCAATTCCAACCTCACTAAGTGCCTTTTTCCATTGTAAGTATAAAGGCTTTGTCCAATGTGTTGCACTCTGTTCAACAGCTCTAACAATTCGAAACATAGCCTCTCCCGAGTAATGTGTATGCTGCATAGCTTTCATATACTCTATAACACTTTCAAGCAAAGATTGCGTTATTTTGTTATTTTTCTTTAAATGTGCCTGTATTAAGTAACTTACTATGAGGTTATCCATTCGATAACTATAGTAGATTTTTTCGTCTAATAATAATAGTAATTCCATCACGCGTTGACGAACTTTTAACGCATCACTCATATAAGGTAAGAATGTATCAGCACGTTGCGCTGTTACTGATCCTTCTCTCTCATTATAGCCATATACAATGTTAGGTATAAGTTGAATATCTCGCGCTTTAGAGAACGCTTTGACAATAAAGGTATGCTCTTCACAGAAAACGACATCTTCATCAAAACGTAATCCAGCATACTTCGAGCTAAATAATTTTGCTCCAGGTCCTATCGATTGTAAAATATCCGGTTTACGATCAAGTGTGACAATCGCATCTTTTACCATAGATTGATGGGTCGAAATGACTTGCCATTCGCCGTTAACATCTCTTGCCATTTGACCGATAACAACATCGGTTTCTTTGTTTTTATTAAAAGCATTCACCATTAAATCAATCCTACTAGGTAAAAACTCATCATCTGCGTCTAAAAATAAAAATGCATCAACATCTTCAGACATAGCTTCTAAGCCAACATTTCTACTTCGAGCTGCTCCTTGATTACTCTGATGAATGACTTTAATGTGTGGATGTTTTTGTTGTAATTCTGTAAGTACATGTTGTGTTTGATCAGTTGAACCATCATTGATACAAATAATCTCATAAGGCACACTAGTATCAACTGAGAGTATAGCACGTTTAATCGTTTCTTCAGCGTTATACACTGGAATAATTATTGCTAATTTCATTATTTCACCAACTTATTAATAAAATGAACTAACTGGTTAAGACTATCTTTTGAGTTATATTGATGCCAATCATTAAATAAAGATTGAAATTGCTCATCGTTATCCTGTATCGCTTGTATAATTGACTCTTCATTACTCATTTTGTATCGTTCTGGAATAGCATAATAAAATTCATTCAATCCTCTTACTTTTTCATATTGCTGTTCATCATAATTATAAATAAGTGTCGGTTTATTAAGTGCGCTTGCTTCAATAGGTAATGAGCTATAATCACTTATAATAATATCCGCCATAATTAACAATGAAGTAACGTCGATTGAATGAGAAGTTTGACAATCAACAGTCGAAGGATGCAAATGACTCAATAACGTATAATTCGGCAAGTGCCGTTCAAAGTTTTCTTTATCAATAGTACGTTGTGCTACTTGACCTTCTCTATAAGTCGGAACATATACTGCGAGTTTATTTGTAATATGATATTTCTTTTTTAATCGTTGTTGTTCTAACTTAAGATTGCTTCTAAAGTATTGGGTCAGTCTTGGAAGTCCAAACTTTAACATTTGCGATGGAGATGCATCAAACGATTGTATAAAACATTGAGCCATTTTCTCCCCACCTACCAAATAATAATCGGTAGCATCATAAACTTTTTTGTATTGTCTTACCATAGCCTTATTTTTTAAATCAACTTGATGATCAGTTAAGCCAAAATTTTTAAGCGCACCAGCAGCATGCCATGTTTGAATAACAGTTTGCCCTTTTTTCTTCTGATAGCCACCCATCATTAAATAATACGTATCTAAAATAATAATCTTTGCTTTACTTAATACTTTCATATGTCTCATAATATATTTATTTCCGGCAGGTATAAAATATGCATGATTAATGTTATTAATATCTTTCTGATATATTTTTTTACCTATAACCGTCACATGGTATCCTTCACTACATAAGGCCTCTATAATAGGCAGTATATCTTGCTTAAAGGTCATCATTATCACAATGTGCTTCGAATTTACATTAAACGGTTTAAAAACCATATTTAAAAGCACAATAGCTATGATATAAATCTTTTTAATTATCAATCTCATTTTTTCACCATCTTTAAATTTCCAATCATTATATCAAATTATAAACGATACTTACTTTCAAAGAAAATAAAAGCAAATAATTTTTAATTCACTCAAAAATTCTACTAGGAGTCTCGATATTATAAAAAAAGTAGGACTACGAATTCATCTTGAATCCATTGTCCTAACTCATAACGTCAATATAGCGTATATTAAATTTGAAATATTTCTAACAAACAATTATTATAATTTCTTTTAATAAATAAACTAAATCTTTGATAATAAGTTAAATATTAATTCGTTTTATGGTAAATCGTTAATAGAACCCTCTTGATTGACACTTTTACAAGAAGTCCGCAAAGTGATCTCTATAGCGTCTATGTAAAATAGAACCTACTATAAAGAATAAGAGAATGATAATAACGTTATATAGCATTAACTTCCAATGATCTATGAAATACCATTGATGGAACAATATCGCTGCTCGGTATGATTCTGCGATAAAATATACTGGATTAAATAACATAATTTGATGAATCAAACCACTTACGCCGTGATTTTTTGGCACCCATAAAATTGGAGACATATAAAACAATATTCTCATTAATGCTTGCATAATCATCTGCGTATCTCTAATTAAAATCCCCAAAGTGGATGTTAAAAGTGCCACCGACGATGTTAGCAAATATGCAAAAGGTACATATATAAGTAATTGTACAATGTGAATTGAAGGGATAATTCCATTGAACATACAAGCTATTATAATAATTGCTAATAATCCTAAATGACCATAGAACCTACTTGTTACAATATAAGTAGGAATGATTGAGAGTGGGAAATTCATCTTTGCCACTTGATTGAATTTCTGTGAGATTGATTTAGTTCCTTCTAAGACACCTTGATTAATAAAGAACCACATACTTATACCAACTAACAACCAAAATACAAACGGAATGCCGTGTATAGGTGCATTGCTTCTAATTCCTAAACCAAAAACAAGCCAATACACCATGATTTGTAAAGCAGGATTCAACACTTCCCATGCAATACCTAGATAGTTATTATGATTGGTAATTTTAATTTGGAATTGTGCTAGTCTTTGAATTAAATAGAAGTTTTTAATATGTTCTTTTAAAACCGTTCCAACTGCGAACATTAAACTTAACCACGCTTTCTCCTATAATAGATTATCTATCTATTGTAAATCATTAATAGTTTCTCTTTAATTTGATTCATTGAGTCCATTCTTAAATAATAACATTTAACTGTTTATCATAAGCTCATTATATTATACAATCAATTCAGTTAAAAATTGTTAGAAATTTCGTGTAAGATTTAATTTTAGAAAATGAATCACTTTCTTCACTCACTGTGTTAAATTTATTTTCAACAAAATCTTCTATTCACTTTACACTAGGTTAATAAATTTAACAACTGATGTGTTGTATATTATAATCTATATAAATGTTTATAAGGAAGGTACAAAAATGAGCGTTTCGGTAAATATTGAAAATTTAACAAAAGAATACCGTATCTATAGAAATAATAAAGATAGAATTAAAGATGCATTAATACCTAAAAACAAAAATAAAACATTTTACGCTCTGGATAACGTAAGTTTAACAGCGCATGAGGGAGATGTGATAGGCTTAGTCGGCATCAACGGTTCAGGTAAGTCTACTTTAAGTAATATGATTGGTGGCTCTATTTCACCAAGTTCCGGTGAAATAACGAGACATGGTGATGTGAGTGTCATCGCTATTAATGCAGGACTAAATGGACAATTGACAGGTGTAGAAAATATTGAATTTAAAATGCTCTGCATGGGCTTTAAAAGAAAAGAAATTAAAAAATTAATGCCGGAAATTATAGAATTTAGTGAACTCGGCGAATTTATTTATCAACCTGTTAAAAAATATTCAAGTGGTATGCGTGCAAAACTTGGATTTTCAATTAATATTACTGTTAATCCTGACATATTAGTTATTGACGAAGCATTATCAGTAGGCGATCAAACATTTACTCAAAAATGTTTAGATAAAATTTATGAATTTAAAGCGGCTAAAAAAACAATATTTTTTGTTAGTCATAATATTAGACAAGTGCGTGAATTTTGTACAAAAATCGCTTGGATTGAGGGCGGTAAACTAAAAGAATTCGGCGAACTTGAAGAAGTATTACCTGATTATGAGGCGTTTCTTAAAACTTTTAAGAAAAAATCTAAAGCAGAACAAAAGGAATTTAGAAATAAATTAGATGAGTCACGTTTTGTCGTAAAATAAATTTGAAGAAAGTAAAACTTAAACATTAAGGGAGTGCAATAAAATTCATCCGAATTGATTGCCTCCCTTTTTTTCTCTTATTTTGATTTCATTTTATATTTTTGTATTGCTACCTTTAACATAAATTTAGGAATACTTATCATTCTCCCAATACGTTTCCAATCAATAAGTACACGATATACCCACTCAATATTTAACTTTCTAAATATTTGAGGTGCTCTTTTCTTTGAGCCACTGAATACTTCAAACGACCCACCTACGCCCATCATTACAGTGTGCTTAAACTTGTCCTTATGCTTTTGAATCCATTGTTCTTGCTTTGGAAATCCCATTCCTACAAAAATGTAATCGGGATTAAAACTTGTTATACGTTTTATGACTGTTTCATCTTCTAGATGAATATAGCCATGATGATGTGCAAAGTGGATATTAGGGTATTGAGATTGAAGCTTTTTCTCTGCTGTCTCAACAATTTCATTTTTAGATCCAAGCAGATATACGCGCTGATGGCTGACATGTGCTATTTTCAGACATTCTTCAAGAAGTTCTATTCCTGGCACACGCCGTTTTAAGGGCTGTTTTAATCGCTTTGAAGCTTTTACTATTCCTGTACCATCTGGAACTACATAATCAGCTTGATTAATTAAATTTCTATATAGCTCATGTTCAGTTGCATAATCCACGATTTCAGGATTAGCAGTCACTATAAATAAATTATCATCTGTATTGCTAGATATGAATTGTTTAATATTTTCTAACATTTCCAGCATTGTAGTATTATCAAAATTTACACCTAATATGTTAATTTTATCTTTTATTCTTTGGTTTTGATACATATTCAATCCCCACTTTACAACACGTTTAAAATGCATAAATTATTTTAACACATGAAAATTTAAACAAAAAATATTTTCTAATCATTTACATCTAAAGTCTAAAGGATATCCACAGTCTTTTCATATATAATTAAATAAAGATGATTTTAACTTAAAGAAATACGAGGTTCACTCATGATTTATTTACAAAATTTTATTACTACAACTATCCAATTAAATATCTATCTTATTTTAGTTATTGGACTGCTTTACGTAATCATCCACTATTATAGAAATAAAGGTGTTAACGCTTTCTTAGATATTTATTTAAATTATATACCGGTACTTACACACGAATTTGGCCACGTCTTATTTAACAAACTCGCTGGTGGAAAGGCCAAAGATCTTGTCATTGTGACAAGCCCTAGAGAAAGAAAAGTCACTTCACAACAAGGCTATGCGATTACACAATCTAAAGGATACTTAGGTCAGTTTATTACAACTATAGGTGGGTATCTTATGCCACCATTGATGTTTTTAACTGGATTGGTATCTATTCACTATCAATATCCAAGTATATTTATTACTATATATTTATTTATTTTTATATATTATTTGTTTATTACTTCCCGTAAACTATCACCTTTGATTGTCATTATACTCATCTCAAGTTTACTCTATTTAGTATTTAAACAAGACCATCAATGGTTCATTTACGACATTGTCACATTAAGTTACCATTTTATTTTAGGCGTACTTTTAGGTGAAATATTACAATCCTCATGGACGATTTTTCGTCTTACCTTTCAACGACCTAAACCTTCTTGGGATGGCAGTGCTTTAACGAAAGTTACTCGAGTACCCACCTTTATCTTTAGTTTAGTGTGGATATTATTCAATCTCTATACTGTGTATTTATTAATCAAATACACAATACTATAAATACGATAAATAGATTTTATCATCATGTACATTGAATTAGTAAGCACATTCTAACAAAGAGACAGTGACTTAAAACGCTTATTACAAACACACTTTAAATCCTTTCACTAAATGCCAATATCTTAAAAATGCCTAGGAAATTAATCCTAGGCTCTTTTTATCGTTTATTTTTCTGCAAAAATATTCATCGCATTTTCATAGCTTAAAATTGTTACAATATCATTCCTCTTAAGAATAATAACCTTATTGGTATCATCTTTGGATACAATTTCAACTGTATTTCCAATATAAATATCCTTACTTGATAAGTAAACTAACAACTCTGTCTTATCACGAACTCGTCGTACAGTAACACGTTCTCCAGGTTCAAAATTAAGAATTGACGTAGTAAAAATTTCTTTATATTGATCACCTCTAGGAATGACGCCTCCATGAGGGCATGTTTTCGGAAAATTTAAAATCTTATCTAAACGCTCTACAAATAAATCTGATATCCGATGTTCAAGTATTTCAGCTTCTTGATGAACCTCTTCCCAATTATATTGTAAAATTTCTATTAAAAATAATTCTAGTAATCGATGTCGTTTTATGATGTCTAACGTTTGCTTTAACCCTTCTTCAGTTAAACGGGCACCTTTATAATGTTTTGTTTCAACATAGCCTTCCTTTTCTAAACGCCCTACCATTTCACTTACTGATGGTGGTTTGATATTTAAAAATTGCGATAGTTTTTTATTTGATACAAAGGACACGTCGCCATCATTAGTCAAAATTGCTTTCAAATAATCCTCTTTTTCTTCAGTTAACATCGTTTCACCTCACACATTCACTTTATTGTACCATGAATTAACTTGACATGTTAAAACTTTAGAGTATATTATAAAATAAATTAGGTTAACCTAAACTTTTTATTAGGAGGTTTTAATTATTGCTCGAAGTGAATCATTTGAATTTATTTTTGGGAAAAAAGCACATTCTTAAAGATATTACATTCTCATTACCTATAAATGGTGAAATCATTGGTATTGTAGGACCTAATGGTGCCGGTAAATCATCTCTTCTCAAAGCATTTATCGGAGAGTTTAAAGCGACCGGTAAACATACATTATATGATCACCCTATACATACACAACTTAGATATATTACATATATCCCACAAAAAGCTCATATCGATTTAGATTTTCCTATAAAAGTGGATCAAGTGATACTATCAGGATGTTATGAAGACATTGGATGGTTTAAAAAAGCGAGTGTAGTTGAAAAAACGAAACTTAACCAATTACTTAATGATTTAGAACTCGACCATATACGCCATCGACAAATTGCAGAATTAAGTGGTGGACAATTGCAACGTGTTCTTGTTGCAAGAGCACTTATGAGTAATAGTGATATTTATTGTTTAGACGAACCTTTTGTTGGCATCGACATTTATAGCGAACAACTTATTATGAAGAAAATTAAACATTTAAGACATATGGGTAAATTGATTTTAATTGTTCATCATGACTTATCAAAAGCAGATCAATATTTTGACCGCATTTTATTATTAAATCAATCGTTGCAGTTTTTAGGGCCAACAAAAGAAGCATTATCATCTGAACGATTAAATGCAACTTTCATTAATTACAAAGATGATTCGCTTTTAACACTATCCTCACAAGGGAGTACGAATTAGATGTTAGATTTCATTAACCATTTGCTTAGTTATCAATTTTTAAATCGTGCATTAATCACATCTATTTTAGTTGGGATTGTATGTGGAACGATGGGTAGCATTATTGTTTTACGTGGTCTTTCTTTAATGGGTGATGCCATGAGTCATGCTGTTTTACCAGGTGTTGCTTTATCTTTCTTATTTAATATTCCAATGTTTATCGGGGCACTTGTAACAGGAATGCTTGCAAGTTTGTTTATTGGTTTTATTACTTCAAACAGTAAAACAAAACCAGATGCTGCAATAGGAATAAGTTTCACTGCATTCCTAGCATCTGGCGTCATAATTATTAGTTTAATCAATAGTACAACAGATTTATATCACATTTTATTTGGCAATTTATTAGCAATTACACATCAATCATTTTGGACAACAATTGTCATTACTGTACTGGTTATTTTACTTATTATTATCTTTTATAGACCTTTAATGATTTCAACATTTGATGCAACTTTTAGTCGTATGAGCGGGCTGAACACAACATTAATTCACTACTTTGTCATGTTATTACTCGCACTTGTAACAGTTGCGAGCATACAAACAGTTGGAATTATCCTTGTAGTTGCTTTACTAATCACTCCAGCTTCTACAGCTTTTTTAATCAGTAAACAACTTTATGCCATGATGGTAATTGCAAGCATAATCAGCGTGATAAGTTCGATTATCGGTCTATATTTTAGTTATATATATAATATTCCAAGTGGAGCAACTATTGTAATCTGTACCTTTATGATTTATATTGTAACGCTATCAATTACTAGAATTAAAAATAAACAAAAAAGGAGCGCTTTAACGTGAAAAAAATTCTCGCTTTAGCAATAGCATTTTTAATTATCCTTGCCGCATGTGGGAATCACAGTAACCATGAACATCACTCACATGAAGGAAAATTAAAAGTTGTAACTACAAACTCTATTCTCTATGACATGGTTAAACGTGTCGGTGGAAATAAGGTCGATGTTCATAGCATCGTTCCAGTAGGACAAGACCCACATGAATATGAGGTTAAACCTAAAGATATTAAAGCATTAACAGATGCTGACGTTGTATTTTATAACGGTTTAAACCTAGAAACTGGAAATGGTTGGTTTGAAAAAGCACTTGACCAAGCAGGAAAATCAACAAAAGATAAAAATGTGATAGCAGCATCAAATAATGTTAAACCAATATACTTAAATGGTGAGGAAGGTAACAAAAACAAACAAGATCCACATGCATGGTTAAGTTTAGAGAATGGAATTAAATACGTAAAAACAATACAAAAATCACTAGAACATCATGATAAAAAAGATAAGTCTACATATGAAAAACAAGGGAATGCATATATATCAAAATTAGAAGAACTTAATAAAGATAGTAAAAATAAATTTGATGACATACCCAAAAATCAACGTGCCATGATGACAAGTGAAGGTGCATTTAAATATTTTGCTCAACAATTCGATGTTAAACCAGGTTATATTTGGGAGATAAACACAGAAAAACAAGGTACACCTGGTCAAATGAAACAAGCCATTAAATTTGTTAAAGATAATCATTTAAAACATTTATTAGTCGAAACAAGCGTAGATAAAAAAGCTATGCAAAGTTTATCAGAAGAAACTAAGAAAGATATTTATGGTGAAGTATTTACCGACTCTATAGGTAAGGAAGGTACTAAAGGTGACTCATACTATAAAATGATGAAATCTAATATTGATACAATACATGGTAGTATGAAATAACATGGTAAAAATAGCCCTAAATGATATGTTAATAAGACCGGATTCGTTTTGAATTCGGTCGCTAATGGCAACGAAGACTTTAGTTGAAGCAACTTATTATAAGCCAACTTTCAACTCAGTCATCGTCTGCCATTATATTGAAAAATTTTGAGCAGAGGATTACTCCTTTATACTCATCATACTATATAACTAGTAGTCCCATATCGTGTGGTTTTATATTACCCTCCTATAATATAAACAACATCTTTTACACACGATATGGTGGTATTAGTTAGCTGTGCATTATCATAAATAAACTGAAGCCCCACCCTCTCCGTAAATGGTGCTTTAAATAATGATGATGTACCAATACATTACTTCATATTTTTGAGCGATAAATGTGAATAATGTATATACAATGAATATCTAATTACTTGTGTCATTATATAGTAATTAGTATTTATAAGCTCTATTCAATTTTTGAATAGTTACTAAAGCCACAAATAATCACTCAGTTATCTCCGTGGTATCCATTATCCTCCCCATGGAGACGTTAGTTGCACTAATCAGTTGATATTAGTGCAACTTTTTCATTTTAAATAAAATTTTAAACTACATGAATACGATCTATACAAATATGTTTAACCGAGCAATATATTCTAAACAACCATTTCCTTTAAAATGAGAAAAGCTTCCAAATCAACTTTAGTTTAAGAAGTCATTTGGAAGCTTTGCTTATATATTATTTTTTATTCATTATGTCATACTATCTACAATTACCATTTCATCATAATTAATGGATTCTCTTAATTTTAATGCAGTACCTTCTGTTATCTCATCATTTTCAATTAGTTCTCTTAGAATACGACGTTGTTCTCTTAAAGCATTTAATTTAATTTTGGTAAGTGTATCTTCATGTCTGGAATTAAAGAAATTGTTTGGTGTTAAGTTATCTATTCTCATCAGATATCCATCGCAAATCATACCTACTTCTAGTTTATTATCAGTAGTAGCTTCTTTGGCTAAACGACTTACGACGTTATAATGAACAAGCTTATTGATTTTACCCAATTCTAATAAGTTATCAGTAACACTAAGAGATGATGCCGAATTAATTTTTGTTTTTACACGACGTTTCAATAGCATTCCTCTTAAACCAACAATAATTCGTCTTAATAACGAAGCTTGTTTATACACTTCTGTTCGTTCAGCGTAACGCATATAGTTTTCAAGAACACTCTCAGTAATTTCGCCATCATCAACCAATTTCTCTAGCGTTTTTGTTTCTACGTTAAATGCAATCTTTTGAAGTCGTTCTAGTTCTTTGGAGTTTTCATCTTCCTTTTCAACCGTTTTTAAAAATGTGAGTTTATCGTGGTAATCTTTAATGACGTTTCCATAACGGTAACTCGTTTCAAACGTCGATTTTTGATTTAGGTAATCGATAACATGTTCTAAAATGTAGATTCTCGCCTCTTTAAATGACATATTACCTATCTTCACTTCAGGGCTATCAGGCGTTACTAAAGGCAGAATGACTTGTGCAATAATTAAACTTAATATTACCATTCCGGAAGCAATAAATAATAAATCATTTCGATAAGCAAATGTTTCATGATTTGCTAATAAATATGGCAAGGTTAAGGCGATTGCGAGTGAAATGGTTCCATGTACACCACATAGAGTCATGATTAGTGCATATAAGCTACGCTTAGGTTTACTCTCAGTAACTTTATCTTCATCATTTTTAGAAATCATTTTTTGGAATGGACTGACAGATAAATAGAAATAAGGATAAAGTACATATACCCACACAAATCTAAAGAGATACACCGCAAGAGCGACTAGCAATGTGATGACGATTAAGAATAATAAATTATGCGGTTCAGTTTTAATAATTTTCACTATTACCTCAGGTACTAAAAAACCTAAGATTGAAAACACAAAACCATTTAAAACGTAGCCTAAAATACTCCATGTGTGATTATAGCTCATCTGTAATTGTGTTCTCGTTTGAGCTATACGGTCACGTTCAAATCCATGCACGAGTCCCGCAACTACTGCTGCAATAATCCCTGATGCATGGAATAATTCAGCAATCAAATAAGTGACAAACGGCGTCAGCAATTGTATAAATGTAAACATGTTAATGTTCTCAATGCCACGTCTCATTAATGTTAAACGAAATCTCACTAAAGCCATGCCTATAATTAGACCAACAATAGCACCTCCAATAGAGGCAATCAAAAATTGTTGAATCGCATCAAAAATGGAAAAAGTTCCAGTAATCAATACACCTACGGCAATTTTAAATGAAATGATACCTGCAGCATCATTAAGTAAAGATTCACCTTCAAGAATGGTCATTGAACCTTTTGGTAAAACCTTACCTTTCGTGATTGCTTGTACCGCAACAGCGTCTGTAGGACAAAGTATAGCCGCAATTGCGAAAGCAGCACCTATAGGTAATTCAGGCCAAATCCAATGAATAAACAATCCTACGCCTATAACGGTAGTTATGACAAGACCTAGAGCCATCATCATAACAGGTTTGATATACTTCCTTAAATGTACTCTTGAAACATTAACACCCTCAACGAATAGTAGTGGTGCAATCAATGTAACCATAAATAATTCAGAATCAAAATTGAATTCAACTGGAATGGGAGTGAGGTATAAAATCATCCCAAGGAAAATTTGGATAAATGCAAGAGGTACTTTAGGTATGAAAGTATGTACAAAGGAGCTCACAATAACTAGTGCGACAAATATGAGTAGAGTTTCAAATATCTCCACACTTTCACCTCTTTATTAATTTTTAATTGCAAATTTAGTCATCAAAACAATAAAAAGTTGCAAGGTTATCTACTGCAACACTGAAGAAGTGAAATAATAACAATAGAGTCATTCCTGTAAGGACATAACTATTAACACTCAATCATGCCACAAATATACTATTCAAAACTCAATTATTTTCTTTATCAGTGAAATCAAACATGAACATTTAAATTAACTTATGAAGCTCGCTTCTTCGAACGAGAAAATGCTTATGTGTAATTTCATTGAAAAAATTAGTGACAACTGTCATTCACAATTATTCTTGTTTACAATTTTATCATTTATTAACCAGATTCTTAAATAAATAGCTTTTATATCATTAATATCTTCACCTCAGATATACAAAAAACTACTAGCATATAAAAGATATATCTTTTATATGCTAGTAGTTTAAAAGCTTAAACAATCAATCGTCCATTTTATTAATATATTCTTTTTCTTTATAGTATAATTTTTCTCGTCTTTCTTCTCGTAGTTTTGCACGTTTTTTTAATTCTTCTGGCGTATTAAACTCTTTTTGGCTTAATAAGATAGTAGATTGTCTAGATGCATCGTCTTTCCTGTACATATATGCACCATTACGGTAGGCCGCTCTACTTATCAAATGCATTCCAACCGGAGATGTAAGATTGATAAAAACTAGTGATAATAATAATCTGACACTGAAAAAACCTGAATTCACAATAAAATAGATCAGTACACCAACTACAGTTAGTAATACTGACAATGTAGAACTTTTCGTTGAGGCGTGACTTCTTAGAAAGACATCTTGAAATTTTACAATCCCTATTGCACTAATTAATGCAATAATACTTCCTAAGAAAATAAGTATCGAAGCAATAAGACTAACGATGTCTTTTATGATTTCCATTGAAGACACGTCCTTCCCCGATGAATCTTGAAATTGAGACCGAACTGACAAACGAAATAATTGCAATTAACATGATTGAATCTAAATAAGACACTGAGTTAAAAATAACGCTCATCACACCAACAATAGACATAACAACAGCACTCGAGGCATCAAATGATACAACTCTATCAGCAGTAGTGGGACCTTTAATTAATCTGACTAGACAAACAAGTAGTGCCATACCAAAAATCACTAATGCACTTATAATAAATATTTGAGTGAACATTTCAATCATCGTGTCACCTCCAAAATTAAATCCTCATACTGCTTAATACTTTTTAGAAGATTTTCTTTATCTTTTTCTGACACATCAATACTGTGAATAAAAAATTTATTAGTATTTTTAGAAATTCGAATAACTGTCGATCCTGGAGTAATAATAATTAAAATCGTTAAAAAAGTAATAGCCCAATTACTTTTTAATGAAGTTTCATATGTGAGTAAACCTGGATTAACTTCATTCGTCTTAAATAAGATGTAATTTATGGTACTTATACTAGAAGTAATAAGCTGGTATAGGTATACAGCTAAAAATTTAATAGCCACCCATATCTTTTTCAAATAAAATTCTTCACCAAAAAAGCGATGCAGAATATAAATCACAATTAAACCAATTAAAAATCCAGCAAAGAAGGTTGTAAATTTAAATTCATCTTCATCTTGAAAGAGTACCCAAAGGAACGCGATAACAATATTTAATACAACTTGCTTCACTTATGATTAACCTCCTTCAAATGTGTATTTACATTCTTTTGAAAGACATCTTCTTTCATATTAAGATTTGTTGCATCCTCTGTTACTTTCAGAACAACAGGGGCTGCAATACCCATCGCTAATACCACTACAACTAAAACACTAAGTAAACCTTTACGATAAATAGGTAGTGGTCTAAATTGTACTTGTTCTCCGTCAGCATCACCAAAATACATTATAAACATCACTCTAAAAAGACTATACATAGCAATTAAACTTGTCACAATCATAAGTGCTAAACCAATATAATTACCATTTGTAATAGCCCCTTGGAATATTAAGACTTTACCCGGAAAGCCACTAAAAGGAGGTACGCCACCTATAGCAAAAATTACCACGACAAATGCAACACCAAAGAATGGTTCTCTTTTTGCCAGTCCACTTAAATACTGATAATTTCGATAGCCTGACATATAAACAAGACTACCAATTACAAAAAACAATAATGTCTTAACGATAATATCATTCGCTAAATAGAAGATAGCACCATTTACACCTGATATAGTATGAGAACCTAAACCTAAAATAATGAATCCAATAGACAAAATAACTTGATAAGCCGCAATTTTCTTAATATCTTTGTAAGCGATGACACCAAATGCACCGATAATCATTGTGATACAAGCCATAAACACGAGCAATGTATGCGTGACGCTTGGATGATGGTCGAATAGTAAAGTAAAAAAACGAATAAGCGCATAAGCTCCAACTTTTGTCATCAATGCTGCAAATAACGCGGCAAGTTCCGTATTAAGCACTGCATATGCTTTAGGTAACCACATGAAAATCACTAGTGCTGCCTTTGAACTAAAAGCAACTAGAAATACTAAAGATATCATCGTTATTGTTTGGTTATTTTCCATATGATTCAATCGCATCGCTAAATGTGAGAAATTAAGTGTTCCGACTGTCTTATATAACATGCCAATTCCTAATAAAAGCAACCACGAACCTAAAATATTCAGAACAACATATACTATCGCTGCACGTAATTGTTCAACAGATTGTCCTAATGTAACAAGTACAAACGAAGCAAGAAGCATAATTTCAAACATCACGTATAGGTTAAATAAATCAGAAGTTAAAAACGAACCAATAACACCTACTGTTAATAAAAGAATAAATGTAGGAAGGTGAAATCGATTGACTCGCTTCTCCCCTCTACCAAAGCCGTATGCCATTATTAGCGTAACAACAAAAGATGATACTGACACCATAAGCAGACTCAGTGAATCACCTAGAAATTGAATGCCGAAAGGTGCTTTCCATCCCCCAAAATCAAGTGTTATCGGTTTATGATTAACGACATAAATAAGTAAAGCAATTGAAATCATTGTATTAACAATCATAGTTGTAATGGATAGGATTTTCGAAATACGATTTTTATTTTTAGTGAAGACTAAAATTAAAGCACATACAAAAGGCAACAACATAGGCAATATTATTAAATTACTCATCATCTTCATCACCTTTCAATGCACTTATTTCATCCTCTTTAGTTACTCTGTAAGTTCTATATATTAACACCAATAAAAACGCAGTCATACCAAATCCAATCACAATAGCTGTTAAAACGATAGCTTGTAATAAAGGATCAACAAAGTTTTGAGCATGACCTTGAATTAGCGGTTCAGACATATGAGGTCCATATTTCCCCATACTCATAATAATTAAATTACCGGCGTGTGTATAAATAGAAATACCAATAACAATACGAATTAAATTAATAGATAAAATCATATAAGTTCCAATAAACACTAAAAATCCTATCACAAGGAGTAATATTAAATTCATGATCTACCCCCACTTATAGATAGCATAACTGTAACAATCACACCTACTACTGTTAATAAGATGCCAAGCTCAAATAAAGTCACAGTAGTAACATGAACATGTCCTAGTAATGGAAATGTTACATTTGCTTCAGTTTGATATAAAAATGGCTTCCCAAAAAACATAGGCACTGATGCAGTTGCAACAGATATGAGTGAACCTATAATCATTAATTTTTTAAAATCAATAGGCAAGCTTTTCAACACTTCATTTACATCAAAGGCAAGAAACATTAAGATAAATGCCGAGCTAAAAATCAAGCCACCAATAAAGCCACCACCTGGATTATTATGGCCAGCAAAAAATACATAAAATCCAAATGTTAACAAAATAAACACTACAATTTTTGTAACTGATTTAAGTACTACATCATTCTCTTTCATCTTGCCCCCTCCTATCTTTGTAATTAAGTAACGTATAAATACCTAATCCAGCTATGATTAACACTAGTCCTTCAAACATAGTATCTAAAGCTCTGAAGTCACCTAGTATAGCATTGACAATATTTTTTCCACCTGTAAGTTCATATGCATCTTCATAAAATTTAGCAATTGAAGGCATACCATCTGCTTGTTGAGCAACAAAAATAAGTGATACCACCGTCAATGCCATAACAAGTGACACAATGATTTTGAAGGTCTCTTTTTTTAAATTTGCCTTAACTCGAGGGATGTTAGGTAGTCTCGAAAAACTAACAATAAATAAGATTGTCGTAATAGTTTCAACAACTAACTGTGTTAAAGCTAAATCTGGAGCTTTCATTGCAATAAAATATAATGTAACTGCGAATCCAATCATTCCATTCAATACCACCATCGTTAGTCGTTGACGAATAAAGATTAATGAAATGCCGATAATCAATGTTACAACTGATAAGATAACTTCCAACGGTCCGAAAGAACTAATATGAAGCTGATGTACATGAGGAAAACCCACAGTCAAATATCCATAAACTACAATAGCTACAAAAATAAATAATGTAATCATGATGTAATAATTCAATTTATTATTCATCAATGCACGTATACCACGGGCTGAGTATAATTCAAATTCTCTATAAATTTTCCGATAGCCATCTGTAATCGAAGCACTTTTGATTATTTGATGCGTAACCTCTTTCCAATTCACAACTAGAGCTAAAATAAGTCCAATAATAATAACAACTATACTTAAAATTAATGGAAGATTCACACCATGCCACTGAGAAATATGTGGCACAAATGCATCAACCTCCGCACCTATCCCAGATACAGATCTGGTTGCGGGCAAAATAACAAAGTTGCCAAAAACGTTTGGAACAAAGAAGATAACTGGAATGAGTAACATTAAAATCACAGCTGGTAAACTAAATAGCCATGGTTCATGTATTTGTTTACGTTTAAATTTTTCTATATTGTAATTTCCCCAGAATGTTTCTTTTATCATGTAAAGTGCATAAGTAAAAGTCAATATACTCGCGATGACACCTATTGAAATAATCACAAACGTTAATACGAAGCCATATTGATCAAGTTCGTTTGCTTTAGTTAACGAATCTAAAAACATTTCCTTACTTAAAAAGCCATTTAAAAAAGGAACACCTGCCATAGATAATGCAGCGAGCAACATGACAATATGCATTTTAGGGAAGACTTTACGCATACCATTTAGCAAACGAATATCACGTGTTCCGGACTCGTGATCAATGATACCAACGCCCATAAATAATGCACATTTAAAAACCGCATGATTCATTAAATGGAATAAGCCAGCAAATAAAACTAAAATATAAAACTTAGACAATTCATCTGATGTGTGCTGAGCATAACCGCCACCTAGACCTACCATTGTCATAATCATACCTAATTGACTTATTGTAGAATAAGCGAGTATACCTTTTAAGTCGTATTGTCGTAAAGCAGTTAAAGATCCAAATAACATAGTTATTAGACCAACAAATGTCACTGTATAAATATAAACATTACTAAGTCCCAATAAAGGTGTAAATCTAAATAGTAAAAAGATTCCAGCCTTTACCATTGTTGCCGAATGAAGATAAGCACTTACTGGTGTAGGTGCTGCCATGGCCTTTGGTAACCAAATATGAAACGGAAATTGTGCAGATTTGGTAAAAGCACCTAATAATAGCATCAAAATCATTGGTATAAATAAAGGATGTCGTGAAATTGCATTGCGTTGATTAAGGATATCAGTAATTGTGTTTGTTCCTGTAATGATATATAAAATGATAAATCCTGTTAATAACGCTAGCCCACCAAACACTGTAATCATGAAAGATTGAATGGCGCCTAATTGACTTTCACCATTATTGTACCAATAGGATATAAGCAAGAATGAGGAAATACTTGTGAGTTCCCAAAATACATACATTAAGATGGTATTATTAGCTATTACAATGCCAATCATACTGAACATAAATAATAGTAAATAGATGAAAAATCTAGGAAGATTGTCCGTACTGTGGGATAAATATTGCGTAGCATAAAAAAATACACCCACACCTATTAGCGAAATAATTAAGCCGAACATTAAACTTAAACCATCTAATCTTAAATCTAAATTAATATCAATTGAAGGCATCCATGGTAATCGAACAGCAATAAACTTATTTCGAATCACATCTGGTATTTTCATAATAAAATATGTAGATGTCACAATAGGAGCTATTAATGCAACATAGCCCGCAACCTTTCTTAGTTGACGATGACTCAGAGTGAATAAAACTATGAGCATGAATAATAAATTAGTCGCCATAAGATATACTAAACTCATTTAACCCCTCCTTTTCTTTTTACATTTATATTAAGTGTAATCATTTATTAAGTGTAATCATTGTATGGCGATTTGAAACATATCGTATTTCAATAAATCTCAATATTTCTTAAGTTATCTGATATCCAAAATATTGTTGAATGATAGAAATTAATATTCCCGATTGAAAGAGAAGATAATCAAATGTTTTTCTTAAATTAGTTAAACTAACAGGTTTTAATCCTTATTATGGTGCAACACGATTTATGATTTGATATTGCTAGTTGATTTGAATGAGTTTATTGAGCATACATAGATTCAAGCACTGTCGCTTTTTTTCTGAATTGGCATATCACAAAAAGGTAACTATTCTTATTTATATCCAAAAGGGAATAGAACTTTATTTTATATAAGATAGAATCCATGAGGCTATAATTTTTCAATCATCGATAAACTTAAACTAATTCATTCTCATATTGGGAGATCTTAATATTTTAATTCATATATAAATAGTAATTTTAGACACTGATCAATCTTTTAAGTTGGTTATTTTAAATATCAAGTTCCAATTTTTTCTTTTACAACTTAACAATTCTACTTACCTCATATACCTTCTAAAACAGGTTTCATAATTAATGATAAATGACGTTTGTATCACATCAAAGGCATTTGCCTATATTTTTCAAAAAATGTGTCCTTTTTTTCAATCTATTTCGATATATATAGTGAAAGGAGGTTTTATTATGAATGAAGTCAATCAAGTGACGATTATCTTTACTCAAATCAAACATAATTCTGAAGGTAAAGTAGTCGAACATAAGCGTCGTTTTTCTAACATTAATCCGCTTGTTTCTAATGATCAAATCAAATCTTTTCGTTCCATCATTGAACGTATCAGTGGCGAAGAGTATGACAAAGTCGAGATCGTTAAAACAGAATCTTTAATTTAAGGAGGGTACATCAGTATGTCAAAAACTTTGGAACTCGTATTTAAATCAAATCTTAATAAACCCGTCAAATTACTATTACCCGATTTTAACGCTATTACTACAGAACAATTAATTAAAGAAAGTATGAACCAACTTTTAGAATTAGACATTTTAAGATTTAGTTTGGGAAAGCCTGTCAAAATTTATGCTGCACAACTTATTGATAAAAGTACAACTGTTATATTTGAAGATAAAAATTAATTCATAAAACATTATTTTTGACGCTTTATTTAAAGTACTAAAATCATAAAAAAGACTTATCGAAGAACAAATTTTTTAAAATTGTTCAAGTCTAAAAAAGAACTTAATTTACATTGTTCTTTTATTAATATGAAGTGAGATATCAAATTCAAAATGATGTCTCGCTTTTTTTAATTCTAAAACTTGTTTAATGTGCATTTTATTATAATGATTCATCAAAATAGTATCGGCTGTATGACACCTCGGAACATTCACAACTTATTTCTATACTTTGCTTATGGCTCAATCATTTTAGAAACATGATTATGAATGGTATGATAATCATATTAAATTGAGAAAGTTGGTTTTTATCATTGTTTTTTCTATATCTTTTAGGAATTTTTGTTGGCATGTTACTTCCTATTCAAACTTCAATCAACTCAAGGCTAAGCCAATTTACCCGTTCATCTTTTTATGCTTCAACCATATCTTTTGCTGTCGGAACAATATGCTTACTTGTGCTTAATCTTATTGTTCATCCACAAGTATTAACACCAGAATTCTTTTCTAAACAAACACTTAACTATACTTGGGTCCTAGGAGGACTATTAGGTGTTATCTATTTAACTGGAAACTTATTATTATTACCAAGATTAGGCGCAGCACTTACTGTTGTTATTACGGTTACAGGGCAAATTATTATGGGTGTAATCATTGATACATTTGGATTATTGGGCGCCCATCAACAATCTTTTACATTATTTAAAGGTGTTGGAATTATATTTTTAATTACTGGAATTATATTTATGAATTATGTTCGTAGACATCCTGTTAATAGGCATAAGAATACACCAATAGTATTCTGGTTGCTTATTGGATTCGTATTTGGTTTCGCTCCGCCAATCCAAACAACAATCAACAGCACACTGGCTCAACACACACACTCATCCATATTTGCTTCACTCATATCATTTAGCGTTGGTACAATAGCGTTATTTATATTAACATTAGTATTTAATCGTAGTCTGAAAATATCATCTACTCATAAAACACTAGGTAAGATTAAATCTATTTATTTTATTGGAGGGATACTAGGAATGGCATTCGTAACATCTAATATTATTTTAATGCCTTTCTTAGGAGCAGCTTTAACTACTATAATTGCTATGATGGGCCAAATGATTATGGGTATTATTATCGATCATTTCGGTTTGTTGGGTTCACCTAAAAACAAAATAACATCACGTAAGTTAGGTGGATTATTATGTATAGCTATAGGTATTATTTTATTACGATTATTTTAAATTCCTTATTCTGAATAAAAATTATCCGCTTATATTAATGTAGATTCCTCATACAAATAAATGTCTATTTCGAACTGCCAACAAAGATTTTGTCTTTGTTGGCAGTTTTTATGAGTGATTCTTCTTATAGTAATATTTATGTAGAATCATATATTTTAAAATTAAAGATAGCCTTCTATTTTTCAATTTATTAAATTGATTTACTTTATTTTTTTAAATAAAACAATATACAAACCAAAAGTAATGCTTATTTTAAAATTAATATATTTTCATTTAAAATAATAGTGTATAATAACCTCACAATAATATTATGAGGTGAACATCCATGACCAAGCAACGCATCGTTATTTCTTCATTACTATTCATTTTCATTCTCACAACTTGTAGTTTTAGTTACATTACTTTCTCTAAATTAACTTCTGAAACAGAAGATATTAAAAATATAAAAACTATAAAAGCAAAGCCCAAATTACTCCTTTCAACAACTGGTATACAAGCCCCTCTTAACAGCTATATTTTCTATTACACTCCCACTTTAGGACAACTCCAAAAACTTTTAGTAAAAAATCATAGCAAAGTATCTAAAAACACTCCAGTGTTAGAATATTACAATTATGAAAAAGATCATTTATATGAGGAACTCCAAAATACACTTAGTAATGAACGTAACAACAAAACTTTAAATTCTAAAAATGATTTACATTATTATTCATTCCTTAATCAGCTAAAATTACAAATGATTCAAACTAAATCCTCAATTAAATCCACTTTATTTTCACCAATTAATGGAAGTATTTCATATATTAATTCTATCCCTTCAAAACCAAACGAAAAGATAGTGCAAATTAATAGCAACGAACGTATTATTCGTGCTAATATATCAGAATCTGAGTTGAATTTATTAAAAATAAATCAAAATATTTCTGTAACATCTAGTGACAACACTCAATTTACTAGTAAAATTAAAGAAATTTCGAATATACCATCAAAAATAAAAAATGGCGTCTCATATTACGACATTTTACTTTCTACACAACCCAATTATCAAATTGGAACACACTTTAAAATCAAATTAGCCTCAAATGACATAGAGTTACCTACGTCAGCTATTGTTCAAAAACGCTATGTTTTAATTCTAAAAAACGGGAAAATTACAAAAAGAGAAGTAACATACAAAAAGAGTTTAAAAAGTGGGTATATTAATATAACTAAAGGCTTATTGATAGATGAAAAAGTTGTTAAAAATCCTACTTCTAAATTAATAAACATTTATATATAAAAAATGTTAGTAAAATTCTTTCCAAAAAGTATTCTTTTTAGTATAATTTTTATTAAATTAAGGAAAATTAGAAACAATCTTATTTTTTTTGAATATAGCAAATGCTACATTGCTAATTCAAGTATAAACTTTAAAAGATAATTTGTTTTATAAACACTTATTTGTTTACTTCTTAATTTTATTTAGTTATAATTAACTAAATAATATAGCATTAAATATATTCTTTAAATTTAAATTAATACTATATTATGACGGACACTTTCGTATTTTCATAAGAAAAATAGATATAAATTAATAAATTAGGGTATAGTATCCAAGTAATCTTAATTCAATAATATAATTAACTATCTTTAAATTTAAAAAGATAGGTTTTAAGATTTATGGATATGATATAAATAGGGAGGTTTCATTAATGGCTATTTCAAAAATCAATGACTGCTTTGAATTATTAGCTATGGTCACTTATGCTGACAGATTAAAAGGAATAATTAAAAAAGAATTCTCAATCAGCTTTGAAGAATTTGCAGTATTAACTTATATTAGTGAGAATAAAGAAGAGGAATATTATCTTAAAGATATTATCAATCACTTAAATTATAAACAACCTCAAGTTGTTAAAGCTGTTAAAAATTTATCTCAAGAAAATTACTTTAATAAAAAACGTAATGAACACGATGAAAGAACTGTTTTAATCTTAGTAGATTCTAAGCAGCGTAAAAAAATCGATGATTTACTTAAACGAGTAAACAACCGTATCACAGAAGCAAATAATGAAAATGAAGTATAATGGCTAGGGAGTAAAACAGATATTTCTTTCACTTATGAAAGATAAGACTGTTTTACTCTTTTATTAAGTTAATACGATAGTGATCTGAGTCCAAACTTTAACGCTACTACAAAACCCTCAAATGATTTTCCGACAATAATCATTTAAGGGTTTTTATTTATGTTCTTATTTTTTAACTAACAAAATCTAAGTAGAGTTTCAGGAATTTTTCTGGTTCCTCGATATGTGGTGCATGTCCTGAATTATCAAATACAATTTTTGTAACTTGATCATAATATTGATCCATATCATAATGACTTTTATTTTGTATGAGTGGGTCATACTTACCATTCACAATTAAAGTAGGTATGGACACATTATGATGAACATGAGTTAAATCTTTAATATTAAGCAATGCACGTACTGCAATTGCACTTTCTTCCGGAGTTGGTCTATTGTATAATTTTTGGCTTTGATACCATTTCATTGCTTTATCTTTCTCTTTAAATAATTTAGAGAATAAAATAATCATTGCCTCAGATTTATTAAAGCCTGCTAATTCTTCTTGGTAATCAACCATTAATTTGTTGAAACCATTTGCAATGTCTTCACTTTTGGCCGAAACAATTGTCAATGTAATCACTTTATATTGATATTTTTCAGTAAATTCACTCGCAATGATGCCCCCCATATCATGTCCTAAAATATGTGCAGAATCGATATTTAATGCTCCCATTAAATCATTTAAATCTTCAACATGATCTTTTAATTCATATGATTCTGTTCGTGAAGATTTTCCATGACCTCTGACATCATAAGTAATTACTCTATACTGCTTCTTGAGTTCATTTTTTAAATCTTTAAATCCTGCCAAGTTTCCATCTAATCCATGAATTAAAATGATGGGGATGCCTTCGCCTTCATCAATATAGTTAAGTTCAATCTGATTACAAATTTGAATTTTATTCATCTTGGCACCTCCCTTTAGTCATTTATATACCCATATTAAAATAGTGTTACGCTTTTAGGTTATTTTCAGTGTAATTAAATTATTTGTATATTAAAATAGTGATTCATTTTCTAAAACAAACTTATATGGTAAACAAATGATATATTTTAATAAATTAAAAAACTCAGAAAAATATGTCTAGCATATTTTCTGAGTTTAAATCTTTGTATTATGATGATTTAGTGCGTTCAGATAAACGTATCGTATAAAAAATGATTAGCACAACAAGTATAATCCAAATTGCTAAAGAGAAAAACTGTGCAATTTCCGGGTCAGTTACCATTGCATCTATTGTTTTTTGACAAAATAGTAAGCCAACTCCTACAAATTCTATACGTTTAAAGAATATACCAACAAGACTTAAAATAATTCCAGCGAAAAATACAAACTGATGACCATAGATAGAAATAGGAATAATAGCCCAGTTAAAGTGAAACCCTTGCATAATTACTAGAATTAAAGCAATAATACCAATGATTATTCCAGTTCTCATTTCATACTTATTACTGTATAGATAATTTTTTTTGGCAATACGCACATATAAAATGAGTGTTATTGGAAATATAACTAAGCAATAAAACAAGCTTATACCGGTAATTGCTTGAAAAGGTACATATTGTTTATCGTACAAATATGAAATAAGAATAAAGTTAATGATAAAGAAAATCATTGGATTGAGTTGTAATGCAAACAAATTACGCTGAATTGTTAATATTAATTGCGCAGGTGATTTACCTCTATATTCAATGTAATCTTGATCTTTTTCTTCAGACTTTTTAATATCTTGTCGATATTTTTCTTTTATATCATCAATTAAGTGTGGTGACATTCCTTTGTGACTAAAATAATCATTAATATTTTCGAGTAATACTTTATCATTCGTACGCATGATTTACTCCTTTTCATTTAAATCTTGATGTAATTTGTAGATTTCATAAGTTAATCATTTTCAAATTAAAATTTTATCATACATCTTACAATTTTACTTGAACATAATGATTAATCATATCATCATTAGCAACTAAAATGAAAAGAAGAGCTAAAGTGAAATCCATTTTACAAATTATGATTTCAACTTTAAACTCTTCAAATTTCAAACTATTTTATCTTATAAAACGTATATCCAATTCTTCTTATTTATTTAAATCTATACGATATAACTTCACATTTTTATCCTTTGGTGAATTTGAACTGAATTGATAACTTGCTTGATCTTTTTGAATATAGCCAAAGTTACCTGTAACATTATTATAATGTACACGACTTATAGCTTTATGACCAAGTTGTTGTTTTACGGCTTTGTATGAAGGGCCGTTTGCATCATTATATGTCATTGATACGCGTGTAACATTTCCTCTTTCTTTTTTACCATTAGCTGTTACTAGCAAAACACCTTTATCAGTTCTAAATTCGTAATACTTTTCATTACTATTTGGGTTATAAGAATAGATAGGATGACTATACTTTTTTAATACACTCTTCATTGATTCGCCTATCTTAACGTTTTCTAATGATTTATCACCTTTGTTTAATTGTTGTACTGTTTTCATTGAATTACCAGTTGCCGCTTCAACGTTGTTTCCAACGCTTACTCCAGTTAAAACTAATCCTAAAACAAGTAATGATGTTATTAGTTTCTTCATAAGCACTCACTCCTTTAATTCTTTATGTCTTCTGTGCTCATGTTAATTGTACTATAAATATTACTAAAATAACAATAATATTACAAAATGATTACGTGGATTTAGTAGATGACTTTTTTAACAACTGTTTTAGCGCTTATAGAGAAACCTATCTTTCTTAATTCATTGATTATTACCTTACAAAATCTCAGTGTGAACTCTTTTATTTAGGTGCATGTTGTTGAATGAAGTTTGTTGTCTCTTGAGTAAATTGAGCCTGTTCTTCAACAAAAGGATATGCACTTGAATGTTGATAGACGTTAAATTCACAGTGTTGAATCAAATCTGCGACTTCTTTAGCTTCTAGTGTAGTTGTACGTTCTCCGTGTTCTCCAGCAACAATAAGCGTAGGAACTTGAACATGCTTGAAAACATCTGCAATACCTTCAGATTTGAAGACATCTTTAACAGCTTGAATTTCTTCTTTAGTAGAAATACTATTTGTATCAACGACATGCTTTAAAAATTTATTCATCTTACGCGCTTTATAATATCTACGTTTATCTAAAAATTTTTCTTGCTTATCATCTTCCCAGTTACGTATTTTATGTGCATATTTTCTGAACAAGCGTTCTTCAGGCAATTCACCTTCTATTGAAGTAGGATTAACTAATGTGATTGAGGATATATAGCCAGGATTTCTAACAGACATATCAGCAGCAATAAGTGCCCCCATCTCGTGCCCAATAAATGCTGCTTCATCTATATATATAGCATCTAATAAAAATTTTATATCGTCAGCAAAGTCATAAAACTCTATATTTCTAGGCTTATCAGAGTAACCATGTCCTCTCAAATCGATAAGCACAACCTGAAAAGACTTTGCTAATACCTTAGCTAAATCATTAAAAACAGCATAATTATCAAAAGCGGTATGCACGAGTACGACAGGATATCCTTGTCCCATAGTACTATAGTGTAATGTTGTACCGTCTTGTTTAGTAATTAAATCCATTGCCATGTTGTTCTTCTCCTTCTGTTTCAAAATTATCTGGTAAAATTTTAAGCAATTCCTCTATGGTAGTAATTGTATAATCTACTTCTTCTGTTAATGGCTCCAATTCTGCATCTTCTTGTTTATACCACACACTTACCATCCCCATTGCACGTGCAGGAGCAACATCGTTTAATGCATCATCTCCGACATACATTATTTCAGATGGTTTAACCCCCAATTGATCAATCATATCTTCAAAGATTTTAGGATGTGGCTTACGATAGCCTACAGTTTCAGAAGTAGTTAAATAATTAATAACGTGCATAATACCCAATGAATGCAATCTAAATTGTTTAATTTTGGATTTCCCATTTGCAATCACACCAATCATGTAATGATGTTTCGATAACTTTTCTAATGTATACAAAGTATCATAGTAAGGGAAAACGTAACGATAGAAATGCATTTCAAAGTCATTAAATAAATCTTTCCATTTAAGACGGTCGATATGAAATTGTTTAATGATTTCCTTATATAAATCAGGTTTATCGTTGTCTTCATCATCGTCTAATTCAATAAATTTATTCTTATAATCTGCTAATTGCACATGAATAAAATAATCATGAAACCGTTCATATTGCTCTTCTATAAACTTTTCACGCGATTTTACTCTATCTAATAGAGTACCTTCTAAATCAAAGACGATAGCCTTAATGCAGTTTAAATTCATTTTCAATGACCTCTTAATATTTTAATAATACTATTGTAGCAAAAGAGTAGTGTGAACGTCATATGTTAGTCTGTTTAATTAAAATATAAAATAGGACTGGTACACCGAGCAATGCCATCACGATGCCTACAGGAATTTGTATAGGTTGTATCATTGTACTTCCTATAAAATCTGCAATTATCATGACTACAGCACCTATGATTATATTCAATAACATTTGTAAACCTATTTGATAACGCCAATAAAATTTTCTAATCAGTTGTGGAATAATCATGCCTATAAAACCAATAACTCCAACGTATGCGACCACAACTGCTGTCATGATGGAGGCTACTATAATAACAATATACGTAACTTGTTGTACATTTAATCCTAGAGACTGACTTTTCAATTCACCAACTTGCAGTAATTTAATTCCTTTTTGCATTAAAAATAATACTATGATTGCGACAGATGCTATCAAACTAATAATCATAACATCCTGATATTCAGCTGATGCAAAACCACCGAACAGATAACTAGCAATTGGATTCATCTTCTTAGGATTAATCAAAACAAGCAAATACAATAATGCATTTAATAGTGCACCAAATAGTAATCCCGTTAATATAAGCATTTGAACAGGATATCCTTTGGCTAACATCGCTGAAACACTTAAAACAAGTAACAGTGTGATTAAACTGAAAATAATGGAAAATATAGGGAACCATAAAAAACTAAGTCCCAAAAATAAAGAAATTCCAGATCCTAATGATGCACCACTAGCTAATCCCAATGTAAAACTATCTGCAAGTGGATTATTTAACACAATTTGATACACTTGGCCAGCTAATGTAAGTACTGCACCAGTGAGCATGGCTTCAAGTAATCTAGGTAAACGAACCTGGAATAGTATGGTTTGATTAAAAACATCATCAAGTTTTCCTACATCCCAGCTTAAACTTAAGCTCATGCTTAATATTAAAATAAATAACCATATAATGACACTTCTATATTTATTCATAACTCTCTCTTTCAATACTTTCTTAATCACTATATTAACAAAACAATACTTAAAAAGTGTAAAACGACTGGATTCCATTCGTTGCACGATTTAGTCATCGAGTAATGAAGTTGAATCAAATGGCATATTTGCATCAGTTTAATTCAATATCCGTCTATCATAAATATTAAAAATACCTGAGACAATAACTACTGTCCCAGGCGTTTGAAATACATCTCTGTCAGCTTATTAATAAAATTAATCATCTAAGTAAAATACAATACATAGTATTCAAATGACTATTTTTTATATATATCGTCTCTTAAATCCTTTAGACCTTCATCAATACGAGGACCTGGTCGAGAAACCTCATCCCCATCTACTGTTTCAATACGTGTATTTTTAACAGCATTAATTTTATCAAAACCGCCACGTTTTTTTATCATTTCTATGTAGTCTGATTTTGATTTACCTTCTGTGGAAATCAGAATATCAGGATTACGTTTAATAATGCTTTCTTTACTTACTGATTTCCAACCTTTAACATCATCAAAACTATTTTTAGCATCTAGTTTCTCTAACATATCGTTAAAGAAGGTATCTTTTCCGGCAGTGTAAATGTCTGGTTTAGACGATACTTCCATAAACACTTCTTGTTTCTTATGATGTTTAGGAACGGAGTTAATGATTTTGTCTACATTGTGTTTTGTTTCATCAACAAGTTCTTTAGCTTGTTTTTCACGATCCGTTAATTGTCCAATTGATTTAAAAGTATCATAAGTTTCATCAATCGATTGTGCATCTTTCACATAAACGACTTTTACTCCCTTATCTTTAAGTGACTTTAGCACTTTACCTGCAGAATTTTTCTGTGACTCATGCGCTAAAATCAAATCCGGTTTAGCTTTTATTAATTCTTCTTTATTTAAATTCATCGCATCGAATTGTTTTTTACCTTTTTTTACATCTTTAGGATAATCATCCACAGTGGATACACCAACTATATCTTCTCCGATTCCTAAGCGATATAAAATTTCTGTGTTACTAGGAATGAGCGAAATAATTCTATGATATTTTTTATCGCTTTTTTCAGTGTCTTTATTATTAGATGAATGATTGGCATCTTGACCACATGCAGCCAGTACTACAATCAATGCACATATAACTATCCATAGTTTACTTTTCATTTGGAGCATCACCCTTTCACAAATTATTTTTAATGTTCCTATTCATCATATCAAAATATACCAATATTTGTAGATACAATTTTATTTGATTTTCACAAAATATGAAAAAAGACAACTTTGAATTAAATCTATTAATATATTTAACCCCAACTTGCTTTGTCTGTAGAATTTCTCGTTGAAATTCTCTGTGTTGGGGCCACAACCCCAACTTGCTTTGTCCGTAGAATTTCTCGTTGAAATTTTCTGTGTTGGGGCCCCGACCCCAACTTGCCTTGTCTGTGGAATTTCTCGTTGAAATTTTCTGTGTTGATCAGTTTTATAATGTTAGTATCAATCGGTAAAATGCTAAAATGTCTGAGACAATCAACAATGTCCCAGACACATAATGTTTTATAATTTAATAAATGTTTTTATCGCGTCAGAAATGTATAAATTCAAACCACGTTCACGTTGCTTGTTAATAAACTTTACAAATCGCTCGTCCTCAATATAAATCTGAGCTATATATTCTAAAAATTGATTGTCACAATTAGGAACTTGTTCTTTCAAAATACATTGTAATTTCTTAGTTTTTCCACTTGCTTCAAGTATAGAAACTTTGTTTAAGTATAGTTGATTCATTTCGTCAAAAAACATATTTAATTGCTTATTAATTTCCTCAAAATGATTTTGCTGTTCTGATTCATCCTTACATTTTTGTTTATCTTTATATGCTTGATAATAATGAGTATCTCCATACTTACTTGCTGCTTCTTTTTCATACTGTTCATTTAAATTGAAATTTTGCATTGTAGTTACCTCAATCTCATCGTTATCTTTGTGAAAATGATGTTCTAACGTACGGATAATATCGTTTAAGCGATCTCTTTTTTTAACAATGTGATAAAAATTATCATGTAATATTTTAGTTCTAAAATCACTATCACCTTCAAAATACGTCTGTATTTGCTTTAATGTTAAATCTAATTCCTTTAAAAAGAGAATATATTGTAACTTTGAAATATCTTGAACATTATAATATCGGTATCCATTAGCACTCATTTGTTGTGGCACGAGTAACCCCTTTTCATGATAATAATGAAGCGTGCGTATACTAACTCCGGTAATGTCAGAAAGCGTTTTGGGACTGAAGCGTTCTTTCATCATTTCACCTCCTGAATTAAAGTATGAGGTATGACGTTACGTTAAGGTCAATACTTATTTTTTAAAATAGGTATCTAAAAAGGTATAGCGTTGTTTCCCCTTACCATTAAAATAATTTTTCCCAAAATTATCTAATAAAGCGTGAAACTCATTTGCATCTTGATTTGAAAATGATTCAGGAAGTGTTAATTCCTGTTTCAATTTATGATAACTTTCTGTATGTTGATATCCCAATTTTCTAAAAATACGTCTAGTATAACTATCAGGTATGAATTCTTTACCTTTAAAAATATATACTATTAAGACATCGGCGGTCTCTTCACCTATACCACGGATGGTGAGTAATTCTTTTCTTAAGCTATCACCGTATAACTTAGCTATACTACTATAATCAAAATGATGTTGATTTAACCATAGTAACAATGCCTGTATAGCCTTAGCTTTATTTTTATAGAAACCACTCGAACGTATCACTTGCTGCAACGATTCTAAAGGCATTTTCAATATCGTCTGTGCATTAAAAGAAGTTTCTTCTTTTAATCTTGATAACGCTATATCTGCATTGTTCCAATTAGTATTTTGGACTAGAATTGCCCCAAGCATCATTTCTATTGGCGTTTCTGCTGGCCACCAATATTGAGGGCCCATATTTTGATATAGAATTTGATATAATTTTTCTATTGATAACATGATTTCTCCCCCTACAAATCTTCGCATGATTGTTATATCTCGCATGCTACATTGTCCAATTTTCCCAAGAAGTCTGAGGTGTTGTCCTACCTAATTGTTAATATTCCTTTTATAACAAACTTTATGCTGTGTCCCAATATCGGTTTGCTTTGCTTGTTTTTTCTTTTTGGAATGCATCAATAATAAGGACTAAATAATGTAAGAGCCTGTACATATAAATATGTCACAGGCTCTCGTGTATCTATTTTATGAAGTTTTACATAGATTCTGGTGCTGTAACACCTACTAATGCTAATGCATTGTGCAAGGTAATACGCACCGCTTCAATCATAGCTACATGTGCTTTAGTTTTTTCCGTATCATCTGTAAGCACTTTTTCAGCATTATAAAATTTATGGAATGCTGCAGCTAGATCCTGAATATAATTAGTTAGACGATGAGGTGCACGATGTTCGGCTGCACTCTCTATCGTCGATTCGAATTCTGCTACTTTTTTTAATAAGTCTATTGCTTTATCATTATTTATTTTAGAAAAGTCTGCATCAGTAGACACTTCAATACCTTGTTCTTTAGCTTGCTTTAGAATAGAACAAATTCGTGCATGTGCATATTGTGCGTAATAAATTGGATTGTCTTGAGATTGCTCTTTAGCTAACTCTAAATCAAAGTCAAAATGAGAATCAGGACTACGCATTGTTAAGAAATAACGTGCAGCATCGATACCGACTTCATCCATAATTTCACGTAAAGTAATCGCATTGCCTGTACGCTTACTCATCTTCACTTCTTCTCCGTTTTGCATAAGGCGAACCATTTGCATAATTTGAATTTCAAGACGATCGCTGTCTACACCAAATGTTTCTAAGCTAGCTTTGAGACGGTTAATATAACCGTGGTGATCAGCACCCATTAAATCAATTAAAATATCATTTCCTCTATTAATCTTATTGTAGTGATAGGCCGTATCTGGTGTGAAATAAGTGTAATTACCGTCTTTTTTTATTAATACACGATCTTTATCGTCTTTAAAGTCACTTGTACGTAACCAAGTCGCGCCATCTGCTTCATACGTATAGCCTAGCTCTTTCATTTTAGATAATGTATTTTTAATCGCGCCATTTTCATATAAAGATGTTTCGCTAAACCAATTATCAAAGTGCACGTTAAAATCAGATAAATCCTTTTTTAATTTTTCCATTTCATAATCGACACCAAGTTGTCTAAACGTTTTTAAGCGTTCTTCATCAGAGTAGTCTTTTATTTCTGGATGTTTAACAGCGAGATCTTTACCGATTTCAATAATGTCTTTACCATTATAACCGTCTGCCGGCATCTCATAACTCGTATCACCTAAAGCTTCGAAGTATCGTGCTTCAATTGATCGTGCTAAATTAGTGATTTGATTACCTGCGTCATTAATATAATATTCACGTGTAACATTGTAACCAGCCGCAATGAGAATATTAGCTAAAGAATCGCCTACAGCTGCATTCCTAGCATGACCAATATGTAAGTCTCCTGTTGGATTAGCTGATACATATTCTAATAAAATGTTAGTATTCTTAGATTGTGTTGCATATCCAAATCGATCACCTTTTGTGATAGCTTCTGGAATAATGTCTGTTAAATATTGATTATCCAGATAAAAGTTGATGAAACCTGGCCCAGCAATATCAACCTGTTTAACGTGTGCTTTGCTTGTATCTAAATGATCGACAATAGCTTGCGCAATTTCACGTGGATTACGCTTAGCAATTTTTGTTAAAACCATAGCAATATTAGAAGAATAATCTCCATTTTTAGTATCTTTAGGTATTTCAATTTTAATTTCTGGAATATCTTCTGCGAGGTTAGCTTTTCTAATACTAGCTTCTATTTCTTCTATTAGCGTCTGTTTAACCTGATCGATTATATTCATTCGCTTATCTCCTTATAATTTATTTCATATTGATAAGAACCCATCTTTTGTTCATCTTGATATAACTCATAATGTATTTTAAGTTTACCGCCATTATGAGTAACGAAATGCATAAGGCTTAGTGTTTTAACAGTTAAAGGTATTTTTCCGGCAGGTACATCATAGAGTGTTGTCGTCTCATGTCCTTCGACGAAATGTAAGTTCATATTAATGTCGCCTTTACGAATTAACTTTACACCGCTATCTTCAATTTTAATCGTAACATTAACTTTAGCATCTTCAATTTGTTCTTCGTAACGTATAAAATCTGCAAATTTTTGTTGCCAAGAACCTTTTGTAGTAAACTCAAATCTCTGCTTTTCACCATTCTGTTTCAAAACTTGACGGGTTTGAATGTTAATATTTTTATTCAATTTACTACTCACCTTAACCCTTACAATAATAAATGTCATTATAGCATAAAACTGCTATTGCTTGTAGTACTCAAGACATGTGTTCATGTCAAAAATTTACACAATATGAAAAGAACCTGAAACATTAATCTTGTCTCAGATTCTTTTCACATATTCACAATTCATAACTGAGGTGAAAGTGGTGCTTTCCTATTCTAGATATTGTTGCCACAGAGAACTCACACATTTAATATAAATGTCACCTATCACTTCAATCAGATTTACAATTATTCAACATCAATAATGTCAATTTCATATTTTTTTAATAAAAATCTATATTTATCGAAATATACGATGCCGAATATCATTGCTGCAATGATGAACATTGTCTTTTTCATCTTTTAACCTCATATTCCTCAAAATATTTTTAAATCTATAATATATTATAGCATTATCAAATTGTATTTCTATAAAATATTCAAGGTTAGAGTTAGTTTTCAATCATATATTTTAGAGGAAATGCCCATCTTCAAATATAACACGCTCTTTTTTATTTTGAATAAAGTAATTAAAATTATTATTTTGAAAATCACTTAAAAGAGCTTTAGATGTACTATAGTTAAACATAAAATCCTCTGTCTCAATAAACATTTTTTTAAAAAGCAGTCCGTCTTTTAAAGTGATTTTTTTATATCATTATAATCGACTTCATCTACTTTAATATATTCAAAAGTGTTAAAATTTACATTTAAAAGAGCCAAGAATTTTTTTCCAAAATAATAAACGTGTAATGGTTGTCTCTTATTTTGCCCAATAAGGAGACGACCTTTTTCAAATGTTTGTTGTGGAAAATTTAAATCTAAAAATTCTAAAATTTCATCTTCTTTTAATTTAAATCGCATAATTAGCCCTTCCTTTTTTACATTCACAAATCAAAAGATAGTTTAATTTCTAAATATTATATTATCTTTTATGTTCACTTTCAGTGCGTGCTTTTCATATCAATTACCATTCGACCCGTAATTGTTCCTTTTTCCATTTCATCAAAAATATCGTTAATTTCAGATAATTGTCTTAATTGGATTTTAGGAATAACTTTATTTTCGGCAGCAAATTGAAATGCTTCTCTTAAATCTTGTCTGGTACCAACTAATGAACCAACGACTTCAATTCCATCAAGCACTAAACGTGGAATATCTAAATCCATTTTATCTACTGGAAGTCCTACTGCTACCACACGTGCACCCGCCTTAACAACATCAACTGCTTGATTAAAAGGTGTTTTAGCTACAGCAGTAATCACCGTTGCATCTAATCCTTTATTATTCGTTAGACGATTAACTTCCTCAATAGGATCAACATTAGTTGAATTTATGATTGCATCAGCACCAAGCTCTTTAGCAAAATTTAATTTATCATCATTAATGTCAAATGCAACGACTTTCGCGCCCATTACGTTTTTGGCGTATTGCAATGCTAAATTACCTAATCCTCCCACACCAAATACGCCTAACCATTGTCCTGGTTCGATACCACTCACTTTTACTGCTTTATATGTTGTCACACCTGCACAGGTAATAGATGAAGCAGCCGCTGGATCAAGATTTTCGGGAACTTTAACTGCATAATTCGCATCAACAATGACTTCTTCAGCCATTGCCCCATCAACAGTATATCCGGCATTAAGGACATCCCTGCATAATGTTTCTCTACCAGTTGTGCAATACTCACAATTACCACATGCTGCATACATCCATGCTATAGATACACGATCCCCTACCTTTAATGAATCTACGTTATCAGCAATTTTAATGACACGTCCAATTCCTTCATGTCCTAATGTTACACCTGTTACGTCACCGAAATCTGCATTTTTAACATGTAAATCAGTATGACATACACCACAATATTCAGTCTTTACTAATGCTTCTCCAGGTCTTAATTCTCTTAAACGTTTTTCTTCAATACTTACTCTATGATCTTTGGTTACTACAGCTGCTTTCATAAAAAGCCCTCCCTAGTATTAAAGTGTAATTCTATTACTTCCACCCTTATTTTACACTCTTTTGAAATCGTTTTCCAAAAGTCCTTTCATTTATACTGAATTTTTTGTAAATTGTATATAGAGCGACATAATATCGTCACTTTTATAGCATATTTTATGATTTATTCATATATTTTATTTTTTAACTATATATATATCATGTCAGTGAAAAGTCATCGCTCTTAATCACACCTTATAATTTTGGGGATGAAGGTGTTTATTTTAAAAATCTTAATTGGAGGGGATAAAAGTGAAGACGCAAGTTTTGTACGGAAAATCTGAAATTGAAATCAATGTGCCTGATGATAGCACAATCATAGAGCCTCAAAACATCGACGCTATTCAAGATTATGAATCAACAATTAAAAATGTATTAAGAAACCCCACAAATTCTAAACCTTTAAAAGAAATGGTAAACAGTAATGATATTGTTTCTATTGTTATTAGTGATATTACACGTCCAACGCCCAACCATATTCTTGTACCTTTACTAATTGAGGAATTAAATCATGTTCCTCGTGAGAATTTCGTAATTATTAATGGTACAGGGACTCATCGAGATCAAACGCGAGATGAATTGATTCAAATGTTAGGTGAAGATATTGTAAATTCAGTAAAAATCGTTCACAATCATTGCTCAGAAAAAGAAAGTCTAGCTAAAGTGGGACACAGTCAATATGGATGTGATGTTTATTTAAACAAAGCATATGTAGAATCCGATTTTAAAATTGTAACAGGTTTTATTGAACCACACTTTTTCGCCGGATTTTCAGGTGGACCTAAAGGGATAATGCCTGGAATTGCAGGTTTAGAAACAATTCAAACATTTCATAATGCAAAAATGATTGGCGATCCGAGATCAACGTGGGGAAATTTAGAAGACAATCCAGTTCAAGATATGGCACGGGAAGTTAACCGTATGTGTAAACCTGACTTTTTACTTAATGTTGCATTGAATAAAAGTAAAGAAATTACTGCAGCATTTGCTGGTGAAATCTTTGATACACACAAAGAAGGATGCGCATATGTAAAAGATCATGCAATGTTTAAATGTGATCAACGCTTTGATATTGTTATCGCATCAAATTCTGGCTATCCTTTAGATCAAAATTTATATCAAACAGTTAAAGGGATGAGTGCAGCGAGTAAAGTTGTTAAAAAAGACGGTCATATTATTATGGTATCTGAGTGTGCAGATGGCTTTCCTGATCATGGTAAGTTTGCCGAAATTTTCAAAATGGCAGACACACCTCAAGGTATTTTAGAACTTATTCACAATCCAAACTTTAAGGAAGTTGACCAATGGCAAGTACAAAAACAAGCAAGTATTCAAACTTTTGCCAATGTGCATGTTTATTCAGAACTTACTGACCAACAACTTAAAGACTCGATGTTAATCCCAACCTCTAACATTGAACATACAATACAAGAATTAGAACATCGATATGGCCGTAAATTAACCATTGGTGTTATGCCACAAGGTCCTTTAACAATACCGTACGTAGAAGATAAAGAATAATAAATGGAGGATGGAAACTATGACTGAATTAAATACTAAAGAAATGAAATTAGACGCACTATTGAAAGACATGCAGAGTGTAGTAATTGCCTTCTCAGGTGGAGTAGATAGTAGCTTGTTACTGAAAAAAGCGATTGATATTTTAGGTGTTAACTATGTTAAACCTGTTGTAGTAAAATCAGAATTATTTAGAAATGAAGAGTTTGAACTAGCGCTTAAACTTGGACAAAGTCTAGGTGTTGAAGTATTAGAAACTGAAATGTCTGAACTTCAAGATGCGAATATCGTTAAAAATACGCCTGAAAGTTGGTACTATAGCAAGCGCTTGATGTATAGTCAACTTGAGAATATTAAGAATAAACTAGGATTTAATTATGTGCTAGATGGTATGATTATGGATGACTTAGATGATTTTCGTCCCGGATTAAAAGCAAGAGACGACTTTGGTGTTCGTAGCGTTTTACAAGAAGCAAAACTATATAAATCTGAAGTTAGAGAATTAAGTCATCAACATGACTTGCCTGTATGGAATAAACCAGCCTTATGTAGTCTAGCATCAAGAATACCTTATGGTGAGGAATTAAGTTTTACAAAAGTTAACAAGGTCAACGAAGCAGAAAAATTCATTTTAAGCCTAGGTATTAACCACGTACGAGTACGCTATCATCACAACATAGCACGCATTGAAGTAACAGAAGATCAATTAAATAATCTTCTTAAATTGAAAGACAGTATCATATTACATTTGAAAGAATTAGGATTTGACTATGTAACAATGGATTTAGAAGGCTATCGTACAGGTAGTATGAATGAAATCATTGATACCAAATCTACAAGTTTTAAATAAGGATGTGAGTACCTATGAGCCATAGTTATAATTCTATAGAAGAGGTGCTCAAAGCTGTAAAATCAAATCAACTATCTATTAATGATGCTAAAGCCCAACTCAGTCATTATGACGAATTGGGCTTTGCTAAAATTGACTTACATAGAGCACAGCGTCAAGGATTTCCCGAAGTTATCTTTGGGCAAGGAAAAACAAAAGAACAAATCACTAAAATCATCTCTAGTTTGATATTTCATAATGAAGTTATTCTAGTGACACGTGTTGATGAAATGAAAGCAAAATACATTTTACAACATTATCCAAACTTGGAATATCATCAAACTGCACAGTTAATTAGCACTCCACTAAAAGATATACCACAATCTAAATACTATGTTTCTGTACTTTGTGCTGGAACTTCTGATTTACCTATTGCAGAAGAAGCTGCATTAACCGCTGAAATCATGGGAGTAAGTGTAAAACGATTTTATGATGTCGGGGTTTCAGGTATTCATCGCTTATTATCCAACATTCATGATATACGCAAAGGGAAAGTTTCTATCGTTATAGCTGGAATGGAAGGCGCTTTAGCAAGTGTTGTTGGAGGATTAGTCAACCACCCTGTATATGCAGTACCAACGAGTGTAGGTTATGGAGCAAACTTGAATGGGGTTACCACCCTATTATCAATGATAAATAGTTGCGCACCCGGAACCAGCGTATTAAATATCAATAATGGATTTGGTGGCGGTTACAACGCTGCACAGATTATTCATATGCTAGAAAATAAAGAGAGTGAGGTATCTTTATGACAAAAGCATTATATTTAGATTGCCACGCAGGTATTGCCGGAGATATGCTACTTTCTGCTTTAGTTGATTTAGGAGCAAACCCTGAAGACATTGAATCAGAACTAAAAAAATTACCTTTAGATCAATTTAAGCTACATTTTCAAAAAAGAGTAAAACAAGGTATTCATGCAATGACATTAAACATTGATGTTAAAGAAGCAAATCATCATCGTCACGTTAATGATATATTTAAAATGATAGATGACAGTACACTTCCGGAAAGGGTTAAATATCGCAGTAAGAAAATTTTTGAAATCATTGGTCAAGCAGAAGCTAAAATTCATGGCATGTCGTTTGAAGAAGTTCACTTTCATGAAGTGGGGGCAATGGACTCTATTATAGATATTATTGGTGGGTGTATTGCACTAGAACAACTAGGGATTAACACATTATACTGTTCAGCTATTCCAACAGGTCATGGTAAAATCAATATTGCTCATGGCATTTATCCAATCCCTGCACCAGCTACTGCTGAAATTCTTAAAGGTATACCAATCGCACATTTTGATGTTCAAAGTGAACTCACAACCCCTACTGGTGCTGCATTTGCTAAGGGACTTGTTTCATCGTTTGGGCCATTTCCTTCAGCAACAATACAACATATAGGCTATGGCGCCGGCAGTAAGGATTTTGATTTCCCTAATATATTAAGGGTTATTCAATTTGAATCTGAATTCGAGCAACAAGATAGCGTCCAAGTAATAGAGTGTCAAATAGATGATATGACACCTGAAGCATTAGGTTATTTTATGAATAATGCGTTAGAGCAAGGTGCTTTAGATGCTTACTATACGCCTATATTTATGAAAAAAAGTCGCCCAAGCACGCAGTTAACGTTAATATGTAAATTACATGATAAGACATATTTCGAACAACTTATCTTACAAGAAACAAGTTCTTTAGGCGTCAGAAGTACTTCTGTTAATAGAAAGACCTTGAACCGCGCATTCAAAATTCTTTCTACACAACACGGCACTGTTTCCATTAAATTTGGCCTACAAAATGGAAAAATTATGAAAATGAAACCCGAGTATGAAGATTTGAAGAAAATAGCTAAAACTACAAAACAACCGTTTCAAGTAATTCATAACGAGGTATTACAACAACTCTATCAAACATATCATATAGGAAATATACTTCAATAAATTAGTTTTATTCATTTAAATTTTGCACATCAAAAAAGGATAGGGACAGTCATTCTACATAAAACAGTCACCTATCCTTTTATTCTATTCAAATGCTCGATATAGTTCTTCACTAGAATTATTCCACATTTCAACGTTATGATTTTGTAGAAATTCTTTTAAAATTTGTTTGTTATCATCACCGATTTGGTCGATGATAAATTGATGTTTCATAGACTTATCCATCATATTAACATGTTCTGGCATGCTCTTATAACCACGTCTAATACTTTTGTTAACTAATAAATAGCATGCAGTCACACCCGCATAATATGGCCCTTCTTCACTACGTTCGGTCGTCACCCAACATAGCCAGTATGCTTTAGCCTCCTCACCTTCAACTTGTGATTTGTCAGTAATCCACTTGACACCCTTTTCAACTTCAGCACGTGCGTGCATACCACCAATATCAACAAATGCCTTCTGATTTTCAACATCTATAAAAACCGGGGCAATATTATCTAAACTAATCGAACCAATATTGGTTCCTTTATGACCATCTAGTGGATCATTTTTTATAATATTGAAATTGAAACCTTTTTTCTCAGACAAACGAGATACCTCCTAATAAGTCATCAAATAAAGACTATATATCTTATTCTTAACTGTTAATTTAATTCATTAAGTAAGTTAATAATAGAACCTTTAATTTGATAATCTTTAATTTTTAAAATCATCTCTTTAGGATAATATAATTTATGGTCTTCTCTATTAATCCCTGTAATACTATTAATCACCAATGATTGATTACTTATTTCTGTAATTCCACCATTACTTTTTAATAAATGAATCGGTTTGCGATTTGAGCCTGGGCGATCATAATCATAAGGTAAATCTGAAAATGCTTCACTTACAAAGTAATAATCAGGATTAATACCACCCGCTTCAAATAATTCTTGCAATTCCGAAATGGTAATAATTGAACCGTCGAAAGGAATATATTTAAATAAATCTCGATTGATAAACCGTCTTGATAAATCACTTAATATTGTATCATTTTCATGAATCCATTTCTTCAAGTAATACAATACAACTGCTTCATCAAGTTCTACATATTGTTCAATCGTCATTGTTCCTTCAAAGAATGGTATAAAGTCTTTTGGATACATTTTAAATTCATATCCTTCATTATAAAGCTGCTTAGCTCGTTTTAAACAATTGTTTAATAAAACTTCCCCACCACGGCTTACTGGATGAAAATATATTTGCCAATACATTTGATAACGACTCATAATAAAATTTTCGACAGCATGCATACCACTATCTTTAATTAACACTTCTTCTTTAGATGGTCTCATCAACCTTAAAATACGCTCCATATCAAATGAGCCATACGTTACGCCTGTAAAATATGCATCTCTTTGTAAATAGTCCATTCGATCAGCATCAATTTGTGAGGAAATCATAGAAATAACAAGCTTATTATCGTGCGTTTTATTAATTACATCAGCTACTTGTTTAGGAAAGTTATCAGAGACTCGACTTAGTACACCATTAACCTCAGTGTCTCCTGTGATAATAGCTTGTGTAAATGCTTCATGGTCTGTATTAAATATTTTTTCAAAACTATGAGAGAAAGGACCATGACCTAAATCATGTAACAACGCAGCACACAACGCAAGTGGCCGATCAGTATTATCCCACGCGTCTTGTCCTATAAATGTCTCATCAATCATTCGGCGCACAATTTCATAAACACCCAAAGAGTGTCCAAAACGACTATGTTCGGCTGTATGAAATGATAAATACAAAGTACCTAGTTGTTTAATACGTCTCAAGCGTTGGAATTCTTTTGTTTTAATTAAGTCCCAAATCAATTGATCCTGTACGTGGATAAATCGATGAATTGGATCTTTAAATACCTTTTCTTCTGTTAATTTACTCGTTGCATATGATGATAGCGTCATACTTTCCCTCCTATCCTATATATTCCAAAAAACATTTATTTTTTGTTCCTCATATTACTAGACGAAACAATGTTAATTATTCATATGTTTGTTAAAATGATTTCTTCATTAAAGCTAAATCCATGATTTCACCATACATTTCAGGTTGATATGAGCGAATAATCTCGAATCCATGATTTTGATAATATTCGATGCCATTACTATTATTGTTATCAACTTCTAAATAAACTGTTTCATACTGGTCTTTAAACCTTTTCAACCCCGCTTCTAGCAAACGAGTTCCATAACCTCTATGTTGAGATTCAGGTCTAACATAGTGTGCAGATAAATAAAGCTCTTCACCATAAATGAAATTTGCAAAACCAACAATCTCACTATCTTCTTCTGCCACTAAAAATAATTGCTCATTTAGTCTCTTTTTTAAATGCGTTTCATTATATGAAGCGGCCAACAGTTCATTAACTGTTGAAGCAGCATAAATATTTAAATATGTGTTATACCAAGCTTTTGTCGCAACATCTCTTATCGCTACAACATCTTTTTCAGTTGCTTGTCTGACACTATACATGTGACTTCTCCCCTAACTATTTACTTCACTATTAATATAGGCATTATACCACATGTATGATACCTTAATTCAATCTAGACATTCAAAAAGCTTCACAAAAATTTATTTTAAAACTATTAATAACTACACCTTTTAAAAAATGATTATTTGACACAATATTTTTTATACACATATTTCTAATTTTTTAAAATTTAAAAGCAAGCATTAAATATTCACTCAATATTATAATTTCATACTAACCTTCTTGAAATCATGATTTGGTTATTTCTCTATTCCATTCTTTTACATGATTAAATGCTTATTTTATGAACTGCACTACGTTAGCTTTTGGACGATTGTTACCAAAAATACTGTTATCAATGTCGTCTATCTTCCTACTTATAAATAATTTCATGAATATTAAAAAGTTAATCTTAGAATTCTAATCTAAATGAGTTCAAATTCAAGACATAAAAATAAGTTAACATTCATACTCAATGGTTTATTCCATTGAGATAACAAGTATGAGAGTATGAACAGTTGTTACAAATATTTTTCAATTCAGTACTATTTTTTATTGCATAAAAAATACCTGAGACAACAAATGATGTCTCAGGTTCTTAATCTATCTCTTAAGTTAATTTTTAATTGGGAATAAACTATCAATTTTGTCTATTTCACCTTGTGATAATTCAATATTTGCAGCATCAATATTTTCAACAACTTGCTCTGCACGTTTTGCACCAGGAATGACAACATCTAGTGATGGACGTGTAAGATAAAATGCTAATACGACATTGGCAATCGTTGTATCATGTGCTTCTGCAATATCAGTTAATGCTTTTACACGACGAACATTATCTTTGAATACGTCTGGCTGAAAATCAGGACGTTCTGCACGATGATCCTCAAATGTTTGATTTTCATCGTACTTGCCAGCTAGTATACCTGAAGCAAGTGGGAAGTAAGGAACAAATGTAATATTATTTTCAGCAGCATATGCCATTACTTCTTCATTTTCACGATGTAATAAATTGTATTCTAATTGAACAACATCAACATATCCATCTTTATTCGCTTCTTTTAATTGTTCTAAAGAGAAATTAGATACACCTATTGCTTTAATTTTACCTTCATCTTTAAGCTCTTTGAGAGCGGCTACCGCTTTATCTTTTGGTGTATCGTCATCAGGAAAATGAATATAATACAAATCAATATAATCCACTTGAAGACGTTCCAAACTATTTTCAACTTGCTGTTTTAAAAATTCTGGATCGTTATTTTGAACAACTTCTCCATTTTCTTTAATAACATGTGAACCTTTTGTTGCAATTTGCACTTTCTCGCGTGGATATTCTTTTACAACTTGTCCAACTAATTCTTCGGAACGTTCGGGCCCGTAAATATATGCTGTATCTAATAATGTTATACCATTATCAATAGCTTGACGAACAACTTCTTTGCCTTGCTCTTCATCCAAATTAGGATATAAATTATGGCCACCTACTGCATTTGTACCTAATGCGATAGGAAAAACGTTGACACTAGATTTACCTAATTGTACTTGATTTACCATTAAAGTCATCTCCTTTATTTAATATACTTAAATATATTCTACCCCAATTGTAACTTATTCATTCATGTTAAATACCTATTAGGAACAATTATCTTGACCTTAAAATCATTATACGCTTTAATGTAACTAATTAAGTTACATTAAGGTGGGTAAAAATGAATTTAGAATTCAATATTGCAGTACATGTATTATGTTTTCTTGCTCAACACGATCAAGAACAATTCAATAGTAAAGAATTAGCTAAATTAACATGTCTGAACCCTGTACAACTTAGGCGCGTTCTAGCATATTTAACTGAACACAACTATATCAAAGTTCAACGTGGTAAAGCAGGAGGCTATCAAGCCAATCAACATACTGCTCAAGTAGATTTAGCCAAGTTATATCAACACTTTGTTTTAGATAAAAATAATAGCCAAAGACGATTTACTGGCGATTCTGACAGTCATTGTCAAATTTCTAAGAAAATTGCTCATACAATGTCACATTATTATTCTCAAGAACATCAAATAATTTTAGATTTTTACAAAAATAAAAATATTACAGATGTTTTGGCAGATATTTTACAGGAGGGATAAAACCATGAAAAATTATGATTTGATTATTATTGGTTTTGGAAAAGCAGGTAAAACATTAGCGGCACATGCTGCTGGTCATGGACAAAAGGTTGCAGTGGTAGAACAATCAACAAAGATGTATGGTGGTACATGCATTAATATCGGATGTATACCTACTAAAACATTAATTCATGATGGTATTGAAGGTAATTCATTCAAAGAGTCTATTACTAGAAAAAAAGAAGTCGTACAAGCATTGAATAACAAGAACTATCAAGGCTTAAATTCAAAGAACAATATAGATGTTCTAAATTATAACGCCAAATTTATTTCTAACGAGATAATAGAACTACAGGATAGTAATGGAACAATTCAAGAAACAATTACCGCAGATAAGATATTAATCAACACTGGTTCACGTGCGAATATCCCAGATATCAAAGGGATAGATACAGCTCAAAATATATATGATTCTACAGGATTACTAAATATTGACTATCAACCTCAAGAACTTGTTATTATTGGTGGCGGTTATATCGCTCTCGAATTCGCTTCAATGTTTGCAAATTTTGGAACACATGTAACAATTCTTGAGCGTGGTGATGCTATCATGACAAATGAAGATCAAGACATTGCAAATCTTATTGTCAAAGATTTACAAGATAAAGGTGTGACTATAAACACTAATACTAGCACTATTGCATTTTCAAACAATAAAGATCAAACTATCATACACACAAATCATGGAGAAATATCAGCTGATACTGTGCTCTTAGCCACAGGTCGTAAGCCAAATACAAATCACTTAGGTCTTGAAAATACAGATGTAAAAATTGGAAAACAAGGTGAAGTGATTGTAAATAAACATTTGCAAAGTACAGTGAAACACATATACGCTGCAGGTGACGTTAAAGGTGGATTGCAATTTACGTATATTTCACTCGATGATTATAGAATCATTAAATCGCATCTATTTGGTGATGGTTCTAGAACAACTGAAAATCGTGGCGCAATACCTTATACTGTCTTTATTGACCCTCCCCTATCTAGAGTAGGACTAATTGCAAGTGAGGCTAAGTTACAAGGATACGATATTCTAGACAATAAAGTCTTTGTCAGTAACATACCCCGTCATAAAATCAATAATGATTCCAGAGGTTTATTTAAAGCAGTGATTAATAAAGATACAAAAGAAATTTTAGGAGCGTCATTATATGGCAAAGAATCAGAAGAACTGATTAACTTAATCAAACTTGCTATAGATCAACATATTCCTTACACAGTATTAAGAGATAATATATACACACATCCGACAATGACCGAATCCTTTAATGACTTGTTTTTAGAACCACTTTGATCTTTGATCATTAGTGGTTCTTATGCAGGTGATTTTACCTCCTTCGTTCCTCTCCATACTTTGATCTTTGATGATTAGATACTACAAAAATATAGGAATTATCTATTACGAATATTTAAAATTAAAGACCGATGAATTCCTTTTTAGAACTCATCAGTCTTTAATAAGAATATGATAGTATTCATATCTAATGCGACAACCTACCATATTACAAAGTAATGAAAATTAAATGGTTTAATATATTAGTATTTGCAACTTAATTATGTACTACTAACATTAAAACCACCTGCGACATTAATTCATGTCACAGGTGGTTTTGATTCATTTATTTCTCTGCTTTGCGCTTCTTTAACTTTTCCTTAAGTTTGCGATCTTGTTCTTCTTTACGACGTTTTCGTTCTTCGTTACGTTTTCTTAGTCGCTCTTCTTCTTCTGGATCACGTGGTTTTTTTAATTGTTTTGTAACCTTTTCCATAAGTTCTTCTTCGGTTAACGCAGCAAGTGGTCGATTATTGACAAATGCAAATGTTTTACGTCGACCTGGTCCACAATAAGATTGACAGCCTATTTCAATTTCAGCTTCCGGATCTAATTTTTCTAATTTTCGCTTCAAAGACTTTAAATTTACAGCCTGACACTCATCACAGATTAAAAATTTATTTTTCATCTTGCTACCCACCTTTCTATATAAACTCTTCCACCATCATCGTTAATATAACTCTATTTATTTTACTCTTTTTACTATAAAATTCAAGATACTTTTCACTTTAAAATTCATACATACCATATACTAATTAAATAAGAAAGTGGAACTGAATACACAGTCCCACCCCCGGTTGAGCCTCGAACCCTAAATGACTTATATCACGAGTTACTTTACTTATTGCCCGTGATAAATTTTAAATTTCAATGGTTTGATATCATTCATTTGCCATTCGTTATAAATAATATTTTTATCAATTACCTTGTTGATAATAGTAATGCCACAATCGCCACCACCAGCACCTGAAGTTTTAGAAGCGCCACCGTGCTTTTCACCGACATCACATAATTTTTTTAGCTTATCTGTTTCAATTTCAACTGATGCTTCGTTATCCATAGATTGAATAATACGTCTGTTTATACGTATCATCTTTTGAACACCTTTGATATTATTAGTTTTAAAAGCTTGGATTAAACTTTCTACACAAGCATGAGATTGATCTAAAAAATCACCATAAAAACTTGGATCTGATTTTAAACGTTTGACCTCACTCACTAAGTGTGGAGAAGAAGCTGGAGACCCAGTCCATCCAATAAGGACTTCCATATTTTCGGGAGCTTGTAAAGGTTCGATATGTAAGCCTGGCCAATTTTTTTCCAAAACATCATTCACCGATGTTTCTTCCATTTGCTGTTTCACCCAGTCATGGTCAAACGTACTATATGCAAGCCAACCACTGTAGACACTAACCGCAATATCGCCACATGAACTTAAACTTTGTAATTTCATATTTGCAATTACAGCTAATTTATAAATATAAAGGTTTGATAATTCCAAACCATAGAATTCATTCAAAGCTTTAACAACAGATACTAAAACAGCGGCGCTTGAACCTAATCCGTACTTCTGACCAGAGTTATCTGCTAAGTTACTATCAATGGTTAAATGAAAGTGCTTTAAATTCATATTGCAACTGCGCACATACTGTTCAAACACTTCTATAGCTGTCACAACATATTTCAGTTGCTTAGCAGCTTGAACATCTGAGATTTCAATTCTATCTTCATTACGGTCAAATTTAACTGGTTCATAATGTAATGTTTTGGAATGAATACTACCTTCAACTTTATTTGACGCCTCAATTGTCGCCGTTACAAAGCGATTTACCGCAATAAGAATAGATTTATATCCTGGTTCGGTTACTGCATACTCGCCTGCAATATAAAGTTTTCCGGGGGCTTTTACCTGAATCATTCTATCTCTTCCTTACTTAATAATTTCAACACCAGAGCTAATGATATCACTTGCTATAATCTTCGATTCGTCAAATACTTTTAAAAATTGTTCCATCACAGCTTGTTTATTTTTCTTTTCTACTAAAACTTTTACATTGGGACCCGCGTCCATTGTAAAGTAACAAGGTAAATTGGCTTTTCGACACTGTTCCACAATCGCCATAGCATCGTAGCTTTCTTGCACTAAATACGTGAAAGGAGGTTGAGCGCCTAAGTTAGTGGCATGCATACGTAAACCATTTGCTTCAATGACTTCTCCTAAGCGTTGAAAATCTTGATTTTTGACTGCCTCTTTTGCTTCATTTAAATCTTCATCAACGTGATCCAACCAATATTGATAAAATCTAGAAGTATCTCTTGTTAGTGACATTCCTGACCTACTAGATACTTTTTTTGACTGATTGTTAATCACTACAAATATCATTGATAAATCTTTTTCCCAACCATTGGAATTAATACCATGTGCATATGAAGTTAAATCATCATGCCCTTTTTCCCATTCGGCAAATCCACCAAAAATACTTCTAGAAGCAGAACCTGAACCACGTCGAGCTAATCGTGATAAGTCTGTATCTGATAAGTTCAATGACAAAGCTTCATTACAAGCGGCAGCTAAAGCAGCGTAAGCACTCGCTGAAGAAGCAAGTCCTGCTGCTGTTGGCACATAATTTTCACTTTCAATTCGCGCATGCAAACGATTTCCAGCCAAATCTCTCACTATATTCATATAGTTTTGAATCTTTTCTTTCTCTTTGGCATTCACTTCATTACCATTTAAAATAAGGCAATCTTCAGTAAAATCAGGGTCAAATGTCACTTTTGTTTCAGTATAAAATCTATCTAAGGTAACTGATAAACTATTATTCATAGGAATAATGTAAGTTTCATCAGCTTTCCCCCAATACTTAATCAACGCAATATTTGTATGTGCTCGTGCTTTGCCACTTTTCACCAATGATTTAACCTCCTAAATGTTCAATCCATGTATGTGCTGCGCCAGCTTTTTCAACAGCAGCAACAATAGTCTTTGCAGTTTTTAAATTTTCCGCAAGAAGAAGCATGCTGCCACCTCTTCCTCCACCAGTTAGTTTACCAGCAATGGCACCATGTTCTTTCCCAATTTGAAGTAATTTTTCTATTTTATCGTGACTTACTGTTAAATGTCTCAAGTCTTCTTGACATGCGTTAAATATGTCAGCCAAATGATGGAAATCATGCTGTTCAATCGATTCGCTAGCACTGTGAACAAGTGTACCAATGTGCTCTATATATTTCATATATTCATCAGATTCACATAATACATGAACATCTTCTACTGCTTGTTTGGTAGAACCCTTTACTCCAGTATCAATGACAACCATATAACCATTTAATTTTAGTGATTTTAATGTTTCGGCCTGCCCTTGTTTAAACCAGACGGGTTTATTTGACACAATCGTCTGCGTATCAATACCGCTTGGCTTACCATGTGCGATTTGCTCCGCCCAATTTGCTTCTTTAATCAATGTTTTGTCATCTAAAGGTTGATCCATAAAATCATAACTGGCGCGTACAAACGCTACTGCTACTGCAGCACTTGAACCTAAACCTCTTGATGGAGGCAAATTAGTTTGAATTTTTACTGATAGTGGTTCTTTCACTCCACTTTTTTCAACAAAGCGATTAATGATAGACTTTAGATGTTCGGGGGCATCGTATAACATTCCGTCATATACGTCACTTGTGATAGAAGAATAATTACCTTCATCTAAACTTTCAATGAGGACTTTAATTTTTCCAGCATTAAATGGAATTGCGATTGCCGGTTGACCAAATGTAACTGCGTGTTCACCCATTAGAATAATCTTTCCAGTAGATTCTCCGTATCCTTGTCTAGTCATGTTTTCTCACCTTTATATACCTTCTTTAAAATATCACTTCATAAGATGTACTGACGATGTTAGAATGATTGACTTGCTATTTTACGTGATATTAATTTAATTTCTTTACATATTCATCTTGATAGATGTCACTTAAATGTCAATTTTATCGAATACATTTATCATATCGCCAATAATCAAGCGTTCATTATAACTATTTAAAAGTAAAATAACAACAAAAGGGCATAATAACTTTTTGTTTAAGTTTTCACAACACTTTAATATTATAAAACTCTTTTAAAGAGTTATCAAAATCATGAAATATATTTACCTTAAATGACAATTTTGTAAACATCGTTAAATTTTTTACTAAAGTTTTTAAAATTTTCCACCTCAACTATAATACTACAAATTTGTGATAGAATATATATCATTTTCTAACAAAGTCATCTTAACTTTTGTTTGAAAGGTATTTTTATTAAACAAAATAGTAGTAAGATTGAATTCAAATTGAATTTGTTGTCCTCTTTTAACCTCGAATAACACTTGCCTATTTTGTTGAATTTCTATGTGAAATTTTCTTGGTTAGAACCCCGTCTTGATTGAAAATTAATAAAAAATTATTTTCTATTCACATCAACTATCACTGCTAATACGTAAAAAAACCTGGGACAATCATTTTGTCCCAGGCTTATCATTTTATGACTTATCTATAGTGTCACACTTGCTAAAAATCTAATTTTTCATTCATTTTCGCATTGCGTTCTAACATCTTATCATAATACCCTTCGTAACGTGTCCACTCGTCTTCTGTAATAGGATCCATATTTAAGTTTGCCCCTAAATCTTTTAGTGCATATAATAATAAAAACATAACATCTTGCACTTTAATTTCTCTATTTAAAAGGGTTTCTAAAGATGCCATACATGAGGGATCTATGTCTGGATAGTGAAATTTAGTAGTCTCCCCTTTAAGCGCACGTTGATAAAACTGTTGCATCATTAATGCCCGTTCTGAGCCAGAACCTTCAATACATAAGTATATTTGCACTGCGATACCACCACGTACTCGTCGCTGCGAAATCCCGGCAAATTTCTTATCATTAATACTTAAATCAAATTTTCCTGGGCAATACGATTGCTCAATTTCTTTAGTATCGATACTAACATCTTCATCCTCAAACATTTTATTAATCAATAAATACATCACTGTAAAGGCTTCATCAATAGTCGTTTCGGTTTGTCCTTTAAAAATCAAAGATATGTTTAAAATTCCTTGATCTAATACGACACCCAAGCCACCAGAATTCCTAACAATTGCATTATATCCTTGTTCATCTGTAAGAAAACGAATACCATCACTTAAAAATGGTAAACGCGAATCATGAATGCCCAAAATCACGGTGTGTTGATGTATCCACGTTCGTACTACATTACAAGATAAATCTTTACCAACGCTTTCGGAAAAAGTGTCATCAAACGCAAAAGATTGCATGGGCTCTAAACCACTTGAATGATCGACATAACGCCAGTTGATTTGATTAAAATATTTAGTTGCTAAGTCCATTATTGTAAAGCTTGAGCAGCTGTAATAATAGATAAGTTATAAACGTCTTCAGTTGAGCAACCACGAGATAAATCATTGACTGGAGAGTTTAATCCTTGTAGGACTGGTCCTACTGCATCGTATCCACCTAAACGTTGAGCAATCTTATAACCAATATTACCTGCTTCTAGACTAGGGAAAACAAATACATTTGCATCACCTTGAATTTTTGCACCAGGTGCTTTCTTCTCTGCTACGCTAGGAACAATAGCAGCGTCAAATTGGAATTCTCCATCAATAACTACATGATCTAATTGATCTGCTTCAGCTTTTTCTTGAGCTAACTTCAATGCTTCTTGCACTTTAGTAACATCATCCGATTTAGCAGAACCTTTTGTAGAAAAGCTTAACATAGCTACTTTAGGGTCCATTCCAAAGCTTTGTGCTGATTTAGCACTCTCTACTGCAATTTCAGCAAGTCCTTGAGCATCTAATTCTGGATTAATCGCACAATCTCCAAAAATATATTGTTCGTCGCCTTTAATCATAAAGAAAATACCAGATGTTCTAGATACACCAGGTTTAGTTTTGATAATTTGTAATGCTGGTCTGACTGTATCTCCAGTAGAATGTGCAGCACCACTCACTAAACCTTCAGCCTTTCCAGTATACACAAGCATTGTTCCGAAATAATTTACATTATCTAATAATTCAACTGCTTGTTCTTTAGTTGCCTTACCTTTACGTCTTTCAACAAAAGCATCTACAAGCTCATCTTTAAGTTCACTCGTTGCTGGATCTATGATTTCAATTTGAGTTAAATCTAAAGCGTGTTTAGAAGCAAGAGATTTAATATTATCTTCGTTTCCTAGAACGATAGGTGAAACATAGTCAGTTTTTTGTAGCTGAGTCGCAGCAATGAGCACTCGTTCATCTTCACCTTCAGGTAATACTATTTTTACATTTTTCCCGGATAATTTGTCTTGTAATACAGATAATAAATCAGCCATAATATCCTCCTTAATTCTCTCTTATAATAACGTTTACATAGTAAATTATACGTTATTTTTCATCAGAATTCCATTTCGCTTTTGTAAACATTTTTTTAGTAGTTAAATGACTGTTTGTGATAGAATTTGATATGAATCCAATAAAAATTTTGAAAAAGGAGCGAATAATAATGAGTGAAGCAGCAGAAACTTTAGATGGTTGGTATAGCTTACATTTATTTTATGCAGTAGACTGGACAACTTTTCGTTTAATTGCTGAAGATGATCGTGAAGCAATGATTACTGAATTGGAAACATTTATTAAAGATAAAACAGTTGCTAGAGAATCACATCAAGGTGATCATGCAATTTATAACATTACAGGTCAAAAAGCGGACCTTTTACTATGGTTTTTACGTCCAGAAATGAAAGAGTTAAATCAAATTGAAAATGAGTTTAATAAATTACGTATCGCAGACTATCTCATTCCAACTTATTCCTATGTGTCAGTGATAGAATTAAGTAATTATTTAGCAGGCAAATCTGATGAGGATCCTTATGAAAATCCCCACGTTAAGGCACGATTATACCCTGAATTACCACATTCTGAATATATATGTTTCTATCCAATGGATAAACGACGCAATGAAACTTATAACTGGTATATGTTACCTATCGAAGACCGTAAAACTTTAATGTATAACCATGGGATGATAGGTCGTAAATATGCTGGTAAAATCAAACAGTTTATTACAGGTTCAGTAGGTTTTGATGACTATGAGTGGGGTGTTACATTATTTTCAAATGATGTACTTCAATTCAAAAAAATTGTCTATGAAATGCGTTTTGATGAAACGACTGCTCGTTATGGCGAATTTGGTAGTTTCTATATTGGTCACATTCTAAACATCGAAGACTTCAAACAATTTTTTAGTATATAAGTTAAAGTGAAAAATTAACCCTACACACTAGGATTATAATCTACTAGTGTGTAGGGTTTTTAATATGTAAAAAGATAACACCTTATCTTAAATTTAATGACTATAAAAAATTTAAGAGCCTGTACAATTAAGATGTACTAGGCTCTTATGTTGTAGTATCCTTGGGAGAACTTTAAATCACTACTACGTATATAGTTAACCTCATAGAATATACCGTCGCTACTCAATATATTCACTGTCATCGTTAACTAATATTATTTTAACCTTTTTGAAACATTTGAAACATTATAGAAAGGTAAATGTACAACTATAAAGTTTTTTTTAATATTTATTATAAAATTCACCTATAAATCATTATTTTATCTGCTTAACTCTATGAAAATGACTTTAAATAACAAGTTGCACGTCATGTAAACCTCAAGGGTTGTGGCGTTTTCCTAAAACCTTTACTATAATTATAATAATGATTTATTCTTAATTTTAAAAAAATTTGGTGATGAAATGAATAAGGATACAATTGAAACATCTCGTGAAGCATTGATAAAAGATGTTGTTATGATTGCTGCTCGTATATTACTTGAATCTGGAGCTGAAGGTACACGGGTAGAGGATACCATGGCACGTATTGCTACAAAATTGGGCTATCCTGAAAGTAATAGTTTCGTGACTAATACTGTAATTGAATTTGTTTTACATAATGAAGCATATCCTCGGTTGTATAGAATTAAAACTCGAGATACGAACTTAATAAAAATTTCTCAAGCTAATGAAATCTCACGTCAAATTACAAATGGCACAATGACGCTTGAAGAAGCTAAGTATCAATTAGAGGAAATATATGTTGCTAAAAGAGATAGCAGTCTACCTTTTAAAGGAATTGCCGCAGCAATTATCGCTACGAGCTTCCTCTATCTACAGGGAGGTCGTCTGGTTGATATCATCACAGCTGTATTAGCTGGAACGATTGGATACTTAGTAGTAGAAATATTAGATCGAAAGCTACACGCACAATTTATTCCAGAATTCATAGGTTCTTTGGTAATAGGTATTATTTCTGTAATTGGACATGCATTTGTTCCTAGCGGAGATTTAGCTACAATTATCATTGCAGCGGTCATGCCGATTGTACCTGGAGTACTGATTACAAATGCTATCCAAGATCTATTCGGAGGACATATGTTAATGTTTACTACAAAATCTTTAGAAGCTTTAGTCACCGCCTTTGGTATAGGCGCTGGTGTAAGTTCAATATTAATTTTAGTCTAGGAGTGCACTCATATGTTTTGGATATTTAATTTTATATTTAGCTTTCTTGCTTCACTCTTTTTCTGTGTCATATTTGATGCCCCTAGGAAGTTGTATTTTGCTTGTGGCTTTGTCGGCGCTTGTGGATGGATGGTTTATACTGTATTATTTAACGGCTTTGAACTCCATACGATTTACTCAAGCTTTTTCGGTAGTTTAGCGTTAGGTTTACTTAGTCATTATATGGCCCGTCGAAAAAAAGAGCCTGTAATTATTTTTATGGTTACAGGTATTATACCTCTGGTTCCAGGAGGACTTGCTTATGATGCCACTAAAAATTTAGTGTTATTACACTTTGGAAAGGCGATTAACACAATGCTTGAAGTGACATTAATAGCAGGTGCTATTGCTTTAGGTTTATTATTTGCTGATCAAATTTCTAAAATCGTTATTTCAGGTTTTGCTCGTACCAGAAAAAGATTGTAATATCAATAAAATCATTCGCTAAAAAATTAACGTTACTCTAACCAATTAAATTTATAGTTAAATATTGTTAAAAAATATATGATAAATAAAAAGAGGTTGGAACATAATTCCTAGCAAAATAGCCAGTAAATGAGTTTTCATAAATTCATTTACTGGCTTTTTTATTTACAATGCTTCGTATTGTTGGCTCGCTTTCTTAGGGGACAGCTTCAGCCTGTAGTCTTCAGCTTGTCCTGTTCCCTCAAGAGTCTCGCCAAAATACTTTGTGCTTATATGTAATTTTATATTAAAATACTTTAAAAAATAAGGCCTTTTCGTATAATTTAATAAATACCAATAAACTAAATTAACCGGGTGCCTTATGTATAAAGAATATAACATGACTCAACATACTCTACCAATAGAAACTTCAGTTCTTATCCCCACAAATAATATTTCACGACATGTAAATGATATTGTAGAAACAATTCCCGATACTGAATTCGATGAATTCAGACATCATCGTGGCTTAATATAAGAAAAGTAACAGCTTAACGAACTGAAAATAATCAAAAAAAATTATAAAAAAGACAATTTCTATATTATTTCAATAGAAATTGTCTTTTTTTACTTATCTTGGACCTTTTTGTTCCAGCCTCTTTATAAAATTGTCACGAAATAACTTTTAAATCTATTTATTCGTTGAATTAGATTGACCAGGTTCATGAACCATCTCTAAAACTTCGTCTTCAGAATGATTTAAAATCAATCGACTCAATTCATCATTATTCATTTTCTTAAGTTTTGGCAAGCGAATGATAAAAAAGATTAATCCTATTACCAACCAAATTCCTAAAGCGATGTATGATGGTATCGAAAGTGCTGCAGGAGAACCTGGAATAAGCAATAAACATAAGAACACAAAGGATACAATCGATCCTATAATACCAAAAATTTTATAAACTGGTGCATACGTATTACTCTGTTTATTAAAACTAAATAATTTCGTAGCAGATAAACAAGTAATAAAATATGCAATTGAAACACCTGTAGATGACATATCTACAATCCATGTTAATGCCGTTCTACCTAACCAAGGAGCAATTAAAGATACAGCTACTAGGAAGATAATAGCGACATATGGTGTTTTATGTTTACTGTGTAATTTACTAAATACTGTTGGCATAATGCCAGAGCGCCCCATTGAAAATAATAAGCGACTCGAACTCATTAAAAATCCATTTAATCCAGTAAAAATCCCCATAATAATTGCCACTGCTAATACTGCAAGGCCAATAAAACCGAATGCATCTTGAGTCACTGCACCTGTAAGCCATAAGTTACCATTTAAACTTGTTGCTTGTGTACTTAGCCAGCCTGTGTAAAGTAACATCACTACATAAGTGAGTGACGCAGCTAGTAAACTATAAACAATAAGTTTAAACGTCTTGTTAGGAGAAAAGTTAAATTCTTCAGCAGTTTGCGGTATATTATCAAACCCTACGTACGCCCATGGTGCAATAGAGACAATCATAATGATTGATTGAAACCATCCTTTATCTACACTTGCTAATGGCTCTAAATGACTCAAACTAAAGTGACTGCTAAAGAAAGAACCTATAAACATAAGTGCAACTACAAGGACCATTGCAACACAGAAGTAATATTGTAACGAACCAGACACACTGGCACCTCTAATAGTAATCAACATAAACACTATAAGTAGCACAGTTGCGATAACAATTTCAGTTATGTAAACATCCCAACCAGCTACTGTATATAACTTACCGTTGTTCAAAACATTTGGTAATAAAAATTTAATCAACAAACTGAATGCTGTCGCATTTAACGCAACAACACAAACATAGCCAAATGTTAAAAACCATGAAGAGAAAAAGCTTACATATCTTCCAAAACTTAAAAAACTAAAAGCAAATGCGCCACCAGAAACAGGAAATTTTTCAACGAGTGCGCCATAACTTACAGCAATAAGAATCATCAATAACGCACCGATTACTATACCTATTGAAGAAGCAATAGGCCCTGATTGTTTAATCCAATCTCCTGGTAATATAAAAGCGCCCCATCCGATACACGAACCATATGCAATAGCCCATACAAATTTCTCGGAAAGATTCTGCTTAAGGTTACCTCTATCTACATTGTTATTTTTATTTTCCATAAATAAAACTCACCTCGAGAGTATAGTATACCCTAAAAGGTGAGTGAATTAACTCATGAACTTTTACCATTAAATTGTAAAGATTGTCATATTGTAACATGATTATATGAAGTGATTACCCAGCGAATTTAAGTGTAGCAATCACAAGAACAAGCCAACCAATTATAAATAGAACACCACCTATTGGCGTAATTGCACCTAAAATACGAACTTGTGTTAAGGCTAAGAAATACAAGGAACCACTGAAAAAGACAATACCAAAGAATAATAACCAACCAGCCCAATTTACATTAATTGATGTTGTACCACTTATTAAACCTATAACTAACAGACCTAATCCATGATACATTTGATAAGTTGTTGCTTTTTCCCATATTGACATGTATTTATCTGATAATTTATCTTCCAACCCATGTGCTCCAAATGCGCCAGTACCGACAGCCATCATTGCATTTAATGCACCTAAAATAATAAAAACTTTCATCATTTTGAATGTACTCCTTTATATTTAAAAATCAAAAATAGATTCACCATTACCAACTTGATCATCTGTAATCATCATATTATTAGAAGTATGATGCTTTTTCATTGATTGTGGTACTTTACCACCCATTGCTTCTATTTCAGCTGCAGTTACATGATGTTTTTGTGAAGACTGTTGTTTCATCTCATAATCATCTTTGATATTACTATTCATTGGTTTAGAATGATTTAATTTCTCTATTGTAGAACGACTTTGATGAGAACTAACAAGAGATGTGAGCATGTGTATAGCATACATATGCTTTTCAAATTCCGTATCTGTCTGAGCTTCATCTGCTTGTATCAATTCTTGCTCAATCAATTGTAGAATCTGTTCTTTGTTCATTATTCTCACCTAACTTTCACACCACTGAACTGGTGTTTTCCCTTTAGATTTTAAATAGTTATTTGTAGTTGAATAAGGTTTAGAACCAAAAAATCCTCTAAAAGCCGATAGTGGACTAGGATGTGGCGATTTAATGATTAAGTGTTTAGATGTATCAATGAATCGTTCCTTTTGTTGAGCCGGTCTTCCCCACAGAATAAAAACAACATGCTCACGATAATTAGAAACAGCTTGTATGATTTCATCCGTGAATGTTTCCCATCCAATATTTCGATGTGAATGTGCTTCACCTTGTCGAACAGTCAATACCGTATTTAATAACAAGACACCTTCTCTTGCCCAGTCTTGTAAATGAGGCGAAGTTCTATGACACCCTATATCATTTTCTAGTTCTTGATACATATTTCTTAAAGATGGTGGAAATTTAGCATGAGGTTGCACTGAAAATGCTAAACCATGTGCTTGATTAGGACCGTGATAAGGATCTTGCCCTAAAATAACAACCTTGATATCTTCAAACGGCGTTAAATCAAATGCTTGATAGATATTTTGTTTATCTGGATAGACGGTTTGAGTCGTATATTCTTTTTCTAAAAAGTCATGCATCGCCTGAAAATCATGGCGCGTTGTTATATCATGAAATACCTCTGACCATTTCATTCGTTTTCACCTCAAGCTACATTTTAACATATTCATATTAGAAAAATGACTGATTTTATAAGCATTAATTTTTGTAAACTTTTATATGATTCAGGTTTACAATAAGCGCATTTTTATCTATATTACAATTAATATAGATAAATTTCAGTAGTTTGGAGTGTTATATATGTGTACTGCCATTTCTTTATATACAAAACAACGTTACCATTATTTAGCTAGAACAATGGACTTTGCATTTGAATTTAATGGTATCCCAACCATTGTTCCACGCCATTATCACTACCAATTCGATCTAGATTCAGACATGCGTCTTGAATATGGTTTTGTTGGAACTAATTTAAAAGTAGGACGTTATAGATTTGGTGATGGTATAAACGAAAAAGGTTTAGCTATTTCGAACCATTACTTCACTGGTGAAGCCTCATACAGTACCCATAAACGTTATGGTTATTTTAACTTAGCACCTGAGGAGTTTATTGTTTGGGTTTTAGGTTTTAATAAAAGTATTAGCGAATTAAAACAAAAGGTTAAGAAAATCAATATTATGAATGAAAAAAATACGACTTTGAATATCGTTCCTCCTTTACATTTCATGGTCACTGATGAAACAGGACATACCGTAGCCATAGAACCTCACAATGGCTTATTAATAGTTAAAGATAATTATGTTCATACCTTAACAAATGAACCTAAATTAGATTGGCATCTATCTAACTTAAGAAATTACGCTTTTTTAACGCCACAGAAATCAACCAATCAATTAATAGGTAAAGTGCTAGTAAGATCAATGGGCTGTGAAGCAGGAACAAATGGCTTACCGGGTGGTTATACGTCAACAGAACGTTTTATACGCGCTACATATTTAAGACACCAACTACGCTGTTCCCATAATGAAGATGAAAATTTAATGAATTGTTTTAAAGTTCTAGAATCAGTCAGTATCCCTCAAGGTGCAGTTATCGATGCCAATAAAATACATTACACACAATATCAATTAGTGATGGAAAGTAAAGAAAGAAGTTATTATATTAAGCCTTACTTTAGCAATCAAATTTTCAAAATAAAATTAACTGAAGACATTTTAAGTAAGAATGAGAGGACATTCTTACCTATTAATCACGAATTAAAGATAACATCAATACAATAGCTAAGTATGATGATTGATATGCATTTAAAAATTATAATAATTTAGCGTACGCGATAAACATGATATGATAAAGACACTAGAAATTAATGGGAGTGAATGAATGATGGCTTTAAAAAAAGTATTAACGATAGCTGGTTCAGATACAAGTGCTGGTGCCGGTATGCAAGCAGATCTTAAAACGTTCCAAGAACTTGATGTATATGGAATGGTCGCTTTAACATCTATTGTAACAATGGATAAAGAAACATGGTCCCATGATGTAACACCTATTGATATGAATGTTTTCGAAAAACAACTTGAAACTGCAATATCAATTGGACCTGATGCTATTAAAACAGGAATGTTAGGGACACAAGACATTATTAAACGTGCCGGAGATGTTTTTGTTGAATCTGGTGCAGACTATTTTGTAGTTGATCCAGTAATGGTTTGTAAAGGAGAAGACGAAGTACTTAACCCAGGAAACACAGAAGCAATGATTCAATATTTACTACCTAAAGCTACGGTTGTTACCCCGAATTTATTCGAAGCAGGTCAACTCTCTGGTTTAGGAAAATTAACATCAATTGAGGATATGAAAAAAGCTGCTCAAGTGATTTATGACAAAGGCACACCTCATGTCATTATTAAAGGTGGTAAAGCACTCGATCAAGATAAATCTTATGACTTGTACTATGATGGCCAACAATTTTATCAATTAACTACTGACATGTTCCAACAAAGTTATAATCATGGTGCAGGATGCACATTTGCTGCTGCCACAACAGCTTATCTTGCGAACGGTAAATCTCCAAAAGAAGCAATCATTGCTGCTAAAGCATTTGTAGCTTCAGCAATCAAAAATGGTTGGAAAATGAATGACTTTGTAGGACCTGTTGATCATGGTGCATATAACCGTATTGAACAGATTAACGTTGAAGTCACTGAGGTTTAAAATACGATATATATAAATACTAGTACATTTTACCCCTCATCTATAGTCTCATTTAATTCCTACAAACATTGTAATTATAATTAAATCAATATCTATATAGATGTGGAAAGCCTGGAACAAAAAGTTCCAAAATAAGTAAATAAAGACAATTTCTATTGAAATAATATAGAAATTGTCTTTTTTATAATTTTTTTGATGATTTTCAGCTCGTTGAGCTATTACTTTTCTTATATTAAGCCACGAGGATGTCTGAATTCATCGAATTCAGTATCGTGAATTGTTTCTACAATATCATGTACATATCGTGAAATATCATTCGCGGGGATAAGTACTGAAGTTTCTATTGGTAGAGTATGTTAAGTCATATTATAATCTTTATACATAAGACACCTCGTTAATTTAGTTTAGTGGTATTTATTAAATTATACGAAAGCACCTTATTTTTCAAAGTATTTTAATATAAAATTACATATAAACACAAAGTATTTTGGCGAGACTCTTGAGGGAACAGGACAAGCTGAAGACTACAGGCTGAAGCTGTCACCTAAGAAAGCGAGCCAACAATACGAATTATTTTAAATAAAGATGCCAATAAATGAATTTATGAAAATCCATTTACTGGCTATTTTGCTAGGAATTATGTCTCAGCGTCTCTTCTCTTTCCTTTCAATCTATAATAAATATTGTATACATATAAAGTCTTAGAAAGTAATCAGTTTATCGTCGTATGTAAATTTGATACTACAGACCCATGATTTCTTATGATTTATCTTTTATTATTTAAAGTGTAGAGAGGCAAGGGAGGTATAAACAACATGATTATCTACAGAAGAAATATAGAAAATGGAACACCCATTTATGAAATCATAACTAAAACTTTCAAGACAATTACTATAAAGTGTGATGAAACTTTTAATAAGTATGAAATCTATCAATTGCTCTCTCTACTAGAGAATGACGTTGACAACATGCCGACAAGTTACTCATATCGTTAACGTTATTCTAGACAACTAGACATTGCATCAAACCTAATTGAGATTTAGCACTTTTGTCTTTCCAGTCCCAAATAAAATGAGTTTTAAAGCATTTAGTCCCTTAATACGTTTAGCTTTAAAGACATTCTATCATCCCTAAATTAACACTCACCTTAACAAGTGAGAAACGCTAATGTTAGCCAAAACTTGTCCCCTTTTGTAGCTCGGAGAGAACCTTTGAGCATTGCTAACATTGGCGTTTTTAATTATTTAATTTAAAAAAAGATTATTATTTTTATCATTCTCAACTTCTAGTAATTGTTAGTTTGGTATCATCATATGTTTTAAAAACTACAATTTCATCATTTTCTTTTATTAAAAATTGTACTTCTTCATCTATATTTATAGGTTTTAAGTACTTAATTTTGTAATTCATCCAATTCACATTAAGTTCAGAAAATACTTTTTCACATATGAGTTGTCCTGGTACAATGGAACGATGGATCGGATTCTCATCATTAACTATAGTTAAATATTCATTCACCATTTCTATTGTAAATTTCATAATTTATCTTACCTCGATAAATATTTGTTTTATATACATACAATGTTTTTTATCTTTATTGATTTCGAGTCCATATGTATATTTAATGATATTTTTAATTAATTTTTGTGAAACCTTATGCAATGTCGCTTCATACGTACAATCGACTTGAAGTTGATGTTGTGTCTTAATGTGTGTCTCTTTTAATATGATAGGCTTCTTTGAAAAAGATTGAAATAACTCAAATTGTGGCCATAACTTGGCACACATAAGAGTAGGAACATAATGGTCATACTTTATATTAAGCAATTCGCAATAATTTTGAACTTCTTCATTTGTAAATTGAACTTCTCTAATTTCCATACCATCTTTCAAATAAAGCTGCATTTCCTATCCCTCCACCTATTCCCATAGTTGCTATAGTTCTAAATTGATGTTTCATATAAAATAAACGTGTGACTAACGCTGCTCCACTTGCACCATATGGATGCCCTGTAGCAATTGCTCCTCCCCAACAATTCAACTTATTCAAAGGAATGTTAAGCTGTTGTTGGCTCGCAATAACTTGAGAGCTAAATGCTTCATTTAATTCTACTGCATTTATATCATTTATAGTTAATCGTTCTTGAGCTAATAATTGATTTACTGCTGGCACTGGACCTACTCCTAAATACTGTGGTTGAACACCTACAGTTGCACTATTCACAAACTTAATCCCTTCTGTGAATCCTAATTGACGTGCCCGATTTTCTTCCATAACAATCAGTAATACTGCACCATCATTTTTCTTACAACTATTTCCTACTGTGACTGTTCCTTCATTTAAAAGTGGTTTAAGTCTGCCAAGTGTTCTGAGAGTAAGTTGAGGTTTAATACTTTCATCTTGATTAAAATATTCACCTTTCACTTTGAACGGTAAAATTTCTTGGGAAATATTACCGTTATTCATATTTTTTGATGCCAACTGATGACTGCGATACGCAAAGTCATCTTGTTCATTTCTACTGATATGATATTTCTTCGCTACATTTTCGGCTGCTTCAATCATTGAAGGGTCTTCTCCTTCTCTTGCAAAAGGCGCCCGTTCAAAAAATTGTGGAAACTCAGATTCATAAACTGACTGCGGACGTTTGATTTTCCAAGGTGCTCTACTGGTACTCTCAACACCACCTGCAATATATATTGTTCCAGCACCACTTTGTACCATCCTACAGGCTTGTATAACGGCTTCAAGACCTGAGCCACATTGACGATCAATTGTTATACCAGGTATTTTAAAATCTAATCCCGCTTCAAGTAATGATTTTCTAGCTAAATTCCCCCCATTACCTACCGTATTACCTAAAATGACGTCATCCAAAAGAGACATTACTTTTGGATACTGATCTGTAAAATGATTAAATAAAGGTTCTAGTAATGATTCAGGTTCTAAATGCCTCAATCGGCCACCATACTTACCGAAAGCTATACGTTTTGCTGCAATAATAACAGGTTGTTTCATTTTTATAACTCTCCATTAATAAATTTATTTTTCATCTCTTTTCTAGCAATCTTTCCTGATTCTGTATAAATCATATGGTCAATTTTCTTTAATTTTGATGGAACTTCTTGTCTTGAAAGATGTTTCATTAAAAAAATTTAATTTGTCGGTAATTCAATTGTACTTTACCTGAATAAAGCAATATCGCTATTTCTCCAAATTTAGCATGTGGTATACCAATGACAAGGGCCTCATCAATGCCTTCAATATCCATAATTAAGCTTTCAATAGCTGTTGGATATACATTAATCCCCCCAACTATAATACGATCACTCTCTCTACCTACTAAAAACAAATGTTGATTTTTAATATAAGCGAAGTCGCCTGTTTTAATCCATGCCCCCTCTTGATTGCTTTGTCCAACATAACCACTAAACACCATTTCACTTCTAACGGCTAATAATCCTACTGCATCATCATCTTGATTTAATAATCGTGTCTCGACATGAGGGAAAAGTTTACCAACAGAATTAGCAGGAGATGATTGGTTAAAATTGTAGCTTATAAAACTTGCTTCAGATGTCCCAAAAAATTCTATTAAATTTGCTTGTGGATATAAATTTCTGATTTGTTGAAACTGTTGCAATGTAAGTTTAGCACCACTACTCAAAATACTTTTAATCGATGAACAATGTCGTTGGGTTGAAATAAGTTGTTGTACCATCGTTGGCACTACAAATATTGCTGTCGCTTTGTTCAACTGATTAATAAGACGCATAAGAGATAGTGGATTAAAATTTTTTTGACCTATAAATGTTTTTCCAGTACTTAATGCATAAATACATGCGTACAATGAAAGTGAATGTGATAAAGGACCCGGTGCTACAATGGTTTCTTCACAATGCTGGAGTAATTTCTCATTTTCCTTAAAAGAAACTATCCAAGAATGTTCATTTCTATAAAACGCTTTGGGTAAACCTGTAGTTCCTGACGTGAAACCTATATGTATAACATTACGTGGGATAACCTCATCATTATAAATTGAGTTATCATGATTTGAGGTAAGATGATTATCTTTAATTAACCATTGTATGTCATAACTTTTTACAAGTTGATATATCCTTTCATTACTCCATTGATGATTAAAAATGCAAGGAATTCCACCTCTTTGATGTACCGCAAAATAGTTAATAATATTATTTACAGGATGTTCATCCATTAGACCTACTTTTTTGTTTAATTTTACTTCTTTATAGCGCATACTAGCCTGATAAATTTCTTTACTTAATTCTCCATACGTTAGATGTCGATCTTCAAACACTAAAGCTAATCGATGCGGGTATTGATTAATATAATGCTGTAAATATTCCATTATTTTTTTCATCTTCATCACCATTTGTAAACACTTTATATAATTATGTTTACATTATACTTGCTTCATAGTTTTAAAAAAAGAGTAGGATAAAATTCCTCATGAATTATCATCCTACCATTGAAAATATTATAAAATCGTTAAAAATTCTTCTGGATCATTAACAACATAATGAGGATCTTCATGCAACAATTCGTGTGCAGATTGTGCTCCCCATGTGACAGCGCATGTTTGCACATGAGCTTGATTCGCACTCTTGATATCTTGTGCTGTGTCCCCTATATACACGGTTTTACCTATCATTAAATGATGTTTCTGTATCAAATTTTGAATCGTTTCACAAAGAAGTTTGTCTTCATTTTTAATACAGACACCTAATGAATCAGTTATAAAACGGCTTAATCCGAGATAATCTAAATACTTTTGAGTTGTTAGTGTTTCTTTATTAGATACTACAAATATTTTTTTCTTTTGGTTATGTAAAAATTTTAATACTTCACTTATTCCGGTATATTCTTTTGATTGATGTATTTCATCGTTGCTAAAACAATGATTGTATTCATCTATTAATTTTTCTATTTGATAAAAAGACAGTTCATGTGAAGCTAGCGCTTTAAAATTGTTATATAAATTTAAATGATATGTATGTAAAATAGCTTGTTCTGTAGGTTCATCTAAATTTAATCTTTTAAAAGCGCTTTGCGTAGCTTTGACGTGACATGTTGTTGTATCAATTAGCGTTCCATCAAAATCAAAAATATAACTATCAAAATTCATGATGTTCACCTCATAGTTTAAGTTATATTATAAATATACACTTAAAGGAGTAATGTTGCACCATTTATTAAAAAAGCACCTTTGTCTAATCATAGACAAAAGTGCTCATCTCTCATTCTAGTTATTCTAAATTAGCATGATTCTCTTGCATTGTTTTTTCACTAATGTGAAATGCATCCATTAAAGGTAATACAACACTATCTAAGAATATAAGTGAAGCCTGTTCAAATAAACTACCAAGTGGTTGTTTCGAACCCTCAACATCATGTTTAGTACCTGCAGGCAATTCAACAACCGTCTCTGCAAGATTAGCGATTGGCGATTCCGCATTTGTAGTTAATAAGACAATTTTTGCACCCACAGATTGTGCTTTTTCAGCTAATAATCTTAAGTGTTCTGTAGAACCTGAACCTGAAATAATAATAAACAAATCATGTTCTTTAATTGAAGGTGTTGTTGACTCACCTACAACGTAGGCATTTTTATCTAATTGATTTAAGCGCATTGCAAAACTATTAGCAACAAAACCTGAACGACCTTTACCAGCTGTAAATATGCGATCTGCACCTATAACATCATTAGCAAAACGTTCATACTCTGTATTATCTACTTGAGATAAAGTAGAATCTAACTCTTCAAGAATAAGACGATAATTATTAAATTCACTCATCTTATTTACCTTCAATAGCTACTCTACATTGTTTTGCTGCTTCTACAGGATCGTCAGCATTCGCAATACCGCCACCAACAATAACTAAATCTGGATCTTCAGCAACAATATCTTTGATAGTATCTGGTTTAATACCACCTGCTACTGCAACCTTAGAGTTTTTGATAACAGATTTAACTGTACGCAAGCTGTCTAATGGAGATTTTCCTTCAGCTTGTAAGTCGTAACCTGTATGAACTGCGATATAGTCTGCACCCATCTCATCTAGTTCTTTAGCACGTTGTTCTAAGTTTTGCACTGCTATCATATCAACAAGCAATGCTTTTCCATGTTTATGCGCTTCTTCAACTGCTGCTTTAATTGAAGCATCTTCAGCAACACCTAAAATTGTAACAATATCTGCACCATATTTTACTGCTTGGCTCACTTCGTAATCTGCTGCATCCATAATTTTCAAGTCAGCTAATACTTTAGCATTATTAATATTTTCATTTAAATGTTGAACTGCAGGTAACCCTTCATTAATTACAATTGGCGTACCAATTTCAACAATATCTACATATTCTTCAACTTTTTGAGCTAATTTTGCTGCTTCTTCTTTATTTAATAAATCAATGGCTAATTGTAGTTCCAATGAAATTCATCCTTTCGTTTTGGGAAATTCTCTTTTGCTTATAGTTGTATACCCTTCGCTAAACTTATTAAACATATAAAATATTTTGTATATAAAACAACTATATAATTATAAACAATCTGGCGCTGCTTCATCGTCTACATAAACTTCAACATTAGGGTGTGTGTGTAAAATGGTCGCAGGTACATCTTCGGTAACCTGTTCATTTAACAGTTTACTTATAGCCTCTTTTTTCTTTGGACCAAATGCGAGTAGGATAATCCTTTTTGCTTTTAAAATACTTTTTACCCCCATTGAAACTGCTTGTCTAGGAACATCCTTTTCATTGTCAAAAAATCGACTATTTGCTTTTATGGTGCTTTCTGTTAAGTTCACCACATGTGTTTCACTATTGAAGTCAGTCCCTGGTTCATTAAAACCAATGTGACCATTTTCTCCAATTCCTAAAATTTGAATATCGATTGGCCCTCTTTCATCTAATAAATTGTTATATCGTTCCGCTTCTGCTTCTAGATTTTCTGATAAGCCATCAGGAATATGAATGTGATTTTTAACAAAATGAGGATATTGCTCAAATAGCACTTTATTCATGTAGGTATGGTAACTTTGTTGATGACTTGCTTTTAAACCTACATATTCATCTAAATTAAATGTTTCAACCTGCGACACATCAACTTTATTTTTGATTAATAAATTTACTAAGTAATGATATACGTCAGTCATAGTTCCACCAGTTGCTAAACCGAGTTTGGCATGAGGGTGCTGCTGTATTTGTTTAAACAACTCGCATGCTACATAAAATGACGCAAGATTTTTTGAATCTAAATTAATAATTTTCAATATCAAACACCTCTAATTTCAATATCACAATGATTGATGACTAACGCCTTACTCTTTTATATCTCTTAAATTATACTGTAACAAATGATTAAGATTTTAAACATATTAACGCTCTATATGTAATATTCAACGTTATTTCTTGAATTTTTCCTAATTAAATCGAGCATTCGTGTACAAATATACATAGCTTTCTAGTAAAATAGATAGATAAACGAGTTTGCTGGTAAATAATATGTTTATCGGTAGTCCGTCACTGACATATTGTTTAGTTTAAGGGAGTGAACGTGTTGGAACCAATTAAAGAACAAGAAGTGCTAGATTTATTAACTTCTTACTCAAATCAGCCTGTTTACCTACACGTTGAAACAACAAATGGTGCTTATGCAAATCATTTCGATCAACGCGTATTTAACGCTGGAACATTTTTAAGAAATATTGTCGTGACTTTTGAACATGCACAACTTAAAGGCGGCGACAAAGATCCATATCGTGTAGGTCTTAAATTAAAAGATGGTGGCTGGGTTTACGTGCAAGGACTTACGCACTATGAAGTTAATGAGAATAACGAATTTTTAATTGCAGGTTTTAATTATGAAGGACAATTGGCTGCTACAATAGAAATAAGTAAACAGCCATTTACTATATAAAGGAGGTTGCCAATCATGACTGATGAAAGACACGTACTTGTGATTTTCCCCCATCCTGATGATGAAACTTTTTCGTCTGCTGGAACTATCGCAAGTTATATTGAAAAAGGTATTCCCGTCACATATGCATGTCTTACCCTAGGACAAATGGGACGTAATCTAGGTAACCCTCCTTTTGCAACAAGAGAATCTTTACCATTTATACGTGAACGTGAGTTAGAAGAAGCATGCAAAGCAATTGGGATTACAGATTTAAGGAAAATGGGGTTAAGAGATAAAACTGTTGAATTTGAACCTTACGATCAAATGGATCAAATGATTCAATCACTTATTGACGAAACAAATCCATCATTAATTATTTCGTTCTATCCTAAATTTGCAGTTCACCCTGATCACGAGGCAACTGCAGAAGCTGTAGTACGTACAGTTGGACGCATGCATGAATCAGATCGACCCCGTCTTACACTTGTAGCGTTTAGCAATGATGCATCAGAAATTCTTGGAGAACCTGATATTCAAAATGACATATCTCAATATAGTGATATAAAACTTAAAGCTTTTGAAGCACATGCTTCACAAACAGGACCATTTTTAAAACAACTTGCTAGTCCCGAAATAGATGGTCAAGCACAAAGTTTCTTAAAAATAGAGCCATTTTGGACATATCACTTTGAATCTTAAATGGAGGTAAAACATGACAGAATTTGACTTATCCACTAGAGAGGGTCGTTGGAAACATTTCGGTTCTGTTGACCCTGTCAAAGGTACGAAACCAACTACTAAAAATGAAATGACCGATTTACAAAGTACTCATAAAAATTTCTTATTTGAAATAGAGGAAGTAGGCATTAAAAATTTAACTTATCCAGTTTTAATTGATCAGTACCAAACAGCTGGTTTATTTAGTTTTTCAACGAGTTTAAATAAAAATGAAAAAGGCATTAATATGAGTCGCATATTAGAAAGCGTTGAAAAACATTATGATAATGGCATTGAACTTGAATTTAACACACTACATCAATTGTTGCGTACTCTACAAGATAAAATGAATCAAAATGCTGCAGGTGTTGATGTGTCAGGTAAATGGTTCTTTGATCGTTATAGTCCTGTGACTAATATTAAAGCTGTAGGCCACGCAGATGTTACTTATGGTTTGGCTATTGAAAATCATACCGTTACACGCAAAGAATTAACTATTCAAGCCAAAGTAACAACACTATGTCCTTGCTCAAAAGAAATTAGTGAATATTCCGCACATAATCAACGTGGTATCGTTACAGTTAAAGCATATTTAGATAAAAATAATGATGTCATCGATGATTATAAAGATAAAATTTTAGACGCTATGGAAGCCAACGCTAGTTCTATCTTATATCCAATCTTAAAACGTCCTGATGAAAAACGAGTAACAGAACGCGCTTATGAAAATCCACGATTTGTTGAAGATTTAATTCGACTAATTGCAGCTGACTTAGTTGAATTTGACTGGATTGAAGGGTTCGATATTGAATGTCGTAATGAAGAGTCTATCCACCAGCATGATGCTTTCGCACGTCTGAAATATCGCAAATAAAACATTGAATTTCAACTACAATGCCAGTTGTATTTTTAGTTTATAAGATGCAACTGGCAATTTTTTAGCATCATCAATATCGATGATACATAATGTAACACAAAAGAAACTCACCCCATGCTAAACATTCAATGTTGAATTTATTAAAGGTCGTTACGAATCTAAATAAATCAGAAATTCTAGATTTAATTTATTGTAGTGTATTTATGCACTTGTAATTTACATACATATTATAACGTTTACAACCAACTTTAAGTCATCAGATTAAAGTATTTATTAATCACACATACGTGTTTACTAACAAATGAACTTCAAACAAATGCATCAATTCAATTATAGGTTACCTGAGCTATTGACAAACTATTTACATTTAATACATTCGACTAGTGAACCAAGAATGTGTCATGCTATGAAGAAAGGTGAAATTCATGATTACTGTATTAGTCATTACTATATTTTTTATTACAGTAACTTTAATAATTTGGCAACCAAAAGGATTAGATATAGGGATTTCTGCAGTCATCGGCGCGCTTTTAGCTATCGTTACTGGAGTAGTGAGTGTCTCAGATATATTAGAAGTGACAAGTATAGTTTAAAATGCCACACTTACCTTTGTCGCAGTTATCCTTATTTCATTAATCCTTGATGAAATAGGATTTTTTGAGTGGTCTGCCATACATATGGTTAAAGCATCACAAGGACATGGATTAAAAATGTTTGTGTTTATCATGATATTAGGTGCAATTATTGCAGCATTTTTTGCTAATGATGGAGCAACCTTAATTTTGACGCCTATCGCTTTAGCGATGATAAGAAATTTAGGTTTCAATAAAAAGCTAGTGTTTCCTTTTATTATAGCTTGTGGGTTTATCGTATATTCCACATCATTACCACTTGTTGTAAGTAATTTGGTTAACATTGTATCAGCAGATTACTTTGGTATTGAATTTGTTGAATATTTAAAGCGTATGTTTATACCTAATTTATTTTCTCTATTAGCTAGTATCTTAATATTATGGTTTTACTTTAGAAAATCCATCCCTAAAACATTTGATATATCAAGTATTTTTGAACCTAAAAATGCTATACGAGACACACGATTATTTAAAATTTCATGGATTATTTTAGCTTTATTACTTATAGGTTACTTAGTGAGTGAGTTCATCCCCTAATAAACAATGACATTTTAATAGAGTCTGATATAGTTGTCACATTGTGTAGTGATGCAGATGCAAACTGTCCAGTTTTACCTAAAAACGTCACTAAAGAACATTGGGGATTTGATGATCCTGCTGGTAAAGATTGGTCAGAATTTCAACGTGTAAGAGATGAGATTAAAACAACGATAGAAACATTTGCTCATAGAGAGTAATTTAACTCAAAACTTAAAATTCGTTATTATTATACTTTTCAACAAATTTAACAACATACTTGGCTATAATACTGATGAGTGAAACTACAAGAACAGAAATATACTAAGTGGAGTAACCATGACAAACAATTTAAAAACCGTTTATCGTGGGTACTATCACAATAGTTGTATTCATAAACAATAAAGTTTATTATAAGCTCGTTTGTAAGTGACTCGTTATTTTAAATTTTTTGATTATAAAAAGGTAAATATTGTTAGTAGTATGTATTTTCGTGTGAATTATTTTTAAATGTTTATTAGTTCTATTAATATTATAAGTTTTTATTATGTTACAATGTTTGTAAAATAAACTTAATTATATGAGGTAAATTATGTACTATTTTGTAGGTAATAACATCGGTCATAAAACTGCTGGTATAGAAAAAGCAATGATTAATCGGTTAAACCTATTTAAAGCATATCATTATCAAGCTAAAATTTTATTACTAGCATGGAATCGCTATTTAACTCAAACAGCATCGCAATATATTAATAGCGAAGATTATGTAAACATGTATGATTATTTTCAAGAAGCAAGTAACGTAACATCAGTGTTCAGTAAAAATTGGCTTCATTACTGGAGAGATGAATGTGGTTATACTATAAAACCGGTTTCTGAGACAAATGACGTTCGGATATATGATCAACAACAATTTATAATGTATGCGCATTTTGCTGATGAAGCTTATCAAAAAATTGATTACATTAATTACTTTGACACATCTAGAAGAAAAATAAAAAGAGAGTTATACGATACACGCGGATTTTTAAGTTGTGTTAGAGTCTTATCAACGGACCAAAAAATACAAGCGGAGTACTATCTTTCTCCTCAAGGAAACGTGAAAATTGAAAAGTATTATGATATTAATTCAAATCATCCCTATGAGGCAAAAAAGATTATATTAAATCATTTAGGTAACACGCACTTTTTAAACAATGAAACTGAGCTAGGTGCTTTTTTTATTGAAACAATATATCAAAATAGTGACTTATTCTTTAGCGATCGTAACCTTGTTACATCACATATATTTAACATAGTTGCATCTTACATCCCTGTTATTGCAGTGTTACATAGCACTCATGTTAAAGACGTTACTGATTTAGCGCATTCACCAATCAAAAATGTTTATAAAGGGGTTTTTGAACATTTACAAAGGTATAAAGCCATCATTGTTTCAACCCAACAACAAAAAGCTGACGTAATTGAGAGAATCAGTGGAGTTATTCCAGTATATGCTATTCCAGTTGGCTATTCATCTATCGATATGAAAGATTACTCTAATGAAAATAAATATGTTTCACCTAAGAAAATTATTTCTGTCGCAAGATACTCACCTGAAAAGCAATTGATACAACAAATCGAACTTATTAATAAGCTTAAAGATTCATTTCCAAATATCGAACTACATATGTATGGTTTTGGTAAAGAAGAACAACATTTAAAAGAACGAATTCAAGAATTAGGATTAGAAAAGCACGTAATATTAAGAGGTTTTTTAAAAGATTTAACTGATGAATATCAAGATGCATATCTAAATTTAATAACAAGTAATATGGAAGGCTTTTCCTTAGCATTATTAGAATGTGAGTCACATGGTGTACCTTCTATCAGTTATGATATTCAATATGGTCCAGGTGAATTGATACAGGATGGTAAGAATGGATATTTAGTAGAAAAGAATAATCAACACATGCTATTTGAAAAAGTAAAATTATTGCTCAACAACCCTCAACTTCAACAGTCTTTTTCTCACCATTGTATTGAAACTGCACAAAAGTATTCTCGAACACAAATCATGTTACTGTGGAAAAATTTACTTCAACATTTTAACTAAAGCATAAAAATATAAGTCGTCAAATTTTGCTATGAAGTCATTTATCATTAAATGGTTTCATAGTATTTTTTTGTATTAAATAAAAGAATTTTTATTAATTCAATAAAAAGGAACCATGAATTCATTTAAAATTCACGGTTCCTCTATTAAATCATTGTCAGATTGTGAGTTGTATATGTTTCTCTAAAAATCATACATTTAAGTCATTTTTAATAGAAATGACCTTGTTTGCATCATCTTTTTCACAAGATATGATAAACGTGAAAGTTATATTATAGTTTTAATCAACATCTTACATTTGTTGGACTAAATCTACTTTCTATTCAAATCTCATATCTGCTTCTTTCTACAAATTTCATTTGAACATTTTAATTTTTATTTTTTCTATTTTTGCGACGTTTCCCTAATAATAACGCTCCTAAACCTGCAAACAGAGTTCCAAGTAACGTGCCTTTAGAGCCATAATCTTCATTAGCTCCTGTATCAGGTAATTTATCTTTTGTACTCTTATCTGAGCTATTGCCTAAATCTGAGTCGTTGTCTGAGTCTGAATCACTATCAGAATCTGAGTCGCTGTCTGAGTCTGAATCACTATCGGAATCCGAATCACTGTCTGAGTCTGAATCACTATCAGAATCTGAGTCACTATCCGAGTCTGAGTCGCTATCGGAGTCTGAATCACTATCGGAATCTGAATCACTGTCTGAGTCTGAATCACTATCAGAATCTGAGTCGCTGTCTGAGTCTGAATCACTATCGGAATCTGAGTCGCTGTCTGAATCTGAATCACTGTCTGAGTCTGAGTCGCTGTCTGAATCCGAGTCGCTATCAGAATCCGAGTCGCTGTCTGAATCTGAGTCGCTGTCTGAATCCGAGTCGCTATCGGAGTCTGAATCACTATCGGAATCTGAGTCGCTGTCTGAGTCACTATCGGAATCCGATTCGTCATCATAGTATCCGTTATCTATACTAAAGTCATCATGATCAGTAATTGTTACATGAACTTCTTCCCCATCAGCATCCTGTTCGTCATCATCACCAGAATCTGTTGTTGTTTGAGTCATACCTGAAGGTTTATCAAAATGAACAATATAATTACCACTATTTAAATTATCAAATTGATACTTTCCATTTTCATCGGTTGTAGTTGTACTAATGATATTTCCGTTTTCATCTTTTAACGTCACTTTAACTCCAGAGATTCCTTTTTCATCATCACCTTGAATACCATCTTTATTAGTGTCATACCATACATAGTTCCCTAAGCTGTATTTAGGTGTTTGATAAAATCCACTATCAATCGTCATATCGTCTTGTCCATTAATAGTTACCCATACAGAATTACCTTCTGAGTCTAGTGCAGGATTTGTTCCTGAATGTTTAAGCGTCGGCGTATATCCTTCAGGTGTTTCGAATGTAATTTTATAAGTCAATCCGTTTTTCAATCCATCAAATTGATATTTCCCATCTTCATCTGTTCTGACTGATTTTGAAGTTCCATCAGGATACGTCAAAGTTACCAATACATTACTAAGCGGTTTTTCATTATCATTTGTATTTTGAATACCATCTTTATCTACATCTTCCCATACGTAATCTCCGATTTTATAAGTTTTTTCAGGAGGCAAGTCACCTTGTCCTTGACCTGAACTTGTAGAGAAAGCAATTGTATTATCATAGGATGCTGTTCTAAACTCACCAGTATACTCATTTATAGTCGTCTGCATTGTCACAGTTTGCTGTATAGTCGTGTAATCATCCTTATTAGGGTCATATTTACTAATAACTTTAATAATATATGGTGAATCTATATTACCAAAATTAATATTCACATCATTATTATTTCCTAATTGGGCATAATCATCATTTGTGACATCTTCATATTCACTGTAATCATAAATTCTGTTACTATCTGGTAAATTTTGATTATCTCCAACCTTATAAACTTTAATTATTGTGCTATCGTCTATAATTGTTGAACCTTCATCACCATTCCCTGAAATATTTACATTTGTTTCCTTGGCTGAATAACGAAGAGGGTTAATATAAATCGTTTGCTCAACTGTATGATTTTTCGTATCTATGTTTGTAAACATACTTTGAAGGTTAGCAGTCCGATTTTCGTTAGGTCTTTGATATTCAACCGTAATTGTTTTATTTACTGATGAAAGGGCCGTTTTATATTCTACATCTAACTTGGTATTATTATTTGGAACCTTTGATTTATCAATGTATGACGTTAATTTAAGGTGTGCTTTAATATTTTCATACTTATCTACATAATCTGTAAAAGTATAGGTGATTTGTTTATTTTTGTTATCATAAGTACCTGTAGCGATGATTTCTCCAGAATTATCTTTTATTTTTGGTATTGTAAAGCTATCGGTTAAATCTGATGGAACTGTATTCTTATCTATATCCACTGTCATCGTATCACCAGATTTCACCTTATCATCTACTTCAAAAGTTACATCATAGATTAAGTTTTCAGCATCATGTGCTTTAATAACACCTTCACTATCATCATATCCTTCAGTAATACTTTGATCAGTAACTTTAATTAAATGATTAACATTCGAACCTTGTTCCGCCGCTAATTGATTTACGGTTACACGTTTAATCGATGGTTGGGCAGATGTTGTAGATAATGGTCTAGCCTTATTTTCATATTCATTTATTGGTAAATTTAATAACTCATCTTGATTTGAAATTTTTTCATCTATATTTGTATAGCCAGACGGCTGACTTGTTGTTGAATCTTCTTTTACTTTATTAGGTTGCTCTATAGTATTCTCTTCTTTACCAGATTCAGTGTTACTCTCTTTTATTTTAGAGTTAGCAAAATCTGATACGTGTGAATCTTCTACATTATCACTTGTTTGAACAGATTCTTCTCTATTTATTGTTGTGTGAGATGGTTGTTGGGCAGTATCAATTGATGAATTTGAGGATTCGACTGATGAGGATTCTTTTACCTCTTCTTCTGTAAGATGAGTATTATCTTGAGGGGTCTTTTGTAAAAATGTTGCTTCGTTTTCATCTACATTTGTTGTTGACTCTGTTCTATCTTCTGAGCGTTTTTCTATGCCATCGTAGTTATTCGTTTCTTCTTTTTTAATTATTTGGTTATTATCGTCGGTGTTTATTGACTGATTATTATTGATCACATCATTCTTTTCTTCATCACTAGACTGATCATTGCTGTCTGATAATTCATCATCCGTATTCGAATCTTTAACGTCTTGTACTGAATTCTCCTCGGCTTTGGCCTCATTATGACCTAAACCAAACAATAATGTTGCACCTATTACAATAGACGCTGTACCTACTGTGAATTTTCTAATTGCATATTTATTGGATTTATTTGCTATAGGTTTCTTTTTAGTTAGTAAATTATTTTTTTTATTAATCATAAAAACTCCTTTTCTTTGACTATTTCAATGTAATTTTCAAGTAAAAATCATTTCTAGAGTAAAATACAATATATTATATAAGTCTTTTTTGCAATATTTTTTAAACATGTCAACAAACATTTAATAAATAGTTAATTAATTTGCTCAGCATTTCTTAAAATTCTAATAACATGAACAAATGAAATTATTACTATATTCATCAAAAAAATCGTCACCAAACTATTTCAAATAATAAAAATATAAATAACCGCTGTATTTCATATTAGTATTATGTACGTCTCTGTCACAGTGTTTTATGGAATATTTTAAAGGCAAATCTCAAGAATAATGTATATGTTTTATTAAGGTGATAAATATATAAAGACTCCCTCTAATGTTTACTAAAAACATCAAAGGGAGATAATTTAATGATATTGCTAGATAAAAACAAATCATAAAATATGATTATTTTAAGTGTTCATATGGACTATTTGTTACGAAGGATACAATTTGATCAACAAACAATTTTGAACGTAGTTGAAATTCATTATCTTCTAAGTATAAGGTACCATCTTCTAATTTAGCATAATCAGAATCATGTGTAGCAATTTGCGTTGGTACAGCAATACCAAGTAAACTACGTACGATGACTCTCAAGTGTGATAATGGCTCAGAACTTACTATTCCTCCACTATTGCAAATGAGTCCCACGGGTTTCATTTTGAAATGGTCCATATTAAGGTGGTCAAGTGCATTTTTAAGAATACCTGAAAACGATCCATGATAATTTGGCGTTCCTAAAATTAAGAAATCTGCTTCCATTGCTTTATTTTGTAAAGATTTGACATTGTTTTTAATTTCATCAACTGCTTGTGTTGTACCAGCAAAATCCAATTGATGAATGGGTTTCTCAGCTAGGTCAAAGATTTCCACCTCAACATCATGTTCACCGAGTTGACCTTTTAAATATTTTGATAAAGCGTTCGTATGAGACCCTACTTGAGCACTCCCTATAATAATTAAACCTTTCATTATTTTACACCTCTAAATTATTTTCTTCTTTTAATATTTTCATGATTGCTTTTCCAACTCCACTATTTTCATTGGTGTCTGTGACATATTTAGCAATATGTTTAACTTCATCTGTAGCATTATTCATTGCTACTGGATAACCTACACGTTCTAGCATTGAAATATCATTTAAATTATCTCCTATTGCTACCACATCTGTTAAATCTATACCTAATTGATGAGCAATAGCTGATAAGGCAATGCCTTTTTGAGCGTCTGAATGAGTGATTTCTAGGTTACCTCTTGATGATGAGGATACTGCTAAATTTGGTGATGATGCTAACTCCTGACCTACTTGGTCGATTTTACTTAAATCTGCATCAAAAGCTAACACCTTCATAATAAGTTCTCCAGGAATATCTTCAATTGAATCATAATTTTCTACAACTTTTAAAGTACCGTTATCTATGCGTTTTTGTATATTATTTCGTATCTTGGCTACATCTGCTTTTTGACCCGCACGTTCTGCAATATCTATATAGATTGCTAAATCACGTTTAGGATCTTCTGTATATATGCCACGATTTGTGTAAATTTGATAATAAATATGATTATTTTTAAGTGCTGTCGTAATTTTGTGTACTAAATCATGATTAAGATGTGATGTACTCATTATGTTAAATGATTCCTCACGAACTTCTGCACCATTCAAACATATGTAAGGGACTTTTAAATCTGTTTCAGCAACAGGTGTTTGTGCCTCGTAAAACGCTCTACCAGTTGCAATAACTACTGTAATGCCGTTCGCTTGCGCAAATTTTATAGCTTCTTGATTCATAGTGGTGATTTCATGACCAGCGTTAAGTAATGTTCCATCCATATCCGTTGCTATTAGCTTTATCATTAGTTGACCTCGTTTCCACTTATTTTAAAGTGATGCTATATGAATTTTTTAAATTAATTTAAAATTTATGTGTGTAGCATATGTCTTAACTTCATTATTATTATATGTTATCACACAATCTTTAACGATTTACTAGACTTCAAAAATACGTTTATTTATGTACGACATTATTTTAACAAATTTATATCCTTTTGTATCTTCCCCTGTTTTTCTGCTTTTTTCTTTTCACGTATTTCCTTAAAAAAACTTCTCAATAGTTCTGCACACTCTTCTTCTAAAATTCCTTTTTCTACGGTTGCCCTATGATTAAACTGGGGTTGTTCTAATAAATTCATAAGACTTCCCGAACAACCTCCCTTGGGATCAGTAGCACCATACACAACCTTTGGAATACGGCTCATAATAATAGTGCCCGCACACATAACACAGGGCTCTAATGTAACATACAACGTACATTCTTCTAATCTCCAACTGCCGACAACTTCTGAAGCCCGTTCTATCGCTATGTGCTCTGCGTGGGCGGTAGGTTGCTGCAATGTTTCCCTTAAATTATGTGCACGTGCAATGACTTGACCCTCTTTAACAATAACTGCTCCGATTGGAACTTCTCCTAATGCTTTGGCTTTGTGTGCTTCATTAATTGCTAAGCGCATGTAATCATGATTTTTTTTCATATGTGTTGGAATACCTCACTTATGGTACAATACTCATTGTCTATCTTAACATTTGGAGAAGTGATTATGAATAAACCATTTATTGCAATCGAAGGACCTATAGGTGTTGGTAAATCCTCTCTTGCTCACCGATTAAGCAAGACGTTTGGTTTTTATGAAGAGAAAGAAATTGTTGATGAAAATCCATTTCTATCCGATTTTTATGATGATATAGAAAAATGGAGTTTTCAAACTGAAATGTTCTTTTTATGTAACAGATATAAACAGATTAGAGATATTGAGTCGCTAAATCAAGGTATAGTTAGCGATTATCATATTCATAAAAATAAAATTTTTGCTAAAAATACTTTAGATGCTAAAGAATTTGATAAATTCAGTCGTATTTTTGATATTTTAACTGAAGATATCGAAATGCCAAATACAATTATCTTTTTAGATGCTGATTTAGATGTATTAAAATCAAGAATTGCACAACGTAATCGTAGCTTTGAATCTCATATAGAAGATGACTATTTACTTACTTTAAAAAAAGATTATCTTGCTTATTATGAATCATTAAAGAATGACGGTGCAAATGTCATTCGAATTGATACGTCACAACAAGATTTCGTTAAAAATGATTACGATTACCAAAATATTTTAAATTTAGTAAAACCTATGATTGGAGAAAATAAAGATGAATAATTATGGTATTCCTCAAAATGCAGTAATAACCATTGCTGGTACTGTAGGGGTTGGTAAATCTACGTTAACACAAGCACTTGCTGATAAGTTAAATTTTAAAACTTCCTTTGAGAATGTAGACCATAATCCTTATTTAGATAAATTTTATCATAATTTTGAACGTTGGAGCTTTCATCTTCAAATTTACTTTCTTGCTGAACGTTTTAAGGAACAAAAACGCATGTTTGAGTATGGTGGAGGTTTCGTTCAAGATCGTTCAATTTATGAGGATGTAGATATTTTTGCAAAAATGCATGAAGAACAAGGAACAATGAGTGCTGACGACTATCACACGTATTACGAATTATTTAATGCAATGGTCATGACACCTTATTTTCCAAAGCCTGATGTTCTAATTTATCTAGAATGTGATTATGATGAAGTAATTGATCGTATTCAACAGCGTGGACGTGACATGGAAATCAATACAGATCCAGAATATTGGAGAAAACTATTTAAACGGTATGAAAATTGGATTAACAATTTTAATGCATGTCCTGTTGTTCGACTTAATATTAATGAATATGACATACACGAAGATTTAGACTCCCTTGATCCAGTCATTGATAAAATTGCTCAAGTTATTAAAGCATACCGACAAGTGGATACAAGATAATATATCCAATTGTAGAAAATTAGAGCTTATATTTGTATACTTTCACAAGCTATTTCATATACTTTTTACTTCAATATTAAAATAACAGATATAGCTATTATTAAGAATGTTGACAATATTTTATAAAAATTCTATGTTTATACTATAAGTGAATTATATGCACTAGGGGTGTTTTTTAACTGAGATGGATATCATCCAAACCCTTTGAACCTGAACTAGCTTATACTAGCGGAGGAAAGTGTTGAATCTCATCTAATTATCATTCTGTCTTTATATATTGATTTGGATGCACAACTTTTCTCATGAAGGTTGTGCATTTTTTCTTATACAAATAAAAATATTGGGGGCATGAAGATGAAAAAAACTGCAATTATCACGGGAAGTAGTCGTGGATTAGGCGCTAAAATTGCAATAACTTTACTAGAAAAAGGCTACAATGTTGTTGTTAATTACAAACAAAATAAGGATAAAGCTGAAAAATTAATTAGAAATTATAATCAAAGTAAGGCTATAGCTATTCAAGCTGATGTGACAGACAGAAACGATGTGAATCAAATGATTCAAACTGCCACACAACATTTTGGAAAAATAGATATAGTAATCAATAATGCACTTGTTGGTTTTAAATTTGATCCAAATCAGCAAAAATCGTTTGAAGATTTAACTTGGGAAGATTATCAACAACAACTTAATGGTACTTTAAAAGGAGCATTTAATGTGACTCAAAGCGTCATACCACAATTTATAGAACAACAAAGTGGATGCATTATTAGTATTGGAACCAATTTGTATCAAAATCCAGTCGTACCTTATCATGAGTATACAACAGCAAAGGCAGGTCTCATCGGCTTTACCCGTAATATTGCTGCAGAACTTGGACAATATGGTATCACAGCAAATGTTGTTTCTGGAGGATTACTCAAAACGACTGATGCAAGTGCAGTTACTACACCTGAAGTATTTGATTTAATTGCTCAAACTACACCTCTTAGAAAAGTAACATCACCTCAAGATGTAGCCAATATGGTTGTATATCTCGCTTCAGACGAAGCACGTGGCGTGACAGGTCAAAATATTACCGTTGACGGTGGTTTAACAATGAACTAAGCGTTTACACTCTTCGGTTGTGTATTTTTTACAAAAAGATAATAATTAATGAGGTGTTCATATGACAAATAATCACTTTCTTAACATAGGTGTGTTACTGTATGGGTGTGGTCATCATCAAGCGGCATGGCGTATGAAAGATTCTAATATTGAGGATATCGGCAACATATCTTATTATCAGCATTTAGCTCAAATAGCTGAGAAAGGCTTTTTGGATATCGTCTTTTTTGCAGACAATCAAGCCTTTAATGCGAGTGATAATACTACTATGCCCGCTTTTTGGTTTGATCCTATAATTAACTTATCAGCTATTGCACAAGTTACATCGCATATAGGATTAGTGCCAACAATATCGAGTACATTTTCAAATCCATTCACCGCTTCTCGTCAATTATTAAGTCTAGACTACTTATCTCATGGCCGTGTAGGTTGGAATTTGGTCACATCCATGACAGATATTGAAGCCCAAAATCACAGTCTTCAATACTTACCGGAAAGACATGAGCGCTACAAAAAAGCAGATGAATTTGCATCGGTAATGAATAAGCTATTCACTTCTTGGTCAACTGCATCTTATGTACCAGATAAAAACAACAACAAAATTATTGAGTCTAAAGATATTAAACCTTTTTATCATGAGGGGGACTATTTTCAAGTACGAGGACCACATACAACACCACAAAGTCCTCAAGGTAAACCAGTATCTATGCAAGCCGGTGCGTCAAAAGAAGGTATTGCATTAGCAGCAAAATATGCTGATGCTGTTTACTCTGTTTCATGGGATATTAAGCAAGCACGTAGTTATAAAAAGAAATTGTCTGATGCTATATCTAAAACTCACCATCCAGATAGAAAAATTAAAATTTTCCCTGGTTTAGTAACGTATGTAGGTGAAACCCATGAAAAAGCATTATCAAAAAAAGCAGAACTTGATCAAAAGTTACCCATTGAAGATGCTTTAAAGCAACTCAGTTTTTTTGTTCAACAAGATTGTTCGGATTGGGAATTAGATGAACCAGTTCCTCCCTTACCTCCCGTTGAAAATTTCAAAGGTCCGATTGGTCGATATGAAACAGTTTTAGCAATTATAAAAGATAAACAACCAACTGTAAGAGAATTATTAGGTTATCTAAGTGCCGGTGGTGGTCATCTTACTCTTATAGGTACACCTGAGGAGATAGTGGATGAGATGGAGCACTGGTTTAATGAAGGCGTTGCAGACGGCTTTAATCTGATGCCACCTTCATTACCCCATAGCCTTGAAGATTTTGTAAAATACATTATACCAGAACTACAACGTCGTTCTTTATTTAAAAATTCTTATAATCAACCTACACTACGTACATTATTAAATCTCAACTCATAAAACCGATGATTTTTATGTATTATTAAAAGAAAAAGACGTAGACGTGCGAATCAACTCACACATCTACGTCTTACTCAATTTAAAAATTTTATTTTCCGTATTGTTCTATAACTTGTTTAACATCTTTTGCACTGTTTATGATGACATCTGCGTCGTAGAGTTCCTCTTTTTTAGCCACGCCTGTTAGCACACCGATACCTAATCCTAAATTAGCATTAATCGCGGTTTTCATATCGTTGGCCGTATCTCCTACTATTGCTACCTGTCCCGGTTCAACATCAAAAGCATTAAATAGTGGATCTAACACTTTAGGATGTGGTTTTTCTTCTGCATGTGTTTCTGTAGAAATTACTAAATCAAAGAGATTTCTAGTTTGCGTTTCCTCCAGAAATTGATCGACTCCTTTTTTAGTATCACTTGTTACTATGCCTATGTGATATCCTTCATTTCTAAGAGCTTGAATAGTTTCTTGTACACCATCAATCCAATTGTTTTCAGGCACTCTTGAATCAATGAGTTCCTGACTCGTATCCCTTGTCCAATCTGAAGTTTCTTTACCTGTTACACCATTAAAAGACTCTATAATTTCACCTAATGAACCTGATCCCATAACAGAATCTGGTTTAATTTTTTTATCGATAATACCTAATTGGCGATGTGCCGCTTCCTTGTCATGTACTGGAAAGGTTTCTAAAAGTTGATCAACGAGACGTACGCCAATTTTTTCCCAACTACTGTCAAACTCAATCAATGTACCATCTTTATCAAATAATATCCATTCCACTTTTAATTCTCTCCTGAAAATGATTTTTATATTAATTATAGTTATATAAACTATTGTATTATAGTTTGCATAACAATTATAGGAAATTGAATTTTGTTTAAGTATTAAAACTAAAATTGGATTCAAAATTAAAAACGCTATTTTTCTTTAGGTGCTTTTATTAATTAATATATTCTTTAAAAGACTCTATTCATAATACGTATTGTACATCACTAATCTAGAACTTACTAAAAATGAAATGACTTAACTATACTTTGAAAATTTACAATACATGACTAGTTTAAGAGTTGCTTCACTATGATATAAATTTTTTAACTTATTATTTACCCATTGTTACAATTATCATAAATTAGAAAATTTAAATTCTTTTACTGAAAAAATTTGTTAAATAAATCTTTAACTAATCGTTCACTTGATTTACCATCTTTATATTTAAAATTTTTATTTAAAAACGGCTTCACCTTTTCTAATTCAAAATCATTATTTTCTAAAGCTAAAATAAGCTCATCAAAAATTTTCACTATTTTACCAGGAACAAAGGTTTCATAAGGTTCATAAAAATCTCTCGTGTAAATATAATCTTCCAAATCAAAAGCATAAAAAAGCATTGGTTTTTTAAAAACTGAAAATTCATAGATTAAAGAAGAATAATCAGAGATTAAAATATCCGTAATGAACAATACATCATTTACTTCGCGGTAATTTGAAATATCTAAAAAATATTTACTATAAATTGCTGGGATATTTAATTTATTTCTAACAAAAGGATGCATTTTAAACAGAACAGTAGCTTGATGTTCTTCACAATAACTAGCTAATCTTGCAAAATTAATTTTAAAGAAAGGATAGTGTGCTGTGCGATGTCCATTTCCTCTAAATGTAGGTGCAAAAAGAATGACTTTTTTATTTTTTATAATTGGTAATTTTGTTTCTAAACTTTGTTTAATGCGTGTTTTATAAGATTCATCGAACAAAACATCCGTACGTGGAACACCTGTTGGAATAACCCTATGTTCTTCAATTCCAAAAGCTTCAGCATAGTAAAGAATATCATTATTTGACGAAACATAAGCTTTACTATAATTCCTATGTCCAATAGAGTCTATGAAAGGTCCTCCTTTTTTCCCAGTTCTACTAAATCCTACAGTCTTAAAAGCACCCACAGCATGCCATACTTGAACTATTTCTTGGTTTTCTCTAAATTGAAGTTTATATATCATCGGATGATAATCATCAACCAAGATATATTTAGATTTTCCTAAAAAATATGGAAATTTTAATTTATCAATAAACGATCTCCTATTTGCTATATTAGGTTTAAAAATAGAATGAATGACAAGTTTTTTGTCCAATTGTTGTTTAAGCATTTCTTCGTATATAAATTTAAAATTTCCTGACATATTTGCTCTAGAATCTGATGTAAACAAAACATGATTTTTATTATTCTTATATACTGTTTTGGAAATGTTAAATACCGACAAATATATTTTATCTCTCACATTGAAGCTAATTTTCCTCAAAGCTTTATGTAATATGTATGATAATTGCTTAAGCTTACTTATTTTCTTTATTTCAGATTTATATTGAACTTTAAAAATAAACTCATTAATTTCTTGGGATATTGCCGGAACAATGACGTAAGATTTAATCTCTTTGTTATTATATCTTTGGAAACTTTTACCATACTTTTTTAATAAATAACTTTTTTGTAACGATTGGGTCTCAAGTGAGTTGTAATCTCTTAACTCCTCTAAAGTCATCTGATTTTTTTTATCATTCAAAAATTTGGGGTTAATTTGGCAGACATATTCATCTTCTTGTCGGTTGATTAATATATAATTGCCTGTACCTAAAAAATTACCTTTTTCTAAAATAGCAATATTAAATCTTGCCTCAAAAGTTGACCCTTGAATATTAACATGATTGGCATTTAATAGTTTTGTTTCTGTTAGATTTCTAAGAAGGAAATTTCTTGTAGGTTTTACTCCTTCAAAATGTCCTTTGACGAAGAGTTGGACACGTTCCCAATAAATGTCATCTATAAATATATTTTGCTTTGTCATAGTTGTTTCCTTTTCTTTAAATATTCCATTTTAAAACTGTTTTTCCCCATGCGTTAGAAATATCATATTCGAACGCTGTAATGAGATCTTCTATGGTATTTATTTCAAATTCTTTACCTTTAAGTAATGCTAATTGATTAAGAACTTCAGGATATTTACGATACAATTCAATAGTTTTTTCAAAATCCTTTAAACCACTTCTGCTACTACCAATTATAGTTAAACCTTTTTCTAAAACCATTCTTGTATTCACTTGTATAGGCAGTTCGCTCACTCCTAATAAAGCGATACTCCCTTCAGGATTAATAATATTAATAATTTGTTCAATAGCCTGCTGACTTCCTTTACCACCCACGCATTCAAATGCATGATCAATTTTGATATGTTGAGGAATATTGTCAATTTGAATAATTTCATCTACAAATGAAAAACGGCTTAATTTATATAATGTTTTTCCAAAAACTATTATTTTTGTAGTAGGATATAGTTTTTTTAGTAAAACTGCAGTGATATACCCTAAATTACCGTCTCCCCATATCCCCAATGATTCAAATTGTGGTATTGCTTTTGATTGAAAACGATCTATTGCATGAACACTAACTGTAACTAATTCAGTATACGACGCTACACTCAAATCAATTTCTTGTGGTAAAGTGACTACTCTATCAGGTTTCATTACTATATAATCTTGCATAAAACCATCATAACCACTTGACTTAAAATGACTAGAAGTTAAATAATTTTCTGCAATAATATTATGCGATTTAGACGGTGTATTGGGAATCATAACAACCTTAGTTCCATTTTTCAGTCGATGTTCAGAGTCGTATACAATTTCACCTACACTTTCATGAATCAATGACATAGGTAATTTCTTAGATAAAATTTTGCTATCTCTATTTCCACAATAATATCTCAAGTCGGCTGCACAAATTGACAAATATAAGGGTCGAACAATAACTTTGCTATTATGATTATGTAAATCAATAGTTTTAAATGTTGCTTCAAATTGTCGTGGACTTACTAATTGATATACTTGATTAATCATTATCAACAGCTCCAGTAATAATTGAATTCGCAACTTTTAAATCATATGGTGTTGTTATTTTTATGTTAAATAACTCTCCTTTGACTAATTTTACTGGCTTACCCAATTCTACGAGTATTTTACACGCGTCAGTTAATATTTCCTTTTGAGATTGAGTTAACGATAAATAGCTATCCTTTAACTCTTTTATTTTAAAAGTTTGAGGCGTCTGTCCTTGATACATCTCACTTCTTATTGGAATCCCAGAAATAAATTGTGCATCATTTGAAGAAATGATAGTATCAACAGCATTAACAACCGTATCTACTGCACCATATTGACTGGCATATTCCACATTCTCTCTAATAATTCGATTTGTTAGAAATGGCCTAACTGCATCATGGGTAACGATTATATCTTCATCATTTAATTTTTTATGTTGCTCAATGCTTTCTATAATATTCATTATAGAGTGATTTCGGTCGTCTCCGCCTTGTATTACTTTTATTTTCTTATCGTCTAATTGATAATTGTTTAGCAAATCGAGCATATAATTGATCCACTTTTGAGGCGTGGCAATGATGATTTCATCAAAGTCCTTATACATTAAAAATTTTTCTACTGTATGAATAATAATAGGTTTTCCTTGTAATGATAAAAATTGTTTGGGTAATGGAACATTTCCCATTCTAGAACCAATACCACCTGCTAATATACCCGCATAAATCATTTTATCTCTCCTTATTCTTAGTTGTGTAAATAAAAAAAGACAGAAAAAACATACGTTAAAAAAGTTTCTCTGTCTAAATCTAATTAATTTATATTCATTTTATATCAATTGTATTTTACCACACACAACAAAAATATGAAATGAATAATTAATTAAAAAAATATTTTTATATAAAAGGATTTTAAAAAGCAGATTGAAATTTAAAAATCAATCTGCCAAATAATAAATATACTATAGATGATAGTTAACAAATAATTGAAAACTCTATTTTTAATACTTAGGAACTTCTACTCTCCATCCGTATTTATCTTCTAATTTGCCACTTTGAATACCAGTATATGTGTCATATAATTTTTGAGTGATTTTACCAGGTTCATTGTTATTAATAACAATTTCTCTATCTTCATAGCGAAGTGTACCTACAGGAGAGATAACAGCTGCTGTACCTGAACCAAATACTTCTGTAAGTTCACCTTTATCATATGCGTTAAACAGCTCTTCTATAGAAACTCTTCTCTCTTCAACTTCATAACCTAAATCTTCAGCTAATTGAATAATTGACTTTCTAGTGATACCAGGCAAGATACTACCGTTTAATGCTGGCGTAACTACTTTTCCATTTTCTACGAAGAAAATATTCATACTACCAACTTCTTCAACATATTTTTGTTCAACACCATCAAGCCACAATACTTGGTCATAACCTAATTTATTAGCGTTTGTTTGTGCGAGTAAGCTGGCAGCATAGTTACCTGCAACTTTAGCGAAACCTACACCTCCACGTACTGCACGTACATATTCATCTTCGACATAAATTTTAGTTGACTTTAATGTGTCACCACCATAATAAGCGCCTGACGGAGATAAAATAATTAGTAATTTATATTGATGTGAAGAACGTACACCCAAAACACCTTCAGTAGCAAATACAAAAGGACGAATATATAACGATTGACCTTCGCCTTCAGGTACCCAATCTCGTTCAACGTCGATAAGCTGCTTCAACCCTTCTAATAATGCTTCTTCATCAACTTCTGGCATTTCTAAACGTGCTAAAGAATTATTAATACGTTTGAAGTTTTGATCTGGGCGGAATAATACAACTTCTCCATTATGTTTATAGGCTTTAAGGCCTTCAAAAACTGCCTGACCATAATGTAACCCTTGCGCTGCTGGTGAAATTTCAAATGGTGCGTACGGCACAATCTTCATATCATGCCATCCTTGATCAGCGTCATAATCAACACTTAACATATAGTCTGTGAAATATTGTCCAAATCCTAAGTTTGCTGTATCAGGTTTTTCTTTTAAAGACTCTCTTTTTTCGAATTTTACTTTTTCTGACATGACTGTTGCCTCCTAATATAATTCCAATTAAATAGATACACTAAATTATATCAATCGTGATTCTACTATTCAATGAATTTTCTAAATATTCAAAATAGATATTAATTTTATTATGTATACAGTATAAGTAAAACACTACCTTTATTAAGTTACAAGTTATGTTATTATCATCACCTATTTTTTCCGTAATTAAATTTGTGTTCTCATCGAAAATTAGCTTCTTTAAAAGTAGACTTGGAACTAAAATAGACTTTTCTTTACCCTATATATTATCATTCAATTTGACCATATGAGCCAAAAAACATCTGTATGAGATGATATATAAATCAGACAATTTGTGTAATGTAGTTACGCGAAAAACTGCTTCTAACTTCACTTGTCATCCAATTTTTTGATGCAGTATCTTTTATTAAAGTTTTAAAAGATAGCTATATACTTTAAAAAATCGGTATGGGCTCAGCATTCTTTTTGTTTTTTCTCAATTGCCTCTAACATCACTTTAGTCATAGTTGGTAAATCATATTTAGGATCAAATCCCCACTCTTCCTGAGCACAGCTCGTATCTATACTATCTGGCCAACTTAATGCAATATCTTGACGCTCTAAATCAATGTCATAATCTAAGGTGAAATCTGGATAGTATACTTGTATAGCTTGTTTTAGCATTTCAGGTTCAATACTCATCGCACTTAAGTTATAGCCATTTCTTGTTTTTAATTTAACACTGTCTTCTTCCATTAATTTGATAATCGCATCAATAGCATCTTCCATGTACATCATATCCATATAAGTGTAACGATTAATATAACTTGTATAATGTCCTTTTCTAACTGCCTTAAAATACATATCAACTGCATAATCTGTTATGCCACCGCCAGGTTCTTTAACATGTGAAATTAAACCAGGAAATCTAACGCTACGTGTATCTACTCCAAATTTGACATAATAATACTGACATAATAATTCCCCAGTTACTTTGTTTATACCATACATAGTCGTTGGTTGTTGTATTGTTAATTGAGGTGTATTTACTTTAGGTGTCGAAATACCAAAAGCTCCTATTGAACTTGGCGTAAAATATTTTAATTGATACCTTCTTGCTGCTTCGAGTGTATTTATAAGTCCCCCCATATTCAAATCCCAGGCAACTAGTGGTTTCTTTTCCGCTGTAGCAGAAAGCAGTGCAGCCATATGCATAAGTGTATCAGCATTGAAATATCTCACTGTTTCAAATAAACGATTTCTATCTGTAACATCTAAGATTTCAAAAGGACCGTTTTTAACTGGAGAGTGTGGTTCTGGCTTTCTTATATCAGTAGCTAATACATTTTCAGTTCCATATCTTTCTCTACACTTAATAACTAATTCAGTACCAATTTGACCAAGTGCTCCAGTGATTATTATTTTTTTCATAAACTAATCTCCTTATATTTAAATATAAAACGCAACTTTTGTAGAATGAACAATCCTCTTACTTAAAAAATATAATAATATGATGGTAATTTCTTTATAAAATATGTTCTTTATTTGTAAAGTCACGCGTACGTTAGTCTAACGTTTGTCTGAAGGCACAGTGACTGACGACTAAAAAGGTAGGTTTGCTCTTTGTTAGTAAAATACGATAAAATATATACTAAAAGTATTGAATTTTAAAGGGGATTTGTATTGTAGATGAAACGAAGTTCATACCTACGTCGTCAATCAAATTTAATTATATCTATGATTATTTTCGTTATTTTTTTAATTGTAGATATCAATGTACTTATTAATAAACATCAAGTTGTGCCTGTGCTATTATCAAGTATCAGTTTAATTATTTTTATCATGCTATTTGTAGTTGCATTGTTCAAATGTATAACTAATTATAAACATCAATCTTAGTTAAAAGTAATTTCCCTATCGTCAGATAAAAAATAAATAGAGCAGTTACGGGTCTACCTGCTCTATTTTTCCTAACATTGATTTAACCTAAGATTGTATTAATTTTTTATAAAAATATTGTGCCACAATGATATCTACAATTGCTAGACCGACCGATTTAAAGACTGTCACTTCTTCTTCAGTTTCGCGGCCAACTTTTTCACCAGAAATAATGTCGCCTAATTCACTATGTAGCATATTTTTAGTTAATATTCCTTCTGCTTGAGGAATTTTTAAATCACCTGTTTCTTCTAAAGCTGCTTCCATAGATTCAACAACAATTTTATTAGCAACAAGCATTGTTTCTGAAGGTATTTCTTGCATATCTGGTTTAAAGGATCCGACTGCATTTAAATGCACGCCTGGATGTAAAGAATGAGTATAAACGGGCTGATTTGCATTTGTTGCTGTAACTACAATATCTGCACTGTCTATCGCTTCATCTGCCGATCTAAATACACTCACTTTAATATTAAATCGATTTCGTATATTTTGAGCAAATTTTTCTGCTTTTTCGAACGTTCTACTTGCGATGTGAATTTTTTCAATATCTCTAACAGCAAGTATCGCTTCAATTAAACCTTCAGCTTGTACACCTGCCCCTATTACACTAAGTGTTTTAGCGTTTTCTTTTGCTAGATATTTAGTAGCTACACCTGAAATTGCACCAGTTCTTACTTTAGTAAGAAAACCACCATCTAATATAGACAATGTTTCTCCTGTTTCATAGTCACTTAAAATAACTGATCCAGTAATAGTCGCTTTCCCTTTTTTTGAATTTTCAGGTGCAAATGAGACTGTTTTAAGTCCAACGATATTTAATTCATCTGATAATGCTGGCATCACTAAATAACGATTTTGCTCATTAAATGGCAAAACATATCTTAATGGCGTTATCGTCTTATTCTCTGAAAAAGCTTGCAAAGCTTTTTCTACTTCTAAAATGACTTCATTCATGTCTAATAATTGAGCTTGTGTTTGCTCATCTATATATTTCATTATTATGAATCCCCCCCACGCGTTTAATGTATTATATAGGATTATTTAGATGGTTAAGTTTTTCACAAAGTTTAATATAACAAGATGTGTTAAATCGTAAGTCTCCATTAAAATTCTTTTGCTTAAATAAACTTAAAAGTCTAAGCTCCTATCTCAAATAATATTGACTTTAAAAAGCTCTTTTCTTCTAATCATTTTAAAAATAAAAATCATATATTTGCTTTATCACAATATATTCTTAATAATCATGATTATTTTGTATTAGGTATATGATATCGATGAACAGGTTTACCATTTTTTTTAATATAGGATTCAATTTGATATCCACCACATTTCTTCATCACTGTTTGAGAAGCAAAATTAAGTGGATTACAAGTCATAAGTACGACCTCTACATTTAATGTCTTAAGTTCATCTAAAGCCTTTTCTAGAAGGATAGTAGCGTAACCTTTCCCTCTATAAGATTTAGCTACACCGTATCCCACATGACCACCAATATTAGATAGTTTATCATTTAATTGATGTCTGATATCAACAGCACCTATAATAATTGAATCTTTAAAATAAAATAGTGTTGTAGTCGGTACAAAACCCTCATCAACTTCACTACAATTAAGCCGATCAACCATATTGTTAAATGAACTATAATTGGCAATATCTGTATTCCCTGGTACCACTTTTTCCTCATTTTCATACCACTCTTGAATATAATAATAGTATGCCTCTTTATCTTGATAGGTTATTGGTCTTATTTCCTCCACTTAAATACCCCATAACTTATATTATTGATAACTCTATTTTAATGTGATTAACTGTGAACATCAAAAATTATAACAAACTATATCATAATAATTTTATATTTCTACATATAAGTTAAGGTATTATTTTATAATAATTTTCTTACTTTTTAATTTTTTCCACTTCTAATAAACTATAATTACTAATTCTAATATTCCTTTAGCCAGAACTTCATATAATATTAAAATGTCGTATACCAATTAAATTCTTAGAAATACGCCTAATTCACATCACTACCTAGTATTTTAGTATTCTACATATTTTTGAATACTTTTACATAAACTTTATCTTCTATAATAACAGTTAATAACAAAAATTTTATGGACGATTTTTTCTTATTAATTTTAAGTGAGGTATTATGATTTGTGTTGTATTTTTATGGGGCTATTCATTTATATTTAATCATTTTAATGTTTCCAAATCTTAATAGATAGTGTAAAAAACGTGTGATATCTTAATAACAAAACAAAGTCTATTTAAGCTAAAACAATAATGATATACTAATATCAATAATTAAGATGGAAGAAGTGATACATGTGTTTGATTGGTTTCAATTAGCAAGTAATAAAGAAAAGAGAATGGTGCAATTACGACGATATTTGCATCAATACCCAGAACTTTCTTTTGAGGAAAAACGTACGCATGATTTTATTGTAAATCAATTGAGCCAATTAGCATGCACCATAGAAACACCAGTTGGACGTAATGGTATAAAAGCAACTTTTAAAGGATCTGATTCAAATGGACCAACGATTGCATTACGAGCAGATTTCGATGCACTACCTGTTCAAGAATTAAATGATGTACCCTATCGTTCAAAAAATAAAGGGTGCATGCATGCTTGTGGACATGACGGACATACAGCTATTTTGCTTGGAGTAGCTGAAATTGTTCATGAGCATCGTCATTTATTGAAAGGTAATGTTGTTTTTATATTCCAATATGGTGAGGAAATTATGCCAGGTGGTTCTCAAGAGATGATTGATGATGGCTGTCTACAGAATGTCGATAAAATATATGGCACACACTTATGGAGTGGTTATCCATCTGGGACAATCTATTCTAGACCTGGAGCAATAATGGCTTCACCAGATGAATTTAGTGTGACTATATATGGAAAAGGTGGTCACGGTGCAAAACCACACGAAACAATAGACCCTATTGTCATTATGGCTGAGTTTATTTTAAGTGCCCAAAAAATAATTTCTCGAACAATTGATCCAGTAAAGGAAGCTGTTCTTACTTTCGGAATGATTCAAGCAGGATCAACAGATAGTGTTATTCCAGATACAGCTTTTTGTAAAGGTACTGTACGTACTTTTGACACAAAATTACAAAGTCATGTTCAAAATAAAATGGATAAGCTCTTACAAGGTTTATCTTTATCAAACGATATTACATATGAATTGGAATATATTAAAGGTTATTTACCAGTACACAATCATCAACAATCATATGATGTAGTCAAACAAGCAGCTAATGATTTACATTTAAGATTTAATGAGTCAGACTTAATGATGATTGGTGAGGACTTTTCACATTACCTTAAAGTACGACCTGGTGCATTCTTCTTAACTGGTTGTGGTAATAAAGACAAAGGCATTACTGCACCTCATCATAATCCTCATTTTGACATTGATGAATCTTCATTAAAATATGCAGCTAGTGAATTTTTAAAAATATTAGAAATTGAAAATGTTTTTTAACAAGAGGATAACTAAGTGTATTAAATCATTTAAATAAAATAGCATAATGAACATTGAATGAGTTATATTCAGAGATATAACAAAAAAAGACTCCCAAATGGGAGTCTTTTTTGATGAATAATATATTATTCAAAGATTTCAGTTACAACGCCTGATCCAACAGTACGTCCACCTTCACGAATTGAGAAACGAGTTCCGTCTTCGATAGCGATTGGAGCGATTAATTCAACTGTCATTTCAACGTTGTCGCCAGGCATAACCATTTCTGTACCTTCTGGTAAGTTTACAACACCAGTTACGTCAGTAGTACGGAAATAGAATTGTGGGCGATAGTTAGTGAAGAATGGAGTGTGACGTCCACCTTCATCTTTAGATAATACGTATACTTCAGCTTTGAATTTTGTGTGTGGTGTAATAGAACCAGGAGCAGCTAATACTTGACCACGTTGTACGTCTTCACGTGCAACACCACGTAATAAAGCACCGATGTTGTCACCAGCTTCAGCGTAGTCTAATAATTTACGGAACATTTCTACACCAGTAACAGTTGTTTTAGAAGTTTCGTGCATACCGATGATTTCAACTTCTTCACCAACTTTGATTTGACCACGTTCAACACGGCCTGTAGCAACAGTACCACGACCAGTGATTGAGAATACGTCCTCAACTGGCATCATGAATGGTTTGTCAGAATCACGTTCTGGAGTTGGAATGTAATCATCAACTGCTTGCATTAAGTCTAAGATTTTTTGTTCGTATTCAGCATCGCCTTCTAATGCTTTTAATGCAGAACCAGCGATTACAGGTACATCGTCACCTGGGAAGTCATATTCGCTTAATAAGTCACGAACTTCCATTTCAACTAATTCTAATAATTCTTCGTCGTCTACCATGTCAACTTTGTTTAAGAATACAACTAATGCTGGTACACCAACGTTACGTGATAATAAGATGTGTTCACGAGTTTGTGGCATTGGACCGTCAGCAGCAGATACAACTAAGATACCGCCGTCCATTTGAGCTGCACCAGTGATCATGTTTTTAACATAGTCAGCGTGTCCTGGGCAGTCAACGTGAGCATAGTGACGTTTGTCAGTTTGGTATTCGATATGTGCAGTATTGATTGTAATACCACGTTCTTTTTCTTCTGGAGCGTTGTCAATCATATCGTATGATTGTGCAACAGTGTCACCATTTTTAGCTAATACAGTTGCGATAGCAGCTGTTAAAGTTGTTTTACCATGGTCAACGTGACCGATAGTACCAATATTGGCATGTTCTTTTGAGCGATCAAATTTTTCTTTTGCCATTATTAAATCTCTCCTATTCTTAATAAAAGTTATTTCAAATTTATCTCTCATGATAGTTTCTCACCATCATGAGAAGAAAATTGATTGAGTGTAGCATAAAAGAATTTATAATTCTTTTATAATGCATTTACCCCTAAAAATCAAATCATAAAAATGTCAGCTTATAAATAAGCTCAACCTGTATTTTAACCTAGCATAGCTAGTCTTAACAAGTTATATTATTCACCTTTATTTTTCTTGATGATTTCTTCAGCAATTGATTTAGGAACTTCTGCATAGTGGTCAAAGTACATTGTGTAAGTACCGCGACCTTGCGTGTTAGAACGTAATGAAGTTGCATAACCAAACATTTCTGAAAGTGGTACATATGCGTTAACAACTTGAGCATTACCACGTGGTTCCATACCGTCTACACGTCCACGACGAGCAGTCACGTCACCCATGATATCACCCATATATTCTTCAGGCATTTCGATAGTAACTTTCATCATTGGTTCTAAGATAACTGGATCACATTTTTTAGCAGCTTCTTTAAGCGCTAATGATGCAGCAATTTTGAAGGCCATTTCAGATGAATCGACATCATGATAAGAACCATCAAATAATTTAGCTTTAACATCAATTAATGGATAACCAGCTAAGACACCATTTTCCATAGCATCTTTAAGACCTTGTTCAACTGATGGAATGTATTCACGAGGAACTACACCACCAACAATAGCGTTTTCGAATTCGAAACCGCCACCTGTTTCGTTAGGAGTGAATTCAATATGAACATCACCATATTGACCACGACCACCAGATTGACGTGAGAATTTACCTTGAACTTGTGCAGGTTGTTTAAATGTTTCACGATAAGAAACCATTGGAGCACCTACGTTACATTCAACGTTGAATTCTTTCTTCATACGGTCAACTAAAATATCTAAGTGTAATTCACCCATACCACCGATGATAACTTGTCCAGTTTCTTCATCTGTGTGTGCATGGAATGTTGGGTCTTCTTCTTGTAATTTAACTAAAGCTTGAGTCATTTTATCTTGGTCAGCTTTAGATTTTGGTTCAACTGATAAGTGGATAACTGGTTCTGGGAATTCCATTGATTCCAAGATAATGTCATTTTTCTCTCCACATAAAGTATCACCAGTACCTGTTTCTTTAAGGCCTACTGCAGCTGCAATTTCACCTGAATAAACAGTGTCAATTTCTTGACGTGAGTTCGCGTGCATTTGTAATAAACGTCCAACACGTTCACGTTTATCTTTAGAAGAGTTCTTCACATATGAACCTGAAGATAATGTTCCAGAGTATACACGGAAGAATGTTAATTTACCAACATAAGGGTCAGTCATAACTTTAAATGCCAAAGCAGCAAATTCTGCTGAATCATCTGGTTTAGCAACAACTTCTTCATCAGGGTTGTTCGCACGATGACCAATAATTGGTTTAACATCTAATGGTGAAGGTAAATAATCAATTACTGCATTAAGCATTAATTGAACACCTTTGTTTTTGAACGCTGTACCACAAAGTACTGGGTAGAATTCTACGTCAGTAGTAGCTTGGCGGATAGCATCTTTTAATTCATCAACTGAAATCTCTTCATCCCCAAGATATTTCTCCATTAAATCGTCGTTGTTTTCAGCAACAGCTTCAATTAATTGAGCGCGAGCTTCTTCAGCTCTTTCTTTATGGTCTTCTGGAATTTCGATTTCATCGATTTCTGTACCTAGGTCGTTTGTATATTTAAAGCATTTCATTTCTACTAAGTCAATGATTGCTTCAAATTCATCTTCTGCACCAATAGGTAATTGAATAGGTGCTGCATTTGCTTGTAAACGATCATGTAAAGTGCTTACTGAATATTCAAAGTTCGCACCTAATTTGTCCATTTTGTTTACAAAAACAATACGAGGTACACCATAAGTTGTTGCTTGACGCCAAACTGTTTCAGTTTGAGGTTCTACACCTGATTGTGCATCAAGTACAGTAACGGCACCATCAAGTACACGTAATGAACGTTCAACTTCAACTGTGAAGTCTACGTGTCCAGGAGTATCAATGATGTTTACACGGTGACCTTGCCATTGTGCAGTTGTAGCAGCAGATGTGATAGTAATACCACGGTCTTGCTCTTGTTCCATCCAGTCCATTTGTGAAGCACCTTCATGTGTTTCACCAATTTTATGGATACGACCTGTGTAGTAAAGAATACGTTCAGTCGTAGTTGTCTTACCAGCATCAATGTGAGCCATGATACCGATATTACGAGTATTTTTCAAAGAAAAGTCTCTTGCCATGTATTTTTTCTCCTTCCAGTATTTACTGAATAAGTACTATAGATATGGCGATGCCCTAAGCATGAGCCATTTATTGGTAAACCATATAACGGAACACACTCAGGGTAATTGCTTTAATCTTACCAACGGTAGTGAGCAAATGCTTTGTTCGCTTCAGCCATTTTGTGAGTGTCTTCACGTTTTTTGACTGCACCACCTGTATTATTTGCAGCATCTAAGATTTCGTTAGCTAAACGGTCTTCCATAGTTTTTTCACCACGAAGACGCGCATAGTTAACTAACCAACGTAATCCAAGAGTAGTACGACGTTCTGGGCGCACCTCAACTGGTACTTGGTAGTTAGAACCACCTACACGACGAGCTTTAACTTCTAATACTGGCATGATATTATTAATTGCTTCTTCGAACACTTCTAATGCATCACGACCACTACGTTGTTCAACAAGATCAAATGCAGAATAAAGAATTCTTTGAGCTGTTCCACGTTTACCGTCTAACATAATTTTGTTAATTAATTTAGTAACTAACTTAGAGTTATGAATTGGATCTGGTAATACATCTCTTTTAGGTACTGATCCTTTACGAGGCATAATCTAAATCCTCCCTTCCTATTATAGTATATTATTTAAAAATATATTTAAAATTTACGTAATCTTAAACTTAATTTTTTGGTTTTTTAGTTCCGTATAATGAACGTCCTTGTCTACGTCCATCAACACCTGAAGTATCAAGTGCACCACGTACGATATGGTAACGCACACCAGGTAAGTCTTTCACTCGTCCACCACGAACAAGTACAACACTGTGTTCTTGTAAGTTGTGTCCGATACCAGGAATGTATGCGTTAACTTCAATGTTATTTGATAAACGCACACGTGCATATTTACGTAACGCAGAGTTAGGTTTTCTAGGTGTCATTGTACCTACACGAGTACATACACCACGTTTTTGAGGTGAGTTTAAGTTAGTAAATTGTTTCTTTTTACTATTGAAACCTCTGTTTAAAACTGGTGAATCTGATTGTTTCGTTTTGCTTTTTCTTGGTTTACGTACTAATTGGTTAATAGTTGGCATTGAATATGTCCTCCTCTCTTCATTTTTTAATCCCACACATCCAGGTGGTTCATTTTAAGGTTAAATAAAATTTAGTAAGTAAAACACTTACTAATTCTCACTTATTAATGCAACTATTGTCGCATTAACATTAATACCTACATATTTTCCTAACGCACGTTGGCTAGAAAAAAATGATACTGGTATATTTTTATGATTGATATAGCTTAACACGCGAGTTAGCAAATGAACTTCAACGTCTTGAGCAATAATCAATGATGTAACTTGACCTTTCTTTAACGCTTTAAGCGTTTCTTTAAGACCAACTACATATTGTTGTTTGTTAAAGCGTGCAACTTTTTCATTAGACATCTAAATATCCTCCAAAGTTCTGCTTGCATCAACCTTTAATATATTAACATTATTTGTTACTAGTAGTCAACAACTTATATTTGCATTTATAAATAAAATACAAAGCACTTCAAAATTTCATAGTAATTATTACAATATCTATAATTTGTAGCAAAAAAGAAAAGAGTGGGACATAAATTAAACTAAACGCATCGTCCCACTCTTGAATGATAACTCTGGCACAAATATTTTCGTCTGAAAATTTCTGTACTAGAATTTTATGGCTCATAATTTTCGCCTAATAATTGATTTGTGACAATGTCATAAATCGAAATCTAATTAGACTCGTTATTCTATCGTTTCAACTTCTTCACTTGTTTCTGTTACTGGTGCAGTAGCTTTATCGTATTGAATATCACTGTAACGTCTCATACCAGTACCAGCAGGAATTAACTTACCAATAATAACATTCTCTTTAAGACCAAGTAAATCATCACGTTTACCTTTAATAGCTGCATCAGTAAGCACACGTGTTGTTTCTTGGAATGAAGCTGCTGATAAGAAGCTTTCAGTTTCCAGAGAAGCTTTAGTAATACCAAGTAATACTGGTTTAGCTGTAGCTGGACGTTTACGATGTTTGAATGCATCTCTGTTAGCGTCAGTAAAGTTATGAATATCAACTAATGAACCTGGTAATAATTTAGTGTCACCAGCCTCAATGATGCGAACTTTACGTAACATTTGTCTTACCATAACTTCAACGTGTTTGTCGTCAATTTCAACACCTTGCATACGGTAAACTTTTTGTACTTCTTTTAATAGGTAACTTTCAGTTGCATTTAGGCCTGCTACAGATAAATAGTTTTTAGGTTCAATTGATCCTTCTGTTAGAACTTCACCACGTTCAACAGATTGACCTATTTCAACTTTAAGTCTTGAAGTACCTGATGCTAGATAAGATCTAGTTTCATTAGCACCTTTAACAATTATTTCTTGTTGGCGATCTTTTGCTAATTTAATATCATCAACTACACCTTCGATTTCAGTAATCACAGCTTGACCTTTTGGATTACGTGCCTCAAAGATTTCTTGGATACGAGGAAGACCTTGAGTGATGTCACTTCCTGCTACCCCACCAGTGTGGAATGTACGCATTGTAAGTTGGGTACCTGGTTCACCGATAGATTGAGCGGCAATTGTACCAACTGCTTCACCCACTTCAACTTTTTCACCAGTAGCAAGGTTTTTACCATAACATTTTTCACATACACCATGACGTGTGTTACATGTAAATGCTGAGCGTATATACATTTGCTCAATACCTGCATCAGTGATTTGTTTTGCAATATCTGGTGTTATTAATTCGTCTGGACGAATAATTACTTCGTCTGTTTCAGGATGGCGAATTGTTTCTTTAGAATAACGACCTTCGATACGTTCGATAAATGGTTCAATCATTTCAGTTCCTTCTTTTATATCAGAAACTAATAAACCACGGTCTGTACCACAATCTTCTTCACGAACGATAACATCTTGTGCTACATCAACAAGACGACGAGTAAGGTAACCAGAGTCAGCTGTTTTAAGTGCTGTATCGGCAAGACCTTTACGCGCACCGTGTGTAGAAATAAAGTATTCTAATACCGTTAAACCTTCACGGAATGAAGATGTGATTGGTAATTCTATAATCTTACCAGATGGTGCTGCCATTAAACCACGCATACCAGCTAATTGAGTGAAGTTTGATGCATTACCACGGGCACCAGAATCACTCATCATGAATATTGGGTTAGTTTTCTCAAGAGACTGCATTAATTCGCCTTGAATTTGGTCTTTTGCGTCAGTCCAAATTTCTACAACCGCATTGTAACGCTCGTCTTCAGTGATTAAACCACGATTATATTGTTTAGTCACACGTTCAACTAATTTTTCATGTTCATCTAAAATGTCTTGTTTATCTGGAAGTACAACAATGTCAGAAACACCAACAGTAATACCAGCTTTAGATGAGAATTTGAATCCTAAATCTTTCATTCTATCAAGCATCATTGAAGTATCAGTAATACTAAATCTATTGAATACTTCTGCGATGATATTTCCTAAGAACTTTTTGTTGAAAGGTTCAATAAGTTCTGTATTATCAAAGTATTCTTTTAGTCCACCTTCACCTAATTGCGTAGGATCAACAAAGTATTTATCAGGTGTCGTTCTTTCTAGGTTAGCTTGACTTGGTTCATTGATGTATGCAAATGAATCAGGAATAATTTCATTGAAAATAATTTTACCTACTGATGTAGCTAAAATTTTGCTATTTTGCTCATCAGTAAACGTTGGATTATTGAATGAATTAGCATGAACACCAATACGAGTGTGTAGATGTACATAACCATTTGCATAAGCTTTTAAAACCTCATTAGTATCGTTAAAGATTGCACCAGTATTCACGGCATCTTTTCGCTCTAATGTTAGGTAATAGTTACCTAAAACCATATCTTGTGATGGTGTTACAACCGGCTTACCATCTTTAGGGTTTAGGATGTTTTGTGCTGCAAGCATAAGCATACGTGCTTCAGCTTGAGCTTCTTTTGATAACGGAACGTGAACAGCCATTTGGTCACCATCAAAGTCTGCATTATAAGCAGTTGTAACAAGAGGGTGAAGGCGAATTGCACGACCTTCTACTAGAGTAGGTTCAAATGCCTGAATACCTAATCTGTGTAATGTTGGAGCACGGTTTAATAGCACTGGATGCTCAGTTATAACATCTTCAAGCACATCCCAAACTTCATCGTCCATACGTTCAATTTTACTTTTAGCATTTTTAATGTTTGTAGCAATTTCACGTTGAACTAACTCTTTCATAACGAATGGTTTAAATAATTCAAGCGCCATTTCTTTTGGTAAACCACATTGATACATTTTCAAGCTTGGTCCAACTGCGATAACTGAACGTCCTGAATAGTCAACACGTTTACCTAATAAGTTTTGACGGAAACGTCCTTGCTTACCTTTAAGCATATGTGAAAGAGATTTCAATGGACGGTTACCTGGTCCTGTTACAGGTCGACCACGACGACCATTGTCAATTAAAGCATCGACTGCTTCTTGTAACATACGTTTTTCATTTTGAACGATGATACCTGGTGCTCCAAGGTCTAATAAACGTTTCAAACGGTTGTTACGGTTGATAACACGACGATACAAGTCATTTAAATCACTTGTAGCGAAACGTCCACCGTCTAATTGAACCATCGGACGAATTTCAGGTGGTATAATAGGTAATACATCTAAAATCATCCAAGAAGGATTATTCCCAGAATTTCTAAATGACTCAACTACCTCTAAACGTTTAATCGCACGTGTTAATCTTTGACCTGTTGCAGATTCAAGCTCATCACGTAACTCTTTTAATTCTTCATCTAAATCAATTTCTTCTAATAGGTCTTTAATACCTTCTGCACCCATTTTGGCAACAAATTGATTTGGGTACTTGTCATAATATTCTCTGAATTCAGCTTCAGATAATAATGTTTTCTTTTCAAGTCCAGTTGGTCCTGGATCAACTACAACATATGAAGCGAAGTATATTACTTCTTCTAATGCTCTAGGAGACATATCTAATAATAGCCCCATACGACTTGGAATTCCTTTGAAATACCAAATGTGAGATACGGGTGCTGCTAATTCAATATGACCCATTCTTTCACGACGCACTTTTGATTTTGTTACTTCAACGCCACATCTATCACATACCATACCTTTGTAGCGTACACGTTTGTACTTACCACAACTACATTCCCAATCTTTAGTAGGTCCGAAAATTCTTTCACAGAATAGACCATCTTTTTCAGGCTTAAGTGTACGGTAATTTATTGTTTCAGGTTTCTTAACTTCACCATAAGACCAAGAGCGAATTTTTTCAGGTGAAGCTAATCCTATTTTCATATAATGGAAATTATTTACATCAATCAAGGAGCCTACCTCCTTCAATTTAGATTAGCTGTGCTATTTGATTGATTACATTCATTGAAATTAAATACCTTAAAGAGGTTGAAATGACTAGCATTCCATACCTCTAAGGTTTCAGTTATCTTAAGTGCTTATTAATCAGTAGTTTCTTTTTGTGATTCTGGAGCACTCTTTTGTTGTAAATCTACTTTGCGTTCTGCTGCATCTTCGTCATCAACATCAGCCATTTCGATTTCATTATCATGCTCATCCATCACTTTAACATCTAGACCTAAACTTTGTAGTTCTTTCATCAATACTCGGAATGATTCTGGAACACTAGGTCTAGAAATGTTCTCACCTTTAACTATAGACTCGTAAGTTTTAACACGACCTACAGTATCATCAGATTTATAAGTTAAGATTTCTTGTAAAGTATAAGCAGCACCATAAGCTTCAAGTGCCCATACCTCCATCTCACCGAAACGTTGACCACCGAATTGTGCTTTACCACCTAATGGTTGTTGTGTAACAAGTGAGTATGGTCCAGTAGAACGTGCATGTAACTTATCATCTACCATGTGTGCAAGTTTAAGCATGTACATGACACCAACTGAAATACGATTATCGAATGGTTCACCAGTTCGTCCATCGTATAGAACAGTTTTACCGTCACGCGCCATTCCAGCTTCTTCGATAGTTGACCAAACGTCATCATCGTTGGCACCATCAAACACTGGGGAAGCAACGTGAATTCCTAAGTTTTTAGCTGCCATACCTAAATGTAATTCTAATACTTGTCCAATGTTCATACGTGATGGTACACCTAATGGGTTTAACATAATATCGATTGGTCGACCATCTGGTAAATAAGGCATATCTTCTTCTGGAACAATCTTAGAAATAACACCTTTGTTACCGTGACGACCACACATTTTGTCCCCAACATGTATTTTACGTTTTTGGACAATATATACACGTACTAATTGGTTAACTCCAGGAGATAGAGTGTCGTCTCCTTCTTCACGATTAAAGACTTTAACATCTAAAACGATACCGCCAGCACCATGAGGTACACGTAATGATGTATCACGAACTTCACGTGCTTTTTCACCAAAGATAGCGTGTAATAATCTCTCTTCAGCTGTTAATTCAGTTACACCTTTAGGCGTTACTTTACCTACTAAGATGTCACCATCTTTAACTTCTGCACCAACATAAACGATACCACGATCATCTAAGTTCTTAAGTGCACTTTCAGATACGTTTGGAATATCACGTGTGATTTCCTCAGGTCCTAATTTCGTATCACGAGCTTCTGACTCATACTCTTCAATATGAATAGATGTATATACATCATCTTTAACTAGTCGTTCACTCATAATTACAGCATCCTCATAGTTGTAACCGTCCCATGTCATGAAACCGACAACTACATTTCGTCCTAATGCCATTTCTCCTAATTCCATTGAAGGACCGTCCGCTAAAATCTCATTGTATTCAACAACATCACCAATTGATACAATCGGACGTTGGTTATAACAAGTACCAGAGTTTGAACGCTTGAACTTCGCTAAAGGATAACGATCTAATTCACCTTCATGTTCAGTTCCATTTTCTTCGACTAAACGACGAACTAAAATTTCATTAGATTCAACATGCTCAACGCGTCCTCTATGCTTAGCAGTAATTGCAGCACCAGAGTCTCTTGCGGCTACGTGTTCCATACCTGTACCCACAAATGGAGCTTCCGGATTCATTAAAGGCACCGCTTGACGTTGCATGTTTGCTCCCATTAACGCACGGTTAGAGTCGTCATTTTCTAAGAATGGAATACATGCTGTTGCTGCTGAAACAACTTGTTTTGGTGATACGTCCATGTAATCCATTTTTTCTTTAGCCATAACAGTGTTATTACCACGGAAACGACAAACAACTTCATCATCTAAGAAACGACCATTTTCATCAAGTCTAGAATTAGCCTGTGCAACAACGTAACTATCCTCTTCATCAGCTGTCAAATAATCTATTTGATCAGTGATTGAGTTTGTATCTAAATCCACTTTACGATATGGCGTTTCAATAAAACCAAATTCATTCACTCTAGCATAACTTGACAATGAGTTTATTAAACCAATATTAGGACCCTCAGGTGTTTCAATTGGACACATACGCCCATAGTGAGAGTAGTGAACGTCACGCACTTCCATTTGAGCACGTTCACGTGTTAATCCACCAGGCCCTAGAGCAGATAAACGACGTTTGTGCGTTAACTCTGCTAACGGGTTAGCTTGGTCCATGAATTGAGATAATTGTGAACTACCAAAGAATTCTTTGATTGATGCAATAACTGGTCTGATATTAATGAGTTGTTGTGGCGTAATAGAATCTGTATCTTGTATTGACATTCTTTCACGAACAACACGTTCCATTCTGGATAAACCGATACGGAATTGATTTTGTAATAGCTCACCGACAGAACGTAAACGACGATTACCTAGATGATCAATATCATCTGTATAACCAATGCCATTCAATAAGTTGAAGAAATAACTCATTGAGGCAACAATATCTGCTGGAGTAATACATTTAACTTCAGAATCAGGTAATGCATTACCAATGACAGTAGTCGTACGACCTTCTTCATCGTTAGGCACATACACTTTAATAGATTGGATTTCTACAGGTTCGTCAATTACGCTACCTTCAAGTTCAAATACTTCGCTATTAGCGTTTGTTTCTAATACGTCCATGATTTCGTCAAGTTTACGACGATCTAACACTGTTCCTTCGTCAACAACAATTTCACCAGTTTCACTGTTAACAATTGGTTCTGCTAATTTTTGATTGAACAAACGATGTTTTAGGTGTAATTTTTTGTTCGCTTTATAACGACCTACACTGGCTAAATCATAGCGTTTAGGGTCGAAGAAACGAGAATATAATAAACTTTTAGCATTTTCTACTGTTGGTGGTTCGCCAGGACGTAAACGTTCATAAATCTCTAATAAAGCCTGTTCTGTATTTTCTGTCCCATCTTTTTCTAATGTATTACGTAAATATTCGCTGTCTCCTAATAAGTCAACAATTTCTTGATCAGTTGAGAAACCTAGCGCACGTAGTAATACAGTCAATGGTAATTTACGTGTTCTATCGATACGAACATATACAACATCTTTAGCATCTGTCTCATACTCTAACCAAGCACCACGGTTAGGAATGATTGTTGCATCATAGTTTTCACGTCCATTTTTATCGATTTTCTCGTTAAAATACACGGATGGTGAACGAACTAATTGAGATACGATAACACGTTCAGCACCATTAATTACGAACGTACCTGTATCTGTCATCAGTGGAAAATCACCCATGAAGACTTCTTGTTCTTTAACTTCACCAGTTTCTTTAATAATAAGACGCACTTTCACACGAAGAGGTGCAGCATAAGTAGCGTCACGGTTTTTTGATTCTTCTAAATCATATTTAGGTTCACCTAATCTGTAATCTACAAATTCTAAAGATAGGTTGCCAGTGAAATCTTCAATTGGAGAAATATCTCTGAACATTTCTAATAAACCTTCTTTAAGGAACCAATCATAAGATTTTGTTTGAATTTCTATTAAGTTTGGTAATTCTAATACTTCTGAAATTCTCGCGTAATTTCTACGTTTACGATGTCTTCCATATTGGACAACTTGACCTGCCAAACAGATTCACCCCTCAAAAATTGTGTGTTCACCCTTACTTTTCAATTGAATATAATAAATAATAGAAAAGACAAAAAGAAAACGGCAACACATATGATGACACCATTTTCGATTTCTATTTACACTTAATTAATTTATCCATTTTACGTAAAAGTACACACTTATTGAACATAAATTTTTACATTTTATAACTATATCAGAATACCATTTCGAAATCAACCTTTTATACTTTTCAAAATATAATATCCTTTACTCTTAGCTATAATTTCTACATTGCCAAATAGTTCTTCTATTTTCTTTTTAGCTGAAGGCATACCTTGCTTTTTTTGAATGACGACATAAAGTTCACCCGTAGTCTTGAGTCTGTCAAACGCTTGTTCAAAGATTCGATGAACAATGTCCTTACCAGCTCTAATAGGGGGATTAGTTAAAATGTAATCAAAGCACTGATGATTGACAGCAGATAAACAATCGCTTTCTATAATCGTTACATTATCCACTTGATTTTTCGTCTTATTCATTTCTGCCAACGCCAAGGCTCTATTGTTAATATCCAACATTGTGATTTGATGGTGTGGAGATACTTTTCCTATTGCTAAACCGATAGGACCATATCCACATCCTACATCCGCGATGGTTTTACTTGGGCCTGGAGGATGTTCTTTTAAAAAAGTTTTAATTAGTAAGTCAGATCCAAAATCTACATTATCTTTTGAAAAAACTCCAGCATCAGTAGTAAGCTCTAGTTGCGCATTTTTAATTTGATAACTAATTCTTTTTGGGTTACTTTTAACATCAGGTTGTTCATCATAATAATGACTCATTTCTTCACCTCTATTTTTATCATTCAATCCAAAAGCATTTAGTATGCTTGTATTAATTAATTGAAAAACCCCGTTATTAGAATAACGGGGTTTTAACTTCTCAAAGAATTCAGGTTGTATTTGCATTGAAATCTATATTAAATAGGTTAAACATACATTTTCAACCTAACTATTTAATTAGAAAGTAGAAACTATTTTAATTCTACGCTAGCTCCAACTTCTTCTAATTGTTCTTTAAGTTTTTCAGCATCTTCTTTAGGCATAGCTTCTTTAATTACTTTAGGAGCTCCATCTACTAATTCTTTAGCATCTTTTAATCCTAAGCCAGTTGCTTCTTTAACTGCTTTAACAACTTTAATTTTTGAAGATCCAGCTGAAGTTAATTCAACATCAAATTCAGTTTTTTCAGCTGCTGCATCTCCGCCACCAGCTGCACCTGCTGCTGCTACTGGAGCTGCTGCAGTTACACCAAATTCTTCTTCAATTGCTTTTACTAAATCGTTTAATTCTAATACTGACATTTCTTTAATTGCTTCAATGATTTGTTCTTGATTAGCCATTTTATATTTCCTCCATTAATTTAATTTTTATGCGCAATTATTCAGCGCTTTCTTCTTTTTGTTCTCCAACAGCTTTAACTGCATAAGCGAAGTTGCGTACAGGTGCTTGTAATACAGATAAAAGCATAGATACAAGACCATCGTGTGAAGGTAATGAACCAACTGTTTTAACTTCTTCAGCAGAGATAACGTTACCTTCCATAACGCCTGTTTTAACTTCTAAAGCTTCATGTTCTTTTGCAAATCCTGCAATAACTTTTGCTGGTGCAACAACATCTTCAGTAGAAGTTGCGATTGCTGTAGGACCTGTTAAGAATTCATCCAAGCCTTCGATACCTGCTTGTTCAGCAGCACGACGAACCATAGTGTTTTTGTATACTTTATACTCAACACCTGCTTCACGTAATTGTGAACGTAATTCAGTAACTTCTGCTACAGTTAAACCACGGTAGTCAACGATAACTGTTGAAACTGAATTTTTAAGTTGTTCAGCGATAGTATCGACTTGTTGTTTTTTTGCTTCAATGATAGCAGACATTCAGACACCTCCATTTAAATTTATTGGGTGCTTTTTTTAATCACAATAAAAAAAGCACTTTCTACCCACGGCAAAAAGTGCTTGAAAGATCATTAATCATCACGTTCAAGTCAATTTTAGCCTCGGTAGGATACTGTTTTAAGTTATTAATAACTCCTACTGTCTTAGGTAAAATAATCACAAGTATTAATATAACTGCTTTAGTATAAAAAGTCAACAAAAAATTACAGACTAAAATCAATAGTTAGTCTGTAATTTGTTTTCTATTTAAAATTTATAGTTTGAAAGATGAAGTATCAACTTTTACTCCAGGACCCATTGTTGTTGTAACAGCAACAGATTTGAAGTAAGTACCTTTAGCAGAAGCTGGTTTAGCTTTCGCTAATACATCTTGTAAAGTTCTGAAGTTATCAACTAATTTTTCTTCATCGAATGACACTTTACCAATTGATGCATGTACAATACCTGCTTTTTCAGCACGGTATTCTACCTTACCAGCTTTGATTTCTTCAACTGCTTTTTTAACATCCATTGTTACAGTGCCAGTTTTAGGGTTAGGCATTAAACCTTTAGGTCCTAATACTCGACCAAGTTTACCAACTTCACCCATCATATCAGGTGTAGCTACAACTACGTCGAAATCAAACCAACCTTGTTGGATTTTTTGTACGTAATCTGCTTCACCTACATAATCTGCACCTGCTTCTTCAGCTTCAGTGATTTTATCGCCTTTAGCGAAAACGAGTACACGTTGTGATTTACCAGTACCGTGTGGTAATACTACTGCACCACGGATTTGTTGGTCATTTTTACGTGTATCAATTCCTAAACGGAATGCAACTTCAACAGAAGCGTCGAAATTAGCAACGCTAGTTTCTTTAGCTAATTTGATTGCTTCTTCAACACTATAGTATTGAGTGCGGTCAACTTTACTAGCTGCTTCTTGATACTTTTTACCTTTTTTAGCCATTTATAGTTCCTCCTTTAGTGGTTTTAGCGGAATTTCCTCCCACATTCACTTGCGCCTTGCAAGTTAAGAGCAGATAACAGATGAACGTTAACATCACTAATTTGCAATGTTAACAAACCAATAGACAATATTCATTGTATACCCTATCTGTTACCTGCTTTTTATCGTCTAAATTAAGTTTATTTCAAATTAATTTAAAAAGTTTCGCTTTATTATTGTACAGTGATACCCATGCTACGTGCAGTACCTTCAATAATACGCATTGCCGCTTCTTCGTCTGCAGCATTTAAGTCTTGCATTTTTGTTTGAGCAATTTCGCGTACTTGATCTTTAGTTACTGTTGCAACTTTAGTTTTATTAGGTTCACCAGAACCTTTTTCAACACCAGCTGCTTTTTTAAGTAGTACTGGAGCCGGCGGAGTTTTTGTAATGAATGTAAATGAACGGTCTTCATAAACACTGATTTCTACCGGAATGATTAAACCTGCTTGTTCTTGCGTACGAGCATTGAATTCTTTACAGAATCCCATAATGTTCACACCTGCTTGACCTAATGCTGGACCAACTGGTGGTGCTGGATTCGCTTTACCTGCAGGAATTTGCAATTTAACTACTTTTTCTACTTTTTTAGCCACGATGTGCACCTCCTTGATATCGTGATGTGGTCACAGGGCTTAGTTTTGCCCTCCCACTCTTAAACATTTCGTGACGAAATGAGCGCTATAAAAGCGCGACCACATTATTTTAACACTCATATTGATAAAAAATCAATAGTAAAATTTCAACTTTGCTAACTACGCTATTATTATTTGTTTTATTTTATACATTCATAACGCTTGTTTATGTACATCCATCACTTATAAATAAAGGAATATACTTTTCTAACTTATAATTCTATTTTCTTTTAATGAATATCTTTCTTAAATCTATTCAAATGTGTTTTGAGTGAATTTAAACAAAATAGTTTTATAATTTTTCAATTTGGTCAAATTCAACTTCTACAGGTGTTTCACGACCAAACATATCAACAAGTACAGTAAGCTTGAATTTATCCGCTTCAATCTCTTGTACTTCTCCAATTTGATTAGCAAAAGGACCTGATTGGATACGAACTTGTTCCCCAACATCGAGTTCAACATCTATTGTTTTCTCTTTAAGACCCATTTGCTTAAGAATGAAGCGTACTTCTTCAGGAAGTAGAGGGTTAGGTTTTGATCCTGCACCTGCAGATCCGACAAATCCTGTTACTCCAGGAGTATTTCTAACTACATACCACGACTCATCTGTCATGATTAACTCAACTAATACATATCCAGGAAATGTTTTCTTCACAAGCTTTTTAGCTTTCCCATCCTTAACTTGAGTTTCTTCCTCTTCTGGTATGACAACTCTAAAAATTTGTTCAGTCATATTCATAGATTCTACTCTTTTTTCTAAATTCTTTTTAACTTTATTTTCATATCCTGAATAGGTATGTACAGCATACCAACGCTTAGCGCCTACTTCTTCAGACATGTCTTCACTCCTAACCTAAAAATAATTGTTTTAATGCATTAATTCCTATGTCTAAGGCATAGAAAAAGACTAAGAAGAATATCACTGTTGATACAACTATTATTGTATATTTAAATAATTCTTCCTTAGTTGGCCAACTCGTCTTTTCCATTTCTGACTTAACGCCTTTAAAGAAACTTTCTTTTTTAGCCATCATAAGACCTCCACACTCTATAACTTTCTAATGAAAGTCATACTCAATTAATTGATATCATCTTATTTCGATTCTTTATGAACTGTATGCGCGTTACATCTTGGACAATATTTTTTTAAAGTAAGTCTCGTTGCTGAGCCTTCCTTTTTAGGAACATTGTAATTCCGATTGCCACAATTCTCACAATTCAAAGGTACTTTCTTCACAATTATTCACCTTTACTCATTATAATACCAATATACTATACATAAGTATTGTATTAAATGTCAAACTTATGCGCCACGCTATAATTTCCTCACCATACAGTATACTATTTGCATATTATTTTCTTATTCAAAACTTCTTTTAAGTTTACATTTACTACGTTGAATCGCATTATAAACAACTTTGGATTCCAAATTTAAAACCATAGCAATCTCCTTTGGCTTGTAATCATTAAGTAGTAATCGAATGATACGTCTTTCCATTCGACTGAGTTTGACTTCGCTTCTTTTAAAAGCTAATGTTAATTCTTTTCTAATTATCGATCTTTCTATATCGTTTAATGCCAAAGTAGCGTTATATTCAACAATGTATTCATTAACAAGTAGAGGTTGACGTTTATAATTCGCTTTTACTTTTCTAAGATAGTCATATTTAACCGAACGAATTAAAAAATAAATATAGTGTTCTATTGGTACACCTTGTTGATAGTCGAATTTTTGCAAGGCACGGTAGAATTTAATAACAATCTCTTGATACATGTCTTCAATGTCATACTTATTATGGGAGATATACCTTATTTTATTGTAAATCAGTGGCTTTAGCTCTTCTATTAAAGACTCAAATAGTTCTTCAGAAGATTTATTTTCTGTTTGCGATAGACACAGTGCTGTATATTCATGTTGCTGTTTATTCAGATTCATATATCTAACCTTTCGAGTAAGTTGAAATTAGTTTATATGAAATCTATCTAAAATCACAACAGAGCAAAATTAGTCTTTTTTCTGATTGCCACGTCTAATCTTTTCAAATTCTTCAAGTATCTCATTAGATAACGGAATTCTAATTCTTGGTTTCTTTTCGCTAAAATCATCAAGTGACTTGTTAACAACAACCTCATTTTCTTTTAATTCACGCCACATTTCTCTTGAAGAAATACGATATGCACCTGAACCAAAAATAGCATGTTGTTCACTCATATCACTTGTTACAACGGTAATGTGTGTCGTGTGTTTATTATATAATTCATACACGTAGCGTTCTATAAAACTATCTGCAGTTTCTTTTTCTTTAGTAAAGATTGTTTTGACACCATGATAGAAGTATTCCCTTTCTATCCCTGACTGTTCATAGGCATCAAATACACAGACAATTTCATCTGCTATTAATGCATTGTAGTTGGCAATTGTGTCTAATAATTGCTCTCTAGCTTCTTCTAAATTCTCTTTAGCAACAGTGCTAAGTGTTGAGGATTGGCCAATCATATTGTAACCATCTATAATTAAGTATCTTTTCTTCATGACTTTTCCTCTAACTGATGACGTTTACGATATACTTCATACATCATTAAACTTGCAGCCACAGACGCGTTCAAGCTATTGACATGTCCAACCATTGGAATCTTAATATGAAAATCACACTTATCACTCACTAAACGACTCATACCTTGCCCCTCACTACCTATTACAATACCTAGTGACATATCTGCTTGTAAATCTCTATAATCCGTTGCATTATTAGCTTCTGTCCCCGCAATCCAAAAGCCGTTGTCTTTTAATTCGTCGATAGTTTTCGAAAGATTAGTAACCCTTATAACCGGAACATGCTGAATCGCTCCTGTAGAAGCTTTTGCAACGGTCTGTGTTAGCGCAACTGATCGTCTTTTAGGTATAATAACCGCATCAACACCAGAAGCATCTGCTGTTCTTAATATAGAGCCAAGATTATGCGGGTCTTCTAAACCATCTAAAATGATAACAGTTGAATAACGGGCTTTTTTCTTTTGTTTTTGTAAAAATTCATCGAAGTTTGCATATTCATATGGGGCTACTAAAGCAGCCACACCCTGGTGAGGTGCATTTGCTAAAAAATCTAATTTAGATTTTGGTACCGTTTGTACAATTAATTTTTGTGATTTTGCATTTTTTAAAATGTCGTTAATTTGTTGCTTTTTTATACCGTCTTGAATCAAAATCTTATTTATGGCGTGACCTGATATAATTGCTTCTTTAACTGCGTGTCTACCTACTATCACTATATCTTCCACATTCACACTACCTTTCATCCACTATCCTAACAATTGTTTCTAATAAGTTTTCTAATCGTTCTGATTGATGGTCTAAATATAAAAATCCGATAACAGCTTCTAACGCTGAACTTTTACGATAAGTTTGAATGTCAGTATTTTTAGCTTTTGTATAACTTTTAGCGTTACGTCCTCGTTTTAAAACACTTAGCTCTTCCTCTGTAAACCAGTCAATATCTAACAAATACTCTAAAGTCTTAGCTTGACTTTTCGCTGAAACGTAACTTTTCGATACTTGGTGCAAACGATGAGGTTTACTTTGTAATTTTAGCACGATATATTCACGCACATGTTGATCAAGTACTGCATCACCCATATATGCCAATGTTAAAGGATTAAGAAGTTTTACGTTCATATGTTTAGCCACGTTTAAATCTTACACCTTGGGGGGTATCTTCTAAAATGATATGACGTGCTTTTAACATATCTCTAATTTCATCTGCTCGAGCGAAATCTTTATTTTTACGTGCTTCATTACGCTCCTCAATCAATTGTTCAATGTCTTCATCTAGTAACTCTTCAGTTTCTTTACTCTTAAGTGGTACACCAAGGACGTCACTAAAAATGCTGTACACTTCTTTAAATCTATTTAAAACTTTTGTTGAAGTTGTATTTTCTAATACATATTTATTTGCAAGTTTAGCTAAGTCATACCATGCAGTTACTGCATTAGCAGTATTAAAGTCATCATCCATTACCGTTTCAAATTGATTTAGTATTTTATCTATTTGTTGTATATATTCTGATTGTTCTTCCAAATCTGAGGCAATTTGTTCTCTTTCCTCAATTAACTTGTAGCTATTACGTATACGTTCAAGACCACTTCGCGCCGCACCTACTAATTCTAAATTGTAGTTTATTGGGCTACGATAATGCACACTAATCATAAAGAATCGTAATACGTCTGGATCGACTTCTTTAATGATATCGTGAACTAAAATGAAATTTCCTAGAGACTTACTCATTTTCTCATTATCAATATTAATAAAACCATTATGCATCCAATAATTTGCGAAAGGTGCATGATTATGAGCCTCTGATTGAGCAATTTCATTTTCATGATGCGGAAATTGTAAATCTGAACCACCTGCGTGAATATCTATTGTAGACCCTAGTTCATGATAAGCCATTACTGAACATTCAATGTGCCAACCTGGTCTACCTTTACCAAATGGACTATTCCAACTAATTTCACCTGGTTTAGCTTTCTTCCATAAAGTAAAATCTAGCGCATCTTCTTTTTGTTCTCCAGCTTCAATACGAGCGCCAACTTTCAAATCATCTAATGATTGATGACTTAATTTACCATATCCATCAAATTGACGTGTTCTAAAATAGACATCACCGTCACTTTCATATGCATAACCTTCATCTACTAATTCTTTAATAAAATCAATAATTTCACCCATATGATGCATCACACGCGGATTAGATGTAGCCTTTTTCACATTCAAAGCACCAACGTCCTCATAAAAAGCTTTAATATACTTTTCAGCAATTTCAGGAACACTTTCATTAAGTTCTTTAGAGCGATTAATGAGTTTATCATCAACGTCTGTGAAATTAGAAACATAGATGACTTCATATCCCTTATATTCGAAATATCTTCTGACTACATCATAATTAATAGCTGGTCGTGCATTTCCAATATGAATATAATTGTAAACTGTTGGCCCACATACATACATTTTGACCTTACCTGGTTCAATGGGCTCAAACGTCTCTTTCCGACGTGTTAAGGTATTATATAATGTAATCATCTTGAATCTCTCCATTCTTAGCTTTTTCAAGCTGTCTTTCTAAGTGTTTAATTTGTTCGTAAAGTGGATCAGGTAAGTTACGGTGATCAAATGTTTTACCAATACGTCTACCTTCTTGTTTAACAATGTGACCTGGTATACCTACTACAGTTGTATAACTAGGAACAGACTGTAATACTACGGAATTAGCTCCAATATTCACATTTGATTCAATTTTTATATTACCTAATATCTTAGATCCAGCTGCTATCAAAACATTATCACCAATATCAGGATGGCGTTTTCCTTTTTCTTTGCCTGTACCACCTAAAGTAACTCCTTGATAAATAGTAACATTATCACCAATTGTACATGTTTCTCCAATAACTACACCCATGCCATGGTCGATAAATAAACGCTTACCGATTTTTGCACCTGGATGTATTTCAATTCCGGTAAAAAAACGTGATAGTTGAGAAATCATTCTGGCTGCTACATAGCGTCTATTTTTATATAATTTATGGGCAATTAAGTGACTCCAAACTGCATGTAATCCAGCGTAAGTAGTTATTACTTCTAAAGTCGAGCGCGCTGCAGGATCCTGTTCAAACACCATCTTTATATCGTCTCTCATTCTTTTTAACACGAACGTCTCCCCCTCAGTCTAATCAAATTAATTTCAACACGTTTAAATCACTATGCGGAATATCATCGGTATCATAAGTTTAAAAATATGAAAAGAGCACCTCTAACATTTGTTGCTAGAGGCGCTCTCGCACGGTTCCACTCTTCATTTAATAGCAATACTCATATTTGATTTATTACTATTCTCATCTCAATTATTTATTTTTATTAACAAAGGTGCATTCATTAATATTTATGATGTGCTCACAGCTACCGCACACTCTCTGACACATAAACATTTAACTACTAATCCTTTGAATCACTTTATATTTATAATCATATGTTGTCACTTGTAAAATTTCAAGTCGTAAACACTTTATGACTTAATATTTATTTAAACAAGGTTTTTTAAGCGTGACAATACTTTATCTTTGCCTAATACTTCAATTGTGTTAGGTAATTCAGGACCATGCATTTGTCCAGTAACAGCAACACGAATAGGCATAAATAATTGTTTACCTTTAATACCAGTTTCTTTTTGAACTTCTTTAATCATTTTCTTAATTTCAGTTGCCTCAAACGATTCTAAAGATTCTAATTTACCATATAAATGGTTCATTAGTTCTGGCACTTGTTCTCCTTGTAATACCTCTTGTTCATCTTTTCCAAGTTCCGGCATTTCATGGAAGAACATTTCTGATAATGGAACAATTTCACCAGCGTAACTCATTTCTTTTTGATACAACGCTATTAATTTACGTCCCCATTCTCTATCCTTTTCTGATGGGTTTTCAGGTATAAGATTAGCCTTGATTAAATGAGGTAATGCAAGTTCGAATACTGTTTCTGTATCTTTTGTTTTCATATACTGATTGTTAACCCAAGCAAGTTTTTGTCTATCGAACATAGCTGGAGACTTAGACAAGCGTTTTTCATCAAAAATCTTTATAAATTCTTCTTTAGAAAAGATTTCCTCTTCACCTTCAGGTGACCAACCTAACAATGTAATAAAGTTAAATAATGCTTCTGGAAGATATCCTAAGTCACGATATTGCTCGATAAATTGTAGGATTTGACCATCTCGCTTGCTTAATTTTTTACGCTCTTCATTAACAATGAGTGACATATGACCAAAACGAGGTGCTTCCCATCCAAATGCTTCATATATCATTAACTGCTTAGGTGTATTTGAAACATGGTCATCACCACGTATAACATCTGATATTTGCATATAATGATCATCTACGGCAACTGCAAAATTATAAGTCGGAACACCATCTTTTTTTACAATTACCCAGTCTCCGATATTGTCAGATTCAAAGGAAATTTCTCCTTTAACCATGTCATTGAAAGTATATGTTTGATCTTTAGGCACACGGAAACGAATTGATGGTTTACGCCCTTCCGCTTCGTACTGTTGACGCTGTTCTTCTGTTAAGTGCGCATGTTGTCCACCATATCTTGGCATCTCTCCACGAGCAATTTGAGCTTCACGCTCTGCTTCTAACTCTTCTTCAGTCATATAACATTTATATGCTTTGTCTTCCTCTAATAGCTGTTGAATTAGTGGATTATAGATTTCTGCACGTTCAGATTGACGATAAGGTCCAAAACCTTTATCTTTATCGACAGATTCATCCCAATCCAAACCTAACCATTTTAGATTATCGAATTGTGAAGATTCACCATCTTCTAAATTACGTTTACTATCTGTATCTTCGATGCGAACAACAAAATCACCATTATAATGTTTAGCAAATAAATAATTGAATAATGCTGTTCTTGCATTACCAATATGCAAATATCCTGTTGGACTTGGCGCATATCTTACTCTGATACGTTCACTCATTATTTTCACTCCTACTATTAATTGTGTGGATAATAAATAGCCAAATATTAATTAAAATACTTTGCAAATTATACATCAATAAAATGATAACTATGACCACTATCAAAATATGCAAATAAATGCGGTAGTTTATTGTAAGTGGTTTAATTTTAAAAAAGTTATTCAAACGATAAAGATACCCTAAAGTATACCTTGATGAATAACTTGATTAAATATTGAATATTCTAATCCACCTAATATTTCAATAATATTGTAGCACTTAAAGAACTCTTTGATAAGTCACATGTTTAATATGCATAACCTTGTTAAATAAAATCAATTTGAAATATTCCACTTAAATATAGTACCTAAATTCGTACGATACGTTTCACATGAAACCCTTATTCTAACAGAGATAATCTATAAAATTTCAGTCAACAAATTTCGCAAAAACAATTCTTCCTGATGATGTTTGTAACAAACTTACGACCTCTAAATTAACTTGTTGACCAATGTAACTCTTCGCGTTATCAACAACCACCATTGTACCATCATCTAAATATCCTACGCCTTGTCCTGGCTCTTTACCTATCTTCGTTAATAAAATACTTAACTGGTCGCCTTGATGTACATTAGGTTTGATTGCTTCCGATAAATCATTAACGTTGAGTGCTGTAATTCCTTGAACGTGACATACTTTATTTAAATTAAAATCAGTCGTAATCACATGTGCATGATACTGTTGTGCTAATTTAATTAATAATGTATCTATATCACTATGGGATTGAGTTGGATGTATAACGCGTGTAGGATAATCTAAATCATAAAGTTGATTCAAAATATCTAATCCTCTTTGACCTTTTTCACGTTTCACGCTATCTTTAGCATCCGCTATAACCTGTAATTCATTTATAACGCCTTGTGGTATCAATATATCACCATCGATAAATCCGCAACGTATAATATCTAATATCCTTCCATCGATAATGGCACTTGTATCTACAATCTTAGGTGTCGCTCTTCGTATATTATTAGACATGGAACGTGCCATATTCTCTGGTAAAAACATAAGCATTTCATCTCTTTTTTTCAGACCAAATTGAAACCCTAAATAACATAAAATAATAGTGATTATCATAGGTACAAAGTGATTTAATATGGAATTACCTATCATTTCTAAGATAAAAGAAACCATCACTGAAATAAATAAACCAATAATTAAACCAATTGTAGCAAATAATATTTCTACCGCACTACGTCTCATGATTAATTGTTCAAATTGTTTAAAAGCATATGTTACTTTATTAATGAACAATCCAAATATTATAAAAAATATAATGATCCCTATGAAACCATCTACATAATAATTAGTGATAACCGCATGGTGATGAATGCCAAGATCTGTAACAACTTCGGGTATAATTATAACACCAAGTGCTGCACCAACAATGATATAGATTGCTACAACAATTGCTTTTGTTATATTCAATTTATAGCCTCCTTCCATTGATGTTATATCCTAGTATGGCTTAACAATATGGCTTATCGCTGTTTTGAATGTAATGCATATTTCAAAGCTTCATGTACTGATGAAACACCAACGACTTGGATGCCTTCTGGGAATGTCCAACCTCCAATATTTGTCTGTGGAATAATAGCTCTTTTAAACCCTAGTTTGGTCGCTTCTTGAACACGTTGCTCTATGCGAGATACTCTGCGTACTTCACCTGTTAATCCAACTTCACCCACAAAACAATCTAATCCATCAACAGCTTGATCTTTAAAACTTGAAGCTGTCGCAACAATAATGCTTAAATCAACAGCAGGTTCTGTTAATTTGACGCCACCTGCTACTTTAATATAGGCATCTTGTTGTTGGAGTAAATAGTTTTCCTTTTTTTCTAGAACCGCCATAAGTAAACTTAATCGATTATGATCTATACCTGTAGCCATTCGTCTAGGATTATTAAATGTTGTTGGTGTAACAAGCGCTTGGACTTCAATGAGTAGTGGTCTTGTTCCTTCCATAGTGGGGACGATTGTAGAGCCCGGAACATTTGTAGAACGTTCTTCTAAAAACATTTCAGAAGGATTAAGTACACCTTTTAATCCACTTTGCTTCATTTCGAAAATCCCCATCTCATTTGTAGAACCAAATCTATTTTTTACTGCTCTAAGGATACGATATGCGTGATGCTCATCTCCTTCAAAATAAAGAACTGTATCAACCATATGTTCCAATAATCTTGGTCCGGCGATTTGTCCTTCTTTTGTTACGTGTCCCACAATAAATGTGGCAATATTCATTTGTTTAGCAATGTTCATTAAACTCTGCGTACTCTCTCTTACTTGTGATACCGATCCAGGTGCGGAACTAATTTCCGGATGATAGATTGTTTGAATCGAATCAACAACAAGTAAGTCAGGTCTCTCTTCTTTTACAGTTTGATGTATCACTTCTAAATCAGTTTCAGCTAAAACATTAAGATGACTAGAATCTTCTTCTAAACGATCAGCGCGCAACTTAGTTTGATTAATAGATTCCTCACCAGTAATATATAAAACATTCTTATTTTGTGACAGCGCAGCACAAATTTGTAGCAATAAAGTCGACTTACCAATACCTGGGTCTCCACCTATTAGTACTAACGAACCACTTACAATACCTCCACCTAAAACACGGTTAAATTCCTTTGATTCTGTAAGTAATCTAGGGGTAGCTTCATGCTTAACACTATTTAACTTTTGTACCTTACCTGCTGTTTCTTTTGTTTTTACACCATGTTTAGGATGAGCAACCTTTTCTACTATTTCTTCCATTTGATTCCACGCACCGCAGTTAGGGCACTTGCCCATCCACTTAGGAGATTGATAGCCACATGCCATACATTCGAATATTACTTTTTTCTTGGCCATTGAGACACCTCCGATTTAATATGAACAAATCTATTTTAAACTGACAAGTTGAATCTGACAAATTAAAATTAAATAATGATGTTGATAACACTTATAAGTCTATAACCCTTTCATAATATTTCTATAATGAACCTATAACATTCATCATATGCTTATCTGTTTAAACATTCTGGCAATTATACTAATGATGATTCAGCAAAAATATAAGTAAAATTTTAAATTGATTTACCTCATTCATTGTTTATTATTATATATTTAAGTGATTATCTTAGTATAGAAAATGCCTGAGACAATGATTGTCCCAGGCATTTTATTTATTGGCAATTGACAACCGAGTTGAACTTGGGCTAATCTCAATTTTCAACTCTAGTCCTCATTACCAAGTGAGACAGCGAATTACTTACGCTTTCTATCTCACTCTTCTTAATTTAATATTTAACGTTATAATTGTAGTAACTCAATATGCGAAATTAAAGTTATAATAATTTAATTATGATTCTGTTGTTTCTTTTTTAGCTGTAATTTCATAAATATCATACTTAAATTCTTTACCATCATGATCAATTGTTACTTCTTTACCTTCAATTTTATTTCCATCTAAAATCAATTCGCTTAAATTATCTTCAACCGTTTTTTGAATTGCTCTAATGAGTGGTCTAGCACCATATTCAGGATCATATCCTTCTTCTGCAATTTTTTCTTTCGCTTTATCAGTAACAACAATATTAATATTTTGCTCTGAAAGACGGTGAGTAAGTTTATTTACCATCATTGTAACAATTTCTTTTAATTCATCTTTTGTAAGTTTGTGGAAGACAATAATGTCATCAACACGGTTTAAGAATTCTGGTCGGAATGAATTTTTTAATTCTTTCATCATTGTTTTTCTGACAGTTTCGTAGTCACTACCTTCTGAAGCACCTCCAAAACCAGCAAAGCGTTGGTCCTGTAATTCTTGAGCTCCCACATTAGAAGTCATAATAATCACAGTATTACGGAAGTCCACAGTACGACCTTTAGTATCTGTTAAATGACCATCATCTAAAACTTGTAGAAGAATATTAAATACGTCAGGATGTGCTTTCTCAATTTCATCAAATAAAATCACAGAGTATGGTTTACGTCTAACTTTTTCAGTCAATTGACCGCCGTCATCATGTCCTACATATCCTGGAGGTGCACCAACTAATCGACTGACAGCATGTTTCTCCATAAATTCACTCATATCTACGCGAATCATTGCATCGTCTTCACCAAACATAGATTCAGCTAAAGCACGAGCCAATTCAGTTTTACCCACACCTGTAGGTCCTAAGAAAATAAAACTACCGATTGGACGTTTTGGATCTTTAAGACCAGCACGAGCTCTTCTAACAGCTTTACTAATTGAATTGACAGCATCGTTTTGTCCAATGACACGTTTATGAAGTGTATCTTCAAGATTCAATAAACGATCTGATTCAGTTTCATTAATTTTAGTTAAAGGAATACCTGTCCAACCAGCTATTACTTCAGCGATATTTTCTTCAGATAAGGCAGTATCTAAACCACCTTGTGCATTTTTCCATTCATTTTTAGCATCTTCATATTGCTTTTCAAGTTTAGATTGCTTATCTCTTAAATTAGCGGCATTTTCAAATTCTTGAGCATGAACTGCAGCATCTTTTTCATTTTTTACTTTATCAATTTCTTGTTCAATCTCTTTTAAATTACTTGGCGTTGTATGACTTTTAAGTCTAACTTTTGAACTTGCCTCATCAATTAAGTCAATGGCTTTATCTGGCAAGAAACGATCTGAAACATAGCGATCACTCAATTTAGCAGCCGCTTCTAAAGCTTCATCTGAGATATTAATTCTGTGATGAGCCTCATAACGGTCACGTAATCCTTTTAAGATTTCAATCGTGTCTTCAACTGTAGGTTCATCCACTTGAATTGGTTGAAAACGACGTTCTAATGCAGCGTCTTTTTCTATATTTTTACGATATTCATCTAATGTTGTGGCACCTATACATTGCAATTCTCCACGAGCTAAAGCAGGTTTTAAAATATTAGATGCATCAATTGCTCCTTCTGCGCCACCAGCGCCAACTAAAGTATGAAGTTCATCGATAAATAGAATAACATTACCAGCTTGATGGATTTCCTCCATAACTTTTTTCAATCTTTCTTCAAATTCACCACGATATTTAGTGCCAGCTACGACTGTACCCATATCTAATGACATTACACGTTTGTCTTTTAAAGTTTCTGGTACTTCATTTTTAACAATTGCTTGCGCAAGCCCTTCAGCAATTGCTGTTTTACCAACACCGGGTTCACCAATTAGCACAGGATTATTTTTAGTACGACGACTTAAAACTTCAATTACACGAGTAATTTCTTTATCTCGTCCTACGACTGGATCTAACGTTCCATCTTTAGCAATAACAGTTAAATCTCTAGCTAATCCATCTAAAGTAGGCGTGTTATTAGACTTATTAGCTTGCGCATTTTTATTACTCATTTCTGGACTTCCTAAAGCTTTTACAACTTGGGCACGTGCTTTAGTAATATTTAAATCTAGGTTTGCAAATACACGTGCTGCAACACCTTCATTTTCTCTAATTAAACCTAATAGTATATGCTCTGTTCCTACAAAGTTATGATGTAGCTTTCGAGCTTCATCCATAGACAGTTCAATTACTTTTTTTGCTCTCGGTGTATAATGTAGTGTGCCCATTTGCTCTTGACCGTGACCGATAAGTTTTTCAACTTCTTCGATGACTTTATCTTCAGTAATATTAAAACTTACTAATACCTTTGCTGCTATACCTTCTGGCTCTTTCATTAAACCAAGCAAAAGATGTTCTGTTCCAATATTAGAATGGTTCAAACGAATTGCTTCCTCTTGTGCATGTGCCAACACACGTTGTGCACGCTCTGTCAATCTACCAAATAACATGTATAAATACCTCCTATTTTATATGTTCTCTTAATAAATCAGCTCTTTTTTCATTTACTGTTCTATTATCATCGTCATCTATTAAAAATGGTGACTGTATTGCTACCATTAATTCATTAAATTTAAAATTTTCAAGCAAAATATAATTCAAATCAATACCTAGTTTCACTTCGCTCAAACGATATGAGGCTTCTTCCATAGAAATAATTCTACTGTTTTGTAGTACACCTAATGATCGATAAACTCTATCCAGTGTCTCTACAGAATTGTGTTTATCAAGTCTTTCTCTTATTTGCTTTTCTTCATTTATAATTTGATTTACAACTTCAGTTAAGTTATCGATAATGTCTTCTTCTGTTTTCCCTAGTGTAAGTTGGTTTGAAACCTGATAAATGTGACCATATACTTGTGACCCTTCTCCGTATATACCTCGAATTGTAAATCCAAAACGATTAATTGTTTGTGCAATTCTGTTCATTCTTTTCATAATGGAGAGTCCAGGTAAATGTAACATCACACTTGCACGCATTCCTGTACCAATATTAGTAGGACAGGTAGTTAAATATCCTAAATGCTCATCATAACTAATGTCTAACGCTTTATCTAATTCATCATCAATTTTAGAAGCGCGTTGATATAAATCCTTTAGCGATAAATCAGTTCCTAGAGCCTGTATTCGTATATGATCTTCTTCGTTTATCATAACACTTACCGATTCATCATCATTTAACATTACTGCTGAAGCAGGTTGTTTCACTAGTTCAGGACTCACAAGATGTTTCGCAACCAATTTCATTTTACTTTGTTGATCCATCGTATCTAATCGATTTAAAGTTAAGTTGGAAAGCGCATCTTGAACTTCATTTATCACTCGATATCCTTCTTGCTCTGAAGGGAACATAAGTGGGTGGACATGGTTTTCAAGATTTCTAGCTAATCGAATTCTGGAAGAAATAATAACAGGTGTCTCCTCAGACATCTTCATCCACTCACTAATATTAGTATGGATATTACTCATCATGAGACACCTCGCTCTCACTTTTTAAAGCTTTAATTTCATCACGAACAATCGCTGCCTCTTCAAACTCTTGACCATCTATCAATTTATTTAGATATTTTGATTTTTCTTCAATTTGCTTTTTTATTGCAAGTTTCTTATACGATGATTGTGGTGTTTTTCCTACATGTTCAAATTGACCACCTTGAACACGTTGAACTATATCAATGATGTCTTCTTTAAACGTAGCATAACAATCAGCACACCCAAGCTTACCAACATGTGCAATATCCTTAAGTGTCATCTGACACGTTGGGCATTTTTTTTCTTCTTTAAATGCCATCTCATGAAAATTAATACCATGTTTTGCAGCAAGGTGTTGAAGTATCTGTTTCACTACAAATGCTTCTTCTATATCGTCTTGGTGTGTATGATACGTATTATCATCGTTAGAATGTAACCAGGGGTTTTCTCCTTGGGCACATACTGAACATACCCATTTTTCATGCGTACTATCTATACCTTTAACAGTAAGTTTAACTTCCGCTTCATTAAAATGGCAATTTTCACAAAGCAATTTTAAACACCTCACCTAACCTAGTAATAATTAATAACTGGTAGTAATCGTTTTAAGATATTAGCTCTAATAATATCGCGTGCAACAACATCCATTTTTAAAGTTTCTCTATCAATAATGGTCTGTATCATTTTAGCTTCTCTTTCATTGATCAAACCTTTATCTAACAAACCATCTATGACATAATACCCTTGTTGTTGAGAAATAGATGGACCTATTAATTGTAGTAAGTGATTAATATAACCTGTAGCATCTTTATTTTCAATTTTAGTGATTCGAATGTAACCACCGCCACCACGTTTACTTTCTATTTCATAACCATGTTCATTAGTAAAACGTGTCTTAATAACATAGTTAAGTTGAGAAGGAACACAATCGAAACGTTGAGCAATATGAGCGCGTTGTATTTCTACAACATCTTCATCTGCTTCTTCAAATAACCGCTTAATGTATTGTTCTATGATGTCGGACATATTGTGCATAGATATCACCTCTTTTTTGACCTTCTTTGACTATATTATATGACCATCTTTGACCTTTTTCAACCAATTTGATTTTAAAATTTCAAATTAATGATGTTAGCGTGTTCATTTTGTTGTATGATAGAAAATAGAAAAAATTTAAAGGAATGAAGAAATATGCATATTGTGATTGGGATATTAGGAATCATTTTCTTTTTAGCACTCGCAGTTTTATTTAGTTCAGACAGAAAAAATATTCGCTGGCGATATGTTGGATTGCTATTAGTAATTCAACTAATATTTGCATTTATATTACTTAAAACTAATTTGGGAATTTCAGTTATTGGGAGTATTTCAGATGGTTTTAATTATTTATTAGCTAAAGCAGCGGTCGGTGTCAATTTTGTATTTGGTGGCTTTAAATTTATTGATCCTAAACAACCACCATTCTTCTTTAGCGTTTTGTTACCTATTGTTTTTATTTCAGCATTGATTGGTATATTACAATATACACGAATACTTCCACTAATTATTAACTTACTGGGCTTTTTAATTTCAAAAATTAATGGAATGGGCCGTTTAGAATCTTACAATGCGGTCGCGGCAGCAATTCTAGGACAATCTGAAGTCTTTATCTCATTAAAAAAACAATTACCTTACATACCTAAACAACGCTTATATACATTAACTGCTTCAGCGATGTCAACGGTATCAGCATCAATTATAGGCGCTTATTTTACACTTATTGAACCAAAATATGTTGTTACTGCAGTAGTGCTTAACTTGTTTGGTGGTTTTATCATTGCATCTATCATTAATCCTTATAAAGTCAATGAGGAAGACGACAAATTATTAATTGATGAGAACGAAACAAAAAAACAATCTTTCTTTGAAATGCTTGGGGAGTATATACTAGATGGATTTAAAGTAGCAGTTATTGTAGGCGCTATGCTGATAGGTTATATTGCAATTATTGCTTTATTAAATGGAATGGTGAGTGGAATCTTAAGCTTTATGTCTGGTGGTGCTATTCAATGGAACTTCCAAACGCTTATTGGATTTATTTTTGCACCTTTCGCTTTCCTAACTGGAATACCGTGGCAAGATGCAGTTCAATCTGGTTCAGTAATGGCTACAAAATTACTATCTAATGAATTTGTAGCAATGCAAGATTTAGGTAAAGCGACTGGATTATCGGAACATGCTAAAGGAATTACCTCTGTCTTCTTAGTATCATTCGCAAACTTTAGTTCAATTGGTATTATTTCAGGAGCTATTAAATCATTGAATGATGAAAAAGGTGACGTTGTTGCTCGTTTCGGAATAAAATTATTATTTGGTGCAACACTTGTTTCGTTTATATCAGCGGCTATTGCAGGATTCTTTATCTAACATACGTAGATTTAAGCAAGAGTAACGTTTTTGTTTCTCTTGCTTTTATTTTAATTCAAATCGTAAATGTTCACTCATCAAAAATACATTTTTCTAAATTTCGAGCTTCTTCAATGACACTCAATCTGCCAATGTATTGAAAAAGCCTGTGTTTGTCCCAGCCTCTTTCCTACGATTAGTCAAGTACTTATAATTAAAATAAGCATTACTTAACTAAACCGTTCATTTTAATTTTTTTGAATAAGGTGTTAAACTATATTTAATTGTACGTTTGGCTAATGTGGTGACATTTGATAATCGTACAATTTATGATTCATTACAAGATAATGAATTGTTTTTAATAATCGATTTATACAAGCAATGATGGCAGTCTTATGAGGTTTCTCATTAGGCTGCTTTCTTAGTTTGTAGTAATAATCGACGACATGATTGTCATAATGATGCTGCCCTCTTATTATATTCATAATCACCCAAAATAAAAGTTTTCTCGCTTTTTTATTACCACGCTTGTTGATGGTATCTCTACAGTGTGTATGACCTGATTGATATCGTTTGATATCAATGCCAACAAAAGCATTGAGTTGTTTATTTGATTTAAATCGCTTAATATCACCAATCTCCCCAATAATCATAGCTGTGCTTAGCTTACCAATACCAGGTATCGAATGAATATTTTCAAAATAATCGAGTTGTTGTGCTAATTGAATCATGGCATCATCTAATTGTTTGAGATGATGAATAGATTGTTTTAATTGTTGAATAAGTAAGCGTAATTTTTCGACTAGAAAGGAATGTCTATCGACATTAGGATAGCTTTCTTGAGCAATCACCCTTAATTGAAGTGCATATTTTGTAGCTTTATCCATTGACATTCCCTTATCTGTAGAATTGAATATATGTGTAATCAGTACCTCCTTGTCGATATCAAGAACCATGTCTGGATGAGTAAAGATTTCTGCGATGTTGAGTGCAATGATTGAATATCGACTACTAAACAATCTTTCTAAACCAGGGAATGTTTGATGGAGTAATTCAAGGATCTGAAATTTAAGTCGATTTTGTTCATTCTCGATTTCTAGATGAAAACGGACGCGTTCTCTTAATTCAAAGAATATTAACTCATGTATAGGTAAGCTGTCTGTTTGTTTAAGCGTCGGTCCTAAACAAGCAAGCTTATGAGCATCTGCCTGATCAGTTTTCCATGATCTTAGAGCGCTCGTTTTAAATTTGGCTTCTAACGGATTCATTTGAATATAGTTAATTTGATTTACACAACAAAATCGTTCCATACCTCTTGAATAGATACCTGTAGATTCAAAAATGAGTTGTGGGTGGTCTAAGTCATTCAAATACTTGAGTAAATAATTGTAACCATTTTTATTATTCTGGATGAAAAACTCTTTTTGGAATTTTCCATTTTTATAATGTGCAACTACACTACTTCTTTTACTAATATCAACACCTAAGTAATCGATAAAAAAACCTCCTTTGAATAATTGAGAAGCTAAAAACTTTACTTAACCTTTCTCATTTCATTTTCCTATACACGGTTTCAAGAACCCAACATACTACAAACGAATTTCAAAAGGCGAGAGTAAAGCTGACTTGTTTTTTATACGGATTTAAAATCCAAGAGTCTGGACAGTCTACTTCTCTCTATAACTATAAAAAATAGCTATGAAAAAATCTATCGTCATAGATTTCTTCATAGCTAATCTTAGTATGTTTTGTATATTAGCTAGGATGATTCAATTGAACATCATAAATATCCATTATTCAAGCTATGGCTTATGTATGTGCTTGAATAAGGGATTTTAACTTACTATAGTTTCACATTATGAAAATAAATTTTTTAATACTCTGTATAAAGAGCCTAATAATTGAAAGAAATCACCTGTCATGTATCTCACTCCTATCTATATAAAATTACGTTAGGTTTATACCTTATATCATTTTATTTATTTGTTGATGTTAATTGTTCACTTTGTACTAAATCTTCAGCAAGACCATGCCAGAACTGTTGCAATTCATCTCTAGTACGTTTTGTATCTGTACTGTCTTGGCCTACAAAGTCTACATGATCCCAGTCATGTTTTGTTGGAGTTACTTGCCATACACCTTTTTGATTTTTATCTGTAGCTTCAACATATTTTTGATTAAATGGATGTTGTGAAGAAATGACTGAAACAAGTCCATCATTTTCTCTCCATTCTTTCTCTTTAGCTTTTCCAATTAAATTACCAGTAATTGTAAATGGTAAGAACATGTTAAGATCAGCTTTTTGTTTTCCTGCCAATGTTTTATGTGTTGACTCGCCAGTATAAGTTTTATATACAATATTAGGATTTAATGATGTTTTTCGGTTTAAATCTGTTGCGCCATCGCGTGTTAAATCGTGTAAACCACTATCTTTTGATTTCCACAGTTTTGAATTTTGAACACGTTTAACATATTGAATATATGATTCGTTTGGTTTTTGTTTTAATCCCCAGTGTTCTAACCCAAAGTCTACACGTGAATCTTTATTACCATACATTTTACCTACGTCATATGCAAGTTGGCGTACAATCGCTTCGTTACCTAATAAGTCTGACGCATGTGTACCATTATGTGGTGTACCGAGTGTTGTAATAGATGACACCATATTGTCGTGGCCACCTTGGTATAATGGAGAAATTTCCCCACCATGTTGTTTTTGATATTCAACTTCTTCTGGATTACCATGTCTCAATAGCTCTTCTAATTGACGAATTGTTTGACCACCCATACTATGACCAACTAAATGTATTTTTTGACCTGGTTTCCAATCTTTATAAACACCTTCATAGGTTTTACCGTAACGCTCATGACCATATTTAGCTGCGTGTGCTGCACCATAGTCAACACGTCCACCTTTGATGTAGTAGTATAACTCAACAGCACGGTCATAGTTACTACCAAATGCACTTATACTTGCTTCATAAGCCTCATATCCATTTTCTTCCAAATCTTGGCGAATATTCATTTTATCGCCACCCCAATAATGCGTTAGCACTGATGGGTTGATATCGTCTGTAAATCCATTGAAACCATGTACTAAAATAATTGGATCATTATTTTTATATTGTTTTTGTTTTGCTGATTTATTTGTTTGATCCTCATTTTTTTCACTCACTTGTTGCTTAGACTGTTTATTAGTTGTAGCAACAGCATTACTTTCTAAATTAGCTAGGCCATCTTGAGACCCTTTATCATTTTTAGAAGATTTATCTTTATCTGTAGTTGGATTCGCTTGCTTGTCAACTTTAAGAGGTTCCTCTTTACTATTTAAATTAAATGATTCAACTTTGGCGTCATCGTTCTTAGCAGTCACTTGTTGAGTGTCGTTATTTACTTCTTTATTTATCTCTTCTGTTGATTGGCTATCTTTTGATTGATTTTGAGCTGTTGCTCGTAGTAAATCAGTAGTTTTAGATGATTGTGTATCTTGTTTACTCAAATTCTCTTTTTGAGAGTCTTCTTGTTTGGCAGCTGTATTATCGAGTTGTGAAGGTTTAGTTTTCACATCTTCATTGGACTGTGCTGCTTTTGAGTGTAAAGTTTGATTGTTTTCACTAGCATGCTTTTCCAGTTCAACTTGTTCTTGTTGTGGTTTCTCTTCGGAATGATTTTGAACAAATGCTTCATTCTCTTTATTTTGTTCAACTACAGATTCAGATTTATTGTCATTTTGAGAATCTTTTTGTTGCTGAATCCAATCCTCGTTTTTTGGTGTTTCGTTATGTAAGCTTTCATTTTCAGTAATAGAATTAACATTACTTTTCTCATTAACATTCTTATTTTGCGTTGATTGTTGTTCACTTAACTTTTCATTTCCATCCCCAATAGATTGTGTTGTGCTATTTTCAACAGTTCCCTTATCCTGTTGTTGCTCAGCTGCCTGAGCTGATCCTCCACCCATAAATAATAATGCTGCAATCAGAATGGATGATGCACCTACGCTAAATTTACGAATACTGTATTTGTTTTGTCTTGTCTTCACAATTAGCACCTCTATCTATTTGTTTATTTTAAAATGAAATTTTTCTCGATAATTTGTTAGATGAAAATATTAATAATTATACGTGGTATAAATCCAAAAATTTTACTAAAAATGGGTTTGATTGCTTCCATAACTATCTCCTTCCCACCAAAGGTAAGCGCTTCCATTATCGTTCAAAAAAATAAAAATTATAAAAATAATTTTAATAGGTCATAAAAGAATAATTCACTTATCTACTTTGGTTTGATTTGATTAATATATTACATCGATGTTCACAATTTGTCAACAATTACATCAATTTAATTATTTATCATACTAATATTAAATCTAAAGAAATTGATAGTTATCTACATATACTATAAAATAAAAATAATGGATTTATATGAAAATAAAGGATGATTAGTAATGGATATACAAAAATTTGAATCTTATCTAAAAATTAAACATTCATACTATTCGACTCCTTCTCTTGAAGCATTAAATTACTATGTAAGACGCTTTATGATAACTGTGCCATTTGAAAATATTAATGTTCAAAACAAGATTCCTATCTCAATCGATATCAAAGATTTATACAATAAAATTGTTATTCAACGTCGTGGCGGTTTTTGCTATGAATTAAATCATTTGTTTGCTACGTATTTAGAACATAAAGGCTTCCATGTCACTCGTGCTGCGGCAACAGTTCACACACCAAATGGTGGACGTAGTCCTGAAGGCTCGCATATGTCACTTTACGTTAATATCGAAGGAACACTTTATATTACTGATGTTGGATTTGGTGATTTACCTACAAGTATTATCGAGATAGGTTCTAAAACACAATTCATTCCAACATATGATAAAAATGGAGTTTACCGTGCTGTTTGGATTAATGACAATCAATATGCCTTACAGAAGCTTAGACAAAATAAATGGATGACACTCTATGAAGCGCATTTAAAATCTCAAAGCATTAAAGACTTTGAAGATAAAATAAGCTACAATGAGCATCATCCTCATTCTATTTTTGTACGACATTTGCTTATTACACAACCACAATCATTTGGACGTGCAACAATGACTTATCATTCTTTAACTTTAAGCAATGATAGTACTAAACATAAATATGACGTTACTACCAATAACTACAAATATTTTTTAAAAAAATATTTTAATTTAAACGTATCAATTATCCCATTTGAACCATAAATAGGATGAATCGTCATTCACTTTCATCCTATTTTTAATAATTGATTTATAAGATTCATCGAACAAATTCCCTATATTAGATTAATTAAAATTCTAAATTATACTACCTTACCATTCTTGAACCTTTTTGCGCTCGCCTTTAAAATTATTTCTTTTTTGATGGCGATGCGCTAGTACCTGTTCTACTTCTGAAAATGGAATATCCAAACTATGTAGTAACACAAAAAGGTGATACATGACATCTGCTGTTTCATTAATAACTTCTTCACGATTATGTTTTATCGCACCTATCACAACTTCAAATGCCTCTTCACCAAATTTCTTGGATATTTTCTCGATACCTTCCTTTAATAAATATTGAGTGTAAGAGTTAGATTGATTGCTTTTAGCACTTTGATGAATCGTTTGTGCTAATGCTTGAATTTTAAAGCGCGATTCAATTTCACTATTAAAACAACTCAGACTTCCAGTGTGACATGTAGGACCTTGTGGCATCACTTTGATTAAGATTGCATCTTGATCACAATCTAGATGAATACTCTCAACGTGTTGGAAATGACCAGAAGTTTCACCTTTAGTCCATAAACGTTGTTTAGATCTAGAGAAGAAGGTTACTTTCTTTTCTTTCAGAGTTTTTTGATAAGCTTCTTCATTCATATATCCCAACATTAATACGCTATCCGTTTGTGCATGTTGCAAAATTACCGGTACTAATCCCTTAGAAAAGTCTATAAGTTTATTCATCTCACAAGGATACCTCCTTCACGCATTTTATCTTTAATTTCTGCCACTGTAGTTTCTTGATCATGTAAAATACTTGCCGCTAAACCTGCCGAAACATCTGTTTGTTGAAATAGTTCAACAAAATGTTGTGCATTTCCTCCACCCCCAGAGGCAATAATCGGAATATTAACTAATTGTTTAATTTTTGCTAAATGTTCAATATCAAAACCTTGTTTCATTCCATCATGATGCATGCTAGTTATAAGCAATTCCCCAGCACCTAAAAGCTCTACTTCTTGTACCCAATCATATACCCTGACATCAGTTAATTTTTTACCACCGTGCGTAGTACAGAAATAATCCTTTCTGTCTTTATCATAAAAGCTATCAATAGCAATACAAATACATTGACGACCAAATTTCTCGCTTGCTTGTCGAATTAATTCTGGATGTTTTAAAGCGCTTGAATTGAGTGATATTTTATCTGCTCCGTGATTTAATAGTTGCGTAATATCATCTAAATTTTGAATCCCTCCTCCTACTGTTAAAGGGATAAATAATTGTTTTGCCGTTGCTTCTATCACTTCTATCATAAGATCATGTCCTGCTTCCGTCTTCGAAATATCAAGAAAGACTAGTTCATCTGCACCGGCTTCATTATAATAAAGAGCCAAATCAACTGGATTACCGATATCTCTTAATGACTGGAACTGGATACCCTTTACGACGCGTCCATCTTTAACATCTAAACATGGAATCACTCTTTTTTTAATCAAGATAATCCCTCCCAGAATTCATCCAGATGTGCTGCTTTTCCTACAATAGCAGCATGAACATTTAACGATTCTAATCGAAACAAGTCCTCTTGATGTCTAATACCTCCTGAAGCAATTACAGGCAACGATGTATAAAGTGCGAGACGACCTGTCAAATCAAAATTAGGTCCAGAAAGTTTCCCATCTTTCGAAATATCGGTATAAATCACACCACCCAAAGGTAAATGCTCAATTTTGGCAACATAATCAAATAAATTGAGTTTAGCATCCTCTTTCCATCCATTAATCTTTATTTTCTCTCCAAAAGCATCTACGGATAAGTAGAGTTTATTTGGAAATTGATGTGTCATATGTGTTAACCACTCTATATCTTGGATACCTTTTGTACCTACAATACAATAGTCTATTCCTGAATGAATATAATTTTCAATTGTTTGTTTTGAACGAATGCCGCCACCCACTTCTATAGGCTTAGTGGTCACCTTTCTTAAGGAACGGATGTAGTCGAATTCTTTTACCTCTTTTGCTTTAGCCCCAATTAAATCTACAATATGTATACGTTTCACACATTTAAATTGACTATAAAATCGGATACTGTCTTCTACAGATTTTTCCATTTTTTCTTTTGTATCATATTTGCCTTCTGTTAATCGAACACTTGTTGAATTAATCAAATCAATAGCTGGCCATAAATCAATCATTAATAAACCCTCCTTTAAGCGCTTGATTTAGAATCTCTAATCCATACGTTCCACTTTTTTCAGGATGAAACTGGATACCTATATAATTTCGGTATTGAATGACTCCCGGAATCTTTGTACCATAGTCAGCATAAGCTACGACATATTCTGACATTTCTGCTTGATATGAATGAACAAAATACACATCACTTTGCAGTAAGGGATGTGTACTCTTTAATTCATTCCAACCCAAATGAGGAATAGGATGAGATGATTGGATTGGCACTATATTTCCCGGGACAAGTTCCAATCCACTAACGTCACCTTCTGCGCTATGTTGAAAGAGTAATTGCATACCTAAACATATTCCAATTACCGGTTTATCATGTATATTTTTAAGCATATCTTTGATGCTTTTTTCTTCTATAGAATGCATCGCATCCTGAAAATGTCCAACACCTGGAAGTACGATAGCTTCAGCTTTTTGCACGTCTTTATCATTACATGTCAAAATCACATCATATCCTAAATGTTGAATCGCTCGAGTAACGTTACTTATGTTTCCCAATCCATAATCAATAATCGCAATCATTCAATTACTCCTTTAGACGATGGAATACGTCCATCTTCATTTTGTGCAAGAGAAATCTTTAATGCTCTTGCAAAAGATTTAAATATTGCCTCAATCTCATGATGTGTATTTCCACCTCTTAATAAGTCAATGTGAACGGTTAATCGCGCATTAATTACCAATGCTCTAAAAAATTCTTCAACTAGTTCAGTGTCAAAAGTTCCTACCTTTTGGGCGCTCAACTTGCTATTAAATGAGAAATATGGACGGCCACTAATGTCCACTACTGTTCGAGCAAGCGTTTCATCCATGGGTACATATGAGCAACCATATCTTGTAAAACTTTGTTGAGTCTTAACTAATTCAAGAAGTAATTGTCCAATAACTATACCTATATCTTCAGTTATATGATGATCATCAACATACGTATCTCCAGTGGCCTCAATAGATAAAGTTAATCCACTATGAAAAGTAAATAGCGTTAACATATGATCTAAAAATCCTACACCAGTATTAATATGAGATTGTGTTCCGTTATTAGCCAGTGAAATATTAAGCTGAGTTTCTTCAGTGTTTCTTTTGATTTGATAGTTCATAACATACGCTCCATTTCTTCACTATTTTTCCAGTAGAAGAAGTTGTTCTTCTGTAGCAATAGAGTAACGAACATACGCTTTCATTTTTATTAACAGATATCGTAATAACCTATCCTTATCGGCGTACATGAATCGATTTTTCATGATTAAATAAAGATTCTATATGTGCAATATGCTCAGCTGATTCTGCCACTTCGTTAAATGTTTTTTGTGATAAATGAATGACTGAATGTCGTGTCATAAAGTCATTCACAGAAAGCCCATTTGTAAATCTAGCTGTTTGATTAGTAGGAAGTACATGACTTGGACCTGCCATATAGTCCCCAATAACTTCAGGAGAAAAATGACCTAAAAAAAGTGCGCCTACATATTTAACTTTATCTATATACATTTCAGGTGCTCGAGTTTGAATAGATGCATGTTCAGGTGCAATCGTGTTCATAATTAAACATGCTTCTTCAGTATCTTGAGCTAATATTAGATAATGATGGTTAGCAATACTTTGTGATATGATATCTTGCCGTTCAACATACTGAAGTTTCTCTTGTATTATAGTGTTCAATTGATTAAGTACCTTTTCATTTTCACTAATCACATAAGTACAAGCCATTTCATCATGTTCTGCTTGTGCAAATACGTCATAAGCGATTGCGTCTAAGTCAGCACTTTCGTCTATAATCAAGGCTATTTCTGTCGGTCCTGCGATTTGGTCTATGCCTACTTGACCGAATACAAACTTTTTAGCATAAGCAACATATTGATTCCCTGGACCTACGATTTTGTCGACTTTTTTTATAGTTTCCGTGCCATAAGTTAGCGCTGCAATACTTTGTGCTCCGCCGACTTGATAAACATGATGAACACCTGTAATGTAACAAGCGGCTAACACCTCTTGACATATACCGTTATTTTGAGGTGGGGTAACAACAGTAATCTCATTAACACCTGCTACTTGAGCAAGTGTTGCAGTCATTAATACTGTAGACGGATAGCTAGCCTTACCTCCCGGCACGTAAATACCTACACGTTCGATAGGATGGTATCGTTCATAACATTCAGTTTGTTGAGATGATTCCTGTTTTACCTTAATATTTTCTTGGTACACTTTAATTCTCTGATAGCTTTGCTCTAATGCATCTCGTGTTTCATTATCTAGCATGTCGTATGCATTTTTTAGTTGGCTTTGCTCTAATTCAAGCTTCTCAGTTTCCACTTGATCAAATTGTAAATTATAATTTTTTAAAGCTTTATCTCCCTGTAATTTAACTTCTTCACAAATGTGACTCACTATCTCGTACAAAGATTCATTTAGAGATTCAACATTATTAAATTCTTTTAAAAATTGTTGTGCGCTAAGCATAGCTAATAGACACTCCCAACTGCTTGATTAGTCTCTCTATTTCAGATGATTGCTTAAAATATGATTCTTTATTTGTAATTAACTTAGCGTTAATTTCACTGATATACTTTTTCTCAACGAGCCCGTTAGCTGTAAGCGTAGAACCAGTTTGTACAATATCTACAATAGCATCAACCATATCCACTACACATGACAATTCAACTGAACCGTTAAGGTGAATCACTTCTACATCCATACCTTCTTTATTGAAGAATTGAGTAGCTGTATGTACATAGCTCGTTGCTACTTTTTTATAGCAAGATGTTTCTGGCTTTGCCGCCAACGCAAAATGACATTTACCAAATGGCAAATCGAGTAATTTATTAATATTATATTTTTGACCATTCAGAATATCACTCCCCACAATTCCTACATCAGCAATACCTTGTTCTACATAAGTAGGAACATCGCTTCCTTTAACTAAAATCATTTCAATGTTGTCGACTGTAAGCAATAACTGTCGCTGTCTATTTAAAAGTACAGTTGCAATATCTATCTGATTAACTTGTTGTAAATATTCGATAAAACTCTTTAATAAACGACCCTTTGCTAATGCAACTCGTAACATGGTGTTCCACCTCACCTTTTATAATTAAAGTGTTAATCCTAAACCAAAACCTTCTAGTGAACCGTGATAATATCCACCTGTCAAAACGCTATGAGTAGTATTTTTAAGATGACATTTTATAAAAATACCTTTGTAATAAGATCTAGGCGCTTGTGCAGTTACATCAAGGTGGATTTCAGTAATCCCATGATCAGTAAACCATTGTGCCCAAGATTGAATTGCCACCATTGCAGGGTGTCGCTCAGGTAAATAATGAGAGAGTATTTTAAGTTGATTTAATGTGTTCTCTTTAAGAATTTGAATGATGGGATGATTGAAAGTTAGTTTTTGAATAAGCCCTGATAAATTACGTTCTTCTATCATCTCCATAACTTCTCTAGTTTGATGATTTTTCTCTAAAAGTGCATCAATCAATTGATAGTGACCTAAAATGACAAATTGAATGTCATCATGAAGTACGTTTTGAATAAAATATTGGAAATCTAAGAAATTTTGAGTGATATTATCAAATTGTGGCTCGTAGTTCTCAATGCCGACTTGCTTTATAACTCTGTTATCTCTGATAATATCCCCTGCATAAGCTACTTTTTTTAAATGTGTTGGATAGTTCGAATAATATCTGAATAATTGATCGGTAAAATCATTTCTTAATGCATAAATAGATTTATTTTGTTGCCAAAAGCTTCTTTCATCCATTTGTTGCAAATCCTCATGAGTCAATCGTCGCCAATCCAATTCTTCAATTAAGTTAAAATCTACAACATTATACTTTTGTTGATGAAAAAACTTTAAAAAACGTAATTCCTTTTCTTTCATTGAAATGATGGTATTGTTCATATTTACGCCGCCCCTCCCTCACACTGAATTCTTTAGTTCGATAATACATTAAAGTAAAAATGTAGTAATACACTAACATGTTACAAGTTATCTGACAAGTATTTTTCAGAAAATTCTTTCTTTTATAATAAATTCTTTCTAAGTCTTTAATTATCAATTTTCAATTAAAATAAAAACCTCTTGCAAAGTAACTAATACTTTACAAGAGGCATATATTATTGATCAGTATTAAATTTTCAGTTATTACTAGGTTGTAAATTCATCATAGCACCAAATTCTTGTTGACAGTGGGTAAATGATACGAATGCTAACAATTCTACAATTTCTATATCAGTCAATGTCTTTGTTAAAACCTGTATTGTAGATTGTGGAACCCGTCCATTTTGTGACACATAAACATCAACAAAACCTATGCAAACTATAGATTTTTCATCGGTAAATTTCTTATTGGGTTTTCCTTTAGATTTGCAGTATAGACAACCACTGTTTTGAGCTAGTATTTTTCTAATTTCTTCTTTTAAATCAACAGATAATTGCCCCTCATTTTTTAATATATCTTCCAATGCATTCCATTTTTCTTGAACACTAGGGAGATGTCCGAGAAGTTTGTCAAAAGAAGTATCACCACGATGAGATAAGTTAATTATAGCCATCTAATCACCTCTTATTTATTTTAATTAATCAAACACCAATGATGAATGTTATAATTAAAGTAAATTTATAGTTTACTTATTAATAATAAGGAGATTTGCCCATTGGACCTAACAAATCAAAAGATCCTACACTTACTTGAGCAAAATAGTAAGCTATCGCTTTCTGAAATTGGAAAGGAAGTAAATTTATCTACACCCTCTGTTCGAGAACGAATCTATAAACTTATTGATTCGAAAATCATTGAACGATATACAATCGACATTAATTACGATGCATTAGGTTTCGATATTAATGTTTTGATAGAAGTAACTATAAAAAATAACCTATATAAAGATTTCAAAGCATTTATTTCAGTTCAAAACAATGTTGATTTTTGCTATAGAATTTCTGGAGATAGTTGCTTTATATTTAAAGCGCATTTTAAAAAGATGAGCGAAGTCGAAACACTCATCAACGAAATCCAATATTATGGTCATACAAAAACACATTTTATATTTTCAGAAACAAAATAGTGTTTTATAATTTATCAATATTGTCGTTTATGTAATACTATATAAAGAAATGTAAAAACACAATTGGGTTGGTAGTCCCAATGCAAATTACTTATATTTGTCAGTAACCTTCCTCCTCAGGTCGTCCATCATTTCAATTTTAAATTGAGGAGGGACTTATCTGTGAAATTATCTATTTTTCATGATGGTCAATTTTTTGTAGGTGTCGTGGAATACCAAGAAGGCTTCATTCATAAATATCTAAAAGTTACATTTGGCAATGAACCTAGCGATGAAACAGTGTTACGATTCATAACTTTTAAACTTATTCCTTTATTAAATCAAACACATGGCAAGAAGAAACCTATTCAAAAGCATAAAAAGATTAATCCAAAACGTTTACAACGTAAAATCGCTAAAGAACAAAAAGAGACCAATTTAACTACATTTGCTCAACAAGCGATTAAAGAAGAACAAGAATTGAATAAGCTAAAGAGTAAAAAACTTCAGCGTTTAGAAAAAGAACGACACAGACAATACAAAAGAATGTTAAAAAGAAAAAAAGCACATGAAAAGCACAAAGGTCACTAATTTTAATTGAGTCTGCCACATATATTAAATGTGGCAGACTCAAAACTTTTTCAAATTAATATAGATAACTTAAATCTACCAATTTGAAGTTAATCATTCCTTCATTTTTAATTACTCATAAAAACTACGAATTCATTGTACTTTTAGTTATTATCCAACGTTTGTAGATTAAAAAAACAACGATCTCCTTTATTAATTACATCGTCCCAGTTAGCATCATAATTATATCCAAGTTTTTGTGCTAATTTAATAGAATTTGTATTATATTGATTTGTTCGAATTAATTTTGGTGTTATGGTATCATGCTTTTTTAAATGACGGGCAATCTCCTCCATTGACTCAAAAGCTAAACCAACACCAGTATACGATGGAAAGATTCTATAATACGCATTAAGAAACTGTTGTTGATGAATTGTACGATACTCAAATCCCGCTATTCCCACTACTTCGTGATTATCTCTCATAATTAAAATGAAGTAACCAAATTGATATTCATCCCAATGCCTCATCCATCCTTTAATAAAATCTTGGGTTGCTACTTTATTCTGATGAATACCTTTAGGTGTATACTTTGTAGCTACCTTATTTGTATGCAATTGATAAAGTTCATCTGTATAACTCAAATTAGGCTTCACTAGCTTTAATCTATGTGTTTCTAACATCTACATCCCTCTTTCCAATAAATTATTCAATTGTAGATAACTTAATATTGTTTACGCACTCTTTTCACTATTGAGAAGAGTATATATTGTATTTAGACTTACGTCAGTCTCACCAAAAAATTTCACATAACATTCAATTTTGACACTATAGTTCACCTTATATTTATACTTATTCACTAGTAAATGTGTCTAATCAATGATCATATTGTGTCTAAAATATTACAAAATGGAATAGGTAGTATTATAAATATGTATTTTTGTTATATAGCCTATCGTCTTATAATAGGAATCAGCGCAATAATTTAATTATTTTTGCACGAATTCTTAAACCAAAGAAAGGTGAGCAAAAAAATGGCTAATAAAGAGTCAAAAAATGTTGTTATTATTGGCGCTGGTGTCTTAAGTACGACATTTGGTTCTATGATTAAAGAATTAGAACCTGATTGGAACATCAAACTCTATGAACGCTTAGATCGTCCAGGTATTGAAAGTTCTAACGAAAGAAACAATGCCGGTACAGGACATGCGGCGTTATGTGAATTGAACTATACAGTACAACAACCTGATGGTTCAATTGATATAGAAAAAGCCAAAGAAATCAACGAACAATTCGAGATTTCAAAACAATTCTGGGGTCACTTAGTAAAAAGTGGTAACATCAGTAATCCTAGAGATTTCATTAATCCACTTCCTCACATTAGTTTCGTAAGAGGTAAAAATAACGTTAAATTCTTAAAAAACCGTTACGAAGCAATGCGTAACTTCCCTATGTTCGATAACATCGAATATACAGAAGATATCGAAGAAATGAGAAAATGGATGCCATTAATGATGACAGGTCGTACTGGTAACGAAATCATGGCGGCTAGTAAAATTGACGAAGGTACAGATGTTAACTACGGTGAATTAACTCGTAAAATGGCAAAAAGTATTGAAAAACATCCAAATGCTGATGTTCAATACAACCACGAAGTAATTAATTTCAATCGTCGTAAAGACGGTACTTGGGAAGTTAAAGTTAAAAACCGTAATTCTGGAGACGTTGAAACTGTTCTAGCTGATTATGTATTTATCGGTGCAGGCGGTGGCGCTATTCCACTATTACAAAAAACTGGTATCCCAGAAAGTAAACATCTTGGTGGATTCCCTATCAGTGGTCAGTTCTTAATTTGTACAAACCCTGATGTAATTAATGAACATGACGTCAAAGTATATGGTAAAGAACCACCAGGCACACCTCCAATGACTGTACCACACTTAGATACACGTTATATCGAAGGTGAAAGAACATTATTATTTGGACCATTTGCAAATATTGGCCCTAAATTCTTAAGAAACGGTTCTAACTTAGACTTATTCAAATCAGTTAAACCTTATAACATCACAACATTACTAGCATCTGCAGTTAAAAACTTACCTTTAATCAAATACTCTATCGACCAAGTATTAATGACTAAAGAAGGTTGTATGAACCATCTACGCACGTTCTACCCTGAAGCTCGTGACGAAGATTGGCAATTATACACTGCAGGTAAACGTGTTCAAGTTATCAAAGATACTAAAGAACACGGTAAAGGATTCATTCAATTTGGTACAGAAGTTGTTAACTCTAAAGACCACTCTGTTATCGCACTATTGGGTGAATCACCTGGAGCATCAACTTCAGTATCAGTAGCCCTAGAAGTTTTAGAGAAAAACTTTGCTGAGTATGAAAAAGATTGGACTCCAAAATTACAAAAAATGATTCCATCATATGGTAAATCTCTTATCGATGATGTTAAGTTAATGAGAGCAACTCGTAAACAAACATCTAAAGATTTAGAATTAAATTATTACGAATCTAAATAAAATACTTTCCCTGTAAAATATAAAAATGATGAAGAGAAAATAAATAAGTATAAAATATTTCTCCCTATACTCAAAACCTTAATTAATATTAAATTAGAGTAAATAAATTTAGAAACAAAATTAACCCCTACCCCTGATACCTCCAACGAAGTCGAGCCAACTTCGTTGGAGGATTTTTTATATTCTTTCTTAGCGAATTAAGTATCTGTCACAGTATGTATCTAACAAATCAGCGATACAGCAAAATTTATAAATTGTCCTTTTTTAAACTCAATGATTTAAAATAACTAATCACACGATTCCGTCACAATTTATTTTTTATAAACACCGTTTCTATATAAAAAATAAGTTTATCTCTCTTTATATAAAAACAAACTTAAATATCATCTCATTATACATTTTTAAAAACGTAGTTTAACTCCTTTACTCTTTATATAAATATGTTCATTGTACTAAAGGCCATTTAAAATTCCATGTTGCAAGTCATCATAGATACGAAGAAGTCTATGAATTGATTTAATTTCAGAATATAATCGAACGGAACCTTGAACAATTTCATAACTCTACTATAAAAAACACCCGTCCTAAGACGAGTGAAAATAAAAAGAGTTAGAAATAAAAGGAAACTAAACATAAAAAGAACAATATAATAGATGATGGTCAATTGATGTATTATATGAGGTATTGAAGAATTTTCACTTTGTTTGCACTTCAAATAAAATAGACAGGGACGGATATGTCCATCTTATATTCATCCAACCATCATCTCTATATCATTCTTAAATCGTAAAAATTACGATTTAATGTTATGTTACTTTCTTCTAATTGCAATGTCAAATGAAAATGTATGTGTTTAATTATTTTTTTAGACATACGTTATTTTACTTCAGTATTAAATGAAATATTTTTAGTTTATAATTCAATAATCCTCACTATGAGCAACCTCAAATCAACAATCACATGTTCTTTTTTATATTTATGTGAAATTTCACAACATTTTTCTGGAAGATATATTTACTCTTGATTGTCAAATATCATCATTCTCTTATGTATACTTCATTTCTTTTTAAAGAATATAGTAATATAGACACACTAAAAAAGTTTAAAAACCCGTTAATTTAATGAGAGCAAAAAAATTGATAAGTCATCTTACTGTATCTAGAATAACAAGTACAAGAAACGTAATTATTGTAATAAAGAGAGAAGGGGTTATAATAATGACAAAATTTAACTTTGATCAAGTTCACAGTGATATTCAGTTTAAAATTAAACATCTTATGGTGTCCCAAGTAAAAGGAACATTTAAGCAATTCGATGTTCAATTAGATGGAGATATTAATGATTTAACTTCACTAAAAGCAACAGCTACTATTATTCCAAGTTCAATTGACACTCAAAATGAGGACAGAGACAACCATTTAAGATCAAACGATTTCTTTGGTACAGAAGACAACGATAAAATGACATTTGTAACTAAAGAAATTAACGAAAATCAAGTAGTTGGAGATTTGACAATTAAAGGTGAAACTCATGAAGAGACATTTGATGTTGAATTTAATGGTGTAAGTAAAAATCCAATGAATGGACAGCAAGTCACTGGTTTTATCGTTAGTGGAACAATTAACCGCGAAAAATATGGTATTAATTTTAACCAAGCTTTAGAAACTGGTGGCGTGATGTTAGGTAAAAACGTAAAATTTGAAGCATCAGCAGAATTTAGCATCGACAATTAAACGATTTGTTATAGAAAATTTTCTTAAGCTTTTATCTTTAACAGTAAAATACAAGAACACATATTATAAATGCCTGGGACACATTAAATGTCTCAGGCATATTTATTTATGGCAATCGTTGCATTAATAGAAAATACAATGAGTTGTATCAAATTTTCAAATTAAGCTATACGAGTGAGGAACATAAAGTTTTATTCAACCTTTGTTCTACTTCTTTTATTTATACATAACAACTTATTCTATACGCTTTTTCAAGAGTTTATTGAAATTGATAACTCTCATATCCTTTAGCAAAACCATTAACTGTATAAAGCATAGATCCACCTTCAGAATGGTTTTCAATATCATTAGTACAAATTATAAGTTGATTTGTACCAGGTATAAATTGTGGATGTGTTGTACGTAACATCTTTCCATCATCACGTCCTGGCATTAAAATTTGACCTATAGGATAACCTCTCTTATTGAAAACTAATACACGTCCTTGGCCATACATAGCTACATATAAATTATCATCACTATCAATACAACAAGAATCCGGTCCTTCATGACCTGTAAAATAATATGGTATTGTCGCTCCAAATGGTGCAATAGTCACACCATCATTCTCTAATGCGATTCGGTGAAGTCGATTAGTTGTAGTTTCAGTTACCCATAGCACTTTTTCATCCGTACTTAAAGCAATACCATTCGCCACAGAAATATTTTGAATAATTGGCGTAACCGTCTTAAAGTCTGGATCTACATAGTAAACACCGCCCAAAGGTTGTGTAGAATACCCTCTAAAATCCGTGAAATAAAATCCGCCTTTACTGTCAAAAACCATGTCATCAATACAATATTCTGTATTTAAATCAGAAATAATTTCTTCTATTTGTTCACCTTTTTCTGTTGTCGCAAATATGCCTCCAGTTGTCTTAAAATCACCTAGATAACAGATAAATAAACGACCATCTTTATGTACTTTAATCGCTGCCGGATTATCTTTAACAGACTGAAATTTTGTTGTAACCTCTTTTGTTGCGGGATTAACTTTAAAAATATTCCCTTCAAACACGTCTAATAAGAATAACTGACCTTCGCGATTAAAATTAAGTCCTTCTAGTTGTAACCCTTTATCTGAAATTTTCACCCACGGCTCTGCTGTTACCGTTTGCAATTCACTTTCTGACACAATTGGCACTGCACTTTCTGATTTACCAGTATATTTTAATGTTGGTAATTTTTGATTTGCCATCGATTGGATCCCTCTCTTTATTCAGTGACTTTATTCTCATTTTATAAAATTTTATATTAAATGTCATTATAGCTACACGACTACACTTTTATTCATATATGAAAACCACCACATCTTATATCGGTCAAATGAAGGATTTATAGGCTATCTTATTGAAAGTAATTCTCATTTTGATACAATATTAAAATGTCTAATTTTTAAACTTCAATCACTATCAAATTTTTTATATAACTTCAAATACTTTTAAATTAACTAAAATTGACTAAAGAGGAGCACAGATTTATGGATTATAGAGTACTACTTTATTATAAATATGTAACTATAGATGACCCTGAAACTTTTGCAGCCGAACATTTGAAATTTTGTAAGGAACATCATTTAAAAGGAAGAATACTAGTTTCAACGGAAGGCATTAATGGAACATTATCTGGAACTAAAGAAGATACTGATAAATATATAGAGCATATGCATGCAGATAATCGTTTTGCTGATTTAACTTTTAAAATTGATGAAGCTGAAAGTCATGCGTTTAAAAAGATGCACGTGCGTCCAAGACGTGAAATTGTTGCACTCGACTTAGAAGAAGATATTAATCCACGTGAAATTACCGGTAAATACTATTCTCCTAAAGAATTTAAAGCCGCATTAGAAGATGAAAATACTGTTATATTAGATGCTCGAAATGATTACGAATACGATTTAGGACATTTCCGTGGAGCTATTCGTCCTGATATAACACGATTCCGTGACTTACCTGAATGGGTGCGTAATAATAAAGAACAACTCGACGGAAAAAATATTGTCACATATTGTACAGGTGGCATTCGTTGCGAAAAATTTTCTGGTTGGTTAGTAAAAGAAGGATTTGAAAACGTAGGTCAGTTGCATGGTGGTATTGCTACATACGGTAAAGACCCTGAAACTAAAGGGCAATATTGGGATGGTAAGATGTATGTATTTGACGAACGTATTAGTGTCGATGTGAATCAAATTGATAAAACAGTCATCGGCAAAGAGCATTTTGATGGAACACCTTGTGAACGTTACATTAATTGTGCAAACCCTGAATGTAATAAACAAATTCTTGTTTCTGAAGAAAATGAAGAAAAATATTTAGGTGCATGTTCGTATGATTGTGCAAAACATGAGCGCAATCGCTACGTTGCCCGTCATCATATTAGCAATGAAGAATGGCAACGTCGTTTAAATAATTTCAAAGATGTGCCTGAACACACACATGCATAATTCAAACACGCCTTTATTGTGAGTTTAACATTTCACATATAAAGGCGTATTTTATATGATTTAAATATCTATAATAACTTTTAACCCTGTTTTTTGACATAAAGAATACGCAAAATGGCATATGTTGATATCATTTATATCACTGATAGTTTTAAAATAAATAATATAATAAGTCTACTTAAGGAGTGTTTGCATGGAAATATTAGTCACAGCATTTGAACCATTTGGAGATGAAAAAATTAATTCTGCACTAGAGGCTGTTAGCCATTTGGAAACTAAAATTGGCTGTCATAAAATTGATCGATTGATACTTCCTACAGTATTTCATGACTCTGCGGATATGATTGCTAAAGTGTTAAAATCTAAAAATTATGATGTTGCTCTAGCTATCGGACAAGCAGGTGGTCGTAGTGAAATCACTCCTGAGCGTGTAGGTATAAATATAGATGACGCACGCATTAAAGATAATCAAGGACACCAACCTATTGATCAAGTTATACGTCACGATGGCGCACCTGCTTATTTTTCTAATTTACCTATCAAAAGAATGACAATGGCAATTCAAAAGGCTGGTCTTCCTAGCAGACTATCTAATTCCGCTGGAACATTTGTATGTAATCATATCTTATATCAACTCGGATATATGGCAGACCATTTTTACCCTGACTTATTATTGGGATTTATACACGTGCCTTTGATTCCTGAACAAACAATCAATCATTCTCAACAATCTTCAATGTCCGTTGAAGATATCGTAAAAGGATTAACTGAAGCAATCAAAGCTATCGACTTCGTTGAAGATAACAAGATCGCATTAGGAGAAATCCAATAGTCTCTTAGTTCACTAATCATTCTTGTATGTACTTTAAACAGGTGGCCCTGGGAACATCAAGTTCGTTTGACGTTTGCTCACATATGTATTAGCAAAAGCGTGCATGATAAGAATATAGAGTAATTGATGTTCTTTAAATAGCCCATCATTCCCTTCTGCATAAGCATAATCACCAATTTGTTTCCAACTCGCAATTTGTGTATCTCGCTTTATATCTTTGATAGTAGTATGATGTTTCTCATTAGCATGAATATTTAATATTATACCGTCAATTTTTAATATTCCATACGTCTCCTCATAACCATTACTTTGCTTATCAAATAACGCTTCACACTGCCTACCTTTTGAATCATGATATTCAACTTTAAAATGTTTTTTCTCCATATATCGCGATACCTTAATATAAGCTACACTATTATTATTCACATCACATATCTCATATTGATTTAATTTTAAACCTAAGGTCAAATAACCAATACATTTTTGAATAAAATTTTTATACACTTTCGATATCATACCAACAGGTTGCTGAGCGTCATTTTTTATAATTGAAGTCTGCGTTGAGAATCGATTTCTTTTTAAATATTTATACATTTTGTCACCCATCTCGTTAATATCATACTTTTATCATATACAACAGACTTCTCTAAATCAAAATCTCTTTATTATAAAATCATTTTTAATCCAAAAAGTATTTTTGAAAATATTTCTAATTATCTGTATACTTTAAACAAATACTTTGCAAGTTAAAAAGGGATGAATAAAAATATTAAAATGAAAAACAAACGAAAAATAAACAATACTCTTGTTTATACTATCTCTGTTTTAATTATTGTTGTTATTACTCTTATTGCGGGTATCTTTCCTAAAGCATTTGGGATGTATGCGCAGAGCGTTTATGATTGGATTACAAATTGGTTTGGTTGGCTATTCCTTATCATTGTCTTTATTTTAGATGTATTTTTAATATTCTTAGCTTTTTCTAGATATGGTCGATTTAAACTTGGTTCGGATGAAGAAGAACCAGAATTTTCCATGCTATCTTGGATTGGCATGTTATTTTCAGCAGGTCTTGGCGTCGGTATAGTCTTTTGGGGTGTTGCAGAACCTTTAACGCATTATCTCCATTCACCCTTCCCTGGAAAAATTGCAGATCACTCTGAAGAATCAGCACGTGTTGCGATGGGATATACATTCTTCCATTGGGGTATTTCACAATGGTCAATATTTGCAATTTCAGGATTAATCGTTGCATACTTTCAATTTAGAAAACAACGTAACGGGCTTATTTCAACAGCTATGGAACCCGTTTTTGGTGAAGCTTATAAACGTCCTTTCAGGAATATTATTGATATATTAGCTATTATCGCAACCGTCATGGGAATTGCTACGTCGATTGGTTTGGGAATTATGCAAATCGGTGGTGGATTAAACCATCTCTTTGATGTTCCTAATAATAATTTCACTAAAATCTTAATTACTATTTTGATGGTAGCCATATTTTTAGGATCTTCATTAACTGGCTTAAATCACGGTGTAAAATGGTTAAGTAATTTAAATATTTTATTAGGTGCTATTTTACTTATATTTATTTTGATTTTTGGAGATTTAAAATTTATTTTAGAATCATACACACTAGCAATTTCTGATTATTTGCAGCATTTTATAGAATATAGTTTACGCGTAAATCCATACTCAGGAGATGATAGTTGGATTCAACAGTGGACTGTTTTCTATTGGGCTTGGGTTATTTCTTGGTCTCCTTTTATTGGGGGCTTTGTAGCAAGAGTATCTCGAGGACGTACAATTAGAGAATTTGTCGTAGGTGTACTCATTATTCCTCCTCTAATTTCGTTTACATGGATTGCAGGTTTTGGAGGTACAGCTATTAAACTTGCTTTAAATCATAACGACAAGCTTGTTCATATTGTAGATAAAGATTATACTGTTGCCTTGTTTGAATTATTATCACATTTTCCATTGTCGGAAGTCACTAGTTCCTTAGCTATTGTACTTATTTTCATCTTTATTGTAACAAGTGCTGATTCAACTACGCATATTGTTGCAGGTATGGCTACAGGTGGTTCTATCAATCCAACTTTAAAACATAAAGTCCTATGGGGTCTACTTATTGGGGCGATTTCAGTTGCTATGACAATTGCAGGTGGTCTTAAAAGTTTACAAACTGCATCAGTTATTACAGGTCTACCATTCTCTATCATTTTATTATTAATGATATTCTCACTCATGAGGGCTTTAAAAAGAGAACCCATCCATCATTTTAAAATGACATCAATTGATGATGAAAAAGATTACTCTATTTCATTAGAAGAGCGTGAAAAACAGGACGAACAAGATAACAAGTAACACATCTTTAATTAAGTAATGCTATTATTCATTTTCTTTATTATTCTTTTGAACTATGACGCAACGGGAGCGGGACAGAATTCATATTGAATTCGTTGTCCCACTCCCGTTTATCTATGTTTTAAAATAATATTCTCGTTTTTTAATTTGCTATATATAATCATTTATGACAATGTAGCACTTGTGACATACCCATCTTTAACGTGGAAAACGATGTTTCCTTTTCCGACTTGATAACCGTACAAGCCATCTGTCTTACTTGTTTTGTTTTTAGATAATGATGGCTGATAATTATAATTTTTTCCATACTTTTGTTTAACTTGATCTAAAGTAACAGTTCTGGAAGCAATTTTAAATTGTACGTTGTTTGCTTTATTTCCATTAATTTGTTGAAATGTCTGATCGTATATTTTTTTAGTAGCAGTCTTAGATTCATATTTTTGATTTACCTTAATACCATTAAATGTAACGTTTCCAGCTTTTAAACCTTGATAAAATGAATTGCTAAGTACAAAGTCGCCACCCGATGCAGTATAACCATTATATTTATACCAGTAACTGTGTGCTGTTTGTGCCTTTGCTTCATTAGATACACCATTATGCTCTGTTACGTTTAAACCTAAAATTGCACCTAAAGTAATACCACTTACGACAAATGCTTTCGCAAACCTTTTCATAATGTATCACACTCCTAATATAAAATGATAATGTGTTGCTACACCCAACATATAATATTTCATTAATTATTACAACTATCTATTAATAGGTAAAAAAATCTCTTAATGGTTTTTATCGGTGCTCTATCAATCTTTATTTTGAAATTGAATGAGAGCGAAGCTGGGACAAAAAGGTTCAAGATAAGTAAAAAAAGACAATTTCTATTGAAATAATATAGAAATTGTCTTTTTTATAATTTTTTTGATTATTTTCAGCTCGTTGAGCTGTTACTTTTCTTATATTAAGCCACGATGATGTCTGAATTCATCGAATTCAGTATCGGGAATTGTTTCTACAATATCATTTACATGTCGTGAAATATCATTTGTGGGGATAAGAACTGAAGTTTCCATTGGTAGAGTATGTTGAGTCAAGTTATATTCTTTATACATAAGGCACCTCGTTAATTTAGTTTATTGGTATTTATTAAATTATACGAAAGGGCTTATTTTTTTAAGTATTTTGGCGAGACTCTTGAGGGAACAGGACAAGCTGAAGACTACAGGCTGAAGCTGTCCCCTAAGAAAGCGAGCCAACAATACGAAGTATTGTAAATAAAGAAGCCAGTAAATGAATTTATGAAAACTCATTTACTGGCTATTTTGCTAGGGAATTATGTCCCAGCCTCATTCATTGTCACTACCTATAACATTAATAAATAAGGGTTTTCGATATATTTAGCTAGTACTTTAAGAAAATCGGCCGCACCTGCACCATCTAAAATTTGATGATCAAATGTCAAGCTTAAAGGAATTTTTGAAACTTGTTTAATGTTATCCGCTTCTAGCACGACTTCTTTAGTTAAAGCACCAACGCCTAGAATACCTGTTTCACCTAAATTTAAAATTGGTGTAAAGTATTCTATACCACTAGCACCCATATTAGTAATTGTAAATGTTGCTCCCTCTAATTGTACTGCTCCTGTGTTTCCTTCCCGAACAGCCTCAGCCGATGATTTAATTTCATGGGCTAAAGTGCCGATACTTTTTGTATCTGCATGATTAATCACTGGCACCATAAGGCCTTCATCTAGAGACGTTGCGATTCCTAAATGAACATCTTCATACTCAGTTAACTCGCCTTGTTCATAGCGAGCATTCATTGCCCCATATTCTTTAAGTGCAAGCACTACTGCTTTAGCTAATAATGTAGTAACAGTTAATTTAACATCTTGATCTGCTTGTTTAAGTTCCGTAGCTAATCTGTCTTTGAAATCTAGCAAGCGATCCGCATCAACCTTACGATGTAATGTTAATTGAGCAGTACTATTAAGACTTTGTCTCATGTTTTGAGCAATACGTTGACGCATAGGATTCAATCCTTCACCAATCGCACTTGTATCCACAGTCTGTGTTGGAACATGACTTGTATCTTCATTAGATGTCGTATCACTAGCATAGTCGTACCCATTTGCTTCAACACGTTGAATATCTAGTTTTGTAATACGATGATTACCGCCTGTGCCTTTTATCTTGTTAATGTCTAATCCTTTATCCTCAGCCATATTACGTGCGAGGGGTGAGATAAAGATTCTTTCTCGTGCTGCGCTTTTAGGCGAATTATCTTTATTATCGGAAGACTGTTGTGATGTATCTTTAACTTCTTGCGTTTCCTTCTCATGCTCGTTGTCTTCTTTTACTTTTTCTGATGCTAAATCATCTTCATCTTTATCAATAGCTTCCCCTTCTTCTCCAATTATACCTAATACCGCTTTAACCTCTGCATCTTCTCCGGCTTGCACTTTAATTTCTAACAATGTCCCACTCGCCGGCGCTTCAACATCGTTGGTTAATTTTTCAGAGCTTATTGTAACAATACTCTCTCCTTGTTTTACGGTGTCACCCTCTGATTTAAACCACTCTTCAACAGTTCCCTCTTTCATTGTCATTCCAAGCTTTGGCATAATAATATTTTCACTCATTGTGATACACCTCCTATGCGTTAGCCTTTTTTAAATCATCAATTAATTCAGATGCAATGTCTAATACCTTATCAGCATTCGGCATATATGCCGCCTCTAAGTTCGCTGCAAATGGTACAGGAGTGTCTGGTGCGGTCACTTTCTTAATTGGACCATCTAAGTAATCAAATCCTACATCTCCAATCACTGAAGCAACGTCTCCAGCAATGTTACACTGTGGATTAGATTCGTCAATAACAATTAGGCGACCCGTTTTCTTCACAGAATCTAAAACTGTTTCTTGATCCCATGGTGACACTGAGCGTAAATCGATGACCTCAACTGATACTTGGTCTTCTGCAAGTTTTTCAGCAGTTTCTTCCGCTACAGCTACCATTTTTCCAATAGCCACAATTGTTAAATCGTCACCTTCACGCGTCACATTGGCTTTACCAATTTCTATAGTATAAGGTTCTTCAGGAACATTACCTTTTTGTCCTAATAATGTTTTATCTTCTGAAAAGACAACAAGATTGTCCTCTTGAATAGCTGACATCAGTAGACCCTTCGCATCATATGGATTAGATGGAACAACAACTTTAACTCCTGGAATTGCTGCAAACATATTATATAAAGACTGAGAGTGCTGTGCAGCAGCGCTTGCCCCTGCTCCATGAACAGTACGTACAACTAGTGGGATTTTGGCTTTTCCACCAAACATATATCTCATTTTTGCCCCTTGATTTAAAATTGGATCTAAACCAAATCCAATAAAGTCGTTGAACATGAGTTCAGCAATTGGACGTAGCCCTGTCGCAGCAGCTCCTACTGCCGTGCTCAATGTAATGTGTTCAGCAATTGGTGTATCGATTACACGTTTACGACTATATTTTTTTGCAAGTCCTTTTGTTACACCAAATACACCACCGAATGTATCGTCATCTTTGATGTGGTCTACTTTTGCACCACCTGAGACATCAGTACCAATTAAAATGACATCCTCATCTTTTTCCATAGATTGGTCAATAGCTTCATTAATAGCCCCCATAAATGTTAACTTGCGTTCTTCACTCATCGTAAAAACCTCCTTATGTGGTTAGGTCATTTGTTCTTATATCTTTTAATAAATATTCCAATCTTCTGATTTAAGCAAAAACATCCTTGTATAATGAATCCTCATCTGGTAATTCGCTTTCTTCAGCAAATTTCACAGCATCTTCTACAGCTTGTTCAGCTGCTTTTTCTATTTCATCTGCTTCTTTTTCAGTGAGCCAATTTTCTTCAATTGCTCTTTTTCTAAATTCTACTGTCGCATTTTTATCTGCGTTACGATCATCTGGTGATTTTACTTTTTGCTCATCACCTTCAAAATGTCCATATTTACGATACGTATCACATTCAATTAACGTTGGTCCTTCACCTTTTTTAGCGCGTTCTACAGCCTCTTGTGTTGCTTTATATACTTCCACAACATCCATGCCATCAACACGTACACCCGGCATATTATAAGCCGCAGCACGCTCTGCAATTGTTTCAGAAGCACTTGCGTAGTCATGTGTAGTTCCTTCAGCAAATTGGTTATTTTCACATATAAAAAGAACAGGTAAATCTAAAATTGAAGCAAAATTAAGACCTTCATGGAAATTACCTTCATTTGCAGCACCATCACCAAAGAAACATACGGCAACATTATCTTTACCTTGATTAATGATAGAAATACTTGCACCAATTGCTAACCCAAAACCACCACTGACAATACCATTCGCACCGAGCATTCCTTTGTCAATTTCTGCAACATGCATTGAGCCACCTTTACCGTGACCTAATCCGTCACGTTTACCCATAATTTCTGCCATCATACCATTTAAATCGCATCCTTTTGCAATCGCATGCCCATGACCACGGTGTGTACTTGTAATATAGTCATCATCATTTAATTGAGACATAACACCTGTTGCAACAGCTTCTTCACCTACATATAAGTGTACGAATCCTGGAATTCTACCATCACTAAAAATTTTGTGTACCTTTTCTTCAAAAAATCGAATTTCGTTCATCGTTTTATAAATCCAATGTGCTTGTTCTTTTTCCATTTTCATTGTCAATTCCTCCTATCTTTCATAGGTCATAAAGTTTAAAACTACATATGAATTGCAGAATCAAAAAATGCATCTGCACTCTCACCTATTGCTTCTAATAAAGCCGGGTGTGGTTGAATAATTTGAGAAAGTTCATGAATCGTACCCTCTGATGCTTTGACACTTAAAAGTTCTCCAATTATATCTGTAGCATGTGGTCCTACAATAAAAGCACCAAGAACCTCTCCATACTTTTTATCAACGACAAGTTTAATAAATCCTTCATTTTCTCCTTTGATTAACGCCTTTGCATTCCCTTGAAATGCTGATTGAGTCACTTTCACATCATAACCAGCCTCTTTAGCTTGCGCTTCTGATAACCCAACTGATGCTGCTTCCAGTCTTGTGTATATACAACGCGTAATATCTTCTTGACGCACAAGTGACGGCTGTTTGTTCATTATTGTTTCGACAACATGAATGCCATGTGCACTTGCTGCATGTGCAAGTTGATATCCTTTAATTAAATCTCCTATAGCATAGACATGTTTTTGACTCGTTTCATAATGTTCATTGACTTTAAAGAATTTACCATCCATTTCCAAATTTAAATCTTTTGCAACTTGCGTATTCGGTTGTCTACCTGTTGCAACAAGAAGGGTATCAAAGCTAACATCATCTTGCCCATCTAATATTATTTTCGATTCCTTAACTTGTTTTATCTTTGCTTTCGTCAGTATCTTAATACCTTGATTATCTAAATGTGCTTTTAACATTTCTCTAGTTTCGTTGATTTCAGTTAATAAAATGTCATCTGCAACTTCTATTATCGTAACTCTAACTCCAAGATCAGCCATTGAGGATGCGAGTTCTGTTGCAATCACACCCCCACCGATAACCGCTAACTGTTTTGGTAGCTTCTCTAAATCGAAAAATGTATCGGTTGTTTCATAATTGACTTGATCTAACCCATCAATTGGTGGAATGAACGGCTGACTGCCAGTTGCTAAAATTATATCTTTCGCTTGATACGTTTCATTATTAACGTCCACTTTTAAGTTTTTAGAAATTCGTGCTTCCCCTTCAATATAAGTAACTTTATTTTTCTTTAACAACTGCTTCACGCCACCCGTAAGTGTTTGTACAACTTTCTTTTTTCGTTGGACAAATTGAGTAAAATCAATTTTTAAGTCTTTCGTTGTGATTCCCCAATCGTTTGCAACTCGTATGCTGTGTGCTTTCTCGCCGTGTTCTAACAACGTTTTAGAGGGGATGCAACCTACATTTAAGCACGTGCCTCCAGCATTATTTTTTTCAATGACTGCAACATTTTTACCAAGTTGCGCACCACGTATTGCAGCTACATAGCCACCAGGTCCAGCTCCTATTACGATTAAGTCATATGATTTACTCATATAATAAATGCCTCCTTTCACCAATAGTACGTTGTGCCATCCCAATTTCATTTGCATGAGGAATAAGAAATTTTACATTTGTAAGCGCTTTCTTATTCCTTCGATTCCATTCTACTTCAAGTATTTTGAGTTTTCAAACAATTGTATGTTGTTAATTATTAATACTTTATAAACTTTATAAATTACTGTTTATCTAACTCTTAAACTGATTTAAAAAAGTAATGATGTTTGAACGTTGTACGATTATAAAAAGACCTGTACATCAGCGTGTGATAAGACTATGATTAAAATGTAAAAAAGATTTAGGTAAAGGAAGATGGTGTCGTGGGAAGTACTGTTAAATATCGTAAGTTTATTCTACCTATTGTCGTTGGTTTAATTATCTGGGCATTGACGCCTATTAAACCAGATGCCTTAAATGATCAAGCTTGGTTTATGTTTGCTATTTTTGTGTCAACCATCATTGCTTGTATTACCCAACCTATGACTATAGGTGCAGTATCAATCATTGGTTTTACAATCATGATTTTGGTTGGAATTGTTGATACAAAAACTGCCGTTCAAGGCTTCGGTAATAGTAGTATTTGGCTTATTGCAATGGCCTTTTTCATTTCAAGAGGATTTGTAAAAACAGGGCTAGGTCGACGTATTGCTCTGCAATTCGTTAAATTATTTGGAAAGAAAACGCTTGGTTTGGCTTATTCACTTGTTGGTGTTGATCTTATCTTATCTCCTGCTACGCCAAGTAATACAGCACGTGCTGGTGGTATTATGTTTCCAATCATTAAGTCCTTGTCAGAGTCATTTGGTTCATCGCCGAGAGATGGTTCTGAGAGAAAAATGGGTGCGTTTTTAATCTTTACTGAGTTCCAAGGTAATTTAATTACTTCAGCTATGTTTTTAACAGCTATGGCCGGTAACCCTATAGCACAAAGTTTAGCTGAAAAAACGGCACACGTTCAAATTACATGGATGAATTGGTTTGTTGCTGCTATTATACCCGGATTGATTTCCCTCATCGTTGTCCCTTTCATTATTTATAAATTATACCCACCAACTGTTAAAGAAACGCCTAACGCTAAAAAATGGGCTACTGAACAACTAGAAGAAATGGGACATATGTCTATAGCCGAAAAATTGATGGTTGGCATCTTTATCATAGCATTGGCTTTGTGGGTATTAGGAAGCTTCATTAATGTTGATGCCACGCTCACTGCATTTATTGCTTTAGCATTGTTATTATTAACAGGTGTATTAGCGTGGTCAGATATTTTAAATGAAACAGGAGCATGGAATACACTCGTTTGGTTCTCAGTTCTTGTATTAATGGCAGAACAATTAAACAAGTTAGGCTTTATCCCATGGTTAAGCAAACTCATTGCTCAAGGTTTGAATGGCTTTAGTTGGCCTATCGTTTTAGTTTTACTCATCTTGTTTTATTTCTACTCACATTATTTATTCGCAAGTGCAACAGCACATGTCAGCGCCATGTACGCCGCGTTACTCGGTGTTGCAGTCGCTTCGGGTGCACCGCCATTATTCAGTGCATTAATGTTAGGGTTCTTTGGTAACTTACTGGCATCAACAACACACTATAGTAGTGGACCAGCGCCCATATTATACGCAGCTGGCTATGTTACACAAAAGCGCTGGTGGACTATGAATATTGTACTTGGTATAGTCTATTTTATTATTTGGATTGGTGTAGGTTCACTATGGATGAAACTCATTGGTATGATGTAAAGTTAGAATTTTAATTAAACTTCAGTTCATCAAATATATTGTAAGCTAACGTTTGAAACGTTAGCTTATTTTTTTGCATCATACTCCCAAGATTAATATTTACTATATTCATTTCACTTTTTATTCAATTCAACTATGTTATTCTGTACATAGATTAACTAGTATCACTAGGGGTGCAATTCAATTTGCTGAGAGAAAGTCTACTTTCAACCCTTGAACCTGTTGGTTAGCACCGGCGTAGGAAAGTGAGCAATATTGATAACTGTTTCTTCATTCACTTTTTTACGCAATAATTAAATGGATGGAGGAATTTTTTTATGGACAAATTAACAGTAGGTTTAGAATGGTTTTTAAATCCTGATCATATGCTGTTAATCTTAGGTATCGAAAAAGGTTGGTTTAAAGAAGAATCATTAGAAATTGAGATGATTGAACCAAAGGAACACTTTGACGCACTAGACGAGATTGAAAATGGTTCAATGGATATCGCGATTACTGAACCTATTCATCTGGTTCAAGATAGAGCTAAAGAACAAAACGTCATCGGGTTTGCGAGATATCTTCACACTAACGGAGGTATTATGTATAACAAAGATAAAAATATCGCTCGCCCCAAAGATTTAATCGGTAAACGGCTTCAATATCCTGGCGCTCCCGGTCCAGGTGGTATTGCCATGGCTAAAACGATGATTGAAGCAGATGGTGGCACATATAAAGAGGGTGACATCACACCAGTTAATCATAGCTTTTATCATACTGATGCACTTTTAACTGATAAAGCTGATGCTGCTACACTCATTTTCGAAAATTTTGAAATTCTTGAAGCTAGAAATCAAGGACTTAATGTAGATTATTTTCCACTTAAAAATTATAATGTACCCGATTTTTGTCAACTCATTTTCATTACTACACCTGAAGTATTAAATACGAGTGAGGTCAAACTTAAAAAGTTTCTGAAAGTCATTCAAAAGGCCATTCATTACATCAATCATCATTTAGAAAGTGCAATTGAAATTTACTCAACGTATACTCAAACTGATATCTCTAACCAATTAAACAAAGATACAATTGAAGCAACAGCTAAATGTTTTACAAATGATTTGTCTATGAGTTCCGACTACTACAATGATTTACAGTTGTGGCTTAAAGAAGTCAATGATATTAAAGACACGATTAACCCAACTTTATATTTTACAAATCAACTACTATTCAGTCGATATACAAAATAAAAAATACACCTTCACTCTATTTAAACGTTAATGTACACATCAATAGTTAGAATCAATATCTAATTTAGAGAATGTACATCAAATAAAGTGAAGGTATATTTATTTTACTATTTTACAACTGGGTTTTTCTTAATTTGAACATATTGAGAAATACTATATAACACAATACCTATCCATATAAAAATAAAGGTAATCAATTGATCAGTATTAAATGGCTCTTTAAAGACAAAGATACCTAAGATAAACATGATTGTCGGCCCTACATATTGAATGAAGCCAGTTAACGATAATGGAATTCGCTTAGCACCTGCTGAGAACAGAATCAATGGTATTGCTGTAATTGCACCTGAAAATAGTAGCCAAAATGATGATATATTTAATCCAAATGTTATGTGTTGTTGCTGCCATAGGTAAATAACATAGATTAAACCGGCTGGTGCAGTAACAATACATTCAATAGTGATGCTACTTATCGCATCGATATGCACAATCTTTTTTAGTAAACCATAAATACCAAAAGAAAATGCTAACAGAAGTGAAATAAATGGAAATTCACCGATTTTTATTGTCATATAAAGTACGCCTACTAGTGCAAAAATGATGGCTAACCATTCGAATTTATTAAATCTCTCTTTTAAAAATATAAGCGCCAAGACGATACTCACTAGTGGGTTAATGTAGTAACCTAAGCTAGATTGTAGCACGTGACCATTAGATACTGCCCAAATAAATGTCCCCCAATTCACGGTAATAACATACCCTGCAACTATGATGGCAATAAGTTGCACGGGATGCGATACCAACTGATTAACATCTCTAAAAAAAGCGTTCCGTTGATTTTTTCCTATAATGAGCACAAAAATCATAAATATCACTGAAAAAATAATACGGAATGCCAAAATTTCAAAAGCGCCTATTTCATCAATTAAACGCCAATATATGGGTAAAATCCCCCATAAAATATAAGCACCTAAAGCTAAAAATATTCCTTTTTTATACTCCGAAGACACCATTAACCCTCCCTCAATATAAATGATTAAAAAATGAGACTCATTCCAACTCATTGACAGTTATGTAATCAAATTTACTAATAAAACAGCAATATTTACACATATCTGTTTGTGTACAGCTTTTGATTTTATAATCAATCTTCATTAAAATAAGCACGTTTAATACTTGGTACATCAATTGTTTGAGACATATCTATAAAGTATTGTTTTTGCCACTCTTGTGTCTTGTGAGCGACACGATTTAAATCTTTCTCCCATGTAGGATACACTCGAAAAGCCATTTTCCCTTTAGATGCATGATTTCTTAAAATACCTTTATGAAAAAGTACATGTTTTGGAAAAATAAACTGACCTACTTGAGAATCATCCATCACGTGTACAATTAATTTCCCAGGAAATGACTCATAGTCAAATGCTCGATTTTTCTTTGTTTTATCTTTTTCCCAAAGCGATAAAAAATATCCTTTTTTCTTTGTTGTTTTCTTAGCTAACCTACTTTTAAATACGTAGCCATTAATATTAAAATTGTATGCCTCATAAGATTGATTCCACTGTTCATCTCTTATAATTAATGATTGTTGTAAGTTCATTATCTTTATGATGTGATTCAACAATCGAACTGAAGACTTCATCTTCATACTCCCCTTTACTTTTAGTCTCAAAGTTCAATACATCGACGCAAACTCTGAAATACTTTTATAATAAATATTTAAAATGGGCATATATTTATTCCCTTTGCTTTATTTTTAATCTACGATATCGATTAAGTGTCGCAATAAACTCCTGCTTTCTAGGTAGCGCTAAATGACCAGGATGCCCCTGATGATTTGATATAACATCTAATCCGTGTTTCTCAATCCGTTGATACAAACTATTGGTCAATTCTACAATCGTACTTTTGTCATCTAGCAATTCATTTTTTACATAACTTAACATCATCTCTAAACCTTGTGTTTGACTGTCATCGACAAGTTGTTCTAAGCCAGAAATATGAATAGTTTCCTTACCATACGTTACTACATTCAATCCTTTAGCTTTAAAGCGATCACGTTTCCCTTTTTGATTAAAACTCGCTCTCAACGGAATTCTTGATGGAATGTGACCGAACTGATAGTGAGAAGAAAGCCTTCTTTGATAACCGTCTGACTGCGCAATGTCTTTAGCATGTTGCGTAACATCTTTCAACACATATTCATCCATCATCAATACTTGATCTGCCACATCAAAATAATCTCCCGAACCTCCAACGATTAGAATAGTCGACACGTTATGGTCGTCATATAATGCTTTTACCTTATTAGAAAAGGGTGTAATCGGCTCTTTTTCGGGAGCAATTAAACGTTGCATACGACCATCACGAATCATGAAATTCGTTGCAGATGTATCTTCATCAATGAGTAACAATGATGCTTGTGATTCTAAAGCTTCCATGACATTTGCAGCTTGAGACGTACTACCACTCGCATTTTCAGTTGAAAAATGTGTAGTATCTTTTTCACCTGGCAAATGATCAATAAATGGCTGGATATTAACATTTTGAATACTTCTTCCGTCTTCAGCACGAATTTTCATTGCATCTTGATTTGTAATCACATATTCTCTACCATCACCAGCAATATGATTATATACACCTCGTTCTAACGCTTCAAGTAATGTTGATTTACCATGATAACCGCCTCCAACTATTAGTGTAATGCCTTTGGGAATACCCATACCCTTAATAACTTTGCCACTCGATAGTTTCATTACAATCTCATATTGTTTAGGACTTTTAAATTCAATAGCGTTATTCATAGGGAGATCTGAAACACCACTTTTTCTTGGTAAAATAGCACCATTTGCTACAAATGCAACAAGGTCACGTTTTACTAACTGTTGTCTAATCTCCTCTTGATCTATCATTAATTCAACTTGTTGTTCCAATTGTGAAACATTAATGTTGCGATAACATAAGGCATGTTCTACTATTTGAGGTAATACATTAATAAGTGTATGTCTTGCTATTCTACCTAATATGGTACGTCCTCGTGCTGGTAATCCAACTTCAATACGTGCCTCAATTTGACGATTCTTAATTACTACTGCGGTACGCTCTAAGATTTCTTGGCCACAACTATCAATTTGAATTTTACTTACTTTTTTATCTTGGGCTACTATTGATTGAATCTGCTTATGAAACACGCGCGTTAAGTAATCACTCACAGCCCGTTGTTTCAGTTCAGAATTTAATAAAGAATCAGGAAATTTTGCTTGTTGGCGATCTATAACAACACTCATCTTAGATGGTGGCGCAAATGGATCAGCTTGGATATGGTCAATACGTAGTTTAAATAAATTAAATTCGTATAGGTCTTTTATTTGCTTATACGCACCGTACTTTTGACCGTCTAACGATGTTAAAGTCTGTTCAAGTGCTTGGGCACTTTTCATATTTTCAACCTCCAACGTTCATATATCATTACTATTATTCTTGTGCCTATTATCAAGTGTACTAAACGTTGACATTCCTACAAAAATATTTGAACTAAAAAATACTCCAAATTTTCAACTATACATTGAAAATTTGAAGTACTTCACATTGTAATTATTCAGTTCTTGCTCCTGTACGTTCACGTAATTCATATTCTATTTCTTCTAAACTACGTCCGCGTGTTTCTGGTAAGAATTTAATTACGAAAATCATCGCTAAAACACCTATGAATGCAAAGATTAAAAATACCCATTCTGTACTTAATGCATCACTTAATATTGGGAAGAACAATGACACGATAAGCGTTCCGATATTTAGCACAAGCGCTGAAATGCCCGTAGCAGCGCCACGTGCGCGCATCGGGAATAATTCAGGTAGCATAACCCATAGAACAGGTCCCCAAGAAATCCCAAAGAATACAATAAATAATGATAAACAAACAATAATAATCCACGCTGATGAAGCAATTCCAATTGTCCAAATTAAGATTGCCATAATTAATAATGAGGCAATCATACCAATATTACCACCAACAAGTAGTTTTTTACGATCAATCTTATCTACTACAAAAATGGCAACTATTGTTACAAGAACATTAATAGTTCCTATACCAACTGAACCTAATATAGACGCCGCTTCACCCAGTCCAGCCTTAGCAAAGATTGAAGATGAATAGAAAATGACTGCATTGATACCAATAAATTGCTGGAAAATAGCAAATATACAACCTACAATTAATATTCTACCTAACCATGGTGATTTAATGACTGTCCATGTAGATTCAGAGATAGCGTTAATTTCTTTCATCTCTTTAAGTTCTTTATCAATTTCGCTATCGTCATAAGTAATCTTCATCACTTGACGAGCGGCTTCTTCGTTTCTATTTTCAAGTAACCATCTTGGACTCTCAGGCATAAAATAAATACCCACAAGTAAAATAACCGATGGAACAACTGCTAATCCTAGCATCCAACGCCAACCCTCAATATCCGCAAATGCATAGTTGACTAAATATGCTGCTAAAATACCAATTGTAATCATTAGTTGATTAAGTGAACCTAGTGAGCCACGATATTCTGTCGGTGCCATTTCACTTAAATAAACAGGTACCGTAGACATCGAACCACCCACTGCTAAACCAATAATTAAACGTCCAATAATTAATAATGCTAAATTGGTTGATGCAGCAAGAATCAGTGCCCCAATAATAAATACAATAGCGATGAGCATTACTAGACGTCGACGACCTAATTTATCAGCAAGTGGCCCACTGCTTCCCGCACCGACTATTGCGCCAATTAACATTGAAGACACAACGATACCCTCAGTTGTACTATTGAGAGGTATGTCTTTATGTATAAATAATAAAGCACCGGAAATCACACCATTATCATAACCATATAATAAGCCACCAAGTGCTCCCAAAATAAAGATTAAATACTTATTTGCTTTCATTCGTATCATTCCTTTTTCTATAGCTAGACTAATTATAATGCCTTTATGAAAGCGTTTCAACATAATTTTATTAACATTTACTTATTAATACTTGATTTGATATTCAAATCAAGTATTAATAAATATCATCATATTGCTTAAATTATCTATATCAATAACTTCACTAATCATAGCAATTTAAATATAATCATTGATTCTAGTAATACATATATAAAACACCCTATCCGCTCACAATTTCTATCGACCGGATAAGGTGCCTTTGATTTTTCTTTATTTAATTATTGTTTATCTGTCACTTTTTCATTACGTACCATATCTTCAAACATGTTGTCCCAGAAATCTTCTAATTCTTCTTTAGAGATACGAACTTCTGATGTATCTGTACCAACGAAGTCACCATGGTCCCAATTATGTTTAACTGGTGTCACTTGCCATACTCCTTTTTGAACTTGATCTGTCGCAGACGTATGCGCTTGGTTCAATGGATATTGCCCAGAGATGACAGACACTAGTCCATCGTTTTCTCTCCACGCTTTGTCTTTTACTTTACCAATCGTATTTGCAGTTAATGTATAGCCTATGTTCATATTGACATCTGCTTTTTGAGTACCATTTGGACCTGGTCTTGTAGATTCACCCTGATATGTTTTGTAAACAATATTGGGGTTTAAGGATGTTTTTTGATTTAAGATATCTGTACCCTCAGTAGTTAAATCATAAAATCCATTATCTTTTGTTGTCCATAATTTACTTTGTTTCACACGTTGAATATATTGAGCTAATGTTTCGTCTTCTCTTTGTTTAAGTCCCCATTGACTTAAACCAACATCAACATGAGATAATTTATTACCTTTTGACCTTGCATAGTCATATGCTACTTGTCTAATAATTTCTTCATTACCTAATAAATCTGCAGCATGGGTGCCATTATGTGGTGTGGCAATAGTAGTAATAGACGATATCATATTATCTTGTCCACCTTTATATAACGGAGAAATGTCACCACCATGTTGTTTCTGGTATTCTACCTCTTCTGGACTACCATGTCGTAATAACTCTTCAAGATAACGAATTGTTTGACCACCCATACTATGCCCAATGAGATGAATTTTTTGACCAGGCTTCCAATCCTTATAAGCGCCGGCGTATGTTTTTCCGTAACGCTCGTGTCCATATTTTGCCGCATGTGCCGCACCATAGTCTACACGTCCACCTTTAATGTAATAGTACAATTCTACAGCTCTATCATAATTACTGCCAAATGCACTTACACTTGCTTCCATCACGTTATAACCTTTAGCTCTATAATCTTGAATAATTTTGAGACGGTTACCACCCCAATAGTTACCTTTTCCTGTAACGGGACCAGTTCCTGATGCATAACCATTAAAGCCGTGTACAAGAATAATAGGATCATGATTTTTATATTCTTTTTGTGATGCTACTTTATTTGTTTGATCCTTCAATTCTTTGGATGCCTCTGTTGTCGCAGTATTTCTTGTTGTTGCCTGAGAGTTTTTAGTGAGTGCTTTAATCCCTTTTCTAGAATCATCTTTTTCATTTTCAGGAGATTCTTTTGTGGAAAGATCTTTGTCTATGTCATCCACTTTAAGTTCTTTATCTGATGATGTTGTTGGCTTTTCTTGATTTAAATGTTTATCTCCACGATTATTTCGTGTAACACCTCCATCTTTTGCTGTTATATGCTGTTCTGAAACGTTCTCAGATGCAGTCCCCTCATCCGATTGCGTTGCATCTTTATTGTATTGATTATCTAATTTTCCATCTATTCTTGAAGATTTTTGAGCCTTTTCGATGTTCGATTGTTGGACTTTAATTTTTTCTTGAGATTTTTCTTGGTCTATATTTTGATTTTCTTGTTGAGCATTTTTTACATCTTTACTTTGTAACTGCTTTTGCTCGTTTGTAATCTCCTGTTCACGTGATTCTTTCATTTTTGTTTGTTCAGATGTTGTTTTATCATCTTGTTGGGGTTGTACTAGGCTCTTTGCATTTTCATTCTTTCTAGTTTCTTCTTTTTTTGCATTTATACTTTTCGTTGTATGTTCCGCTACTTTTTTAGGGTTTTGTTGATCATTATTTGGCATAGATGTCTGAGGTTGATTGGATTGACTATCAATTTGTTTGTCTTCATTAGATTTAACGTCAGTACTAGGTGTCTCATGATATGAGTAGCCATTGTTATGTATAGTTGGAGTCTTATCAATTGTTTCTGAATGGTTAGTTTTATTATCTTTATTCTCAGTTTGTTGAGTTTCTTGATTTTTGTGTTGCATCTCAATAGAATGTGATGCACTTACTTCTGATTGTTCTTGATTTTCAAGGTGATTGGATTCAGCAGCATGTACTGAGCCTCCGCCAATAAATAACATCGATGCAACAATGATTGAAGACGCACCTACACTTAACTTTCGAATGCTATATGAATTCTTTTTATTTTTCATGTTTAAAGCACCTCTATCTTTTTTATATCATTTATAACTGTGACTTAAATGAAAAGATTAATAATTTCGCGTGGGATAATTTCTAAAATTCTTTGAATCCAAGCTTTCATCAATAAACTCCTCTCTTTTAGTTGAATGATTTAACAATTTATGAGAACAACACCAATTTTACACAATGAATATTAACCTATTATTAATTTCTTTTTACAACTATATAAATAACAATAAAATATGTACTTAAATTTAAACTTTTAAATACACACATATGCACCATCTCGATATCAATTAGTCAATCGTACAACCTTTAAAGTTTAAAAAGACACTCAAACGATTTTCATATCGCTTAAGCGTCTTTTGTAAATTTACACCATTATAATAATTGTGTGAGCGGCACCACTTCAAAGTTCAAACTATGTTTACTCATATGACATATTTGAATGAGTCTTTTAAAATAATCTACTGAGGTAAATTGGACATGTTTTTTTAAAAATCTCAAATTTTGCGTCACATCATAGCAGTCTAAACCATTCATCAATCCCTCACCGATGAGTTTTGTATAACTTTCTTTCTTAGTCCAAATTTCATAAAAATCTTTAAGTGTAGTCACTTGGTTAAATTCATTTGTTGTAAAATTTTTCGCCAAATATTTATAATCAAAGTCTTTCATTTCTTCGATATCAATACCAATAGGCTGATTATCTATTATACAAACGATATAAGGATAACTATACGAAATACTCACGTATATATGACAAGAACTTCGTATCTCTACTTTACCCATAGTTGTGATGTGATACTCCCATTCTTTAGGAGTTAATCCAGCACATTGTTCAATAGCATACTGAATCAATGCATCACCTAATTGGTGCATAAGTCGATCCTTTAAAAATCTATAGTGTATTCGTTCTGGCTTTTTCAACTGACGAGAACTTCTATTTAAAAGCAATTCTACTTCCTCTAAAGTTTCTGTCATCTTAGTCACATACAAATACATGATTCACCTCTAGTTGGCATCAAATTTTTCAAACAATAAATGGTACCACTGCTGCAACCATTGGTAAGAAAGATGTGGCCACTCACCTTGTAATTCTTTCATTACTGTTTGAGTCATATTTGAATCTGTCACACCTGAAATTTGATTATCTCCATTACTATTAAGACCAATCAATTCATGCATACCTAATTCATGTAATTTCTGTTCAAACTCACTATCACTTACTACAGTCATTTCTGACCCTTTGGCATTGTCAATTACTTGTTTCATAGTTATCGAACATGGTGCGTATACATGATAAATAATAGGTATTGCATTGGATCTTGCCAATTTAATAATATGGCGCGCTGTGACATCGATAAATGAAAATTCAACTTTAGCTTTCGATATACTTTCTCCTATAAACGGCATTTTTAATAAATCATGCATGACAATACTAAAACGATTAGTTGTTAAATTTTTCATATTTAATGGTCCAGTAGAAGCACTTGTCAGATTTCCTAATCTTATAATCTGAGCTGCTAAACCTTCATTAACCGCTTCTAACACTTTAATCTCGCTATAAAACTTACTTTTAGTGTATGGTGATGTAAATAACTGGCCTTTATATAAATCTTTTTCAGAAAATGTAATATCGTCTTGATGTACTTCAAATACCGTACCCACACTTATCGTTGATATATAGATTAATTTCGCTTTTTTATCCTTAGCTAAATCAATTAATGCTTGTGTACTTCTTACATTGACATCGAAAAATGTTTCATCATCGCCAAAGTGATCTGTACGAGCTCCAGCATGAATAATTGTATCAATGGCTGAATCGATAATGAGATGGTCAAGTTCTGATAAATCCGCTAAAATAATATCAATGTGCTTCATTAATTTATCCACATGAGCCGTATCAAAATAACAATTTAAATTATTTTCCAAGTTAGTTTTAGCTTGATTGATATCATGACCTCTGACAATACATGTAATTTGATCAGCATCATCTTGCATTTCATCAATTAAATATGCGCCTAGGAACCCTGTTGCACCAGTTAGCAATACATGACCTAGAGATGATTGCGTTAGGTGTTGTGATTTTAGTTGGTATCGTCTTTCAACCAAAGATTGTAATTGTGGTAGATGATCTGGTAATACTACTTCTGGTAGTGCTTGGCGTTTTTCTGTGTGATTAGCTATATAACGAACAGTTTTAAATTGATATACATCTTGCATTGTAATGTGTATGCCATTTGATTTTAGTTTTGATACTACCACCATAGCATCTAGTGATGTACCACCCATTTCAAAGAAGTCATCATCTATACTCATAGACGATACGTCCAACACTCCGCTAACGATTTGTGCTATTTCTCGTTCGATATTATTACGTGGTGCAACAAATTTATTTTTGTGTACATTAGGTACAGGTAATCTTGACTCATCCACCTTATCATTTCCTGTTAATGGAATTTCGCTAATAGCTGTTAATGTCTTAGGAATCATGTATTTAGGCAAATATTGATTTAAATGTTGTGAAATATGATTTTCGTCTTCTTGACTTCCAACATAATAAGCATGCAGCACTTCACGCTCACCCTGTTTAGCTAAAATAACAACGCTATCTGTAACAGTATCTACTGAATTAATGATATTTTCAATTTCACCTAGTTCAATGCGATAGCCATGTACTTTAACTTGCTTGTCTATTCTACCAAGAAATTCAATTTGCCCATCTGGCATCAATCGTGCTAAATCACCACTTCGATAAAGTTGTCCTGGCCCAAAAGGATTATTTATAAATTTTTCAGCAGAAAGTTCGGGTCTGTTTAAATATCCTGAAGTTAAACTTTCTCCTGCAATACATAATTCACCTGGAATACCAACGCCACATAGTTTACCGCCTGACATAATAAAAATATCAACATTAGCTAACGGTTTCCCAATCGGAATAGTCGATGGTATGGCGTCACCTTTTTCGTATATCCAACAAGATGTGATAACTGTATTTTCAGAAGGCCCATAGGCATTAACGTACATATCACAATGCTTAGAAATATGTTGAACAAATGCTGGAGTACTTGTCGCACCTCCTGTAATCACTTTAGGAATATAGAAATGATGCATCACATTATATACCTGTAGTGGAATAGATGCGATGGTGATATTTTCTTGTGAAATTAACTTTTCTAATAAATCTGTATTGGTCCGCTCAACTGATGTTGCAATGACAAGCGGATATCCATTTAATAAACTACAGTAGAAATCAGTTGCTGAAGCATCGAACACATAATTAGCGTACTGCAGATAAACTTCATCATCGGATAAATTGAGTCTTTTTGTCCAAGCACATACTAAATTTAATATATTACGTTGTTTCACTGATACTGCTTTAGGCTTTCCTGTTGTTCCAGATGTATAAATATGATACATATCATCTTCCAAATTCCCTGCATATTCTATATTTAACCTTTTATTATTTTCAGTGTTATCAATATCTTCAATTTTAATTACTGGTATATGTGAGGATATTGTTTTTCCATATGTGAGCACTGCTGCGACTTCAGCGTCTTCAATAATAAATTCAATGCGTTTATTGGGATAAGTGACGTCAATAGGTACATAAGAACCTCCAACTTTTAATACAGCAATCATACTAGCAACCATTTCAAAACTTCGTTCAGTTAAAAGGGCTACACGTTCCCCTTTTTGAATTCCATTTTGTATCAATGTTTGAGCCATACTATTAGAATAATCATCAAGTTCTTGATACGTCATCGATTGTCCATTCATTTTAAGTGCTACATCATCTGCTTTCGCTTTCATGACATCATGTAAAAGTTGCTGTATTGACTTATTTTTTGGCAAGTCTAAAGAACAATCATTCACATGCTTGTCCAACCAAATTAATAAGTCATCATTTTCATCAATATCTTGAATTTTTAGGTTTTCGGTAGATATTACATGTTTAATAATCATTTGAAGTTGTTCAGCAATATGATGAATGGTCTCTTGTTTATATAAATCTGTATTATATTCAATATTGATGACATAGTCATCTTGATCTTCTTCAATAATAAATGACAAATCAAATTTAGCTGTTGTTGACTGAGGTGGAATATGTGTCAATTGACTATGTCCAAAATTCGCATGATTTGTTTCATTATTTTGAAGTACGAGCATCACATCAAATAACGGATTATGTGAAGCATCTCTTTCATCAACAAGATCATTGACTAAGCTTTCAAAAGGATATTCTTGATGTTCATATGCCCCTAGACACATTTCTTTCATCTCAGCCATCAATTGATCCCATGTCTTTTGATCATGAGGTCGACCACGATATACAAGTGTATTAGCAAACATACCTAACATATTTTCAGTATCGCGATGGGTACGCGCACTGATTACACTACCAATAGCGATATCGTCCTGACGTGTATATTTGTGCAATAATACCATGATTGCACTAGCAAAGAACATAAAGTCTGTCACTTGATGTTGTTCTACATAAGATTTCAATTGCTGTTTGATTTGACGATTGTAATGAAATGTCAACATATTACCGTTGGTTGTTTTAATACTTGGTCTAGGATAATCCGTAGGCATATTTAATATTGGAACCTGATTTTCAAATTGTTGTAACCAAAAGTGACGTTGTTTAGATAAGTCTCTGTGCACCATCCACTCACTATAATCTTTATACTGAAGCTTAAGTTCAGGTAATGATTTATCTTGGTATAAAGCGTTCAAATCAGATAGTAAAATCGTGTTACTCATACCATCATTAATACTATGATGAGTATCCATAAATAAATAATCTTGTTGTGGTCCATGTATATATTTAACTCGCATCTGACTTGGTTGTTCTAAATCAAACGGTTCCATAAATGATTGAATAATATCTTGCTCATTCGTTAGAGATGTCGTTACCTCTTCAAAATCAGGTGAAACATGTGTCGCAATACGTTGTTTAACTTCATTGTCATCAATTACATATTGTGTTCGTAATATTTCATGACGTTCAATCAACTTAGATAATGCACGTTGCAATTGCATAACATTAAGTTCAGAAGATAATCTCCATAAGAATGGAATGTTATACACTGTGTCTTTAGGATTGACCTTCCATAAAAGATACATACTTTTTTGAGACGCACTTAAATCATATTGATACGATTCATTTGCTTTGGGAATCACTTCATAGACATCATTTTGCAGTTCTTCAATTTGTTGTCCAAGTTGCTCTACAGTAGGCGATTTCATTAAATCACCTACTTTAAGACGTTTTTTTAACCTTTCTTCGATACGGTTTACAACTAATGTTGCTCTAAGAGAGTGTCCACCTAGTTCAAAGAAATTATCTTTAACACCTACCTGATCAACATGTAAAATCTCTTCGAAAATACGGCAAACGGTACGTTCAATATCATTACGTGGTTCTACATAATTTCTATTATTCTTTAGATTAATTTCAGGTAATGAACGCACATCTAATTTCCCATTCATCGTGATAGGTATACGATCCACCTTCATAAAATGCACAGGTACCATATATTCAGGTAATGTTTCACTTAAAATATCTTTTAATTGACCTGTTGATTTTAATTGCGATGCTTCATAATATGCCACTATTTGTTTATCTTGGTCTTGCTCTCGAACGATGACTACAGCTTTATTAATATCACGTATAGCTTCTAATGCTTTTTCAATTTCTGATAATTCTATTCTAAAACCGCGTATTTTAACTTGCTTATCGATACGACTAATATAATCAATATAGCCATCTTCTTGAAGACGAACTAAATCACCGCTTCGATAAAGCATTTCATTGTTAAAAGGTGACTGAATAAAACGTTCAGCAGTAAGTTTAGGTTGATTTAAATAACCTTTTGCTAAACCTGCACCACCAATGCACAATTCACCTGGAACACCTACGCCACAAATACGATTACCTTGCATGACATAAACTGTCGTTCCACTAATAGGTAAACCAATAGGTATACGTGAAGGCATCTCTTGTGGAATCGCAAAAGTTGTAGTAAATGTTGTATTCTCTGTCGGTCCATAACCATTGATTATTTGAGGATGACACTCACGCGAATTTAATAAGTGAACCCATTTAGCATTTAACACTTCCCCACCAATAAGCAAATAAGTTAAAGATTCTAGTGCTTCGATACGTTCGCTAGCAATTTGATTAAATAAAGATGACGTTAACCACATCGTGTTGACTTTATTTTCAGTAATAGCTTGATCTAACAATTGAGGATTTAACAACGTATCTTTAGATGTAATGACTAACCGTCCACCATTCAATAATGGACCATATATTTCAAAGGTTGCTGCATCAAAAGCTACTGTTCCTGATAATAAGACGGTTGTATTTTCGTTCAATTCGACATAATTTGGATTGTGTACTAAGCGATCAATTCCTCTATGTGGCACCAGTGTCCCTTTAGGTTTACCAGTCGTTCCTGATGTATAGATGACATAAGCGATATCTTCTGAACAATTAATGCCTCTCGGGTTATCAATATCATGTTCTCTTGAATCAACTATCAATTCTATATCCATTTGAGGTAAACCTGATTGAAATGATGTACGATATGTTACAACCGCTTTAGGTTTTGCGTCCTCAATAATATAATTCATTCTTTCTTCAGGATAATCCGGATCAATTGGTATGTAGCCTGCACCAGCTTTCAAGATCCCTAACATTCCAATAATCATTTCTAAGCTGCGTTCTGCTATTAATGCCACCATATCATTAGGTTCAATCTGATGATTTAAACGCAATCTATATGCTAAAAGATTCGCACATTGATTTAATTGATGATATGTCATCGATCGTTGTTCATATTGCAACGCAATACTATCGGGATGTTGGTGCACTTGACGTTCGAATCTTTCAACCACGGTTTTATAAGTGACCTCACTATAATTAATGTCATTGTTTTGATTATTGATGTCATTATATTTAGCTAAATCTGAGCGATCACTGAGTTTTATATCTTTAATTAATAATGATGGATTTTGTGTAATTTGCATATAAATCCCATTAATTAATTTGACTAACGTATGTACAGTTAAATCATCATAAACGTTGTCATTATAAACTATATCAAAACCATCCTGCACATGAGGATAAAACTCTAAATCCGCGAATGATGATGCTTCATTGTATAGACGATGTATATGATGACATATATGATTAAGCTCAAATTGTTCTTGTACTTTTTCAATATGAATCATCGTTTCTACATCTGTTTGTACTGCTTTAGGTTGAACAACAAAAGACGCACCACACATTTGAAGCTCTTCAAGTAGCGCGGAACACTCATCTACCATATCTTTTACGACGTCACTTTGACTAATACTTAAATTAAGTGGGGCAATGTCTGTGTTTAAAACCATCATATTCTCAGTATTTTTATTATCTATCGAAAAATGGATGCCTAACGTCACATCAGAAGATTGACTTATAAAATGATGCGCTAAGTAAATACTTACAATCCACACATCAATGTCTAAAGATGGTAGTTCTGCATGCAAAGAACACATTTTTTTCTTTTCACATGTATTCTTAACAGGTATGTAAGCGTAATTATCACCGTCTGCATTCAATACGTTGAAGTGCTTTGATGGACACACAACTTGATTTTGATCCATCTTTTGATTCATTTCTTTAATCCAATTATAAAAATCCGAGATACTATATTCACTTTTTAAAGAGTGGGTATAGGCGATATTTAATTGTTGTAAAAATGGAGTTAATTGACTTTCATTAAAAATAGTAGCATGGAAATCTAAAAGTAAGTAGGCGTCATCTAGAAATTGATATATCTTAAAATTAAACAGAGGTAATTGATTGAAATGGTAGGAATTTAAATTACGTGTAAAGAATGCTTCTAAATCTATGCTTTGCGACATTTCATTAACTTCTTTAATTTCAATAAATGGAAAAAAATCTCTTAAATTTATCTTGAGTTGATTAAAATCATCTGTCACAAACTGTGTACGCAACACAGGTTGATTTTGAACGACATCTACTAATGCATACATTAATCTATGTAACTCAATGTCGCGACTTAACTTTACCCAGTATGTCACACTGTGTTCTGAACTTGATTGATTTAAATGTTTAAAATAAAAATATTTTTGAAAATATAGTGCTTCAATATTCATTAGAGTCCTTCTTTCATATTCATTCCCATAATAACTCATAAACAACTTACATCATATTTTCTAGCCATGATTTATATTAGTATATTCTCACTATAGAAAACAATTAGGAAAATAAAAATTAACAAAATCTTAATAAATATAGTTTTATTAAAATTACGAGCAATTTGGTATGAATTGTACATTTCTAATTTAAAAAATTATTGTGAATTTGTATTATTAAAACGACTCACTGCAATGTAAAGTGACATGCCACCTAGCAATAATAAAACAAACATATAGATCCCCATCTCCATTGAAGTTAAAAACACTCCTAATATAATTCCAAATCTTGCAAGTAATTCAGCTAGGTTAAATCCTAAAGCATGCACTGCTGAATATGTCCCTCTTTTATGAGAAGGAACCATTTTAAAACGATTTTCTTCAAGAATTGGAGAATATACCATTTCACCTATCGTCGCTATAATCATAAATATGATAAGTAACGTAAAATCATTAAGATAAGTGAGGTTCGAATATCCAATGACATAAAAAATAATTCCAATCAATAATGCTGTTTTAACATTCATTCTCATAACAATTTTTGAAATAAAATAGGTAAAAATTATAACAATGATTGTATTCGTCATTAATAGAAGTGAATACATTTTAACGCCATTGATATGTAACGAAAACAATATCATCGGATCAAACTCTTGTTTTAAACGCACTGAAATGTACGATGATGCAGATAACTCACCCATTGTTAAAATACTAAATCCTATAATTAGAAGTAGATATGTTGTATCTTTAAATGCTGGTTTATAACTTTTTAATATTTGACCCATGGAGAATTGTTTCTCATTAGCATGATGTGTGTGCGACTGAGTAACAATATTTAAATCTTTAGGCAACCATACGATAAGTGCTATAAAAACCATAATGTAAATGACAAAAGCGATGAAAAACAACATAGATTTATGTGCCCCATACATCAATCCACCTATGAGCGCACCAAAGGCTACAGCAATATTCGTCAGCCAATAACTTATCTTATAAATATATTGCTCAACTTCAGGCGTAATCGCATCCATAATAATCGTGTCCATTATAGGTTGCTGCATGCCTATTGTGATACTAAATATTGCGTAAGCGATACAAAATAAAATGATCTTAAAAGTATGTTGTGATATTGAAATCGCCATAATTACGAGCATTAAACTTAATATAAATTGATAACTAAGTGTTAACGTCTTTTTAGGTAAACGTTCAATAATATGACCTGAAATCAAAGAAATTGGAAAATTTATCATTACAAGCCCAAATAAAAAAAGCCCTGAAAAATGTTGATTGACCATATCTGTTAAATACAACGCAATAAATGGTAAAAATGCCGTGACTATAATATTTTGAAAAAAATCGCATATTAATCGGACTTTTAAAGTTGTACTTAATTGCTTCACATTCATCCTTCTTTCTCTGTTAAAACATATAATACTTTTTAAACCTTTAAAGAAAGTGATTAACCTCATATAAATTAAACGCAATTCAATTTTGCATCACATACTATATATAATCTTTTTTATATTTAAATGCAAGTTTCATATTAAATGAATTGATTAAAAAGTTCTTTCAATTTCTCGATAATCGATTTCATTTTAAATAAAAATATTTCATCAGTTTATTTAAGTGCTGGATGGAGAGGCTTGAATTTAGAAATTATGATGGAATTCATTTTTTATTTAACCACCATTAGTCCATTTGATTTTCTACTAAAAAGCTGAAGTATAAGACATATATTCATAATGCCTTCATTGTGCCACTCTTTGATAGTCGATAGCCAAATTGCTTTGTCTATTGAAATACACTCTGTTAATGCCCAGAAGTTCATCACTGTTTTTACATTATAAAAAACCTGGAACATCGATTTGTGTCCCAGGTTCATCCCATAATTCGGTCTCTCTTATACAGTTTTTTTGAATAATTAATGATTTTTTTCTTCTTTTATGAATAACGCTAAAATAAATCCAATAATGATTAATACTGTAGTAAAAATAAATGCAACATCTATACCATGTACAGTTGCTTCTTGTGTTAGTTTCATTTTTGACATTGTCGAGTGTGAAGCTGTATACTGTTTTGCCACTATTGATAGAATCGTCACACTAACCGCTGTACCCATAGCACCTGCAATGATGCGTAAGGAATTCATAATTGCTGTACCATGTGAGACATCATCTGACTCAAGTGCATTCAGTCCAACTGTATTAAGAGGCATAACTAATAATCCTAACGCAATCATTCTTATAGTGTAAACAAGAATAACAAACCAATATGGCGTTCCTGTAGTAAGGAATGAATATAAGAATGTCATACTAATGAGTAAGATAAAACCAGGTATCACAAGCACTTTAATACCATGCTTATCAAAAATTTTCCCTGTATAAACCATCGTTAATCCATTAATGACCGCGCCTGGAAGTACAACAACACCTGATAGTAATGCTGATTGACCTAAACCTGTTTGAATGTAGATAGGTATGAGTAACGCAGGACTTACCATCGTAATATATACAAGCATTGAAGAAACAGCTGAAAGTGTGAACACTTTATTTTTAAACACACGCATATTTAACAATGGATGTTTTAATTTAAGCTGACGCGTTGTAAAAATTATGATAATGGCTATACCGAGTACAAATGTCACAATGACAGGTAGAGAGGTGATACCAAACGTACTCACGCTACTAAATGCGAATAATATTAAACCAAAGCCGAAAGTAGAATAAACTACAGAAATTTTATCAAGAACAATGTCTTTTGTTTTTGTATTATTTTCTACGAAGAAGAAACCTAAAATAAAAGCTACCGCAGCAATTGCTGAAACAAGATAAAAAGGCATTCTCCAACTAAATAAATCTACGAATAATCCAGTTAACGTTGGTCCAATTGCAGGCGCACTTTGTACAACCACCCCTGCCAATCCCATCGCAAACCCACGTTGTTCAGCAGGAAACAGTGTAAATACTGTAAACTGCATCAATGGTAAAAGGATGCCGGCACCAATCGCTTGGATAATACGAGATATCATTAAAATTGTAAACGTAGGTGAAAATGCCGCTACAATAGATCCTATAAGAAAAATAGCCATTGAGAAAATATATAAATGGCGTGTCGAATATTTATCCATTAAAAAGGCAGTGAGTGGAATCATTATACCGTTAACAAGCATAAATCCGGTAATTAACCATTGTGCTGTTGTTTCTGTGATGTTCAGTCCTTTGATGATTGCTGGTAGTGCAGTGTTTAAAATAGTTTGATTGAGCATAGACACAAAAGCACTAATGAGCATTACCGTAACGATAGCATTACGTTTAGAAGTCGTCATCGAAATGTTAGACATAGAATGGTACTCCTTTCAAAATGAAGTTGCAGACACCAAACTTAAGATTGTGTGGAAGACTATTACAGAAACAAGTTGGTGAGTATAACATGAATGGTAGTCTTACTTGAACATTAACAAGAATTATTACTACATTGTGAAATATATCCTAGAAGTCTTATATAAGTACTTAACTGTATAAAATGATTAAAAATTAACAGAAGTAAAATAAAATTCGTATCGAATACGATGAACTACACATTTCAATAGAATGAGTTAAATCTTGTTATAATCACATTTTAGTTCTATCTTCATATGTGAATACATAAAAATACCGAGACATTTGATGATGTCTCGGATATTTATCATATATCACTAGTTGATTTATCTACATGCCTTTTCAAGTCCCAACTTACTAGCGTCATCATTTACACAACACTATTTAATAACAAAACGCTTTTCGTTAAACTTAATCCTCACGTTGTTATTTATGATGTTCAACTTTATTTATATGATATAAAACCTGAAAATTTCTCAACGACTGTTATGCCATAATCATCTTGAGGGATTACTAACTTCCTTTATTTATCCTTTTGTGCTCTCTGCCACTCCTCTGCCAAGAATAATAGAGCCACAATACCTATAATAATAACGCCAATCATTTTCATATGTATAATATCGGCTTGATACATATATACAAGACTTGCAATCACACCAACAGGCACAATAAGGCCTAATATTTTATTTCCCGTACGCGATAAAAAGTAATGAATAGCAAGCAAAACAGCGTATATAATGACTGGCAGTATGTAATGTAAAAAATCCATCATAACGTATTATCCTCCATTCGAATTCATTAATAACCTTCTATGTAAGGATAACGTATTTATGGTTATTGGTCATTGATTCCAAAGTTTAGTTATTATATTTTTAATGAAATACCATGCCATTTTCATATCTTTAACAGTATAAATAATTACATTATCTTTTTAAAAATAAAATATATTAAGATTTTCTTTTTCATTTTTAATATCATCATATCAGTTTATTTACCCACCTTACCATTAGCGTTATAATGATTAAGTTGCTTTTTTTATCAACAAAAATTTAAAGATGTGAGATGAATAAATGATGGATTTTTGGTCTTCAAAACGAGGCAAGATGTTAGAAATCACTGTCCTCGTGTTTATTACAATTTTTGGTGTAGGCTCTCAATTTTTTTCAAATTTAGCCTATAGTTTAAATCAAGGTATCCTTCAAACATCCTTTGGTATTGGCTCTCAATATCTGATTATCCCCTCTGTATTAGCTAATTTCACTTTTGCTTTAGGTATACCGTTGGGGCATACACTCACACATAAATATGGATTCAAGCGTAATTACTTATGCTTTGTGTTTATATTTCTCATTGGTTCAATCTTAGGACTTCTATCTTTTAACTTAATCATTCTGTCTATTGCTAAAATGATTCAAAGTTTCAGTTCAGGTGTATTATTCTTTACCTTGTTACCTAAACTTTTCTTGAACTTTCCAAAACAATATAGAAATGTATTTTTATTGATGGTTATTGTAGGTTTATTTGGTTCAAATGCGCTTGGAGGATTATCTGGTAGTTTATCATTAGAATTAGATCGTTGGCATTGGATTTTTGTAGTAAATATCATCTCCGCGATATTATGCTTAATTCTAGGCAACGTCATATTAAGAAAAAATGAATATCATCAAACATCAGATATTCATATTAGTCGATCAATGATGATTACTTTAGTATTAAGTACCATTTCTTTAATGATTCCTATGTCACTTCTTACTCAAAAAGGCTACCATTCATTATGGGTGTGGCCGATACTCTTAATTGCAATATTTTTTATTGTAAATTTTATCATTACAAATCGGCAAGCTACACATCCCATTGTTCACTTTCATACACTATTCAGTAAAAAGCCTTTCGTCGGTGCAACAATGGCAATTTCATCACATTTAACTTTATTAACAGGCATTGCTGGTATCAATGTCTATATCGTAAGAATATTAAAGTTGCCTTTTGATATTTCATTACATTTCTATTTCTTTTTCTTTGTTGGAGTCATTATAACGGGTATCTTAAAAATGTTCTTTTATAGCTCTGTCGGTGCAGGTTTTTTAGGTACATTGGGATCGTCAGCCTTACTATATGTAAGCATCCATTGGATTATTCTGGGAAATACGATTAACATTCCATTACTTTATATTCAAGGTCTTCTGCTCGGCTTCGGTGCAAGCATGACCTTAGTTAGTGGCTCGATGGCTACATTATTGGACGGAGATTTAAAAGAAGCAGCACAACGTTCTCAAACCATGCATACAATAAGAAATTTCTCTGCTGCTATGTTGATACCGATTATAGCTTATACGATTAAGAATCATATCCAAAAAGGAACACAGTCTATATATGCTGAAAACATTACTGATAAAATGATTTACCTTAAAAAGTTGCAAGATGTTGCGATTGATGCTGATCATCAAATATTCTTATTAATGATTATTTTCAATATGGTCATGTTCGTTTCTTCAATTATACAAATGATTTTAGGTAAAGGTAGACGTATTACACCACCTCGGGAATCATAAAAAGATGTTAAATCAAAAGCTAGGCACATTACAAGTGATACATTGTAATGTGCCTAGCTCTATATATAAAGATTTAGTATTATTCTTCAGGATATTTAGCTCTTACTTCAGAGATAACACTATCCATACTCATATTTGATTTAATTCCTACACTTGCAATAAAGCTTCCTTCAACGATTGGCGCTTCCATTTTAACAATTTTGTGGTCACCTTCGTACATTTCTAAAGCTGTGTCTAAATTCATGCCTGCTGAACCAATGTCATAGAAACAAAGCGCATCATTTTCAAGTCCATTAATTACAGAGACGATTTGATCAAATGATGTACCGATTTCATCGTCACTTAAGCCACCAACGGCAATAAGGTCAACACCACCGTCAGTCATTTGATTGATTAATTGTTTAACACCTTCTGCGATTTTATGACTATGACTTACTACTACTATAGATGTCATGACTTACTCTCCTCCTATAATTGCATTAAGAATATAAACACTACTTTGTGCACCAGGATCAATATAACCTTTTGAAGCTTCGTTAAAATATGATGCACGGCCTTTAGTAGCTACCATATCTTTGGTTTCATTAGCAAATGATTGTAGTTTATCTAGATCTACTGTTTCATTTTTTTCAACAGCTTCTCTCGCACGTTCGATAACATCATACATCGTTTTTTCATTTAATTCGACTTTACCACGTTGTTGAATGCCATCAGCAAACGCTTTAAGTACCTCTTTAAGATTATCATGATCAATTTCATCATTCACTGCACTCGCCATTTTGATAAAACCAAATCCGTATAATGGTCCAGAAGCACCACCTACGTTAGACATTAATGTCATACCTGTTGATTTAAATAGCGCTTGCATACTTTGATCATCTATTTTTTCTTTTAAGTGTTCGAAACCTCTGACCATATTTACACCATGATCTCCATCACCGATAGCTCTGTCTAAATCAGTCAGTTCACTTTCTTTTTCTTTAAAAGTATTTTCTAAATCTAATAAGCGTGCTTTGATATCTGCTACATTCATTCTCTAAGTCACCTCAAAATTTAATATATATTTATTACTTATTGAATTTTAAAATTAAAAATATTTACTTGCTGTAGGTGCAGCTAAAGCTTCACTCAATTCTTCACTGAAGGGGAGTACAGTTATAGAGAAGCCTTGCATGTCTAATGCTGTCATATAGTCACCTACGAACCATTGTTTAACATCAATATCATTCTGATTGAATTGTTCATCTAGATATTTAGTAACTATATTTAATTCTGATAGTGGCGTACCACCCATACCATTAACCATTACGATTAAAGGTTTTTTCTCAATTTCTTTGTATAATTGATCGAGTAAACGTTCAACAATCACGTTAATAGGTTGTACGTCTTCACGATGTAAACCTTTTTCACCGTGAATACCGATACCAATTTCCATTTGATTGTCTTCAATATCGAAACCGTTTTTACCAGTTGTGGGCACCATTGGAGGCGTTAATGCCATACCAATACTTTTAATATCTGGTAAAAGTGCCTCAACTTTAGATTTGATTTCATCAAGTGCAACACCTTTTTCAGCTAGGTATCCAGCATATTTATGCACAAATACTGTACCCGCTACACCACGGCGTTTTTCCGGGTCAGAAATAGCAATATCATCTCTGACAATAACACTTTCAACTTTAATATCTTCCATTTGAGCCATTTCTTGAGCCATTTCAAAGTTCATAACGTCTCCTGCATAGTTTTTAATAACAAGTAGAACGCCGTCACCATTGTCCACAGCTTTAATGGCATCTAATATTTTATCAGGTGTAGGTGAAGTGAAGATTTCTCCACATACAGCTGCATCGAGCATGCCTTCTGCTACAAATCCTGCGTGTGCAGGTTCATGTCCACTGCCGCCCCCAGAAACGAGTGCAACACCTGATTGTTTTTTATGCTTTCTAACAACAATAGTGTCAGATACAACTTCAACATCGTTGTTTGAAACTGTAATTCCATCAAGCATATCTTTTAAAATTGTGTTTTTATCTTGAATTAACTTTTTCATTCAAAGCGACTCCTTTTAGTTGAACTGACTTTTAGATAAATCATTAACAGTTAAAATTGCGTCTGCGATTTCATCAGCAGTGATTTTATCACTTAAGTTAGCAAACGTATCATTTGGTGTTAATGCACGTTCACCTACTTGAACTAATTCTTCATAACTTGTGTTTTCAATGTGAAGACCTTCTAATGTTGTTGGCATATTGATATTATCGAAGAATGTTTTGTATTTCATGAATTTTTCAGTTGGCGCATTTTCAAGTACTAATTGTACTAAAATACCGTATGCCACTTTTTCACCATGAGTTAAGTGGTGGATATCTCCTTCTAAAGCTGTGAATCCATTATGAATTGCGTGTGCACCTGCTAATCCGCCGTTTTCAAATCCTAAACCTGAAAGTAATGTATTGGCTTCAATCACAGCATCTACTTGTGGTGTCACGATATGTTTTTCTACAGAAGTATAAGCACTGTAACCATATTCAAAAATAACCTCTTCACATTTTTGAGCGATTGCTAAACTTGCTAATGTAGGTTTGCCATGGAACATGTTTTGCCCTTGTCTACGAAGTGTAGATTCAACTTCGATTAATGTTGCTAAACCATCACTCATACCTGATGCAAATAAACGTACAGGTGCTTGTGCAACAATTTCAGAATCTACGATAACTGTATCAGGGTTTTTAGGGTAGAATTCATAACCACTAAATGATCCATCTTCGTTATAAATAACAGATACTGCTGCTGTTGGTGCATCCATTGATGCTGTAGACGCAAAATCGATGACGCTTGCTTTAAGTTCAAATGCTACAGCTTTACCTGTATCTAACGCTTTACCTCCGCCTAAACCAATAACAACGTCAATGTTTTTTTCTTTATATTGTTTAACTATACGTTGAATTTCTTCTTCAGAAGATTCTCCTTTAAATACTTCATATTCAAAATCAACGTTGTTATTTGCTGAGAAACTTTCTTTTATTTTTTCTTCAGTGATATTCCAAACCACTTCATCTGCAATAATCAACGCGTGACTACCAAGACGTTCTGTTTCTTCAGCGATAGAGCTAACAATACCTTTCCCTTGTACATATCTTCCTGGTGATTGATAAATAAATTTAGACATAAGTATTCCTCCAAAACATCTTTTATATTTATATTAAAAAATAAGATTTAAAATGAAATAATGTAATCTCATTCCCCTAATCTTAATTTTTAATAAGCATGGATCATACTGTCTCTCATCTCTCAATTCCTAGTATACGCTTTCAAAAAAATTTTTAAAGGATTATCCATCGAAAATTTAATAGAATTTGATTAAATTGTTGTTAATTCTTTTGAAAAATCATTAAAACAGCGCATGGTTAGTGCATTATGACAATTTATTTAAAACTATATTTACATTTATTGAAAATATTTTTAATTATAATTTAACTGTCGATTTCAAACCCTAAATCTTCAATCATGCGATAATCTTCCTCATTCGGTTGACCGCCTGTAATTAAGTAATCTCCTACAAAAATTGAATTAGCCGCTTTCAATGCGAGTGGTTGTAATGAACGTAGATTTACCTCCCGTCCACCTGCAATTCGAATTTCTTTTGTTGGATTGATTAACCTAAACATCGCTATAATTCTTAAACATTTCATTGGTGACAATAAATCTAATCCACCAAATTTAGTTCCTTTAATAGGATGTAAAAAATTAATAGGAATGCTATCAGCATCGATGGCTCTTAAAGCAAATGCCATATCAATAATGTCCTCATTCGACTCTCCCATACCACATATCACACCTGAACAAGGAGAAATATTATTATCTTTCATCATTTCAACCGTATTCACTCTATCCTCATATGTATGTGTAGTTACTACTTCATCGTGATAACGCTCACTCGTATTTAAATTATGATTATAACGATCGACACCAGCAGCCTTTAATTTTTTAGCCTGTTCTTCTTTCGTTAATCCTAAGCACGCACAAATCTTTAGTTGTGGGTGTATCTTTTTAATATCTTCTACTGTTTCGCAAATATGATCGACTTCTCTGTTACTAGGACCTCTACCACTCATAACAATACAGTATGTACCGATTTGATTTTCAGTTGCCACTTGAGCGCCTTCTTTAATTTGGTCCTGTTCAACAAGTGCATAACGTTGCTTTTCTTTCATTTTTACAGATTGCCCACAGTACCCACAATCTTCTGCACAGATACCACTTTTAGCATTTAATATCATATTAAGCTTAACTTTTTTACCATAGTAATGTTTTCTCACTGTGTAGGCTTCATTTAATAAATCAAATGTATCTAGTTCGGAACTTTCAAAAATTGTTAATGCTTCTTCTTTAGTTAATGGTTCTCGGTTTAACACACGTTGAGCTAGGTTTAATGTCATAATCTTTAACTCCTTCTTCTAAAAACTCACATTTATTAAACATCTAGTTACCTATTGTAAACTTTATATATTTATAAGTTTACATTAATCGTGTGATGATTGAAAATATTTATAAAAAAAGATGGGACAATGCATTGATTGTCACATCTTCGCTATATTAAACCGAATTAAAATAACTTCATGTAAATATTGTTCACTTAAAAAATTGTAGTGTCTGCACGCATAACAATATTGATACTCCAAACTTTCTTTGGTTAACTGGAATCCAAACTTTAGGGTCGTTAATTATTTTACTTCACCCGTTTTAGGATTAAATTGTTTAATTGATGCCTTTCGTAGTTCATCCTTCTCATTCTTACTTATTTCGTATTGATTATGATAAAGTGTCGATTCCCAACTTCCATACATTGGATTTGGGAAAATAATATACTTTTTGCCAAAATCTTTTGCATGTTTCTTCACGAGTTTCTCACGTTCTTTAGCAGTAGATTTTTTAGGATCTGTAAAATCTAACAAATTGTCACCAAATAACATCACTAACTTATGATTTTTTTCGACTTGTTGACGTCGTGATGCTTTACTTTTATCGTTTTTCCCTTTTAGTAAAATATGATTATCTTTCGCTTGCGGTAGTCCAATATTTTTTAAATTTTCCTTTGTAGCTTTAAAATCTTTTTCTTTATCACGGTCAGAAATATAGTAAATATCGATACCTTTTTTGTCAGCATATTTTAAGAATGATTTGGCGCCATAAACAGGTTTTGCCTTCGCTGCAGCAACCCATTCATGCCATCCTTCTGGAAAAGACGTATCGTGCATAGAAGCATATCCTTGATATGGTGAATTATCAAGAACTGTTTCATCTAAGTCTAAAGCTATAGCAAGTTTTTTCTTACCTTTATTCTTTTTAATATGTTCATCTAACTGATATTTTGCAGTATTGTATCCCTGTAGATAAAGTGCCTTCGCTTCGGCAGAATTTTGATACCATGAGACAGCCATTACATTTTGTTCACCAAGGTTGGGGTCATTTTGATGTTGTGTCGTTTGATTATGGTTATCTTTAGTATGAGATTCACATGCATATGTATGAATTGGTGCTGAAATTGTAACTGTCGATGCTAATGTAGCTATTGCAATGTACTTTGATAATTTATTCATTGATTCACCTCATTAAAATAATTGAAAATTACAAATTTTAGTATATAGTAATTTTATTACAAAATGAATCATAAATTTTTTCAAAAAATTACATATCAATTAAAATATCAAAACTCATCGTAAAATTGCATATGCGTGTTCTCACATTTATAATATTCCATTCTATCTTTTAATGTTCCAGTATGTAATTCAATTTTATGCCCATCCGGATCTGTAAAATATATCGATTTTTTGTCTTTAATGTCTCTTGGTCGCCCTTTTAAAATATTTACTTGATTCTCTTTAAGCCATTGAATCCACTGTTGAAAATCTTCTTCATCTATGGAGAAAGCAATGTGCGTATAGGAATGACTTATTTCATTCCTTGGTATATTTTTTTCTTGATTCAGTGCAATCCAAGTATGACCAATAGTTAAATATGCTGTCGTTCTACCTGATACTAATAAGTCACCATGTAAAATATCTTTATAAAATTGTATAGAGGTATTTAAATCACTCACTGAAAAACAAATATGATTAACACTTGTTATTTCCATTTATACACTCCTTGTATTAGTGACGTTAACATTTAATCTCATGCGTAAAAAAACCTGTAACCAAACGAATGATCACAGGATGTGCTGATATATGATTGAATAATTAATTTAAATAGTGATCCACGTGTTCAAGTCTATAGTGTGAATCTTTCGCTTTCTCATCTTCAAATTCCTTTTTAGTTAATGGAGATAAATGTTCAATCTTGTAATGTAATTTTTTCGCAAACGCTTCAACTTCATCTTGATTGTCAGCTGTTACGAACATCGTTAATACATTATCATCAACAATATCTTTATGGTGTTGATAATTCAACTTATACACTTTCATCTTACTGTTCCTCCTATTATACTAATATGCCCTTTTTACTTTGAATGACCTTCAATTTAATTAGAATAATCCACTGTTAGCTTAAATTTCATGTAAGTTGTGGTTTATTGTAAGAGATGTTTCTAAATATAATAAAGAACAAGTGATTAATCAATATAATTTTACAATTATTTTGAGAATTCACTAATAATATAAAGAAGTTACTACGGTTTATTCAACTAACATACCTCTTACATTTCGATTTTAATCTACCTTCATTATTTAAAATGTGTTAAATTCACTTTAATTGAATTTTCTAAATTCTTTAAAGTTGGTTTTAACTTAAACATAAACCTTTTTTGACAAATTTCACACTATTCAAATCCAATGTTAATAAAAAGTTCATTGATTTATTAATAAAAAATTACAATTTTTGAGTTAAGTTGAAAACTGCAAGGAAACGCTTACAATAAAATTGTAATTCATTCACAAGGAGTTGTTATTGATGAAAAATTTACGTAACAGAAGCTTTTTAACTTTATTAGACTTTTCACGACAAGAGGTAGAATTTTTATTAACACTCTCCGAAGATTTGAAGCGTGCCAAATATATCGGCACTGAAAAGCCTATGCTAAAAAATAAAAATATCGCGCTTCTTTTTGAAAAAGATTCCACTAGAACACGTTGCGCATTCGAAGTTGCCGCACATGATCAAGGTGCACACGTCACTTATCTTGGACCTACAGGTTCTCAAATGGGTAAAAAAGAAACTGCTAAAGATACAGCACGTGTACTTGGTGGTATGTATGATGGTATTGAGTACCGAGGTTTTTCTCAACGTACTGTAGAAACATTAGCGCAATATTCAGGTGTTCCGGTATGGAATGGATTAACCGATGAAGATCACCCTACACAAGTGCTTGCTGACTTTTTAACTGCTAAAGAAGTATTGAAAAAAGAGTATGCTGATATCAACTTTACTTATGTTGGCGATGGACGTAACAATGTTGCTAACGCATTAATGCAAGGTGCTGCCATTATGGGTATGAATTTCCATCTTGTTTGTCCTAAAGAACTCAATCCGACAGAAGAATTATTAAATCGTTGCGAACGTATTGCGACGGAAAATGGCGGTAACATTTTAATAACAGATGATATTGATAAAGGCGTGAAAGATTCTGATGTTATTTATACAGATGTTTGGGTATCAATGGGCGAACCTGATGAAGTATGGCAAGAACGCCTTAAACTTTTAAAACCATATCAAGTTAACCAAGCACTATTAGAAAAAACCGGCAATCCAAATGTTATTTTTGAACATTGTTTACCTTCTTTCCACAATGCAGAAACTAAAATTGGTCAACAAATTTATGAAAAATATGGCATTAGTGAAATGGAAGTCACTGATGATGTCTTCGAAAGCAAAGCTTCTGTAGTATTCCAAGAAGCTGAGAATAGAATGCATACAATTAAAGCGGTCATGGTAGCAACTTTAGGAGAATTCTAAATTATAGAAGGAAGTGAGTGAAATGGCTAAAATTGTAGTAGCTTTAGGTGGAAACGCTTTAGGAAAATCACCACAAGAACAACTTGAATTAGTAAAAAATACAGCTAAATCCCTAGTAGGATTAATTACTAAAGGTCACGAAATTGTGATTAGTCACGGTAATGGACCACAAGTAGGAAGTATTAACCTTGGTCTGAATTATGCAGCTGAACACGATCAAGGTCCTGCTTTTCCATTTGCTGAATGTGGCGCTATGAGTCAAGCCTACATCGGCTATCAACTTCAAGAAAGTTTACAAAATGAACTTCATTCAATGGGCATAGATAAGCAAGTTGTCACACTAGTTACCCAAGTAGAAGTTGATGAAGGCGATCCAGCTTTTAATAGTCCAAGTAAACCCATCGGTCTGTTCTACACTAAAGAAGAAGCAAATCGTATTCAACAGGAAAAAGGTTATCAATTTGTAGAAGATGCTGGTCGAGGTTACCGTCGCGTTGTACCATCACCACAACCAATATCTATTATCGAACTGGAAAGTATTAAAACTCTAGTAGAAAATGACACACTCGTCATCGCTGCAGGTGGAGGTGGTATACCAGTCATTCGCGAACAGCATGATAGCTTTAAAGGTATAGATGCCGTCATCGATAAAGACAAAACAAGTGCATTATTAGGTGCTGATATTCACTGTGATCAACTCATTATTTTAACAGCGATTGATTATGTTTATATCAACTATCATACTGACCAACAACAAGCACTTAAAACAACAAATATAGATACGCTTAAAACATATATTGAAGAAAAACAATTTGCCAAAGGCAGCATGCTACCTAAAATCGAATCTGCCATCTCCTTTATTGAAAATAATCCTAACGGTAGCGTGCTCATCACATCATTAAATCAATTAGATGCAGCACTAGAAGGTAAAATTGGCACACTCATTACAAAGTAACGTTTTAACGTATAAGTAGAAATTAATTTAATCATATTCATACAGTGCATCCTGTTATTCCACTCCTCTCCATTTCATACAGGGTGCACTTCCTTAATCAATCATGTAAAATACTAACCAAATTCAATTGATAGGCTTTTATTTTAGGTTAACTGTCGAAGGAGATGAAACCGTTGGAACAAGCGATCAATGATAATAAAAAGAAAAAACGTTTTAACTTTAGAATGCCAGGTGCATTTATGATTCTCTTTATCCTAACAGTTGTCGCAGTTATAGCAACTTGGATAATCCCCGCGGGTGCATACTCAAAACTTTCATATGAACCTTCATCCCAAGAATTAAAAATTGTCAATCCTCATCATCAAGTAAAAAAAGTTCCTGGAACACAAAAGGAGCTTGATCGATTAGGAGTTAAAATCAAAATAGAACAATTTAAATCTGGTGCAATTAATAAACCCGTTTCAATTCCTAATACTTACGAACGTCTAAAACAACATCCAGCTGGTCTTGATCAAATTACCAGTAGCATGGTTAAAGGAACCATCGAAGCCGTCGATATTATGGTCTTTATACTTGTTCTAGGTGGATTGATTGGCGTTGTTCAAGCGAGTGGGTCCTTTGAATCAGGATTGTTAGCACTTACTCAAAAAACGAAAGGCCACGAATTTATGCTTATCGCCTTTGTCTCCATACTTATGATTATAGGCGGAACGCTATGTGGTATTGAAGAGGAAGCTGTAGCGTTCTATCCTGTTCTCGTTCCAATATTTATTGCGCTCGGATATGATTCTATTGTCTCAGTCGGTGCAATTTTCTTAGCAAGCTCTGTGGGCAGTACATTCTCAACAATCAACCCATTCTCAGTCGTCATTGCTTCTAACGCAGCAGGAACAACTTTTACTGATGGTCTTTATTGGAGAATAGGCGCTTGTATCATCGGTGCTATATTTGTTATTAGTTATTTGTTCTGGTATTGTAAAAAAATTAAAAAAGATCCTAAATCCTCTTATTCTTATGAAGACAAAGCAGCATTTGAAAAACAATGGTCTGTGCTCCATGATGACGGTTCTTCTGAGTTTACATTACGTAAAAAGATTATTCTTACGCTTTTCGTCTTACCGTTCCCTATTATGGTTTGGGGCGTCATGACACAAGGATGGTGGTTCCCAGTCATGGCATCTGTATTCTTAATCTTTACCATTATCATCATGTTCATTGCTGGAACAGGACAATATGGTTTAGGTGAAAAAGGTACTGTAGATGCATTCGTTAATGGCGCTTCAAGTTTAGTAGGTGTATCTTTAATCATTGGTTTAGCTCGAGGAATTAACTTAGTATTGAATAAAGGAATGATTTCTGACACAATCTTGCACTTTTCATCATCTATCGTGCAACATATGAGTGGGCCTTTATTTATCATTGTTCTGCTCTTTATCTTTTTCTGTTTAGGATTTATCGTGCCATCATCATCAGGATTAGCAGTACTATCTATGCCTATCTTTGCGCCATTAGCTGATACAGTAGGTATACCAAGATTTGTTATTGTTACAACATATCAATTCGGTCAGTATGCAATGTTGTTCTTAGCGCCTACTGGACTTGTAATGGCAACACTTCAAATGTTAAACATGCGTTACTCACACTGGTTACGTTTCGTATGGCCTGTTGTCGCGTTTGTTTTAATATTTGGTGGAGGCTTACTAATTACACAAGTTTTAATATACTCATAATCTTTTAAAAGTGGAAAAAGATTTACCTATTCATAGTTATATCTTTTAGAAATGATGAAAAAAGAACGCCTAGGACATTAATAGTCGTCCTAGGCGTTCTTAGCATATTAGCAGTCGATGTTTAAATAAAAAAGTGCTATATTCAAATTTTACATGCATGGGACGCTTCATTGTTGAAATAATCTAACTCATTCAATACGTACGCTCTCCCACTTCTTTATTAATCTTAACAAAAGCCGTACGAGTTTAACTATATTCTAACATTCTTTTTAAATATGTGATGATGTAAAACGGTCAATGACATCTTCTATTGCTTTATCCCAAAATGCATAATCGTGATTACCTGGCGCTTTTTTAAATTGATATGGAATACCTTTTTCATCTAAATAGTTCACAAAATCAATATTACCTTGATACAGTTCATCTTCAGTTCCACAAGTAATATATAGTTGTGGTAACGCTTGTCCATTGTCTATTGCTTGTTCAACTAAATAGTATGGATCAAAAGATGTCCCCGCGACATGTTGCGTATTACCTACAATCGCTTCTGGCGTAAAATCATACCATTGATATTGACCAATCATAGAAACATCATATGGCGCTGAAAGCATGGCGGCTTTTGAGAAACGATAACTTTGCGTTAATGCAAATTTGATTGCACCATAACCTCCCATAGAGTGACCTGCTATAAAATTATCTTCTCTCTTTTTAGACAATGGCAATATTTGATGAACATAATCATAAACTTCTAGTATATAGTCATAATAACTATGTCCATAAGCCATATTTGAATAGAAACTATGATCGGCATTAGGCATCACCACTGCTAGTTGGTGGGTATTCGCGTAGCGTTCTATACTCGTATATCTCATATAAGAGGAAGTATCACTTGATAAACCATGTAGCAATAACATAGTTTTTAATGGTTTCGCATTTTCATTTGTATCAAAGTAACTTTTATCTTCTGGAAGAATGACATTAATCGTTTGATGCATTCCTAAAGTTTTAGATAAATAATTTAATGTAATATGAGCCATAATCTTGGCTCACTCCTCCCTGTATAAAAAATTAAATCACTTACGTAGCTGGATCTAGCTTTTTCTCTAATAAACGTAATAAAACATCTATAAGTATGACAATGATAACGATAGGTATTGCACCTGCTAGAATGAATAGTGTTCCATCAGTTGCATTTGTACCTCTAATCACAATATCACCTAATGTTGGCGCACCAATAAATGAACCTACAGCTACGACACCAATAGCTACAACAAGGGCAATCCGAATACCACCTATAATAACTGAAAGTGACAGAGGTAACTCAATCATAGTTAATACTTGGTTACGCGTCATTCCCATACCTTTTCCAGCATCTTTAATATTTGGATCAACTTCATTAATTCCTGTATACGTATTTTTAATAATAGGAAGCAAGGCATATAAGAACACAGTAAAAATGACTGTATTCATACCGAGTCCCATACTAAGCATTAATATCGCTAACATAGCAATAACCGGAACAGTTTGAATAATATTCGCGATAGTAATAATCACACCTGATAATTTACCAAATCTTGCAATGATGATACCAAGAGGTATGCCCACTAAACATGCTAGTAAAACACCGTAAACAGACATTAACAAATGATTAACAAACAATTCCCATAGGTAGCCAAAGTTCATTTGGTAGTAGTGAACGAGTTGTTGTATTAAATTCCCTTCCATGTTTATTGACCACCTTTCTGTTTATCTTTTTTATTGTCATCGTCTTCAAAATAATGATGTTTTTTCAAGAAGTCCTCTGCAACTGTTGCAGGCTCTTTTCCTTTACCATCAGCTTGATAATTTAATTCTTGCATTTGTTCTGTTGATATCTTACCTTCTAATTTTTTAACAATCGGTTTGAGCTCTGGCTTCTCTTTTAACAATTGATCTGATGCAAGGGGACTGGCATCGTATGGTGGGAAGAATCGACGATCATCTTCCAACACTTTTAAATCGTATGCTGAAATACGCCCATCTGTAGAATAACCTACTGCTACGTCTAATTTGCCAGAACTAAGTGCATCGTAAACCAGGCCAATTTGCATAGGTCTCACAGTACCAAAGCTATAACCATATTCTTTTTTAAATGCTGGATAACCGTCACCTTTGCGGTCCATCCATGAACTATCCATACCTACTCTTAAATCTTTCGCATGTTTTTCCAAGTCTGAAACAGTTTCTAAATGATATTTTTTAGCTGTTTCTTTTGTCACTATCAATGCATACGTGTTTTCGAAACCATACGAATTGAAGAAGGTTTGATTGTATTTCTTTTTAAATCCTTCTTGTGTCGCTTTCATGGCCTTTTTAGGATCTTTAATCGGATCTTCTTTCAACGCCCCTGTTAAGTCAGTGCCTGTATAACGCGTACCTGACATATTAGCTTGGCCACTTGTGACAGCATTATGTTGAATCGTACTTGAACCTAAATTATTAATTAAGGTAGGTTTAATTTCACCTTTTGTATCATGTTCAATAAGTAATCTCAGCATGTGCGATATAATTTGTGATTCACTTGTTCCTAAACTTGTGATTCTAACATCGTCATCTGAATGACTATTTTTTAAACCGGGTAAGTTACATCCAGATAACACTGTTAGACATAATACTAAAACAATCAGATATTTTTTATAATTCTTCATATTATCCTCCTTCAATGATTATCTGGAAACTTTTAATCCTTTAGGTACAACCCATTTTTCAATCAGTGATAAAACATAATCTACAATAAGTGCAATAGCAGTGACAAGAATAGTTGCAGTAATAATCATACTCGGTTCAAATAGCGCTAATCCGTTAAAGATAAAATCACCTAAACCACCAGCACCAACATAACTTGCCAATGTTGCCCAACTAATGACATAGACCGAAGACAGTCTAATTCCACTAAGTATTAATGGTAATGCGAGTGGCAACTCAACATCTTTCATCAATTGAAAGTTAGTCATTCCCATACTACGTCCTGCTTCTCTAAGGTTGGAATCTATATTTTGAATGCCTATAATCGTATTATTTAAAATTGGTAATAATACATATAAAAATAACGCTATAATTGCAGGTGTTTTTCCTACGCCAAATAATGGAATCATTAAAGCTAATACCGCTAATGTAGGTATCGTTTGTAAAACGCCAGCTATCGTCAATGACACTTTCGAAAGCTTTTCTTTTTTAGATAATAAAATGCCTAAAGGAACCGCTACGATCATTGCAATAACCAATGCCACTATCGATATGTACAAATGTTCGAAAGTCTTTGCAAATAACATACCACTATGTTCCGAAATAAACTTTATCATGGTGTCTCAACTCCTGTGGATTCGGGTTCAACAATCCCAGAATGATTATCATTGTTATCCGATTCTAACTCTCCCCAAATACTGTCATAAACAATGTCTACAAGGTTAGCTCGAGTGACAAGGCCTAATAATGTTTTATTATCACTGTCAACAACGGGTACATTACGTACATTACGTTTAAGAATTGTACGAACAGAATCTTGTAACTTACTATCAATACGTACTCTATAAATATCTCGTTGCATCGTATCTATAAGTTCTTTATGATGTCTTAATCCTTCGTTAATATCTTCAATATCTAAATAACCCAATAAATGCTCATCATTGCCGACAACAAATATCGTATCGACTCTTTTCTCTCTCATAATATTCACCGCATCATTAAGAGAACGGTCAACATGTACTGTCACGGGTTTAATCATCGCATCTTTAACTGTACGGATATTAGGTCTATCTTGAATTAAGCGATTCTGACCAATAAAGTCTCTAACGAAATCATTCGCTGGACTACGTAAAATATTATCTGGCGTGTCATATTGAACCACCTGTCCATTTGTCATAATACATATTTTATCTGCAAGTTTGATTGCTTCATCCATATCATGTGTAACAAAAATGAATGTCTTTCCTAATTGTTGTTGTAATTTTTTGACTAAGTCTTGTAATGTATCTCTTGTTATTGGATCGAGTGCACCAAACGGTTCATCCATTAAAATAATATCTTGTTCAGCTGCGAGTGCTCTTACAACACCAATACGTTGTTGTTGACCACCTGATAATTCTGAAGGATATCGATCTAAATATTCTTCTGGTAAATCTACTAAGCGTATAAGTTCTTTCGCTTTCTCATCCTTTTTCTCTTGTGACCATTTTAATAACTTTGGTACGAGAACAATATTCTCTTTCACTGTCATATGTGGCATTAAGCCGATTTGTTGTATGACATAACCGATACTGCGACGAAGCTCAACCGGATTAAGCTCTTTGATATTTTTACCGTCAATGGTAATTTCTCCCTCTGTAGATTCAATCATACGATTAATCATTCTAAGGGCAGTTGTTTTACCGCTACCACTTGTCCCAATAAATGCAATAAAGTCTCCTGATTCAATGTCTATGGTCATATTATCTACAGCTTTTTTACCACCTGCATAGACCTTTGATAAGTTTTTAATACTTAACATATGTCCATTCCTTTCTATAGGTAATTCAATTTGTTAAAAAATAAGGACTCATTGTGATGTTATACAAAGTAATCTAAGTAAGAACAAGGCACAAAAGAGTCCTTAAATCATATTCATCTAAATTCTAAGTTGTATTACTCTTTGCTTTTTGGCTTTTTCTTGATGCCAATACGATGACCTATATATTGAGATGTCATCTCCACATTCTCAATATTATAATAGTGTTCAATGTTATTCAAAATGTCGTTCGGAAAGGCTGAAGGTCTTCCTGAAGTCGTATCAATGCCCATCAGCATCACTTCATATGTTGCACATAAATCATCATCTGCATTAAACATTTCCATTAGGACATGTAATCGTTTGCTATCATAATCGTGAAGATGTACTTTAACAATGACATCTTCATTTTCTTTCATTTCATTAAGAAACATGACATGATTTTCTAAGGTGAATACGGTATATTGATAAGATTGAATGGCATTAATAGTTAAGCCTAAATGACCTAACCAATCATCTGTTGTATCACTGAAAATTCGGTTATACATTGCATCATTTAGGTGCCCGTTATGATCTACCCAATCACGATGTACTTTTGTGTGAAACACATACTGTTGATTCATCATTGTAATTCCGCTCCGTTAGACTTTTTCATCGCTTTACTATCACTTGGCCAATATTGTTCTGCTAATTCTTTCACTTTAATTAGAAATTCGTTTCTTTTTTGATCAAGTTCAGACATTGTATATCCTTGAGAAGATGCTTCACTACCACTTACTACTTTATGATATAGGTCATCTGTCAGTTCAGGCGCGATGAGTTTTGTCCAAGGTTTTTTTAAAGCTGGCCCAAATTGTTTTAACATATGACGCATACCACCTTCACCACCTGCCAAGTGGAACGTCATAAATGGACCATATTGTGCATAACGTAAACCTGCTGCATGGGTAAACGCCTTATCAACTTCCTCTGTTGTTGCAATACCATCATTAACTATGTGCAATGATTCACGCCATAATGCTTCCATAAGACGATCTGCAATATGTCCTTCTATTTCATGACGCACATGTAAAACATCCATACCAATACTTTCATAAATCTGTTCGGCTTTAACTGTTGTTTCTTCAGATGTTTGCTTACCTGGCACAATTTCGACTAATGGCAAAATATATACCGGGTGAAATGGATGGGCAACAACTAATCGTTCAGGATGTGATAAGTTAGCTTGTAATTCTGAAGGCATAATTCCTGATGTACTTGAACCAATTGTTGCTTCAGGTTTCGCATAAAAATCAATCTCTTTTAATACAGCATCTTTAATTTCTTCTACTTCTGGTACATTTTCTTGAATATGATCCGCATCTTTGACCGCTTCTTCTAAATGTGGTGTAAATGTTAGGTTTTGAATTGATGCATTTTCAGCAAGGCCCATTTGCTCTGCGTAAGGCCAATTTTGTTTAACTTGTGTCAACATGCGTTCATATGCACCTTCACTTGGATCAGTAGCAATCACTTCATGACCATGCGCAAGCATTCTAGTAATCCATCCACTACCAATTACACCTGTTCCAACAACTGCGAATTTCATTATTTGTCTCCTTTACCATGAGGATTTCTAAGATTAAATTTTTCTCTTGCTTCAGCAGGTGTAAGTGGCTCAATATCTAGTTCTGCTAAAATTCTTTTTGCCTCTTCTACCAATGCTTCATTCGTTGCTTTTACACCTTTTCTTAAATAAATATTATCTTCCAATCCAACACGAACATTTCCTCCACGTTGCGCAACTTCTCTTACAGTTGGCAGTTGCATCTTACCAATGCCAAATGCTGACCAATGTGCATTTTCTGGTATACGTGATTTAAGATATTCTATTGTTTCAGGATCATTCTCTGCACCCCAAGGAATACCTAAACAAAATTGGAACATAGGGTCTCCATCAATTAATCCTTCTTCTATCATTTGTTTGGCAAAACTCACATGACCTGTATCAAAACATTCAAGCTCAGGTTTGACTCCTGCATCTTTAACCATTTGTGCTTGTTTACGTAACCACGATGCAGGGCTTAAGTATATTGCATCTCCCATGTTGACACTGCCACAATCTAATGTACACATTTCTGGTAATAAGTCACCAATAGGTTTAAAACGTTCTTCTGGTGTTTGAATCCAAGTTCCTTCTCCACCTGTCTCTGGATGTTCTAGACTTGGAATGAAATCTCCACCGCCACCAGATGTCACATTAATGACGATATCTTCATCAGCTTCTCTAATTAATCTAACTGTTTCAGCATACAGTTCTGGATCATGACTTACTCCTCCAGTTTCAGGATCTCTTACATGAATATGTGCGACAGTTGCTCCTGCTCGTGCACATTTAATTGCTGAATCTGCAAGTTCTTGTGGTGTAACTGGTACGTTCTCATTTTTTTGTATTGTATCTCCAGCGCCAGTAATAGCTGCTGTTAAAACAACTTTTTGCATCATTAACACCTCTAAAAGTTTTATTTTTTTATGACATTGATTACTATACCAACTAGTCGGTTTAGTTTCAACTGACTTTACACAAAAAAGAACAGAGCGATGTACGATACATCACCCTGCTCTATGGATATAGCTTATTTAATTTTTTTCTATTTGCATCTTTAAACGTTCAATAACTTTCTCTCTCATTTCTTCATCTATAGCACTAATTCCGAATATTTCCGACAACCATAAACCATCGACAGCTAAACGAATAATGGTTGCATCTACCTCATCTAACCCGTCGTGGGTAATTTGATATTGCCATTCTTGATATGAGGTCTTTAATGGTGATAATAAACTTCTATTAGTCCCTTGCGCCGCTAACATTCCAGAAGTAATAGGCGCATTATCCGTACGATGTGCTCTTGTCGCTTCTATAAATGCGTTGAGCCATTGCCCTTTTTTGTTCTTTTCATTACCGATGTGTTGGTTCACGTTATCTCTGTACAAATTATTGGCATAGTTAACCAGCTCTTTGATGAGTTCATCTTTACTTTTAAAATGATAAAATAAACCACCTTTACTTATTCCAGCCCTTTGAGCTACAGCATCCAACGTGAGATAATCAGCACCTTTTTCATTAATAATAGCTGCGGCCGATTCTAATATTAATTGTCTTTTGGAAATTCTAGGCATTTCGTCACCTTCTTTATCGAATTCTAAATAATATATAATTGTAATTATTTAACACTTTTTCAACACCCATACTTATCGAGTGTATTTATTTTATAAACAACTTTTCTTAAATTCAACTTTATTAACATGAATTGTATTTATTAATAACGATTTACTTATTACTATATGTCACAAACATATAAAAAGTAAACTTATCATATAATATATGTTCCTCTGTCAACGTCGGTTAACTATGAAAAAATATTAAGTAGCTCTATTCCGTGCTTAATAATTTTTTATTCACTTTTAAAAATCCAAGAAAAGAGAGAGCGAATTCGCCCTCTCTTTTTTGTGGAGTAGTACTATTAAATATTATCTCACTAACAATTAATATACTTATTAATAAAATGATGTATTTAAAAACTATAATAATCTTGAAATATAATAATTAAGAAATTCGCAGTTATATCATTTATTACCTCAACCTTATTGTACGTGGGACGATTTTTTAGCAGTCATAAAGTATACAATAATACCAATAATGAAACCAAAAAATGCTGGAACAATCCATCCCATACCAATGTTAAAGAATGGGAGATAATTTTCTCCAAATCCAATGATTGTTTGTGCAAATTTTGTATTAACAAAGAACTCTGGACTTGCTTTCACACCATCTACAAATGCCGCCACCATTGTAAATAATGTTGTAAATCGATAGACAATCTTAGAATGTTTAAATAATGGACTAAGTAACGCTAATAAAATTAAAGTAATCGCTAAAGGATAAATGAACATCAATACTGGTGTTGAATACATAATAATTTTTGTTAAACCTACATTAGCAAATATACAAGCTAATATACTCACCCCAGTAGCTAACCAAAGATAGTTAGATTTAGGGAATAACTCTGTAAATGTTTCCGAAAAGGCTGTGATCAATCCTATTGCTGTTTTCAGACATGCCACAATGATGATTAGTGACAAAATAATAATTCCATAATCCCCTAAATAATGTTGTGCAATCTGAGCAAGCGCAATACCACCATTTTCACTTACTTTAAAACGACCTAAACTCATCGTACCCATTAAAGCTAATAAAGTATAAATAACGCCCATAGCTATAATACTAATCGTACCTGATTTTAAAGTTTCTTTAGCGATTGTATTCGGATTAGTAATCCCCAACTTTTTAATTGTAGTAACAATGATAATACCAAATGCTAATGATGCCAAAGCGTCTAATGTATTATATCCATCGATAAACCCTTTGAGTAACACGCTATTGCTATAATCAGCACTTACTGGCGCATGACTAATTCCACCCATAGGACGGATAAATGCAAGCACAACAACAATTCCAAGCAAGATGAGAAAGACCGGATTTAGGAATTTTCCAATATAGTCTAATATTTTAGAAGGTTTACGCGAAAATAACCACGCTACTCCGAAGAATAAAATACTAAAAATAGGCAACAACGCTTGGGCCGTACCAGATGAAATAAATGGTGAAAATGCTATTTCAAATGACGTCGTCGCAAGTCTTGGCAACGCAAAAAACGGACCTATAACAAGATATAAGCCAATTGTGAACAAATAACCATATATTTTACTTATCCTTGAGGAAATTTCAAAGACCCCGTTTGTTTTAGATACACCTATCGCTATAATTCCTAAGAAAGGTAGTCCGATAGCCGTGATAAGAAATCCTAAATTGGCGGTCCATACATTTGACCCCGCAGTTTGACCTAAGTGAATTGGAAAAATGAGATTTCCAGCACCAAAAAATAGACCAAACAGCATTGAGCCGATAAATAGATTCTCTTTTAATGTTAGTTTATTTTTCATCATTAATTATGTATCTCCTAATAATATGTATTATTAGCTATTATACATGATTTTAACCGTCTGCGTGGCACGAAGTTATATTTATATATATGTTGTATTATTACATCTTAATCTCATCGCTTTTCATTTTATAACACGATTCAAACTATAAATAATGAAAAATTTTTAATATTGCTATACATTGTTGTTTTTTATAAGAAATGTTAAGTCAATATTTATTTTTTATTAAAAATTCATTTATTTTGGCATATAATTTTTAATAAATAAAAGTTTTTGATAATATTAAGTGTACAAGGATTTTTATTTTTTATTAAAAAGTGAAAATCATTACTAAAAATGAGGAGGACTGTGAAATGACTGTATTGAGTGAGCAAGACAAAATAAGATTATTAGCTGATATCGTCAAGATTCAAACTGAGAATGATCATGAAATTGAAGTATGTGAGTACTTAAAAGACCTGTTAAGTCAATATGATATTGATTCTAAGATTGTTAAAGTTAATGATTCACGCGCTAATTTAGTTGCTGAAATTGGTAGTGGCGCTCCAGTCTTAGCAATCAGTGGACACATGGATGTTGTAGATGCTGGTGACCATGATGATTGGACTTTTCCTCCATTTGAACTCACAGATAAGGATGGCAAGTTATTCGGCAGAGGTACCACTGACATGAAAGGTGGTCTTATGGCGATGGTCATCGCGATGATTGAATTGAAACAATCAAACGCATTAAAGCAAGGTACGATACGTTTATTAGCTACTACAGGAGAAGAGACGGAACAATATGGTGCACAATTACTTGCTGATGAAGGTTACTTAGATGATGTGAGTGGTTTAATTATTGGCGAACCAACTAGTAATATCGCTTACTATGCTCATAAAGGTTCTATGAGCTGTGTAGTCACAGCGAAAGGTAAGGCTGCACATAGTTCTATGCCACACCTAGGTACAAATGCTGTTGATATTTTAGTTGATTTTGTAAATGAAATGAAACAAGAATATAAAAATATTAAAGAGCATGATAAAGTACATGAGCTAGACGCTGTTCCAATGATTGAGAAGCATCTCCATAGAAAAATTGGTGAAGAAGAATCACATATCTACTCTGGATTTGTAATGTTAAACTCTGTTTTCAATGGTGGTAAACAAGTTAATTCTGTTCCTCATAAAGCGACAGCTAAATATAATGTAAGAACTGTTCCAGAGTATGACAGTACTTTCGTGAAGGATTTATTTGAAAAAGTCATTCGTCATGTGGGTGAAAATTATTTAACTGTAGATATACCTAGCAGTCATGATCCAGTGGCAAGTGATCGTGATAATCCTCTTATTCAAAATATTACACGTATTGCACCGAATTATGTACATGAAGACATTGTTGTGAGTGCATTGATTGGTACAACTGATGCATCTAGTTTCCTAGGAACAAATGAAAATAACGTAGATTTTGCTGTCTTTGGACCTGGTGAATCTATTATGGCGCATCAAGTTGATGAATTTATTAGAAAAGATATGTATTTAAGTTACATTGATGTTTATAAAGATGTATTTAAAGCATATCTAGAAAAATAAACTATTTAAACTTATGAATCATATTTTTATTAAATAAAGTTAATTGAGATATATTTTAAACTCAGTTTATCGACTGATTAAACGTAAAGAAGCCTGAGACAACGATTGATGTCTCAGGCTATTACTATATTTATCTTTCTATAATGTTACAGGTATTTTGCCATTAAAATTAACATAGCGATAAGCTTCTTTAACCGCTTCATCGTCAGGCGGTTCAACATTTTCGAGTTGATAAGGAATGCCTAAATTTTTCCACTTATGCACACCGAGTTGATGATATGGTAAGATTTCAAACTTTTCAACGTTATCTAAAGAATTAATAAATTCTCCTAGTTTTATCAAATCTTCTTTATCATCCGAAATACCAGGTACTAAAACATGTCTAATCCAAACAGGTTGTTTCATATCAGATAATTTACGTGCAAACTTTAAAATATGTGTGTTAGGTTTGCCTGTTAATTTGATGTGCTTATCATTATCAATATGTTTAATATCTAATAAGATTAAATCTGTATGCTTTTGCAATTCATCAAAATGACGATTAAATGCTGGTGTATCATTTACACAGCCCGCAGAAGTATCAATGCATGTGTGAACACCATTTGCTTTTAATTCTTTGAATAATTGCTCCAAGAAAGGCATTTGTAGTAATGGTTCGCCACCACTGACTGTTACCCCACCGCCTGAAGCTTCAAAGTAAGGTTTGTACGGCAAGATTTCATTTACCATTTCATCAACCGTCACTTCTCTTGATGGTTCGTTAATCTTCCAAGTGTCTGGATTATGACAATATAAACATCTTAACAAACAACCTTGAGTAAATAATATATATCTAAGTCCTGGCCCGTCGACAGTGCCCATACTTTCAACGGAGTGTAAGTGTCCTTTAAGCATTTTGCTCCCACCTTAAATTTATTACATAGATTCGTGGAATGTACGTGAAATAACATCTAATTGTTGTTCACGTGTTAATTTAATGAAGTTTACAGCGTATCCAGATACACGAATCGTTAATTGTGGATACTCTTCTGGGTGTTCCATTGCATCAATTAATGTTTCTCTATTAAACACGTTAATATTGAGGTGATGACCATGTTGCATTGCATAACCATCTAACATACTAGTTAAGTTTTTATTTTGATCTGCTTCTTCTTTACCTAGTGATTTCGGTACGATACTAAATGTATTTGAGATACCATCTTTACAGCAATCATAAGGTATTTTAGCTACAGAACTTAGTGAAGATAATGCACCTTTTTGGTCACGACCATGCATTGGGTTTGCACCAGGCGCAAATGGTTCGCCAGCTTTACGTCCATCTGGTGTGTTACCAGTTTTCTTACCATAAACAACGTTTGAAGTAATTGTTAATACACTCATTGTGTGTTCAGAATTACGGTATGTTTTATGGCTACGTAATTTAGTCATGAAACGTTCAACTAAATCTACTGCAATTTCATCAACACGACTGTCATTATTACCATATTTAGGGAAGTCGCCTTCGATTTCAAAGTCAGTTACAAGGCCTTCTTCGTTACGGATAGGTTTAACTTGTGCATATTTAATCGCTGATAAAGAGTCAGCTGCCACAGACAATCCAGCGATACCAGTTGCCATTGTGCGAATAATTTCTGTATCATGTAAAGCCATTTCAAGACGTTCATAGCTGTATTTATCATGCATATAGTGAATGATATTTAACGAGTTGATGTATACGCCAGCTAACCAGTCCATCATTTTTTCATATCTTTCGAAAACTTCATCATAATCTAGTACGTCTGATTTAATACCTTCATAACTTGGTCCAACTTGTTTGCCAGATTTTTCATCTTTACCACCATTGATAGCGTAAAGTAATGCTTTAGCTAAGTTAGCACGTGCACCGAAGAATTGCATTTGTTTACCAATCTTCATAGCAGATACACAGCAAGCAATACCATAATCATCGCCATAGCTTTCACGCATTAAGTCATCATTTTCATATTGGATTGAGCTCGTTTTAATACTCATTTTAGCACAATAGATTTTGAAGTTTTCAGGTAAGCGTGTAGACCATAATACTGTTAAGTTTGGTTCTGGTGCTGGACCTAAATTATCTAATGAGTGTAAGAAACGGAATGAGTTTTTAGTTACCATCGGACGGCCGTCAATACCTACACCACCGATAGATTCAGTTACCCAAGTTGGATCTCCAGAGAATAATTCATTATATTCAGGCGTACGTGCGAATTTAACGATACGTAATTTCATAATGAAGTGGTCAATGATTTCTTGAACTTCTTGTTCAGTGATGTCACCATTTTGTAAATCACGTTCAGCATAAATATCTAAGAATGTTGAAGTACGTCCTAAACTCATTGCTGCACCATTTTGTTCTTTAATAGCAGCTAAATATGCTAAGTATAACCATTGCACAGCTTCTTTGAAGTTAGTAGCAGGACGGCTAATATCAAATCCATATTTTTGACCTAATTCTTTTAAATCTTGAAGTGAGCGATATTGTTCTGTTAATTCTTCACGTAAACGAATCACATCTTCAGACATTTCAGTGGACATAGTGTTAAAGTCTTTAAGTTTTTGTTCCATTAAGAAGTCTACACCGTATAAAGCAACACGACGATAGTCTCCGATAATACGTCCACGTCCGTAAGCATCTGGTAAACCAGTAATAATACCAGCTTTACGACAATTTAACATTTCTCTTGAATATGCATCGAATACACCTTGGTTATGTGTTTTACGATATTCAGTGAAGATTTTTTCTGTTTCTGGGTCTAATTCGTAACCATACGCTTCACATGCTGCTTTTGCCATACGAATACCACCGAATGGTTGCATAGAACGTTTGAATGGTTTTTCAGTTTGAACACCAACAACTTTTTCTAAATCTTTGTCTAAGTAACCAGCGTCATGAGAAGTGATTGTCGATGCCACTTTAGTATCCATATCCCACATGCCACCGCGCTCACGTTCTTCTTTTGATAATTGCATTACTTGATCCCATAAAGTTTCAGTTGCTTTTGTAGGACCTTCTAAAAATTCATCGTCACCTTCATATAATGAATAGTTCAATTGTATGAATTCTCTCACGTCTATATTTTTATTCCAACGACCTGTTTTAAATCCTTGCCAAGCATTAGTATGATTATTTGTTTCTAACATACTCTCCGCCTCCATTTCGTATTGTTAACGTTTTCAACGATAGTATACCATGAAGCATGTGATTAATTTCACATAATTTGTGGCATATTTTCTACTAAAGTTTGTATAAATTACGAACCTGTGACAGAAGTTATAACAGTTTGTGAATAAATTATCCTGTTACATAACAGTTTTCTGAAAAATTTCTTCTATTATTAAATCAGATAGTATGAAAAATTCACTATATAATAATGACAAGTAAAACAAAACCTGAGATAACAATTGTCTCAGGTTTGTTTGGTATATATAGTCTATCTATGACTAAATTAAAATTAATTTTATATACTTTTTCAACTAAAATCTCAATATAGAGAATTGTATTTACATATTCTACAGAAAAACCAAGATAGTATTCGAAACCACTAATGAAAAACTGAATTCTGTTCCATCTTTTATTCTACTATCTTAATCTGTTTCGATTTTTAATTATACGTTTTTCTTCTTAAAAATCCATACAACCAAAATTAAGAAAATAAGAATGTAAACAATATTTCCAATAAATAATTCATGTAATTCTAGTTTAGTCAATTCTTTAAACGTTTTATTATCTATGACTTGTATTTGAATATTCATCATATTTATTGGATTCCATTTTAACCATTCCCATTTGTTAATGATAGCAAAAAGTATTCCTGAAATAATAGACACAGCAAAATAAAAAATAATACCTACTGCTATAGATACACCTGGACTTTTCATAATACATGAAATTAACAATGTTAAGCTGATGAGTAACCACATAGCAACAAATACGCCTAATGTTCTCAACAATAAATCACTTAATAATGATTCTTTATTCTGAGATGCTTCAATCAAACTTGTATCACCATTGAAAATCAAATGAAGTACAATAGTGATTCCTAAAAAGATTGCAAATATAATGATTGAATAGATGAATAATGTAATGATTTTACTTATTACAATGCTGATACGTGAATATTTTCTATATAATAAGTTCTTAATGGTACCATAATGAAACTCCATGGTAATGATTGTACTTGCTTGAATAATGAGTAAGAAAATAGCCCATGAAAATGATGAATAACCATTTTTAAAGTTTTCTTCAGGACTAAATATTGATGAGTACTGACTACTAACAATCGCCAAAATTAGCATAATTGCTATAATAACAATAGGAATAATAAACGTTGATTTCTTCTTAAATAGTTTAAAACACTCTTGTTTGATTAATGTTCCCATCTTAATTGTCACCTTCTTTATCAATTATATTCAGTAAGATATTTTCTAAATCGTCTTCATCTTCTTGATTCAATTCTTCTCTTGTAGTTTGTTTTATAATCTTACCCTCATCAATAATTAAAATGGAATCTGTAATTTTGACTAACTCACTTAAAATGTGACTTGAAATAAGAAATATCGTGCCTTGTTTGGCTGTCTCAACAATAAGTTCCCTTACATCTCTCACAGCTTTTGGATCAAGTCCATTCATAGGTTCATCCAATACAATTAATTGCGGATGATTTAAAAAAGCGATTGCGATTCCCAATTTTTGTTTCATACCCAAAGAATATGTTTTAGCTTTTTTATGTATGTATCTATCCATTTTCAATTTTTTCACTATATCATCGATAGCATTTTTGTCTTTACTTTCACATAATAACTTTAAGTTATCGTATCCTGTTAAAAATGGATAAACACCTGGACTTTCTATGAGAGCACCTGTATTGGATTTGTTATTTGTATTCGCGCGAATCTCAAAACTTCCATCTTGATAGTTAGATAATCCTAAAATTACTTTCATTAAAGTCGTTTTTCCGGCGCCATTTGCTCCCACAAGTCCTACAATTTGCCCTTCGTCCAATTTAAATGAAACATCTTGAATAATTGGCATACCTTTAATCTTCTTCGTTAATTGATCAACTTGTAAAATTGTCACTCTAAAACACTCCCTTTCATTTCTAATAACTAAGAATTAATTCGTTTATGCTATAGGAAAAAATTCAATATACTAAATTTTCTATAGCTAATTCGTTATAAAAACAAAATATTCAAGTTTCTATAACATTCTCACTTAAGATAAATGAATTAAAATAATACTTAAAGAAGCTTTTAATTCTTAAACCTTAACTTAACGGTGCTACCATTAAATTACCTAAGTTAATTTTAAAAATCAGTGTAACTATTGAAAATTCACTTAAAGTAATCACAAATATAACTAGTCAAGCATCACCTTTCTATAAGTGGTACAGTAAATAACCAATAAACGTCATACCACTCCATGCACGATTGTAACATTTTAATATGCATATTGTAATTAATTCTTAAATTATATTTAACAAACATAAATTACATATTATTGCCTAATAATTTTTGACGTTAATTCAATAAATTTATTCAAAAATTAATGAAAAATATAGTGATGGTTCACTTTATTTATGTAGTAACATTAATATGATTTTTTATCATTTTAAAATACTACCTATTAAGTAAAAATCTGTTATCTAAAAAATGAGCCTACTTTTCTAATATGACTCGACAAAAAAACGATTCATATTAGAGAAAATGGCTCATTTTAGATGTGTGGGAGTGTAACCTCAGACAAACTGGAGGCTCCCTTAAAATTTATCATTATTTTTATGTAGTTTTGCTATGAGGCTTTTGAAACACTTTGTCTTTGTCTAATTTTACTTAGTGTCATTGCAATAGTAACCAATAAAGCGCATAAAATATACATCCATTTAAATCCTACCGTATCTGATATTGGCCCCATTAGCACACCTCCTAGTGAAATCCCTAAATCTGCACATGCTATAAACAATCCTAATAACATATTACGTCCTATCTTTGGTAAGACAAAACTTAAATACGTTGTCAATGTAGGATAAACGAGCGCTTGTGTTATTCCAATAAAGATTGCACTTATATATACAAATATACTCACTATATGTGGTCCAAAAGCTACAATGATTGACGCAACCATCAGTAACGTTAAGACAATCATCATAAAACGGTGATGCCATAAACTATCAGATGGTACATACTTACGTAAATAAAATCTAGCTATCACTACTGTTATGGCTTGAATTGTGAGGAAAATACCTGCATTCGCGAAACCTTCCCTAACCGTATATAATGGTATAAAAGTACTCATCGCACCAAACACGATAGATGACAAGATCATAATCATACCACTGCAGAAGAGTGCTTTATTTTTAAAAAATTGGACATATACAGTCATTGCATTAAAAGGCAAGACTTCGTCTTTTGGTGATACCTCTTTTTGTGTATTTGCAAAAGTAGTTCTATAACCAAATAAGGTTGTTGTTACTGCAATAAAAATCATAACAATAGCAAATATGGACATATTTTCAACGTGCCAAATCCCAACTGCAATTAATGGTCCTAATAAATTGGGAATCGTTGAAAATAATGAATAGAGAGATACACCTTCTGAACGATATTTCTCAGGTAAAGCATCTATAATACCCAATTGTAAAGACATTGAGAAGAATGCCGTACACACACCTTGCATGATACGTGCAATCAAATAACCTTCAAGTCCTGTAAACCCATATAATACCAGTGCCATAGCATTAATCAATAATATAATACGCAATACTTTAATCGGACCAATACGTGCAATAATTTGACCAGCCCAGGGACGAAATAGCATTGCCGTTAGCATATAAGCTCCCATTACAATTCCAATTACAGTATTCGTCGCCCCCAAGTCATGTCCTCTTAGAGGTATGAAAACATTGAGTATGGCATTCGCACTAAAAAACATCAATGTTAAAATATATAATCTTAAAAAAGGCCAAGACATGGCACCTTTCATATTGTCACTCCTTAGATTGATAGTTGTTTATCAATCAGTTCTCTTGTATAACCATTTTGTTGCCTATGCAATTCACTTATAGATGTCCTAGCTTCGATACAACCATTTTTAAAAATAAGCAAGTCATCACATATATATGTCGCAGCTTGTATATCATGAGTAATAAAGATATAACTCAGCTGGTGTAAGTGACGTAACCTTTTCAATAAATCTAATATTTGTGTTTGCATAGACATATCTAATGAACTAATCGCCTCATCAAATAATATATAATCTGGTTGCATACATATCGCACGTGCAATAGCTACACGCTGTGCTTCTCCACCTGAAAGCATATGTGGATAACAATACAAACAATCAGATTTTAACCCTACTTCACGTAGTAACACTGTTACATACTCTTCCATATTCTCCTTCGATGTACATCGACATTGATTCATTACTTCAAACAAAATATCTTTGACAGTATGAAAAGGATGCAAAGAAGAAGTATAGTCTTGAAAAACCGCAGCAATTCGATGACGTCTCACTTTTTTTAAATGAACAGGCTGACCGTCCAAAGTCACTTGTCCTTGATCAGGTTTTTCTAGTCCTAAAATCATACGACTCAACGTAGACTTTCCACTTCCACTTTCACCAATAATTGCTACTGATGCACCAGTGGGGCAATCAAATGACACGCCTTTAACTACAGGAATACGTTTATCACGAAACATTGATTTTTTTCCATAAAATTTAATAACATTTTGAACCTTAAGCATTAAAATCACCCCTCAGCACTAACTGAAAATAATCATAAATTGTCTTTTTAGTTGATAATAAATAAGCTGTATAGTGATGACGAGGTTGTTGTAATACCATATTTGTTCGACCTTCTTCTATCACACGACCTTCTCTCATAACTACAACACGGTCTGCAATTTTATTAATCACTGTGAGGTCATGAGATATAAAAATCATGGCGCAATCAAAATGATGTTTTATATCTTTAAAAGCATTGATAACTTCATATTGTGTGATGGTATCTAATGCTGTGGTCGGCTCATCAGCAATGATCAATTTAGGTTTCAATGCTAATGCTAGTGCAATCATCATACGTTGAAGCATCCCACCTGACAACATGTAGGGATATGCTTTTAATAATGACTGAGGATCTTTCAACTTCATATACGTCATATAATGAATAAGTTCTTGTTTTATTTGTTGCTTTGATAATGTCGTATGTGCACGCAAAGTTTCAATCATTTGCTTTCCCACTTTAGTTGAAGGATCAAATGCCCGTGTTCCTTGTTGCATAATCATCGCAATATCTTTACCACGAATTTTGCGTAGTTGCTTTTCAGTTATTGTATTTAAATTTTGATGTTCAAAAAAGATATCTCCGCTTACAGATAAACGTTGAGCGTTTAAACCTATTAATGCCTTACAAGTAATCGATTTTCCGCTTCCACTTTCTCCAATAATACCTAATGTTTCTCCACATTGAACTGTGAAATTCACGTTATCAACGAGCGTCTCATCTGACCATGTGTCCTTAATTCCTAAATGTGCTACTTTAAGCAGTGTCACGTGCTTTCACACCTTTCTTCAGAGCCAGTCGTTTTTCTTTAGCGGACATACGAGGATCAATCGCCATTTGTAAAGCATCTGATAAAAAGTTAAACGCCATCACAATTATGACGATAGCCACACCTGTTGTCATCATCATTCCAGGATGTGTGAACATTACTTTTCGTGCTTCATTAAGCATCATCCCCCATTCGGCTGTAGGTGCCTTAACACCTAATCCAAGGAATGAGAATCCTGACATTTGTAATATCATTGAACACATCGAACTACTAGCAATAATCGCTATGTCAGTAAAGGTTAGTGGCAAAATATGTTTGCGAATGATTGTTAAATCATTCATACCAATTACTTTGGCAAATTTTACATGATCAGCTTCAATATATTGCATTACACTGGTTCGAATCACGCGACAAAACCACGCCCATCGAGTCAATATAAACGCAATAATAATATTTTCTACACCCATGCCAAACAACGTAATCAATGCCAATGTCACCACATAGCTTGGAAAAGCTAACATCACATCGCATATACGCATAATTATTGCATCGATATAACCTGGGAAATAACCTGAAATAAACCCAAGTATCGCTCCTATCACAACGGAAATAATCAATGCGACAAATACATATAACAAACTAGGTCTTATGGCGTATATTATCCGTGTTAATACATCTCGACCTAAATGGTCTGTTCCCAACCAGTGAGACCAACTTATACCAGCAAATTTATTTGCTGTATCAATGTGATTCGGTTCATAGAATGTAATTAAAGGAGCTAAAACTCCAAGCACTACGTAGATTGTAATAATAGCTATAGCAAATATGGCACCTCTATCTTGAAATAGACGACGTAACACAATCATTTCATTGCCTCCCTTAAACGCGGATTTAATATTGCATTAATGATGTCTGCAAGTGTATTAAAAAGAATAAACAACACCGCGACAATAAGCACGTATGCTTGAATTACTGGAAAATCATGTTCAGTAATCGCTTTAATACTTAATGGTCCTAAACCTGGCCACGCAAATACATTTTCAATAACGACTAGACCTCCCATGATTATTGGTATCGACATACAAAAAATAGATATGGCTACCTGTAATGCATTACGTAATACATGCAGCAACATTGTCAGACGAGGTACACCACTAGCTTTTAAATACAAAACATAATCTTCATTTAATTGTTCAAGCATAGATCGTCGGACATTTCTAAAATAAATTCCTGCATAGGTGATCGTAATAACAAAGACTGGAAGAATATAACTTTCTGGACCTGTGAGTCCTGAGGTTGGTAATAAATTGAGTTTTACAGATACATAAATAATTAATATTGAAGCTACCCAATATGAGGGCAGAGCTGTTAGTAGAAAAGCTATTGAACGTATAGCACGATCTGTAAATCTACCACTAGTCAAAGCACTCACTATGCCTAGTACAACAGACGTTATCATCACTACAACACTGGAAATCAAAGTGAGTTTTAATGTATTCATAAACGCTGGACCCATACGCTCAGATACTGGATCCCCTGTGATATAACTCGTTCCAAATTTAAACTGTAAGGCATCAACAAGCCAATTTTTATATTGCGTGAATATCGGTTGATTTAATCCATATTTTTCTTTAGTTTCAGCTATTAAATCTTGCGTTATATTAGGCGTTCCTTGGGCATGTAAAATTGTTACGGCTGGATCTTCGTTCGTGAGATAGGTCATCATGAAAGTCATAAAAGTCACTACAATCAATAATGGAATCATGAGCGTAAGACGTTTCATAATAAATTTAACCATAACGACGCTCCTTTATTTATATTGCATTTCATTAAATGGAAGCTCATATTGTGATTGTGTAAAGGATAATTTTTGTAAATCTTTAGGTGCAACAACAGTCATTCTCCCGTGAGTAATTGGAATAAAGACACCTTCATCGTCAACTTGTTTCAAAATTTGCTGATACGCTTTTGAACGTGCTTTTGCATCTTGAATTTTGAACGCCTCATCAATATCTTTGTACAGTTGTGTCTTATTCTTAATACCTAATGTTGCACTTTCATATCCTGTTTTCGTCTTAAATGCTGCTAATGTACTCTGAGGATCATATAATAGCCCCCATGTTTGATTAAACATTAGATCGTAATCACCAGAACTACGACGTTCAGCTACTTTATCTGACGTTTCTCCGTTTATATCTAGTTGTACACCTAACTTCTTAAATTCTGCCTCTAAGAATTCAGCTTGTTCTTTTTGACTGGAAGAGCCTTTGTCATAATACAACTTAAGATTCAAATCTTTGCCCTCTTTTTGACGAACTTGTCGATCTTTTGAAAGCACCCATCCGGCCTTATCTAATAACGCTTGTGCTTTTTTCTTATCATATGTTCTTGTTGGTAAATTAAAGTTTATATCTGTCACATTTTTAGCAAATAGTTGTGTGGCTGGCTTTTCTTGCTTGTTTAAAATATCTTGAGCTATTTTATCTCTATTTACCATGTGACCTAATGCTTGTCTGACTGCTTTATCACTGACTGCACTATCTTTCTTACCAGAATTAACAACAAGCATTTTTGTATTCATGGCTTGGCTACGTTTTACTTGATAGCTTCCGGTTTCTTTTAATTGTTTTAAACTATCTTTATCTAAGCTGTCTGTACCTCTATCATCTGTATAAGCAAAGTTGGTTTCTCCTTTTTTCATTGATAAAAATGCTGTTTCTCCAGCAGGTTTAACTTTTGCTTCTACTTTATTTAACTTTGCCTTTTCTCCCCAATATTGATTATTTTTATTAAATTCTGCAGATATATCTTTTTTGTGTTCACCCATTTTAAATGGTCCTGTACCGTCAAATGATTTCACACCATCTTTGGTTGTACCGTGTTTAAAATCTTTAGGCGATACAAAAACGTATGGTCGTGGCATAGCTAGTTCTGCTAACGCAGGTTGATAAGCTTCCTTCAAATGTAGTTGTACCGTATACTTATCCTTAACTTTGACATCATCAATCAGTGTTGAAAGTTTTAACCATGAATGTAGTTTCTTATTTTGTTGTACTGCATCGATGTTTTTCTTCACTGCGTCTGCATCAAATTTCGTACCATCATGAAAAGATACATCGTCCCTTAAATGAAACGTATATGTTTTACCATCAGGTGAAATGTCCCATTTTTTCGCTAATAATGGCTTAATACCATCCTTGGTATTGCGAACTAACGGCTCATAAATCATACTCTCTGCGGACATTGAACCTCCATAAACATGGGGATTCATATCTCCAATATCTTTGACAGTTGTATATGATAATACTTTATTCTCTTTTTTCTCTGTTAGTTCTTTGTTACTTCCACAACCGGCTAAAATAATTCCAGATACAAAAATGACTGTACTTAGTTTTGTGAGTTTATTCATTGTTTTCCTCTTTCTTTTCGAAAATATGTAAACTTATATTATTACGTTTTTTATCTATAAAAAGTTAAGTAGTTCGTCACTAACGCTAAATCCTGTTTAAAATGATGTAATTCGAATTGCTTTGATAGTTGTTGATGTAAATGTGTATCACAGTATTGTTTAACGGTAGTTTCATAACGTAATAACATTGTGTCAATCATCGGTGTTGCAACGTTTAATGCTCTTCCAATTGCTTGAATCATCAAAGTACGATAATAATCTTCACTCGGCATGCGTGGTATATGTATAACTCCTTGTTCATCAGTATCAACATGTTTGTATGGTACGGCAGAAAAATCAAAATATGCACCTTGATCGTCCGGATTAGAAAATGGATCGATTAAAATTGCTGTATATCGCACATAAAGTAGATACTCTTGATGAATAGCTGATAAATTTTCAAAGCTTTCAATATCAACTTCGCGCATGGTCTCATCACGTATAGGGTAATTTTCTTTCACCATAAACTTCAGGAGATTGACCGAGGGTACCTTTAATTTTTTTAATATCATCATCATTTCTTGCCACATTAATCGCATTTCATGTATTAAGGTCATTGTAATTGGACCCTCTGGAAATAGCTTATATACGTATACTGGCACTTTCGTTCCTTCAAATACCGCCTTTAATGAAAATTGATTCATAAACAATGGTGGGTGTACATAAAGTGAACTATTATGTATCTCCGCATGTAGCGGTGTGTCCATCGTTGTTAATTCTATATTCAAATAGTCGAATAAAGACTTAAGCTTATACAACGTAATAGACTGAGAATGAGTCGAACCTACGAATAATTTTGATTTAACTCGTGTAGTTAGGACACAATGCGGTTGTGCTTTATCAAATATTCGGGTATCGCCTAGATAAGTGGAAAACGAAATCACTTCACCTTCACAATGAACATCTGATAGTATTTGCTTAACAAGCATATGTGATCCTAATGTTGGCGAGACCAAGATAATTTGTTTAATACGTTTTAATGTGGACTTAGATAATTGCTGTAATATCGGTCGATACGCATCAGCAGTACATGCTAAAATCACCACGTCATAATATTGTGTAATGTCTTTAACATCTTTAAAAAAATGTCTAACCGTAAACTTACCTGAAAAACACTGATGTGCATCATTTTGAGTCATTACTGAAAAAAAGCCGTCACGATGATACGCATCAAAGACTCTCTTAGATTTGGTTGATGCATGAACGCGACTCACCATATCAACCATATGTTCCCCATGTAAGTTACATAGTCGAGCAAGTTGAATAGCGACCGGTCCACTACCAACCATTAATATTTTAGACATGTTCAACACCAACTTTTGATGCCACTTTACGATAAAGTGCAATATCAAAAATCTGCTTCGGTCGTGTTTGTAGTTCTTCACATCGCCATTGTGTTTCGTCAGTTGCTTGAGATGGATAATTAAACAATGCTTTCATATCATCACCGTATCGCATAGCTACAACAACTTCATCATTCGTCAATGTGTAAAGTTCATTCAAAATGTCATATTTGATAGGTATCGTCGAACTGAAAATAATATGAGTCACAGATTGGATGTCTTCTAATTGATCAACTGTTTGATTACTAATAACGATATCTTCATTTGGAGCTAGTACATTGACGACACGTTGCCCTAAATCAACTGCTTCCGAATCTATATCTATACCAATGACCGCAGCGCCAGTTTCTTTAGCAACTTGAATTAATGTCATAGGATATGCACCCGACCCAATCAGTAACAACTTGTCATTTTGTCTAATTTGCCATCTTCCGAATTCTTCATTAATGCAATGCTCTATATTTTCGAAATAACCTGACGTGGAGGCCCTACCATTCAACAAACGTTGTGCGCGAATGACTTCTACCTGTTTCACACATTTTGCTGATACCTCTTGAAGCTTCTTGGTAAAGCTCATTTTTGTTTCTAAATCATTCCATGTTAAATAATGATGCTCTGCCAAAGGTTGAAGTATCCATTGACTGTATTCATCAATCAAATTTTCTAAATCAACAATATGCCGACTATCTTCCAAAACGAGTTGATGTAAGTACGTAAATTGTTCTAAATAATATTGTAATTGGTTCTCTATTTTTGTATGCTCATTCATATTTGCGTCATTGTCTCCTGTTCTATATATGCTTGTCCTGTTGCGACAGTTGAAACTTGACCCTTAATCGTTGTTTGATATTCATTTTGTCCAGACTTTCTTGATGAGACAATAATACTGCCTCCGGGTTGGTTAACTAGGTAATCTTGAATATCATGATCTGTTAGATAATTAACCAACACACCGATAGAAGCCGCTCCTGAACCACAGCTATTTTCCCAGATTAAGCTATCTATTGCAGGTATATGTATCAGTGGATATATGAATTGTTTATTTTGTTGAAAAAGCATGATACCAATTGTTTTAAATTGTCGATGCCATGTTTGCGCACTGACAAAATCTTCCACGCGCTGTTTTATTGCCAAATCTACATCATCACACATCATCACATAGTGAATGTATGTATCATAGCTAATTTCAAATGCTTTAAACTGCTGTTCCCCTAATTTCACAAATCTTTCCTTAACTTGATGTACTTTTGGCATAGTCACTTCATAATGTTGCGAATGAACTTTACACTCTACAGGATGAGAACATCCCGAAACTCTTAATTGAAATTGTTGATGTTGTATCAATAAACGTTCTTTTAAATAGTGAATGTAAGACATAGTCGCATTACCACAAAATTCATTTCCACTCATTACCAAGTGATAGTTATCCCCATTTTCATAGTTTACTGATTCAATAAACCCTACTTGTTCACAACACACGTGTGTTGTCGCCATCAACTGATGCGCAATCGCAGCATATTCGCTCGGTTGATGCTTTGAATGAACAAGAATTGTCATATTCCCAGATGGATTATATTTTGAAAATTCGACCACTTGACGTTGCATAAAACACTCCTTTTTAATGTAAATTTTCAAATTAAATTGTTAATAAAAATGATTAACCTCATTAAAATCATTAACTTAAAACAATTGCATAAAACAAATCGTAATTGTTACGATTTGAAAATTATATTAAACGAGGCACATGCAGTTGTCAATATAAATGATAATTATTTTCAATTAATAGAATAAAGTGAAACAATCTTATTATTCGCATACACCTCAATCTAAAATAAAAAGTGTAGCTATCAATAAACATGCTCATCAATCCATTTCAATTGGCATTGTATTTGTTGTCGTCATCTTTGTAAGTGTTATCCAAATCCTATTACATCAACGTCTTAAACAGAACGCACCTCTCGAAAGATTATATTTGGTACCTTATAGTCAACTTAAACTATACTTGACTTATATCAGTGTACATGTGGTCATACTGATGCTCATGCTATTGATGATTAGCCTTTTAATGCATCAACCATTAAGCATTCTTTTCTACTTAAAAACACTGATTATAGTTTTATTTTATGAGGCAGGTATTGCTTTATTACTTTTTAAAATTAATGTTCTTAGTCACCGTATATTCATGGCTATTATTTATACGGTAGCGATAGGTATTATATATTTATGGATTCAATTGTAAAGGAGTCATATTCAATGATAGATATTCAAAATGTTTCCAAAAGCTATAAAAAGAAGCATATTTTCGATTCCCTAGATATGCAATTTCAAAATCATAAAATTACTATTTTATTAGGTGAAAATGGTGCTGGAAAATCTACATTATTGCGTTTAATTGCAGGTATTGAGAATGCAGACGAAGGACGTATTCAATACTTCAATCAATATTTGTCAAGACGTCGAATACGTCATATTGTAGGCTATGTCCCTCAAGACATCGCACTATTCGAGCATATGACTGTCATGGAGAACATTGAGTTTTTTAAGTCACTTTGTGAAAATCCTATTTCAGATGAAACACTTCATTCTTATTTATCACAATTAAACTTTACTGATACAAAAGTGAAAGTATCTAACCTTTCTGGGGGAAATAAACGTAAAGTCAATATTATGATAGGTCTACTTAGTCGGCCTAAAATACTTATTCTAGATGAGCCAACAGAAGGCATTGATTTAGAATCAAGATATGATATTCACAACTTATTACAACAAATGACCGATCAATGTTTAATCATCATGACGACACATCATTTAGACGAAGTTGAAGCACTAGCAGATGATATTAAAGTTATAGGTCAAAATCCTTTTTATCATGATATTTTAGAAAATAAAGGTTGGTCTTTTAAAAAATATGCAAATGCCTTAGCTGATAATACGAAATCTTAAGCTGTACTTTCACTCCATCACTTCATCAATATTTAACATCAAAAAGGCTTGCCCTTTCGTCGTATATTTCTCGATTGAAAAGGCAAGCCTTAATAAATTTTATACACATTTATTTATCGTGTCTAACTTATCTGTACACTAATCCACCATCAGTTAAAATGGATTGGCCTGTAATATAATCAGAATCATTTGAAGCTAAGAATGATACTAAGTTCGCAACATCTGATGGCTCTTGATATCTTCCAAGTTTGATTTCTGAAGAAAATGCTTCAAACGCGTCTCCTATTTCTAGACTATCATCAAGTTTCACCATTTCTTCATCAATACGATCCCACATTTCAGTTTTGGCAACTCCTGGGCAATAAGCATTTACGGTAATGCCTTTGTCTGCTAATTCTTTAGCAGCTGTTTGAGTGAAGGAACGTACAGAGTGTTTTGTAGCTGAGTAAGTGCCGAGTACTTCATAAGATTCATGTCCTGCAATACTACATGCGTTGATAATTTTACCTTTACTTTTTTGTTTAATAAATTGGTTAGCAGCTGCTTGAATTCCAAACAATGTACCAAATACGTTAATATTAAATAACTTAGATAATTCCTCTTCACCAATTTCTAAAATTGGCGTCACTGCATCAACACCTGCGTTATTCACCATGACATCTAATTGACCAAATTCTGTAACTGCGAACTGAACTAATTCTTCCTGTTCTTTCTTTTTAGATACATCACTCTTGTATGCGACAGCTTGATAACCTTTTTCTTTGAATTCTTTCTCAGTTTCTAATAGAAGTGCTTCATTAATATCTTGTAATACTATATTAAACCCATCGTTAGCAAGACGTTCTGCAATACCTTTACCTAATCCACCTGCTGCACCTGTTATAATTGCTGTTTTACTCATATCTATCTTCCTCCTTATTTATCATCTACCCTTTAAACATGGTGGTAGTAATAAGATTGGGAAATGTCAAATGTTGTTTATATATTTGTCGAAAAGTTGTTGTTTTTATGCATTATTAAATACAACTTCAAAATACTAACACTGCTTTTTACTGCAACAAAATACCTTTTAAATATCTACATTCTTTTTAGGAATTAAACAATACGCCGCTATAAATGCGATAAACACTAAACCTGCACCCACGATAAATGCGATGGTAGCTGCTAAATATGGCGGGTGATTTACAGATAATGCTGTATATATTGTTGTCACAACAGCGATACCAAATGCTGCACCTAGTGTAGAAGTCATTTTGATAATTCCTGATGCAGTACCTGCTTTTTCAGCTGGAACATTAGATACAGCAGTAGATAGCGCGGGAGTAGCAAAAAATCCTAATCCTAGACCTATAAAGATAAAGCCAATACATGCCACAATATAATAAATCATATTAGGCAAAGAAGTGAATGCTAAAAGTATAATACCAACAGTAATTGATACCGGACCTAACATCAATGGCAATTGCGGTCCTCTTTTTTGCATAAAACGTTCACCAACACGAATCATTAACAAACTACACAGCATATATGGAATTGTAATTAAACCGGCTTGTGCAGCTGATAGATGTTTATCGTCTTGAACATAAATATTAAATAATGCTAATGAACCAATATCCATGTTCACCATCAAGTTGGCTAATGTTGTTCCGATATAAACATTATTTGAAAATAAACTTAAATCTATAAATGGTTCACCTTGACGTTTTTCAAATATATAAAATGCAATTAATGTCACAATGAATATAGCAATTAATATCAATATAAGAGGATTTAACCATCCAATTCTATCGCCTTGCGTAATCACTATGTTAATGCTTAACATCATGACAACAAAAATAATGATTCCAATGATATCAAATTTTTTATTATATGCAGACTCATCTTTAGATTCTGGTATACCTCTAAGCAATATTAAGGCGATAATTGAAAAGATGATTGACAACACGAAAATCCATCGCCATCCAATAAATGTAGCTATAATTCCAGCAAATAGGGATGCTAACCCTGTTCCACCATAGGATCCGAATGACCAATAACTAAGTACCTTTTGTCTTTCTTCACCTTGGAAGAAAGAATTAATTAACGCGATGGTTGCTGGAAGTAAGCATGCCGCAGATAAGCCCTGTAAAACACGTCCTAATAATAATAAAATTGGTGCATGCGAGATGATCAATGCAATAGAGCCAAGTATACTTAATATTAGACCTGCATTTGTGATTTTAACTCGACCTATTTTATCAGATAATCCCCCTGCTACGACTATAAATACACCTGTTAAGAGTGATGTCAGACTGACCGCAATATTAACAATACTCATATCTACATGATAAAAACGTTGAACATGTGGTGCGATAATCAAAAAAGACTGTGCAAATAACCAGTATGTGAGAATCCCTAAGATAATCGCTACAATTAGTTGTTTCCCTTTATTAAACTGTTCGCTCATCGTAAGTGGCCTCCTACTCTTCCGTCATTTATTTCGTTACAGCACTTTGACCTGCAATGCGACCAAAAGTAAAAATATCTGCCAGTGCATTTCCGCCTAAACGGTTACCAGCATGAATACCACCGGCAACTTCACCAGCCGCATATAAACCTTCAATGATATGACCTTCAACATCTATAACTTGTGCATGCGTGTTTATTTTTAAACCACCCATAGTATGATGTATTGCAGGTTTACGTGGTGTCGCATAGAATGGTGCTTTTTCAATTTTTAAATCAAATGCATTTTTATTGAAATCCTCATCTTGTCCTTGTTCTACGAAGGTATTATATCTTTCAATCGTGTTCACAAAAGTAGTTGTATCAATGTTTAATTTTTGGGCTAATGCTTCTAAGGTATCTGCTTTTACTAAAGTGCCGTCTTCTAATTCTTGATTAATTTTATCCTCAGTTGTATTCATAGCTAGTGCTTTAATATTTGCATCTGCAATAATATAGAAGATACCGTCTTTTTGTTCTAATGCTGCCTTAGATAATACATCTCTACTTTCAAATTCGTTAACAAAACGTTGTCCTTCCTTATTAACGAAGACAAAGTTTGAAGGTGTTACAATTAATCCAGTAAACAATGCACCTGTCTTCGGATCAGAAATCGGCATCATTTGAGAGAATCCCATACCTACGATGTCAGCGCCTGCCTGCACACCTAAACGTATACCATCACCTGTAATTGCAGGAGAATTCGTTGTCTTAATGTCATCAGGAATATTATCCCAATACGTATTATATTGTTGTAGCATTTTTGTATTAGCTCCAAAGCCACCAGTAGCCAACACTACACCATGACGTGTATGAATTTTCACTTTAGCACCATTTGCTTTACGTGCTTCAATACCAACAACTTGATTACCTTCTTTGATTAACTTTTCTGCAGTAGTTTCTGTAAAAATACGACCATGATTATGTTTAACGTAGTCTCCTAAATTTTCAATGTACTCTAAACCTTGTGCTTTCATTGGTTTATGACCACGACGCCATAAAGCACCTACAGGCATATCTACAAACGAACGATCAAAATGTACACCTTTGTCTTTCAACCAGTATACAGATTCCAAAACGTTATCTGTGAGTGTTTTAACTAAATCATAATCACATGAAATTTCGACATTATTACGATCTTTACGTTTACCACCTAAATATGTTTGAATACGATGTAATTCGACAGAATCAAAAAGATATTCATCTTCATTACTGCTATTTTCAAGATAGTCTTTAATTTGACGTTTTAAAGTATTGAAATCTTCAATGTAAGCTTCATCTATATCATTTTCATCATGATTTAATAATTGTAAGAGTGTCTCTTTTTCACCAGCAAGTGCCGGGAATGCATTTTGCCATTTAGGCTCAGCAGCGTTGACTTGACCACCTGTACGGATAGTATTGCCACCTATAGCCGCAAATTTCTCAAGCATGATGACTTCTTTTCCTTCATCTAATACCGTAGCAGCTGCACTGAGTCCGGCACCTCCTGTACCAATCACAACGACGTCAGTCGTCTCTTCAACGACCTCATCAGACCACTGAACGACTGGTTTAGGACGCGCCCGTAAAATATCTGGGTCTTCTCCTGCTTGTTCAATTGCATCTGCAATACCTTGCACGATGCCTTCACTTGTTACTGTCGCACCTGAAATGACATCTACATTCAGTGTTTGCCCATTGATAATATCTTGAGGTAAACGTTCAAACACTGGGTTCGCTATGCCTTCAGACTCTCCGCTATCATCTACCTCGATACTTACAATCTTATCTTCTGATAATTGGACTTTCATAGGTAAGTTGCCATTATGACCTTTTGCATAGACATGATACGTACCTTTGTTAAATTTAACTTTTTTATTTTGAAGTGCTTTTAATTTTTCATATTTACGATGCTCTTCTTCTTTATCTAAAATCATAAAGTCCATTACTTTCCATAAAGGGGATGGTATGTGAAGTACTTTCTGATCATGTATATCGACAAATTGTTCTACTTCTTCGTTTTGTGAAATTTTATCTGTCCATTGTGGTTCCACTAAATAGGCTTTCCCAACACTTAAAAGATCATATCCTAGTTCAAGGGCATGTTCTGCATCTTGTCGTTGGGCAATACTACCTACACCAATTAATGGAATTTTTGCCAACTGTGCACTTTGCATTTTGATGTACTTATTAATTAAAGGTTCTGTATCTTCTTGATTCACAATAGATGTACGTTGATAACTGTTTGCTGATATATGGAAGTAATCAGGTTCATATTCTGCTAATGTATTTAGTAAAAACATAGTATCTTCAAAACGTATGCCTGGTTCTTCAATTTCTTCAGGTGAGAATCGATATCCTATAATAAAATGAGAAGCCTCTTTTTCAGCAACGACGTGTTGAACCTTTGTTAAAACTTCGATTGGAAATCGTGTACGTTTTTCACGACTGCCTCCCCATGAATCTTGTCTCCGATTAGAATGTGGGGAGAAAAATTGTTGTAATAAGTATGTGTTGGCACCATGAATTTCGACACCATCAAACCCCGCTTCTATAGCGCGACGTGTAGCCTCTCCAAAGTCATCAATCATCTGATTGATTTGAGCATGTGTCATTTCTCTAGGTGGTACAGCATCAGGTCTTAATGCTGCAATGGGGCTTGCAGATATCGGCTGCTCTCCTTCATTAAATTTAGGATTTGCCATTCTTCCGGCATGATAAAGTTGCAAAATCGCTTTTGATCCCTTAGCTTGAATCGCTTCTGCTAAACGTTTGAGTCCAGGTATTTTGTCATCATTATCAATACCTATAGCTCCCGGAAATCCTCGTCCGTGATTTTCAACAAAACAACTTTCAACAATGATTGCTGAAGCATCACCAGCTCTAAATTGATAATAATCAATCATTTCTGATGTAACACTTCCATCAAAATACCCAGCTTGGATAGTCATGGGTGCCATTAATACTCTATTTTTTAATTCGGCACCACATTTAAATTTAAAAGTATCGAATATTTCCTTACTCATAGCAAATCCTCCTAGTTTTTTGTGAATATTTTCACATTATTGCTTAAAAATAAAATACTCTTCATGAGTATTCTTTAAATTTTTATAAATACTTTTGCATTTTCGAAGTCATTAAAACGCTTCCATCTCTTGTCACAATAATGCCTTCAATACCGTCAATGAGATTTAATAATTCAATATTTTTTTGTGACTGACCAAAACTACAAATTGTACTCCATACCTCGCCGTCAATCCCATGATCAGATATGATTGTCACGCTAGCGATATCATTATCTACAGGATAACCTGTTGTTGAATCCAATATATGATGAAATAATTGATTTTCCTGTATGAAGTAGCGTTCGTAGATACCTGATGTGACAACTGATTGATGCGCTACGCTTAATGTAACGAGTGGTAGTGCATCCTTATGAAATGGATTACGTACACCTACATGCCATTTTTCTAATGTTTCGGGTTGTCTACCAATTGTTAAAACATTACCACCTAAATCGATAATGGCAGAAGATACACCATGAGATAAAAAGTATTGCTGTAATTGATCAGCAAAATAACCTTTAACTATGGCTCCTAAATCAATCTCCATTCCTGATTGTGTAAGAAATACTTCATGTGTTTTTGAATTTAGAACAAGATTTTCAGGATTCATACACAATAAAGCACGTTGTATATCCACTTCTTTAGGTTTCAATGCATCTTTAAAACCAATTTTCCATAATTTGACTAGTGGCCCTATCAAAATGTTCATCTTAAAATTAGAAGATAATGTAGTTTCATAACCATAACGTATCATGTTAAAGATTTCAGAACTAACCTTGACTGGTGCGATACCTGCATGTTGATTCACATTCATCAAATCTGATTTCGGATCATTAGCACTAAATTGTGATTCCCAAGCACGAATTTTTATTTCAGCTTCTTGAAGTAATGTATCCGGATGTTGATGTTCAATCGATAAACGTATCACCGTCCCCATTGCTTTAATCATTAGCGTTTTCACCTTTTGACTCCCCCTTTCCACCTATTCCACAACGCTAATATGTATATAAAAATTAAAATCTACTTTTAAATAAAAATGATTACTTTAATATCTACATTTACATTAACATAATTTCAAATATTTGGTTTTTGCTTATTTAAATGTTCACAATTATATCAAATATTAATCAAAGAATAAATTTTACTCTTTTAAATTATGCTTCTTTGAATCTTTTTAATAAAAAAAGAGTGGAACAGAATCCATACAGAATTCTTTATTCCACTCTCACAAAACTAACTAGAGTTGACAGCCTTTAACATTCCCAAGTAATCAACTCAGTCAAACGAAAATACTTCCACATCTGAACATATCATTTCTGTCAATGTTTCTTTGATGTCGTCTTTTTTATATTTTAAATAGATTTATTCATTTTGTAGGGCTTTTTCAATAGCTTTAATATTTTCTTTCATAAATGATTGGTAAGTATTGTTGTCATCATCTTGTTGTTTTGTGTGTGATCCCATATTGTAAAATTTAATTGTTTTAGCATTTGTCTCTTTTCTTACCGTATCTGCTACTTTATGAGATACATTTTCTTCTATTAAAATATTTTTCACTTTATCTTCTTTAATTTGCTTAACAATATTTGTTAAATCTTTTTGGCTTGGTTCTTCCGCATTCATATTTTCAATGCCTTCTTGTTCAAAATGATAGCGTTCAGCTAGATAACCTATAGAGTCGTGTGAAATATAAACAGTTTTATCTTCATTACCTTTCACAGCATGTTTCATATCTTTATCTAAGTCTTTTAACTCTTTAACTAGTTGGTTGTAATTCTTTTCATAATAAGATTTATGTTTGCTATCTTTCTCAATCAATTCATCTTTAATCGCTTTAGCAAATTTTTGACTTACTACAGGATCCAACCAAATGTGTGGGTCGTATTTTCCATGGTGATGATGTTCATGTTCGTGTTCATCTTCATGTGATTCACCATGTTCGTGACCTTCTCCGTGCTCATGTTCATGTTCTTCGCCTTTTAATAAATCTTTATTTTTATCTAAAGTCGATTCTAGTGATAGTGTTTTATCTTTATCATTTATAGCTTTAGCGATTTTCTTAGCTACGGGATCTAAGTTATCACCAGTATATAAGAATAAGTCTGATTTCCCAATATCTACCATTTGTTTTTGACTTGGATCATATGTATGTGGATCAACGCCTTTAGGGTAAACCGATTCAACATTTACATATTTACCACCAATTTGCTGTGCAAATGATTTAAGTGGATAGACTGTTGTCTTCACATCTAATTTTCCTTTATGATCAGATGACTGATTATGACTATCTTTACCGCAAGCAGCAAGTGCCAATGTTAGTACTGCTACAAAAAATAAAATTAAACCTTTTTTATACATGTGTACATCTCCTAAATCGAAATTGTTACGCTTTAATATTTACATTATTTTTTATTATTGTCAACGGTAATATTTAATCTCTAAAAAGTCTGAAAAAAGCAAAAGTTTTCTATTTGATACATTTATGCACAATATAATCACGCAGTTGCATAAACTACTGTTACTTTTTCATTTGAAAAGTAATAGCATTATCGCTATACTTTTAAATCGTAATAATTACGTTTTTCAGAAATAAATTCAGAAAGGATGTACTATCATGTCTCATCATCGCATCATCATCATCGGCGCAGGAGCCGCTGGTGTGGGTATGGCAATCACTTTACAAGAATTCAATATTAAAGATGTTCTAATTGTTGAAAAGGGAACCATCGGTCATTCATTTAAACATTGGCCTCTATCAACAAAGACCATCACACCATCATTTACAACTAATGGTTTTGGCATGCCAGATATGAATGCAATAGCTAAAGATACATCACCTGCCTTCACTTTCAATGAAGAACATTTATCTGGAAAACGTTATGCTGAATACCTCTCACTAGTAGCTACGCATTACAATCTAAATGTCAAAACAAATACCAATGTTTCACGTGTAACATACATAGATGGTATATATCATGTATCAACGTACTATGGCGTGTATACAGCAGATTATATATTTATAGCAACTGGAGACTATTCATTCCCATATCATCCTTTTTCATATGGACTTCATTACAGTGAAATTCAAACATTCACTCAATTAAAAGGTGATGCTTTTACAATCATTGGTGGTAATGAGAGTGCTTTTGATGCAGCCATAAACCTTAGTCAAACAGGCGCAAGAATATCAATATATACATCTAAAACTGGACTTAAAAAGGAAGATGCAGACCCAAGTATAAGATTATCACCGTATACTCAACAGCGATTGCGTAACGCTATACAAGAGGGTGCATTAATCGAAATGCATGTTGGCTACCAGGCACGCAAAATAACATATCAAAACCATTCCTATAAGATACATTTTGATAATGGACATATTGTTCACTCTCATACTGAACCGATTATCGCAACTGGATTTGATGTTACCCAAAACCCTTTAATAGAACAACTATTTCAAGTACGACAATCAGAAGTTCAATTAACAGAATTAGACGAATCTACAAAGTTTCCTAATGTATTTTTAATTGGGGCGACTGTACGTCATCAAAATGCCATTCTTTGTTATATATATAAATTCAGAGCACGTTTTGCAGTATTAGCACGCATAGTAAGCCTACGCGAAGGCTTACCTGAAGATACGTCTTTAATTCAGTCATATCGTCAAAAAAATATGTTTCTAGACGATTATAGTTGTTGTGATGTGAATTGCACATGTTAAAAGTAACCTTTAATTTACGTGATGGGACGTTTACTGACATTCCAGATGATGCACATTACTTTTTAATTGAAGACTATGACAAATTAACTCCCAGTCAGCAAACTTTATTAAAACGTTACATTATCAAACATCAATTAGATATTTCATTACAACATGCTATTCTTTCATCTCCACTCCATAGTTTAAATATGATTAAAAAGTTAGAGACTTTTGTTAAGGAGAGCAAAGCATACCATCCTCAATTTCACAATATTATTTGTGGATGGTGCTTTATTGTACTTATGTTTGCTTTACCCATCTACTTGTCTTATCACGTTTCAGACGGATTACAATACTACGTGTCACACTGGTTAACTAAACTATCCCAAATATCATTATTTCAAGAAAATAAGCTACAACATATTTTATTCGGTCATTATGGTGTCATTTCTTTAGGTACATATTCATTCGTCTGGGCGTTACCAGTTGTTTTCATGATTAGTTTATCTACAGCTCTTATAGATATAACTCATTTAAAGCATTATATCGTTTGGTCTATCGAACCTACGATGATGAGACTTGGTCTTCATGGATCAGATATCATACCCTTGTTAGAAGGATTTGGTTGTAATGCTGCTGCCATTACTCAAGCTACACATCAATGTCATCGTTGTACAAAAGTACAATGTATGAGCTTGGTAAGTTTCGGAACTGCATGTAGTTATCAAATTGGTGCTACATTATCGATATTCAACGCAAGCCACCGCTCTTGGTTGTTTTTGCCATACATAGGCATGGTTTTCTTAGGAGGAATCATACATAACAAACTATGGTATAGTCATCAAACACCTATGACAACACAGTCTGTTTTTCAACGACAACCTGTACGTTGGCACAAACCAAAGCTACTCTTAAAAGCAGCGTGGAAAAGTATTCAAATGTTTATTGTACAAGCCTTACCTATTTTTATAGGAATTTGCCTTATTGTAAGTCTATTGTCTCTTACGTCTATTTTGACTTTTATATCAAATGCATTCATACCTTTATTATGGCTACTAGATGTACCTACACAGCTTGCACCAGGTATTCTGTTTTCAATGATACGTAAGGATGGGATGTTGTTGTTTAATATGAATGGCGGTACTTTAATTCAAAGACTTTCCGCATTCCAATTATTGTTGCTAGTCTTTTTTAGTTCAACATTTACAACATGTTCAGTAACAATGACTATGCTCATGCGTCGACTCGGTTCAATTCTAGGAATTAAAATGATAATGAAACAAATGGTATCGTCCACAATTTGCGTCACCATACTAGTCATAGCAATGTTAAGCATAACTAAAATTTCAGACTTAGGAGTGATGTTATGGAAATCATTATTATCGGTGGTTTTTTAGGAAGTGGCAAGACCTCAGCAATAAATCATTTAATCGCTGATGCACTTGAAAACAACTTAAATCCTGCTGTTATTATGAATGAATTTGGAAAAAGAAGTGTTGATGGCCAACTTATAGAACGTCCTGAAGTACCTATGAGTGAAATCACTGAAGGATGTATTTGTTGTGCGATGAAATCAGACGTATCACAACAACTACATGAACTATACTTAAAATATCAACCAGATATCATCTTTATTGAATGCAGTGGTGTAGCTGAACCACTAGCTGTCGTCGATGCATGCTTCACACCCGTACTTGCACCTTTTATCACTTTAAGGAGTATGGTGGGAATTATTGATGCAAGCATGTATTCACGAATTAAATCTTATCCACAAGACATTGCAGCTCTATTTTATGAACAACTTCGTCATTGTGCGACTTTATTTGTTAATAAAATAGATAAGATAGAGGTGGAAGAAACCGCCCGCTTGCTACGTCAACTCGAGCGTCTCAATAGCGATGCCAATATTCAAGTTGGTCAATTTGGAGAATTAAATTTAAAATCACTGCTAGAGCCAACACATATAAATTCAAATGCATGTGGCACTTTGCATAGTAATATAAATCATCAATTCATTGAAAATCCTAGGCTACAAACAAAAGAAGAAATGATTAGTGCGTTAGATAACTTGCCTCAAGATGTTTACCGTGTCAAAGGGTTTGTTCGTTTTTCAGATCAGCAACACGTTTATTTAGTACAGTATGCACAAGGAAATATAGAATTATCTCCCATTCAACTTAAAAACGATGTACCATTGTACCTCATTGTTATAGGAAAACATTTAAAACAAATACAACTTGATTTATAAAAGCACATCTCTCAATCATCAGTTTAACTTTATACATAAACAAACCTCTAAATGACTTTTGTTCATTTAGAGGTTTTTGGTACTTATTTCTATTGTTCGTCTTTTATTAATGTTTGCGCTTTTGAACTGATTCCATGCTTACTTCTACTCATTATTTACCTCACTTGGATTAAATTCCACACTATCTGAAAAGTAGATGCTTTCTTCTTTGTTTCTGACAAAAGATAACTCAACATGTTTATGTCCTATAGATGAACCTTTAAGATCTCCATCACCTTTTAATATTAATTTTGGTGCCTTTTTTGTAGGGATATCATATTTCTTTCTTAACTGTTTCACATTGTCATCTTCATTACTTAATTGGTACTCTGCCGAATAACTTGGTACGTTTGGGTTATAAGACACATTTCCATTCTTGTAGTCTTTTAAATTTTTAAAATTCCCATATTGAGAGAAAAACTGAAAGTTTTTAATTTCATTTTTTAATGTTTCATCGACGATAGGTTTAGTCGGTTCAATTTTATTGTTTTTTAGTTGAACAGGGTATTTTTTTCTTTATTATAAACTCTTCCTTTTTTATCTTCTGTGGTAATACTAGTATAAAAATGACCTGTCGTCTTTCTAGTATTTCTATTCATATATAAAACCATGCCTCTAGATTCCATCGCTTGACCTTTTTTCTGAATATTCATGACTGAATTAATAATCCATGTCCCTTTGTCCCTCTTTTCAAACTCTTCATCACGATAGCCTTCTTTATCGTATAAATCTTCTAAATTTTTAATTGGATACATACTTAATGTTTTGTGGAAACTTTCTTTAATCTCTGCTTCTTTATTATTTTCTTTATTCATAAATCCACATCCGCCAATAAAAAACGTTAATATTAAAATGCTTATGTAAGAAATGCACTTCCCATAATATTTCATCTTTTAACATCTCTCTATTATTATATACATTTATTAAATATACATTTTATTTATATATTTTTTCGACGAAACAATCAAAAAACCTCATTAAATGTACCGCAATCATACATCTAATGAGGATATTATCGTTCTTTTAATCTCTACTTACGTGTAATACCATCTAACTCTTCGACTTTCAACATATTATTTATCATACTCATATAGAATTGACCTAATTCTTCTCCAGTTCGCTTATAATCAGTAGTATCTAAGCCGACTAAATCTAGATGATCCCAATCATATTGTACGGGTCTCACTTGCCAAATACCCTTGTCAGTTGCTAGGTTCATCATACCTACCTTCTTAAATGCTTCATCACTTGGATGTAGTGAAGAAGACACAGGTACTATGCCATCATTTACTCTGACATTTTTATTATCATCTCCACCTATCACACGACTTGTTAAATCGAATAGTGGGAATTGTCTAATATTCGGCACTTCATTGCCTAATGGTCCAGTATGTGTTGCAGCACCTGTATATGATGTATAGACGATATTAGGATTCAATGTCGTCATTTGGTTTAACTTTTCTGCTCCAGCAGTTGTTAAATCATTTACAGCCTGATCTTCAGTCTCCCAAACTTTACTATTCGCTATACGTTTTGCATATTCAGCATATGATTCATTAGGTTTCTGTTTGAAGCCCCATTGAGAAAAACCTAGTTCTAAATCGAGTGCTTTAGTTCCACCAATTTTTCCAATTCTATTAATTGTATCTTTGATAAATTTAGTCGAACCTAGTTTATCTGCAGCAGGTGTGCCATTATGAGGTGTTCCTAATGTAGTAATCGTAGACACCATGTTATCTTGGCCACCTTTAAACAAATCAGATACCGTACCACCATATTGACGTTGATAATCTATTTCTTCTTGATTTCCATTTCTTAAAAAATGTTCCATCAAGCGTATCGTTTGGCCACCCATACTATGTCCAACAAGATGTATCTTTTTACCTGGTTCCCAATCAGGCATGATGCCTTCATATGTTCTGCCATAACGCTTGTGACCATATTTTGCAGCATGTGCTGCACCATAATCTACTCTTCCACCTTTAATATAATAATACAGTTCAACAGCACGGTCATAATTGCTGCTAAATGCTCCTACATTGGCTTCGTGAACTCGGTAACCTAATTTTGTAAGTTCTTGTTTCACGTTATATTTAGTACCACCCCAATAATTTGGGTACATGCTAAATGAATCTTCACCGACTAAACCTACAAATCCATGTACAAACACGACTGGATATTGATTTTTATATTGAGCGTGCGCAGTAAGTTGATTGATATGTTTAGTTTGTTTTGATTTCACAACGCGTGGTGAAGTTAATGATGTTTGCTTTTTTTGATTTGTTTTAACTGTTTTATCAGTTTTTGTATTACCTATTTTGTGTACTTTAGAAGATGGTTGTTTTACTGTTTTATCTCTATCTCCTATAGACTGTGATTGTTTAGGTTGTGTTCCTTTTGAAGATGGGGCTTGAGTTTGATCAGATGGGTGTTGCTTTTTATCTGATGAATCTTGATCATTATTTTGGTTTTGAGTATTAGGTTGATGTTCTGTTTGTGAGTGTTGATTATCTTTAAACTGTTGTTTGCCTTTATCATCTTGATTTTGGCCTTTTGGATATGTATCCTGACGTGAATTTGGGGTAACATGATTGTCTTTTGATTGTTGCCCCTTTAAAGTTTGTTCTTGGTCATTTAATGGTGACGTTTGTGTTGAATCTTGTTGTGTTTGATTATTCTTTTTTTGTACATTTTCATCAGATTGGTTCTCTTGATTAGTCTTTGATTGGCTAGCTGTGTCACCCTCTTGATTCAATTCGTATGATAAATGAGTTGTATCTTCTTTGTGTTCAACTTGTTCTGTTTGTTGTGACTGTTCGTTAAAATCTGATGATGATTGTGTCATTTCAGCAGCTTGAGCATGCTGACCACTGACAAATATTGTAATCCCAGTAATGATTGACACGACTCCCACCGTGTACTTCCTAATGCTAAATCTTCTTGTTTCATTATTATTTTTCAAAAAAATCACCTCTATAAGTTTTTCCCCTATAAAAGATGAAAATATAACTGTTATGTATATATTAACATAAAAATATAAATTACTTTAGTTTATTTATTAAAACTTTGTAAACTTTACATTTTGAATTATTAAAAATAATCAATACTTACATATAATTATTATGTGTAAACACAACATTAAAATTGATTGATAACATATATTGAAAATGTTTTTCATTACACATGATGAAGAAGCATGAACACTTGATAATAACTAGAAGTGATAATTATAAACATTTGCTTCATAGTCGTGTTAATAGTATAGACATCATGTCACTATATCCATCCATTACTCCATTATAATTTATATCAATTTAATTTTGTTCAATTTATATTTTTAACGTATAAGTATTATAACTTAACGTTTAGGAAATAAATGAATTATATTTTAAAATAAATGTTATATTCGATTTGAAAGAGTTGCAAAAAACTTTAGTAAAGGAGTACTTTTTATGAAGAAAAAATTAAGTTATATGATTACCATTATGCTTGCTTTTACGCTAAGTTTAGCACTTGGCCTATTTTTCAATAGTGCTCACGCCGACTCGTTACCACAAAAGAATGGTGCAAACCAAAAAACAACTAAAGTCACTGTCAGTAATAAAGACGTTCCAGATGCAGTTCGCAAACTTGCTGAAGAACAATATTTATCTCGTGTAGCTTTATTAGATAAAGCTTCCAACCACAAAGCAACATCGTATACACTTGGTGAACCTTTTAAAATTTATAAATTTAATAAGGAAAGCGACGGCAATTATTATTATCCAGTGCTCAATAAAAAAGGAGATGTCGTTTATGTAGTAACAATTTCTCCTAATCCTTCAAATTCTAAAGCTTCAAAACAGCAAAACAATTATTCCATTAATGTTTCTCCATTTCTTTCTAAAATATTAAACCAATATAAAAATCAAAAGATAACAATTTTGACTAATACAAAAGGATATTTTGCACTTACTGAAGATGGTAAAGTGACACTTGTGCTTAAAACGCCACGTAATAATGAAAAAACATATGAAAATGCCACTGAATCCACTAAACCTAAAGATTTAAATGATTTTAAACAAACTGCATCAGTAACAAAACCAACTTTAGAATATCAAAGTACACGAAATGAAATGTACGCAGAATATGTAAATCAATTAAAGAATTTCAGAATACGAGAAACACAAGGGTATAATAGTTGGTGTGCCGGCTATACCATGTCAGCACTACTCAATGCCACATATAATACAAATCGATATAATGCAGAATCAGTAATGAGATATTTACATCCTAATTTAAGAGGTCACGACTTCCAATTTACAGGACTAACATCTAACGAGATGCTTCGTTTTGGTAGATCACAAGGCAGAAATACTCAATATCTTAATAGAATGACTTCATATAATGAAGTAGACCAATTAACAACTAATAATCAAGGTATAGCTGTATTAGGTAAGCGTGTTGAATCAAGCGATGGTATTCACGCTGGACATGCCATGGCTGTGGCTGGTAATGCTAAAGTTAACAACGGACAAAAAGTCATTTTAATTTGGAACCCATGGGACAATGGTCTCATGACTCAAGATGCACATAGTAATATCATTCCAGTATCAAATGGCGATCACTATGAATGGTATGCATCAATTTATGGTTATTAATATAGAAAGGTGTGCTTATGCATAATTACAACAACATTAACATCGTAAGTGATGATTCAAAATATCAAGAAATTTGTTGGTTCCATACATTAGAAGGTATTTGGCATCCTGTAGAAGTAGAAACTTCACCATTAAATATTACATTTAATAAAGATATAACACCTAATTACGTTTGTACGTTAATAAATGAAGATTCCAGAAAAATAATTTTAAGTAATGTAGACAATCCGAATATCATTATTGAAATGATTCTTATTAATTCAAAAAAATTGGTTTTTAATGCTATAAGTAAAGAAGGCTTAGGTACCTCGCCTAAAATCACATTTACAAAATAATTTATACCCTGTAACTCTTTCATTAAAAAAACAATATGATATAACTAAAAAGCTCCCAGTAAAGGTCACATTTTAAATGCTTTCTTTACTGGGAGTGTTTATTATTACTTATTTTTCTATGATTTCTTTAGGTACTGTTTCTAAAAAGGAAACATATTCATTTAAATGTATTCCTTCGTCTACGAAGATAATTCTTCCTCCGTGACGCGTACCTTTTTCTTTAATATTAAAGATTCTACGATATCCTAACTTAGGCGACGCAAAATATCCAGTCGTGTAATGCAAATCGTCTGATACACATAGTTCTGCCTTTACACCTTCAAATGCATTGATACAAGTTGCAAGTGCACGTGCATCTTTTACTCTTTCTGATATTTCTCCATTACATTTGCATGTTTTAAATGCTAATTGTGTTACCCTGATACCTCGTTGTTCAGTGCTATCAAGTCGTTGTCCGGTTTGTGCAGATAGAATAATGGCTCCAGTATAAGTAATATCATTTTTTATAAATTCTAACCCTTTGTTTAGCGCATATTCAGAAACACCTGTTTGTTTTGCTAATTGTGTTAAAGTATCGTTTAGATTTTCAACCACTGGTAATGCTACTAACGTTTGAATCGGTGCCTTAACCTTTTCAATTTTCAAATTTAAGAAATCTATATTTCCATTTTCATGATTAAATGCTTTATTAAAATATTTTTTTAAATAATTTTCTAAATCCTCAAATTCACACATTGTTTCAGCACCACTAATATGAATATCTTCGTGGCTTGCACGCATTTTTATACTATACATAGCTATCACCTTCATCGTATTGTTTCATTACATTGAAAAGTCGATCAATATCATCTGTGTCATGGAAATAGGATAATGAAATTCTTAATGTTGGCTGTGACACTGTTGGATACCTTAAATAACTGACAAATATACCATGTTCAAATAACATGTCGTATTGTGCTTGTGCTGAAGCCAAACTATCACAAACGATATTTTTGATAGGTGTATTAGATAATGGTTGATTGGGAAATAATTCCATAAATTGGTGGTTAAAATATTCACTAAGTGCATTCAACTTCTCTCGTCTGTATGTATCTTCAATGACATGTTGTAAGCTCACTTGAATAAAATACAAATGATAGCTAGGTAAACTACTCGAGTAGATAAGCGAACGACCTTTATTAATGATTAAATCTTTTATATCTTTTGAACTGAATATGATGCCACCATGGGCTCCCCACGCTTTAGATAAACTTGAAGTAACTATGTCAATGTCTGCATGATACTCAAAGAGATTTAATCCTAAACTATGAGATGCGTCAATAATTAAAATCGCATTGTAACGTTGCTTGAGATGTACTAGCCTATTAATATCTGCTTTAGTGCCATTAGTAGAAAACACACTATCAGAGACAATCACTTTTTGAACATCTAGATGCGTGTCCTGCGCTAAATGACTTTCCAGGTCATCATAGTTTAAATGTTGATAAATCACTTTTGATAAACCACTTAATTTAATACCGTCTATTATACTGGCGTGATTCTGTTGATCCGAAAAGATAACTACATTATTATTTTTAAAAATATTAAATACCGCCAAATTCGCATCGTAACCACTATTAAAAATTAAGGCGTCTTCAAAATTAAAATGCTCGCTAATTGCCTGTTCTAATTGCTGATAAACGACTGAGTTGCCACTCACTAATCTAGAACTTGATAGATGGATACTATATGTCTTTATAAAATCTAAGAAATTTTGAGGTTGATATTCAAGTTGTCCTATACCGAGATAATCGTTCGAAGTAAAATTAATATAAGATTGGTCATTGATATAAATATATTGTTTTTCTACGGACTGAATCGGCTGAAGCTCTCTATATAAACCTTTATCTTGAATCTGTTTTAACTGTGCTTTAATGTCCATAAATCCCCTCTTACTTCTTACCCAATGTTTGATGTAAGGCTTTGTTGAAAATTTTAACCATTTTTTTAATTTCTTTATTAGACATACTTAAAATAGGTACGAAAGTGATGACATTTTCCAAATTACGAATCATCAATCCATTCTCTTTACATCGACGTATAATCAGTTCTACAGTTGGAATATCGAGTGGTGTCTGCGTTGATTTGTTTTCAACTAATTCCACACCATACATTAATCCCCGCCCTCTAATATCTCCAATATTTTTATGAGGTTGAAGTGCCTCTAAGCGTTGCTTTAATGTTTGAGATGTCTTTTGAATGTGCCCAATCAGATGCTTCTTTTTAAAAAGATTAATATTCTCAAGTGCTACGGAACAAACTAACTGATTACCTGTATATGTATGACCGTGGAAAAACGTATTCTTACCGTGACTCTGACTTAAAAAAGCATCATATATCTTTTGAGATGTTAAAGTTGCCGCTAACGGTAAATAACCACCTGTAATCGCCTTACCCAGACACATAATATCTGGTTGTACATCTTCATGGTTACAAGCAAACATTTCTCCCGTACGTCCGAAACCAACAGCTACTTCATCACAAATTAGTAATACATCATATTTTCTACATAACTGTTCTACAGCTTTCAAAAAACCATGCGGATGAACGAATAAACCTGTTGCACCTTGTATAAGTGGCTCTAGAATAAATCCTACTATTTCATCATTTCTCTCAGATAATATATTTTCAATTTGATTCAGTATTGAATTAAGCATTTCCGCTTCATTGCGGTACTTACTTTTATATAAACACGGTGTTTCTATCTGTATATTTTCAAAAATAAGGTCTTTAAAAATTTTGTGGAAACTATCGATACCACCAACGCTAACAGAACCTATTGTATCTCCATGATATCCATGATGTAATGTAAGAAATTTATTCTTCTTAGCATATTGTTTAGCATCGATATTCTTCCAATATTGATAAGCCATCTTAATAGCAATCTCTACCGACGCACTCCCTGTATCGGAGTAAAACACTTTTTGTAATCTATCTGGTGTTAATTTGACTAACTGTTCGGCTAGCTCAATCGATGGAATATTAGACGAACCTAATAGCGTAGAATGGGCAATCTTATCAAGTTGTTTATGAATAGCTTTATTTAACTTTTTATGCTGATGTCCATGCACATTGACCCATAATGACGCATAACCATCTAAATATTTATTACCTTCAGTATCGTATAAATAACTTCCGCGACCTTTTTCAATAATAATATTGTCATTTTTAGCATAGACTCCCATCTGTGTGAATGGGTGCCATACATACTGTGCATCTTTATGATTTAACTCTCGTGTATTAGCCATTGGATCCTCCTATAATTCGTTGTATAAATGCTTCGGAAAAGCTTTCTTGAGTCGCTTGATGACCTAACGTATAAACAGACTTGTGTATTAATTTTTCAATGGTATGTAAATTATCCTGTTCAATAGCACTATCAGTATAGTTATTCATGATTAACACGTTCGGGGGAAGTTCTTGATGATCAATATATTTCTGGTGAACGATGGCATCATTAATCGCACCTAACTTTGAAGGTAAGACACTCACAATGAAATCCGATGTGTCTTTAATTAAATCTGTTGTCATATAAAAATGGTCACTGTATTCATAGATAGGCACTGCAATACCGCCCGCACCTTCAATGAGAATCATATCGAATTGTGCTTTTAGTGATTCGAGTTTGTCTATCATTGTTTGATGGTTCAATTGCTGATGCCTTTCAATTTTGAATGCTAAATGTGGTGAAACTGGATCTTTGAATGTGTAAAGAGACGTAACGTCATAGTCTAAATCGCATTCGTTTTTATAAATTTCTAAATCTGGGTATCTACCTCCACCAATTTCTTCAGTTTGAAAAGGTTTGAAAATACATACCCGATATCCCCTCGTTCTTAATGCTTTATAGAGATATTTAGTGACATACGTTTTACCGATGTCAGTATTCGTTCCAGTTACAAATATATTCATGTTTATCATGTCACCTATCTTTAATGTAAACTTATTACATTTTAAAGTTTACATTTAGAATATGAAGGTTGCAAGTGATAACAATAAGTAGGTAAAGTGTGTGATTAAATGAGGAAAGTAAAAGAATTTCGAGAAATGGTACGTGCTACATATTTTAAATGTGAAGATAAACATAATTTTTGAATTCATTGTTACAAAATAAGGATAGAAATAATTTGTATAAGAGGACAATTAGAAGATTCATTCTAGCAATGGCGATTATTGCAAAAAAATACACCTGAGACTATCATTGATGTCCCAGATGATTATAAATAAAATCATTCATATGCGTATCAATATTAATAACCAAATGCGTGAGCAATATCTTGAATGATGCCACCTGCATTAGCTACGATGTTAACGATACTTTTTGCTAATTCAGCACCATCTTCTGCTTGTGCTGCTGTTACTGTATCCACAATCGCTTCGCCTAATTTAGAAACGTGTTCCATTAAGTTATCCCTCCCTCATTTCGTATTCAATGGTAGAATAACACTCATTTGAGAATAATTTAACACTCTATCGACTAAATTCACAAATTAATTTCAAACAATATGTTTTAATTGCCTTGAATTGAGCGGCAATTAATAATATGAGTTTTACAATTAACCCTCAAAATGTTTTAACACAATAACTTCAATACTTAATAATCATATACCAAAACTGCCATTAACTAATAAGTTAATGGCAGAAAGTTTTTATATGAAATTATTTTTCATTACCTTTTTTACGACGACCAAATATGAACAATGATCCGACAATTGCTAATAGAGATCCGACTAAAGTTCCCTCATTAGCTTGACGATTTTCACCTGTATCAGGTAATTGATTTTTATTATCTGTTGAATGCATTGATCTATTTGGTTGTTCTGGTGCACCTGATTGTGTTGGCGTACCTGGTTCCGCTGGTTTACCTGGTTCTGCTGGCGTACCTGGTTCCGCTGGTTTACCTGGTTCTGCTGGCGTACCTGGTTCCGCTGGTTTACCTGGTTCCGCTGGTTTACCTGGTTCCGCTGGTTTACCTGGTTCCGCTGGTTTACCTGGTTCTGCTTTTGTTGGACCATACTCAACAATTTCGTCAACAGGTTGTTTAGTGACTTTTTCTGTTGGTTCACCTTCGCCAACTTTTTCTCCTGTTAATGGGTTCTTAGTTGTTGGTGTTGTAATTGTTTTTGTTCCTGGTTCACCTTTTTGAACGACTTTCTCTGTACCTGGCGCTAAGTTTGGATCAAATTCGCGTTTTTTATCAAACGGAATTTCTTCCGTTGACGTAATCGGATCTCCATCAACTGGACCATATTTTGTCACATCATCCACTGGTGGTGTGACTACTTCGCCTGTATCAGGATTTTTAACTCCTGGCTTACCTGGTTGCGTTGTTTGACTACCTTTCGGTGCGTTCGGATCAAATTCATCCTTATGGCCTGGCTTGATTTCTTCGCCACCATAATGAACGATCTCATCCACTGGTTGTTTTGTTATTTTTTCTGTTGGTTCACCTTCGCCAACTTTTTCTCCTGTTAATGGGTTCTTAGTTGTTGGTGTTGTAATTGTTTTTGTTCCTGGTTCACCTTTTTGAACGACTTTCTCTGTACCTGGCGCTAAGTTTGGATCAAATTCGCGTTTTTTATCAAACGGAATTTCTTCCGTTGACGTAATCGGATCTCCATCAACTGGACCATATTTTGTCACATCATCCACTGGTGGTGTGACTACTTCGCCTGTATCAGGATTTTTAACTCCTGGCTTACCTGGTTGCGTTGTTTGACTACCTTTCGGTGCATTTGGATCAAATTCATCTTTATGTCCTGGCTTGATTTCTTCGCCACCATAATGAACGATTTCATCCACTGGTTGTTTAGTGATCTTTGTTGTAGGTGTGCCTTCACCTACTTTTTCTCCAGTATTAGGATTGACATAAGTTGGTGTTGTTGTTGTTTCAATTCCTGGTTCACCTTTTTGAACGACTTTTTCTGTACCTGGCGCTAAGTTTGGATCAAATTCGCGTTTTTTATTAAATGGTATTTCCTTAGTTGATGTAATTGGGTCTCCATCGACTGCTTTAGGAGTATATGTCAATGTTGCACCATCTAAATCAGCTCTCATAACGCCATCTGCGTATGTACCACTATTACCATTTCCATATTGACTTGATGTAACTAAAAAATTGTAACTATCAGTTGGACTCAATCCTAATTCAGATAACGTAGCCGTCCAAGTTTTACCAGCATAAGTAGCTGTAAAAGTTTGATTTGAAGCATTATATTTCAAATTAACATTATTTAATTTTTGACCATGGAATTTACCATCTAAATCATTAGTAGTATTATCTGCGTAGTTAAGAAAATCTGTTGATGGAGTACCTGATCCTACTTTAGAAGTATTACCTTGGGAGTCATTTTTAACAAATGTCCCATACCCTCTATAGCCTTGACCAGCTTGTTTCTGTATTTTATCTAATGGATCGTTATTATAATATCCTGTATCAATTCTGAAACCAGCTGCACTAGGTGTACCTTTTTCACGTAAGATACCACCGTTTTTTAGGAAATCATCCCCATCTTTCTTGCTGAACATAAAGCCCCAACCATCTGCACCAGTTGTATTACTTTGACGATTGTTTGCTACTCTAATGTTAAAGTCGAAATCTTTATCAAAACTAACTTGATTTTTAAATTGAACTGCACCAGCTGTTGTTGTACCAGGTGGCTGTCCATAATTATATCTCGTTAAATTTGTCGCATTTAAATCTGTAGGATTACTTTGGATATCTACTCTACCGTAAAAATCGTAATTATCTCTACCTTTAACCGTAGTTGGCGGTATATCTATTGTATTTTTAGTGTTATTGGATGAACTATCAGCAGGCATGCTTAATAAGGACATAAACGGAGAACTATAATTTAAATTCACAGGTTCTGAAGTTGTAGGTTCTATTTTACTGTCAGTGTTTGGTTGTGATGATTGTAATTCCTCGTTTTTAGAAACAGCAGGGATATCTTCTTTTCTAGCTAGGTCATTTCTTGTAGGGGCTTCTGAAAATTGTGTTTGTGTATCATTATCTGAATTAGCTTTGATAGTTGGAACATTCGGTGCTTCTGCATTGCTTCCTTCTTCTGCTTGCAATGTAGAAGACATCTGTGGTGCTTCATTGTTTACAGTAGGTTGATTTGTGTTTTCAAGTGATCTTTCACTACTATCATTTTGATTAGCTTGTGTAATTGGATCAACTTGTTTTTCTTCTGCAGCTTTCGCTTCATGGCTACTACTTCCAAAAATAAGTGTCGAACCAAGTAATATTGAGGCCGTACCAACAGTGAATTTTCTTATAGAATACTTGTTTAATTTGTTAGGTAAAAAATCCACTTTTTTATTAATAGGACCTTGTCTACGTTTGCCCATATTATACCTCCCATGTATTTAATTTTAAATGTAAGATACATATATTTTATGTATCTAGTATGTAATGTTACCTTCTTTTACATTTTAACGCAATACTTTACATATTATTTATGATTAAAAAAATATCATTTTGTATAAATTATTATTTTTTAAATTTTATTTAACTTTAAACCTTTTATTTATTTTTTATAAAGAAGATCAAAATCCATTCAATAGTGAAAATATTTAAAAATAATAATGCGACTTATAAAACTACAAGCATTTGAATAATCAATAATAATGTTAAAAAGAGACAGCTTTATGATGGTATTGTAATTACAAGTAAATGAATATTAAATACAAAAAAGCTAGATACCTATAGGCATCTAGCTCTATTTATAAAACGTAGTTAGTATGAATAGATTATGTAAGTGATAACTTAGTAACCGAATGCATGTGCAATGTCTTGAATAATACCGCCAGCATTCGCTACGATATTAACGATACTTTTTGCTAACTCAGCACCATCTTCTGCTTGTGCTGCTGATACAGTATTAGCTATAGCTTCAGCTAATTTAGAAACATGTTCCACGTTGTATTCCCTCCTCCTAATTAAGTTATCTATAGAATAGCATTGCTTTTTTAATACAAATTAAACTCAATTTTAAACTTTTGTAAATAACTCAATCGTTCATTATACGTAATTTTGATTTATACTTTAATTTTATATATTAGCACACAATTAATAAGGGGTTTCAACAATTCTGCAATGCATTGTAGAATTATCTTGAGTGGTATTACTTATTATGCTTAAGAATAAAATCTCTTGGATTACCATATAATGATTCTGCACCTGCAACTTCTTGTTGGGCATAAGGATGATTAGAACTACCTCTTAAATTATATCCATACGTACGAACCCCATAAACAACGTACTGGCTATCTACCATAGGAGATCCTGAATCACCAGCTCTAAATTTATCTTTTGTCATGAGTTCTGATTTATTCGATGCTTCTTGTAAAAAACGTAACTTATTCCAGTATGCATATGTATTGTTCCCGTTCATCACTGGATATCCTAAAGAATATAATTTCTTGTTAAATTTTAAACTCTTAATTTTTTTGATTGGTTGCAAGTTTAAGTGGTTGCACGTTAGCTTTTTGAGCCATATTTTCTTTAGTTTCAACGACAACCATATCGTATGAAGGGATTTTATATATCTTTTTAGCATGAAATTGATAGGGTATCTTTTTACCGTCTCTGTTTAATTGAAATTTTATTTTACTCGGACTCGTTCTTTGACCATTTTTCTTATCTACAACATGTGCATTGGTTACAAACGTATGATTGCCTACCATAAATCCTGTTCCCATACTATCTTTGCCTGGACCTTTCCAACCATCCATGTTCGATACTCTTCCTACTGCTTTATATTTATTTTTATGCGCATAGTTATAACGTTTTATGACTATTTGACTATTATCAACTTTCTTCGCTTTATGATATGCAGCACTCGCATTATGATCTTCCATGCCATTGTAATAATAATTTCCTACTGCTTTTGCCTCATGCTGTGTATCTAAAATCATCAATGATGGTACCAAAGTTATGGTTGCTAAAGCTGTTATGAGTGATTTTTTAAATTTCATTTTATTCATCCTTTTTATTTTTAAATTAAAGTACATACTAATTATTAAAAATTTATTTTCTGTATCAGTTCAAAAAGATAGTAACCTTAATATATTATATTTTCCACAACATTTATTATAATGATATATTTGAATTTTTGATAGTGTGCCTTTTTCAAAAAACTGTGTCGTAAAATTCTTGTATATAAGCATACTATCACAGTAATTAAGGGTTTCTTTCTCCACACTTCACACAATTTTTTAATACCCCTTTACTATCAATAGTTATCGAGTTTAACTACATAACTTTTGATATTGGTAAGCTTAATAAAACTTTTCAAACATACAAACAATTGAATATACCATTATTATTCAAAAGAATCCTTTCTAACGAACTATATACTATAATTAAAGTTTTACAAAAATTTGAAAGTCTAAATTTTACATATTTTATATATATAGCGCACTTCATTATTATGCTATAATCTTATTTTGGGTTGGTTTCTATAGATAAACCAACAATTGCATGATTAGTTTATATTATAAATATATTAATATTTAAGATTTTAGGAGATGCACAAATGCTTAAAATTAATTTTTTTAATAAGGAATATGGAGTTTTAAAATCACAAAATTACGAAAGAATTTCACTAGAATTATTGAACAAACATTACCATATAACTGAAAATGATTTTAAAAACAAAGATTATTGTTTGGATAAATTTAATAGTAAAGATATATTAATTGGTTCCTTTCAATCAAACAATCTAGATTATTACTTACACGTAAAAAATAAAAAACTTTATTTAACACCATACATAAATGGCGATAGTCCAGGCAGTTTGAATTTAAACATTAAAAATTCACACCATCGTTTCTCTATTCATAAATCGAAGTACAGTTTCATCGTTAAAGATACCTATTTTGGTGATGAGATTGAAATAAACAGTGACTTTTTTATTCCTGGAAGAAAGTCATTTATTAATGAAGTAGAAAATGGAAATCAAGATCCATATATCTATATAAAATTCACTTGCTTAAATTATGCAATATTTTTAGAATACACTATTGCAAAAAAAGATTTTTCTTTTAAAACAATCAAAATAAATGTACTGACAAATTCTCCACTCAAATTTAAATTTAACAGTGCTAACAATTTCACTATTTCTTCTAAGAAAGTATCACAAAAAGTTAAAATCAGTGCAATTAAAACCTTAAAAAGTCTTAATTTAGCTAAAGGATTCAATTCATCAGTCCAAAATTCTGTACTTTTAAAAATCAATTCTAATTTTTATATCATCAATAACCATAATAAAAAAATAAGTATTACAACTGATAAAACAAAAGAATTACTATATAAAAATAGTACTTATACAGTTAAAAAATATTGGGGCTCTCTCATTATAAAAGGACAAATTGGTTATAATACTGAAATAAGACCCAATACGTTATTAACAAGAGAAGGGATCATCCTCTCTAAGTTATCCTGGATTGACGACACTACTTTTATAGCTAAAGTTAAAATTAAAAATATTAGAAAACTATCTAATTTGCATAATACTGTTTTTTTAGGTATCGATAGAATCAAATTACATGCATTGCATTACAGTTTTAATGAAGAACAGAAGGTACTTTTAACATTTAACTCTATGAATCACGCTATCATTGCTAGAAAAAATGCAGGAAAAAATCTTTCTTTAGGAAATTTAAGCAGTTTAAAAATATATAATAGATGGCATAAATTTAAGATTTTAATCGCTAAAAAATACGCCCGATTGTATAGAATATTTAATAAGAATAAAAAAATTAACGTTTATTTTGAAAAAGAAGCTTCTAAAGCAGTAGAATCTGGGAGATATGTTTTTGAAAAGGTTTTAAGTCAAAAGCAACTTAAGTCTAAGAATGTATTTATTTTAGATAAACGTTCTGATCAGTATCACTTAATGAAAAATAAGTATGGTAATAATATAATTGATCGATTTAGTTTTAAAAATTATTTATATGTGTTTTTAGCAAATCACTTTATTTCTAGTGAGCTAAGTAATCATGTGATTAATACTAGAATATTCAATGATAGTCTAAATAAAAAAATCAAAGAAACACCATTATACTTTTTACAACACGGTATTCTCTTCATGAAACCGCATGACAATCCAAAAACAAGTGGATTCCATAAAAAAAACATGACTAATAATATAATAAAATCTGTCGTTAGTTCTGATTTAGAAGCACATGAGTTTAAAATTATGGGCTACAACGAATTTGATATGATGAAAACGGGTCTACCAAAACTTGATAAAGCTTATTTAAATAATGATGCTGATAAAATTACTTATATGCCTACTTGGAGACCTTGGGAAGAGTCAGAAATTATCAATGGGAACATCAAAAAAACAACTTATTACAAATCAATTTTAGACGTTATAAAAGCTTTTGAAAAAGAAAATATGCTCAATCGCTTGCAGATTGCAGCACATAATAAATTTTCTCAATATATGAAGAATAATTTCGATAAATATCAAAATATTTTTATTGAAGATCCTACTGATACGCTTACGAATTCAATTATTTATATTACTGATATTTCTTCAATTATATTAGACGCTGCTTATAGAGGCGCATATCCTATTTTCTATTGGAAAGAGTTTGATTATATTATTGAAAAACATGGGGGCACTAGTCCCGTTAATCCTGAAAATGCTCCTGGAGATGTCGTATATAGTGAACAAGATTTAGTCAACATAGTTAAGTATATAATACGCAATGATTACAAAATCCCTTCTAGAATAAAAGAAAATTATAAAAAGTTAAATGAATTTAATGACAATCAAAATACTCAACGTGTTGTAGACATATTAATAGAAGATAATATTATCTAATTATTTATGAAAACGCAGAATAAAATTTCAACACTATCAACCACTTTTAGATATATTATAAAAAAAAGAACCGTAGACATGTAAATCTACGGTTCTTTTTTGAATGAATGCACTTAGATTAATATTTGGCAGTTACTATGCAGAATGAAATAGGCTAATGATTATTTTATAGTTATCACAATAAAATGTATAAAAAACTGTAAAATCTTTTCTAGTCTCTGTATTTAGTATCTTTTATGTCTTCTACATCAACTTTTAATAATTCATTTTTTCTTTTTAATTCTTTATATTTACCAAATAAACATAAATTAAGTGCCATTGAAATAATCAATACTTTTTTCATATTTAACCCCTCATTTAGCTAAAATAAGAATTAACTATAGACTATATTAACATATAAATATTAGAATAGGTTGTATATACAGTAAAATTAAATTTCAAAAAGTGAGGAAGGTTATTATTTTGTTAAACAAAAGTATATCATTAAAGAAAAAAATTAAATCAAGTAATTCTAAAATTGCTAATAAATTAGTGAAAAAATTTATATTAAACGATATATGTTCAAATGATGATTATACTGATATCGAAATATATCTTGATAATTTTCACTTTTTCAATTCAAAGCTATTAAAAATCAGAATTAATCAGAGTAATTTTTCTTTTGAAACCATACGTGAAACTGCTAATATCATCAGATTAAGAGTTGAAAATAAAAATCTATTAAATAAAGGATCTATAGATTTAGAATTTATATATAATCGAAAAAAATTATGGATAACTTACAGTAAAAATTTAACTAATACTTTCATATTAAATGACTGTATATACTCACTTGAAAAGTTTAACTATATCCTTAGACTCAGTAAATATGAAAATTATTTAAAAACTTATAATCATAGTATTCAAGTTAAGAATATAGTGAAAGAAGAAAATCAATTATTATTAAACACAGAATATAATATAGATTCATTAATTCTATTAAATGTAAATGCACAATTTGAAATTCCTATATATAATAATAAATTAAGTCTGTCGGAATTAAGTAAAATTTCTCCCGAGGGAAAATATTCAATATTTGTAGCTATTAAAAAGAGTCTTTATCCCTTGGAGATAACTAATACACAAATTCTTTCTCATTTAACAACACAGCAGGAATGGGTAGGCAATCAATTGAAAATAAATTTCAAAAAATTAAATGTTCAAAATTTATTTATTCAAACTCTATTGAATGATAGCAATATCAAAATCAGTTTTGAAATAAATGAAAATGATTTTGACCATTATCATTTGTCATACTTGTGTCTAGTTGAAAATGACTTAACATATTTTAATCCTCAAAAATTAGAGACTATAGCTAATAAAAATAAAATAATTACTAAAATCAATCTTAATGATTTTAATAATGTTAAAAAGAAAAAATTAGCTATCGTTTTTGAAGATAAACTAAATGGTAAGCAAATTTTTTACATACTCAATACTAAAAATAAAGTGAGTTTCAAAGGAAGTTTTACATTTAATAATAAATTATATAATTTAAATATTAAAAAACAAAAAGGTATTACTTTATTAACTTCAAAACCTAAAATAAAGTCTGTAGTTAATTTCATTACAGACGATCTTATAAGCTGTCATCTAACTTATGCTAATATTCACGAAGTATTCTCTACTTATATCACATTCGAAGATAGAGAATCACAAAACAAATATGAATTACCTATATATAAAGGTGAACAAAGCATCGAGATACCGTATGATGAATTGGAAAAATTAAGTACCTCTTCTAAAAATATAATAGATATATTCTTATCTACTTATGATGGAAAAACGTTACTTCAAAAGGAAAAGATTAGATACACAGATGGTATCTATAAAAAAGATAATTATCTGTCATTTAAATGTATTGAAAAGGAAAACCAAAAATCATATTATATGATTACTTTAACTCCATTCAAGAACCTTAAAATAGAAAATTTTAATCTTACTAATGATGAATTTCAAATACTAGAAAATGGTAAAAAATCAAATGATATATGGCTTATTGGAGAAAGAAGAGACACTGCTCAAGATAATGGCATAACATTCTTTAAGTGGTTACAAAATCATACTCATATCGATGCTTATTATGTTATCGATTCTCATTCAAATGATTTTAAAAAAATCAAACATCTACCAAACGTTTTAAGCTTTGCTTCAAAAGAACATTTTGAGGTTGCATCAAAAGCGAATGTATTAATATCTACACATGATTTAGAAAATATTGTTCCTTATAAAACAGCAGCGCGTTTCTGGGGTTACGAAGATACTATCAAGGTTTTTCTACAACATGGCGTTTTAGGAAGGAAAAAAGTAGAATATGATAAAAAGTATTATGATTTTCCTTTTAATTTATTTAATGTCTCAAGTACTTATGAGAAAAAAGAAGTGGTTATGAAACAACTAGGATATCATGATGATGAAGTCGCTGTGACTGGTTTACCACGATTTGACCATTTACCTCAAAAAAATACTAATGAAATTAAAAAGATATTAATAATGCCTACTTGGAGAGACTGGTTAAATAGTACTTATGCCTTTGATAATAGCGATTATATGAAGCATTATTTAAGCTTAATTAATAGTCCTAAGTTGCAAGCTTTAATCAACGAATATGATATTGAAATTAACTTTTATCCGCACTATCGATCACAAATGTTTTTCAAATCATTTTTGACTGATAATAAAAGTGACATCAATTACATCGAGTTAGGCGATAAAACTGTTCAAGAGTTGTTAGTTGAACATGATTTACTCATTACTGATTACAGTAGTGTTAGTTTTGACTTCTCATATATGAAAAAACCTGTCATTTTCTATCATTTTGATGTCAAAAAATTCTTTAGAAAAGGTATATTAAGAAGTATTAAAGATACATTTATTGGCGATATAGCACATACAGAGAAAGAGTTAATTTCTTTAATTGAAGATAATATTAAAAATCCTAAAAATATGGAGTATCAAAATCTATCAAGCATATTCGATTATACAGATCATCATAATAACCAACGTGTCTATCACAGTATTTTAGATCTTATTCAAGACAATACGTCTTCTTAAGTTCATACTTGTCTCAATTCCAAACATAAGTCTAGGACGATGAATTCATGAGAATTTGTCATCCTAGACTTTTAATACATATTGATGAGTCCTGCATCTCCCTTACAAATATTGCAAAATATTTAACATTACTTATGTCGTATTTATTGGTAAAATTGTTGTAATAAAAATACATAGAATTGATGGGATATTATGAAAGTTAAACTTTATACGTTGTTATTATTACTCATTTTTCTGATAGCATGCGCTCCAACATCGACTTCACAATCACCTCATCCTTTACGTACGTTGATTGTTTATTCTCCTTATCCATCACATTTAATTCGTCCGATTTTAAATGATTTTGAAAAGCGAGAACATGTGAAAGTTGAAATCAAACATGGCTCAACTCAAGTATTACTATCTAATATTCACAAAGAAGCACTTTCTAAACGTGGGGATGTCTTTGTGGGTGGCGTGTTATCAGAGATGATAGATCATCAAGAAGATTTTGTTCCTTACCATAATCGTTCTACACTGAAACAAATAGAGGATTATCGCTCTAACAACCCATTAGTCACGAGCTTTCTATTGATGCCAACAGTAATTGTAGTGAATACAGATTTACAAGGTGATATGACTATTCATGGATATAAAGACTTACTTCAGTCTTCACTAAAGGGGCGTGTCGTTTATTCTAATCCTCATTCTACGACGACAGGATACCAACATATGCGTGCGATGTATCATATGCGTCACCAAGTAAGCGATGTTCATCAATTTCAACACCATGCTGTACAGTTATCTAAAAGTTCTCAAGTGATTGAAAAGGTGGCTAAAGGTGCTTATTACGCTGGATTGAGTTATGAACAAGATGCTAGAACGTGGAAACAAAAAGGATACCCTATCTCAATCATTTACCCTACTGAGGGGACGATGTTAAATGTAGATGGTATTGCTTTAGTTAACAATGCACAACCTCATCCCAAACGTAAAAAGTTAGTACAATATTTAACAAGCCGTTCTGTACAACAACGTTTGGCAGAAGAATTTGATGCTAAATCAATACGTAAAGACGTGACTGAAACAAATCACTCATCTATTGAAAACTTGGATCATATTCCACTAATCCCACAATCACGTGTATCCAATATTCCACATCATCAATTTTTGGAGATGATTCAATGAAGACCTATAAGCCGTACCGACATCAATTAAGGCGTTCGCTATTTGCCTCAACGATTTTCCCAGTATTTATGGTGATGATTATTGGTTTAATAAGCTTTTATGCTATTTATATATGGGTCGAACATCGCACCATTCATCAGCATACCTATCAAACTCAAACCGAATTACAACGTATCGACAAACATTTTCATACGTTTGTTACGCAGCAACAAAAACAATGGCGTCATGTTGATTTATCACATCCAGCTGATATCACAAAGATGAAACGCCAACTATTAAAACAAGTCCATCAACAACCTGCGATATTGTATTACGATTTAAAAGGTTCTTCACAATCTTTCACAAACAATTATGAACAATTAGACACAACAAAGATGTATTTAATATCAAAATATCGAATTGATTTTAAAGACGATACTTATATCCTTAAAATATATATGTCAAGCACACCACTACTTAAAAACATTAAGAAAAATAGTGGACAATCTGCACTCATTGTTGATTCATATGATACTGTTTTATATACAAATGACGACCGATTCTCTATCGGTCAAAAATATCAACCACCACAGTTTGGGTTTATGAACGAGTCTTTAAAACTCAATTCTCATCATGCGCATCTTATTATATATAAAGATATTCATGAAACCATTGAAGATGGAATTGCATTACTAGTTGTCATGGGTGTTGTTCTTATTCTGCTTGTTATTTTTGGATATATAAGCGCTGATAGAATGGCAAAGCGCCAATCTGAAGATATTGAAGCGATTGTCCGAAAAATTGATGATGCTAAAAATCGACATCTTGGTAGTTACGAACCGTTAAAAAAACATAGTGAGTTAGAGGAAATAAATAATTATATCTATGACTTGTTTGAATCAAATGAGCAATTAATACAATCTATTGAACAGACCGAACGTCGTTTACGTGATATACAATTAAAAGAAATTGAGCGACAATTTCAACCCCATTTCTTATTCAATACGATGCAAACGATACAATATTTAATTCCTCTTTCACCCAAAGTAGCACAAACAGTCATACAACAACTATCACAAATGCTACGTTATTCTCTACGCACAGCATCGCACACAGTCAAATTAGCAGAAGAATTAAGCTACATTGAGCAGTATGTTGCCATACAAAATATCCGCTTCGATGATATGATACAGCTTTACATCGATGCTACTGAGGGTGTACAACATCAAACAATTGGTAAGATGATGCTTCAACCACTCGTAGAAAATGCCATCAAGCATGGTCGTGATAGTGAACCTTTAAAGATAACAATTCGTATCAGACTTACGAAGCGCAAATTACATATTCTGGTTCATGATAATGGCATCGGTATGTCTCCATCACATTTAGAACACGTGCGCCAATCCCTTCATCACGATGTTTTTGATACGACACACCTAGGTTTAAATCATTTACATAATAGAGCCATGATTCAATATGGAACATATGCACGTTTGCACATTTTCTCAAGAAGCCAGCAAGGGACATTAATGTGTTACCAAATACCACTTGTCTAGGAGGAATAAAGATGTTTAAAGTAGTTATTTGTGATGATGAACGGATTATACGACAAGGTTTAAAACAAATGATTCCATGGAAGGAATATCATTTTACAACTATTTACACTGCCACAGACGGCGTAGAAGCATTGTCTTTAATTCGCCAACATCAACCTGAACTCGTCATTACTGATATACGAATGCCTCGAAAAAATGGTGTTGACCTACTAGATGACATCAAAGACCTTGATTGCCAAGTTATCATTTTATCTAGTTATGACGACTTCGAATATATGAAAGCCGGCATTCAACACCATGTTCTTGATTATTTACTAAAGCCAGTAGACCACACTCAATTAGAGCATATTCTAGACATATTAGTTCAAAGGTTATTAGAACGTCCACATTCTACCAATGATGACGCGGCATATTATACTGCCTTTCAACCATTATTAAAAATTGATTACGATGACTATTATGTCAATCAAATTTTGTCTCAAATCAAGCAACATTATCACAAGAAAGTGACTGTTCTTGACTTAATTAATCCTATTGTTGTAAGTGAGTCATACGCCATGAGGACGTTTAAAGAACATGTAGGCATTACGATAGTTGATTATTTAAATCGTTATCGTATTTTAAAATCATTACATCTTTTAGACCAGCACTACAAGCATTATGAAATTGCTGAAAAAGTAGGTTTTTCTGAGTATAAGATGTTTTGCTATCATTTTAAAAAATATTTACATATGTCACCAAGTGATTATAATAAGCTATCAAAATAGTGCAATCAATCACGAAAAAGCTCCCTACCATAATGACAAAATTTATAGTAGGGAGTATATATTTAAATTCACTTAATCTTAAATTTTTAATTTTCTAATTTTCTTTTCTTCGTAATAAGCAACAATGGCTAATAGTATCATTCCTAAGAATAAAGCTACATAGAATACAATAAAGACATCTGTCCAACCACTCAACGTATACCCAAAAATATTTAGACCATTACGTGTTGGATCAGCGATTGCAGCCAGACCCACTTTAGCCATTGAATCCCCGAATAGATATGCGAATGAACCTGTCATACCGTTAGCGACACTAATTGCATTTTTAGGAACAAAGCCAGTCAGAGATACACCAATGAGTAACTGTGGACCGAAGATTAAAGCGCCTAATGCAAATAGAGAAATATTGACCATTGTCACACTTGTTGCGTTCGTATAAAACAGCACAACAAAGGTAATCATAAACATACATCCAATCGCTACAATCGCACGACGTCCTTTTAAAAGGTCTGAGATATAACCCCATAATAAACTGGCTACTAATGCTCCTATTTCAAAGTAGAAAATAGTATTAACCGCGTCACCCTTATTAAAGTGTAAATGCTCTGATACGTATAGCGGCGCCCAATTATCAATACCAATACGCACGATATATACGAAAACATTTGAGATACACAAAATCCAAATCACTGGATTTCCCAGGATATATTTTTTAAAGATATCCCATTTAGTCATACCTTGAGAATCAATATTTTCTTGATCGATAGGCTCTTCCCAAATTTCTTCAGCACGATTCCAACCTAATTCTTCTGGATCATCTTTCCCAATAAATAATGTCACGATTCCAATGATTAAAGCGATAATAGAAGGAAAAATAAACATCCCAACGACATTACCGTGGAAAAATGTATTCGCACCCCAGAGTGCGACACCGCCAGCAATTGCACCACCAATGTTATGTGATGTATTCCAAAATCCTAAATAACGTCCACGCTTTGTTCGAGGTGCCCACCTTGAAATCGTTGAATAACTTGCAGGCCCACCCACAGATTGAAATATACCGTTAAGCCCCCACAGTACAATTAATAGTCCCATCACAGAGCCGAAGTAACTTAATACAAATCCCATAATAAGTACTGTAATCGCAGATAATATTAATAAGAAGGAAATAATACGCTTCGTATTACGACCATCGACAAAATAACCGAGTAATGTTTTTCCTAAACCGTAAGTAATACTAAACGCTAATCCTATATAACCCAGTTCTAATGTTGATAATCCGATTTCTTCTTTTAATAACGGTTGTGCCGCTTTAAAATTGTTTCGAATTAAATACATCGCCATGTAAACAAAGAATACGACAAAAAACGCTTGCATAAAGTTTCTAAGCCATAATTTGCGTTGTACAGCTAATGGTATCCCTTTGTTTGGTATTTTATGAATATCAAAAAAGTTCATCCCTAACACCCCTATCATTTTCGTTAAAAAAAATATATCACATTAATGTAAGCGCTTAATATCCTTAAAAGTATTAAATTATCCAAAAAACTGAACTTAATATGTGAGGTGTTAGAAGAGTTGTGAGTTAGTGCTAAAGTTAATAAATAGTTAATGGCATTTGAAACATTTTCTATATAAAATACTTTGTATTGTATGAGCAAAAGAACATTTATATAACAAACAATGGAGGACATCATGATTTTAACTATCTTATTTATCTTTTTCTGTATTCGACTCATCAGCTTAAAGATATTAATGCAACATGCAAAACAGCTAAAGGTAGATGGAGCCGTGGAATATGGTATTAAAAATTCAAAATTTCTAGCCATTACTCACGTGTTGATTTACATGAGTGCAGCTATAGAAGCATTCATTCGTAAGGATACATTTAGTCTACTTAACGGCATTGGCTTAATCATATTGATCATCGCTTATATCATGCTATTTATAGTTATTAAGACATTAGGTCGTATTTGGACATTGAAATTATTTATACTGCCCAATCACCCTATTATTAAGTCAGGGTTATATAAAGTAACGAAACATCCAAACTATTTTTTAAATATCATTCCCGAATTAATTGGTGTATTACTACTAACAAATGCTACATACACAACACTCTTATTAGTTCCATATGCTTATTTTTTAATTGTACGTATCCGTCAAGAAGAGAAATTAATGAATATATAAAATAAAAAGCCTACAATCACGAAATTCATTATTAGACTGACCCCAATTTGTGGGAATTATATAAAAACACTTTCGTTGAATTCATATTAAAATGAATCATACGGAGGTGTTTTTTTCTATGAAAAGAGTTTCATATTCAGTAGAAACAAAGTATAAAGCAGTTGAAATGAAAGCAGCAGGATTTTCAACAAAAGAAATTATGAAAGAATTAAATATTAGAAATAGAACACAAGTGAAAACTTGGTGGTGATGGTATCGAAATGGGGAAAGTTATAGATTTTCACAACAAGTTGGTAAACAATATACCTACGGTAAAGGATTAGAAGAGCTGTCAGAAGTAGAACAATTAAAATTAGAAAATAAGAGAAAAGATATAGAATTGGATATTTTAAAAAAGTACAAGGCATTGGAAAGGAAGTGGTACCAACAGTAGTCATAGATTTAGTGGATCAATTAAAAGTAAAATATTCAATCAAATTGATACTAGAAGTATTAAACATACCTAAATCAACATATTACCGATGGAAAAACAAAACCTATAAAAATGATACCGTAACACAAAAAGTCATTGAATTATGTAAAGCTAACCACTATACCTACGGTTATCGTAAGATTACAGCATTGATTAATCAATGTTATACATCACCAATTAATCATAAGAGAGTACAGAGAATGATGCAGAAGCATCATTTGAACTGCCGAGTTAGACCTAAAAAGACGACAAGAATAGGTAAACCGTATTATAAAACGGACAATTTATTACAAAGACAATTTAAAGCGAGTTGTCCAATGGAAGTATTAACAACCGATATTACTTATTTACCATTTGGTCATTCTATGTTGTATTTATCTTCGATAATGGATATTTATAACGGAGAAATTGTGGCGTATAAAATAGATGATAAACAAGACCAAAGTTTAGTTAATGATACATTAAATCAAATCGATATACCTGAGAGTTGTATATTACATAGTGATCAAGGCAGCGTTTATACATCTTATGCTTATTATCAATTGTGCGAAGAAAAAGGCATTATCAGAAGTATGTCCCGAAAGGGAACACCTGCCGATAACGCCCCGATAGAAAGTTTCCATTCCTCGCTAAAGTCTGAAACTTTTTACATCAATAATGAGCTTAATCGCTCTAATCATATTGTAATAGATATTGTCGAAAAGTACATTAAAAACTATAATAATAATCGAATTCAACAAAAACTAGGCTACTTATCCCCTGTAAAATACAGAGAATTAATAGCCTAGAACATGGTGTTTTTATTAAGTTCCCGTTTTAAGGGTTCAGTGCCTTATGCCACATCTTTAAAGTGAATTTTTGAAAAGTGCGGCATATAAACATACATGATTGTAGGTATTTTTTATCGCAAGGATATAACTGATGATTTTATTATAACGTTTCGATAAACCCGTTTGCTAGATATAACGTTACTGTTAGGAATAAGGATGCACATTTTTAGTGTGCCCTATGTCTTACGTCAGACAACCTGAACACTTACCTTTGTATCAACAACCCATATTAACTTTGATTGGGTATCAATAGACATTTAAAGCGCTAAAATCATCTTCTCCTAAACAAAAAAGATAAATCCCAATATTAAATCTTGAGATTTGTCAATATTTAAATACTCTGATATGAAACATACTCAATAGATTGAATGATGATTACAAAGTCACTCTGTTCTTATTTACCAAACAAATTCGATGCTTTCGATTAAATATATTTACTAAAAAATAATACACAAAAACGATTCAATTGTTAATACAATATTAAAGGTAGATAAAGACTCCTATTAATTTGTATCTTCACATTCTCAACTATTACTGATATTATAATGCTGAATAACCGCCATCAATATTAAATACACTACCTTGAGTAAACGATGATGCATCAGAAGCAAGATAAACTGTTATTCCAGCTAATTCTTCAGGCTCACCTACTCGTTCCATAGGAGTTGTATTTGTTTCAGTATTATCATTTAGTATCTTTTCCGTTTCGATTGTTCTCATGTAACCAGGGGCAATTGCATTTACTTTAATTCCATATCTAGACCATTCTCTAGCTAAGCTTTTAGTCAGCATCGTCACACCGGCTTTAGACGTTTCATAAGAGCTCTGGTCTTGCGTTTTATTAGCAATCAATCCTAATACTGAAGAGACATTAATTATCGAACCACTACCCTTCTCAATCATTTGACGTCCTACTGTTTGCGCTACAGAGAATGCTCCATTTAAGCTTAAATTGATTTCTTTTAACCATTCTTCATACGAAATATTTTCAGTATCATCTTGAATTGAGATACTAGCGTTATTGACAAGAATATCTATTTTTCCATATTCCCTTACTACATAATCAACAATTTGATTTACTTCATCTGAATGAGTTATATCTAATTTTAATGATGTGGTTTTAACACCTGATTGTGTAGATATAGTTGTGGCTGTTTCTTGACCAATATTGGATTGCAAATCAGCGATAACGATATTTGCCCCTGCTTGTGCTAATGCCTCTGCCATAGCTTTACCAATGCCAGTTGCACCTCCAATGACCATTGCCACCTTACCAGTTAATTTAAATTTTTCCATAATGTTTACCATCGTCAATCACCTTTCTCGATTTTCAAAACTGTTTTTAAAATCATGAAAATATCATAAAAAATAACAATTTTTCATTAGCTTATGTATGATAATCCTTAAATCTGAAATCACTTCTGTGTCACAATTTAAAATTGTTCTTCATTACCATTGCAAAGATATGTTTGAAAGCAAGAATTTTACTTCAAATTTTAAAAATTATGATAATGAATGATGATTCTGTCTCAATATATCACATATTAAGATGGTTTCGAATAACAAAGATAGATACTTAGTTTTAACAACGTTATGCGTCAATCATTTTTGTTGTAAACTTAACAAATAACTACAATATTATAGTACCAAAACAAAATGTCTCGAACAATAAAATTAATGTTTTTATTTTATTTACTTAATTAATAAAAAATCAATGCTATTTATAATAAAACGAACTCACACTCTTTTGTTCAACTTAAATATTCAACAATTAATTTCATCAAAAATGAACTTGAGTTTCACCTTTTAAAATAATAAGACACTCAATACTGAGCACTTTGTTTATCCTCACATTTTCGCATTAATTCATCTCTTTCATTCTCATTTTTAAGATGAAATCACATTGTTCACATTTTGTCTTTATGCCTCACTATCGCACATACTTCCTTATTCAATTAAATCGCACCTCCTTCCTATTTCCTATAAAAAACACCCCGTAACATTAGACTTTCTACCTAATGCTACGAGGTGCACACATCATGTCATTATTTCGTGACATATAATTCTATTTTTAAAATACTTATCTATTTAAATGTAAGTTTTTAGAAGTTTCACGGCGTGTTTCTCTCATTAATTTTTCGTCATTAATTAATGAACGACCGTATGTTGGTACCATTTCTTTAACAACAGGTTCCCATGCTTCTTTGTCATCAGCGAAGTTTTTCTCTAAAACTTCTAATACAACTGATAATGATGTTGAAGCCCCTGGAGATTCACCTAATAATGCAATCATAGAATTGTCGTCTGAATTGACAACTTCAGTACCAAATACTACGAAACCTTTACCGTGTTGTTCACTATCTTTAATAACTTGAACGCGTTTACCAGCAGTGTAAAGTTCCCAATCTTCATCTTTAGCATCAGGAATAAATGTTCTTAAATAGTTCATACAACCTTCTTTAGTTTTGATCATTTGATCAATTGAATATTTAATTAAAGGTACATTTTTAACTGCTGAAGCCAACATTGTAGTAATGTTATATGGTTTGATTGATTCGAATAAGTCTAGATTTGAACCGAATTTCAAGAATTTAGGGCCGATATTCGCATATGGACCAAATAATAATGTTTGTTTACCATTGATATAACGTGTATCAAGGTGTGGTACAGTCATTGGTGGCTTACCTTGAGGCTCTTTACTGTAAACTTTAGCCGCATGTTGTTTAATAATATCTGGGTTTGTACATCTTAAGAATTGACCACTGATTGGGAAACCACCTAGGTGTTCTCTTTGTTTAACGCCAGATTTTTGTAATAACGGAATAGAGTGACCGCCAGCACCAATAAACACTTTATCTGCTATTTTAGTTACTTTTTCTTTAGTTTCTCTATTTTCAACGACAACTTCCCATTTGCCATCTTCTCTTTGTGTTAAATCTACAACATCATGATTGTATTTTAATGAAACATTAGATTTTTGTTCTAAGTAATGTGCTAACTTACGTGTTAACGCACCATAGTTCACATCTGTACCTTCATCAATTTTACTTGCTGCCATTTGATGACCTGGTTCACGATTTTCCATCATTAATGGCATCCATTTTCTCATTGTTTCCATGTCTTCTGTATATTCGATTGTATCGAACATTGGAAGTGTTTTTAGTGTTTCATAACGTTTTCTTAAAAAGTTAACGTTTGTTGGTCCCATAACGAAACTGATATGAGGTAATGGTTGGATAAATTCTTCAGGATTAGAAATATCACCATTTTTAACTAAATTACCCCAGAATTGTCTAGATAATTCGAATTGTTCATTAATTTCTTGCGCTTTAGATGCATCAATTGAACCATCATCTTGTTCAACTGTATAGTTTAATTCACATAATGCCGCATGGCCTGTCCCAGCATTATTATTTTCATTTGAACTTTCAATACCAGCGCCTTCTAGTCTTTCAAACATATCGATATGCCAGTTAGGACTTACTTTTGAAAGCATTGTCGCTACTGACGTACCAATAATTCCTGCACCTACAACAACGATGTTTTTATGATTTGCTTCACTCATGTGCATGTTCCTTTCTAAATTTATATATTAAAATAGTACATATATAGACTTTACCACTTTAAACATTTATTAAACAATTAAGCGCGAAAACTCAGTAATCATTTATTTAAAAGTTGTAGTCAGCTATGTGAGTTTTGTGGTAATATCATCATGCGTAAAAATTCGAGATCATTATTATAAAGAAGGTTTAAATAAATCATGAAAGAAAATTTTTGGAGTACATTGCCACGTCCGTTTTTTATTCTGGCACCTATGGAAGACGTGACAAATATTGTCTTTCGGCATGTTGTCAGTGAAGCTGCGAGACCAGATGTATTTTTTACTGAATTTACCAATACTGAGAGTTACTGTCACCCTGAAGGTATTCATAGTGTGCGCGGACGCTTAACTTTTAGTGACGACGAACAACCAATGGTAGCGCACATCTGGGGCGATAAACCAGAACAATTCCGAGAAATGAGTATCGGCTTAGCGGATATGGGCTTTAAAGGTATAGATTTAAATATGGGTTGCCCTGTCGCAAACGTTGCGAAAAAAGGTAAAGGATCCGGCTTAATTCTACGACCTGAAACGGCAGCCGAAATCATTCAAGCTTCTAAAGCAGGTGGTCTACCGGTCAGTGTAAAAACACGTTTAGGTTATTACGATATCGATGAATGGCGAGACTGGTTAAAACACGTCTTCGAACAAGATATCGCAAATTTATCCATTCATCTACGTACCCGTAAAGAGATGAGTAAAGTAGATGCACACTGGGAATTAATCGAAGCAATCAAGACATTACGTGATGAAATTGCGCCAAATACACTATTAACTATCAATGGTGATATCCCCGATAGACAAACTGGTCTAGAACTCGCAAATAAATATGGTATTGATGGCATTATGATTGGTAGAGGGATCTTCCATAACCCATTCGCATTTGAAAAGGAACCACGCGAACATTCAAGCAAAGAATTATTAGGTTTATTACGCTTACATCTCTCTTTATTTGAAAAATATGATAAAGATGAAGCCCGACACTTCAAAAGTTTACGCAGATTCTTCAAAATCTACGTACGCGGCATTAGAGGCGCTAGCGAACTCCGCCATCAATTAATGAACACCCAATCCATTGCCGAAGCAAGAGAACTACTCGATACTTTTGAAGCACGTATGGATGCACGTTCAGAAGTATAAGTATGCGAGCGGTAAGTATAATAAACAATAAATGAACCTCCCCTGTTGAGTCAGAGGGAGGTTGTTTAATATTAAGTAGTAGTAAATCTCGAGCAATTTACAAAAGTGACATAAAAATAAGTTTTAGACTGATTACTTAAACATATAGTGGGCCGAAAAGTAAATGAGCAAACTGTTAAATATAGTCCATGCTTTTTATACAAAATATAGAATGATGAATATATATTGAACATCGTGAATTTTAAGTTAAACTGAACAATATTATGATAAATTAAATATAAGAAGCAAATATTTCATTAAAAATAAGGTGCATATCAATGAAAAGATTGATTTTTATAGTTGTTATTCTCTTTATCCAAGCCTGTAGTTATGTTGTTATTAACTTTTTCTTCTTCGACATGTGGGTGATTCACTCTAGTGAACAACAATTAAATCAATCCATACAACATCATGACACAAAGCAACTTCATAAGATTGCTAAAGATAAGCAGACATATCAGTTTTTAAAAACTATAAAAAAAGCCGATTTCGAAAATGCGACAGATAACCAAGGTGGTGGGCCTATTGGTTATTATCGTTTAGATATTAATAAAAAACCCGTCGGACTTACAATCAATATTAAATATAACTTCCTTCCAGAAAAGACAACTATTAAATCAATAAAGTTATATCAATAAATATATATAAAGAAAGGACTATAGCACAAATAAATGTCTAAAGAATTCTTAACATATAGTCAGTTGGTGGCAAAATTAAATATTCTTATTTCAAATTTGATTCATCAGCAGGTCGATTAGGTATCAGTATGTTACTTGATGATGCAATAATATTAATTAAGAGTATTTCTGAAGAATAATAGTGTTGATATTGTACACAAAATAAGGAGTGAATAAATTGGAAAATTTAGGTTTTTTGTTAGCTATTGGATGTGCTTTATTTGTAATATTTGTTGTACCGTATTTTGATAAGAAAAAAAGTGAAGTTGAATATAAAGTACAGGTATAACATAAGTTTAGTCAAAGTACAGTTAATGAAATGTACCTTGTCTTATTTTAATACCAAGCATTTAGTATATAGAATGTGATATTTAGATACTTTGATTCATGATAGTTTAGAACTAATATTATTATGCTTCTTCTGCAAGTATTCCATATGTCAAATCTTTATTATGTATGAATCCTACACTCATTCATCACAAATAAGAGGTAGCTACTCTATGTCAAAAAAGAAAATCTTGATCTTTATTAGTGTTATATTAATCATTTTTGGAGGTGTCTACCTCAAAATGAAATATGACGAAAAAGCAAAACAAAAAGAAATCTACTACAAAGAGCAACAAGAACGTATCACGCTTTATCTTAAATACAACACCAAAAAACCTAATACTATCAAATCTGTCCATTTCACAAGTTTAGAACAGGGACCAATGGGTGATGCTATTATTGAAGGCTATATCAATAACAATAAAGAAGATGAATTTGTTGCATTTGCATCACCTGAAAACAATTATCAATTTGGAGGCGGACTTACAGCAGACGTTAAAATATTTAAATTGCTTAAACCGGCTAATGAATCTAGATCCCCAAATGAAATCAAAAAAGATTTAGACAAAAAGAAAGAACGCTAAAAATTTATACTGAACCACAAGAAGTATAATTTAGTGTAATATTTTAAAGGCTTGTCTTCTATAATTTTTTAGGAGGCAAGCCTTTGATGATTTTTTTACTTTGTTTTTTAACCATTTAGATATTCTTGAAAAACTTTAATTTTAAAATAAAATTTATCATATTCAATCATAAAAAACACCCCATAAAGATAGATTTTAGGCCAACTTCTGGAGTGCACATCATAATAAGTGAGTTATTTTTAATTTATTTACGTTTAATGGTGTTTTCTTGTCTTTGCTTAATCAATAAGTAGACAGCATTTGCTATGCCTAACAAAGTCCAAATTATTGATAAATAAATATTATCAAAACTATAGATTTTAGGCATGAGTATTAAAAACATAATATTTAATATTAATGATATACGATGAAGCTTACCAAAATGATTCATTTGAATAATTTATCCCCTCTTCATTTTTGACTTTACTAAACATTTTGCTTTATTCCAATTGTATCATTGGCATTGAACTTTAAAAGCCATAAAACTAAAAATCTTTGCTCAATCAATATGTGTTTGAATATTTTTCAAACCATCCAACAAGTAAATTTAAAGTGCTTAGAAAAATAATAATTAAAGAATACAAAGGAGAATTAATGTTAAGCATACAAAAACAACGCTAGCTTTTAATATGCTAACGTTGTCAATTTCCTGGGAAATATTTCCATTTTCTAAATTTTTAATTTCGACAATTGACTGTACTTTTACTCTATTTCTTCCCCGTTTTCATCGTATTTTGTAACTTCACCATCAGATGTCACAATATAAGAACCTTCGAGGTTGCCTTCCTTATCTAAAATAGAAAATCCCCAATCTCCGTCTACGTTCTGTTCGGGTTCTTTAAATGTATACGTATCGGTATCTAGCTGATGACCTTCATACGCTTCAACTTTATCTATTACATTATCACGAGTAACTTTGTCATCATTAGATGCATCATTATTAGACGTCCCTTCATCTGATGTATATTCACTTGCATTTGATGATTGACCTTGTGTAAACGTAATTTGATTTGCTAGATTTTTATAATTTGAACTTTTACCGTATTTATCTAATAATTCATGTAAATCTAATTCTCTTGCTGCTTCCGAATGAGCATATTGTTGATATGTACCTGAACTTTGTGTGCCTGCAATTAATACCTTTTCATTACCAATACCGATAAGCGTAACAAATGACCCTTTAGATGGTTTTGCAGTATAGAATGTCATATCATTAGGTGCACCTTCTACTTTTTTGGGTAATGATTCCAACTTATACGTATGAATACTTTTACGTTGGCCTCCGCCGTTATAATTTGCATAAAATGAATGATTCCTTAATTCACTTGCATTAACGACATATTGAGAAACTGAGGGATCATTGATAGCTAATGCTACCTTCTGCGATTGAGTTAAATCTTCCACTCTACCTCTAGACTCATTGTTATTACTTGAATGACCATTATTAGAGTTTGAATTTTTATTATTTGCAGCTTGCTCGGTTTGAGTGTTACTATTTTCTGATTGCTTATCAGACTGATACTGTCCTACAAAATCTCCAAAATCGCATCCCGCAAGTAATGTTGTTATTGTAATTGCTCCGATTGCTAAAAAGTGTCTTTTCATTTCGTTTCTCTCCTTTAAATAATGAAATCATCACTGTTGTATTTATATATATGGTGTTCATATTTCAACTGGTTTTACACGTTTACTAAATCCATAGTTTAATAACGTTAATTTACGAATTCACTATTGCTCTCTTTATTTTTAATTATCGTTATTAAATACATTTTAATTTATAACAATTACAATTGCTACAAATCTCTAAAATAAATTGCACAATATTTAAAAATATAAATTTAGAAGCAATAAATATGAGAAGAATTCAGAAAACATGCTTTTATACTTTTTAAACTAATATTTATATACCTTAAATTAACAATAGAAATGCGTTAGAAAATAAATTAATATAACAATATAAATGAAGTTCAAAAGGGTGGAGGACGGTTAATTGAAAAAGTTTTTAAAAGGATTTATTTTATTTTTTCTCATTGTGATGCTAGGATTTGCAGGGGGATTGGGATACAGTCATTATAAAGATTCAAAAGCAAACACTGATGTAGCTTCAAAAGAGACTCAGACTTCAAATAAAAATACTCACGAAAATACAATTTCACAAGATGAAATGCAAAATCAAGTTGATAGCCAAACAAACGAAGTATCAAATGAGACATCAACTAAAACACTTAGCGAAAAAGCAAAGCGGTTAAGAGAAGCTTTTAACGTTAATGATGAAGAAGCTCAAATTTTAGCAGATGAAATCGATAGAGCAGATGTAAATAAAGATGGCACGATTACTATGGATGAAATGACGCCTACTTTAGATCGTTTTGCAAAAGAAGGGAAATTCCAACCATCTGCAGGTGGCACAACTAACGAAGCACATCATCCTAAATATACAGCAGAAGATGCTAGAAATATGTCAGATGATGAATTTCTAGACGCGTATACAGAAGGCATGTCAGATGATGAAGCTGCGACAATTCACGAAAGTGCTCAAGAATCTAACGAGTATATGAAATTTTTAAGAGGACAAGTTGAAGCACGTGCAAAAGGACAGGGCGGTAATTATTAACTAAACTGATTAAAATAAGTAAATAATTAAACTCAGTGATACTTGGATAGGGAATAAGAAAAATGTGTTGTCTTATTCCCTATTTTTGATTTTTATAGAACGTGTGTATATATTTTAATTTCAATGACTAAATCAATGCGAAAAACACATATATCGAAAATTCATTAAATATATAGAAGACATTCAATTAATAAAGAAGAATTACCTTATTTGTAACCTCAACTTATACTTTTGCCACCTCTCCTATTCCAATAATTCCATATTTAAACATTTTCATATTCTATAAATTCACGTACATGTGTATAAATACCTTTATAATAAGGATATTTTGTATTTTTAAATTTACTCTTCATTTCCTCATCTTGACTGTTAGACATAATCATTGCGTGATCTAAATAACTTAAAAACGCTTCATCATTACCACTATCACCAAAGCCAATAATCAATTCTTTTGGAACGCCATATTTATTCATCAAAATTTTTGTGGCATATAATTTACCTGCATTTTTTGGAGTAAAATTAATATCATAAGCATTTTCAGGATCACCTGCTAAAGGATTACAACGATTAAATGTCATCGTATAGTCCCTTGTCTTAGAATATTGACTGAGGTCTTCTAAAATTGTTTTATCTAAATGCGTGTCACCCGAAGAATAGAAATAAAAATTATACAATGTTTCATTTTCTCGAAAAATTCTTTGCGGTATAAACTCTACTTTATGTTTAGAAGAAACGTGTTTTAATATATCTAATATATCTTCCAATAAGAACGGTTCTATCAACACTTCGTTTTTATATTCATCAGATTCAATATATTCGCAGTTATTCCATGTGAACATTTTAGAACTTAAATCTGAAAAAATATGTTGAGGTTTATATGACATATTAACTTTACTCATTTTTTGCAGTACGCTTTCTATAGTACTTCCTGTTAAAATCGCCGTAATGACATTGTTTTTAGCAGTTATATTCTGTAATAAACTTTTCATTTCTTTTAAATAAGGAATATCTGCTTGATTAGTACGATGTTTATAGTAAGTTTCATCAAAGTCGAATAATATTAAACGATTTGTCATCTTCATTCCTCCAGTATCATTCTTAAATGATAATTATAATTACACTCTAAAAATTTAAACAAAACACGAAAATAGGACAAAATTGCTTTTTTAATTTGTAGAATTTCAGATTAAAAGCTTCTATGTTGGTAGTAGGATTTAAAACCTTCTTTTATATGTCTCACGGTTATATTTATAGTATCAATAAAATAGCTTTGTCATCTATCTATAAACAATTTCATACATGATAACGTTATAACAACTTTACTCAACTATGTTTTTCAAATCACTATCACTCATGACCTATCATAATAAAAATAAAGCATCCTTCACTTTACGATGAGGGATGCTTTATGAATTTTCATATAAAAATTAAATCTGCAGACTATTCTTTCTTATTCAATTCTTTATCAAGTTTTACAAGTGTTGGTTTTGGAATATGAATGCCTTCTTCACTGAAGTATTGTATGACCTCTTTACGAAGCAAACGTTGTCCTGGAAAATGCATTCCGGGCTTAACATGTGCTAAAAGTTTAATCACCATTTCATTGCCATCAACACTGTCTAAACCAAGTAAATCTGGTGCAGATACAAATATGTCATATTTATTCTTTAATGTAGGTAAAAATGTTAATAATTTCTCTTCTATCACTTTATAATTCTCATTTGGAGAAATCGGTATCATCACAATAGGTGAAACATCTGTAGCAGAATAATTGACTATTTCACTAATCATACCATTAGGTAATGTATAAATTTCTCCAGTATCTGATTGTATACGTGTTGATCTTAAACCAATTGTTTTAACCGTACCTTCAGCAATTGTTACCCCAGATGCATTAATTTGAACATAATCACTTACATCAAACTGTCCTTCAAATATGATAAAGAAACCAGTAATAATGTCTTTTACAATTGTTTGTGCTCCGAAACCAACGGCAACACCAACAACTCCAGCTCCTGCTAAAATTGCTGATACACTAATACCGAAACGTGAAAGTATTGACGTAAGGACAATAAACCATACGACATAACTTATTAAATTTTGAATCAATGTGGATAGTGTTTCACTTCTTTTAATTTTATGACGGTTCTTTTTCTTTTCATTAACGTTGAAAAATTTAGTAACTAACTTTCTTGATATCGCAATTACAATCATACCCATCAAGATATAAGCAAGTATAATTAAAAGATTAACCAATAGATTTTGATAGAACTCTATTTTCATCATTGGCTCAAATAGTTTATATAATGTGTCCTTAAACTGACTCATAATAACAACATGACCTCCTATTGTTAAAACAATCAATATTTTCAATGTATAAATCTTTATAGATAATGAGCAGTAAGTCATTTCTAAATATAACACTTATAAATAAACATAACATCCTTCACTTTGTGATGAAGGATGCTTTATGAATTTCCATATGAAAAATCATCTTAAGACTACTGATTATTTTCAGTCACTTCTAGGTGAACTCATAAAAAACCATCCATCGAATGACCTTTGACATTTTTCCAAACCATTATGATTCGCTTTTTCAATTTCAGAAATGATTTTGGATACTGAGCTAGTTTATTCAGAATTACATTTTATATTACCAAGTTTTATTTGATAATCTGTTTTACTCATGATTCATCATTCTCGCTAGGAGTGAATTGTACTGCATCTGTAAAAAATATATTTTCTTCTTTATTTTCTACAAAAGTAAATTCTAAATTTTTAGAACCTACAGATGAGCCTTTTAAGTCGCCATCACCTTTTAACAATAATTTAGGTGCTTGCTTCGTTGGAATATCATATCTTTTTCTTAATTGTTTCACGTTATAGTCATTATTATTCAGTTGATATTTCGCAGAATAACTAGGAACATTAGGATTGTATGAAATATCCCCGTTTTTATAATCATTAATATCTTTAAAGTTGGCATATTGTACAAAAAATTTGAAGTTTTCAATTTCTTTTTTTAGTTTGTCATTAGGTATTGGCTTCGTTGGAATAATTTTATTGTGTTCCATTTTTACAGGATATCTCTTTTCATCATCTTTTGGTCTACCATTACTATCATCTGTAATTTCATTTATAAAATAATACCCTTTTGTTGTTCTAGTATTTCGATTGATATACAAAACCATTCCTCTAGTTTCCATACTCTTTCCTTTTGGTTCAATGGTCATTTCAGAATGAACTATCCAAGTTCCTTTATCCTTTTTATCAAACTCTTCATCTCGATAGCCCTCTTTATCATAAAAGTTTTCTAGATTTTTAATTGGATACATACTTAACGTTTTATTAAAGTTTTGTTTGATTTCAGCTTCTTTATTGTTTCCACAACCACTTACCAAAATTAATAAACTTATGTATATAGTTATTCTCTTTAGATAACGCATTGGCTCACATCTTTCTGATTTTACTTTATTTATACTTTTACAAAATGCTTCACTTTGATATGCTTCTAAATTAATTAGTCCAGATTATTCATTAAATTATTACTCATTGAATCCAATTCAAAGATTGTACTAACTACCCAATCGTCTTTAGTTAAACTTTTAAAATTTTTACTGAAAGCGTGGCAATGTCTCATTATTTATGTTAGCAGTGTTTTTTCTTCAGCTTTTATCTCTTTTATGATTCGCATGTTCTATTTCATAACCATTTTAGATACCGAACTTGTTTCTTCAAAGTTACTTTTTATATTGCCCGGTTTTATTTTATATTCAGTTTGATACATACTTAATCCCCCCTACTTGGGTTAAAGTTTATACTGTCAGTAAAATAAATATTTTCTTTTTTATTTTCTACAAAAGTAAATTCAAGATGGTTATAACCTACAGAGGATCCTTTTAAATCTCCTGTCCCTTTCAATAATAATTTAGGAGCTTGATTCGTTGGAATATCATATCTTTTTCTTAATTGTTTCACGTTATAACCATTATTACTCAATTGATATTTCGCAGAATAACTAGGTACATTAGGATTGTAAGATATCTCTCCGTCTTTATAATGCTTTAAGTTTTTAAAATTGCCATATTGCACAAAAAATTTAAAGTTCTCAATTTCTTTTTTTAATTTTTTATCTTTAATTTGCTTTGTTGGGATAATTTTGTTGTTTTCCATTTTTACTGGATACTTTTTATCTTTAACATCAGGTATTCCTTTATTATCTTCTGTTATTCGTTTTATAATAAAGTCACCTTTAGTTGTTCTCGTATTTCTATTTATATGTAAAACCATCCCTCTTGCTTCCATATCTTTCCCTTTCGGTTCAACAATCATTTTAGAATTAATAATCCAAGTTCCTTTGTCATCTTTATCAAACTCTTCATCTCGAAAACCTTCTTTATCATAAAAGTTTTCTAGATTTTTAATTGGATACATACTTAACGTTTTATTAAAGTTTTGTTTGATTTCAGCTTCTTTATTGTTTCCACAACCACTTACCAAAATTAATAAACTTATGTATATAGTTATTCTCTTTAGATAACGCATTGGCTCACATCTTTCTGATTTTACTTTATTTATACTTTTACAAAATGCTTCACTTTGATATGCTTCTAAATTAATTAGTCCAGATTATTCATTAAATTATTACTCATTGAATCCAATTCAAAGATTGTACTAACTACCCAATCGTCTTTAGTTAAACTTTTAAAATTTTTACTGAAAGCGTGGCAATGTCTCATTATTTATGTTAGCAGTGTTTTTTCTTCAGCTTTTATCTCTTTTATGATTCGCATGTTCTATTTCATAACTATTTTAGATACCGAACTTGTTTCTTCAGAGTTACTTTTTATATTCAGTACTGTTCATGATTCATCACGCTCAGTCGGTTTGAAATTAATACTATCTGTAAAAAAGATGTTTTCTTCCTTATTCTCTACAAAGGTGAATTCTAGGTCTTTACGACCTACAGATGCCCCTTTTAAGTCGCCATCCCCTTTTAACAATAATTTAGGTGCTTTTTTAGTTGGGATGTCATATCTTTTTCTTAATTGTTTCACGTTATAGTCATTATTACTCAATTGATATTTCGCAGAATAACTAGGAACATTAGGATTGTAAGATATCTCTCCGTCTTTATAATCTTTTAAGTTTTTAAAATTGCCATATTGCACAAAAAATTTAAAGTTCTCAATTTCTTTTTTTAACTTATCGTCTGGTATAGGCTTCGTTGGAATAATTTTATTATGTTTCATTACGACAGGATATTTTTTATCTTTATTATGCGCAAAGCCATTTTTGTCCTCTGTTATCTCACTAATTAAAAAGTATCCTTTTGTTGTTCTAGTATTGCGATTGATATAGAGAACCATACCTCTTGAGATCATAATTTTACCTTTTGGCTGTTTTGTCATTTCAGATCTAATAATCCAAGTTCCTTTGTCATCTTTATCAAACTCTTCATCACGATAGCCCTCTTTATCGTAAAAATCCTCTAGATTTTTAGTTGGATACACGTTTAACATTTTATTAAAGTTTTGTTTGATTTCCGTTTCTTTACTATCTTCTTTATTTATAAAACCACATCCTCCAATAAAAATCGTTAAAATTAAGAAACTTACAAATACTATTATTTTGCTTGAATGTTTCATATTTCCACATCTTTCTATTTATCATAAATTGGTAAACATTATATAAATCAAATTCTTAAACATCTACATATTACCAAACAATGAATATATAATACATTTAAGATGTAATTCAAATTTTATTTTACTTTCATAATTAATAAATAAAATCCGCCTCACTTACGATACGCTTCTGCTTAATAGGTAATGATGTGGTTTTCAATTAACGTCTTTTTGTTATAAGTCTTAAAGAATATTAAACAAGCAAAATCATTTTCCTTAACTGAAACGAAAGAACGACAAATTCCATACTATTACATTGGAATTTGTCGCTCTTTTATTTATTAGAGGTATATTATTTTTACAAAATTCTAAATTAATTGTTACAACAATTGTTATTATCCTGCTGTTCTTTTTCATTCTTCTCTTTTTTTTCTTCAATTTCTACTGAACAACAAGATTGTTCCTGAGGTTTTAATTTTTTTAATACGTCTTTGATTCCCATTATCTCACCTCCTTTAAATAACGATGTTCACCATCAAACCTGTAGAAATAGCTACAACTAAAATGGCGATAACGAATGAGATTACAAATTTTTTCTTGAATAGTTTCGATAATAATACAACTTCTGGAATACTTGCACCAGCACCACCAATGATCAAAGCAACAACTGTCCCAAGCGACATTCCTTTTGAAGCTAATGCTTCAGCTATAGGTAACATTGTTTCAGGTCTAATATACATAGGAATACCTATAATAGAAGCAATAAATACGGATATAATGCCACCTCCACTCGCATATTTAGTAATAAATGTTTCGGGTACAAATCCATATATGAACGCTCCAATAAATACACCAATAAATAGGTAAGGAAGCATTGGATATAAAAATGCCCACGCATCATTTAATGCTTGTTTAAAACGAGATTCCGTTTTATTAGCAAAAAATCCATCGCCTTTAACATTTACACCTTTATAAGTTTCGGCTAAATTCATTTTTGAAAATACAAAACCTGTTAAGATACTAAAGATTGCTAGTACAATAAAATAAACTATTGCAACTTTCCAACCTAATAAGGCCCATAACATAAATATCATTAATGGATTCATTAATGGCGAAGATATTAAGAAACTCATTGCTGGACCAAAAGGTACTTTAGAATTTAATAGACCTGCAAGTATTGGAATAGTTGAACAAGAACAAAATGGTGTCATAGCACCAAACACCATCCCCAATACATAACTAATTGCTTGATTAGGCTTGCTCAAAAATCTTTTGATTTTTTCTTCCGAAACTACTTGTTGAATTAAACTTACAATAAAGCTCACGATGATGAATAGTGTTAATAATTCAAAAAACAACATCACAAATGTTTTTATAAATTCCATAATTGAATCTAACATGAGTATAATGCCTCCAAATTTAATTAATCAATATTTCTTGATGTATTAATCAAAAAAAATTGATTAATACTACATTAAAAAAGATACTTAAAGTATCTTACAACAAGTATCTTCATTTAAAACAACCTGTATTTGTTGCTCATTAATTTTATAATAATTCCATGTGCCATGCTTTTCAGCAATAAGAACATTTGCATCTACTAATTTTTTTAAATGATAAGAAAGTTTAGATTGTTTTATATCTAATAACTCTTCTAAATCACACACACATAATGATTTATTAGAGCTTTGGCTAATTTGATTTAGTATTTTTAATCTGATTTTATCGGCAAGTGCATTAAACATCTTTTCATAAAAGTCAAACTGTTGATCTTCACTCATATCAGTCTTTGTTTTAATAACTTCCATAAAAGACCATCCTTTTTATAATATTTCATTGAGTTTATATTATCTTTATTTCAATTCTTGAATTGCTTGTTTATAGTCATTTTTTGTTGATTCGCCATACTGAGTAATATTACCTTTAAAGAACTCCTTCTACATATAATATTGTAGCTTCTTTTAAATTGATTTCTCTTGATAGGATAACAAGATTTAAATAACTAACAAAGTAACCAAAAGTTAAAGTACTTGCATGATTTACTCGTAATCAATCACACTTTCTTATTGTCAATGTAGTTTTATATCATTTAATACATCAATTTTTCTTGATATATCAAATATAAATCAATATATATATTATCGCAAGAAAAAAACCTATAATTTTACATAAACTTAGGTATTTCTCACAGATATTAAAATAATTTCTTCATAAATTGTATTATTAAGAATTAAATTTATCAAAATTTTTAAACTCAACCAAAAACATAGACATTAATCTATATAGATGTTAGTCTATAATCGCAAATTAATTAATGAGGTGAGTATAATGTTAAATATTGAAATATACGAAGAAGCTATGTGCTGTTCTACTGGGGTATGTGGTCCTGAACCGGATGAAACACTAATAAAGACGAACCAAATCAATGAATATTTAAAACAAAATCAAATAGAAGTTCAACGTTATAATATGAACAATAATCCGAATGAATTTATTCAAAATAAAGAAGTTATTCGTTTAATTCAAGAAAAAGGTGATGAAGTTTTACCAATCACTTTTATAGAAGGCAATATAGCTAAAACGGGCGCTTATATTACCCAAGAAGAAGCCGATGAAATTATTACAGTTAATCAAATGAGAAATGGAGGATGCTGTGGTGGAGATGGATGCTGTTAAGTACTTAAATAAATTGAATTTAGATAACGTTGAGTTAACAAAATATTTGTTTTTTACTGGTAAAGGTGGCGTAGGCAAAACAACGATATCAAGTTTTATTGCTTTAAACTTAGCAGAGAATGGAAAGAAAGTAGCTTTAGTAAGTACTGATCCAGCTAGTAATTTACAAGATGTATTTCAAATGGAATTATCTAATAAATTAACTAAATATCAACCTATACCTAATCTCTCTATAGCCAATTTTGACCCGATTGCTGCTGCAGACGATTATAAAGCACAATCTATAGAACCTTATGAGGGTATTCTACCAGAAGATGTGCTTGCTGAGATGAAAGAACAGTTAAGTGGTTCATGTACAGTTGAAGTAGCAGCATTTAATGAATTTACAAATTTTTTATCCGATAAAACTTTAGAACAAGAATTTGATTTCATTATATTTGATACAGCTCCAACAGGTCACACCTTGAGAATGCTTGAATTACCTTCTGCATGGACAGATTATTTAAATACAACGAGTAATGACGCTTCTTGCTTAGGTCAATTATCAGGTTTAAATGAAAATAGAGTTAAATATAATTCAGCACTTGAAAAACTACGTAACCAAGATGATACGACCATGATGTTAGTTGCGAGACCTAGTCACTCTTCTATATATGAAATTCAAAGAGCGCAACAAGAATTACAACAACTGTCAATTTCTAAATTCAAAGTAATCATTAACAACTATATAGAAGAAAGTCACGGTTTAATTTCGAGTCAGATGAAATCAGAACAAGATAAAAACATTAATCATTTTACTGAATGGTTAAATAACAATCATGCTTATTACGTTCCATATAAAAAGCAGAAAGAAGAAGGTATAGAAAGTTTAACTAATCTATTAAATGATGATAACTTAATTGAAAATGATGACTTTATTGTTGAAGATCATCCGCAATTCAATAAATTAATAGATGAAATTGAAAATAGTAAAGTTCAATATTTATTTACAATGGGAAAAGGTGGCGTTGGTAAAACGACAGTAGCAACGCAATTAGCTACAGTATTATCTAATAAAGGATATCGTGTTCTTTTAGCAACTACTGACCCTACTAAAGAAATTAATGTTGAAACCACAAGTAATTTAAATACTGCTTATATTGATGAAGAACAAGCATTAGAAAAATATAAAAAAGAAGTACTAGCAACAGTGAATGATGATACACCACAAGACGATATTGATTATATTATGGAAGATTTAAAATCACCTTGTACAGAAGAAATAGCATTTTTCAAAGCCTTTAGTGACATTATGGAGAATCAAGAAGACATGGATTACGTAATTGTAGATACAGCTCCTACAGGCCATACCTTGCTATTACTTGATTCTAGTGAAAATCATCATAGAGAATTAAAGAAAAAATCCACTCAAACTACCAGTAATGTTGAAACATTATTACCCAAAATTCAAAATAAAAATTTAACACAGATGATAATCGTAACATTAGCAGAAAAAACACCTTATTTAGAATCTAAACGTTTAGTAGAAGATTTAAATAGAGCTAATATAGGCCATAATTGGTGGGTTGTTAATCAATCGTTAGTTACGCTAAATCAACGTGATGACCTTTTTAGTAACAAAAAAGAAGATGAATCATTTTGGATAAACAAGATTAAAAATGAAAGTCTTGATAATTACTTTGTCATACCTTATCGAGTATTAGAATATTGATATTATTGATTATAATGAGAACTATATGATAAATAGAGTCTATTTTAAACCAGTTAATAATTTAGGGGTTAAGCAAGTATGTAATTTATCAAATGACAATAAAAATTATTAACGATATAAAAGATTCCAAGTAGAAAGGGAGAAAAAAATTGAATTATAGTGAAATATCGCAATACTTGAAAGTGATGGCTGATAGTAGCCGTCTTGAGATATTAGATTTGTTATCTTGCGGTGAATTATGCGCTTGTGATTTATTACAGCATTTTTCTTTTTCTCAACCCACATTAAGTCATCATATGAAAGTATTAAAAGACAATAATTTAATTACATCTAGAAAGGATGGTAATAAAAATTTATATAAATTGAATCATGCTGTATTAGATGACATTACATCACGACTCACTCTATTGAGTTCCAGTACTGTCCCATGTATATGTGAAACTGTAGAGAAAGGTGAATGTTAACAATGACAATATTAGCAATCACAATTTTTATATTAACGTTAATTTTTGTTATATGGCAACCTAAAGGTCTAGATATTGGTATTACTGCATTAATTGGTGCTGTAATTGCTATAATCACTGGCGTTGTAAGCTTTTCAGATGTACTAGAAGTTACTGGAATTGTTTGGAATGCGACCTTAACTTTTGTTGCAGTTATTCTTATTTCACTCATATTAGATGAAATTGGGTTCTTTGAATGGTCTGCTATACATATGGTGAGAGCATCAAAGGGTAATGGCTTGAAAATGTTTGTTTACATTATGTTGTTAGGCGCTATTGTAGCAGCTTTCTTTGCGAACGATGGTGCAGCTTTAATACTGACACCTATTGTTTTAGCAATGGTACGTAGTTTAGGATTTGATAAAAAAGCGGTATTCCCATTTATTATTGCTAGTGGTTTTATTGCAGATACTACGTCTCTTCCATTAATTGTTAGTAATTTAGTTAATATTGTTTCTGCTGATTACTTTGATATTGGGTTTGTTGAGTACTTCAGTAAAATGATTATACCTAATATATTCTCTTTAATCGCAAGTATTCTTGTCTTATGGCTTTATTTTAGAAAGTCTATCCCAAGAAAATTTGATGCAGTAAATATTAGAGAACCAAAAGAAGCGATTAAGGACAAAAAGCTTTTTAATATCTCGTGGATTGTACTCACCGTATTGCTAGTTGGTTATTTAATAAGTGAGTTTATAAACATTCCAGTATCAATTATTGCTGGTATCATTGCTTTAATATTTGTATTATTAGCACGTAAATCTAAGGCTGTTCATACGAAACAAGTAATTAAAGGTGCACCATGGAATATTGTTTTATTCTCTATTGGTATGTATCTTGTGGTATTTGGTCTAAAAAATGTGGGGATTACAACGCTTCTTAGTGATGTACTAACAAATATTTCAAGTTACGGCTTATTTAGTAGTATCATGGGCATGGGCTTTATATCCGCATTCCTTTCATCCATTATGAACAACATGCCAACTGTTTTAATAGATGCAATAGCGATTGGTCAATCTCAAACAACAAGCATACTCAAGGAAGGCATGATTTATGCAAATGTTATCGGATCTGATTTAGGACCTAAAATAACACCAATTGGTTCGTTAGCAACACTTCTCTGGTTACATGTGCTTACCCAAAAAGGTGTTAAAATTTCTTGGGGACAATATTTTAAAATCGGTATTATTATAACGATTCCGGTATTATTTATCACACTGTTAGGGTTATATCTAACACTTATTATTTTCTAAAAAAAGAGGAAACTATTTATGGATAAAAAAACAATTTACTTTATATGTACAGGTAATTCATGCCGTAGCCAAATGGCTGAAGGTTGGGGTAAAAAAATCTTAGGTGACGAATGGCAAGTATATTCTGGCGGTATTGAGGCACACGGTGTCAATCCGAAAGCAATCGAAGCGATGAAAGAAGTTGGAATTGATATATCAAATCATACTTCTAATTTAATTGACCAAAATATACTACATCAATCTGATTTAGTAGTAACTTTATGTAGTGATGCTGACAAGAATTGTCCTATATTGCCGCCGAGTGTAAAAAAAGAACATTGGGGATTTGATGATCCAGCAGGCAAACCTTGGTCAGAATTCCAACGTGTTAGAGACGAAATTAAAACCGCTATTGAATCATTTAAAACTAGATAAACTTTAAGCGTCTCAATATAATTGGGACGCTTTTAATAGATTTTCTATCATATAATATTCTTAAAAAATCAACTTAATGATTGCAATGACGATTAAAATACTTACAATCATTTTTTGAATATAATCAGGTATTTTTTGTCCTATTTTCATACCTAGAGGCGTAAATAGTATACTACCTAAAATTAACGGTATTGCACTATTAACAGGAATATAACCCTGTAATAATTTAATAATAAATGCTCCAATAGAAGAAATGAACGCAATTACAATACTATTTGTAACCACCGTGTTCATTGGTAATTTAAATATAACAAGTAGTACTGGAATAATAATAAATGCTCCACCAGCTCCTACAATACCAGATACCAAACCGATGATACCACCTATTGTAATTAAAAGTAGACGATTAAACTTAATATGACTAGTAGATGGTGCGACTTTAATAAACATTAAAATAAGAGCTAATAATGCAATAATAATATAAACCATATTAACGAACTGTACATTTATTAAATTCGCTAATATTGCACCTAGTATACTACCTATAATCATTCCACTTCCCATATTAAGTACAAGCGTTCTAGAAAAATCTTTGTTTTTATATGCTTTAAAAGATCCACTCAATGTACTGAAAAACACTTGACTTGAGGTTAATCCTGAAGCAATATAAGCACTATAAGTGGGTAGACCAACCAAAGGTGGTAATAATAAAAGCATAGGATAAATGATAATTGCTCCCCCTATACCAACCAATCCTGAAATAAATCCTCCAAATATTCCAATGAGTAACATGATTATCATGGAAGTCACCATTATCATTTACTTTTTATTAATAATTCAACTGCTTCATTAATTAATGCCTGAGAATCTTCACTATTTTCTTCAGACATTTTGACGCATTCTACTAAGTTCTCGCTAATGATAATACCCATTAAACGTTGAATAGAACTTTTAGAGGCACTTAATTGACTAATGACATCTTTACAATTTTTTTCTTCCTCCATCATTTTAATGACACCATTAAGTTGTCCTTGTATGCGATGAATACGATTAATCATCTTTTTATTATATTCCAATATATTTCACTCCATATTAATTTTTAATAATTACATCATATTGATTAAATTTTAGTTTGTCAAATACCTAATGGGGTATTTGACAAACTGTCTAATCCGTTATAACATACCCCCATAGGTATTTAAAAGGAGGCAATTATGTCACAATATAAAACAAAACACATTAATGATTTCACTAAAAAAGAATTACAAGAATTGGGTTCTAAGGGTCAATTAATTGACGTTCGACAGCCTGAAGAATATGAATTAGGACACATTAAAAATGCTTTATTACATTCAGTTGAAAATATAGAGACTTTTAAACAAAGTAAAAATAAAACTTACTATGTTTATTGCAAAAGTGGTAATAGAAGTAGAAAAGCAAGTCAATTTCTTACACAACGCGGATACAATGTGGTGAATTTAGATGGAGGCTATACCGCATACGAACAACAACATAATAATGAATCATTTAAATTAGAAAAAGATAAAGAAATTCAAATCAAAGACAATCGTAAGACGTTTAATTATAGTAATCTACAGTGTCCAGGACCTATTGTTAATATTAGTAAAGAAATCAAAAACATCGCTATTGGTGATCAAATAGAAGTTGTTGTGACTGATCACGGTTTTTTAAATGATATTAAAAGTTGGGTCAAACAAACTGGACACACACTTGTTAGACTCAATGATTCTGGTAATGAAATTCGCGCTATTATTCAAAAAGAAGAAAATAAAAATATAGAAGTGACGCACACAAAAAATGGAACAACGATTGTTTTATTTAGCGGCGAGCTAGATAAAGCAGTTGCAGCAATGATTATTGCTAATGGTGCTAAAGCCGCAGGTAGAGATGTAACCATTTTTTGCACATTTTGGGGCTTAAATGCACTTAAAAAAATTCAAAGTCAACGCATTAAGAAAAAAGGTATCGCAAAACTATTTGACTTTATGCTTCCAAATTCACCAATTAAAATGCCTATTTCAAAAATGAATATGTTTGGTGTAGGAAATTTAATGATGCGTTATGTCATGAAAAAGAAAAATGTCGATGATTTACCTTCTCTTATCAATCAAGCAGTTGAACAAGGTGTTAAACTTATTGCTTGTACAATGAGCATGGATGTTATGGGCATTTCAAAAGAAGAACTACGCGATGATGTAGAATACGGTGGCGTAGGTGCATATATAGGATATACAGAACAAGCTAATCACAATTTATTTATATAATTAAAAAGGAATGATATTATGTTTTTTAAACAATTTTATGATAAACACTTATCTCAAGCATCTTATTTAATCGGTTGTCAAAAAACTGGAGAAGCCATGATTATTGATCCTATTCGTGACTTATCTTCATATATTCGAGTTGCTGATGAAGAAGGTTTAACCATTACTCATGCAGCTGAAACACATATACATGCAGATTTTGCTTCAGGAATTAGAGATGTTGCTATAAAGTTAAATGCTAGTATTTATGTATCGGGTGAAAGTGATGACACGTTAGGTTATAAAAATATGCCTAACCAGACTCATTTTGTTCAACATAATGATGATATTTATGTAGGAAATATAAAATTAAAAGTGCTTCATACACCTGGTCACACGCCAGAAAGTATAAGTTTTTTACTTACTGATGAAGGTGCTGGAGCACAAGTTCCAATGGGACTATTCAGTGGTGATTTTATTTTTGTAGGAGATATCGGTAGACCTGATTTACTAGAAAAAGCTGTTAAAGTAGAAGGATCATCTGAAATAGGCGCTAAACAAATGTTTAAATCTATTGAAAGTATTAAAGACTTGCCAAACTACATTCAAATTTGGCCTGGCCATGGAGCTGGTAGTCCTTGTGGTAAATCTTTAGGTGCTATTCCAACATCTACTCTTGGCTATGAAAAACAAACAAACTGGGCTTTTTCTGAAAATAACGAAGCTACCTTTATCGATAAACTAATTTCTGACCAACCTGCACCACCACATCATTTTGCACAAATGAAAAAAATTAATCAATTCGGTATGAATTTATATCAACCTTATACGGTTTATCCAGCTACAAATACAAACAGATTAACTTTTGATCTCCGCAGTAAGGAGGCTTATCATGGTGGACATATTGAAGGTACAATCAATATTCCATATGATAAAAATTTCATCAATCAAATTGGCTGGTATCTAAACTATGATCAAGAAATTAACTTGATTGGAGAATATCACCTTGTTTCAAAAGCAACACACACCTTACAACTCATTGGATATGATGATGTTGCTGGATATCAATTACCTCAATCTAAGATTCAAACACGTTCCATTCATAGTGAAGATATTACAGGTAACGAATCACATATATTAGATGTACGTAATGATAATGAATGGAATAATGGCCACTTATCTCAAGCGGTTCATGTACCACACGGCAAACTTTTAGAAACAGATTTACCTTTCAATAGAAACGATGTTATTTATGTACACTGTCAGTCTGGCATTAGAAGTTCGATAGCTATTGGTATTTTAGAACATAAAGGTTATCACAACATTATTAATGTAAATGAAGGTTACAAAGATATACACCTTTCTTAATATTTATACTAATGAAAAAGGACTATAAGTAGTTAGATATAGCTTATAGTCCCTTTTTATATTATTGGATACATATCTATTTAAAAATCATTTATGTATCCTCGCTTTATATCATTTAATAAATATTTTACATAGTGCATATCTTTTTTATTTATTGATGTGATCAAAAACATAACAGCAATTCTCATAAACCTCATATGTTATGATACGTTCGTCCCCCCCTTTGAGAAGCGGCTAAAAAACCCGCCTCACTTACGATACGCTTCTGCTTATCGGTTAATGATGCGGTTTTTAATTATATAATTTCAATTAATAAGGTAATGAACAGTTTTTTGATAAATGTTATTCTTCTAAAATTCTTTTTAATTTACACACTAAAAAATATCCTCCTTAACAATAATAAGTTATTTAAATTATTGATTAAGGAGGATATTTTTATATCTATTTATTTCTCAATCTAGAACTAGATTTTTATCGTGCTTTCAGCTCATTTCCTGTCATCCATTTATGATTTTTAATGATTTTACCATTATCTTTGGATTTGTAATCAACCACGTAAACAGTAGTCTTTTTCACGTTATCAATATTGGCTGTAGCACCTTTCATACCAGACATATGATTTGCTTCTAATTTAACAGTATCGTCTTTACTAAATCCATCTTTAGGTGCATCTTTGATCTCTTCGTTTACGACCCATTTATGATTGTTTACTTTTTCATTTCCATTTGTGGGTTTATAACTTACAACATAAGCATATGTTTTATACGCACCTTTTACAGTAGCTTCTGCACCTTTCATACCTGGCATATGCCCTGCTGTAATCGTTACTTTATCTCCTACTTTAAATTCACCCTCATTAGTCGATGTCATATCTTCAGGAACTTTACTTTCATCATTATGCTTCATATGGCTCTCACTTTTTTGGTCATTAGTGTCTTTATCTTTTTTCATCATATTAAAATCTCCCTATTGATTAGTTTGTTACTTTTATTTGACCCATCATTCCATTCTCTTCATGCTCAAGTATATGACAGTGAAACATGTATGTTCCAGTATTTTTAAATACAACCTCTATTTTAGCTTTTTGTCCAGGTTCCAAAGATATAACATCCTTTTTACCCCTCATATCTTTTGGAGGTTTCTCCCCATCCACAGATAAAACTTTAAATTGCGTTCCATGGATGTGGAAAGGATGTTTCATACCACCCATTTTATCTTTGACATTTTCAATTTCCCATACTTCTTTCTGGTTTAACTTTTGTGTAAAATCTATTCTGTTAGGATCGAATTTATTACCATTAATGGTAACATGATCATTCATACCTTCTAATTTTATTTTTTTACTTACTTTTGGTGTATTACCTTTGTTAGAACTTTTCTCTTTGTTACTAATCGGTAAAATTACAGTTTTATCATTATCAACCAGACTGATTTTCTCGCCTTTCATTTTAGATAAATCTATTACTATTTCTTTTCTTTCTGAAGGAGCTAAATTAATTTCTTTTAATTTTTTAGCGTTTTTTAATTGACCGCCATCTGAAGCAATATACTCAAAACTTTGATTATTACTTAGCTTAAGATTTAAATCTCGAGCATTAGAACCATTTAAAAGTCTCAAACGTATTTTCTCTTCTTTTGCTGTCAGTTTAGGGTTTACTATTCCGTTCACAAGAACAGTATCACCTTGAGTGCCATCTTCGTCTTTCGTTTTTGAATAATTTAATTTTTTAGATACAAATGTTTTATCTTGGATTATTATAGGCAAATCATTTTTTCCATAATTACTAGGATAATTATTCTTTTTACTATCTTCTATATATAATAATCCTGATAAGCCATTATAAACTTGTTTAGCTGTATTTGGAGAGGGGTGGGGGTGATACCATAACGTAGCAGAATCTTGATTAACCTCAAATTTTATAGTTTTTTCTTTTCCTGGTTTTATAACCTGAGAAGGCCCTCCATCCACTTTTCCATTTATTTCTAATCCATGCCAATGAAATGTTGTATTTTCATCTAAGTTATTTATTAACTTAATTTTAACTTTATCTCCTTTTTTTAATTTTAAAGTTGGTCCAAGTAAATTTCCATTGTAGCCTAGAGTATTAGAAAAATTATTTTTGTAAAACTCTGTCTTTCCTTCCTGAGCTTTTAATGTATAATTTTTATAACCATTGTTATCTTTTTTTGACTCTGCAACTTCAGGAAATATTATTTCATTTTTTCCTTGTGAAGAATTTAATTTCTTTCTTTCGTCATGATGTTTCATATTTTTCATATCCATTGTATTTTTCTTATCTTCTTTCATGTTCATCATGTCATTCTTACTTTCTGCGAAAGTATCATTAGACGCAATAATTATTATGGAAAAAATTATAATTAAAATTGCAAAAACTTTATTATACATAAGGTTTACCTCTTTTATTTTAATTTTAATGTAAAAGCATTAATCGCTACTATAACTGTACTTAAAGACATTAATATTGCTCCTACAGCTGGTGATAATATTAACCCGACAAAAGCTAATGCGCCAGCTGCTAAAGGTACAGCAACAATATTATAACCTGCACCCCACCATAAGTTTTGAACCATTTTTCTCATAGTATTATTTGAAAGGGTCAAGAAATGAACGATATCTGATGGATTACTTTTAACAAGTATGATATCACCTGAATCCACTGCAACATCTGTGCCTGCACCAATTGCTATACCAATATCGGCTCTTATAAGGCTCGGCGCATCGTTGATACCGTCTCCGACCATCATGACTTTATTACCGTTGCTTTGATAATCTTTTATAATGCTTTCCTTATCTTCTGGCATGAGTTGTGCATGGACATCACTAATACCTAATTCTTTTGCGACAGCGTGTGCCACTTCATTATTGTCACCTGTAAGCATGACTGGTGTAATATTTCTTGATAGTAAATCAGCTACCATTTGTTTTGAGCTTTCTTTAATTTGATCTCCTTGAGCAATCATGCCAATGACTTGTTGATCCTCAATTAAATAACTGATTGAATTACCTTGTTGAGCTAATTTAGTAAACAAGTCATCGTCATAATTAAGTTTATGTTTATCAAGATAAGAGACATTTGTTATTTTATATGTTTTATTATCAATTAGACCTTCTAATCCGACACCTGGAATATTATTAACGTCTTGTGGATTAGTAAATGAAACATTTTTACTTTTCGCAAAATCAACAATACTTATAGCTAATGGGTGATTAGATTGACTTTCTAATGAGGCGAAAAGGCTTAATATTGTATCATTACTCAAATCATTTTTAAAGCTCTCATAATGATTCACAGAAAAGTTACCCTCAGTTAAAGTACCAGTTTTATCCATCATTACATAATCGATATGTTGAGCTATTTCTACAGACTCTCTATTTTTAATAATTAAACCATTATGTGCACCAATTGAAGTAGAACGTGCAGTGACTAAAGGTATTGCCAAGCCTAAAGCATGTGGACAAGCAATGACTAACACAGTTACAAGACGTTCTAATGCAAAATCAACATCATTTTGAATGAGCATCCAGACAATAAACGAAATCACGCCAACAATTACAGCAAAGTAGAATAAATAACCCGCTACTTTATCAGATAACAATTCAGCACTAGATTTATCATTTTGTGCTTGATTAACAAGTCCCATAACTTGAGAAAGATATCCATCTTCTCCCACAGCTGTAACCTTGACTTGTATTGTTCCAGACCCATTAATAGAACCCCCGATGACGTTGTCATTTTGATTTTTTTGTACTTTTTTAGATTCTCCAGTGACTAGGGATTCATCTATAGATGTTTGTCCTTGAACGATAATACCATCTGTTGGAATGCTTTCTCCGGCTTTTACTTCGACGATATCATCAGTCATGATGTCTGATATTTTAACTTCTTCGCGTTGGCCATTATCCATAACTTTAATAGCACTATTAGGTAACAGTTCTGCCATTTTCTTTAAAGCATCTCCAGCATTTCCGACAGCATTCATTTCTATCCAATGTCCTAATAGCATAATTAAAATTAAGGTTGCTAATTCCCAAAAAAAGTCCATTGTATGACCAGTTGCACTACTAAAGTTATTCATATAAAAAGCATACAAGCTATAAATATAAGCTACTGAAATACCTAGGGCAACTAAGGTCATCATACCTGGTTTTTTTGTAGCAATTTCATCTTTACCACCAGACAAGAACGGTTTACCACCATAAAAGAATAAAATTGTACTTAATATTAACACTACCCATTCAGAACCTGGAAATGTGAATTGAAAAGGTAAGTTAATACCCATCAGTGGCGATAAAAGAATGATAGGTATTGCAAAAATTAATGAAACAAAAAACTTAACTTTAAAATTTCCATGATGATGTGCATGGCCACTATGATGATTATGTGATTCATGGTTATCATGATGCATTTGATTAGAATGATTCATGTGATTTTGATGATTATGCGCTTCACCATTATTATTCAAATTAACCCCTCCTAATAAAATGTTATAGTAAAACTACTTATACTATAACATATACCCCCACGGGGTATAAATAGTTTCGATTTATCTCTTTTTATAGATTTGTTTATATCATTCCGAAAATGATGTCTCCACGTCCTACATTAGACCTTGTCATCGATGTTTAAAACAAGGTTTTAATTAAACGATCTCATCTGAACTATCGCATGACAATACACTCTGACCAAGGTTAGCATTAGCAACACAAATCATATATTAATTAATATTCTTAAAGAAAATAACACATTTCAAAGTAGGTCTAGAAAAGCAAATTGTTTAGATCATTATTTAAAGAAGCCAGTAAATGAATTTATAAAAAACTCATTTACTGGCTATTTTGCTAGGAATTATGTCCCAGCCTCGTCTTGCTTTATTGATACCCTACTCTATTCACTAATGATTTGTACTTTAATGACATATCCATTTCTATTAACATAAAATCTTACATCTTTATTTCCAATTTTATACGTATATTCTTTGCCCCATGCTGATGTAGACGTATACTTTGGTTCACCGTAATGATTCAATAACTCTTTTTCGCTCACTGACTTACCGTCCTAATGAGAAGAAAACACCATTCGCTTTATGATTAGAAACCCCGTAATATGTTTGATCATATACATCTTTATCATTTTTAGCTGATTCGTTTTGAGTAATCTTGTAACCATTAATCTTGAAGTTATCAGCTTTTAAAGATGTTTTAAAATTCTTATCTAGAATAAAGTTACTTTGATGTGCTGTATAACCACTATAATTATAATAAGGTTTCACAGATTCTTGCGCATGTGCTTGAGTGACATTAAATAATTCGGGCGTTACGGAAAAGCCCAAAATTAAACTACTAACTAAAATAAATTTAGAAACTTTTTTCATAAAACCCCTCCTCATATTTGTCTTACAGGCCATATTATTACATTAATGTTACAATATTTCGATAACATTACATAAATAAATTTAATTTTACCAATTATCGCACTTTTACATTTACTTGTGCCATATAAAGAGAAATAAATAAAGTTTTTTAAATTTATTAATTACAATACTTTAAATAGCCCAGAAATGCATGAGGTCATGTATCCATTCAATGCTAAAGAGAGGCAGAAGTGTCTTTTTAAATAAAGAAATATTAGCTATAGACCATGAATCAATACAATCAGATTAGTGCACAATTGCTTGAAATCACAACATTTTTTATCATTTATAAAAGGTTTAATACGTCATTTCACAGCCAACGAAAATGAAGAAATTATTGATAAGATATTTCAGAGTCTTATCAATAATGGTGAGATCTCAACTACTTTAATTACTAATACATCATTTCTTTGTTTATTGCACAATTCTAATAATTTTTTTATAAAAAAAGAGCGAAAAACACTCTATTTCCGCTCTTATCAATATCATTAAATTTTTCTTTACTAGTCTATTCAAATTTTGCATTAATAAATTTAACTGAAACTGCACCTAAAAGCATCATGATTCCTGCAAGCAGTAGCATCGCAGGCATTGAACTTCCCAATAATGGATACAGTCCAAAACTGACTATAGACGCTACAATTTGTGGTAGACAAATACTTGTATTAAATAAACCTAGATATGCCCCTGAATTTTCTCCATCGATTGCCTCAGTTAATAATGTAAATGGTTGTGTATTCATCGTTAAATTATTAATACCAATCAATACAAAAGAAAAAATGAGTAACCATTGATTATGGATAAAGAATATTGAAATAAGACCTATTCCACCGAAAACCAATCCAAAGCTATACCAAAATTTTCTTTGGGATGGTTTAGATCTTGCAATGACAAAACCAAAAATAACTGAGCTCAAAAATTGTATACAGTATAATACGCCGTACCAATTTCCCGCTGCTTGATATCCGGCTGAAGAAGGGTCTGTCACATTCCAAACATTCTTTGCTATTGCACCTGTTGAATATGTCCAAAGATACATCAATGCAAACCAGTTAAAAAATTGAACTACGCTAATTTGCCAAAATTGTTTAGGGGCTTTTTTTAATAACTGTAATAAGTTTAATTTATTATTTCTATTGTTCTCATTGATTCCATGATAATAATTATACGTTTTAGGCTCATATTCTCTAACGGAGATAACTGTCCATATAGAAGCAATTAATAATACTGCTGCTGCAATATAATAAGCTAATTTTACAGTCATTGGTACTTCACCTTTAGGTGCTACATTACTTATTCCCAACATTGTTAATAAAAATGGTAATACTGTAGCAATAATACCACCTAAATTTGAAAAAATTTGTTGCCAAGACCATGCCATATCTCTTTGTTTTTCGTTTACCATATCGCCAATAATCATTTTGTATGGTTGCATACATGCATTTGAAGTCAAATCCATAAGTAAAGTCATAACCGCACCAAAGGATAAAGCCATGAGTGAAGCATATCCAAATCCAAATGAGCCTGCATTAGGTAATAAGACTAATACGATTGCTCCAATCGGACCAGCTATCAACAGATACGGCATACGACGTCCAAATCTGGTCCAAGTTCTGTCAGAGTAGTATCCAATAAGGGGTTGAACAATCATTCCTACTAAAGGTGGCAAAATAAAAAACCATCCTAAATTATTAGGATTAGCTCCTAACGTTTGGAATATTCTCCCCATCATTGCTGATTGAAGTGCAAAAGCCATATTTACACCAAAGAAACCAAAAGTTATTGAAAAAATAACTGCTTTTTTTAAATAAGGTAGTGTAATATCTTGTTCTAACTTGTTTTCCTTATGTGTTCTATCTGTATCATTCATTCCTATCTCTCCCATTTATTACTCGATATAGTTAATTAATTCACTGATTAACTACCTATAGCAAACAACAATTCATTGGAACCGTTTTCAATAATAATTTTAACACTTCACAATTTTTAAGCAAGCTTTAATACCTTTTTTGAATAAATTTTATTTTTAAACTTGAATTTATCGACATCAATATTTTAAAGCAATCAAAGATGAAGAGATTCTTGAGTAAGCTATTTCAGTGTTTTTTAAAGAGTGATACAGTTACGGCTTTTTTCAAGATATCATTAATCATTACTTACCCAAATGAAATGATATAGTATTGTTGAGAAATGTTTGGTATACGTGAGTTTAAATTCAAATAATAAAAAATCACCTGGAACAAAGCGTAATATTCCTGTAGTTGTTATGATAATTACTATAATCATTTCATGTCTGAACCATGTTGCGTACAAACCTAGAAGTCTTAATTGAAAGAAAGAACCTATATCGACTTAATTGAACAACAATCACTGAGCCTTGACCGAGCGGTGGAGAATGGACAATTGAATAATAGACGAAATAGTCTGAGTAGACAGTGGACGATTAGTGGATATATTTCTTCATTAAAGAAGTTGGGAAAGGGATTATAAAAAGGACTAAGCGACTCATTACGGTCACTTAGTCCTTTTAGTAGTTAATAACCAAGGATAGCAATAAATGATTAAAAATTAATAATTACTTTAACTTTTTGTTTTCAATAATTTTTAAATAGCTTTATATATTCTCAAAATTATGTTGCTAATTAAAAAATACCAAATTCAATCACAATAATAATTGTGATGTGGTAGGAATCAAGATATCAACTCTAGATGTCTATAAGATTCAGATGTGTTTATACTTTTAAATCTTAGCAATAAATACAAACTTTATTTTTTAGAATTAATAAACTTTGTTAGACAGGAATATTGAAACTTACTTTTGCATGCTTATTCTCATTTTCTAAAATAAGTTCACTATTATATTGTTGAAGCACAATATTAGCAAAATACAGACCAATACCAGACCCATTTGATTCTTTACCTTTTGTCCCCCATTCTTTGGCAGAATTCAGTTCATCTTCAGTAAATATTCTACCATCATTGGTTATGGTGAAGTTTAGTAAATGGTCGTTTATAACTTCAAACTTTATAGATATTTGTTTTTCAGCATATTTCAAGGCGTTATTAATTAGATTATCGATGACATGGTATAAAACTTGATTGTTAATGCTTAAGGTATGATAAGGGAAATCATGATCAACATCAATAATCAGTTCTCTCTCCTTTAATATGTATTGTTGATTATAGCTCTCTTTAATGATTTTTATTACCTTATCAACATGAATTGTATCTGAATGGTTTGGCAATAGATTGATGTTTTTAATATGTATTTGTAATTGATTATTTATTCTATCAATAGATTGTAACGCAATGTCTGCTTCCTTGTTTATTTTAAAATGTATTTCCTCCTGAGACAGATTAGAACGATTAATCTTTCTTAATAATTCAATATGACCTTGAAGGACAGTTAACGGTGTTTTTATATCATGTTCTAAAATTTCGAGTTTTCTTTTAAAATTATTTTGAATAGATAATTGATCTTTAATACTATTAGAAAGATAAGTATGTATATGTTCTACTTCTTGAATCAATTTATTAAATTCTGAAATACTCATTTTCTTATATTCAACATCAGTACGGTTACTTTTTAATCCTTGAATCGTATCATTAAGATAATTAATACTAGTTGTAATGTACTTTTTATAAAAAAATTGTGTGAACACGTAAATGATTAACAAAGGAGTCATAATACTGATACATGCGCTAGTAAAAGAGAAAATGTAATGTGGTTGTTTCCAAAAATTAGTGTATAAAGACTTTCCAAAATTTGAAAATTCTAATACATTAAGCAAAATTTGTAGTAAAAATACTAATCCAACACTGACAACTATAATTGCTATGATAAGACGTGTCATTTTTCTTTTTAAACTTTCTACTCTAGCCATTTATATCCAACTCCCCACTTTGTATCGATGTATTCAAAACGACTATAACAACTTAACTTTTTTCTTATTTTACGTATATGTTCAGCAACAACTTGAGTATTGCCTGTCTTATTTAAATTAATCGAATCATATATCTGTTCTTTACTAAAATAATATTGAGGATTTAAAGATAGTAATTTTATAATTTCAAATTCTTTTTTTGTAATATCTATCGTCATGTTATTTACGTCAATTCTATATGTATCGTAATAAATGATTAATTCTTTAGTTTTTTTTATGTTGGGAGTCAAACTTTGAGAATGACTTTGATTAAGTACATTTTTAATTCGAATTATAAGTTCTTCCATATAGAAAGGCTTAGGTAAGTAATCCTTTGCACCAAGCGAGAAACATTTCAGTCTAGTATCAAGATTATCTTTAGCAGTAAGAAAAATAATAGGTATATTACTCTCTTTAAGTGATTGAGCAACTTCAAACCCATCTATATACGGCATTTTAATATCTAAAATGATTAAATCAATTTTGTCATCGATTTGTTTTAAAACGTCACGTCCATTATAAGCGACAATAGTGTTAAAACCTTCTAAGTATAAACTTTCTTCTATAAATGACACAATTTTTTCTTCATCGTCGACAATCATTATGTTATACATCACAAATCACCTAAGCTTGTTTTTATAGTATTCATGTTACGCTAGAAATTATAAATGACAATGCTTGATTCCAAAACGTATTAATTTTGTACTTTTTTGATAATAGTGTAACTAAGAATTAATAATACAATTCCTAATAAAAATTGAAATATTTTTATATAAAATGGAAAGTTAAAGGTTTCTGAGAATAAATACATAAAGCCTAGATTTCTAAATCCTAAGCAGAATAAGAAATATACAAGTCCAAACATTAAGCCATTTAATGTATTACCACTAAGAATACTTGTTAATAAACATATTGATCCTATAAATAAAGTACTGGTTAAAGCAATAAACATATCTCTCAAAACAATGATATTTGAGTTAAATAAATAAAATATAAATAAATTGATTGTAATTAAGAACAGTATATAGATGATTGTTATAACTAATCTAAGCATAAATACGAATTGGTAGTCATGACACTTTGCACTAATAGTTAACTTAGACTTCTTGTTTTGATCTACAGAATAGATAGCAGTAAATAACAATATGCCTAGTATAGTAAATATTAACTCAATGTATTGTGTAACTCTCTCATGATTAAGATTAGATACACCAAAAATAAACATTCCACCAAATAATAGAATTAAAATTCCCATGTAAAGTTTGACTAAATTAGTTTTGATATCTATTAGTAAAAATTTTGGCATTAAAACCTACCTCTCTTCTTTTCAGGTCAAATATATATGTACTAAGTAGAATTAAAAGTAAACCTAAGCCAAAGTATGTAAATCTATTAGCTAAAATTTGATTGAAGTGATTATAGAAAAAAACTGCGTTAAATAAAGTATTATGTCGAGGAATCAATAGAGAACCATAGCACCCCTCAATGGCACGAGAACCTATATTTAAATTGATAAACCAAATTACTATTTGTATCATTACACCTAAATAAGAATTCAATATAATTGTGACAAAAAATCCCATCGCGATAGTAAATATTAAAGTGGGTAATGTCCACAAGATTAAAATTTTATAAAAAATAAATAAAGAAAACATCGATATTTGATGTATCATCGATAAACAAGTAACAAAATATATTGATACTAATAATACTGGTAAATATGCCAAAACAAGAATAGTAAATACACGTGTAGAAATTAATTGGTATGATGATATAGATTTAGAATGAATCGTTTTAATGGCATTACTTTTTTTGTCTTGAAGAATCATTTGAGCTCCCAAAAAGAATGGAAGTATTCCTAACACTACCCCCATAATATCTGAAAAATATCTACTATATGCTCCATAATAGTACTCTTTATTTTTTATAATATTCTTCTCTTTAACATACTTACTCTTACTCATATTCTTAATTCCAAATAATGAGATATTATTTTTAGAATATTGAGATCCCCATCCAACAACATGTGATACGCTATTAGAATAATTTTTAAACTGATGAAAATTATTCGTTTTTTCCATTTTTGATATTAGTTTCTTTATTTTAGAAATTTGTTGGTCATTTAACTTTTTTTGCTTTAAAAATCCAAATTGATACGTTTTAAAGTTATTTTGATGTACTTCGTTCTTTAATTCTTTAATTTCATTTGACATTATTAAGTTTTTATCAGTAGAATACATAGTCATATTTTGAGGTTGATATACATCTGAATTAATAGGATGTTTGAGAACTTGTTGACAATTCAATACCGTGAATATAATAATCAATAAACAATAAAATAGAAATGTCTTACTAAACATTAAATGTTTAAATTCCATTATAAATAGACGCATGATTCAAACCTCCTTGTTGTTTTTTTAAAAAATACATATAAGCATCTTCAAAATCAGCTTTAACTTTTTTAGCGTTTGCAACTTTTGTTTCAGAAATAAACCTAACTTTTAATTTATTATCAATTTCTTGAGTTTTAGTAATAAATAAGTCGTTTTCTCTAAATGATTCTAATTCCGAAGGAGATAGATTGATTTCATAAATATGATCATCACTTTGTTGTATCAACGACGGTATGTCACCTTTATATACAAGACTCCCTTTATCTAAAATAGCAATCTTATTACAAGTTGATTCAATGTCGCTCACAATGTGCGTTGATATAATCACAATTTTGTTTTCAGCTAAATCAGATAGTAAATTGCGTAGCCTTACTCTTTCTTCTGGATCTAATCCCGCCGTTGGTTCATCGACAATAATTACTTTGGGGTCATGTAAAATGGCTTGCGCTATACCTAATCTTTTTTTCATTCCACCAGATAAACTTTTAACCTTTTTATTTTTATAATCAATTAGATTAACCTTACGAAGAATTAAATCTACATATTTATCGAAATCCTTTTGATTTATTTTAGATAAAAAACCTAAATAGTATAAAACTTCCGAGACTTTCATATTAGGATAAAAATCAAAATCTTGAGGTAAGTAACCAATCATTTGTCTAATCTTTTGTGAATTTTTAATTTCAATACCATTAATTGTTACTGTTCCCTTACTTGGTTGAAGAATTGTTGCAATGATATTCATTAATGTAGATTTACCAGATCCGTTTCTTCCTAAAATACCAAACATACCATTGGGAATTACTAAATCCAATGAATTAAGCGCATCTTTCTTTCCATCATATGATTTACTCAAACCTTTGATAACTATTTCATTCATCCAAAATTAGCCTCCTTTTATATCAACATATCAAAAAGAAATCAATAATATATCAATTTTAGGAAATTCACAAAATATACAATTATGAAGGTTTGGTCAATATTAATTAAATTGATAGAAAATTGATAAAGTAATGATAACTTGATATCGAGGTGATTAGATGTATATCAAAAATACAAATGTACATGAAGTTTACTTTAAAAATAAAGTTTTACTAGTCAACTTAAACAATGGACAATGGGTAAGAACAAGTAGAAAATATTTTGAAGTTTTAAACAAATTGGTTGAATCTAATTAAATTGGAGATTTTATGAAGTATAAATATGTAAGTAATGTGATAGATAACTTAAAGCGGCTTTTTAACGAATTGCTTGAAATACGATACTACGTAGATGAAGAAAAAACTTATAAAGAAAATAATTTAAGTGTGTCTTTTACTCTTACAAATAAATGCAATCTTTCTTGTAGTCATTGTGCTCTATCTGCTTCTCCTTTATCACAAGATATTTTAAGTACAAATGATGTTAAATATGCAATTGATAAGATTATTGACGTCAACCCGAATACGCTTATTCTAACTGGCGGAGAACCCTTTATTAGAAAAGATATATTAGAAATTATTTCCTATATAAGAACTAACTTTAAGAATAAGTTGGTGATTATGACTAACGGTATGTTAATCAGAAAAAAATTCATTCCATTTTAAAAAAAGAATCGTATACGTCAATAAGTGCGAAATGGCATCCTTACGTGTGCACATGGCGTCGTAGAAGTTAAATTATAGTGAAAATTTTGATGGTATGGATAAGGAACTAATTATCCTCCTCCGAGAATCGGATATCAAATGCAATATTTAGGGTGATGTTGGAAATAAAGTTGTTGACATAAAAATAGAACTCATGAGCGTAATAATCTCATCAGTTCTATTTTTTATGAGTATGGATGATAATTTTTTTGAGCTTTTCTTACCCACTTGGCGTGTATTCAACGCTGTCAGTAAAATAAATATTTTCTCCTTTTTTCTCTACAAAAGTAAATTCAATATTTTTAGAACCTGTGGATGAACCTTTTAAATCACCTGTACCTTTTAATAACAACTTAGGGGCTTGTTCGGTTGGAATATCATATCTTTTTCTTATTTGTTTTACATTATAATCATTATTACTGAGTTGATATTTAGCTGAATAATTAGGCGCATTAGGATTATAAGATACCTCACCGTCTTTATAATCTTTTAAATCTTTAAAATTGCCATATTGTGAGAAAAACTTAAAGTTTTCTATTTCTTTTTTTAACTTTTCATCTTTAATTTGTTTTGTTGGAATTATTTTATTATTTTCTAGCTTTACTGGATATTTCTTTTCACTGTCATCTGTTTTGACTTTACCTGTATCTTTTATTTTGGTAAGAATAAAATAGCCGTGAGTGGTTCTTGTATTTCTATCCATATATAAAACCATCCCTCTTGATTCCAATGCTTTCCCCTTTTTTTGTATATTCATTTCAGAGTGAACTATCCACATTCCTTTATCGCCTTTATTAAATTCTTCGTCTCGATATCCTTCTTTATCGTATAGATCTTCTAAGTTTTTAATAGGATACATACTTAACGTTTTATTAAAACTTTTTTTGATTTCCGTTTCTTTACTCTCGTCTTTATTCATAAATCCACCTCCACCAATAAAAATCGTTATTAATAAAAAACTGACGCATAAAAATAACTTTTTCGAATGTTTCACATTTTCACATCTCTCTGTTTTTGAATTCTTTTTTAAAGTCATGGTATCTACATATAAATATTGAGTTATAATACAAATCTCTCTTTTATATTACCAAACAATAAACACCCATTCATTTTAATTTGTTTTTGTATATTATTGTTATCCTTATATAGTATAAGAACCACATAGTCGTCTTTTTTTACAACTACGTGGTTCCTCAATTATTTTTACTTATTATACGCTTCTGCATATCAGTGATTTTGCTAAAAAACCTTCAAAGTTATTATTTTTTCAACAAATAATTTGAAGGTTTTTTATTATTTAATATTAACTTTATTTAATTATTGATAATAATCGTGCGGCTAATAATACAGAGGCTATTACTGGACTAAATCGGCATTAGACTGTTCATCTGTTTCTGACAGTGTATTATTCTTAACTTGTGTTTGAGTTTCAATATTTGTTTGAGGCTTGAGTAGTACTTGAATTCTGTAATTGATTACTTTAGTTTGATTCGCTATTATCAGTTTTTCACTTTTAAACTTCATTATTCGCACTATTATTAGATAGTGTTAAATCTTGGATTTTTGTTGATGGGTAATAATCTACTTTAGTTAATTCTTGATAGTCAATCTCAGCTACAGCTCCAGCGTCATTTTCTACTAAACCATATTTATACTACATCCCCAAGTTCAGAATTCTTAACATGAAAACTCACAGAATAGTCTACTTTATCTTCAGGTTTTTAAAAAATTACATTTTCTAGATGGTAATATTGTTCTTTCATAACACTAATATCTATATCTGGAACATTATTAGCTGTTACTTCGCTTTCAGTCGTATGCTAATTAATAAAGTATTTACTAATATAATTGTAGCAAAAATATTTGCTTTTATATCTTGCTTCAGATTTAATTCTTATTGTTTGTTTTCTTCTTTTTATTTTCTTAAGTAGTAACTCTCGAAATTGCACTACACCTCCAATTCCACAATAATATGCATTCCATTCGCTGTTATTTGTATTTAGTATTTCTAATTCCAACTTAATCGCAAAGAAATTATTTATATGAAAGTTATTTTTGTTTCTCTTTTTTGCAGAATATTTTATCAAATCAAATATATTTTTAATACTTTTTCTCTATTCTACGAGGATTATCGATTTCTTTTTAACCAAGCCAATTGGGATCATCAAGATGAGGTCCTCGTCCCCTGTTCTACGGGGTAGTTATCGAATTCCAAAAGACAAGCATCAATACAAATTGAAAATCACAGATGATAATCTGCAAGTCGATTACCCTCGTCAATTTCTGAAAGGCGCACATGCACCGAGTGTTAAAGCACAGCACGTTATTCATTGGGGCGCCACCTTCTGGGTTTCGTCGTTATGGTTAGCGTGGTTTTATTAATATCTGCTATCATTTATATTGTAGTAAAACGTCGTAATTAATACGTCTGTCTTTTATTAAAAATATAATTGAAGGAGAGAGTATGGAAATGGAATTCAATGAGAACAATATCGACTTAGAGACGATTATCAGAGATGAAGTTAATAAATATTTATCTAGAGATATTGGAGACTTACCTGCGACACAACAGGCACCGCTCGAGTTGAGAGAGAAATATGAAAAGATGGAAGTGCCGAATAAAGGGCGAGATATCTATGAAGTACTCAAAGATTTAAATAATGAAGTGCTGAATTATTTATATCGTCCGAACCATCCACGTTCATTCTCATTTATACCAGGTCCAGCATCACGTCTATCATGGCTTGGAGACATTTTAACAACAGCAAATAATATCCATGCCTCTAATTTTGCCAATGCGACGCTGCCAATTAATATTGAGCGTAATTTAATTAACTACTTGGTAGGAAAAATCGGTTATGAGATCAAACCGGCCGGTGGTGTCTTTGTATCTGGCGGTTCAATGGCCAATTTAACAGCTATCGTTGCGGCTAGAGATGCACAGGTAGAAATGGAAGATATTAAAAAAGCAACCGTTTATCTTACATCTCAAACGCATCATTCTGTAGGCAAAGCCTTGCATGTTGCAGGCTTCCTTAAAAATAATATCCGCAGAATTGAGTACAACGATGACTTTACAATGAATACAGATAGCTTAAAAGCCGCAATTGATAAAGATATTGAAGAAGGTTACAAACCTGCTATGGTGATTGCGACTGCAGGCACGACTAATACAGGTTCTGTCGATGATTTCACCACACTTGGAGATATTTGTGATCACTACAATCTATGGCTCCATGTAGACGGTGCTTATGGACTATCACATATCTTATCCGATAAAGCACAACACTTATTTAAAGGCATTGAACGTTCAGATAGTGCCAGTTGGGATGCTCACAAATTACTGTTCCAAACATATAGTTGCGCTATGGTAATCGTGAAAGAAAAGAATCATCTGCTGCAAAGCTTTGGCGAAGATGCTGAGTACTTGGATGATATTGCTTCAGATGATGATGTGATTGATCCAGAAATGTTAGGCATTGAACTTACACGCCCTGCACGTGCTTTAAAATTATGGATTACTCTGCAAGTCATTGGTGAAGATGAAATTATCGAGCGCATTAAATACGGCGAAGGTTTAGCAGAATATGCAGAAGAATACGTGTCAAGTCTCGATAACTGGCGTATTATCTCACACGCTAATCTTTCCATTGTGAACTTCAGATATGAAAACAGTGATTTAACTGAAGCACAAAATAATCAACTCAATAGCATGGCTGCGCAAAAAATTGCAGATTCTGGTTATGCCATTGCTTATACCACAGTATTGAATAACCAACGTGTCATTCGTTTATGTACAACGAACCCATTAACGACACATGATGATATCAGAGAAACAATAAATCGCCTTGATCAGTATATTGGTGATTACGATATGAAAGATGCTTAATCAAAAATACTTCTTAATAGTAAGTAACCCCCAAAAAGTTGAACTTTTTAGGGGTTCTTTTTTCTGGTTCTGTTGCAAAGTAAAAAAATATAGCTAACCACTAATTTATCATGTCAGTGTTCGATGCATTTTATAAAGCGTTAAAAGGAAAACAAGTTCTTGTTTATTCTGGACTATTTAAAGACGCAAGAAAGAAATTAAAAAATGGAGAATTAGATTACTTAAAAGAAGTTGATCCGACCGAATATATTTATCAAATTTTTTATACTTGGAATAAAAAAGAGTATTTAGCGAGTGAAATTTTTGATTTAACAGAAAGTGAAGAACAAGAAATCAATCATCAAATGATTGATGAAATTGAAGAAGAAAAATAAATTTTCTTAAACGTTAGCAAAAAGCTAGCGTTTTTTTGAAAGAAATTGCCCCTGCAGGAACTAAAAAGTTGATAAATTTTTAAGCTATTTTATGCCAATTTTTAATTTGCATATAGATGGGCAGTGTCTAAAAAATTCGACACTGGTTAAGCAAAAAATTTTGTTTTGTCTTTCTAATTTTTAAATTTAGCTCATATTTGTCTTTTAAGAGCCATTAAATAAATAATATATAAAACACCCCTAAATGCTCTAAAAAGTATCTCAAAATTGCAAATAAGGGTACTATAATTTTTATTAACAATGACTATTTTGGAAATAAAAATAAGAAATTAAAGTAAAAAGTGAAGAAAAGAATAACCTATTTTTTAACAATGTATGTTTTACTTTTTGAAATATTACAAACAAAATAGGATTTTCAAATAGGATTTTGCATGAGCATAAGGAAATCCAGTACCACCTTAAGTGGTATTCAGCATAGCTGAAGGATTATCTTATGCTCGCCTTGATTAAGTGCTCTTTTTAAAATTATCATAAACGCTGATATAACAATACTTATAGTTAATATTGAATAAGAATTGATCGATACTATAAGCTCTAATATTGCATACTATTTACAATTGTTACAAGACCACTTTAAATTGTCTGAATACTATTATTTTTGTTGATTTCATAAGCTTCAGTCGACGTCAATCCTATAAATAGGATTGATTTTTTTATCCAAATCCTATTTTTCCTATTACTTTTTAACCTGTTTATTATTCTATAAATCTCTCTAAATGCTCTAAAAAAGTATCTTAAAATTTCAAATAGTGGTTAGCTATATTTTTTACTTTGCAACAGAACCAGAATAAGCATATATATTCAGGGTATATATAAGTAATAGGAGGCTGGTGTAGATGTTCAAAAATATATTATTACCCTATGATTTCGAAAATGATTTTAGTGCTATCCCTGACTATTTAGAAAAAGTCACCGATGAAGATTCAGTTGTTGTAATTTATCACGTTGTAACAGAAAATGATCTTGCAATTAGTGTCAAATATTATAATAAGCATAAAGAAGATATTATTAGAGAAAAAGAAAAAAAACTCACTCCATTTTTACGTGAATTAGAAAAAAGAGATATTCAATATAAAATAGATGTAGATTTTGGGCATATTAAAGATACAATCTTAGAAAAAATTACTTCTGGAGATATAAATAATGGTGAATTTGATTTAGTAATTATGAGTAATCATAGAGTCGATTTGAATATTAAACATGTTTTAGGAGATGTTACACATAAGATTGCTAAAAGAAGTTCTGTCCCAGTACTAATTGTTAAATAAACATAAGAAGTAAGAAATTTATTAATTCAAAAAGCCTAAATACTTTCTCACAAATCGAGAGAGTATTTAGGTTTTTTTTTATTTTTTTATTAAAATTTTCTCGGCATAATAGCTTATATTATGATGTGATATGAGCACACCGAACTAATAAATGATAAGTAAAGTTTTTTCACTAATTTTCTTTTCTAAAAACATACTAAGATTAGCTATGAAGAAATCTATGACGATAGATTTTTTCATAGCTAATCTTAGTATGTTTTATTAGTTTTTCTTACTGATTACTAGCCATCATCTCTGCTTGTTCAACCACTTGATTGATTGCTATTGTTTCTAAGTCAGATGGATATCCGTATTTCTTCAATAATCTTTTTACTGATCTCCTCTTATTAACTCTACTACTTGATTTCTTATCACAATCTACAGTCATATTTTCTTTCACAATTTTTGTTAACTCATGGGCAATTGCTCTAAGATTTTTATCACCTATAACTTCTTTTTCTGTTTCATGTGAGATTAAAGTATCGTAAAAATCAATTTTGTCAGAATTTAACCCTAATTCTTTACCTCTTCCGTAACCACAGATTGTGACACAAGATGATTAATCTCTGCTTCAACTTTAGCAAGTGTCTTATATATTTTTCCTTCTTTTGATGGTTGTAACAATTTAACAAGTCCTGCTTTAACGGCTTTAAAGAAGACAATTTCATCATTGAGCTTTTGCGCTTTCGGTTCTGTATCACAAAGCGCAAAGGCTTTTCCTCATTCTGTGACCGTTTTAATAAAACGTTGACGTTCATCTTCACCTAAACTAATCACATAATCCATCGTATTTGAAATCGTATAATTATAATAACGTTCAGACTTTTTCTCTGAATTAAATTTAGATTAATCAAGATGATATAGCATATCTTGAATCACATTATTTAGAAAAAAAATAGAATAGTCTGTATCAAGTTAAAATACAACCACTAATCCAAAAGTTGAACTAGATTATTTTAACCCTTTCTTTATCATGTATTAGATTCTATTTTTTATATTATTTTTGTAATTCTATGTATAAACCTATTTATTTATAAAGCGCTCTAATACATACCTAAATATCTTCAACTTATAAACTACTTTTTATTTCAATGCCTTTTTCCAAACTTCTTTTATGAGATATTGTGGTTATTACCTAACTCTCACTATTAATGTTATTATTTTATTTATACATAGTAAATGTAACTGTAAGACATTCTCACCTAACATGTTTTGTTATTACCTGACATTTACAATTTACACATTTCGCTATTATTACGCAAATTATTTTTATTATATTTCATTAATGTTACTTAAAATTTTGATTTTATAATTATGATAACTATAATCTATTCTAATTAATCTCTCCTTTTAAGCGTAAAATAATCTACTTATAATTAAAGCATCCACTATTTCAAAATTATTTGTAAATTGATATTTATAAGTGATTTTTATACAGTTATTTAAAATCTATTTCATAATCAAAAATAATAAAGGGGTTAATAAAAATGAAAAAAGAAAAACGTTTAAATCTTATCTTAACTGTTATACAACAGAATCAGTTTAATAAAAAACAACAAATAGTGGATTACATGGCAAGACATTTTGGAGTTTACTATAGCTTGACAACTATTTCTCGTGACTTACAAGAATTAGAAATTTACAAAATCCCTGTTGAAAATAAAAAGTATATTTACAAGAAAATAAATCAAACAAATCAATTAAGTGCAAAAAAACAATTAGAAATATTTAGTGATGAGATTATTGAATTTATAACGCTAAATAACTATGTCTTAATAAAAACATCTCCTGGCTTTGCTCAAAGTATAAGTTATTACATAGATCAATTACAAATGAAAGAAATATTAGGAACTATTGGAGGTAACGATACTTTGATGATTTTGACTTCTTCAAATGAAATAGCAGAATTTGTTTGTTATCAATTATTCCCTTAAAAATTAAATGATTATATTAATAGGAATGATTACTAATACAAAAAAATGAGTAAAAAATCTTTTTGTTTGAATAAGATAAGGTTTTAACAATGAGATTTTTCAAATTATTCACTATTATATAGTACAAAATACATATTCATACAAAATTTTGCATTGAATAAATCTATATATGTGAAAACCCTCCCTAAAAAATTGTGAATTAAATCACACGATGTTTTTTGAAAGCGTTTTATAATGTGAATGTAATAAAGCAAAGGAGGAATTTGAAATGGTACAAGGACCCATTCAAGTAAATAGTGAAATAGGCAAATTGAAAACTGTGTTGTTAAAAAGACCAGGAAAAGAATTAGAAAATTTAGTACCTGATCATTTAAGTGGTTTATTATTCGATGATATTCCCTACTTAAAAGTTGCACAAGAAGAGCATGACAAATTTGCTCAAACTTTGAGAGATGAAGGAATCGAAGTAGTTTATTTAGAAAAACTTGCAGCAGAATCTATTACTGAGCCAGAAGTACGCGAGAACTTCATAAACGATATATTAACAGAATCTAAAAAGACAATATTAGGTCATGAAACTGAAATTAAAGAATTCTTTTCAAAGTTATCTGACCAAGAACTTGTAAATAAAATCATGGCTGGCATACGTAAAGAAGAAATTCAACTTGAAACAACTCATTTAGTAGAATATATGGATGATAGATATCCATTTTACTTAGATCCAATGCCCAACCTTTATTTTACAAGAGATCCCCAAGCTTCAATTGGTAGAGGAATGACAATTAACAGAATGTATTGGAGAGCACGACGTAGAGAATCTATTTTTATGACATATATACTGAAACATCATCCAAGATTTAAAGATAAAGATGTACCAGTATGGTTAGATCGTAACTCACCATTTAATATTGAAGGTGGAGATGAATTAGTATTATCGAAAGATGTTTTAGCTATTGGTATATCAGAACGTACATCAGCTCAAGCAATAGAAAAGTTAGCACGTAATATTTTCAAAGATGCAAACACAAGTTTTAAAAAAATCGTAGCTATTGAAATACCTAATACACGCACATTTATGCACCTAGATACAGTACTAACTATGATTGACTACGATAAGTTTACAGTACATGCAGCAATATTTAAAGAAGAAAATAATATGAATATATTTACCATAGAACAAAATGATGGTAAGGACGATATAAAAATTACTCGTTCTAGCAAGTTACGTGAAACACTTGCTGAAGTTTTAGAAGTAGAAAAAGTGGACTTTATTCCAACAGGTAATGGCGACGTTATTGATGGTGCACGTGAACAATGGAATGATGGCTCAAACACATTATGTATTCGACCAGGGGTTGTGGTGACATACGATCGCAACTATGTATCAAACCAACTTTTACGCGACAAAGGAATTAAAGTGATTGAAATTACTGGTAGTGAACTTGTACGTGGACGCGGAGGCCCAAGATGTATGAGTCAGCCGTTATTTAGAGAAGATATTTAAATTTGAAAGGTGGTAAAAGTCACAAGTAATTCATTCATTAAATCAAATAACAAGATTTTTACCACCTTTATTAGGGGAGATTAATATGGATGAAAATAAATTAGGTAAAACTTCCTTAATTGGTTTAGTCATAGGCTCTATGATAGGCGGTGGTGCATTCAATATCATCTCAGATATGGGTGGCCAAGCTGGTGGACTTGCAATAATTATCGGTTGGATAATAACTGCTATTGGTATGATTTCTCTTGCTTTCGTATTTCAAAATTTAACAAATGAGCGACCAGATCTTGATGGAGGAATTTATAGTTATGCTCAAACAGGGTTTGGAGATTTTATTGGGTTTTCAAGTGCTTGGGGATATTGGTTTGCAGCATTTCTAGGTAATGTGGCTTATGCAACCCTATTAATGTCAGCTGTGGGTAACTTTTTCCCTATATTTAAAGGAGGTAACACACTTCCAAGTATTATCATAGCATCAATTTTATTATGGGGTGTACATTTTTTAATACTTAGAGGTGTAGAAACTGCAGCGTTTATAAATAGTATTGTTACAGTAGCTAAATTAATACCTATATTTCTAGTTATTATATGCATGATAGTTGTATTCAACTTCAGTACTTTTAAATCCGGTTTTTATGGTATGACTAGTGGAAGTGTTGGCGTTTTTAGTTGGGGAGATACAATGGCACAAGTAAAAAGTACTATGTTAGTAACTGTATGGGTATTCACAGGGATTGAAGGAGCCGTTGTCTTTTCTGGACGTGCAAAGTCTAAAAAGGATGTAGGAACTGCTACCGTTATTGGTTTGATTTCTGTGCTAGTCATTTATTTCTTAATGACTGTACTAGCCCAAGGTGTCATTCAGCAGAACCAAATTTCAAAACTTGCTAATCCATCAATGGCACAAGTATTAGAACATATTGTAGGTCATTGGGGTTCAGTGTTAGTTAATATAGGCTTAATTATCTCTGTTTTAGGAGCTTGGTTAGGATGGACATTACTAGCTGGTGAATTACCATTCATTGTAGCTAAAGATGGACTTTTCCCGAAATGGTTTGCTAAAGAAAATAAGAATAAAGCTCCGGTCAACGCTTTAATTATTACTAATATATTAGTTCAGTTATTTTTAATTAGTATGTTGTTTACAGATAGTGCCTATCAGTTTGCGTTTTCACTTGCATCAAGTGCAATCTTAATTCCATATACACTCAGTGCTTTTTACCAGGTTAAATATACTATTCAAAATAAATCTAAAGCTAATTTAAAACAATGGATAATAGGAATTATTGCATCTATTTACACAATTTGGTTGGTTTATGCAGCTGGATTAGATTATTTACTATTAACGATGTTGTTATATATACCTGGATTACTCGTATACAGCTACGTACAAAGGGATAATAACAAACATTTGACAAAATTGGATTATACGTTATTCATATTCATCATTGTACTTGCAATAATAGGAATAGTTCGTTTGATTACAGGTAATATTTCTGTATTTTAAGTTATGATTTAAACTAAGTAATTTTTAAGGGGTTTATAGTTATGTATGAAGAAAATATTTATATTAAAAATTCAGAATATGAATTTGATAATAATCTTAAACAATTAGCATCATACTTAAATATTCCTGTTAGTATTGTTAGACCTTATAAAGAGGATTTAACACTTTATCAATATAAAAAAGGACAAGTCATATATCATTCAACTGATCAAATAAAATTTGTATACTTTTTAGTAAATGGTTGTATTTTACATGAATCTTCTAATATTACTGGTGACAATTATTTAAGATTAAGTAAAGACGAAAATATATTTCCAATGAACTTCATATTTAATGAAACCCCTGCACCATATGAAATATGTACAGCTTTGACAGATTGTAAAATATTAACTTTACCGAAAGATTTACTTGAGTATTTATGTAGAAAGCATAATGAAATATTTGAAAGTCTCTTCAAGAAACTTAATGAGACTATTCAATTTCAAGTAGAATATATTATGGCGTTAAGAGCTAATTCAGCTAAAGAAAGAATTGAAAGAATACTACAAATTTTATGCCTTTCAATTGGGGATGATAATGGAGAATTCTATGAATTAAAACAAATTATGACTGTTCAATTAATAAGTAATTTATCTGGACTTAACAGAAAAACTACTGGTGAAATAATCAGAGAATTAAAAACAGAAAATATTATATATCAAGATAAAAGAAATTGGATTATAAAAAAATAACATGAATAAAATATTAATTGAAAAGGAGATATTCAAAATGAAAAATTTAAGAAATAGAAACTTTTTAACTTTGTTAGACTTCACACAAAAAGAAATGGAATTTTTACTTAATTTATCTGAAGATCTTAAACGCGCAAAATATGCAGGAATAGAACAACAAAAAATGAAAGGTAAAAATATCGCTCTGCTTTTTGAAAAAGATTCAACACGCACTCGATGTGCATTTGAAACAGCGGCTTATGATCAAGGTGCACATGTAACATACCTTGGGCCAACAGGTTCTCAAATGGGTAAAAAAGAGTCTACCAAAGATACTGCTCGTGTTTTAGGTGGAATGTATGATGGCATAGAATATCGTGGATTCTCACAAAGAGTAGTTGAGGATTTGGCAAAATATTCTGGCGTTCCCGTATGGAATGGTTTAACAGATGAAGATCATCCTACACAAGTACTTGCTGATTTTTTAACAGCTAAAGAAGTATTGAAAAAACCATATAATGAAATTAACTTCACATATGTTGGAGATGGACGTAATAACGTTGCAAATGCCTTAATGCAAGGAGCAGCAATCATGGGCATGACTTTCCATCTTGTATGTCCTAAAGAACTAAATCCAACTGATGAATTATTAAATCGTTGTAATGATATAGCTGACAAAAACGGTGGTGAAATCCTTATAACTGACGATATTGATGAAGGTGTCAAAGGATCTGATGTAATTTACACAGATGTTTGGGTATCTATGGGTGAACCTGATGAAGTTTGGGAAAAACGTATCAAATTATTAGAACCATACCGTGTAACTAAAGAATTAATGAAAAAAACAGGTAATCCACATACAATTTTTGAACATTGCTTACCATCATTCCATGATACTGAAACAATAATCGGTAAACAAATTCAAGAAAAATATGGTCTAACTGAAATGGAAGTAACAAATGAAGTATTTGAAAGTGAACAATCAGTTGTTTTCCAAGAAGCAGAAAATAGAGCACATACAATAAAAGCAGTCATGGTAGCAACATTAGGAGAGTAAATGAAAGGAGGATATAAATATGTCTAAAATCGTCGTAGCTTTGGGTGGTAACGCTTTAGGACAATCGCCTAAAGAACAATTAGATTTATTAAAAAGTACATCTAAATCTCTAGTAAGTTTAATCGATAAAGGATACGAAATTGTAATTAGTCATGGTAATGGTCCACAAGTTGGAAGTATTAACTTAGGTTTAAATTATGCGGCGGAACACAAACAAGGTCCTCCTTTTCCTTTCCCTGAATGTGGTGCTATGAGTCAAGCTTATATTGGCTATCAGATGCAAGAAAGTTTACAAAACGAACTTCATTCAATGGGCATAGATAAAGAAGTTGTTACGCTAGTAACACAAGTTCAAGTTGCAAGCGATGATTCTGCTTTCAATAACCCTACTAAACCAATTGGATTATTTTATACAAAAGAGCAGGCTGATAAATTTACGAAAGAAAAAGGTTATACTTTTGTAGAAGATTCTGGACGCGGCTATCGTCGCGTTGTCCCTTCCCCACAACCTATAAGTATAGTTGAGTTAGATAGTATAGAAACATTAATCACTCATGGAACACTAGTTATCGCTGCCGGCGGTGGTGGAATTCCAGTAATTAAGGAAAATGAAGTTTATACAGGTGTTGATGCAGTTATTGATAAAGATAAAACGAGTGCTTTATTAGCAGCACATTTACAATCTGATCAATTAATCATATTAACTGCTGTGGACCATGTTTACATTAACTATGGAAAAGAAAACCAAAGAGGTCTCGATGAAGTGTCTGTGGATGAAATGAAAAAACATATCTCTGATGGTCAATTTGCTAAAGGAAGTATGCTTCCAAAAGTTGAAGCTGCACTTCAATTTCTTGAAAAAAATACTAAAGGCAGTGTTTTGATTACATCTCTAGCAGGATTAGGGGACGCTTTAGACGGTAAAATAGGAACATTAATTAAGAATTGAAATTATAATACTTTAGTTCAATTACCTTTATAAACAAAAGAGCCTATAATCCTAGGGCACTGAACCCTTAAAACGGGAACTTAATAAAAACACCATGTTCTAGGCTATTAATTCTCTGTATTTTACAGGGGATAAGTAGCCTAGTTTTTGTTGAATTCGATTATTATTATAGTTTTTAATGTACTTTTCGACAATATCTATTACAATATGATTAGAGCGATTAAGCTCATTATTGATGTAAAAAGTTTCAGACTTTAGCGAGGAATGGAAACTTTCTATCGGGGCGTTATCGGCAGGTGTTCCCTTTCGGGACATACTTCTGATAATGCCTTTTTCTTCGCACAATTGATAATAAGCATAAGATGTATAAACGCTGCCTTGATCACTATGTAATATACAACTCTCAGGTATATCGATTTGATTTAATGTATCATTAACTAAACTTTGGTCTTGTTTATCATCTATTTTATACGCCACAATTTCTCCGTTATAAATATCCATTATCGAAGATAAATACAACATAGAATGACCAAATGGTAAATAAGTAATATCGGTTGTTAATACTTCCATTGGACAACTCGCTTTAAATTGTCTTTGTAATAAATTGTCCGTTTTATAATACGGTTTACCTATTCTTGTCGTCTTTTTAGGTCTAACTCGGCAGTTTAAATGATGCTTCTGCATTATTCTCTGTACTCTCTTATGATTAATTGGTGATGTATAACATTGATTAATCAATGCTGTAATCTTACGATAACCGTAGGTATATTGTTTACCAACTTGTTGTGAAAATCTATAACTTTCCCCATTTCGATACCATCACCACCAAGTTTTCACTTGTGTTCTATTTCTAATATTTAATTCTTTCATAATTTCTTTTGTTGAAAATCCTGCTGCTTTCATTTCAACTGCTTTATACTTTGTTTCTACTGAATATGAAACTCTTTTCATAGAAAAAAACACCTCCGTATGATTCATTTTAATATGAATTCAACGAAAGTGTTTTTATATAATTCCCACTAATTGGGGTCAGTCTACATTATTGCTTGGCTTTCGTTTAATTTTATACTTATTTAATAGTTTAATACCTACTGTACAGAATAAACAGTACAGTTATGACGTGCTTTTCGTTGTGATTCTATTATATGTATAGTATTTGAACTTAAAGGGGGGGCTTTGAGGATTTATAGGTTTGACAGTTTTGAACTTAAGGCAAAATATGCGATACCCTGTATAAGCGATGTTTTTTCATTATTAATGATTTGGGAACGGGAAAGGGTGAGGATTCAGAACGCTTTCCCGTTTCTTCATTTAGACATAAGTTTTTCAAGTTTTAACTCAATATATATTTAAAATTTCTTTTGATTAGTAGATTTTATTATCAACTTCAATCATCTTACTAAAACACTCAATTTTTTCTTAAAGAAGATTTAGCGATAACTCTATTTGCTTCTGCTACTTTTTCAATTATCTTTTTCATATCTTCAATATTTTCATTGTTTAACTGATTACTTACTTTGTCCAATTCTAAAGCTAACTTTCCGAGACTGCTTCTTTGCTCACTTTCATAATAGTTATCATTAACGTCACATTCAATAAAATAATTTATAATATCTTGAGTATCCTTAATACTAACTTCTATATTTAACATTTGCTTACATCCACTTATTCAAAATTATTTTGTATCTTATATTTTTTAATTTTATTAGTGAGTAATGAAAAATCAAATTTTCTAATTTTCTGATTTACATTAATTTCAGATATCTTCTCAACTAATTTCTTATCAAACAAATTACCTATAATAGTATTTACTACTTTTATTTTACTATCATATGGTTCACTATAATAATATTTATCGGTTTCGTATTTTATCGTTGAAAGTGGTTCTTTAATATTACCCTCATAACAAATTATGATTAAATTAATAGCATTTGAAAGCTGTAAAGCCACTTCATTATACTGTTTTCTTTGCCTATTAATATTTAAATTACCTTTATTCGTTACGCCCTGCAATTGATTACCTTCATTAATTACTTTAAACGGGTTAAATAAAGGTAATTTATCTTGATTTGATAATTTTAGTAAATCTTCAGCAATATGATAACCACAATTAAACGTACCTAAAACTTTTTTAGAATTACCTTTTAAGCTGTATGAAAAACAGTAATAGCTATCTGTCAGTATGCCGCCTTCACCGTCTTTCTTTTGACCTTCTAATAATTTTAAATGTGATATAGGTGTCACATCATATTTCGCAAGAAATTTAAGTCTATTTTCATGACCTCTTAAATTCATACTTAAAAACCCCTTTATTTAAATTTGATACATTATTATTAATTAATCTGATTTTCACTCTTCATCTACTTACTCATATTTTTTACTATCACTTATGATACGCTTCAGACTAACTTAAGTACATTATTTATAAAATTCATACAATTAATTAAAATTCTCCCTTTTAAAACGCCCAGAATAAATACATTTACTTATAGCAAGACTTATAATAATAAATACAAATCAATAAGGCATTCTGCATAAAAGCAGAATGCCTTATTAATTTTTTTTTGCTGTTTATCTTTTCAATAATGTTTGCTTAACATTACTAAGAAATTCAGAATATTTCATTCCACTACTTTGAATTACAATACGCTGTGCCAATGCCACACAAACAATTAAATAAATTATAGAAAATGCCCAAGCCATTGGATACATAGAATCTGTGCTTATCAGATGATACGTTGTAATTATAGATATTGGTAATAGTATAAATACAGCGGATATCATGCCTGGGGTATATGGCACCTTTTTATCAAACATTTTTATTGCTATAATATGTGCAATTGCCTCAATATAACCTAAAGTTATACAGGCAAATACTAAAAATGAAATATTTGAAAGGAAAAACGGTACGAAACTTACTAAAATAACTAATAATACTGTAATAAAACTACCAAAATTAGGATTTGACTGAGTAAAATTTAATTTCTCAGTAATCATTTTAGTGAATCCACCCGGGAACTTGCCTTCTTCCCATAAATGGATAACTAATCCGATGTTAAATATACCAATATAACGTTGCGCTATACTCATATTATCCCAAAATATTATCATGTATATTAAAATGAAAATATTCAATAAAGTAACTAAATACAAACTATTCTTCATTATCCAATTCATTAAATCCCCCCATATTAATCATTTTTTTCATTAACAGTAATTAAGACTTTACCATTATAATCATTTCTATTTTCATGTATCATCTGTAAATTTTCGAGCGTATCTCTTTTAGTAATTATAGGTTTTATATTTCCATTATCAATCTTATTAACAATCTGGTCTAATTCTTCCTGATTCATCGTAACTGCCATACGAACAACATTCACATCATATTTGTCTAATGCTTGATCAGTCACTGTATTTAAAGTACTAACTAGTGTTCCACCTTTTTTCAATAACGGAAGTAATTGTTCTAATCCTTCACTACTAATAGGTGCTAAGTTTAAGATATAATCTAACTTACCAGTTCTGTCTTTCGTAACTTCCTCGGTTTTATAATTAATTATCTCATCTATATTTATATCTTGAAGTAATTCATAACTTCTTTCTGATGCTGTACCTATCACATAGGCACCTCTATCTTTAGCAAGTTGAACAGCAAATGTTCCTACACCACCAGCGGCTCCTGTTATTAATATTCGATCATTAGATTGTAAATGATAATGATCGAATAATGCTTGCCACGCTGTTAAACTCACACTTGGAATTACACCACTATCTTCAATAGAAATATTTGATGGTGCTAGTACTAAATTTTCTGGATGTGTAACTACATAATCTGCTGCTGCTCCATTTTCATGCATATTTAAAAATCCAATAATATTATCACCGACATTGAAATTTTTCACATCCGGACCAACCTTTTCAATCTTACCAGCAACATCCACATTAGGCGTAAATGGAAATGCTATAGGTAGTACGTCTTTTAACATACCTTCTCTAATCATTGCATCTGCAGGATTAAATGAAGTTGAAATTACTTTCACTAAAATCTCATTACTTTCAATTGAAGGAACTTCATTATTATCACTATATTCTAATACTTTTGGTCCACCATGTTCGTTATAACTAACTTTTCTCATTAAAATCCCTACCTTTACACTTTTCTATATCGTTTAAGACCAATGATATTTAATACTGTAAACCCAATAATGAATACTAATAAAATTGACAAATCAAACCATATATTATTAAAGCCCTCACCTTTAATCATAATATTTGTTAAGGCATCACCAGCGTAACGTAGTGGGAATATATATCCAATTGAGCTTACCCAATCAGCTACATTATCTAATGGTATTATTCCAGAGAAGAAAACCTGGGGTATTACAACTAATGGAATAAATTGGACCATTTGAAATTCTGAGTTTGCAAATGTAGACACAAAAATACCCATTGCTAGTGCAGATAAGGCAATAAGAATATTAATTAGCAATACCCACCAAATACTACCAGCGACATCTATTTTAAGTAAGTAAATTGCATAGAATACAATGATTAAAGTTTGGAGTACTGCGAACATACCGTACCCTGCTAGGTAACCGAATACGATTTCACTTCTTTTAACTGATGTTGCAAGTAATCTTTCTAAAGTACCTTTAGTTCTTTCTCGAAGTAATGCGATACCAGATATTAAGAATACAAAGAAGAATACAAAGAATCCTATTAAAATTGGGAACATTTTATCAAAAAATGTACTATCAGAGTTACCATATAAATAATGATTATCTAATGTGATTTGCTCTCCTTGAGCTGAGTTACCTTGTTTTATATTACTTGGTATCTTATTAATTACTTTTGCCATGTCTTGTAATTTATTCTTTTGAATTGCGCTACCTAACAATTGTTTTGTTGTTCCGGTATTTGATGGATTTTCATTTTTATATGTCACATCAAGCTTGTCACCTTTTTTCTCAATATATGCATCTAAGTCTGAGTTTACAATCGTCTTTTTAATTGAACTTGGTGAATCATATTCTTTAATTTTAACTTTATCTGAAGGTAAGGCATTTACAATTTTGTTAGGAACACTTTCATCCACGCCAACTTCTAAATTCACATCGTTGTTTGTATCAAAAATAAAATACATCAAAGTCAATACTAATACAGGTGCAACTAACATTAATGCTAATGTTCTTTTATCTCTCAATAACTCTTTAGTTACTCTTACAAATATTGCTTTAAATCTCATGATTTAACCTCCAATTCTGCTTTTATAAATACCTCTTCGATAGAATCAACTTTAAATTTCTCTTTCAATTCTTGTGGTGTACCAATTGTAAATAGTTTACCGTTTACGATTAAACCTACGTAATCACAACGTTCTGCCTCATCCATTACATGTGTAGTAACAATTACTGATTTATCTTTATTAGTTAATTCACGTAACTGTTTCCAAATTTCTTTTCTAAGGCTTGGATCTATACCAACCGTTGGTTCATCTAAAATAATTAAATTGGGATTTGATAATAATGTAATTGCAAGTGACAATCTACGTTTCATTCCACCCGAAAAATTAGAAACAGTTTTGTCTAATTCATTTTCTAAGTTAACTAATTTCATATTATCTGTAATTGCCTGTTTCAATTCTTTACCTTTCAAACCCATGAGATTACCAAAGAACACTAAATTTTCACGAGCTGATAGAGATTCATAAAGTGCATCACTTTGACCCATATAACCAATATCATTTAATAATTTTCTATTAGGCATATTAGTATCAAATATTTTAGCGTAACCTTCATTTAAACTTTCCATACCCATTAAACATTTAATTGTTGTTGTTTTTCCTGATCCACTCGGTCCTATTAAACCTAATATTTTTCCAGAAGATAATTCTATATTGATATCATTTAAAACCTTTTTATCACCGTAATATTTAGTAGCATTTTTTAATTCTAATATTTTATCACTCATATTTTCTCCTCCTTATTAGACACAGTGTCAATTTTATTGCATAATGTGATTATATAACTGTAAAAAACAAAATCAACGGTGAATTCACTGTTATTAGACATATCAGCAATAGTGTCAATTAATATTTAGGAGTGAGTAAAATTGAATGAAGAATTAATAACTGATGTGAGAATAATAAAAACTAAACGTAGTATTCATAATGCACTTAAGCGCTTATTAAAAGAAAAGAAATTCGATGAAATATCAGTTAAAGATATATGTAAAGAAGGTGATTTAAGTAGAGGTACGTTCTATCTCCATTACAAAGATAAATATGATTTAGCTTATAAATATCAAATAGAAATTATGAAAAAGGTACAAACTATAATTGAAAAAGTTAATACACTAAAGATGGATGACTTCTTCTATAAAGTTATTCAATTTTGGAATATAGAAGCTGAATTATTGATGCTACTAATATCTGATAACGGATCTTCAGAAATTCAAAGTCAAGTTAAACGTTTAATCCAATACAATGCTAAACGTAATGTATTACCAGTTATTAAAACTAATTATTTAACTGAAAATGAACAGCATTATTTAACAGTATTTTTAAGTAATGTAATATTTGGAATTATTCAAGAATGGGTAAACAATGGGCAAAAAGAGTCACCTGAAGAATTATCTAGAATATTAAGTAAAATTGTTCCTAAATCATTATTTATTGACTAAAAAATTAAATATTTATAAAAAAGACACTTTAAATTCCGCTAACTTAAAGCGTGATTTAAAGTGTCTTTTCTACTAATTTTTATATTTTCTCTTAAAAGATTTTTCCATTATAAAAGCAATAATTATGAATAAGCAGCCATTTAATAATTCAAATACTGTAACAGTTGTATCATTTAAAAAATCATTTCTATACATTAATATTGATAACATTAATAAACCCTGCGTAATAATAGGTGGTATCAATGATACGATTAAAATCGACCATCGTAAATTACCTTTTATGAATCTAATATAATAAATCCAAAGTGATCCAGGAATAAAAATAACTATTGATGTAAATAATCCAGATGTATACATACCACTACTTATTAATGGCACAATATGTGAAAGAGCATTTGTAAACATTAACCCAGTCATAATTAATGATATTACCGGTCTATGTTTACTCATCATTGCTAAAATAGGGCCAGCAATCCAAATTAGTGGAATATTAATCATCGTAAAAAATGATATTTCTGGTGTTATATGCATGGTTTGAGTCATCAGATGTGGAAACTCGAAGTGTCTTCCAAACAAATCAATTCCGTATTCTTCAAAGTTATGAATAAAATAAGCTGTCGATGAAAACCATGCTAACCAAAATGGATCATACCATCTGTTCACACGTAAATCACTTCGCAATGTATTTGTAAAAAATAATAAAATTATTAATACACATGCTATACCAATTCCCATCCACGGCCAATGCGTATCAAAAATAGTACTCATTTGTAATAACCTCCATTTTATTATACATAGTGTCTAATATATTTCGTAATGTGATTATAACGCTTACTATTTTTAATACAATCCCTAATTTATAGTTTATGAACAACTATATTACATATGTCTATTAATATTACTTTAAATAAACAATGTGTCATTTTTATAATCCAATAATTTAATTTACCTTATTCGCTACAAACCCCAGGTAGGACGGTGCGTTCAAAATGTCTTTATGATGCAGTTATTATTCCATTGAACACTCGACTTCTAAAAAATAAATCATCTTTTAGAATTAAGTTATTATATTTAAAACAAAAATAGCAAAGCATATTTACCGTCGTAAATTGCTTCGCTATTTCATTTATACTTATGACGTTCATTAATTATAGTACGAAAATTATCATGTAGTTGTTCAACGTTATGTATGTTTACTCGTTCGTATCCTAAACTCTCAAGTTGTTGTAACACTCATTTTCTAATGCATATTCACTCTGATAAGCCATCCATTCATCCACCCTAAACTTAATCTTTCTTTAAATATATCAAAATTTAGTAATAATTAATATTGTATACTTCATTTTCAATAAGTAAATTGATAAAAAACCGCATCATTTATGATATGCTTCACCCTATCAGTGATATGGCTAAAAAGATATGCAATAAGGTTCTGTTGCAAAGTTGAATTTATAGTATAATTTTAACAAAAAGGAGCCTTCTGTATGAACTATTTCAGATATAAACAATTTAACAAGGATGTTATCACTGTAGCCGTTGGCTACTATCTAAGATATGCATTGAGTTATCGTGATATATCTGAAATATTAAGGGAACGTGGTGTAAACGTTCATCATTCAACGGTCTACCGTTGGGTTCAAGAATATGCCCCAATTTTATATCGAATTTGGAAGAAAAAGCATAAAAAAGCTTATTACAAATGGCGTATTGATGAGACGTACATCAAAATAAAAGGAAAATGGAGCTATTTATATCGTGCCATTGATGCAGAGGGACATACATTAGATATTTGGTTGCGTAAGCAACGAGATAATCATTCAGCATATGCGTTTATCAAACGTCTCAT